>ERZ791737.2-NODE-2-length-542648-cov-8.080198_pt1 | contig 542648 bp, 489 predicted proteins | sample MGYA00510042_ERZ791737 | MGnify/ENA primary metagenome ERZ791737 (study PRJEB30046, sample SAMN00791965) | human gut metagenome | study: EMG produced TPA metagenomics assembly of the A metagenome-wide association study of gut microbiota in type 2...
GAACTCAATCCACTAATCCTATTTATTAACCGTCCAACTTTCTGGGTTCACTTCAGTTTTCCCGAAAAACATGTACGACTTTTCAAAAAAACACGTACGTGTTTTTCGAAAATGATAATCGTCTTTTTAAAATGTTAGTATCCAATTATTTATGTATTCATGTCATTTGCATACTTATTGTATGGAATAGTTTAATAAATCTCCTCTATCTTGATATAAAAATTATCTGTTTGACAGCTACTTATACTTGCCGTATCTTTGCGGTATAAGAAAAACAGAAAGTATAACAAATTAAAAAGTAGCAATTATGAAAACATTAGATTATATCCATTTAGACGCATCAGCGGTAAGTAACGTAGTAGCAAGCTTGAAACAATTATTGGCGGACTACCAAGTATTTTATACGAACCTTCGTGGTTTCCACTGGAATATCAAGGGACACGGTTTCTTCGTTCTTCATGGTAAATTCGAGGATATGTACAACAACGCTGCCGAGAAGGTTGACGAGTTGGCGGAACGTATCCTGATGTTGGGAGGCGAGCCGGAGAACAAGTTCAGCGAGTATTTGAAAGTAGCCCGTGTAAAAGAGGTATCAGGCGTATCCTGCGGTGACGAGGCGTTAAAGAATATTCTTGATACGTATGGTCATTTGATCGGTGAGGAGCGTAAACTTCTTTCCTTGGCATCCGGGGCGGGAGATGAGGCTACGGTCGCTTTGATGAGTGATTATCTGAAAGAACAAGAGAAGTTGGTTTGGATGTTAGTAGCATATTTAACTTGCGATTGCAAGAAGTAAAAAAGGTGATTCATTGCGTTTGGAGAAGGTCGGAAGTGATTCCGGCCTTTTTCTGTTGGTGCCAATAGGGGTTTTTTATTGTTTCATGTCTTATTCATATATATCGTTCGATTATTTTATCAAAATAAAAAGTATATGAAAAGAGTTGTAGTATTTGCGATGGTGTTAATGCTGGGTGTAGTATCGGTACAAGCCCAGTGGTCGGTAGTTCCGGAAGCGGGTATGACAGTGATGAAGGCGGGTCCAATGGTTGATTGGAAACCGAGTTGGAAGATTGGGGTAGGAGTGGAATATCAGTTGAAGCCGGAATTTCTTTCTCTGAAGTCCGGTCTGTATTATACGCAAAGGGGATATAGTAATGACCAATTCCCCGGATATGGATATGGGCATTATTGGTGGACTGTGCCGGGACCTACTTATGATCCGTATGGATATGCGTATGATTACTCAAATAAGGTGACACGAAATTTCTTGCAATTACCGATTATGGCTAATTTATCGTTCAAATTAGCTGAGGATATTCGTTTGAATGTCGGAGTAGGCCCTTATATAGCCGTAAGCGTATTGGATAAAGGAATGTTCGGGGGATGGTCTGTCGCTTCGGAAGAATCCGCTAAGTTTTATACCCATGATCCCTGTGAAGGGCTTCGTGCTTTTGATTGGGGTATAAGTTCCACTGTAGGTGTGGAAATAAAACAATGCTTTATCAATTTTGGCTATGATGTATCGTTAGGTAAAGAGTATAAGGGAGGATCTATCGAGGCGAATTACCATACCTTGGCTCTTACCGCAGGATATAAGTTTAAATTGGGTAAATAGAAACCTAAGTTCTATCGCATGTCTTCCTGTTGATCGTTTAAATATAGATTCTATCTATATGTATATAGGAATTATCTGTTTGACAGCTGTTTATATTTACCATATCTTTGCAGTATAAGAAAACGGAAAGTATAACAATTAAAAAAATAGCAGTATGAAAACATTAGATTATCTTCATTTAGACGCATCAGCGGTAAGTAACGTAGTAGCAAGCTTGAAACAATTATTGGCGGACTACCAAGTATTTTATACGAACCTTCGTGGTTTCCACTGGAATATCAAGGGACACGGTTTCTTCGTTCTTCATGGTAAATTCGAGGATATGTACAACAACGCTGCCGAGAAGGTTGACGAGTTGGCGGAACGTATCCTGATGTTGGGAGGCGAGCCGGAGAACAAGTTCAGCGAGTACCTGAAAGTAGCCCGTGTAAAAGAGGTATCAGGCGTATCCTGTGGTGACGAGGCATTGAAACATATTCTCGATACCTATGGCCTGCTGATTGGTGAGGAGCGTAAACTTCTTTCCTTGGCATCGGAGGCGGGCGATGAGGCTACGGTAGCGTTGATGAGTGACTATCTGAAGGAACAAGAAAAATTGGTTTGGATGTTGGTAGCATATTCAACTTGCGATTGCAAGAAGTAAAAAGGTTATTCATTGAGTTTGGAGAAGGCCGGAAGAGATTCCGGCTTTTTTTACTGGAACCATTTCCTCATAATTCCATATAATTTGTCTATCTCGATCGGTTTTGCGATATGTTCGTTCATGCCGGCTTCCAGACTTAGCCGTACATCTTCGGCGAAAGCATTGGCAGACATGGCTATAATGGGCATATCTTTGATATCTTGACGGTCGAGATGACGAATTTGCCTTGTCGCTTCGAGTCCATCCATTACAGGCATCTGTATATCCATGATTATAAAATCGTAATAACCTTCGGGTGAAGCGGCGACTTTATCAACGGCTTCTTGTCCGTCGCAAGCTGTCTCGACTTCTGCATGGGTTTCTTGCAGCAATTCATACGCTATCTCGCGGTTTAGATCATTGTCTTCCACGACCAGTATCCGTTTGCCGGGAAAAGATATGATATGAGTCGGTGTGATAAGGACTTGCTCGTCTTCCTTTTTGTCTGAGGCAAATTTTTTCATTAAATGGAATAGCTTGGATTTCATGATAGGCTTGCTTATGAAGCCGTTGACGCCAGCTTTTACTGCCTCAAATTCGTAACCGGAATAATCGTATGCTGATATGATGATGATCGGAGTATCTGGTTCCACGTATTCCCTTATTTTTATGGTGGTTTCGATGCCGTTCATGCCGGGCATCATTAAATCTATGATAATAGCAAAGTAAGTGTCTCCGTCGATTACTTTTTGTACGGCCTTTTCACCGGAAAGAACCCATTCCGGTTTCATCCCTAATTCTTGGAGGTTTTCATAAGCGATCTCGCAGGATACCTCATCGTCATCTACTACCAGTACTGGTAGGTCTACCAATATATTATTGTCGTATTCATTCGTACTTCCCAGTTTGACATGAAACCTCATGGTGAATTTGGAGCCTTTTCCATATTCACTTTCCACAAGAATGTCTCCGTTCATTATCTGGGCGATATGGCGGCTGATAGCCATGCCGAGACCAGTCCCTTGGATATTGCGAATGGCCTTGTCATCCGACCGCTCGAAAGGTTCGAATACTTTTTCCAGAAATTCTGGTTTCATTCCTATACCGTTATCCGTTACGGTTATTTCAAACTGGCCGTAACCGTTATAGACAGAAGGTTTCTCTTCTACCGTTAGTTGTATTTGCCCGTCTTCCGGAGTATATTTGATCGCATTTGTAAGCATGTTCAACAATGCTTGCTGTATACGTTGCACGTCACCTATAAGGCATTCGTGTTTTATCTTGGTGACATGTATCTGAAACTTTTGCTTTTTCGCTTCAAAGGCCGGTTGCACCATGACGAATAAACTCTCTAATAGCTCGTTGATCTTGAATGCCTCTTCTGTCAGCATGATCTTATCACTTTCCAGTTTAGACATATCCAGTACCTCATTGATCAGATTTAATAAGAGTTTGGAGGAAATGGTTATTTTCTTTAAGCAATCAGCTATACGCATCTGGTCATCCATGTGCAGGCCAGCTATCGCTGTCATACCGACGATGGCGTTGATAGGAGTGCGGATGTCATGGCTCATCCGGGATAGGAAATCAGTTTTGGCACGGTTGGCGGCATTAGCGCTCTGTAAAGCTTCCTGCAACAGTTTTTTTTGTTTTCTTTCTTCTTTGATTTCCGTTATATCAGTTCGAGTCATTAACCATATGTTCTTTTCCCTGTCGTAATAGCTGAATCGCATTTTCTTTTCCCGGTTTACGCCATTCTCTATCATGGTGCCATATACGATATATTCTCCATGTTTCCGTAGTATCGGTTCTATATGAGCGATCTGTAGTTTCTCAGTCATTTCTTCGTGAAGCTCAGGTGCCATATATTGCCGGTTATATGAGGCGACTACTCCATCATAGTCATAGCTGGCGATAGGAGGGGGACTATAGCTCTCCGAGCCGGAGGTATACATGACATAGCTATTTTTCGAAGCTTCAATATAGATTACGTAATCATATTCTGATCTTACGGCGGTTTCTATAATTTGCGCTTTTCTGAAATCGTTGATATTACGGCTAGATAAAAGGATTCTATCAGGGATACCTTCGTTGTTAACAAGAATATCGATAAAAGTTTCGTGCCATTCAAAACCGAAGTGATCGTTGCAGAAACGTAAGTCAAATGTTTTATGAAAACATCCTTCGGCTATCATTCTAAAGAAAGCTTCAAGCGAAACCGTTTCATCCCATAAACTACGGTCTGGAGAATAGATGTCGTTTCTTAGAATGTTGGCAAGGCTGGTATAATCTTGTTTTGTATTAATTAATTCCGGATTCATTGAATATTTAAGTATATCGACGCTTCCGTCTTCCAAATAGATAGTCCAGATCGTATCCATGAGATATTGATAATTAGCTAATAGCTCGTTTTTATTTAACTTTTCTTTTTTGCTTTCGCTTGTCATGTTTGTATTCTTGCTCGTTTATGAATGCACTTATATCCTTGTGCTTTCAAGGATATTCCGCGAAAGTAGGTAAATAATATGTATATAAGAGATAAAATCATTGTAAATCAAAAAGAATTGATCATTTTCCTTTAAGGATTTATATGCTCTGCAACATACTTAACACCTTTTTACATATTTCGTGTCTTGTTTAAATTCATCACTGCTATATTTGGTTCAAATCTGAAATGCAATTTCAAATATGGAAAACACGCTGCCAAATATGGAAAAAGTGGATGAGAGCTACAAAGTGCCTAATTTAGAGAAGGGCATAGCGGTTCTTGAGTACCTTTCCTTGCGGTCGGCGGGAGAAACATTGCAAGATATTAAGTCGGCGCTCGATATATCTCAGACTACGGCTTACCGTATTTTGAATACATTGGTGCGGCTGGAATATCTTAATTTTAGTGAAGACACGAAACGCTATAAACTTTCCCGAAAATTATTGACCCTTGGTTTCAGATCCTTGAATGAACACAATCTCTTAGAGACCGTCTTGCCACATTTGCGTGATTTACGTGATCAAGTGAAAGAGACCGCTTGCTTTGGTGTCTTGGGAGATGAGAAAGGGATTTTTATCGAACAAGCGCAAGGACATCATACGTTCCGCTTCGTCCTGTCGCCGGGAAAGCCGTTTGAGTTGCATTGTTCGGCTCCCGGAAAGGCGATTATGGCTTATTTGCCGAAGACGGTGCGAGATCGTTACCTGTCCTACATGACGTTTACACGGTATAATTCCCGGACGATCACTTCTCGTGAGGCCTATCTGGAGGAATTGGAGAAGGTTGGTAAGCTGGGATATGCCATGGATAATGAGGAGGAGCTGAGCGGCGTGATCTGCGTAGGCGCCCCGATCTTTAATTATACGGGATATCCTTGTGGAGCGATTTGGATCTCCGGCCCGAAAGACCGCTTATCGAAAGAGGTGGTGAAAAATACGGTGAAGGCGATCAAGGAGGTTGCCGGGGTAATCTCGAACGAACTAGGATTTAGAAAATAAGGAATACAAAATATACCATGAACACACGAAAATACTTGATAAAAAACTCATTGGTGGCTTGTCTTGTCGGCTGTTGCGTTTCTCTCGCTTCAGCCGGCAACCCACCTTTCTTTACTACGGATGCCGTATTGAACGCAAAGGGGGAGCTATTAATGACACAGAAAGGAACGAGACATCTGGATATTTTTTCAGCGGACGGTAAGAGCTTACTTCATTCGTTTCCGTTTGATGAGATCCCGACCGGGTTGCTTCCGGATGGGGATAAGGTGTATGTGACGACCTTCGAGAAGACCGGCCGTTTACAAGTGCTTTCCTTGGAATCGGGTAGGGTGGAAGCGGCTATACCGACGGGATCGGGAGCCTGTCATCCGATGTTCGGGCCGGATAAGAAACATATATATGTATGTAATCAGTTCGATAATTCGGTGGTCGAGATAGATCCGGTGATGCGTAAGGTAGTCCGGAGCGTGAAAGTGTTGCGTGAGCCTAAATCGGCGGTATTCAGCAAGGATGGCAAGTATATGTTTGTTACGAATTTCCTGCCCGCACAACGGGCGGACGTGGATGTGGTGGCCGCTTGCGTATCAGTAATCGAGATGGAGGGGTTTACGAAAGTGAAAGATATCCAATTGGCGAATGGTAGCAATGCCTTACGGGGGATGTGTATCACGCCGGACGGGAAATATATATACGTGTCTCATAACTTGGGACGATTCACGGTGCCTACTTCCCAACTTCAACAAGGTTGGATGAACACGAGCGCTTTCAGCGTGATCGATGTGGCGAAGCAGGAATTCGTTGGGGCGGTATTGGTGGACGAGCCGGATCGTGGCGCTGCCGGTATCTGGAGTATCGCTTGCGATGACAAGCATATCTTTATCACGCATAGCGGAACGCATGAGGTGAGCGTGATCGATCATCCGGCGATGTTGGCGAAGTTTGAGTCTTATAAGGATAAGAGCCGTCTGGATTACGACTTGAATTTCTTGTATGGACTTCGTGAGCGAGTTACCTTACAAGGAAACGGTCCCCGAAATTTTATATTTTCGGGAGATAAGTTGATAATCCCTACTTATTTCGCCGATATCTTGAATACCGTCGATATAAATACATTGGAGGTGACGGCTACCGACATGAATCCGGGGCGTACGGAAACGCCGGAGAACAAGGGCGAGAAATACTTTAACGACGCAAATCATTGCTATCAAGGCTGGCAGAGTTGTAACGGTTGCCATCCGGGGGATGCCCGTACGGACGGGATGAACTGGGACTTGATGAATGATGGAGTTGGTAACTCGAAGAATTGTAAGAGCATGTTGTATTCGCATGTGACTCCCCCAAGCATGATCTCGGGTGTTCGTGAGAGCGCAGAATATGCGGTACGTGCCGGTTTTAAGTTCATTCAGTTTTTTGAGCCAGAAGAGGAAATGGCGAAATGTGTGGACGCTTATATGAAATCCTTGCGTCCGGTGCCTAGCCCGTATTTAGTAAATGGGGAATTATCGGATAAGGCGAAAGAGGGAAGAAAGGTGTTTGAGAAACTGAAATGTGGCGAGTGTCATAGCGGTCCTTATTATACGGATATGAAGATGCACCGTATCGGCGAGGATATAGAATTTGAGAAAGGGTGGGATACACCTACTTTGATCGAGGTCTGGCGTACGGCTCCTTATCTGTTTGATGGGCGTGCGGCTACCATGGAAGAGGTGTTCGAGGTCCATAAGCATGGCATCGATAAAAAGGTTTCCAAGAAAGATATCGAGGCGTTAACGGAATATGTAAACTCCCTGTAAAATAAAAGGATATGAATTATTGTGAGAAGATACATTATACGATATTAAGCACCAAGCGGGCCGAGTTCGCCGTTATGGTGGACGATCTATTGTCTCAATTGCCTCAAAACGAGGTGATCATGAGGCTGGCCTTTTTCGGTACTCCGGGTACAAATGAGGAATACGTGGCACGCCGGGTTTTGCTGCGGGAGAAGATCCGTCGGTATTATGGGGATTGCGAACCGGCTTTGAGCTATGTCTCCCAACCGCCGCTGAACGCTCCTTTGCTGATGGAGGTACATAGCTATGTGCCCGATGCGCAGGATCGGATTACTTTCCGTCATTATCAAGGTGTTCCTTATGTCTTGTTGGAGAATGCCTCGGGACGTTTCCTTTTTGCCGGCGGTTTTCAAGGGGATGTACTCCATTTTGGTATAGAGCCTCAGTCGGTGGAAGCTTTCCGGTTATTGGGGGATGTGCTTCGTCGGGAGGGTTTTCCGTTGAATAGCATTATCCGTCAGTGGAATTATATCGAGCGTATAACCGCTTTCGACGGTCCGGATCAGCATTATCAAGCGTTTAATAACGCCCGATCTGATTTTTATAGTAAAACGGAATGGGCGAATGGTTATCCTGCCGCTACGGGTATCGGGGCGAATCTGGGAGGTATCTTGATCGATGTGGATGCCGCCGTGTTTACTACGCCGGATGCTTTCGCTACGCCGATCGATAATAAGTTGCAGGTGGCTGCCCATGCGTATTCGGAACAAGTACTGGAAGTTGCCCGACAAAAGAAGACGACCCCTAAGTTCGAGCGTGCCAAGAGCATGACTTTTCAGGATCGTAAATTGATTTATATTTCCGGTACAGCCGCTATCCGTGGTGAGGAGAGCTTGACGGGAGTAGGTCTGGAACGTCAGCTACGGATCACGATGGAAAATATAGCGGAACTGATCGCTGACGCTAAATTGGTTAAGTTACGAGTCTACTTGAAGAATAAATCCGACTATAAGGAGGCTGAGCGTTTGATGAATACCTACGGATTAAATATCCCGATCTCTTATATGTGGGCCGACGTTTGCCGGGATGAGTTATTGATCGAGATCGAGGGAATAGCGATACGTTGAAACAAATAGTACTAACAAATATACACAAAAACAAATGAGAAAAGGTTTGAACATGAAAATGGCGGCTATGGGATTGGTGTTGGTATCTATGGTCGCATGTACGGGAAAGACAACGACAGACGCTACTTGTTGCGCCGCTAACGGGGAGGGCAATTGTCCGGAAGGAACTTGCCGCAAAGAATGCACGAACGCATGTAATACTAACAATCAAAAAAATAAAACAATGGCTTATTCAAAGAAGTACACGAACGCCGATTTTTATAAAGACGGCAAGTTTCAACAAGATGTCGCTATGGAAGCGATGAAAGATATGTTTGCTTTCTACGATGTTCCTTTCACGGAGTTGATGGCGAAAGATATGTGGGTGACAGACTTTGGCTTGGGCGATTTCGAAAATGTAGGTATGGGTGGTATTTTCTGGATCAACGATCCGGAGTATAAGTATTTCGCTCACGCTATCTATTTGTTGCCGGGCCAGATGATTCCGGAACACGCTCACGTAAAGACTGACTTTCCTGCTAAACATGAGTCTTGGATGGTAGAGAAGGGTTGGGTATACAACTTCTCTGAGGTAGGTGACGAGACCCCGAACGCCCCGGCTATCCCTGCTGGACACGGACCGATCAAGAGCAAGAATTTCGTGGTTCAGAAGGTCGGCGACGTATTACGTCTGAAGAAATTGGAGACATTCCACTTTATGATGGCAGGTCCGGAAGGCGCTATCGTAGATGAGTGGGCATGCTATCACGACAACGCTGGCTTACGTTTCACGAACCAGAAGGCCGCTTTATAAAAACCTCTAGGGTTATGCTTCGTAATTCTAAGGGTTGCCGATCGTGATCCTTAGGGTTTCAATAAACAACCTTCTAAATTTAAATTTAATACATGAATAAATACTATATAATGGTATCACTCTTGTTGTCGACCTCTCTTCTTGTTTCGGCAGGTCCGAAGCAAAAGAAGGTGGATAACTGGATTGACGCCTCAGTAAAACAAAAGTCTGAGCTTCGTGCCTCTTTGGTGAAGGCGAACATGCCGATCATGTCCGCTTGGATTAAAGCGAAGCAGAAGGCTGTCCCGATGTCCGCCGATTTGACGGGTCAGGATCAGTTGGTACTTGTTACGGCCGCCGGACCGGACGGTACGGATTGGGATTGGGGTACATGGGCGAATGCCCGTTTAATCAAGGCGGACGGTAGTTCGGTTTGGTTGGATGAGTTAGACCCGGATTATTGGGTTTCCGGTTCGAACAGTATCCGCAAGAATACGGATTTATACGGGAATCCATTGTTGATCGGTGGTAAGAAATACGACCATAGCGTATTATGCCATGCCAATGGCGTGATGGTGTACAATATCAATAAGGAATATGTACGCTTTGAGGCTGAGGTGGGTTTGGCCGATCAGTCAACGGTAGGTAGTGTATTCTTCCGTATCATGAATGTTTTCCCGAAGGAGGAGGCCGCACGCTTGCTAGCCGCTTATCCGAAGGAATTAGGAGCCTTAAACGCTAATATCGATGGGTTGGAGAATTGGTTGACTACTAGTGACGCTTCCGCTGAGCGTGATATTGTCTTGAATCTGGCTTCTCGTCTGAAAGACGCTGCGTATGTAAAGAACGCTGTTAAGCAGATCGAGACAGAAAAAGATATTGATACTCAGATCCGTGAGTATTTGAAACTTTATGAGAAAACTCAACGTATCTGTAATTTGCAGAGCGACTTGAGTTGGTTGAATATGGAGGCGATTCGTCTGGCTTTCAATGATATGAAAAAACTGAAAGGTTTCGATGCCACTAAGTATCAACCGATTTTGGATGAGCTGGAACAGCAGGTAAAGAAAGGTTTCGATGGTATTTATAGTGGTGATGAGGCCGCTTTGGTTAACGCGGAGAAAGCGATTGCGAATAAACGTACGATCTTGCTGGCGAACCCGTTCTTGGATGGTGATAAAGTCTTGGCTGCCCGCTTTAAATTAGGTGTAAACGCTCATAAGGCAATGGCTCCGGATTTGGGTACGCAGGGTAATAACTGGAGCAACCAAGAGTCCGCCCGCCGTATGGGATTCGACGCCGATATTGTGGAGTTGAGTAATCTACGTGGGGAGGATGTACAGGTACGGTCGATTTATAAACCGGAAAACGGTTCCTCTATCGCTGACTTGCGGATGCATTGGGATGGCGATCGTGCTATGTTTACCCAGACGATGCCCGATAAGCGTTGGAACGTATTCGAGGTGAAATTGGATGGCTCGGGCTTTAAGCAATTAATACATAACGAGGAACCGGATCTGGAGTTTTATGATGGAACCTACTTACCGGACGGACGTATCATCGCCAACTCGAATATCGGTTATCAAGGCGTGCCTTGTGTAAGCGGTGATGACCCTGTCGGTAATATGGTACTTTATACGCCGGATACGAAGAACTTGCGCCGTCTGACTTTCGATCAAGACGCGAACTGGAACCCGGTAGTGATGAATAACGGTCGTGTGATGTATACCCGTTGGGAGTACACGGACTTGACGCACTATTATTCCCGTATCGTGATGAACATGAATCCGGATGGTACGGAGCAGAAAGCGCTGTATGGTAGCGGATCGATGTTCCCGAACAGTACGTTTGATATCCAGCCGTTGCCGGGCCACGGTTCCGCTTTCGTGGGAATTATCTCCGGTCACCATGGTATCGCCCGTTCCGGCCGTTTGATCGTGTTCGATCCGGCAAAAGCCCGTAAAGGCGCCGCCGGTATGGTACAGGAGATCCCGTATCGTAACCGGCCGATCGTGGAGGAGATTAAGGATGAGCTGGTGAATGGCGTATGGCCGCAGTTTATCAAACCGACTCCGCTGAATGATAAATATTTCTTGGTGGCCGCTAAATTAGACCCGCAGGATTTATGGGGTATCTATTTGGTGGACGTCTTCGATAACGTGACTTGTTTGCGTAAGGTAGAGGGTGAGGGCTATATCAGTCCGGTTGCCGTACGTAAGACACAGACTCCTCCGGCTATTCCGGACCGTGTGAAATTGAATGACAAAGAGGCTACGGTCTTTATTCAGGATATTTACGAGGGAGAGGGTTTGAGAGGCATTCCCCGGGGTACGGTTAAGTCTCTTCGTCTGCACGCTTATGAGTATGCTTACGTGAAGACTACCTCCGATCATAACTGGCATGGAATCCAGTCCGGTTGGGACATCAAGCGTATGTTGGGTACGGTACCGGTAGAAGAGGATGGCTCCGCTATCTTCAAGATCCCGGCGAATACGCCGATTTCTATCCAGCCGTTAGACAAAGACGGTGTGGCTATCCAGTGGATGCGTAGCTGGTTGACCGGTCAGCCGGGCGAGGTGGTATCTTGTATCGGTTGCCATGAGGACCAGAACCAGATTCCTATTCCGAAACGTGTGATGGCTTCGCAGAAAGCCCCGCATGCGTTGACTCCGCCGGAAGGGGGGACCCGTTCGTTCACGTTCGATCTGGAGATCCAACCGATCTTGGATCGTGCCTGTATCGCTTGCCATAATGGTGAGGGTAAGGCTTTCGACTTGCGTGGGGGCAAGAAGGATAAATTAGGTTATGGCACTTCTTACTTGAATCTGCATCCGTATGTACACCGTCAAGGTGGCGAGGGTGATATGGTGGTTCTTCAACCGTATGAATATCATCCGAACACGAGTGAACTGGTTCGTATGTTGAAGAAAGGGCACTTTAACGTGCAACTGACGGATAAAGAGTGGAAAACCCTTTATAACTGGATTGATTACAACGCTCCGGATAAGGGTTATTTCAATGCGAATGTGCTTTCGAAGGATATCATCCCGTATCAAGGCTTCGACCAGATCAAGCGTCGTAAAGAGTTGACGGATAAGTATGCGAATGGCGCAGGCGTGGATTGGAAGAAAGAGATCTCCGATTATGCCGCTTACTTGAAGGGTAAAGGTGAGATCAAACCGGAGATGCCGGAGAAATTGGCTCCTGTCAAGGAAAAAGAGTTGAAGGTGAAAGGCTGGCCTTTCGATGCGGACCGGATCAAGGCTATGTTGGCTGACGAGAAGGAAACCCGTAAGGAGATCGAGTTGGCTCCGGGTATCAAGATGACATTTGTTCGCATTCCGGCCGGACAATTCGTGATGGGCAGCTATCGTGGGCAATCCGATACTCGTCCGACGGCGAAAGTGAAGATTGACAAAGCTTTCTGGATGGGTGAGTTGGAGGTTACGAACCAGCAATTCAACGTGATTTTCCCGGATCACGACAGCCGTTTCGTGGATCAGCAATGGAAAGATCACGTGGTTCAAGGATATCCCGCTAATAAACCGGAGCAACCGGTAATCCGTGTAAGTTACAATGACGCTATGGATTATTGTAAGAAGCTGAGTGAGAAAACAGGCTTGAACATCACGCTTCCGACCGAGGCGCAATGGGAATGGGCTTGTCGTGCCGGTAGCGATCAAGATTTCTGGTATGGCGATATGAATGCGGACTTCGGCAAAAAGGATAACCTAGCCGACGTAACCACGCTCCTGCTTGCCGTAAGCGGTATCGACCCGCAACCGATGCCTAAGACTTCTTATTGGTACAAATACTATACTTACTTACCGAAAGAGGAAGGCGTGGATGATGGCAATTTGGTTCAGGTGGGTGGTAAGCAATATGAAGCGAATCCGTTCGGTTTGTATTGCATGCACGGTAACGTGGCGGAATGGACTCGTTCTGATTACTTGCCTTATCCTTACAACGAGAAATCGAAAGAGGTCTCCGAGTATAAGGTGGTTCGTGGCGGTTCTTATATCGAGCGACCGAAATTCTCGACGGCTTATACCCGTAAAGGATATTATCCGTACCAACGTGTGTTCAACGTAGGCTTCCGGGTAATTATTGAGGATTAATAGACAAGGTCTATTTATAGATAGATAACATGGATGCGGCAAATTAATCGCCGATTCTTTCAAAAATGATTAATCTGCGTACATTTGTCGCATCAGTGTTATTAATAAATGAGCAAATGAAAACTCTAGAAAGATTTATCTCTTCTTCCGTGACGACTATCGTCCTTCTATTGATCTACGCCTTTGGCTTGGCTATCGCTACTTTTATAGAGAAGTATCATGGTACTGCCGTCGCTAAAGCGCTGATTTACTATTCTCCTGTATTTTTCTTACTCCAATTCTTATTGGTAGCCAATTTCGTGGCTATCGTTATCAAGCACCAGTTACTTAAGCGGCGTAAATGGGGATTGATGGTCACCCATGCCGCCTTTATTGTCATCCTTCTGGGTGCACTTATTTCCCACCTTTTCGGCGAGGAAGGAATCCTTCACCTGCGTGAGGGAGAGGCTAGCGATCGTATCATGATCCGTACCTCGGACCAGACTCTCTATCATACGCTTCCTTTTAGCGTAGAACTCGTGAAATTTACCTTAACCCGCTATCCCGGCTCTGCCAGTCCCTCTGCTTATGAGAGTGAGTTGCTGGTACATGTAGATGGACAGACTCGCCATGCCCGGGTATATATGAATAATGTATTAGACGTGAAAGGCTATCGCTTCTTCCAAGCCTCCTATGACCCGGATGAGCAAGGAACGGTACTTTCCGTGAACCGAGATGTGTCCGGAAGGAATATTACGTATACCGGCTACGTGATTTTAGTGATCGGCTTTATACTTTGCTTGGTAGGTAAAAACTCCCGTTTCATGAAATTAAGCCGACAGTTGAAAGATTTAAGATCGGGCGCTCGTAAAACGACCCTGTTAGTAGCGATTCTTCTTTCCGTAGGGGGCTTGCGGGCGCAAGGTGCGGCCGCTCCCGAGATGAAGGAGGCCATACAGAAATATGCGATAAGTCCGGAACATGCCGCTAAGTTCGGTGCGTTGCCGATCCAATCGGTAAGCGGACGTATGTTGCCGATCAATACATTTTCTTCCGAGGTACTGCGAAAGTTGCATAAATCGGATCAGTTCGGTTCCTTGAACTCTGATCAGTTCTTGTTGAGTGTCTTGGCTATGCCGGATATGTGGGTCCGGGTGCCGTTTATCGCCTTGTCTAATAGTGAGCTGGCTAATTATTACGACCTTACGGATAAGGATTGCGCCTATATAGAGGTATTCGATAGTAACGGACGCTATAAATTGCAAGAGAAGCTGGAAGAGGCCTACAATAAAATGCCAGCGGAGCGTACCCGCTTCGATAAAGACTTGATCAAGCTGGATGAGCAGGTAAATATCTTCCATCAATTGATCAATTACCAGATGTTAAACCTTTTCCCGAAAGAGGACGACCCGGATCACAAATGGTATGCGCCGGGCGATGATTTGTCGGCGTTTTCCGGAAAGGACTCCATGTTCGTTACCCACATTATGGGCTGGTATTTATCGGAGGTACAGGAAGGATTGAAGAGTGGTGATTGGGAGAAAGCGGACGAGGTAATCGGAATGATCCATACGTATCAGCAAGCCAAGAATAAGACGGTAGACATTCGCCCTGAGAAAATACAGGCCGAGATTAAATATAATCAAATGGATGTATTCCGGCAATGTAAGAAAGGGTACTTGATTTTGGGAGGCTTGTTGCTGATCTTCGCTTTCGTGGTCTTATTCAAGAAGAAAAAATGGGTTACCTATACGACTTGGTTATTGAGTCTGGGCATTTTGGCCGTATTCGTTTTCCATATGTATGGGATGGGAATGCGGTGGTATATCGCAGGTTACGCCCCTTGGAGCAATTCGTACGAGACGATGGTTTATGTGGCTTGGGCTACGGTGTTCGCCGGGTTGTTGTTCGTACGCAAGAGTACGCTTACGTTTGCGTTGGCTACTTTATTCGGGGGGATCATCTTGTTCGTGTCCGGCTTGAGTTGGATGGACCCGCAGATCAATCCGCTGGTTCCGGTCTTGAAATCCCCATGGTTGATGTTCCATGTGGCGGTTATCGTGGGAGCTTATGGTTTCTTCGGTATTAGTTGTCTGATCGGCTTGACGAATCTGGTGATGATGAGCGTAAGCGGGGAGAAGAACAGCGTGATGCTCAAAGAACGGGTACGAGAATTGAGTATCGTGAACGAGATGTCACTTTGGATCGGATTGGCCCTGATGACGATCGGTACTTTCTTGGGAGCGGTCTGGGCGAATGAGTCGTGGGGACGTTATTGGGGCTGGGACCCGAAGGAGACGTGGGCGTTGATTACGATGGTGATATATGCGATCGTGACGCATCTCCGCTTGATACCGAAATGCAATAACCTGTGGTTGTTTAATTTTACGTCTATCTTGGCCTTCTATTCGGTGTTGATGACCTTCTTCGGCGTGAATTATTTCTTGAGTGGCATGCACTCTTATGGCCAGAATGACAACGTGAACGGGATATTTATTTATCTTTATCTGTCGATCATCCTAGTATTGGGGGCTGGCTTTATATCCTATCGGAAGAGAACGAATTTTAATAATATAATTGTCTAACTATAAATTGAATAGATCATGAGAACATTTAATCACGTAGGAATTGTCACTACGGAAAGTAAAGAAGGGGCGGTTTATAACGAAGGCCTGAGTGTATGGTTGACGGATTACAGCAAGAGTCCGAACCGGATCGAGTTCTTGAAATTCGAGAAAGGCAGCTGCCTACCGGAGTTGGTACAGACCAATGGCCATATCGCTTATACGGTTCCTTGTTTGGAAAAAGAGTTGGAAGGTAAGAAGGTAATCTTCGGCCCAGCTGTTTGCGACGAGCACTTGACGATCGCTTTCATCGAGGAAGAAGGTATCGCTATCGAGATCATGGAACTAAAATAATTCGTAAATCAAAATTTATAAATCTAAAGGAGGATAATACCATGTCAGACATCAAGACAAAATTCATAAATGATCCTGAGAATATTACGGCAGAGTTATTGGAAGGCTATGTATTAGCGTATCCGAATCAGGTAAAGTTGGCAGCTGAGAATATCGTCGTACGTGCTAACCCGAAAGGCAATGATAAGGTTGCGATCGTTACCTTAGGCGGTTCCGGTCATGAGCCTGCCTTGAGTGGTTTCGTAGGAGAGGGCATGTTGGATTGCTCCGTCGTGGGTGACGTATTCGCCGCTCCGGGTGCCCAACGTTTGTTTCAGGCACTGCAATTGATGGATCGTGAGGCCGGGATCTTGTTGGTCGTATTGAACCATTCCGGCGACGTGATGAGTGCTAATATGGCTTGCCAGTTGGCTGCACGTAAAGGGATCAAGGTGAAGAAATTACTTACGCATGATGATATCAGCGCAGGTATCGGGGCGAATATAGACGATCGTCGTGGCTTGGCTGGTTGTGTTCCTTTGTATAAGATATTAGGTGCCGCCGCTGAGGAAGGGAAGTCTTTAGACGAGCTGATTGAGATTGGTGAACGCTATAATAAGAACGTGGCTACCTTGGCTGTCGCTATGCGGTCTTGTACGCATCCCCAGAACGGAGGTACGATCACGAACCTTCCCGATGGTATCATGGAGATCGGTATGGGCCAACATGGCGAAGGTGGCGGTGGACAGAAACCGTTGGTATCCGCCGATGATACGGCTGCGGAGATGGTAGACCTGCTTTGCCAGCAGTTACAGCCAAAAGCCGGCGATAAGATGTTGCTGATCATTAACGGCGTAGGCGCTACTACCCATATGGAATTGAATATCATCTTCCGCAAGGCTTATAAGGAGTTGGAGGCTCGTGGCTTGCAGGTGGTGGTAAGCCGTATCCAAGAGATCTTGACCGTACAGGAGCAAGCTGGATTCCAGATGATCATGGCGATCTTGGATGAGGATCATATCGATTATTTGAATAACAAACGTGCGGACGCACCTTATTGGACAACCCTAGGTAAATAAATAATATACATGAAACAACTTACTATCGAGGCCTTCAAGGCCATGTTAGACAATGCGCTGAAACAGATCAAGGCACGTGAGGAGGAATTTTCTAAATTGGATGCCGTAATCGGGGATGGAGATCATGGTACCGCTATCGTTGCCGCTATGACTGCCGTGAATAAAAGCGCTCAGTCTGGAACGGAGTTCAAGCAAATGCTTGGTGATATGGGTATGGACGTGATGATGGAAGTGAGCGGATCGACAAGTACCTTGCTCGGTGCTTTCTTCTTGGGTATGAGCGATCATGCAGAGGGAACCGAGTTGGATGCCGCAGGCGTGAAAGCTATGTTCGCCGGTGGCTTGGCGAATGTGCAACAACAAACCCAAGCGAAACGAGGCGACAAGACGATGATGGATGCCTTGATCCCGGCGGTGGAGGCTATGCAGGCTTGTACGTCGGATGATATCAAGGAGGTCTTGAATGCCGGCGCTAAAGCGGCGCTTGATGGAGCGGAGGCTACGGTACCGATGAAAGCTAACTTTGGACGTGCCCGTAACTATGGTGAGCGTTCGATTGGTTTCGCTGATAGCGGGGCTACTTCGTGGAGCTGTATGTTCGCTTCTTTTGCAGAGGCGCTATAAAATAATACACAGCGTGAGACGGGGCATGCCCCGTCTCTACAAAATATAATAATATAACGAATAATAAATATGGCAGATTTAGATGATTTAAGAGAAGGTGCGGACTTCGGTTTAGGCATCAATTGTGAGAACCAGAGTTTCCATGTGAAGGGAGCCGAGAACTTACCTTGGGGTATGAAAGACCGTCTGTCCCGTATCTTCAACCCGAAGACAGGCAAGGCGGTTATGCTTGCTTTTGACCATGGTTTCATCATGGGGCCGACCTCCGGTCTGGAGCGTATCGACTTGAATATCGTTCCTTTGATTGAATATGCGGATTGCTTGATGTGTACCCGTGGTATCCTGCAATCTACGATCCCTGCGAATACGACGAAACCGATTTGTCTTCGTTCGGACGCTGGAACGTCTATCCTTACGGATTTGAACGATAATGTATTGATCGATATAGAGGACGCTATCCGTATGAACGTCTCCGCCATGGCGGTTATGTTGGCTATCGGTGACGAGGCACATGAGGCTAAGACTGTGGCTAACTTATATAAGGCGGTCGATAAGGCCAGCCGTTACAATATCCCGGTAATGGGTGTTACCGCCGTTGGTAAGCAAATGGCTCGAGACGCTCGCTATTTCGGTCTGGCTTCCCGTATTTGTGCGGAGAACGGCGCTAATATCGTGAAGACCTACTATTGCGAGGGCTTCGAGAAGGTAGCCGCCGCTTGCCCGGTTCCCGTGGTAATCGCCGGTGGTAAGAAATTACCGGAGAAGGAGGCGTTGGAATTATGTTATAACGCGATCAACGACGGTGCGGCTGGCGTGGATATGGGACGTAACGTATTCCAGAGTACTTCTCCTGTCGCCATGATCCAAGCGGTTCATGCGGTCGTGCATCAAGGTATCACGCCTGATCAGGGATATGAGTTGTTCTGCGACTTAGCGAAATAATCCATCGCAGGGGTAGGTTTTACCTGCTCCTGCTTATTTATATAATTTAAACCATGAAAATCTATACTTTTATATTATCCGCATGCCTGCTACTCGTATGTTCCGCATGCCATGAGGCGTCGCATCATCTTTTATTAGGCGGTTCCGGCTGGGACAAGATCGCCATCGTAAACAAGAACACGAAAGAAATTGAATGGGAGCACCCTTTGGAAAAAGGATGGGAATGTAATTCCGTAGCTGTTACTCCCGACCGGAATATTCTTTTTTCCTATTCGAAAGGGGCGAAGCTAATCACCCGGGATCATGAGGAGGTCTGGAATATCTCCGCTCCGGAAGGGTGTGAGATGCAGACGGCCCGTGTGCTTCCCAACGGTAATTATTTATTGGCGTGGTGTGGATACCCGGCTACGATCATGGAGGTGAACGCAAAAGGAGAGATCCTGTCGAAAACGGATTTCGATACCGGTATCGAGCAACCCCATGCCCAATTCCGTCAAGTAAACAAGAATAAGCGGGGCAATTATCTAGTGCCCTTGTTCGCTACCTCCGAGATCCGGGAAATATCCCCGTCCGGTCAATTGCTGAAAAGCGTGAAAGTAGACGGCAACCCGTTTAGCGTGGCTGCGTTGGATAACGGTAATTATCTGGTCGCTTGCGGTGATGCCCATTGCTTCATAGAGCTGAATTTCGAGACAGGAGATATCGTTCGCAAGATGAATGCGAACGATATCGAGGGAGCCCAGCTTTTCTTTGTTGCCCAGTTGCTCCCTAAACGGGACGGTGGTTTGTATATCTGTAACTGGCAAGGCCATGACGGAGAGGCTGCGAAAGGACATTACCCGCAGTTGATCGAGATAAACGGAGCCGGAAAGATGGTCTGGGATTTGAATGATAACGCTACCTTCGGGATGATCTCCTCTATTTGTCCGATCGATTAAAGATATATCCGGATTATTAATTATATTTGTACACCTAAATTCTAAATAAAGCATGGAAAAGAAAAACACGAATGCTACTAAACGTCGAAACCCTGTGACTTGGGTCCCTAGTGTCTATTTTGCTATGGGATTGCCTTTTGTAGTGCTAAACATGGTTACCGTACTCATGTTTAAGGGATTGGATATATCGGATGCCCAGATTGCGTTATGGACCTCGGTCATCATGTTACCTTGGACCTTAAAGCCTTTATGGAGCCCGTTTTTGGAAATGTATCGTACCAAGAAATTCTTTGTCGTATTGACCCAGTTGTTATCCGGTTGCTTATTCGGTTTAGTGGCCTTGGCGTTAAACTTGCCGAGTTTCTTTGCTCTATCTATCGCATTATTAGGTATTATAGCGCTTAGCGGGGCTACGCATGACGTGGCAACGGATGGCGTTTATATGAAAGAGCTCTCGCCGGAGGATCAAGCCAAATATATCGGTTGGCAAGGTGCGTTTTACAATTTGGCGAAGATCGTAGCCACGGGTGGTCTGGTTTATCTGGCGGGTTATATGATGCAATATTTTACCGGGATAGGATTGGAGAAAGAGGCCGTGATATACGCTTGGATGATCGTTATGCTGCTTTGCGGTACGATCATGATCCTGCTTGGTTTTTATCATATGAAGATGTTGCCTTCGGGTGGAAAAGCCGCTACCGGAGAACATTCGTTGAAGGAGAGTATGGCCGAGTTATGGCTGGTCTTCAAGGAGTTCTTCACGAAGAAGCATATCGTGTGGTATATCTGTTTCATCATATTGTATCGTTTTGCCGAGGGTTTCGTGATAAAGATCGTACCTTTGTTCTTGAAAGCTCCGGTAGCCGATCAGGGATTGGGACTTACGGAGCAAGAGATCGGTTTGTATTACGGTACGTTTGGGGCGGCGGCGTTCGTATTGGGCTCTTTGCTCGGTGGATATTATATCTCGGCTAAGGGATTGCGAAAGGTATTGTTTACGCTTTGTTGTTGCTTCAACATACCGTTTTTGGTATACACGTTCTTGGCGTGTTTCCAGCCTGATAATGGTCTCATTATCGCTTCCGCCATCGTATTCGAGTATTTTGGCTATGGATTCGGTTTCGTGGGCTTGATGCTGTTTATGATGCAACAGGTAGCTCCGGGCAAGCATCAGATGGCGCATTATGCGTTCGCCTCAGGTATCATGAACCTTGGCGTAATGCTTCCGGGAATGATGAGCGGTTTCGTGAGTGACTGGCTAGGTTATAAGTATTTCTTTATCGTGACCTTGCTGGCGATGATCCCTTCATTCTTGGTAGCCTATTTCGTACCGTTCACGTATGACGATAAAGGTAATAAGTTAGTACAGTAATATTTTAATAGGATTAGTTATGGATAATTTGAAAATCGTAGGCGCTCCGCTGCCTGATATGCCTTGGGAAGATCGTCCCGAGGGTAGCAAAGAAGTATTGTGGAGATATTCGAAGAACCCGGTGATTCCTCGTGATATCCTCCCGACATCGAACAGTGTGTTCAACAGTGCTGTTGTCCCTTTCAAAGGTGGTTATGCCGGTGTGTTCCGATGCGACGATACGAATCGCCGGATGCGTTTGCACGTAGGTTTTAGCGCAGATGCCATTCATTGGAGTATCTCTGAGACAAAACTCGAGTTTGAGTGCGACGACAAGGAGATCGGCGAGTTTGTTTATGCCTACGACCCCCGTGTATGTTTTATCGAGGATCGTTACTATGTGACTTGGTGTAACGGTTATCATGGCCCGACGATCGGCGTGGCTTACACGTTCGATTTCGAGACCTTCCATCAGCTGGAGAACGCTTATCTGCCTTTCAACCGTAATGGCGTGATGTTCCCTCGTAAGATTAACGGAAACTTCGCCATGTTGAGCCGTCCGAGCGACAACGGTCATACTCCGTTCGGCGATATTTTCTATAGCGAGTCTCCGGATATGTGTTTCTGGGGTAAACATCGCCACGTGATGTCGCCGGCGGCGTTCGAGGATAGCGCTTGGCAGTGTACGAAGATCGGTGCGGGCCCTATCCCTATCGAGACTTCCGAGGGATGGTTGTTGATTTACCACGGCGTGCTTCGTTCTTGTAACGGGTATGTATATAGCTTCGGTTCCGCTATCTTGGATTTGGAGCAACCTTGGAAAGTGAAATTCCGCTCCGGACCTTATTTGTTGTCCCCGCAAAAGGATTACGAGTGCATGGGAGACGTTCCGAACGTAGTCTTTCCCTGTGCCGCCTTGCATGATCCGGAGACGAAACGTATCGCTATCTATTACGGCTGCGCAGATACGGTAACAGGATTGGCTTTTGGCTATATTGATGAGATTTTGGATTTTACGAAGAAGAATTCAATCATTTAACAGACTCGAGAAGAACAATATACTTTTGTTGTCGAAACAATATACTTTTACACACGAAAGTATATTGTTTTAGAACAAAAAGTATATTGTTTTTTTTATTAGGTAAAAGAGTAAGAGCTATGACAAAGATACAACAGTTTTTGGCAGATCTGCCCGAGGAGAAGAAATCCTTGTTTGTCCCTGTTTTCGGGAGCATGGAGAAATTTTATACGGTAGTTTACTTGATCGCCCGGAATGAGCACGTCACTGATCAGGAGAAGCCAGATCGTTATGAGGATCGTTTACAGGTGATTCGCCAGATACGTAACCGGGTGGAGAAACTAGTTTCCTCGTATGGCTTGGACGGAGGGGAGATCGTAGCCGATATCGCCAGCGACTATTTTGAGGATTATGTCAATTACAAAGAGCCGGAGCTAGACATTACGAATGATGAGTTTATCGCTATCCTCCAGAAAATATAGGAGATAAATATAATTTTATTGTGTGGTAGTATTGACATTATCCGGTATCACCGTGGCTTTGATGACTCTCCCGAACTTAATTGGTATCTTGCTGTTACATAGGGAAGTGAAAAACTCTGTCAAGGAGTATTGGCGACGGATGAAGGAGAAGTAATGACTGTGAATAACATTTTTTGTGTATAATACGCTTTGTATGTGTTTAATAACGCCTATCTTTGCCAATTACCGGAATTTTAGGTTCTGGGTATTAGTTGAGAAGAGTAATGATTGAGAGTTGGCAAAGTTTTATTGAATGAAGTATTTTACAAAGTTAATACGCTGGATATCTTCACAGGAGCATTTATATTTCTTATTTGCCCTGTTATTTATCATCCCAAACTGTGTGTTCTTTTTTACGGAACCGCTTCCCGTCACGGTCGGTATCGCCTCGTTGCTGATACCTTTGGCCTTTTGGATGGGTGTTTTGTTAGTGGCCCGTAAACCGGGGATCGTGGTTTGGTGCCTGTTGCCGAAGGTTATATTAGATGGGGGACAGTTGGTGCTTCTGTATCTTTTCGGGCAGTCCGTGATAGCGGTTGATATGTATTTGAACCTTACCAGCTCGAACGCTTCCGAGGCTAGCGAATTATTGGGGAATATCATTTTGGTGATCGGTTGCGTATTCTTTTTCTATACATTGCCTACTCTAATACTCGCTTATCGTTCGATACGGCAGAAAGAGAAATTGCGAAATCCTTTCCGGAAGAAATGGGCCAAGATCAGCCTAGGCATGTTTGTCATGGGCTTGATCCTTTGCTTCCTGTCTCCTTTGCAAGATCACCGGTTTTCATGGAAGGACGATGTGTATCCGGCTAACGCCCTATACAATTTATATTTCGCCATAAATAAGGCGGAGAGGAACCGTAAGTATCATATTACTTCCGCCGACTTTAAGTTCGACGCCACTAAGCTGGAACAAGCTGAGGGAAAACGGGAGATCTACGTCTTGGTAGTGGGAGAGACCTCCCGTGCTATGGAATGGAGCCTTTACGGATACGAGCGCAAGACGACTCCCCGTATGGAGGCTTTAGACGGATTGGTGCATTTCACGGATGTGGTGACGCAATCGAATAATACGCATAAAAGTGTCCCCATTATCCTGTCCGCTGCCAGCGCCGAGAATTATGGAGTCCTTTACGACGAGAAAAGTATCGTGACCGCTTTCAAAGAGGCTGGTTTCCGTACGCTCGTGATCGCCAACCAGAAACTAACGACCTCGATGATCGGCGCTTTTTACCGGGAGGCAGATACCTTTATCGATATGAGCGCATTTAATACGGGTTCTACGCTAACCTCCTTGCACGATGCGGCGATCCTGCCTTATCTAAAGAAGGAACTGGATAAAGAGGACGGTAATCTTTTCGTAGTACTGCATACTTATGGCTCGCATTTTAATTACCATGAACGTTATCCGAAGGAGTTCCGTTTCTATAGGCCGGATAAGGCGGAGGGAATTCGTGCCTCGTATAAAAAGGAGTTACGGAACGCTTATGATAATTCCATCCACTATACAGATTACGTGCTGGGGGAAATCGTGGATATGTTGGCGAAGACAAATGCTCCGGCATCCATGCTTTACTTAAGCGATCATGGAGAGGATATCTTCGATGATTCCAGAGCCCGTTATCTGCATGCTTCTCCGATACCGACCTATTACCAGTTGCATATCCCGTATGTGATCTGGTTCTCGAAGGCTTACCGGGAGTCATATCCCCAGAAATATCTGGAAGCGCAGGCACACGAGACTTATCCGGTTAGCACGAACAGCGTATTCCATACGATGCTTGATATAGCCGGTGTGCGGACTCCGGTGGCCGATTCCACGTTTGCTTTAACGAATCGTGCCTTCAAGGTACGTGACCGTATGTATCTGGGAGACCATGACGACCCGATCCCATTTTGGAAAGTCGGCTTAAAAAAGCAGGATTTTGAGATGATGGATAAATGGGATATCGCTTATGATAGGAATTAGACTGATCTCAATCGTATATGAAAGAGCAAAGCGGACATATTACTAGCAAGGTGATATTAGGCTATATTTTGCTGATTACCATTGTGGTCTGCTCAGTCGCTTACATTTATAATATAGTAGAGAAAGTGGCCGAGGAGGACGAGCCGGATCATCAGGCACGCCGGAAGGTGTACTTGGTCACCAATACGCTCTCCCTGCTCTATGAAAGCGAGGCGTTGGGGCAGTTGGTAGGCATGCCCCAGAACGAGTTCCGCCACTTCAATCGTACGTTGAATAAGGCCCATAATAACATGGATTCGTTGAGGACCTTGGTGACGGACTCCATGCAACTCCTGAAAATAGATACGATCGACATACTGCTGGAGCGTAAGCGATGGAATACCCGCCGCTTGCTTGAGACTTGGCAGGAAGCGAACACGGAGCGTCTTTATACGGAGAATATCGAGAAAATAATTGCCGTCCGGGATACGATCGTAAATGAGGTGCAGGTACAAGAGCGGGTAGAGGTCAAGCAAGATACGGTGGTAGTTCCCCGTAAGAAGCGAGGATTCTTCAAGCGTTTGGCCGACGTGTTCTCTCCCGGCAAGGAAGATACCAGCATCGTGGTGAACACGACCCGGGAGATCGTTACCGATACGTTGGTGAACGCTTATAATCCGACCGATACGATTGTCAGCGTGCTGAAAAGCATCCAAGACAGTGTGGCTTGGCAACGGCAACAACTGATGGATCAGTTGTTGGAAAGGGCCTCTAACTTACGGTATAACAATAGCGTGATTACCCGGGAGATCAACCAGATGCTCCGTAATATCGAGGAGGAGGAGATGGAGGCGTCGCTGGAAAGGGTCTATAAGAAGCAGGTACTATTAAGGGAGACCTCCCATTTGATCGCCGGAATCGCGATCGTCTCCGTGGTAATCGCCTTTCTGTTCCTCTTCTTTATCTCACGGGATATCTCACGAAGTAAATATTACCGTATGCAACTGGAAAAGGCGAAACAGGTCGCCGAGAGCTTATTGCGAAGCCGTGAGAAGCTGATGTTGACGATCAGCCACGATATACGGGCTCCGCTCTCTTCCATCATCGGATATATCGAGCTTTTGCTACGCCGCCATCCAGACGAGCGTCAGCAATATTATCTGGAGAACATGAAAGGTTCCTCGGATCATATCCTTTCCTTGGTGAACGACCTGTTGGATTTCCAGCGGTTGGAGTCCGGCGAGATGGAGGTGCATAGCGTTCCCTTCCGTGTCCCGGCCTTGTTCGATGAGATCTATACCAGCTTCCAGCCGATAGCGGAGGCGAAAGGCTTACGGTTTGTCTTGAACCTGAAACCGGAGGAGACTGGGCAAGTTTATATGGGCGACCCGATCCGTATCCGGCAGGTCGTAGGAAACCTCTTATCTAACGCTATCAAGTTCACGGAAGCGGGGCGAGTCGTTTTACTTGTCTCCTTACAGAAACTGTCCGCTGTCCATTATCAACTGTCCATTACCGTCAGCGATTCCGGTCCGGGCATCCCGAAAGAGGAACAAGAGCGGATATTCGGGGAGTTTACTCGCCTTGCCGATACGGAAGAGGTGGAAGGTTTCGGTCTGGGCCTCTCCATCACCCGTAAGCTTCTGTCCTTGATGAACGGTACGCTTGCTTTGGATAGTACCCCGGGGAAAGGCAGTGATTTCACGATCTTGCTACCTCTTCCCTTGGCCGATAATCAATCTTTGCCGGACGTAACGGCGGAGGCTCCGGATGCTGGTGAGGCCGAGGCTTTACCCTTGTTTGAGGGGCAAGATGTCTATTGTCTTCTGGTAGATGACGATCCTCTACAACTGGCCTTGACGGAGGAACTCTTGAAGCAGAGTCACGTGCAGGTGGTAGGTTGTACGAATCCGCATAACGTCCTCGAGCTATTGCGGAACACCGTATTCAACGCCATTATCACCGATATACAGATGCCGACGCTGGATGGCTATCATTTACTGGAGCGGATACGTACGTCCGGTATCCCCGGAACGGATGAGATCCCGGTGATCGCCCTATCTGCCAGTATCGCCAAGGAGCACGAGCATTATCTGGAGGCTGGTTTCACGGGTTTCTTGAACAAGCCGTTTACCGCCGCCCAATTAATCTCCTTGCTGAATGAGTTGCTGACACTCCATCTGGAGGCAAGGAGCGAGTTGAATTTCTCTTCGTTGACCGCTTTTGCCGGAGAGGATCCGGAGGCCTCAGCCTCTATACTGAAAACCTTCTCGGAGGAAACCCGCAAGAGCATCGACTTACTTCGAGATGCGTTAGAGGGAAAAGACCGGGAGGAAGCCTCCCGGATATCTCATAAGTTGATTCCCCTGTTCACGATGCTGGGGGCCAATTCATTGGTACAACACCTGCGGATCTTGGAGAAGAACGATGAGGAACTGACCGATTCCGGCTGGTACCACCTGCTGGGCGAGGTAATCGAGCAAGCACTTGCTATCGTGAAGGATGCGGAGTCCGCCATCGGGTAATCTTGTGGAATCCGGTGTGGAATAAATACCCATCCGTGGAATGCCTTTCCCCATGCTTTTGAAATAAAATTCTACTTTATAGAAACAAAATTTATCTATTACTTGTTAAAGGATAAGTAGTTAGATATTCATTGTCGTGCGTTTCGCTGGCTTTGGCACGATATTCGCTATCTATTTAATGAAATCGCAAGTGGGCGTTTCTACATTTAAACCGTTAAAAACAAAAGTCATGAATTTATTCATGGCGAAAGATTAAGTCCTGAGTATTCAATTTAAGTCTGCAAAAGAAAAAGGCATCCTTTCGAGGATGCTTTTTTTATTTAGTTTCGTTACTTTTGCCACGAAATAATAAAATCTACTGAATCATATCATGGAACACGCGCTACAATCCCGACCTCGTATCGAGGTGGTCGACGCATTACGAGGATTTGCTGTTATGGCTATTATCCTATTGCATAATATCGAGCATTTTAACTTGTATAATTTTCCGGAGGCTACTACCGATTTTATGAAAGCCTTGGATAAAGGGGTATGGGATACCTTGTTCTTCCTCTTTTCCGGGAAGGCATACGCTATTTTCGCCCTGCTGTTCGGTTTTAGTTTTTTCATCCAGTTTGATAACCAAGCGAGGAAAGGGAAGGACTTCCGGCTTCGTTTCTTCTGGCGGTTGATGCTCCTATTCTTTATCGGTTGCTTCAACGCCTCGTTCTTCCCGGGGGAGATATTGGTGCTTTATTCGATCTTGGGTATTGTGTTGATACCGGTTTGCAAGTTGAGTAATAAGATGGTATTGGCGATCGCCGTGTTTTTGATGCTACAGCCCATGGAATGGGGTAAATTCATGTATGCCTTGATGCATCCGGAATATGTGGCATCCAAGGAACAATGGCTGGTGCACTGTATGCGGATCTATCCGTATATGGAAGGTGCTAGCTTTTGGGAAATGGTCAAGTCTAATCTGTGGGACGGGCAGCTGTATAGCCTTCTCTGGGCTTGGAGCTATGGACGTTTCTTCCAGACATCGGCTCTCTTTATGCTGGGCATGTTGTTGGGGCGCAAGGGATTGTTTGTCGATCCGGAGAAGCATCGGACGTTTTGGACAAGGACCTTTGTTATCGGGGTAGTTTGTTTCATTCCCCTCTATTATCTGTCCCTTTCCCTACCCGGTTTGCTAGAGCGTACCGAAGAGCTTCGCCCGATGAGTACGATCGTGTCTTCCTTGCGTAATTTCTCGTTCATGTGCGTATTGGTATCCTCCTTTATCTTTTTGTGGCAGTGGAAGGCGCCGCAAAAGGTGCTTCACGGGCTTGTGCCTTACGGGAAAATGAGCTTGACGAATTACCTCACGCAATCGATGGTAGGCTCTTTTATCTATTTCGGATACGGTTTATCCCTGTATGACGATCTGGGAACGACCGCTAGCTTCGCCGTAGGAATCCTTCTTTTCATTCTCCAGCTAGGTTTTTGCCACTGGTGGTTAGCCCATCATAAACAAGGTCCTTTCGAGGGAGTATGGCGTAAAGCTACGTGGATGTTTTCTTGATTCGTTTTATTTATTTACCTTTGTGGTTACTATAAATAATCTGAGTGGGTATGTTGTCGATTCTAATCGTTGAAGATGATATAACTTTTTCCTTGATGCTTACCACATGGCTGGGTAAGAAAGGGTTTGTCGTAAGATCCTCGTCCTCTGTTTCCGATGCTAAACGGAGGCTGGGGGAGGAAGCGTTCGATTTGGTTATATCGGATTTACGCCTGCCGGATAGTGACGGGATCGACTTATTGAAATGGCTGAAAAGCACTCATCCTTCCTTACCCCTTATCATGATGACCAGTTATGCGGAGATACAAACGGCGGTTCAGGCGATGAAGCTGGGAGCGGCGGATTATATTGCCAAGCCGTTGAACCCGGATGAGTTGCTGGGTAAGATCAAGGAACTTGTGTACGTGGAGGAGAAGGCTCCGGCGAGAGTCCCGGTTTCTTCGGCCCCGGATCTTTATATCGAGGGGCAGAGCCAAGCGGCCCGCCAGCTTTATGAGCATGTGCGTTTGGTGGCTCCGACGGATATGTCGGTATTGGTGACCGGCGCTAGCGGTACCGGTAAGGAGTATATCGCCCGTCGGATCCACGAGCAAAGTAATCGTAGCAAGGCTCCGTTTGTCGCCGTGGATTGCGGCGCTATCCCCAAGGAATTGGCGGCTTCCGAGTTCTTCGGCCACGTGAAAGGTTCTTTTACGGGGGCGATCGAGAACAAGACTGGGGCGTTTGTGGCGGCTCAAGGCGGTACGATATTTTTGGATGAGATCGGGAACCTGACGTATGAGGTACAGGTTCAGCTATTGCGTGCCCTACAGGAGCGCAAGGTAAAGCCGATCGGGAGCAATCAGGAGATCGCTATCAACGTGCGCTTGATATCCGCAACGAACGAGAACTTGCGGCAGGCGATCGAGAAAGGAGATTTCCGTGAGGACCTGTACCATCGTATCAATGAGTTCACGATCCGTATCCCGGACTTGAAAGAGCGAAAAGAGGATTTGCTCTTGTTCGCCAATCATTTTCTCGATCTGGCGAATAGCGAGCTCCAGAAAGATATCATCGGTTTCGACAACGATACCATGCAATTGTTCCAATCTTATTCTTGGCCGGGTAACCTGCGGCAGATGAAGAACGTTATCAAGTACGCTACCTTATTGGCGACCGGTCGATACATCACCCGCAAGGAACTCCCGGAGGAACTGACGGAGAACCTCTCTTCGCACACCAACATCCAGCTTAAGAACGTGGAGCATGAACGTGACCTTATCCGTAAGGCCCTCCAAGAGTGCGGCAATAATAAGACTCGTGCGGCCCAGTTATTGGGCATCGACCGGAAGACGCTTTACAATAAGCTGAAGATTTATCAGTTGGATTGAAAATTCCGTGTTTTATGTGAGTGCTTAAGGCCTATTGGGAGCCTCTGGCTTGTATGATGGGTCTGTTGCGAAATAGAAGCTTATTCTGACTATTTGCTTCATATTATACGAATATGTTGACATACCCTTCGTGCGAAAGTGACAAGATAATGAGATAGGCGTGGTAATAAACACGCTTTTTCTTGAAAAAGGGGCCGATTTTGTACACGATAGGTGGCGAAACCTGTTGCGATAGGTCGTATTGCCCAATGCCGATACTCGCGTTAGGCATTATGAGCGGTCACGCATAGGGTTATGAGTACTCATGAATGGGCATTCTTACCGTGCTATAACCCTATCGTAACACTGCTTTTACCCTTTTCTTGCCTCAAAATATGAGATACGATGAATTAATTTCGCTGGAGCGAGAGGCTGTTTTTCTGTATTCATCTGTCAACGAGACAAATGCTGCTTTTTCTTCTCGTATTTAGAAACGAGCCGTACCTTTGCCCGAAAAAATCGATTCTCCGAGACTTTAGTTTTCATTTTGTCAAATTGCCAGATGGTATGTTATTGCCAAGAGAAAATCGCTAGGGGCTTTCTCCACATCGGCACCAACCACCTTTGCCGGGAACAGTAACTTTGGCTGATAAGCTGATTGAATGGTTGGAGTAGGGTGAATAGTCTTTTATTATTCTTTTTTAACATGACATGGAATAAATATTGTCTATTTATCAAAGGTTTTTTCTTTGGAGTATTATTAATTATAGTTAATTGATGTGATAATATTTGTGCGTTTAAGAACTTCGCATTATAATAAAATCTACCTTTGCTGTTGATAATACTCAATAAGTTGATTAAAATATACAACTTCTTTTTTTAATGATGTTATAGGGGAAATATTTAATGATTAAGCATATGAAGAGATGTATTTTTACGAAAGTAAAGTTCATGGCACTGTTCCTGTTTGCGGTGCTGATGACCGCATGTACAGCGGACGTGTACGAGCCTAAGCCGGATCCCGATCCAAAGCCGAGACCGGACGAGAGTACAAATGGTATTCCGAATGATTTTGATTATTCAACAAAGGCTAGCCATAAATTGACTGTTAAAGTCTTGGATGAATATGAGGGGAAACGTTATTATACGATAGAAGTATTTGGTTCGGACCCTATCACTGATCCTAATTCTGTTTTCTATGTTGGAGGTAAAACAAACTCAAGGAATCCATTTATTGTTGATTTGGCTTTACCTAAGACTCAAGAATATATTTATATTAAGAAAACGGATGCACAAGGGTATAGTACTGTTGTAAGCTTAGAGGTGAAAGATGGCGATTTATTATTGGATTATACGGATCCAGTTATTACAAAATCTTTTTTGCGTAGTGACAGCGGGATTAGTGATCAAGAAATAACACGTTGGCTCACCCCGCTTTCGGAGAAGGAAATTGAGAAGTTGGATAAAAAAGCTGAGATGAAAGATGTAATAGAGCTACGGAGTGGTATGACTCTTGATAAAAATAAGAGTTATAAAATTACGAGCGGAAAGGTCAACAATGTCGTTTTCCCTGATAACGAGAACTACACTCTTTATATTTTTAGCGGCGCTACCTTGGATTTAGCTTCTTCAGCCTCACCATTGACAAAAAACAGTCAAATTGTAGTTTTTCATGGAGGTCAGATAATTGGCTCTAAGGCTGTTCTGAAAATTGATGGAAATTCTCAATTGGTTAATATGGGTAAAGTAGATATTAATAGAATAGAAACTCTACCTTCGCCACATAGTTCAATTTATAATCATACGAATTCGGAAATTACTGTAAACTCAATGCATTTGAATGGAGGTGAACTTCATAATCATTGTTTGGTAAAGGTTGGTACTTTCTCTTTTGATGGATCTGCTTCCGGATTATATTTAAATCGGGGTTCTTCTGTAATTTCCGGGAATTTTATATATGGTTATGATACGAAAATATCGATGGCGGAACATTCCTTGTTTGAGACAGATGCGTTGAATCCTGCTCAAACAGGTCCTGTATCCTTAGTTGTAGAGGATGCGGATGCCAATCAATATGGAGATGGAAATAGTGCCAAATTGTTTAAGGTGAATGGTGTATTGGATTATACATCTGTTCAGATAACAGGCTTTTTCTGGAGTGATTTATATACTTATGCGCAAAGTGAAGTAAATTATTCAGCTAATAAGAATGGTGCGTTAAGAGTGGTTGGCAATAAATGCCCTGTAAATATATCCGGTGATTGTTTTGGCGATATCAATTACAGTAAAGATGAGCCTTTTACAGACGAATCCGAGACGCCTGAGTATAAACCTGAATATGATAAGACAGAAGCTTATGTCTATTTATTTGAAGACAATTGGCCTAATTTTGGTGACTATGATATGAATGACTTGGTTATGATTGTCAGCATCATGAATACGACAGAGGCTAGCAGTGAAGGTATTAATGCAAAAACTGTATATTTATCAACAAGTGTTAGGGCTGTAGGTGCAACGAAATCTTTATATGCTTTTGCGAAGATCCAAGGAACAGACAAGGTTATTAATTTATTGGAAGGAAAAGAGGCGCATGAGTTCATGAATAGCGAGCCAGGTCAAATAATAAATACATATAATAAGACTTGTGAAGCACGTGAAAGCTTGATAGAAGTAGATGTGAATGGCATGAGCGGAGTTGTGAATGCTAACAACTTAAACGTTTTTATTGTTTGGGGTGATCCTAATAAGAATAAAAAGAACGAGGTCCATATAGCTGGTTTTTTAGGGACGGAACAAGCAGCCACGGCCTTAACAAGTGATGAATATTATCGATATAAGTATAATGAGAATATTGATAATTCAACAGAGGAATTTAATAATATGATGTGGGGATTGATGATCCCTAAATCATCTTTTGATTCATATCCTAGAGAAGGTATTTCTATTATGGATGCATATCCTCAATTTATGAATTGGGCCAAGTCTGGAGGAAAAGATGTTTTGGATTGGTATACTTTAGGTGTCAATGATCTTCTTTACCAAGGAGATTCTGCTAAAGATAAGTGATCATAGCATCTAAATGATAATTTTATTTGTCGTAAACAGTAAATAGATTTAAGAATAAAAACGGATTGCGGGAACTTTATCCTTAGCAATCCGTTTTTCATTTCTATTAATCCAGCATCAAACTCATATAAGCCATCCTACCTTGATAACCCATCAACTGTCGTGTTAGCGTTTGGTTATCCATTTGTTCCAAATCTTTTTTGGAGACAGGGCTTTCGTGTTGTTTGGATAGCCAGAGGTGGATCATGCGTTTCGTGTCGATGATGCGGGCCATACCCATAGGTAAGGTACCCGGAGGGGTGGGAGGGGTATTGACCGTCGCTTGCGATATGTTATTTTGCAGGGTAAGCTCTTGCAATAGTAATTCCTTGATCTCTTCCGAGTCGTAAAGAAGTTCCTTGATAAAAAGCTTTTTGTCGGACGGCGCTGTACCCGCCTCAAGAGGCAGTGCGAAAGCCATGCCAACCACCTTCTCGTTCTCGTCCAAGGCCGTGTACATCCCCCCGTTATCTAATTGCAGATCACGAAGTATCGTGATGAAATCATCCTGCGAGTGCAAGATACAGGAAGGGCGTTCACGTAATTTGCGGTTGAAATAAGCGAACAATTCGTCGGTTGTCGGTACCTCCGGTTGGATAACCGTTATCTTCGGGAGTTGAACCGGCGTATTCGGGCGGATATATGTCTCTACGGAATAATCGAATGCCTCGGTATAACCCTGTTCCCTATAATAGTCGAATAACCAAGGATCGGCAGGGATTAAGGCGGAGATAGCGATCTCACGCCGTTCCATTTCCTCGAATGTCTCTTGCAAGAGTTGTCGCATAAGCCCTTGCCCTCTTTCTTCCGGAGTCGTGCACGCCCCAGAGATATAGCCTACCGAGATCTCGGTACCCAAATAAGTCATCGTATGAGGAACTATCTGCAAGGCAGAAACTATTTTACCGTCCTTCTCGATGGTCATTGCGTTCTCGTCCTTGTAAACACGATCAAAATAAAGGCTGATAAATGCCTCGGAATCCCCGAAGCAGGTACGCCATAAGTTTACGATTTGTTGTTTCTTGTCCATAATTTATTTAGTTTGCGTAAGTTGCTTTTTTATTGCGGCACTCTTCTCTAATAGTATGGTAGGCTGATAAGAAAGCTTCGCTTGGCGCAACCCCGGTATGCCGAGATCCTCCTCCCGGTTCACGTAAGTATACTGTTCCGGAAGGTGAGAAGCGAACTCTTGGTTAATCACCGTATAGGCACCGTCGAAATTCACGTCCGCTTTCTCCACGTGAACCCCGAATGTATTATGGTTGATGGGGGCCCCGAAAGAGAAAGCGATAATCTCGTTATCCACCCGGAGAGCGCCACCGATCAGGCTTAGGCTGTCAAAATGATGCAAGGCATAGGTAAGGGAGCGACGTTCGTCATTAAGCTCTTCCTCGTCATTATCTCCATTGTTCGCCTTATACCATTTACATTCCAGTTTCAGGCATTGGGGGACGATATCCGGCGTGATAGGGACATACTCGTACGAATATTGTTTCTTGAAATTATTGATATGATTACGTTTGGATTGGTATTTCTTACCCCGTAAGGTCGCTAAATCCTCCCGTAAATAAATGTAATCGAAATAATCCCGTTCTGGGATATAAAAAAAGCTTCCGGGAAGTGCGCCTTCCAGTTGCTCCTTGGCGTCGGGGGTGATACCCAGCATACAGAGCGGATGTCCATATTTTAAGGAATCCTCTTCCAGCAAACGAACGGCACCCGCTAAATCTCCATCCCCGACAGGCATCATATAGGCGAAACGGCTCTTGTCCTCGATCATGAAACGGATTAATAAATAGCCATCCACGATAGCGAATTCACTGTCATATAAGAAACGCCAACTGCACATGTTCGCAAATGAGAAATCACAATTGCGATAATCGCTGGGAAATGTAAATGAGGTTATGATCTCTTTGTCTTCTAACCTGATCGGTTTAAACGGTATATCCATAAATTTTCTTGTACTGTTTTACAAACTGCAAATATAAAACTAAAATGCGTGTGCGAATGTTTAGAATGGGAATAATAAAGGTAATATAAATACCATAACGATTCCCATCACGATTTGTAAAGGCAACCCCACCTTTACATAGTCCATAAATGTATATTTTCCGGCGGACATAACGAGTGCGTTGGGTGGCGTAGAGAAGGGGGAGGCGAAGCACATGCTGGCACCTACCGTCACCGCCAGCAGGAATGGATAAGGGCTAACGTTGATGGCTATGGCGGATTGAAGGGCAATAGGGGCTACCAGTACCGCCGTGGCCGTGTTGCTGATAAACATGGTCAGTAGCGAGGTGGTGAAATAAATTCCGGCCATCAAGACGAGCGGTCCGTAATCGCCTAGTCCGCTCACCAATTTCTCCGAGATAAGATTGGAGGCGCCTGTCTTCTCTAAGGCTAGCGACATGGGTAACATGGCGGCGATCAAGACTACGCTTTCCCAATTAATCGTTTTATAAGCCTCTTCCACGTTACGGAAACATCCGGTTAATACCATCAATATTCCCGCTATGATTACCGCCGCTACCGGAGGAATCGGGATGAAGTCGAATACCATGGCGGCAATCATTAAGACCATGATCAAGGCGGCGACAGGGGCTTTATAATCCAGAGTGACTTTAGAGGCCTCTTCTAAGGGCTGGCCCAATACCACCCATTGCGATTGTTTCTGGCTCATGCGAGCGATACTGTCCCATGTGCCTTGTATTAGAAGGATATCGCCGGCATGCATCTTTATATCTTTTATATCATTCAGTATATATTCCCCTTTCCGTTGGATGCCTAAGATATTCACGGAATATTTATCCCTGAAACCAGAGTCCTTTACCGCCTTATTTATCAATTTCGAGTCGGGCATTAATAAGACCTCGGCGATACCGATCTCCCGAACGCTCAGCTTTTCAACCTCCGCCCCTTCAACATATTCGGATACGTGGGTATCCGTAAGCTCCAGATTCTGTTCTTTGGCGAATTGGTTTACTTTCTCGAACGGGCCGAACACATAGAGGATATCGTTCTCCTGTAATTCCGTATGTGGGCCGGCTAAGGACTGGTCTACGGTTTTAAGGAAACGTCCTTGAGAGGACGACTGCCGGCGTATCTCCAGAATGGAGAGATTATAAGCCTGCGTAATATTTAATTCTTGCAATTTTTTCCCTCCGATCCGGGAACCGGGCCTGATCTGTATCCGATATAGATTATCCGATAATTGGTATTTCTTGGCTAACTCTTTTGGGGAGTGCCCGGTTGTAGTCTTCGTGTCTTTGCCATCCTCCTTTTTTACCAAGAAGAATTTGCTTAGGGGAATCAAGACGACCAAGCCGATAAGCACACAAATAACCCCGATAGGCGTAAACGAGAAAAACGATAGATCCGTGAATCCGGCGTTGGATAGCACCTCATCTACCACGAGGTTCGGAGGCGTACCGATCAGCGTGGCCATTCCGCCCATGCTACTAGCGAAAGCCAAGGGCATCAAAAACCTCCCGGGACTGATATTGGCGCTTGCCGCCATGCTCACTACGATCGGAAGCATGAGGGCCACGGTACCCGTATTACTGACGAACGCCCCGATAAAAGCGGTGACCATCATGATCAATATGAATAATTTCAATTCGCTTTTTCCCGCTAGACGGAGTATCTTGCTGCTGATCATTTTGGCCAATCCCGTTTTAAAGATAGCTCCTCCTACGACAAACAACCCGACCATCATGATGACGATAGGATTGGAGAAGCCGGAAAGCGCTTCTTCGGGTGTAAGTATGTTGAATACGATTAATAAGACGAGGGCGCATAGAGCGACAAGATCGGAACGTAATTTTCCATTAACAAAGAAAACGGCTGATAGGGCCAGTATTATAAGTGTTGTGATCATAGGGTATAAATATTATATAAGTAAAGAACAAAAAATAGGGGGTATTTGTTCGTTACTTTCTTGTTTCGGGAAAAATGGCTAAACTTATAGGTTGAACAGCCATTTTGTAAAATAGGGGCTGGAGCTATTTTTGCAATATGAAATTCGCAACAATTAGGTTAAAACGAATGTTATTTTAATGTCTAACGAAAAGAAGATAAATCAGAGATGAAAAAGTACGACGCGATTATTATTGGTTTTGGGAAAGGTGGAAAAACCTTGGCGGCGGATTTGGCTAACCATGGATGGAATGTAGCTGTGGTGGAGCGTTCGACGGGTATGTACGGAGGCACTTGTATCAATATCGGCTGTATACCGACGAAAGCGCTTGTACATTACGCTCAAGTGACAGGGTATCGCAGACCTTCTACCTTCGAGCAACATGCGGAGGAGTTTAAACAGGCTATCCTCGCCAAGGAGAAACTGACCTCTTTGCTTCGTGAGAAGAATTTCAAGAATCTGGATGATCGGGAGACCGTAACGGTCTATACCGGAGAGGCTTCTTTTCGTTCCCCTTATGAGATTGTCGTGAAAACGGATACGGACTCTTTCTTGCTGGAAGGCGAGAAGATATTCATCAATGCCGGAGCCACGACGATTATTCCTACGATAAGCGGTATCGAGGATAATCCTTACGTATATACAAGTACTTCCATTATGGAACTGGAGAAACTGCCACGGCATCTGGTTATTGTCGGAGGCGGATATATCGGGCTGGAATTCGCTTCCATGTTCGCCGGTTTTGGGTCGGAGGTAACGATCTTGGAGGCAGGGGAGGTGTTCATCCCTCGTGAGGACCGGGACATCGCCGATTCGGTGAAGTCTACGCTAGAGAAAAAAGGGATCGCCATTCATTTGAATACGGTCGTGCAGACGATCGAGCAGGATGCCGAGCGGGCTACGGTGATCTGCCGTAACGCTATCTCGGGAGATACCTTGCGGCTGGATGCCGAGGCGGTGCTTTTGGCTACCGGCCGTAAACCGAATACGGAAAGCCTAAATCTGCAAGCCGCCGGAATACGGACGACTAATCGTGGCGCTATCGAGGTGGATAGTAAGTTGCGTACCAATATCCCTAATATCTGGGCGATCGGGGATGTACATGGCGGATTGCAATTCACCTATCTGTCCTTGGATGATTACCGTATTATCCGGGAAGAGCTGTTTGGTAACGGTTTCCGGAGCTTGGACGATCGGGAAGCTGTGGCTTATTCCGTATTCATCGATCCTCCGTTGGCCCATGTCGGGCTGAACGAGACGCAAGCCCGTAAGATGGAGAAAAATATAAAGGTGGCCAGCCTGCCCGCTGCCGCCATGCCTCGTACCCGTACCATCGAGCAGACGGATGGCTTGCTGAAGGCCGTGGTAGATGCGGATACCGGGAAGATCCTAGGATGTACCTTATTCTGCGCCGAGTCCAGCGAAGTCATAAATACGGTTAGCTTGGCGATGCGTCTCGGGCAAGATTACACGTTCCTCCGGGATTCGATATTCACCCATCCGTCGATGAGTGAGGCTTTAAATGATCTATTTGGATTAATAAAATAAAAACATAAATATGAAAACATCAGACATTGGATTAATCGGCTTGGCCGTGATGGGCGAGAACCTTGCGTTGAATATGGAAAGCAAGGGGTTCGCCGTATCCGTTTATAATCGTACAGCGCCGGGAGAGGAAGGCGTGGTAGACCGCTTCATGAGCGGTCGTGGAAAAGGAAAGAATTTTATAGGAACCCATACGATACAGGAATTTGTTGAGTCTATCGAGCGTCCTCGCAAGATTATGCTGATGGTAAAAGCGGGTGCCCCGGTGGATGAGCTGATGGCTCAATTGATTCCTTACTTATCACCCGGCGACGTGATTATTGATGGTGGTAACTCGGATTTCCATGATACGGAACGCCGGGTGAAGGAGATGGAGGCGCATGGGATGTACTTCGTAGGTACCGGAATCTCCGGAGGCGAGATCGGTGCCTTGTACGGACCTTCCGTGATGCCGGGTGGTTCGCCTGCCGCTTGGCCTTTGGTGAAGGATGTCTTGCAAAGCATCGCCGCCAAGCTGGACGACGGGACGCCTTGTTGCCAATGGATTGGTCCGGGTGGAGCCGGCCATTTCGTGAAAATGGTACACAATGGTATCGAGTATGGAGATATGCAGTTGATTTCCGAGGCGTATTCCTTATTGAAGAATCGTCTGGATCTGGACAATGAGGCCTTGGCTTGTATCTTTGAGGATTGGAACACGGGAGAGCTGGATAGCTACCTGATCGGTATTACGGCCGATATTCTCCGCTTCAAGGACGAGGCGGGGGAGGGCTACCTGCTAGATAAGATATTGGATGCCGCCGGCCAGAAGGGTACCGGTAAATGGAGCGCTATCGCCGCTATGGACGAGAATGATCCGCTGACATTGATTACCGAGGCTGTTTATGCCCGTATGCTTTCTTCCATGCAGGAAGAACGGAAAAAAGCGTCCTCGCTTTATCCGAAGAGTGGCGTGCTGGGGCAGACCTTGATCTCGGAGAAAGAGATCAAGCAGGCTTTGTATGCCGCTAAGTTGGTTTCCTACGCACAGGGATTCTCTTTGTTGTACCAAGCCTCCAAGCGATATGATTGGCAGTTGGATTACGGTACGATCGCCAAGATTTGGCGGAAGGGATGTATCATACGCTCTGTCTTTTTGGAGAAAATTACGCAGGCTTATGAGAAGAACCGGAATCTGGAGAACCTCTTATTCGATGAGTTCTTTATTCAAAAGATCGAGTCTTCCTTGTTGGCTTGGCGGCAAGTGGTAGCCGAGGGTGCCTTGCATGGAGTGGCTTTGCCGGCGATGAGCTCGGGGTTGAGCTATTTCGATGGACTGTCTACCCCGCATTCCGCCGCTAACTTGATTCAGGCCCAGCGGGATTATTTCGGGGCTCATACTTATGAGCGGGTCGATTGGGAGCGTGGTAAGTTTTTCCATACCAACTGGACGGGTGAGGGAGGAAAGACGGTTTCTGGAACTTATAACGTATAAAGACATGAAGAAAGCAGATAATCAATTATTAGTTATATTCGGGGCGTCGGGCGATCTTACCAGTCGCAAGTTGCTTCCCTCTTTGTTCGAGTTATATGTTCGTGGCTTGCTACCCGACCGCTTCTGCATCTTGGGAGCCGCCCGTACCGCTTATGGCGATGAGGAGTTCCGTGCGGAGCAACATACGCATATCTTGGAGGCACAGAAGGGAAAGACCTACGACGAGGGCTTGATCGATGACTTCTTGGAGAATGTTTATTACCTCGCCTTCGATTCCACCAACGCCGATGAATACTACAAATTGCGTGAGCGCATCGAGTTCTTGCAAGAGAAACATGACTTGCCGGATAAGATCATCTATTACTTGGCTACCCCGCCGGTGATGTACGAGATCGTCCCGCAATGTTTGCTGGAGAGTGGTTTGAACAAGACCGAGTCTCCGGATGGTTTCCGGCGGATCATCGTGGAGAAGCCGTTTGGCACCAGCTTGGAGTCTGCCCGCCAGTTGAATGATCATTTACGACATATCTTCCATGAGGAGGAGATTTATCGTATCGACCATTATCTGGGGAAAGAGACCGTGCAGAATATCTTGGTATTGCGTTTCTCGAACGGTATTTTCGAGCCATTGTGGAATCATAATTATATCGATTCCATCGAGATTAGCGCTACTGAGACCTTGGGGGTGGAGAATCGAGGGAAATATTATGATGGAGCCGGGGCGATGCGGGATATGATCCAGAATCACTTAATGCAATTGATGTCGTTTATCGCCATGGAATCTCCCTCTATATTCGAGCCGGAACCGATTCGTGACGAGATCGTGAAAGTATTCCGCTCCATACGCCCGTATACGGTGTTGGATATGGATAAGATGGTTGTCCGTGGACAATATATCGGTTATCGGGAAGAGAAGAACGTAGCTCCCGACTCGAATACCGAGACGTATGTGGCGATGAAATTCTTTATCGATAACTGGCGCTGGAGCGGTGTGCCTTTCTATTTCTATACGGGAAAGAAGTTGCCGGAGAAGTCATCGGAGGTAGTGATCCACTTCAAGTCTACGCCCCATCAACTGTTTGTCGGTCAATGTTCGGGAGGTTCCTGCAATAAATTGACTATCCGTATCCAACCGAACGAGAGTATATCCTTGAAGTTCGGGCTGAAAATGCCGGGAGCCGGTTTCGAGGTGAAGCAAGTCAGCATGGACTTCCGCTACGATTCCCTCTCGAAGAGCTATCTTCCTGACGCTTACGAGCGTCTGTTGCTGGATGCCATGCTGGGCGATTCTACCTTGTATGCTCGTAGCGACGCTTTGGAGGCTAGTTGGAAATTTATCGATCCGATCTTGCTCCATTGGAAAGAGGAGGGTTCGAAGAACTTATTCTTCTATGAGCCGGGCGAGGACGGACCGGAGGAAACTATTATTTTAGGTGCGGAAAAGAAAGTCTGCGCCTGCCAAAGAAGATAATTTTATGGAAATAAAGAGATATAATGAGATGAAAGAGGCGCTTCGGTCGATGACGGAGGACATGATGGCGATGATTCGCCGAAAAGACTTCGCTCCGTTTAACCTAGCGCTCTCGGGAGGGGAGACGGCGAAGCATATGTTTTCCCTCTGGGTAGATGAGTATAAGGATAAGATTGACTGGAATAACATCCGTTTCTTCTGGGTGGACGAGCGTTGCGTTCCTCCAACGAGTCCGGATAGTAATTACGGTCATGCGAATCATTTGCTTTTTAAGCCTTTGTGTATCCCGGCGGATCATATCCACCGGATCAAGGGCGAGAACGAGCCGGGTACCGAGGCGATGCGTTATTCATGGGTCGTAAAGGAATTCTTGCCGTTGTTCAATCAAATGCCTACGTTCGATTGCATCATCCTCGGCGTAGGTGAGGATTCCCATACGGCATCCATTTTCTCTACCACCATGGAGCTATTGTCGGATAGCCGTAACTATGCGGTATCCCAGCAACCTTCTACCGGCCAATACCGGATCACCATGACGGGACCGCTTATCTTGAACGGCGCCCCCTTATTGGTCCCGATACTGGGCACGAACAAGGAACCCGTAATCCAGAGGCTCTCCAAGGGTTATTCTCCTTCAAACGACACGCCTGCCGCTTATATCTTATCGCATGCCGTACAGGCTACGATTTATGGGCTGAACCCATGATTTTGCTACATGCCGAGCTCTTCCCAAAAACATGTACGTGTTTTCGAAAAAACACGTACATATACTCCTCTCCTTGGAGAAGATATACTGCAAGTACCCTAGGAGATATACTTCACCGTCCAAGTAAGTACTACTTCTCGTGATATCCTATTAGTATATACAAGACTGTTGCCCACATTTAAAGTGAATGTATTTGTTGGATTCATGTTTTTTTGCGAAGTTTGTTGCTTGAAAAGTAAGCTTTGAGACATGAATATGAGAAATATTGTACTGTGTATATTATATTTGTTTTTGGTGCCGATGGGAGGGTTTGCCCAATCTGAGGTCGTTGTCTTGTATCCCGATACTGAAAATAAGGATTTGGATGAAGCAGTATACCAAAAAATCTTTTTGGCCGGCACGATCGATATGGGGAAAAGTGTGGATTGGCAGAAGGCTACCTGCGACTGGTTCCGAGCGCTTCCGGAGGGACGGTATCTCTTGTTCAATCCTCGTAGGGATAAAGGGTTGAGCGGGGAGATGTCCGATTTTGAGCATCAAGTGAATTGGGAACTGGAGCATCTGGAGAAAGCCGATCTGATTATCATGAACATTCTGGCGAGCAGCAAATCCCCGATAACTTTATTGGAGATGGGGCTGTTTATGCGCTCAGGAAAGTTGCGGGTGATTTGCGAGCCCGGCTTTTACCGGTATGATAATGTGCGCTTAACTTGTGCGCGCTATGGCGTCCCATTGTATCAGAATATGGACGATTTTTTGAAAACCATGCGCTAATCTATTATTATTTGTTTAACTTTGTATAGTTTTAGGGACGGTGTGGAATCGATCCTAAGAGAATATTGTCGAACAAAATGGAAAGAATATGAAAGGTATAGTTTTAGCCGGAGGATCGGGTACCCGCTTGTATCCGATCACTAAAGGAGTTTCCAAGCAACTTCTACCTATTTATGATAAGCCGATGATTTTTTATCCGGTATCCGTGCTCATGCTGGCGGGGATACGGGAGATTCTTATTATATCGACCCCGCAGGATTTGCCGGGCTTTCGTCGTTTACTGGGCGATGGCTCCGATTATGGCGTTCGTTTTGAATATGCCGAGCAGCCTTCGCCGGACGGATTGGCGCAAGCTTTCATCATTGGAGAGCGCTTTATCGGCGATGACTCCGTTTGCTTGGTACTTGGCGATAATATCTTTTACGGACAGAGCTTTACCCGTATGTTAAAAGAGGCCGTTGACAAGGCGGAGAACGAACAAAAAGCGACCGTGTTCGGTTACTACGTAAACGATCCGGAACGCTATGGCGTGGCCGAGTTCGACGCGGATGGGAACGTCCTCAGTATCGAGGAGAAACCGAAGGAACCGAAGTCGAATTACGCCGTGGTAGGATTGTATTTCTATCCGAACAAGGTGGTGGGCGTGGCCAAGAATATCAAGCCATCCGCCCGTGGAGAGCTGGAGATCACTACCGTGAACCAGTGGTTCTTGAAGGATGGAGAGTTGAAAGTGCAGCTATTGGGACGTGGATTCGCTTGGTTGGATACCGGGACTCACGACTCGTTGTCTGAGGCATCTACTTTCGTGGAGGTGATCGAGAAGAGACAGGGACTGAAGGTGGCTTGTCTGGAGGAGATCGCTTTCAAGCAAGGATGGATTGATGAGAAGCGACTTGAGCAAGTGGCTTTGCCGATGATTAAGAATCAGTACGGCCAGTATTTGATGAGGTTGATTAATAAGTAGAAGTAGTTCAGAATACGAGATATCGATGGAAAAAGACAGTAAAATATTTGTTGCCGGTCACCGGGGCTTGGTAGGCTCCGCCATTCTGAATAATTTGCGTAGCAAAGGGTATACGAACTTTCTGCTTCGTACGCATGCGGAACTGGATCTGACGGATCAAGCCGCTGTGAACGAGTTTTTTGCCGCTGAACGGCCGGACTATGTGTTCTTGTCGGCGGCGCACGTCGGCGGTATCATGGCGAACAGTCTGTACCGTGCCGATTTTATCTACAATAATTTGATGATCCAGAATAATGTCATTCATGCCTCTTGGAAAAACAATGTAAAGAAATTATTATTCTTGGGAAGCACCTGCATCTATCCTCGTGAGGCTCCGCAGCCGATGCCGGAGGATTGCTTGCTGACATCTCCCTTGGAATATTCCAACGAGCCTTATGCGATCGCCAAGATAGCGGGTATCAAGATGTGCGAGAGTTACAACCTGCAATACGGTACGAACTATATCGCCGTGATGCCTACTAACCTCTACGGGCCGAATGATAATTTCAATCTGGAGACCTCGCATGTGTTGCCAGCCATGATCCGTAAGATCCATCTGGCGAAATGCCTGCATATGGGAGATTGGGAGGCCTTGCGTAAGGATATGGACATTCGTCCGGTAGAGGGCGTGTCTGGGAAGGCCTCCGAGCCGGAGATACTCTCCGTATTGGATAAACAGGGTATCCGTCCGGGCGAGGTGGAGCTGTGGGGAACCGGCAAGCCGCTTCGTGAGTTTTTATGGAGCGAGGAGATGGCCGATGCTTCTGTTTATATCATGGAACACGTGGATTTCGAGGATGTCCGCCAGAAGGAGGGCGAGGTCCGGAATACACATATTAATATAGGTACGGGTATCGAGCTTTCGATCCGTGAGGTCGCCGAACTGATCCGGCGAGAGATCGGGTTCGAGGGCGAGTTGAGGTTTAACTCGTCCAAGCCGGACGGTACGCTTCGTAAGCTGACGGATGTAAGCAAGTTGCATGCCTTGGGTTGGCGCCATACGATCGAGATCGAGGAGGGCGTGAAGCGACTCTATGAATGGTACTTGGGAATTGAAAAATGAGAATTGAAAATTAGAGAAATGGGCAAAGTAGCGTTAATAACGGGTATTACGGGACAGGATGGGGCTTATCTTACTGAGTTCTTGATTAAGAAAGGATATACGGTACATGGTATCAAGCGTCGTTCTTCCATGTTCAATACGGATCGTATCGATCATTTGTATCAAGACCCGCATGTGGAAAACCGTAATTTGATTCTGCATTATGGCGATTTAACGGATAGTTTGAATCTTACACGTATCATTGGCGAGGTTCAACCGGACGAGATCTATAATCTGGCCGCCATGAGCCATGTAAAAGTAAGTTTCGACACTCCCGAATATACGGCGAATGCGGATGGTTTGGGCGTATTGCGTATCCTAGAGGCGGTCCGCTTGCTGAACTTGATCCCGAAGACACGTATTTATCAGGCATCTACATCCGAGTTGTATGGCTTGGTGCAAGAGGTGCCGCAGAGGGAGACTACTCCTTTCTATCCGAGAAGCCCTTATGCCGTAGCGAAACTATACGGTTACTGGATTACGGTGAATTACAGGGAAGCCTATCATATGCACGCTTCCAATGGCATCTTGTTTAATCACGAGTCTCCATTAAGGGGAGAGACATTCGTGACCCGTAAGGTAACCCGGGCGGTTTCACGTATCGTTTTAGGTATGCAAAAAAAGGTTTATATGGGTAATCTTTCCTCCAAACGGGATTGGGGACACGCAAAAGATTACGTGCGTGCCATGTACGCTATTTTGCAACAAGATGAACCCTCGGATTATGTCATAGCTACCGGGATTACTACCACGATTCGGGACTTTATCCGTATGGCTTTTGAGGAAATTGGCGTGGGAATCCGCTTTAAAGGAGAAGGGATAGACGAGGTCGCTATCTTAGAGTCGATAGACGAGGGATTGTTCGTCAAGAAGGTTGGTGATGCCTATCTGGAAAACTTTAAGAAACGTGTGGGTGAGGAAGTTGTAGGAGTAGATCCGCAGTATTTCCGCCCTACGGAAGTAGAGTTGCTGATCGGTGACGCTACGAAGGCACGTACTCGTTTAGGGTGGGAACCAGAGTATTCATTAGCGGCTTTAATTGAGGATATGATGAAGAACGATATAAAACTAATGAAGAAGGAGTCTTATCTGAAAGAGGGGGGCTATAAAATTTTGAACTATTTCGAGTGAGTTCGAAACAATTTGAAGATTTTATTTGTTGTAATTACAAAAAGAGTTAATTTTGTGCCAATTTTAAGATATTAGGTAATTGATTGTTTAATTAAAATGTTGAAAATATGAAGACTAAGGTTTTACTTTTAGCTTTGTTATCAGGTTTTGTATTCTCTGTGACAGCACAGGAATATCAACCGCAGGTGGGGTTCAGCAATGAGGCTGGTTATAAGACTAATTTCAAGAAGAATAAAGCTCGCGACAATTGGTTTATTTCAATTGCGGGTGGAGCCAGCGTATTGTTAGGGGACCAAAATGGAGAGGCTGATTTCAAGAATCGTTTAAACTTCGCTCCACAAGTATCTTTTGGTAAGTGGTTTAATCCGTATTTAGGATTCCGTACCCAGTTAAATGGTGGTATTATCCACGGTTTTGAAGGTGATGGCGCACAGTTTATGCAACATAATAAATATGTAGCCGCTCACGTAGACTTGTTGTGGGATGTTACTAACTTCTGGGCTCCTTACAGAGAATCTAAAGTGTTCCGCTTGATTCCTTGGGTCGGTTTTGGTTATGCGCAGCGTTTCAAGACTACAGAGTCTTATGATCGTCCAAGAACGGAGTCTCCTACGTTGAACGCTGGTATCTTAACCGCTTTCCGTTTGAGCAAACGTGTTGATTTGAACGTTGAGATCCAAGGTTCTTTGTTGAATGAGCAGTTTAACCGCGTCGAGATGAATCACCTGACAGATGGTATCGTTCAGTTGAGCGCTGGTTTGACATTCAAATTGGGTAAGACAGACTTCGAGGTATTGGAGCCGATGGATTACGCTTTGTTGAACGACTTGAACGGCCAGATCAACTCTTTGCGTGCTGCTAACGATGAGTTGAGCAAACGTCCGGTTTCTTGCCCTGAGTGCCAAGAGACAGTTACTGAAGTTGTAAATAACTACGTTGACAATGTGGTTTACTTCCGCATCAACAGCGCTAAGATCGACAAGAACCAGCAGATCAATATCTATAACACAGCTGAGTTCATGAAGAACAACAACGCTCCGATTAAGGTAGTTGGTTACGCTGACAAGAAGACGGGTACTTCTGATTATAACATGGGTCTTTCTGAGAAACGTGCTAGAGCGGTCGCTAAGGAACTTATCGATAAATACGGTATCTCTTCTAGCCAGATCACTATCGAGTGGAGAGGTTCGGACGAACAACCTTATGGCGAAAATAGCTGGAACCGTGTAGTAATTATGAGCGCTAATAATTAATTTACGAATTAATACTTTAAAAAGGCCGTACTTCTAAGTGCGGCCTTTTTTTTGCGCTGAAAAATACTTACTTTTGTGAGAATTTATCGAATTGCTATGATATTGAACAAAAAACATGGTTATTTAATCCAATGGCTGATTGGTGTAGGAGATTTGATCGTATTGAATCTTTTGTTTATGGCCGTTTTTCATCTGCTTGGCCCGAAATACACGGAAGCGATATCCTATAATTTGAGAGAGGTTATTCTGTTATTGAACTTCTGTTATTTCTTCTCTTTATATTTTATCCCGATTCAATTGCATCAGGCGGTCGTGTTTATCGACAAGATCGTGCAACGGGCGTTCGGATTGGTTACCGTACTTATTTTTTTGTTCGCTACTTGCTTGATCTTCTTGAATGTGGGAGATGTCCTGGCAACCTTCCTCTTGGTCTATTACGGGGTTTCTATCATCTTGTTTTCGCTTTGGCGGGTTTTGGTGCGCCTATCTTTAAAGTTGTACAGGCGAAAAGGCTATAACTTTAAGAAGGTGGTGATTGTGGGGGCCGGAAAGAATGGTATGGAGCTTTACCAAGTCATGAAAGATGATTTGAGCTATGGGTTTAGTGTAAAGGGGTTCTTTGATGATAATGACTCGTTGAAAGACGTTTTACCTAATTATTTGGGTAAGACGAGTGAGGTGGAAGCGTATGTGCTGGAGCATGATATCGATGAGATTTATTGTACCTTGCCGGGTACGAACAACGGAAAGATCGTGCGGCTTCTGAATTTCGCCGAGAAGAAGATGGTGCGCTTCTATATCGTGCCCGAGTTTTACCGGGATGTAAAGAAGAGTATGGTGATGGAGGTGATGGAATCGATCCCATTGCTGACGGTCCGTCGGGAGCCTTTGCAATCCGCCTATAACCGGTTCTTGAAACGGACGTTCGATATATTTTTCTCTTTGGTGATTTTGCTCACGATTTATCCGATCCTGTACATCGTGGTCGGTATAATGATCAAGTTAAGCTCACCCGGCCCGATCTTGTTTAAGCAGAAACGTACGGGATTGTATGGGCATGACTTCGAATGTTTCAAATTTCGTACGATGAAGGTGAATGCGCAGGCTGATACCTTGCAGGCCGTTAAGAACGATCCTCGGAAGACCCGGATCGGCGATTTCTTGCGCCGGACGAATCTGGATGAGTTCCCTCAGTTCGTGAACGTCTTGCTGGGCGATATGTCCGTGGTAGGCCCTCGTCCGCATATGTTGAAGCATACCGAGCAGTACTCGGCGTTGATCGATAAGTATATGGTGCGGCATTTGGTGAAACCGGGAGTAACGGGGTGGGCGCAAGTCACCGGTTACCGGGGTGAGACCAAGACGCTGGAGCAGATGGAAGGACGTGTGAAGAGAGATGTGTGGTATATAGAGAATTGGACGTTTTTCCTTGATTTAAAGATTATTGTGGTTACGGTACTGAATATGTTCAAGGGAGAGAAGAATGCGTATTAATCCGATTTGTTGCACACTTTTTGCGGATTTGTGTAATCTGTATTTATATTTATGCTATATTCGCGCTCGATGGGAAGAATAATTGCAATAGATTACGGCCGGAAACGTACGGGGATAGCCGCTACGGATATTTTACAAATGATCGCTAACGGCGTGGCGACAGTCCCAAGTGGAGAGGTTGTGAAATACCTGTCGGATTACATATCGCGGGAACCGGTGGATTTATTTGTGGTCGGGCTTCCGAAGCAAATGAACAATGAGCCTTCTGAGAACATGAAGTATGTGGAGGCGTTCGTGACCCATCTGAAAAGGACGATACCAAGTATCCCGGTAACTTATTACGACGAGCGGTTCACGTCGGTCTTAGCTCATAAGGCCATGTTGGAAGGCGGTTTAAAGAAAAAGAAACGGCAAGATAAAGGATTGGTCGATGAGATTAGCGCCGTTATTATTTTGCAAGCTTATTTAGAAAGTAAAAAATATCAGTTATAACTTATGATTTTACCCGTATTTTTATATGGTCAGCCCGTACTAAGAAAAGAGGCTGAGGATGTACCTAAAAATTATCCCGACTTGAAACAGTTGGTTGCCAATATGTTTGAAACGATGTATAATGCCGATGGGGTAGGACTTGCCGCTCCTCAGGTGGGCTTGTCTATCCGTTTGGTGGTTATAGACGGTGATGTGATGGGAGATGACTTCCCTGAATGCAAGGGTTTCAAGCGTGCGTTGATTAATCCCGAGTTCTTGGAACGTAGCGAGGAGGAAATAGCTATGGAGGAAGGCTGCTTGAGCCTGCCGGGTATACACGAGAAAGTGTCTCGCTCGAAAACGGTTCGTGTGAGATATTGGGATGAGAATTGGGAGGAACACGAGGAAGTGGTGGAAGGTTTCGCCGCCCGTATCGTGCAGCATGAGTGCGAGCATCTGACGGGGCATGTCTTTATCGACAATGTCTCCGCTATTCGCCGTCAATTGAACAAAGGCAAATTAAATAGTATTATTAAAGGGACGGTTCGTTGCTCTTACCGGGCAAAAGCCGTTGGTAAATAATAAATCTATAAATAATCAATATGACAGATTTAAGTAAAAACATTGAGGCCCTCAGGGAAAAGAAAGCCGTTATCGAGATGGGCGGTGGTGAGGCTGCTATCGAAAAGCAAGTGGCGATGGGTAAGCTTACTGCCCGGGAGCGTATCTTGGCTTTGTTGGATAAGAACTCTTTCCATGAGTATGACATGTTCGTGAAACACGATGGCCGTGATTTCGGTATGGAGAAGAAGGTTCTGCCGGGTGATGGTGTGGTTACCGGTACGGGTACGATCTTTGGTGCCCCGGTTTGCATCTATGCGCAGGACTTTACGGTTGCCGGTGGTTCGTTAGGTTTGCAGCATGCTCGTAAGATCACCAAGATCATGGATCATGCGTTGAAGATGAAATGTCCGATCATCGGAATCAATGACTCGGGTGGCGCGCGTATCCAAGAAGGTGTTGGTGCTTTGGCTGGTTATGGTGAAATATTCTATCGCAATACGATCGCCTCGGGCGTGATCCCTCAGATTTCCTTGATCCTCGGTCCTTGTGCCGGTGGTGCCGTTTATTCTCCGGCGTTGACGGACTTCGTGTTTGTGGTTGAGAACATCTCTAAGATGTTTATCACGGGACCGAACGTTATCAAGACCGTGCTGGGTGAGGATATCTCTATGGAAGACCTTGGTGGCGCACGTGTTCATGCGGAGACTACAGGTAACGCTCATTTCTATGCCTTGAGCGAGCAAGAATGTTTCGATCAGGTGAAACGTTTGGTTAGCTTCATCCCTTGGAATAATCAGGAGCGTGCGAAAGTGGTTGAGCCGAAAGAACCGTCCGCTATGCTGAATATCGAGCAAGTAGTTCCGGCGGACCCGAAACAACCGTATGATGTGCGAGACGTTATCAGATGTATCGTCGATGACTCGGACTTCTTGGAGATTCAAGAGTTGTGGGCCGCTAATATTGTGATCGGTTTTGGTCGTATGGCAGGAGAAACGGTAGGTTTCGTTGCCAATCAACCGATGGTTTTGGCCGGCGTGCTTGATTGTGATAGCGCTGACAAGGCCGCTCGTTTCATCCGTTTCTGCGACTCATTCAATATTCCTATCATCACGTTGGAGGATATGCCGGGTTATCTGCCGGGCGTAGATCAAGAGCATGCGGGTGTGATTCGTCATGGGGCTAAGGTTCTGTATGCGTATTCGGAAGCTACTGTTCCTAAGATCACGGTTATCTTGCGCAAGGCGTACGGTGGAGGTTATATAGCTATGAACTCCCGTCACTTGGGCGCTGACTTCATGTTCGCTTGGCCGAGCGCGGAGATCGCTGTTATGGGTCCGGAAGGCGCAGCTAACATCATATTCCGCAAGGAGATCATGGAGGCGGAAGATCAGAACGCTATGCGTCAGGAGAAGGTGAAAGAATATATCGAGAAATTCGCGAACCCGTACGTGGCGGCTTCCAAGGGATTTATCGACTCTGTGATCGAACCGAAAGAAACCCGTTCATTATTGCTACACGCACTGAAGCTTTCCATTCTAAAAGAGGAATACAGACCGGCCAAGAAGCACGGTTTGCCTCCGTTCTAAATTGATGAGAGTATGGAAAAGAAACACCAGCAAGAAGAATATGTAGACTTTGTGGTGACGGCACGTAAATATAAGACGTTGCTGACAGCGAAGTATAAGAGCCGACCGATGTGGCATAAGCCGTCGGCTGGTGACGTGGTTTCTCATCTTCCCGGAACGATTATCAAGATTATGGTAGAGGAAGGACAGGCTGTGGAGGCCGGGCAACTTCTGCTAATCCATGAGGCGATGAAAATGCAGAACCGGGTGGTCGCTCCCATATCGGGAGTCGTTGTCGAGCTCAATGTAAAAGAGGGCGATAAGATAACGAAGAATCATTTAATGGTAAAAATAGAGTCTAAGTAAGATAATTTACTTATTTTTGCCTCTCAATCATTTTTAATAGGATGAAGAAGGCAACACTCTTTTTGATATTACAGATATTTACGATTTCGCTTTTTGCGCAGATTAATACGGACCGTGTATTGGCCATTGGCAGGAACGCCCTTTATTTTGAGGATTATGTTCTTTCCATTCAGTACTTCAATCAGGTTATCAAATCCAAACCTTGGTTGGCGGAACCCTATTTTTACCGTGCGGTGGCGAAGATAAATCTGGACGATTTTAAGGGGGCCGAGGAAGACTGTACTTTATGTCTTCAGCGGAACCCTTTTTTAACGCAAGCGTATTACGCTCGCGGCATCGCCCGTCAAAGCCAGGAGAAATACGACGAGGCGATCGACGATTACCAGAAAGGACTTGAGTTCAAACCCGAGGACCGCCAGATGCTGGTGAATATGGCGGTGGCTTTTATCCAGAAAAAAGACTATAACGGGGCGGAGAAGACATTCGATGATTTAATGACCGCCCATCCGAAATATTCCATGAATTATATGACACGGGGCGCTATGTATCTGGAGAAAGGGGATACGTTGAAAGCCTTGGCCGATTATAATAAGGCGATCGAGATGGATCCTTATTATGCGCCGGCGTATGGCAATCGTGCGATCCTTCATTATCAAATGGATGATTACAAGGACGCTTTGGCCGATTTGAACGAGGCTCTACGTCTGGATACCCGTGAGAGCGGATATTATATTAACCGGGGGCTAGTTCGTTATCAGATGAATGACTTGAGAGGTGCGATGGCCGATTACGATCAGGTGATCAGCATGGATAGCCGGAACTTGATCGCACGATTCAACCGAGGTTTGCTTCGGTTCCAAGTCGGGGATAATAACCGTGCTATCGAAGACTTCGATGTCGTTATCCAGCAAGAGCCAGATAACTATATGGCTTATTACAACCGTGCGTTGCTCCGTTTCGAGACGGGCGACTACCGGGGGGCCGTGCAGGATTACGACGTGGTCTTGAAGCAATATCCTACTTTCCTGCCAGGCTTTGTGAGCCGTTCGGAAGCAAAGCGTAAGCTAGGGGATAACGTGGGGGCAGACCGTGATTATTGGGCAGCCATAAAGATGGAGGAGCAGGCCAAGAACGGACAGCTCCCGAAGACATCGTCTTCTAGCTCCAATACAGCGGTGAACGGAGATGCCAAGACGGACGATTCGGAGGAGAATACTCGTGAGCAATCCGATAAGAATATCAATAAGTTCAACCGCTTGGTGGTATACGATAAGGAGCAGGAGCGTAAAAGTAAATACCAAAGTGAGGTCCGTGGGCGTGTACAAGACCGGAATGTCCATGTGGATCTGGAACCCCAGTTTGTCTTGACCTATTACGAGAAGGCGGATCCCGTAAAGAAACTTGTTTATTACGACAAGATGGTGGAGGATTACAATGGCCAGATGGTCTTGAAGCGTAAATTGCGTATCACGAACGAGGAGGCCGCTTTGACTGAGGATCAAATCGCCGTGCATTTTGCCTCCATCGACGAGTATTCGGCGGAGATCGAGCGTGATCCGAACAACGCTAACGCTTATTTTGGCCGTGCGATGGACTTCATGTTGGTGCAGGATTTCTCGGAGGCGATCAAGAATTTCTCGGAAGCGATCGAGCAAGACCCGTCGTTCACGATGGCTTATTTCAATCGTGCCGTGGAACGTTATAAGCAATTGATGTACACCCAATCCCAGCAGGCTAGCAAGGATACGTACGACTTGAGTGGCTCGGGAATGAACTTGAATATTGGTAAGTCCGCACAGTCGCAGGTAAACGCCAACACCTCGGTGGACCTCCGGAGCGCTATGCTGAAGGATAATAAGCGAGCCTATGAGCATGAGCAGATCATGAGGGATTACGATATGGTGATCAAGCTGAACCCGGGTTTTGTGTACGCTTACTTTAACCGTGCGAATCTGCGTTGCGCCCAGCGTGATTTCCGTGCCGCTATCGTTGATTACAACGAGGCGATCGAGCGGGACCCTGAATTTGCCGAGGCTTACTACAACCGTGGGTTAGCCCGTCTGTCGCAAGGTGACGTGAACCGGGGCATCGCCGACTTGAGCAAGGCAGGGGAATTGGGTATCTACAACGCCTATAGTATCATCAAGCGAATGACAAGCCGGTGATAACGCAAATTATTCGAGTTAAATGTTTCGCTGATAGAAAAGAAATATTAACTTTGTGGGCTGAATATAAAGAATTTTAGAGAATAGAATATGATAAAGATTACATTTCCGGACAATTCCGTAAGAGAATATGCAAAGGGAACGACTGCTATGCAGATAGCGGAAAGCATTAGTTCTCGTTTGGCACAGGAAGTCCTAGCCGCAAGCGTGAATGGGGAGGTTTGGGACTTAAGCCGTCCTATCAACGACGACGCTACGGTGAAACTTTTGAAGTGGGAAGACGAGGAAGGTAAACATGCGTTCTGGCATTCCAGCGCTCACCTTATGGCAGAGGCTTTGCAGGAATTATATCCGGGTATTAAATTCGGTATAGGTCCGGCGATCGAGAACGGTTTCTATTATGACGTGGATCCGGGCGAGGCCGTGATCAAAGAGGGTGATTTCGCTGCTATCGAGGCTAAGATGCTTGAGCTGGTAGCCAAGAAAGAAGAGATCAAACGTCAGGACATTACCAAGGCGGATGCCATGAAGATGTTCGGCGATAGAGGTGAAGAGTATAAAACAGAGCTTATCAGTGAGTTGGAAGACGGTACGATCACTACCTATACACAGGGTTCTTTTACGGACTTGTGTAGAGGGCCGCACTTACCGAATACCTCTTATCTGAAAGCTGTCAAGATATTGAGCGTAGCCGGCGCTTATTGGCGTGGCGATGAGAAACGCAAGCAATTGGTTCGTTTGTATGGTATCACTTTCCCGAAAAAGAAGATGTTGGATGAGTATCTGACATTGTTGGAGGAGGCCAAGAAACGTGACCACCGTAAGATCGGTAAGGAAATGGACTTGTTCATGTTCTCCGATACGGTAGGTAAGGGCTTACCGATGTGGTTGCCGAAAGGTACCGCCTTGCGTTTGCGTCTGCAAGAGTTCTTGCGTCGTATCCAAGCTCGTTATAATTATCAAGAGGTAATGTGTCCGCCGATCGGTAATAAATTATTGTATATTACCTCCGGCCACTACGCTAAATACGGAAAGGATTCTTTCCAACCGATCCATACACCTGAGGAGGGTGAGGAATACTTCTTGAAACCGATGAACTGTCCTCATCACTGTATGATCTATAAAAACTCTCCTCGTTCGTATAAGGACCTGCCGTTGCGTCTCGCTGAGTTCGGTACGGTTTGCCGGTATGAGCAGAGCGGAGAGTTGCACGGATTGACCCGTGTACGTAGCTTTACACAGGATGATGCTCATATTTTCTGCCGCCCCGATCAAGTAAAGCAGGAATTCTTGAACGTAATGGACATCATCTCGATCGTATTCAAGACGATGAATTTCGAGAACTTCGAGGCTCAGATCTCCTTGCGTGACAAGGTGAACCGTGAGAAATATATCGGTAGCGACGAGAATTGGGAGAAGGCTGAGCAAGCGATTGTAGAGGCTTGTGAGGAAAAAGGCTTGAAAGCTAAGATCGAATATGGAGAGGCCGCTTTCTACGGTCCGAAACTCGACTTCATGGTGAAAGACGCTATCGGCCGCCGTTGGCAGTTAGGTACGATTCAGGTAGACTATAACTTACCGGAACGTTTCCAATTGGAATATACGGGTGCCGACAACCAGAAGCACCGTCCGGTTATGATCCACCGTGCGCCGTTCGGTTCCATGGAACGGTTCGTTGCCGTATTGATCGAGCACACCGCCGGAAAGTTCCCGTTGTGGTTGACTCCGGAGCAGGTATGTATCATGCCGATCAGCGAGAAGTTTAATGATTACGCTTGGCAAATCGCACGTGAGTTAGGTAATCAGGAAATCCGTGCTATCGTAGATGACCGAAATGAGAAGATCGGTCGTAAAATTCGTGACAATGAATTGAAAAGAATCCCTTATATGCTCATCGTTGGAGAAAAAGAAGCAGAAAATGGTGAAGTTTCTGTAAGAAAACAGGGCGAAGGTGATAAAGGTTCGATGAAAATTGCTACCTTTGCAGCGCTTTTGAATGGCGAGGTAGAGGAAATGATGAATCGCTGGCAAAAAAGTAATGATTAAATAACTAATAACGAGGAGAATAAATCTTTTTGAATGAAGAATGACAATCTGAAAGAACAGTATAGAATCAACGAACGTATTCGTGTTCGTGAAGTTCGTTTAGTAGGTGACAATATTGAGACGGGTGTTTATCCGATCGCTCAAGCGCTGAAAATAGCGGAAGAGCAGGGGATGGATCTAGTCGAGATTTCACCAAATGCTGCGCCCCCCGTTTGTAGAGTAATCGACTACCAGAAATTCCTCTATCAGCAAAAAAAGCGTCAGAAAGAGCAAAAAGCGAAATCTGTGAAAGTGGTCGTGAAGGAGATTCGTTTCGGGCCTCAGACAGATGATCATGATTACAATTTTAAATTGAAGCACGCTAAGGGATTTTTGGAGGAAGGTTCGAAGGTTAAAGCCTACGTGTTCTTTAAAGGCCGTTCTATCCTTTTCAAGGAACAGGGAGAAGTCCTGCTGCTTCGTTTTGCCAACGATTTGGAGGATTATGGAAAAGTAGAGCAGTTGCCGGTATTGGAGGGAAAACGTATGATTATCATGCTTACTCCGAAGAAAGCGGGCACTGGCTCAGCCCCGGCTACGGCCGCAGCTCCGAAAGTTGTAAAGAAAGTGATCACGGCACCTAAGCCTAAAAGCGAGGGTGATAAGAAAACAGAAGAATAAAATCCGTCCCTGATAGAAGGGAGGTTAAGTTTAATAATTAAAATATAATTGGAAAATGCCTAAGATGAAGACTAATTCCGGTGCCAAAAAGAGGTTCGCCCTTACCGGATCAGGAAAGATCAAAAGAAAACACGCTTTTAAGAGTCATATCTTAACAAAGAAGACTAAGAAGCAAAAGAGAAATCTTACTCACACGGGTTTGGTAGCTAGTGTTGACGTAAGCAACGTAAAGCAGATGCTTTGCATGAAGTAATCTTTATTCATTAAGCGAGTTTTATAACGATTTTTATTAACCGAATGCATTAGCAATCAAGTTCATCCTAAGAGATGACGCTAACATTCAAAACAGATTAGAATTATGCCTAGATCAGTAAATCATGTTGCTTCAAGAGCAAAAAGAAAACGGATTTTAAAACTAACCCGTGGTTATTATGGTGCACGTAAGAACGTTTGGACCGTAGCGAAGAATACATGGGAAAAAGGTTTGACTTATGCTTTCCGCGACCGTCGTAACAAGAAACGTAATTTCCGTGCTTTGTGGATTCAGCGTATCAACGCTGCCGCTCGTATGGAAGGTTTGTCTTACTCTCGCCTAATGGGTGCTTTGCACGCTGCCGGTATCGAGATCAACCGTAAGGTTTTGGCAGACTTGGCCGTTAACCATCCGGAAGCATTCAAGGCTATCGTAGCTAAAGTAAAATAAGATTTTTGCTATATAGTTAATAAAGAGCCTCCCCGAAAAGGAGGCTCTTTTTTTGTTGTTTTTGTTTGGTTATGTCGATACGATTACATATCTTTGTAACAAGAAAAAGATAAACAGGGAATGAGTTAAGCCGCACTTGTTCGATTGGGAAACTCATCAGTTTATTTTAATTCCGAGACATAGCTCTTGTCGCCAATGGCGGGCCGCGCCCTTCGGGGTATGCTTAGCACGGCGGATTACAAAGGTGGCAAAGCACTCAAATCCTGTCATACGGAGTTTGTTCACATCTACAGTGCGGCTTTTTCAAATAGGGAAGAGGATCTTTAATTAGATTCTCTTCTTTTTTATGCGGTTCACGCAGATAGTCTCGTTAGCTCATATAAGTAGTCTTCTGAAGATAAAGTGAATTATTTTGAAAATAAATTAGGTTTTATAGTTGGTAATCCAAAAAGAATGCTTTCCTTTGTAGCAACAAACAAAAGATAGTTTGTCTTGCTCTTTATCTTCGAGTTTCTATTCTCAGTAATGATAATATATTCTTCTAGAAATCGATCTTCACTAACATCACTTGTTTTATTATTAATTTATTTTTAATTTTTTTCGTATGAATATTTACATTGGAAACTTGAGTTATCGAGTAAGAGAATCTGATTTGCAACAAGTATTAGAAGAGTATGGTATTGTTGATTCAGTAAAGTTAATTGTTGATCGTGATACTAGACGTTCTAAGGGTTTCGCTTTCGCTGAAATGCCTAACGTTGATGAGGCTCAAAAAGCTATCGAGGAATTAAACCAAGCTGAGTACGAAGGTCGTCAGATGGTTGTAAAAGAAGCAATTCCTAGACGTTAATTTTAGAAGATATACATCTTAAAATAACTCTGAAGCGGGGAGACGATAGTCTTTCCGCTTTTTTGATATTGTCTATTATTGTTGTATATTTACGCACCAAGAATAACACAACTAAAAAATAAGTATTATGACGTTGCCAAAACGGTCTTGCATGAAGGTAACCGGACTTGCTCTCGCTTGTTCCTCACTACTTTTTTCCTGTGCTCCCAAGGAGGTTCCGCAGGTGAATTTAATCCCTAAGCCGGTCCATATCGAGGTGACTGGCGGTTATTTCAAAGTAGATAGTAATCTCATATTCGGGAATGATCAATCGGGTACGATCCGTTACGTGGTCGATGAGTCTTTTAATGGCGGGAATCCGGAGGGATATGCGTTGGACGTGACCGAGAAGGGGATCGAGTTGAGAGCCGCCTCTAAATCCGGATTGTTTTACGGGGAACAAACGTTGCGCCAGCTGTATACGTCGAAAGGGATTCCTTGCGTATCGATCCAAGATAATCCCCGTTTCCCGTATCGTGGCTTGCATCTGGATGTCTCCCGTCATTTCTTCCCGAAAGAGGAGGTGATGAAGTTATTGAACGTCATGTCTTATTATAAATTGAATACGCTTCATATGCATTTGACGGATGCCGGTGGTTGGCGTATCCAGATGGATAAATATCCGAAACTGACTACGGACGTGGCTTTCCGTACGGAATCTGATTGGCAGAAATGGTGGGATGGAAAGGATCGCAAGTATCTGCCGGAAGGAACTCCGGGGGCATATGGCGGTTATTTTACGAAAGAAGATATCCGTGAGATCGTGGATTACGCTACGGCCCGGCATATTAATATAATACCGGAAATCGAATTCCCGGGGCATTCGGACGAGGTGTTCGTGGCGTACCCGGAGTTGAGTTGTGCCGGCAAACCTTATACGACGGGTGATTTCTGCATCGGCAACGAGAAATCGTTTACGTTCATGGAGGATGTATTGTCCGAGGTGATCGAGTTGTTCCCTTCCGAATATATCCATATCGGGGGAGACGAGGCCGGGAAGGGAGCTTGGAAGACCTGCCCGAAATGTCAAGGTTTGATGCGCCGGAACGGGATGAAGGACGTGGATGAGTTGCAGAGCTATATGATTCATCGTGCCGAGGAATTCCTGATTTCCAAAGGCCGCAAATTGATCGGTTGGGATGAGATTCTGGAAGGGGGCTTGGCTCCGGAGGCTACCGTCATGTCTTGGCGGGGCGAGGAAGGGGGAATCAAGTCCGCCCGCATGGGACACGACGTGGTCATGACACCGGGTGGTTATATGTATTTCGATTTCTATCAAGCCGATCCGAAGACACAGCCGTATGCCATCGGCGGTTATACGCCGATCAAGCGGGCGTACAGTTATAATCCAGTGCCTGTGGATTCGTTGACTGCCGAGGAAAGTAAGCATATCCTAGGGGTACAGGCGAATACATGGACGGAGTATATCAAGGATGAAAAGCATCTGGAGTATATGATGTTCCCTCGTGCCTTAGCGGTCGCCGAGATCGGATGGACTCCGCAAGAGGATCGTAGTTGGGAGGATTTTAAGCCTCGTATGAACGTGAATATCCCGGTTCTGCAACGGATGGGTATCCATACGTTCACGCTCTCGGACGAGATCGAGACCACGATGGAGGTAGATACCTTGCGGCGAGAGATCAAGGTCATGTTGGATGCGGAGAAATATCCGGCGGAGATACGTTACACGACAGACGGCTCTATTCCCGCCGCCTCTTCCCGGGTCTATAACGGCCCGATCGTGGTGAAAGACTCCGCTGATATCAAGGCCGCTATCTTCCGTGACGGGCAGCTTCAAGGAACGCCTACCGAGAAGAAGGTGGATTATCACCGGGGTATCAATAAGCCTATACATTATAATAGTAAGCTGTATAGCGGTTATATGGCGGGTGGCATGAACGCCTTGCTGGACGGCTACAGGGGAGGCTTGACTTATCTGGACGGTCGTTGGCAGGGTTATTTGAATGACTTGGATTGCGTGGTGGACATGGGCGAGGTGACGGATATCCATAAGGTATCGTCCCGCTTTATGCAATTGATCGGCCCGGGCGTGTACCAACCGGGAGAGGTGGAGTTGCTGACATCGGAAGACGGGGAGAGCTATATCTCGCAGGGAGTTATCCCTACTACGATATCCAATACGGATAAAGACCTGTCTTTTCAGGAATATACGTTTAACGGCGATTGGAAAGCCCGTTATATCCGTATCAAGGCAAAAGAGGCAAATAAGGGTTTCATCTTCACGGATGAGATCGTGATCTGGTAAGTATGAATCAATTAATTATCAACTAAAATACATTTATCAAATGAAGAAACAGTTAATGACCTTCCTGTTGTGTGGCAGTCTGTTCGCTACGGCGCAGCAACCGGTAGATTATGTGAACCCCTTCATCGGTACGAGCAATTACGGTACGACGAATCCCGGCGCGGTTTGTCCGCAGGGTATGATGAGCGTGGTTCCTTTCAATGTCATGGGGTCGGAGAAGAATCGTTTTGACAAGGATAGTCAATGGTGGTCTACTCCTTACTCGGCAGACAATAAATTCTTTACGGGATTCGCCCACGGTAGCTTGAGCGGCGTGGGATGCCCGGAGCTGGGAGGTTTGCTATTGATGCCGACGACGGGCGAGTTGAACGTGGACTATAAGGTTTACGGCAGTGAGTACAAGGACGAGGTGGCTCACCCCGGTTATTATAGCAATACCTTGACCAAGTATAATATCAAGGCGGAGGCTACTGCCAGCATGCGTACGGGCTTGAGCCGTTTTACCTTCCCGAAAGGGGAGAGCCATATCCTCTTGAACCTAGGCGAGGGCTTGACGAACGAGACCGGCGCCACGGTACGTATCGTGAATGATACGGAGATCGAGGGGAGTAAGCTTTTAGGTACGTTCTGCTATAATCCACAGGCCGTATTCCCGGTTTACTTCGTGATGAAGGTAAACAAGGCCCCGAAGAAGATGGGTTATTGGAAGAAACAACGTGAGATGAAGGGGGTAGAGGCCGAATGGGATATCTACTCCGGCAAGTATAAGTTATATACCAGTTATACCCGTGAGATGAGCGGAGACGATGTCGGCGTATGGTTCGATTACGATACGGACGAGGGCGAGGCTATCGAGGTGAAGATGGGTATCTCGTACGTGAGCATCGAGAACGCCCGCCTGAACATGAATACGGAGCAGCCCGGCTTCGATTTCGACAAGGTCCGTACGGCGGCTAGCACGATGTGGAACAAGGATCTTTCCAAGGTACAAGTGGAAGGGGGTACGAAAGACGAGAAAACGATATTCTATACCGGTATGTATCATTTGCTGATCCATCCGAATATCCTGCAAGACGTGAACGGCGAGTACCCGATGATGGAGAGCCTGAAAGTAGGCCATACCACCGGAAACCGTTATACGGTCTTCTCCTTGTGGGATACGTACCGCAACGTAAGTACCTTGATGACCTTGCTCTATCCGGAGCGTCAATTGGATATTATCCGTACGATGCTGGATATGTATCGGGAAAACGGTTGGTTACCGAAATGGGAGCTTTACGGACGTGAGACCTTTACGATGGAGGGCGATCCCTCGATCCCGTATATCGTAGACGCATGGATGCGTGGCTTGCGTGACTTTGATGAGCAAACCGCTTATGAGGCGATGCGCAAAGGCGCTACTACCCCGGGAGAGTTCAACCTGCTTCGTCCGGACGCGAACGATTATTTCAGCAAGGGCTATGTTCCTTTGCGTGAGCAATACGATAACTCCGTATCTCATGCGTTGGAATATTATATCGCCGACTGGAACTTGGCTAATTTCGCTCAAGCCTTGGGTAAGAAAGAGGATGCCAAGTTATTCCGTGACCGTTCTTTAGGTTACAAGCATTATTATAGCAAGGAGTTCGGAACGCTGCGTCCTATCTTGCCGGACGGCACCTTCTACGCTCCGTTCGATCCGAAACAAGGCGAGAACTTCGAGCCTAGTCCCGGTTTCCATGAAGGCAACGCATGGAATTATACGTTTTATGTTCCTCACGATATCAAGGGACTGGCCAAATTGATGGGAGGCGATAAGAAATTTGTCGATCATTTGCAGAAGGTATTCGATGACGGCAATTATGATCCCGCCAACGAGCCAGATATCGCTTATCCTTATTTGTTTAGCTATTTCAAGGGAGAGGCTTGGCGTACCCAGAAGTTGGTCCGTCAGTTGTTGAAGGATTGCTATCATAACGCCCCGAACGGTGTCCCGGGTAACGAGGATACAGGCACGATGTCCGCTTGGGCTATTTTCTCCATGATGGGCTTCTACCCAGCTTGTCCGGGCGACGTGAACTATGTATTGACTTCCCCGACTTTCGATAAGGTTACGATCCAGCTCGACAAGAAATTCTATCCTAAAGGCGAATTGGTAATCGAGTCTAAGCATAGTAATCCGGAAGCGATCTACATCAAGGACGTTTTCGCCGGCGATAAAAAGCTAAAGGGCTACACCATCTCGCAAGAGGACTTGGTAAATGCCGGAACCTTGCGTTATATCCTCGAGGATACGCATAAGTAAGCCAAGATAAAGATATACCGAATTTGATATTTACCGGACGCAGATGACACCGACAAGCACGGGTGATCTGCGTCCGGTTTATTTTTTGATATCCTAAAACCATTTGATCTTCCTGAATATAAAAAAGGCCGTAGCGGATAGCAAGATCGAGAGCAAGATGATAACCACGAAACCATGCGGCATATCCTCCATGTAGATCGGGACGTTCATCCCGTAGAAGCTAGCGATTAATGTCGGAACCATTAAGATAATGGAAAGTGATGTCATACGTTTCATGATCGTGTTCACGTTGTTGGAGATGATAGAGGCGAAAGCGTCCATCGTACCCGTAAGAATATCGCTATAGATATTTACCGTGTTATGGGCCTGTTTCAACTCGATCTCCACGTCCTCCACTAAATCCTTGTCGATATATTGCGGCTCTTGGAAAATATTCTGGAGCTTGGCCAGCATCACCTCATTCCCGCGGATGGAGGTGTTGAAGAATACCATGCTCTTCTCCAGCTTCATCAACGCTAGCAGATCCTCGTTGCGGATGCTTTTCTCCAACGCCTTTTCCGCCTCGGTGACGGCGTAATTGATTTGTTTCAGGTATTTAAGGAACCATACGGCCGATGAGTGGATCAGCCGGAGGATCAACTCATACTTGTTTTTAATCTGGAGTTCCTTCCGTTGGGTATAACGGATGAAATCGGGGATCAAGTCCGTCTTATGGTAACATACGCTTACGATGATCTCATTGTTCGTGATGATACCGATCGGCACCGTATTGAACGGGATGTCATGATCTTGGTTCTGCAACGGGATACGTAAGATGGTAAGCAACCAATTCCCCTCGTACTCGATACGGGGACGTTCGTCCGTATCGGCTATATCGCTCAAGAATGATTCGGGTACGTTAAATCGATCCATCAAGAATTGAAGATCTTCGGGAGTCGGGCACTCTACGTTTACCCAACTGTTAGGAAGCCATTGGTTCTTCTCCACATAACCGGCCTCACAATAAAGAAATTGTCTCATTATTGCCTCCTTTCGTGTTTAATCCGAGCAGAGGATCAATGAAACCCTCCGCCTCGTTAGTTCATACTCTGTTCTGTTTCTAGCGGGATACTGTCGTCCATAATTTGAAAATTACTTTTTACAGGTGCAAAGATAATACTTTTTTACGTAAGTAAAGTTATGTCGCTGTATGCTGACAGCAATATTGTTGCCAGTTTACGTTAGCATAGGCTTACTTCTCTGAGAGTATTGCGATACTTCTGGTAATAGTACTGGAGTACTTTCATGGAAGTACCCGAGTACTGCCTAAGAAGTACTCCAATACTTCTTAGGCAGTACTGGCCGTTTATTCAATCCCGCATTTCCCCTCTTCGTTGAAGTAGAAGAAGAGCCCGGTATCTATGCTGACCGGGCCATGGCTTCTCTTCCTCCCTTGAACTCGGCCATGGGGCGAGGCTCGTGGAGCCGGCTGGCGAAGCGTGTGTATTCCTCATAATCTTCCGGGTTATCGGATAGGTAGAATGTGGCGGTTAAAGGGTAATGGACGAGGCCGGTGCCATGTCCGGTGCTGACGCTCTTATGCACCCGGTACAATCCCGGAGGGTTTTCCTTGAGTTCGGGTAGCAAGGTGGCCGAGAAATCGTCTCTTGTCTGGTTAGGAAAGATCGGATAGCCGAGAGCGACGAAGGCGGTGGGTTGCGGGATTCCTTTCCATGCCCTCCCGTCGAAACGCTCGATGAAATACTCTTCGCCTCCCATCCCTTCCAGGTCGGTATGGTTGGTGATAGCGATCTCGATCCGCTCGATGTTGGTTGGGTAGACGTTTGGTCTTACTCGCATGGAGAAGTGGGTGGTGTCCATGCTGATAGCTTCCTCGGGTGGCCGGTCGTAAGGGCCTCCGCCGATCCGGATGAGGGGTGAATTGAATACGTAAGTCTTGAAAGCCTCCACATACTCCTTCTCCGCTATGATAAGCTGTAGGAAGACGGAGTCGTCCGTGTTCCAGAGGGAGGTCATGTTTCTGCGGATCTTCCGGAGATGCGGGGGAAGGGTATCGTATTCCTTGCCGAAGAACAATTCTATGCTGTCCCGTATCTGCTTGGCGGTCCATCCTTCCGTGGAAACTGAAGATGCGGCATGGGTATCAGTCGGTAACGGTAGGGTATCTTGCCGTGCTATGGATTGGGAGTCGGCTGAGTAGTCGCTACTGTTTTCCCCTTTCTTTTGTTTGGTATGGCAGCCGTATAATAGGCAGCCGCCCATGATAACTAATCCGATAAAATACGCTTTCATGATTCGACAGGTTTTAATTCCTAAATATAAAGAATCTTTTTCAGAAATGGGTAAAAGATATTACCTTTGACTCCCCAAATAGAAAGAATGATGGCAGAAGGAACAAGAAATACAGGAAGAGGAAGGAAAAAGCCTGTGGAGATGCTCCCCGATATGGGGCGTCTTCAGCCACAGGCCCGTGAGTTAGAGGAGGCTGTGTTGGGTGCGTTGATGCTGGAGAAAGACGCGTACTCGATCGTCAGCGAGATCTTGAAGCCGGAATGTTTCTATGAGAAAGCGCATGAGAAGATTTATGCCGCTATCGTAGACTTGGCGTTGAGCCAACGTCCCGTGGATATGCTTACCGTAACGGAGCAATTGAAGAAACGGGGAGAATTGGAGGATGTAGGCGGACCGTTCTATATCTCTCAACTTACCAGCAAGGTGGCCAGCAGCGCCCATATCGAGTATCACGCCCGTATCATCGCCCAGAAATATCTGGCGAGGGAGTTGATCTCTTTCACGGCGATGATCCAAGGAAAGGCATTTGATGAGACACTCGATGTAGAGGACCTGATGCAAGAGGCGGAGGGCAAGTTGTTCGAGATCTCGCAACGTAACGTAAAGAAGGATGTCACCCAGATCAACCCCGTCATCAAGGACGCTATGGAGATGTTGCAAAAGGCGGCCCTCCAGAAGGAAGGTCTGAGCGGATTGCGTACGGGCTTCGAGGGGTTGGATAAGATGACTTCCGGTTGGCAGAATTCAGACCTTATCATTATCGCCGCCCGTCCGGCCATGGGTAAGACGGCTTTCGTGCTTTCCATGGCGAAGAATATGGCGGTGAATTTCAATACGCCTGTCGCCCTGTTCTCGCTCGAGATGAGTAACGTACAGTTGGTAAACCGTCTGATCGTGAATGTCTGCGAGATACCGGGCGAGAAGATCAAGAGCGGACGCTTGGAGAGCTACGAGTGGGAACAGCTGGACTTTAAGATCAAGGAGCTTTACGACGCCCCGATCTTCGTGGACGATACCCCGAGCTTGTCCGTCTTCGAGCTGCGAACGAAAGCCCGTCGTCTGGTGCGTGAGCATGGCATTAAATGTATCATTATCGACTACCTTCAGTTGATGAACGCTAGCGGTATGAACTTCGGTAGCCGTGAGCAGGAGGTGAGTACGATCTCCCGCTCGTTGAAGGGATTGGCGAAGGAGTTGAATATCCCGATTATCGCCTTGTCGCAGTTGAACCGTGGTGTGGAAGCTCGTCAAGGCGTGGAAGGTAAGCGTCCGCAGCTAGCCGATTTGCGTGAGTCCGGAGCTATCGAGCAGGATGCCGATATGGTATGTTTCATCCACCGTCCCGAATATTATAAGATTACGGAAGACGAGCGGGGAAATTCCTTGATCGGCCTCGCCGAGATCATTATCGCCAAGCATCGTAACGGTGCCGTGGGGGATGTCCGGCTGCGCTTTAAGAGCGAGTTCGCCAAGTTTATGAACGTAGAGGAAGATATAGCGGTAAGGGAATTCTCCTCGACCATGAACGGTGGAGACCCGATGCCCCCGATCCCATCGACGGGAGCTGATTTCCTAAGTCAAGGTAGCAGCAACGAGGTTCCGTTCTAATATAGCATGAATGAACGAAAGAGGCGAAAACGTTTGCGGTAGATTTTTCGCCTCTTCTTTTCTGTTTCGTTGGCGAATCCGATTCGAATCTTCTATCTTTGTGATTGAAAACAAATTACTGAATCAGCCATGACGAGACACTTAGTTCCGGTATCTATATACCTGTCGCTGTTGCTTAGCTGCAACTCACCGAAAGAATACAAATCCTTTGATGAATACCCTTCCTATGAGGGAGACGATCTGGAGTTGTTCTATTCCCCCACGAAATCCGTGTTCACCCTTTGGGCCCCGACGGCGGAAGAAGTCCGCTTGAATCTTTACGCCTCCGGTGAGGGAGGGGAGCCTATCCGCCAGTTGCCGATGAAATCCTCGGACAAGGGTACGTGGCGTATCTCCGTGAGCGAGGATCTGAAAGGTTCCTTCTATACCTTCCAGATCCGTATCGGCGATAAATGGCTGGATGAGACTCCCGGTATCTGGGCGAAAGCCGTCGGGGTGAATGGAAACCGTGCGGCCGTGATCGATTGGGCGGCTACCGATCCGGAGGGCTGGGAGGCGGATAAATCTCCCGAGTTGAAAAGCTTCTCCGATATTATCATCTACGAGATGCATCATCGGGATTTCTCGATCGCCGCGAACTCCGGCGTGACGCATAAAGGTAAGTTTCTCGCCTTGGCGGAGGAGGGCACGAAAGGGCCGGGCGGCGTGGCTACCGGCGTGGATCATCTGAAGGAGTTGGGCGTTACCCATGTCCATATCCTTCCTTCCTATGATTATGGCTCGGTGGACGAGACTCGCTTGCAAGATAATGTGTACAATTGGGGGTATGATCCCAAGAACTATAACGCCCCCGAGGGGAGCTATTCCACCGATCCTTACAATCCCGAGGCTCGTATCCGTGAGTTCAAGGAGATGGTGCGGGGATTGCACCGGAATGGTATCCGTGTGATCATGGACGTGGTTTACAATCATACCTTTGTGGGTGACGGGTCGAATTTCAGCTTGACCGTCCCCGGTTACTTCTACCGTCATAAACCGGACGGAAGCTATTCGGATGCCTCCGGCTGTGGTAATGAGACCGCTTCGGAGCGGGCGATGGTACGCCGCTATATCGTGGAGTCCGTGAAATATTGGGCCGAGGAATACCATGTGGATGGTTTCCGTTTCGACTTGATGGGCATCCATGACGTAGAGACCATGAACGAGGTAAAAGCCGAGTTAGCTAAACTAGATCCTTCCATCTTCGTATACGGCGAGGGCTGGACCGCCAGCGATTCCCCGCTACCGGAGGACCAGAGGGCGATCAAGGTAAACGCCCCGAAACTGAATGATGTGGCCGTATTTAGCGATGACCTGCGGGATGCTTTAAAAGGAAGCGTATTCGAGACTACACAGGCCGGTTTCGCCTCCGGAAAGCCGGAAGGTAACGAGGAGTCTATTAAGTTCGGTATTGTAGGCGCTATCCGCCATCCGCAAATCGACTATAACCAAATATTATATTGCAAAGCGCCTTATGCGAACAAGCCTACGCAAGTGATCAACTATGTCTCTTGCCACGATGATCTTTGTTTGATGGATAAGTTGAAGCTCTCGGCCCCGAAAGACGCTACCCCGGATGAGTTGATACGATTCGGCAAGTTGGCCCAGACCATCATCTTCACCTCGCAAGGAGTACCCTTCATGCGGGCAGGAGAGGAGTTGCTGCACGATAAGAAAGGCGTACATAACAGCTATCAATCGCCCGATTCAATCAATGAGATCGACTGGTCTTTAAAGGCAAAAAACAAGGATGTTTTCAACTATTACAAGGATTTGATCGCCCTTCGTAAGTCGCACCCGGCTTTCCGTATCGCCACGGCCGAGGGAGTGAGGGAGGCCCTTCAATTCCAAGAAGTGAACCAGCCCGGTGTCGTAGCGTATACCTTAGGGGAACATGCGAACGGGGATAGTTGGAAGAAGATTATGGTTATCTTTAACGGGAACCGGAAGGCGGTAACAGTTTCTCTGCCGGAAGGAACATGGATTCCGGTTTGTAAAGACGGTCGGATTTATCTGGACGGTAAAGGTTCCGTACAGGGTAAAACTACCGTAAGCGCCTCTTCCGCCTTGATCTTGAAACAAGATTAATACGGAACTAAATCAAAGAAAATCCCCCGGGACATCTCGAATATCTCGAGCGTCCCGGGGGATTTTTTATTAAATCACTTACTTATCTGATTATTTGTAAGCCTCGCCTTTTACAGCTGCGATACCCGGAAGAACCTTACCTTCGATAGCCTCAAGAAGAGCGCCACCACCTGTAGAAACGTAAGATACGCCGTTAGCCAAACCGAATTTGTTAACGCAAGCAACAGAGTCGCCACCACCTACTAAAGAGAAAGCGCCGTTCTTCGTAGCCTCAACGATAGCCTCGCCAACCGTGCGAGATCCGTGCGTAAAGTTCTCGAACTCGAATACACCCGTAGGACCGTTCCAAAGGATCGTCTTAGAGTTCTTGATAACGTCAGCGTAGATAGCCTCGGTCTTCGGACCTATGTCAAGACCTTCCCAACCATCAGGAATCTGATCTACCGGAGCGAAATCAGTCTTAGCGTCGTTGCTGAAATCGTCAGCGATCTTAGCGTCAACAGCCAATACCAAGTTTACGCCTTTTTCTTTCGCTTTCTTGATCAAATCAAGAGCAAGATCCAACTTATCGTCCTCGCAAATAGACTTACCGATCTTACCGCCTTGCGCTTTCGTGAAAGTATAAGTCATACCACCCGTGATGATCAAGTTGTCTACCTTGTTCAACAAGTTCTCGATGATCTCGATCTTAGAGGAAACCTTAGAACCACCCATGATAGCGGTGAACGGACGTTGGATGTCGTTCATAACCTTATCGACAGCCTTCACTTCTTTCTCCATCAAATAACCGAACATCTTGTTGTCCGTATCGAAGTAGTCAGCGATCAAAGCCGTAGAAGCGTGAGCACGGTGAGCGGTACCGAACGCGTCGTTTACATAGCAGTCAGCGTAAGAGGCCAATCTCTTCGTGAACTCTTTCTGGCTTTCTTTAACGGCTTTCTTGGCAGCCTTCTTCTCCTCGTCGGAAGCGTCTTCAGCCAAACCTCTTGGTTTGCCTTCTTCCTCAGCGTAGAAACGAAGGTTCTCAAGCAACAAAGCTTCGCCCGGTTGCAAAGCGGCAGCCTTAGCGCCGGCTTCTTCGCCAATACAGTCGTTTGCAAACTGAACATCTACGCCTAACAACTCAGAAAGGTGCTTCAATATGTGCTTTAAGGAGAACTTATCAGTAGCGCCTTTCGGACGACCTAGGTGAGAACCGATAATTACGCTACCACCATCCGCTAAGATCTTCTTTAATGTAGGAAGAGCGGCACGCATACGAGTGTCGTCGGTGATGTTGAAGTTTTCGTCCAATGGAACGTTAAAGTCAACTCTTACAAATGCCTTTTTGCCGGCAAAATTGAAATTGTCAATTGTTTGCATAACTATTGTATTTAATGTCTGTATTAAAATGTTCCTTTAATCGCTTGCAAACTTACATAAAATATTTTTATTTGACCGTTTGCGCTTGCTTTAAATTTTATACCAATTTGAAACGTAGCCGTAATCTCCCGTCGGCATAGTCGTAATTCAATAGCTTGAAATGTCCGATCTCGGATGTATTCGCCACGTGCGATCCGATACATGCGCAGGCATCGTAATCGCCTATGCGTACGATACGTAATGTATCGCTGGCATCATCGGGCAATTTACTTAAATCCACGATACCGCCGGCCTTTTCTTTTGGCATGAACTCGATGGTTACGGGTAGGTGCCGGTCGATCACCTCGTTTATCTTCTTCTCGACCTCAGCCATGGCCTCTGGGCTAGGCTCCTCCGCCAATAGATAATCGCATTTAGACTTCTTCCTCTCTATGTGTGCGTTCTTAGACCGGGGGCATCCGAACATCCGCACCATTGTCTGGTTTAAGATATGTTCCGCCGTGTGCATAGGAGGATACTCTTGCTTGTTGTGTTCGTTTAATTGGATTTCTTGTTTCATGTATTTGATGTTTTGATTGTATTTCGTGAAAAATATGCTCAAATGTACGAAATAAATCTTTAGTTTTGTAAAGTCATAGAAAACACCTTAAAGGAACGATATGCCAGCTAAGCGCTTATTTGGAATAATATCTATCATATTTCTCTTTGTTACCTGTATATCATGTAAATCCTCTACAGACTTATCGGAGGAGAAGCGTATACTCGTGATTCAATCTTACGAAAAACATTTTCCCGCCTATGAGAAGATGAAGGAAATCATGTCGAGTGAATTGCGGAAGAAGGGGATACATGCGAGTGTCTATTCTTTTTATTTGGATTGTGAGCAATATTCGGAGAAGCAACAGCGACAGAAATTATTCAAGAAACTGAATGGGTTATCGACATGGAACCCGGATATTATTCTGGTCAATGACGATCAAGCCTTAAACGCTTTGATAAGTAGCAGGCATCCCCTCGCTAAATCGATCCCGGTCGTGTTTATGGGGGTTAGTTATCCCAATATCCCGATCATCCGGAAATATCCGAATATGACGGGCTTTTATGATAAACCGGATTATAAGAGGAATATAGAATTGATACGGCGGCTTGTTGGTAATTGCATCGTCATAAGAGTCTCGGATGATACCTTTCAGGATAATATGATGCTGGCGGACATGAATGCGCAGATTCAGGATATTTGTGCCGTGAACAATATATATTCCTTGGATCGGGTACGTTTATCCGGAAAGAACGGGATTTCGATATCGGATATACCTAAGATAAAGCCGGATACGATGTATATAAGCACACTCAGTACGAAATCGGCGAATGCCCTGATTAAGGGATTCGGCGAGAATTATTATAATAAAGCGTATCTGGCAACCAAGAGGGATTATATGACAATCTCGTTGGGGCGGCTCAGCGCCTTTCCATGTTTCTCCGTGATCAATGAGTTGATCGGAAATCAGAATGGCGTAGTTGGCGGGTATGTCACTGTCTTTAAGGATGAGGTAGAGGGGGCTGTAAACCGGGTCGTCTCTATCTTGAAAGGAACGCCCCCGTCCGATTTTCCGCAAATCGAAGGGAGTAACAAGGCTTATGTTTTTGATTACGGTGTGTTAGAACGTTGGGGCATTGATAGTAGTAAATTGCCGGAAGGAGCTATTATTGCGAATATGCCGTTTGTCGTTCAATATAAATATTATATATGGGCTGCCGGCTTTATTCTGGTGGTGATGTTGCTTCTGCTTTTTAGTTACCAAAGAAAGCGATATATACAGGAGGCTTTACATAAGAAGGATGCGCAGGAGAAGTTAAAAAGGGAGAAGACTTTTCTTTCTTTTGCGTTGGATAGCGGCAACATTTTCGCTTTTCGGTATAGCAAAGGGGTATTCGAGTTTGATAATAGATTCTACCATTATTTAGGTATGCCCTGTGTACCGATGAAAATCGAGGAGTTTCAGGATGCTATACATCCTGAAGAACTGGATAATTTCCTTCGAGACCGGAATCTGCTGGATAGTGGCTTTCTTTCCCGGAAAGTGACGCAACGTCGTTGTAACTTTAATAAGAAGGGGTATGAGTGGTGGGAATTTCGCTATGCCCAAAATAAGAATGAGAAAGATTCGGTTTCCGGTGACGAAGCTGTTGAGGTAAGTGGCTTATGCTTGAATATCCAGCGGATAAAAGATACGGAGAATAGCCTTATAGCCGCCCGCCAGAAAGCGGAGGAATCCGATCGGATGAAATTAGTCTTTCTGGCGAATATGAGCCATGAGATACGTACGCCTCTGAATGCGATCGTAGGCTTCTCCCAATTGCTCAATTCGGATATGCCTTTGGAACCGGAGGAAAAGGCGGAGTTTATAGATCTGATTACCAAAAACAGTGACCTGTTGCTTAAGCTGATCAACGATATCTTGGATCTATCACGCATAGAATCCGGTAGCATGTCTTTCTCTTATGAGAACCTCGATCTGAGTAAACTGATGGGAGATATCTTCCATACGCATCAATTGATGATGCCGGAGGGAGTGGAGTTAAAGATAAGGGTTCCCCATGAACCTCTTATCATCCGTTCGGATCATTTCCGGTTGACGCAGGTTTGTACCAATTTCATTAATAATGCGGTGAAGTTTACCGCTAAGGGATATATCGAGATCGGATACGAACTTAGCGCAGATGGAAAATCGATCCTTATTTCCGTGAAAGATACGGGTAAGGGCATTCCTGATGATAAAAAGGAAAAGGTATTCGAGCGTTTCCAGAAACTAGATGAGTTTGCCCAAGGTACAGGCTTGGGGTTAGCGATCTGCCAGAGTATCGTTCATACGTTTCATGGAAGCATATCGCTTGAATCCGAGGTTGGTGTAGGTAGTAAGTTTACGATCTCGCTACCTTATACCCCGGGGTTGGAGCTGGAGGAAAGAACTTAATTACCTTCGATGAATCGTTTATTGGCCCTCGCTTCTTCCTGCCATTGGGGGATGACGGTTTCTAAAAACTTTTGTTTGGCCTGTTGCTCGGCTTCCATATCGAGGCCGATATATTGCTGGGCTTTCGCTTTCGTGGAGATATCCGGCATCGGAACGTCTTGGGTATAGCCTAGCTGCGCTAAGACCTTCATGATCTGGATGCGGGCTTGGGTAGACTTATCGAGTCCGCTGCCCAAGATACGTGTGACTTCTTGGGGCGCGTGGAAAGCCGCCCCGTGTGAGGCCACGGCGAAGTCCCAACGCCATTGTGCCTGCCGGAGCAGTTTTAATACGTTTTTCATTTGAGATTCCGTAGCGCCTTTGTCCCAAGCGAATTTCGCTTCTATATGGGCTTTTGTCAATTCTTCCTCTACACGCATGCGTATGGCGTAGACTTTGTTTTGCCGTTCATAAACATCCTTGCGTAAGGTCTCCTCACTTTCCCGGTGGCAGGCTTGGCAAGTACGGTCTATCATCGCCAACGGGCTTTTGATATGATGGTTGTTGTACCGGTTCTCATCTTCCCCGATAGCAGGCATATGGCATTCTCTGCAGGAAACGCCTCTTTGCCCGTGAATGCCCATCTGGAATAACTCGAAATCCGGATGTTGCGCCTTTATCAAATGTGCCCGGCTTAATTTATGGGTGAAATCGGTGAAGTTTATGCTATCGTAATAGGCTTCTATATTTTCTACTGTATAACCTTGATCCCAAGGTAAGGCTAGTATACGATCTTCTCCTTGGAAATAATATTCGGCGTGGCATTGGGCGCATACTAGAGATCGCATCTCTTGCTCGGTTGCGTCCTCTATACGTAATCCGTTGCGCTTATAGGCACTTTTCAAGAATGAGCGGGTCACGCGCAATCCCATGCTCTGCGGCTCATGGCAGTCTGCGCATCCGATTGGATTCACGATCTCGTTGCCTAGCTCCGCCCATTTCTTCTTATATAAGGTCTTGGCATTGGTGGTCGTTAATAAGCGGGGTATGTCCGGACTTTTACATGCCCAGCATGCGGCAGGCTGGGGACCACTCGTCGGGGTCATGGGAGCGCCGGTCCGCAGGCTTTTGTATAGATCTTCTATGGAATACATATGCCCTCTGGGACTTAGATAATCTTTGGAGAAAGCGTATCCTGCCCATAATACCATCATTCCGGGATGTTCGGCCAAGATATCAGCTTGTTGGTTCCCATTAAACAAACTGCGGAAAGTCGTGTCCGAGGTTTGTTTCCAACTTTGGTACTCATTGGAATAACGAAGGTCTATAGAGTCGCTGTTTTGTTGATCGATTGGCTGATCATCGGTATTGTCGATGAATTTGATGCTATCTTGTCCGGTAACAGTAGTACGTAAGATCACTAATACGATAATGACGATTAGACTTATGGCTATAGAAGTTTTATAGTGTGCTTTCAAGTGTTTACCTTTTATCTTAAATAAAATATTCTTTGTATTAACTGCGAATATATGAATAATAATGATACGACCGGTAGAAATTGAAAAAATCCTTATTTCATTGCTTCCGAAGACGCTGGATGAAATAAGGATTCTCAAGTGACTCGCATAGGATTCAAACCTATAACCTTCTGATCCGTAGTCAGATGCTCTATTCAGTTGAGCTAGCGAGCCAATCTGTAAATGAATTTGAATATTCAAGTGACTCCTAAAGGATTCAAACCTTTAACCTTCTGATCCGTAGTCAGATGCTCTATTCAGTTGAGCTAAGGAGCCAAGATATATTCTATTGCTATCTTCGAATGGTGACCGCGACAGGATTCAAACCTGTAACCGGCTGATCCGTAGTCAGCTACTCTATTCAGTTGAGCTACGCGGCCATTGTTTCGTGATTGCGAGTGCAAAGGTACGTTTTTGTTTTAAATATGCAAACGTTTCGACTACTTTTTTGCGAATTTAATCTAACATTTTTGGATTGAAGATCAGGTAACCAATGTTTAAGCCAAAGTTGAAATTCTCCTTCGGATAACTGTATCCGTTGGCGTACAGACTGATACATAAGAATGGCAATTGCAATACGACCGCCGCTTCACCCATATAATTAAACGAGTGCAAAAACTTACCATAATGCGGGATTCCGACATACGGGTTGTTTTCCGGCACCGTCTTTTGTATTTCATAGAGTGGAGCGAAGCCATACATATCCAACCGGAAGTGCAGAAGCTTGCTTAACTTCAAGATCGGGGAAAGCCCAAAAGCCACATATTGGTTCGCCCGGAACGCCTCGTTGAATACAATCTCGCTATGGGGTGTCGGGGTAAACGCCGGGGCCTGTAATACGCTAGCCGTATAGTTATTCATGAGGTTCTTGCTGGATATGACCATTTCCGCCAAATAACCTAAGTTGAAACGGTTGCTCAGCGTCTGGTATTGGTTCCAGCGCCCTTTCAGTTGCAGCCAGCTATGCACTTTGCGACCAATCGGGGCTTCCGTCGTGGCGGAAGTGGGGGATGGGGTATACTTCTCCGTACCGGTTACGTATTGGGCGATTAGGAATTGCTGTTTTCCGCTTATCGGGTATTGTTTGGTGTTGAGTGAGTTTTGCTCGATACTTAACGAGCCGCTGAATAAATCGTACCAGCTATGGTCGAAAGAGGCGTTCGGGAAAGGTATCGTGGTGCTCTGCAAATAGAAATCGTTCAACCGTCCGTAGGCGAACCCGATCTCCGCTTTCGCGTGGTTGAGGAAGGGGAAGCCTAATTTTAGTTTCATGTACAGTTCTTTCTGCTTAATCATGGCGGGCACTATATCCTCATAAAAGAGGGATTGGCTTTCCGTGTATTTCTTGTCCGAGAAGACTCCTTGCCAATTTAAATAAGTGGGGATTTGCGTTTGCAGGTACATCCGGCCACTCAACATGACACCACTAAAGGAGTTACCCACTTGAAAGTTCGAGTTTACGTCGGCGGCGAACCGTCCCAGATATTGATACCCCAATCCTAGGTATAATTGATTCGCTTGATGAGACGATACGTTTCCACCGAAGCCAACCGTGATCTCTTCTTTCATCTTCACGTCCAGGTAAAGATCGAATTTCTTCTCTTTCCGGTTATAAACGGCATGCGGCATGATTTCCCTAATCTTGGAATAGGTCAGCATCTTGAAATAAGCCCGCTTGAACTCTTCCATGGAGAACTCGTTATTGATATCCCTGTGTAATTGGGCCTCTATGTATTTACGCTGGGCCTCGGATACGCCCGTCACGTAAATATTGCGGAAGATCAGCGGGGGAAGGTTCTCTTTATAGGCTTTTCTTCTTTCGGTAACCTCATTTAAAGGCACTTCCCGGGGAACCCGTTGCTTGATGGAGTCGATCATGGAAAGGGTACGTTTATACCCGATGTCCATAAGCTCCTTACCTTTCTGGAAATCCAATAAGGAGACGGTGGGAAAACTGAATTTAATCATCATGCCATCTTCCTCCGGTACCTCGTAATCGGTCTTTTGCATGATCATGGTCTCGATCTGGTTATAAGGATTCTCCGAAGGCTTTTTATTCCCTCCCGATACCGTCGATCCGAAAATGAAATCCGGGTGGAACGCGTCTTTCATCGGGCCTACCGGGAAATTATCGTAGATACCTCCATCGAATAAAGGAATACTGTCTTTCCATATGGGCTGGAAGAAAAACGGGAAAGTCATGGAGGCACGTACGGCGTCTCCCAGATCCCCATTCTTAAAGATGATCGGCTTTTTAGTATATATATCCGAGGCCACGCAACGGAAAGGGACAAACAGGTTGTCGAAATTCCACCCCGCCTTTGCCGTCGCCTGCGAGAACAAGGCCATGAACGCCTGATTCATCTGTATGGGATTGATCAAGCTTTGCGGTAAGAAGCTAGCCTTGATCTGTAGGGAATCGGACATATCGATGGAGAAATGCGCGAATTCCGGGGTCGGGTAAGGCTCCTTGAAATAATAGGTATATTGCTCCTCCACCGTACCTGTTTGCCAATAGGAGAACTCCTTGGAAAGCATCAGCTCCAGCATCTCCTCGGGGGAATATCCCATGGCGTATAAACTACCGATAATCGCCCCGATGGAGGTACCGGTAATGTAATCGATCGGTATATTATTTTCTTCCAGCGCCTTGATCACTCCGATATGTGCCGCTCCTTTGGCACCGCCGCCACTGAGTACCAACCCTACTTTCTGGGCGGAAACAATCTGAATGGCAGCAAGGAATAAGGCTATGATAACTGTTATTTTCCTCATATGAACCCAATCTGTTTTTCTTCTCCAAATGTAAGAAGTATTTCTTTAGAAACATAAACATTTTGTTTTTTCGTATTGTTGAGTTATCAATACAATTAAAACAGAAGATGTTATGAAAGAGAAAGAATTGAATAGGGAAGAGCGGAATAAGACCGTTATGGAGACTGGTGCTTTGGTCATGGCTGAGTTTTATGCGGATTGGTGCCCTCATTGCCAGAAAATGATGCCGATCGTGAAGGAGTTCAAGGAATTGGAGAAAGGAAAATTAGAAGTGGTACAAATCAATATCGAGGAGGAGAGCGCTCTTGCCGATTTGTATACGGTGGAATCGATTCCTACTTTTATCCTGCTACGGAAAGGGGAGGCTTTGTGGAGACAATCCGGCGAGATGAACTTGGATAGGTTGCGGAAAGTGGTCGAGGATGTCGTGGGCTGAAACTAAAAAAACCGTTCCCCCGAGAAGGAACGGTTTTTTATATATGTGAGGATTGGTTTATCCGATCAGTTCTACGCTACGTTTGATGAATTGGCTTAAGGCCTCTCCCTTCAGCATACCGTTTCCTAACAAAGCAAGGTCGATCAACTGACTAACTGTCTTGTTCGTACCGGCGTACTCGGCGAGAACTTGGTTGCGTTGCTCACGAAGCTCATCCAGCTTATGGTTGGTGTTGGTCATATCCTCTTTCTCTTGCGCCGTGATCTCATCTTCTTTCTTTTTGCTTTGAGCCTCACGTAAGTCGGCTTGACGAGCCTCCCACCCTTTGATATCGCTAAGGATCGGTTTTAACTTCTCGTCGCAAGCTTGCTCCTCTTCAGTTAATACTTTCTTGATCAACGGATGATCCGTATTCAATACGAAGTTGAAGCTATCCGGCATCTCGCCATAGAAAGACATACCCGGTTGCATAGCGGACATCTCACGCATTCTTCGCATATACTCGCTTTGTGTCAACATGACAGGGTTCGCGTTTTCGCCCAATGCCTCGAATGTTACGTAGAACTCGGTCTTGTTCAATTTCGGCATCTGACTCTTGAATACTTCCTGCATGGCCATTTTCTGCTCCTCGCTCAAGGTTACCTTATTCGAGTCTTCCTTGCGGATCAGGTTATCGATCGTATCGCTATCCACACGAACGAAGCGGCTCTTCTCGAACTTCTGCTCCAATTGTCCGATCAAGTGTACATCCAATTGTCCGTCCATTTCCAAGACGCTGTAACCTTTGTCCTTTGCGGCTTGTATATAGCTGTATTGCTCGTCTTTATTGGTGGTATACAGATAGATTAAGTTACCCTCTTTGTCTGTCTGGTTGTCCTTGATTAAGTTCTTGTATTCCTCGAAAGTGAAGTATTTGCCTTCGACGTCCTTGAATAAGGCGAACTTAACCGCACGGTCGTAGAACTTCTCATCAGTCAACATACCATATTGGATGAATAGTTTCAAGCTATCCCATTTCTCCTCGAACTGCGGGCGGTCGTTCTTGAAGATCTCTTCCAAGCGGTCTGCCACCTTCTTCGTGATGTGGTTGGAGATCTTCTTCACGTTCTGATCGCTTTGCAAATAGGAACGGGATACGTTCAACGGGATATCCGGCGAATCCAATACACCATGCAATAATGTCAAGAACTCAGGAACGATACCCTCTACGGAATCCGTAACGAATACTTGGTTGCAATATAACTGGATCTTGTTACGATGCAAGTCGATATTGCTCTTGATGCGAGGGAAATATAAGATACCGGTCAAGTTGAACGGATAGTCTACGTTCAAGTGAATCCAGAACAACGGCTCATCCGTCATAGGATATAAGTCACGATAGAACTTCTTGTAATCCTCGTCGGTCATATCGGCCGGTTTGCGAACCCATGCCGGTTTGGTGTCGTTGATTACGTTATCTTCGTCCGTATCTACATATTTGCCATCCTTCCACTCTTGCTTCTTGCCGAACGCAATAGGAACCGGTAAGAAACGGCAGTATTTTGTCAATAAGCCATTGATCTTATCCTTGTTCAAGAAATCTTTATTCTCGTCGTCGATATACAGGATAATATCGGTACCGCGATCCTCTTTCGTCGTTTCCTCCAAGGAGTATTCCGGCGTACCGTCGCAGCTCCATTTCATGGGAACAGCGCCTTCTTTGTACGATTTCGTCACGATCTCTACTTTCTTGGAAACCATGAAAGAGGAGTAGAAACCAAGACCGAAGTGACCGATGATAGAAGCGGCGTCGTTCTTGTATTTCTCAACGAACTCCTCGGCGCCAGAGAAAGCGATCTGGTTGATGTACTTATCGATCTCCTCGGCCGTCATACCGATACCCCGGTCAGAGATCGTGATCGTTTTGTCATCGAACTTAACCTGTACGGTCAAATCGCCGAGTTCGCCTTTAAACTCGCCTACGGAAGAAAGCGTTTTTAACTTCTGGGTAGCGTCTACCGCATTAGAAACAAGTTCACGAAGGAAGATTTCGTGATCACTGTATAAGAACTTCTTGATAATCGGAAAGATGTTTTCCGATGTTACTCCGATGTTACCTTGTTTACTGCTCATAGTCTGAATATCTTATTATTTTTATTGTTATTTTGTGCGTATTCCTGATCCTGATCATTCTCAAGATCCGCCTATTCCTATACAAAACGAATGCCAAAATGTTTCGGATAAACTATAAATGACAAAAAGGCAGATGCCGGCTGATAGATTTGCAGCCGGGCATAGTTTGATCAAACCATATCATCTCCTGTCTTGGCGAATGTAACACGGATGGTTTTATGGAATGGGATAAAGCGGGATACGATCGCTATGCATAAGGAGATGACTAATAAATACCCCAGTATCTCTTTTAACGCCAATAATAAGCTTTGTTGCTGTAACGTATTATAGAGTGTATTGGTAGCCATTTGCGCTGCCTCGTCGTAGGGATGCCCTTGGGTCAAGGCATTGCCAAGCGCTTGGTTATAGCGTGAGGCGGCTAGAGGATCGGCCAGCGTAACGGTTTCTGATAAGGAATACATATATTTTTGTTCCAAGCGATATAGTATATTACTGTAAAAAGAAGTCGCCATGATGGGGGATAATACTGAACGGAAAATGATGAGAAAGAAAGCGTTTGACAATAAATATTTAGGATTTAAATCTTCCACGGCAAATAAGGCGAAAGCTATGATAAGAACCATCATGCCCAATCCCCTGAGGAATATAGGAAAGTAGAGCATCTCGTATCTGCTATCCGGTGAGATCCCGAAATAAAGGCTCCCGAAGAACAGGACGAAACAACTCATTCCTCCCGCTATCAAGAAACGAAACCGCCAACGTTGCCACCGGAACCACCAAAAACAGATGAACGCCCCCAAGACATATCCCGGAAGCAAATAAGTATAAAGGGAATAGGTATGAGTGCTGTCTACCTTTAAGATACTGGTCAGGTAGCTGGTCAACAAGGTAGTCGAAGTACTGAAAAACATGACAAGCATCATATAGAAATAACCGATAATGGCTTTCGGCTGGTATAAAGGCGCCAGATTCACGTACGGACGTTCCGAATGATATTGATACCAAATAAATAAAGCGATCAATATCGGGGCGATCATGATATAAAGGCAAATCTTGGGGGATGCCATCCAGTCGAGTACTTTCCCGTAATTAATGACATACATAAGCATTAACAATCCGATGGATATGATGAACATTTCCCGGATGTGTAGATCGGCCAAGGGGATGGACTTGATCGGCCGGTTATGGCGGAAGCAGATGATTACCATTACTATGGCCAATAAAATCATTAGCATCATGAAGTAATACATATATTTCCAGTCGTAATGGTAGGCTAACTGTGCGGTAACAAGCATGGATGCTTGTCCCCCTCCGAAAACAAAAGGATAGAAGTAAGAATAGAATTGGCTACGTATATTTTTAGGGCTGAATATCTTTTGCGCGTACCGGATAAACCACAGCATGAGAAACCCTTTCAGGAAACCGATCGCGAAACTACAGACGATCAATATGTCGGCGTTCTGGGAGCGGGCACAGATCCAGCTTAGGAAGAACTGGGCGACTAAATCCGCCAACAATAAGAATTTGATGGAGAAGGCTTCCAGTATCTTCGGGATAATCGGATAGGATACCGCCATTCCCGCCGCTGCCGCGTAATATCCCATGGTTATATCCTCGGTGTTCGTGCCTAGCGTGTTTGATACCTCCAGCATACTGCCGGTGTACGAGCCGTTTAGCATCGTGACCGGAAGGATAACGATGAAGATACAGATCAATCCTAACCAGTCCGGCACCCATTGGCGGATCGGTGCCCCAAGCTCTTTCATCGTGATCATTTGCGTAAGGCTTCTGTTTCAACCATCATGCCTGCTCTTAAATATTGCGTATCTTCTTGCGATAGATTTTCCAAGTCTATCCGTACCGGGATACGTTGTTGTACCTTGACGAAGTTTCCGGCGGAATTATCGGTCGGGACTAATGAGTATTTGGAGCCTGTGGCGTCGGAGATTGCGGTTACCTCCCCGTTGAATATCTTTCCCGGCAACGCGTCTACCTTGATACGTACTTTCTGCCCGATATAGATGTGGGGGATCTGGGTCTCCTTGTAATTGGCCGTGATCCATTTGTCTTTATCTCGTACGAGGTAGGATATCGTTTGTCCGGCTTGCACGTATTGTCCGGGCTCTAAGGTCCGTCTGCCTACATGACCGTCGTAAGGGGCGGTTATAACGGTATAGGAAAGGTTTAACCTCGCTAAATCTAGATCCGCTTCTTTTCGTAAGATCGCCGCCTCGGCTCCTGTTGTCTTCTTGCTGGTTTCGGTGAATTGGGAGAAAGCGGCTTTCTTTTGTTCCACCAACGCCTGATATCGGGCTTGCGCCGCCTCGAAAGCGGCCTTGGATTGCTCGTATTGTTGCTCGGGGATCGATTCTTCTTTCAGCAGCCGCTCAAATCGGTGATAATCCTGTTCCAATTGCCAAAGCTTGGCTTTAGCCTCGGCGATGTTGGCGTCTTGTACGGCGATGTTCGTATGGGAGGTCTCGATACCGGAACGAAGTACGTCTTGTGATCCTTGGGCGTCGATCAACGCGGCCTCTGCCTCTTTTACCTTGATCCGATATTCCCGATCGTCCAATATGAGAAGTGTGTCCCCTTGGTGAACGTACTGGTGTTCCTTGAAACGGACCTCTTTTATGTAGCCGGAGGCACGTATATTTAGTGGGGCGATATATTGGTCCACAAAGGCATCGTTTGTCACCTCATAATTGATGTAACGCCAGAAATAATTGGCTGTCCACCAAATGCCGGAACCGGCTAAAAGGATACATATGGAGTTTAATACTATATTCCGTGTCCTTACTTTCTTTAGTCTTTGATGTTTCTCTTTTAATTCGTTTGCCATAGTCGTTGTTTCTTTTTAGAGACGGCCGCAAGCCTTCTGTAGTTGATAGTAAGTGTAAATCACGTGGGTACGGGTATTCGTGAGCTGTAGCTCCGCGTTGAGGAGAACCGAGTTCGCGTCGAGTAAGTCGGTTAGGATCGCCAATTGGTTTAAATACCGGTTTTGCATGATCCTGTAGTTCTCTTGAGCTTGCCGTACGGATAACTTCAAGGCTTCCACTTCTTGTAGAGCTTCCTTATGACGTAAGAACGCGGTGCGCACTTCTATACGGATTTTCTGTTTTTTCTGTTCCTCCTCGTTTTTATGTAACGAGACCATCCATTTGCTTTCCTTTATCTTATGGTTGTTTTTATATAAAGAGGATAAAGGGTAGGAGAGCGACAGACCTATGTTCCAGTTGTTATTGTACATATCCGCTAATGTTCGGGAGACTGGACGTGCCAATGTGTTCGACGCATATAGCGATAGGCTGGGTAGCGATGAGGCTTTAGTCAAACGTATATCGTTTTGGGCTAACTCTGTTTGTTTCCGGAGTAGACGTATCGCCGGATCATTGGAATAGGCTTGGGCTACATAATCTTCGTAAGTTTCTAAAGATACGGTTTGGTCCAGTAACGTGGTGTCTGGCTTGAGCAACAGATTCTCATCGAGACCGATCAGGATATCCAATTGCTGTGATACCAGTATGAGGCTATTATCCGTTTCTTGCAAGGATAGGCGGTCGTTGGTTAATTGCATCTCGCTTCTTAATACGTCGTTATTGGTTATCAGTCCCTCTTTTTTCATACGCCGGATATCTTGCAGGCGGCGTTCCGATTCCTCGATATTACGGGAAAGCACCTCACGTTGTTTAAACAGGCTGAAAAGACCGATGTATTGATTTAATAGACTGAGCTTGATCTCACTCTGGTCTGTGAGCGTTTGTAAAGAGGCGACTTCTTTCTCCAGATCCGCTTTCCGGATGGAATACCGGATTTTACCGCCTTGGTATATCGGTTGGGTAAGGTCGATGGCATAGTTCTGGGACCAATCGGGCGCTTCCGGGCGAGTCGGGTGGGCAAGCCCTTGCTCAAAGAGGATCGGTTGCCCTACATATCCACCTTTCAAGCCGATTTGCAGGTCTGGTAATTGTGCGGAACGGGCCGTATGCGTTCTCTCTCGCGCTATCGATTCTTTTAAGATGTCTGCTTGGATCTGCAGACTGTGCCGTACGCCTCTCTCAAAAAGCTGGTCGATGGTCAAGAAGAGCGAATCCGTTTGGGCGATTGCCGGAAATGTAGCGACCGTCATACAAAAGAGGCTCAATACGTGCTTTTTATATATTCTCAAGGACATTATGTACTGCTTTTAATTCGGATAACATGGTTTCTACGTTCTCTATTCCGATAATATGCTCCGCATGTACATAAACCTGATCAAGGATCGGGCGAATTTGCTTTTTGAATTCTTCTCCTTCCGGGGTTAGGAAAACCAGTTTGTTCCTCCGGTCCTCGGGATCTTCTTTCCGATGGACGTAGCCTTTCTTCTCTAAATTGTTCATTAGGTTTGTCAGACAAGCCTTATCCTTTGCCGTTCTCTCTGCCAAGACCTGTTGGGTGATACCTTGTTCGTGCCATAGGCAACTCAAGATTTGAAGCATCTCAAATGTTATACCGGCGTTGTTCTTTTTCAGCGTTCGTTGCATAGACCGACGAAATGCCATGCGTGTGCGGACAACTTGTAACATAAGTTCCCGGAATTCTTTACCTTCTACCATTACTTATAATTCTTTTAAACTTGCTGGGCGCGAAGATAGCGTTTTTTCTCGGATTAGTCAAATGTTTAACTAATTAGCGTCTCGCTAATAAAGTATGTTTGCCATCTAGGTGGCACAGCTTTGCCATCGGCGTGGCACGGGCTTGCCATCACTATGGCACGGGTATGCCATCAGTGTGGCACAGCTGTGCCAAGGCGATGGCAGATGCTGGCACAGTATGTGTATGAAAGACAGGCGTATAGACTGAAAGCGTAACAAACCCGTGGAGTGATTCGTTACGCTTTCTGTTTAGTTCTCGTTTACGAGTTTAAGATGCATTCTTCTTTATCCAAACGCCTCCTTCAATTGCTTCACCCATCGCTCGATTCGTTTGTCGGTTTGATCCGGTTGGTTTTCCAAATCGAGGACTAAGCCAAGTAGTTTGCCATTTTTCAAGGCTTTGGAGGCATTAAAGAAATAATCATCCGAAGAGGTCTCGCCTACTAAAGTCGCTCCACAGGAGGTGAAAGCGTCCGCCAGTATGCCGACTCCATCGGCGAAATTATCCGGATAATTCGTTTGATCTCCAAGACCGAAAATAGCGACCTTCTTATTTTTAAGGTCTAAAGTGACCAGTTCCGGGATGATCTCGTCCCAATAGGTGGGAAGTTCGCCATCGAACCAAGTAGAGGTTCCTGCGATTATATGGTCGTAAGCCTCGAAATCTCTTTTCCATGCGCTTTCAATAGGGATGATATCGATCTGATCCTCCCCGAAAGCTTTTCTTATTTTATTGGCGACAAAGGTTGTTTTCTCTGTGCCCGTTCCGTAAAATAATCCTGTTTTCATTGTGATGCTTTTAAAGATTTAACGAATGTGGATCTAATAAAGCAGCAGTTCTTTTGCCGCATGATAGATGGTCTCCTCGTTGGGGAGGATGGCCCGTTCCAAGACCGGATGGAAACCAACCGGAGTGAATAGGGAACCTACCCGTTGGATCGGAGCATCCAAGTACTGGAATAGTTCCGAGCCGATGATGCCGGCAATTTCCGCTCCGAAGCCAGAGAAGACCTTGTCCTCATGTACGATCAATACTTTACTGGTTTTCTTCACCGAGTTGAAGATCGCCTCTTTATCCAATGGTATCAAGGTACGAAGATCGATAACCTCCAGTTCCCAGCCTTTTTCTTTGTAAAGAAGCTCGGCTACGTTGAGGCAAAGATGGGTCGTATTGCCATAAGTGATGATCGTCAGATCTTTTCCCGGACGGCGGATACGGGCTTTCCCAAACGGAACCTCGAAATCCTCGGGGACAAAGGTGGAGGCTTCTACCGCGTTGTAGAGCGCTTTCGGTTCCAGATAGAGCGTAAAGCCTTTAGAACGCATACTCGTCCGCAACAGTCCGGCGGCATCATCCGCGAAAGAGGGATAAACAATCCGGGCACCGGGTAATGAGGTCAATGTGCCCTCAATGGTCTGGGAATGATAAAGCCCTCCTCCGATATAGCCTCCGGAGGCTAGGCGCAAAGTGATGTTTGGGGTAAATTGCCCGTTGCTGCGCCAATACTCATGCGTACATTCCACGTATTGCTCGACGGCCGGCCAGAAGTAATCGGCGAATTCTGCGCCCTCGATCACTACATGGATCTTCGGGTCAAAGCGGCACATACCGTTCGCTGTCCCTACGATATAATCCTCGGCGATAGGGGCGTTGAAGACTCGCTCGATACCGAATTCTTGCTGCATGCCTTTCGTGATGTTGAATACGCCACCCTTTTCTTTATTGGCTACATCCTGTCCCCAGATAAACGTATCCGGGTTGTGCCGGAACTCCGCTTTCAACGTCTTGTTGATCGCCGTAACTAGCGTTTCTTTCTCTCCTTCCTCGTTTTGAACACCTTCTTTGTATTTTTGAGGTTGATAAGGTTCCGGGAGGACGTAATCCTTGACGGTAGACGGATCGGGATCGGGGGCGGCCATCGCTTTCCGATTGGCGGCTTTCAGGTCTTTAGCCGCTAGATCCGCGATCTCTTTCAATTCTTCCTCGGTGAAACGTCCGTAACGAATCAGCATGCGATGGAATTTGTATAAAGGATCGGCGGACTTTACATAGGTAAGCTCGTTCTCATCACGATACAAGGTATGTTTATCGGAGTTTGAGTGGGAGCCTATCCGTACGCAATTGGCCTGAACGATCACGGGAGTCCGGTTGGCGATCGCGTACTCTTTGGCCTCGGTCATGGCATTCATGGAATCGAACACGTCTTTTCCATTGCAATGGATAATACGTAAATTCTTGAAGCCAGAGAAGTTATCGGCAACTTTACGATTGGCCGTCTGGTCCTTTTTGGGGACAGAGATACCATATCCATTGTCTTGGAAGACAAAGATAACCGGCAGTCGCTCATTGCTGGCGCCATTGATTGCCTCATACACATAGCCTTCGGAAGCGGCCGATTCACCGTGCGAGGTAATCGCTACGCCTTTCTGTCCATAGTAAACCATCGCCCGTGCCACGCCGGCGGCATGGAGATCGTGAGTCGCCGTAGCGGAAGAAACGTTCTCGATATGCCATTCCATCTTAGAGAAGTGGTTAGACATGTGGCGGCCGCCACTGGTCAGATCGGTCGCCTTGGAGATACCGTTCAGGATGATCTCCTCGGCAGTCATTCCCGCCGAGAGAACCGTCAACATATCCCGGTAATAGGGGAAGAGAAAGTCCGTATCCTTATCGAATACTTGTCCCATGGCGAGTTGTATCCCGTCGTGCCCGGCATACGGGGCATGATAAGACCAGCCGAGAGATTGCAATAAATAGGAGGGAGCCTTCTCATCGATCGCCCTTCCGAGCGTCATAAGGTAAAACCATTTCCTGAGAGTCTCCTTATCTGTTGTTTTTATATCATACTTTTTCATGTTGTTCTATTATAATAATGTATTAAGCGTTCCAATTCTCTAGTTCGTCGGCGATGGAACGTAAAAAGGCTCCCGCCAAAGCTCCGTCCACGATACGATGGTCGTAGGAGAGTGAGAGGTACATCTTGTGACGGATAGCGATCGTGTCTCCCTCGGGCGTCTCTACTACCGCAGGCTTCTTCTCGATATAACCGACGGCTAGGATCGCTACTTGAGGCTGATTGATGATCGGGGTGCCGAACAGACTCTTGAAGGTTCCGAAATTCGTAATCGTGAACGTTCCGCCTTGGATGCTATCCGGGGCGAGCTTATTCTCACGGGCTTTAGCCGCCAAGGTATCTATTTGTGAGGCGAGGCCACTTAGGTTCAGCTTATCGGCATCGTGTATAACCGGGACAATTAAATTTCCGTCGTTTAAGGAAACCGCTATACCTATATTAATAGGCTTCTTTAGGATGATATTGTAACCGTCCACAGATGAATTTACTAATGGATAGGCTTTCAACGCTTTGGCGGTCGCTTCGGTAATAGCCGGCATATAAGTTAGGTTGATGCCTTCTTGCTTGAAGAATTGATCCTTCACTTTTTTACGCCAGTTAACCAGTCGGGTCACGTCTACCTCGATAACCGACGTCACATGCGGAGATACTTTTTTCGATAATACCATATGGTCCGCAATGATCTTACGTACACGATCCATTTCTCTCACCTCGTCTCCTTGAGCGAGTGGAGCGGATGGAGTGGCCGCTGTCATAGGCATGGAAGGAGCGGTCGGCGGCGCTACCGTAATTATCGGCGTGCTCGTAGCCGTTTGCTGCATGGAAGAAACAGGAGCCTGTTTCGGTTTCGGCATTTCCGTACCTTTATTTTTGTGATCGATATACGTTTGAATATCTTTCTTACTGAGACGTCCCAGATATCCGGTACCCGGAATATGATCCAGTTCATCTTGCGATACACCGGCAGCTTTCGCTAATTGCAATACTACGGGAGAATACCAACGATCTTCCTCTTGGGAATTCTTTGATAATTCCTCTGAGGCGGGAGCGGGGACTTGTTCTTTCGGTTGAGTAGCCTCCGAGGTTTCCGGCTGAGCTCCGTTATCCTCTCCTTCACCTTCGATCTCAAGGATCGCTACGACTGTACCGACCGCTACGGTGTCTCCCTCATTAAAAAGAAGTTGTTTTACTTTTCCCTCAACGGGGGATGGAATCTCAGCGCTTACTTTCGCTGTGCTTACTTCGAAAAGGACATCATCTTCCTCTACGGTATCACCTACCTTTACCGACCATGAGATGATGGTTCCTTCTGTAATACTTTCGCCCAACTTAGGCATCTTTATCTCAAATGTAGCCATATTTTGATTTTTTAATTACTGTCATATAGTGGGAGACGGGGCGTACCCCGTCTCTACAAACGGTATATAATAAGAACAAAGATTAAGAAGGTAAGTTTCTGTATTATAGTGTATAAGTGTTAAAGTTCCAGCTGGCTGTAGCATATTTCTGCTCTTTAAGCCTATAGATGGCTTCCAAGTCTGCTTGCGTGAAGGAATAATCCTGTATGCCCGGATTATTGATCGTGAAATAATAAAGAAGCGCTTTCTTAAAATGCTGGATGGAGATAGATGCCGGAAGATGAGCGCTGATATTCGTGACCGGACTCCGTACAGATTTAACGAATGTCGATCGTTTGCCTCCTGTTTTCTCTGGTGTTTGACGGGATGTACTTTTCAAGGAGGTGACGAGCCTATCCAGATCGGTGGAAAACAATAAGGTAGCATGGTGCATATACCGATTCTTATGGATACTCTGTGCGCTACCCGATATTTTAAATCCTCCGATAGTTAGTCCTTTCCGTTCATCCATCTCGACATGTACTCCCAATGTCTTGAGAAAATTCATGATCTGGATGGTATATTTGTCGGTCTGCATAATCTGGCCGGTCTCTATAAATGTAAGATTCAGGTTTCCCGGATCATGGTAAACGGCACCACCACCGGAAAACCTGCGTGCTATCTTGATTTGTTGGTCTTGTACGAATTTGAGATTTACCTCGGCCCATACATCCTGATGCTTACCGATCACGATTGATGGTTCATTCTGCCAAAGCATGAAAATATTCTCTTTGAAATTCTTGAGCAGATACTCTTCGGCGGCCAAATTGAAGTATGGATCCGTTTGTGTATTGTGAATGCAAAGCATCAGGAAACTGTTTTAGTTAGGCGTTTTATTAGATATATAAACTTTCGTGGAGGATCTCACTGACTGTCGGATGCGGGAAAATATTTTTCTTAAATTCATCGACTGTATAACCATTCTCGACAGCGATTCCGGCGGTGACGATAATCTCGGATGCCGGATTCCCTAGTAGATGGCAACCGATGATACGATCCTCGTCGTCCGTGATCAGTTTACATAAACCATTACCATTCTCGTTCTCTGCGACGAAACGTCCGGAATAGGTCATCGGGATCTTTTGAACACGGAAACTTTCCCCATTCGCTACCAATTCCTCTTCTGTCTTACCCACGCTCGCCAATTCCGGATTCGTATAAACTACCGCCGGAATGGCTTTATAGCTCATCTCGTCCGGTATGCCTAGGATATGGTGTATGGCAACTTCCGCTTCCCGGTAAGCCGTATGTGCCAGCAGGGAAAAACCGGTAATATCTCCAGCCGCATATACATGTGGATGGGAAGTCAGCATATGTTCGTTTACCTTTACACCGGCCCCTTGTATTTCGATCGCTAGATTTTCTAGTCCCAGACTCTTTGTAATCGGACGGCGGCCCACGCTCACCAATATTTTATCGGCTTCAATCGTGTCTGCCTTGCCGTTTTTCTCAACAAAGACTTTCTCTGCGGATACCTCTGTAACTTTGGTATTCAAGAAAAACTCTACGCCTTTTTTCTTATACTCGGATCGAAGCATCGCTGAGGTTTCTTTATCCATATTCCCTAATATCTCGGGTAGCATCTCGATTACCTTCACCTTTACGCCCATACTGTTAAAGAATGAGGCGAACTCCATTCCGATCACGCCACCACCGATAATCGCTAACGATTTTGGCAAATCGTTGAGATCAAGGGCTTCCCGGGAAGTCCAATACTTGACCTCAGATAATCCTTTGATAGGAGGGATCACGGTTTCAGAGCCTGTACATACTAACACATTCTTCACTAAATACTCTTTTCCATCACAGTGAATCCGTATATTTCCAAACTCCTCTCCGGTGATTCGTGCCTCTCCTTCTACGATGGTGACGCCGTTACCCGTAAGCCGGGCTTTTACCCCGAGCGTAAGTTTACGGACGGTCTTGTTCTTCCGGTCGATAATCTTTGCCAAGTCGAAACTTGGGTCTTTCATCGCCACTATACCATATTTGGAGGCACTTTTGATACTGTCTAGTATCTTGGCGGAGTATAAAAGAGTTTTTGTCGGGATACATCCCTCGTTTAGGCAGACGCCACCGATAGCGTTCTTCTCGAAAAGGATCGTTTTTAATCCATTCTCCGAAGCCCTTTCGGCGGCGGTGTAACCCGCAGGTCCACCGCCTATGATTGCTATGTCATATTCCATATACATTAATTATAATTATTTGAATACTAAAATTCGTTCCTCTAATGGGGCGAATTGTTTTTCTCCCGGTTCTTGCGTAGAGGTACCGAACGGCATCTCGGCGATCAGTTTCCAGTTCGGATTGATATGCCATTGTTTAGCGACCGCCTCGTCGATCAACGGGTTGTAATGTTGCAGAGAAGCGCCGAAACCGGCGTCTTCCAGCATAGTCCATATCGCGAGTTGATGCATAGCCGATGTCTGTTGGGACCATACCGGGAAATTATCTTTATAAGAAGGGAATTGCTTCTGCAAGCCTTCTACTACCGCCGTATCCTCGAAAAAGAGGACCGTGCCATAGCCAGCCTCGAAAGAATTATCTATCTTTGCCTCGGTAGCCTTATAGGCTTCGGCGGGGACGATTTTACGAAGCGTGTCTTTTACGATTTCCCAAAGCTTCTTGTGGCTTTCACCCAGTAGCAGTACGATTCTCGTAGACTGCGAATTGAATGCGGAGGGAACGTGAGTGACCGCTGTCTTAATAATCTCATGAATCTCGTTGTCGGAAATGGGAGAGTTGTTACCTATTCCATAATGTGTCCGGCGATGCTGGATCGCTTCTTTAAAACTTCTTGCCATAATGAATATCATGTTATGTTGTTATATACCTATAACTAATTTAAGACATGATTTGTTGAGGAAAAAATATTTGAGAATTCTTGCGGATAAATCAAAATAATTCTTACCTTTGCACCCTGTAAAGATAAGACTCTATTAGAATCTTCGTTTTTGTTCATGATGCTAGTTCAGAAAGGGAAGACACATAGCAGGAGTTGACTTAAATTTCGTATAATTTAAAAGAACAGATTAGAAATGTCTAAAATTTGTCAAATTACTGGAAAGAGAGCAATGGTTGGAAACAACGTTTCTCACTCAAAGAGAAGAACGAAACGTAAGTTCAATGTCAACCTGTTTACGAAGAAGTTCTACTGGGTAGAGCAGGATTGCTGGGTTAGCTTGAATATATCTGCGGCTGGCTTACGTACAATCAATAAGTTAGGTTTGGATGCGGCTATCAAGATGGCGGCTGAAAAAGGTTATTTGAACGCATAATTTGTGGAGGATATAGAAAATGGCAAAAAAAGCAAAAGGAAATAGAGTACAGGTAATCCTTGAGTGTACAGAGCACAAGGAAAGTGGAATGCCGGGTATGTCTCGCTATATCACTACGAAGAATAGAAAGAATACTACTCAGAGATTGGAATTGATGAAATACAATCCGGTTTTGAAGAAGATGACGTTACACAAAGAAATTAAGTAATAGGAGATTTTAAACGATGGCAAAAAAAGCAGTTGCAACATTTAAGAAAGGTGACGGTCGTACTTATTCCAAAGTGATTAAAATGGTTAAGTCTCCGAAAACAGGTGCATACATCTTCCAAGAAGAAATGATCCCTAACGAAGCAGTAAAAGATTATTTCGCTAAATAATAAATTAGCGAATTAAAAGAATATAAGAGGCTTCTCTCCGATAAAGCGGAGGGGAGCTTTTTTTATGCCCTAAACTTTTGAAAGTATAGTTGGTTACAAACAAAATATTTTCTTAATTTTGTTGGGTTAATTTGTAGAGACAGGGCATGCCCCGTCTCTTCCCATCCAAATGGTAGTTTGTATGAAATAATAATATAACAAGATAAAATAATTAAAGCTATGAGATTCGATGTATCCAGCACTGCGCTATTATCACGTTTACAGTCTATAAGCAAGGTTATCGCTTCCAAGAACTCTTTACCGATTCTGGACAGCTTCCTTTTTAACCTAGAAGGAAATACGCTTACGGTGACAGCTTCCGATGCCGAGACCCGGTTGGTGACTTCCGTAGACGTCATGAATGCCCAAGGTGCCGGACTCTTTGCGGTTTCCGCCAAGATATTGCTCGATCCGCTGAAAGAGCTTCCCGAACAACCGCTTACTTTTGATATCAATGATGAGAATTTGGAGATTTTCATTCATTTCCAGAATGGAAAGTATAATTTTATCGGTCAGAAAGGGGACACATATCCGCAGCAGAAGCCGTTGAATGATAACGCTATCTCTATCTCGATGGATGCCCAGATGCTGTTAAACGGCATCAGTCGTTCCTTGTTCGCCACAGCCGATGATGAGCTTCGCCCTGTAATGAATGGTGTCTATTTCGATATCCATACGGATGATTTGACGTTCGTGGCATCAGACGGACATAAATTGGTTCGCTTGCGTAACTTGGCGGTGAAATCCCCGGAACGGGCTTCTTTCATTTTGCCGAAGAAGCCGGCTAATTTATTGAAGAATTTGTTGGCGAAGGAGTCGGAGCAAGTATTGATTAAGTTTGATGATAACAATGCGTATATTACTTGCACGAACTTCGAGATGGTTTGTCGTTTGATCGAGGGGCGTTACCCGAACTATAATAGTGTGATTCCTCAAGAAAACCCGTTTAAGGTAACGATCGATCGTATCTCTTTCTTGAATGCTTTAAAGCGTGTTTCTGTCTTTTCTAATCCGGCGAGCAGCTTGGTGAAGTTGCACTTGAAGGATAGCTTGATTACGGTTTCCGCCCAAGATATCGATTTCTCCACTTCTGCGGAAGAGCGTATTGTTTGTCAGTTTGACGGGACGGAGTTAAGCATCGGTTTTAAGGCTACATATCTGATCGAGATCCTTGGAAATATCAGCTCGGAAGAGGTTGTATTAGAATTAGCGGACCCTTCACGTGCCGGCTTGATCGTTCCTTCTGAGAATGATGAGGACGAGGACTTGCTCATGTTGTTGATGCCGATGATGTTGAATGACTAATAAATAAATAATGCAGTTAAACTTAAGGAACCCGCTGGTCTTTTTTGATTTAGAGACCACGGGTATAAATATCGTAAAGGACCGTATCGTAGAGATTTCCTACGTGAAGGTCTTCCCAAATGGGAAAGAAGAAACGAAGACACGCCGGATAAATCCCGGTATGCCTATTCCCCCCGAATCTACCGCTATTCATGGCATAACCGATGAAGATGTAAAAGATTGTCCGACCTTTAAGGAGATCGCTAAATCTTTGGCAACCCAGATCGAGGGTTGTGATTTGGCCGGATATAATTCCAACCGTTTTGATATACCCATGCTTGCCGAGGAGTTTCTGCGTGCGGGTGTGGATATCGATTTGAACCGGCGCAAATTTATCGATGTACAGACGATTTTCCATAAGATGGAGCAACGTACGTTATCTGCCGCTTATAAATTCTATTGCAATAAAAGCTTGGAGAACGCTCATACGGCTGAGGCTGATACGTTGGCTACATATGAGGTGTTGAAAGCGCAGCTGGATCGCTATCCGGATTTGAAGAATGACGTTGCTTTCCTTTCCCAATATTCCTGCTACTCGAATAATGTGGATTTCGCCGGACGTATGGTTTACAACGATAAAGGCGAGGAGGTTATTAACTTCGGTAAGTATAAAGGCCGTTTGGTAACGGAGATCTTGAAGTCGGATCCGGGTTATTATTCTTGGATCATGAATGGCGATTTCCCGTTGAATACGAAGAAAATGTTGACAGAGATCCGTTTGAGAGACTTTAATTCAAAATAAGGCGATGAATAATTTTGAGTTTTGCAATCCTGTAAAGGTTGTGTTCGGCAAAGGAAGTATTGCCCGTTTGTCTGCGTTACTTCCAGAAGGAAGTAAGGTTCTGGTGGTATACGGTGGCGGTAGCATTAAGAAAAATGGCATTTATGAGCAGGTGACGGCAGCTTTGAAAGACTTCCATACCTATGAGTTTGGTGGTATTGAGGCGAATCCCCGTTATGAGACTTGTATGAAGGCTGTTGAGTTGGTGAAGGGGGAGAATATCGATTTCTTGCTGGCGGTAGGCGGCGGATCAGTGATCGACGCTACGAAATTTATCGCTTCGGCTACGTTTTTCGAGGGAGATCCTTGGGATATCTTGTCGAAAGGTGGCGTGATAAAGAAAGCGCTTCCTTTAGGAGTAGTGCTGACTTTGGCCGCTACCGGTTCGGAAATGAATGAACGGGCGGTAATTTCCCGGGAATCTGTCCATGAGAAATTAAATTTCATGTCTCCGTTGGTGTTCCCTAAGTTCGCTATCTTAGATCCGCAGGTAACTTATTCTTTACCTGAGCGACAGGTGGCTAACGGTGTCGTTGACTCGTTTATCCATGTGGTCGAGCAATACCTGACTTATCCGGTGAACGCTAAGGTTCAAGATTATTTTGCCGAGGGATTGATGAAGACAATTGTGGAAGAAGGCCGCAAGGTCTTGCAAAATCCGAATGATTATGATATTCGTGCTAATTTGATGTGGGCGGCTACGAATGCCTTGAACTGTTGGATCGGCCAAGGAGTACCCCAAGACTGGTCCTCACACCGTATGGGATATGCATTGACGGCGCAGTTCGGCTTGGATCATGCCCAGACTTTGGCGGTTATCTTGCCGGGTGTCATGACCTATATGCGTAAGGAGAAAGCGGCGAAACTGATCCGGATGGGAGAGGTCATATTTGGTATTACCGAAGGATCTGCCGATGAAAAGGCGCAAAAGTCAATAGAGGCTACGGAAGATTTTTTCCATTTCATGGGATTAAAGACCCGTCTTTCCGACTATGGGATCAAGGAGTCCGACTTGGATGCTTTGGTGGAACCTATCGATCGAATGGGATGGAAACTTGGCGAATATGGCAATATAAACTCAAAAGTAGCCAAAGAGATTCTTTTGTTGAGGTTGTAGAGACGCAACGTGCTACGTCTCTACTGGCAAAGATAAATTGATTCGATATATGATATTGAAAGATAAACATATTATATTAGGGATTACGGGGAGTATAGCCGCATACAAAGCCGCTTATATCATCCGGGGATTGGTGAAAAAAGGAGCCGAGGTACAAGTGGTTATCACGCCGGCGGGAAAAGAGTTTATCACTCCGCTTACGTTATCGACGTTGAGTAGCCACCCTGTAATCAGCGAGTTTTTTTCCAATAGGGATGGTACATGGAATAGTCATGTGGATCTGGGGCTTTGGGCGGATGCCATGTTGATTGCTCCGGCTACCGCTTCCACGATCGGTAAGATGGCGAACGGAATCGCCGATAATATGCTGATAACTACTTATCTTTCTTGTAAAGCCCCTGTATTCGTGGCTCCGGCCATGGATTTGGATATGTTCGCTCATCCGAGTACCCAACAGAATCTGGAGCGCTTGCGTTCATTCGGTAACCGGATTATCGAACCTGCCGAGGGGGAATTGGCGAGCCATTTGGTTGGTAAAGGCCGGATGGAAGAACCCGATAAGATTATCGAGGTTTTGGAAGACTTCTTTTCCGCTCAAAAAGATCTTGAAAAAAAAAAGATCTTAATAACAGCAGGTCCGACATATGAAAAGATAGATCCCGTACGTTTTATAGGTAATTACTCTTCCGGTAAGATGGGGTTCGCTTTAGCGGAAGCTTGTGCGGAGAGAGGGGCGGAGGTGACTTTGGTCGCTGGTCCAGTCTCTTTAAAAACACATCATCCAGCTATTAAACGAATCGATGTTGAGTCTGCCGGGGAAATGTACCAAGCGGCGATGACCGCATTCCCGAGTAGCGATGCTGCCATATTATGTGCCGCTGTCGCCGATTACCGTCCGGAGAATGCTTCCGAGCAGAAGATCAAACGGGAAACGGAGAGAGAGATGACGCTTCATTTGGTTCCGAACCCGGATATCGCCGCCTCTTTGGGTGCGATCAAGCGGGAAGGACAGGTCATGGTGGGGTTCGCCTTGGAGACGAACGACGAGGCTACTCATGCCGAAGGTAAACTGAAGAGGAAGAATCTCGATTTCATCGTCTTGAATTCTTTACGAGACCAAGGTGCCGGTTTCCGTTGCGATACCAATAAGATCACGATTATCGACAATGCCGGAGGAGTAACGAGCTATCCGCTCAAAACGAAGCGGGAGGTAGCCTGTGATATCGTAAATAAGTTGGTAACATTATTGAAATGAGAAAAGTAAGAAGACTGTTTTATCTATTCATGCTTTGCGCCGCTCCTTTTTGTGGGAAGGCGCAAGAGTTGAACGCCCGTATCACGGTGAACGGAGACAAAATTGCGACCGCTAACAAGCAAATCTTCACGACCTTACAGAACTCCTTGACTGAGTTCGTGAATAACCGGAAATGGACGGATGCCACGTTTGCCGTCAATGAGAAGATCGATTGTACGATGACGATTATCGTGAATGAATTGGATGAGACGAACTTCAAGAGCGAGATCCAGATACAAGCCCGCCGTCCGGTCTATAATTCCAGTTATACAACTACTCTTCTGAATTTCAGGGATCAACAGTTGGATTTTGAGTATACGGAGGGCGAGCCGTTGGACTATAACTCAAATACGCTGACCAGCAATCTTACGGCCACTATCGTGTTTTACGTCTATGTGATCTTGGGGCTTGATTTCGATAGTTTCGCTCCGAAAGGTGGAACTACCTATATACAACAAGCCCAGCAAATCGTGAACATGGCCCAGTCTGAGATGTCGTGGACGGGCTGGAAAGCTTTTGATAGCAACCAGAACCGCCATGCCGTAGCGACGGCTTTGCAAGATAACGCATCCGACGCTTTCCGGGAAATGTGGTACACGTATCACCGGAAAGGACTCGATGAAATGGCAGCAAATCCGGATCGTGGACGTACGACGATCATTAGTGCGCTTCCCGCCTTGCAGGAAGTAAAGAAAGCCCGGCCTACCTCTGTGCTTCTACAAATGTTCGCCGACGCTAAATTAGATGAGATTATCGCAATTTATTCGAAAGCGACCACACAAGAGCGGCAAGAGGGCTATAAGATGCTGTTCGAGATCTATCCGGCACAATCCACTCGCTTGGAAGAGCTTCAAAAACCAGTAAGGTAAAATAGTTATGTTGAAATCCTTATTTATACAGAACTTTGTCTTGATAGACAATTTGGATATCCGCTTTGATAAAGGCTTCTCGGTGATAACGGGTGAGACCGGAGCGGGAAAATCAATTATATTAGGAGCCTTGTCTTTGGTGCTGGGACAGCGTGCGGATGGCAAGAGTATAAAGAAAGGTTCGGATAAATGTGTGATCGAGGCCGTATTTGATGTCTCAAAATATCAGTTGGAGCCTTTCTTCCTAAGTAACGACCTTGAGTACGACGCGGATAGCTGTATCTTGCGTCGGGAACTTTATGCCTCCGGCAAATCCCGTGCCTTCGTCAATGATTCTCCGGTTTCCCTTACGATCTTAAAAGAGTTGGGAAGCCGCTTGATTGATATCCATTCGCAGCATCAGAACCTATTGTTGGGCGACAACCGTTTCCAGCTGAAAGTGATCGATGTAATGGCCGAAAATGAGATCTTGCTCATTCTTTATAAGAAGGAATTTACTCGTTATCAGGCGTTGCGAAGGGAACTGAAAGATTTGAGGGACAAAGCGGCTCAAAGCAAGCAGGAGGAGGACTATATCCGTTTTCAATTGGAACAATTGGACGAAGCCAACCTTCAACCGGATGAGCAGGATGAGTTGGAGCAAGAGCAAGAAACTCTCTCGCATGCGGAGGAGATCAAAAGCTCTTTATATAAGGTAACCGAACTCTTGGACGGCGAGGAGCAAGGAGCCATCCAAATACTCAAGGAAGCCCTTTCCACCGTGGATTCCTTAGAAAGATATTTCCCGAAAGCCAAGGAGATCTCCGAGCGAATCCGCTCGGCTTATATCGACTTGAATGATCTGGCTTCCGAGACAGACGTTTTAAAGGAAGATGTAGAGTTCAACCCGGAACGATTGGAATGGGTGAATGAACGCTTGAATATCCTTTATACACTTCTGCAAAAACACCGTGTCTCCACCGTGGATGAATTGATTGCTATACGGGATCAATACCAAGAGCAATTGCGTGCGATCGATTCTTTCGATGAGCAAATCGGTTTGTTAGAGAGTCAATTGGATGCCTCGTATAAAGAGTTGCTTCAACAAGCCTCCGTGCTTAGCGAGCAGCGTAAAGTCGCTTCCACGGCGATGGCCTCGCAATTGGTCAAGATGATTATTCCGTTGGGGATGCCGAATACCCGTTTCCGTGTGGACATCCTTCCTCGCAAAGAGCCGGAGAGCGATGGAATGGACGATATCCGATTTATGTTCTCCGCCAATAAGAGCGCGGAATTGCAGCCGGTAGCCCAAACCGCTTCCGGAGGTGAGATCTCCCGGTTGATGCTCTGCATTAAGGCTATGATTGCCGGGTTCACCGCTTTACCTACTATTATCTTTGATGAGGTAGATACGGGGGTATCGGGTGATATCGCCGATAAAATGGGGGATATCATGCAAGAACTCGGAACAAAGATGCAAGTTTTCGCTATCACTCACTTACCTCAGATAGCGGCGAAGGGGCAAGCTCATTATTTTGTTTATAAGAAGGATACCAAAGACCGTACGCTGACCCGTATCAAGCAATTAGAGGGGGAGGAACGTGTGAACGAGGTGGCCCGTATGTTGAGCGGAGCCTCGTTGACAGAGGCTTCTCTTGCCAATGCGAAAGATTTGTTGGGTATCAAGGATTAAACCTTTCTGAAGTAGGGCAGTCTTAGATAAAAGAACAAACGATTCGCTTTATTATTAACTTAAAATTGAAAAGACATGAAACGATTCAGCTTACTATGTGTGTTGGCTATATTGTGCAGTTTACCCGCTTACAGCCAGTTTTGGATCAGTTTTGGGTGGAATGAACCGCATTGTCAAAATTGTCTTTGGATGGAGCAAGCGATGCATTTGCCCGCTCGCCAAGCAGCGGAATACCATAAGATTATCCATAAGTACGGACAGAAAATAGAGAAGGAGGCCCGCCGTGACTATCGGTATTGGGACCGTGCGGCTCGCCGTATTTACGATTTGCGTATGGAAAGGGATCGTAAGATCCAACGTCTATTGACTCCGGCCCAGTTCAATCTATATGTCCGTTTTGTAAGGGAGCATCCGCAACGTATCCATGATTATCGGGGATGGTATGCGAATCCGAGATATCCGGATCGCCGCCCGTCCCATGACTGCCGTCGATATGAGGATAACTATTGGAATTACCGCTGGGGTACCATTCACCATGACAATCATTGGAGAGACGACCGGCATGACTCAGATAGACATTGGGATCGTGACAACCATCGTCATGACTATCGGAAACCAGCGAAACCGGATAAGCCCAAACCTAAAAAGAATAAGAAGGATCGGGACGATAGAAAAGAACGGTATTATAGCAATGGGCGAAAGGTCTAATAATTCAACCATAGCTTGAAAGAGGCCCATTTTTCTTTGCTGACCAATATTTTCTCTTTATGTTCCGGCTTTATGTGGACAATGACCTTATTCTGAAAATAGGGCTCTATTTTCACGATGGATTCGATATTTATGATCGTCTGCCGGTTCGTCCGGAAAAATTTATCGGGATCTAATTGTTCCATGAGTTTATCCAGCGGGAAATCGATTATGTACTCCTTGTTTTGGCGTGTGACAGCGAAGGTGATCTTGTTTAATGAATAAAAGTGGGGATATCCTCCACCTGTAAAGTGATCAGTTTCTCGTTGCCGGAAATAAGGAAACGGGTCCTGTATTTCTTGCCGGGATACGTGAGGGAATGGAGTACTTCCAATAAATCATTTTGCTCTAAGAGCTTCTGGTTGTACTTAGACGTGACATGCTCGAATTTTTGGATGGCTTCCTCCAATCTCTCTTGTCGTATCGGTTTGAGTAGATAATCAATACTGTTTACCGTAAAGGCCCGGACTGCATATTCATCGTAAGCGGTCGTAAAGATAATGAGACTTGTAGGACAAGCCTGTTCTATAAATAAAAAAGAATTTCCATCCGACAACTGGATATCCAGAAAAACGATATCCGGATGCGGATGGGAAGCGAACCAAGCCACGGATGATTCGATGCTTCCGGGTATCTTGATGATATCCCATTGCGGGCGTAATTTCTTTATCATACCTTCCAGTAACCGGGCGGCCGGTTTCTCATCTTCGATAATGGCTACTTGGATATTATTCATAAATAAGTGGGATTGATACGGTGAATTGGTGATCATTTTTTCGGATCTGGATATCCTGCTTACATAGTAATTGATAACGCTCCGACAAATTCTTTAATCCTTTACCGGATGCGTTTGAGACTTTTTTAGGCCGTAATGTATTGCTGACGCATAGATATCGACTGTTCCTTTCAGTATATACCCGTATGGTCATCGGGTTAAAATCGTCGATATAATTATGTTTCACGACATTCTCGGCTAGTAGTTGCAGTGTCAGAGGGGGCAATTGATGGTCAATGACGTTGTCGGGAAGATCGCGTTCCAACGACAAACAATCTCCCAGCCGGACTTGATGGAGGAATATATAGGAATCCAGAAAATCAAGCTCCTCTTTTAAAGAGACGATCTGGCACTGTTGCTGGCGGAGCACGTAACGGTATACCTCGGATAGATGCTGCGTAAACTTGACCGCCGTAGCCGGATCATACTCTATCTCTGCTATCAATGTATTCAAGCTATTGAATAGGAAATGAGGATTTAGCTGGCTTTGGAGAGCGGTATATTTAGCTTGTATAGATTCTGCTTCCAATCTTTGTTTCTCCTTATATAAATTCAATGTATAACGCATCGAATAATTAATCAAGAGAAGGCTGAAAATGATCATCTCCACGAACCAGACGGCTATTACCAAACCGGCCCCTTTTGCCCGGATCACGAAAGGATCGCCAATGCTTGTGATCCATTTCAACGAGATAAACAGGGTACAATTCATAAGTAGCAATAGGATCGCTACCAGCAGATAATGCCATAACATCCGGCTTTTATCGATATAATATAATGGATAGTTGGTAGCCATCCAATGGCTGCTGACCAGTAAACTGAAACCGAACAAGTTGAATACCGCTATCGTGATGGACAAAGCGATCAATGAGATCTTTATATCGGGGATGCGCTCTTGTAGCTCCGTATGATATAACAGCAAGAAATAGGAAAAGACCCCTAATGCCGAAAACAAAAGGATACATGCCGATTTCCCGTATGATATTTCTTTCATGACCTATTCTTTTTTGCGAAGATAATAAATTGCCCGTTCGAAATCCGTCTTCGCCATCTGTGCGTTTAGTTTGGATTGTATATAATTAACCTGAGCTTGCTGATGATATAATTGAGCGTTGATAACCTCGACGATGGAAACATTCCCCTCCTTATAACGCTCCATGGCCATTTGCTCACTTTCGGATGCTTTTGATAATGAGCTCTCGGTTAGTTCGACTTTATCGATAGCTTGTTTATAGTTGTAATGGGCGGTTTGTATTTCCAGCCGGATCTTATCTTGCGTCTTGCTGAGATTCTGTTGAGCCATATTGATGGCGTACGAGGAAGCGTTGCGGGTACTCTTACGTTTTCCCCATTCGAAGAGCGGGATACTGAGCTTGGCGTAGATCGCATAGTTCGGATCTAGGTCGGATTTGAAGTTATAGCCCGGTGAGGAATAACTTCCATCTACTCCAATATGGAATTGGGGTAAGAAATGGGCATCCGCTATTTTCCGGGATGATTCCTGTAACTCGATCTTGTTTTTGGCGATCCGGTATTCCGGCCTGCTGGTTATCGCGTTATCTATCTCATCCGATAAAGGGATAAATTGTTTGAGGGCGATTACGGAATGATCGATCGGCAAGGTATCGCTCGGGTTTACACCAGCGAAAGAATTAAGGGCCAAACGTGCGATCTCGGCGTTATCACGAGTTTGCAATAACTGGAAATCTGCATCGTTTAGCTTTACCTCCGCCATAAGAAGATCGTTTCGATCGATGTATTCGACTTCTACCCGGTGGCGTACGACGTCCACCAGTTGCTGTATGGATGTACGAAATGCCTGTGCCACGAAAACCAGCTCGTGCTGGGCTACCGCATTCCAATAGTAGATATCGGCGTCGTGTAGGGTATTGCTTTTTATACGATCGGATTCATTGGATGCCAACTCTTTTTCTTGCCGTGCTTTTTGGTAGTTGGCACGAATGCCGCCTCCGGTATAAATCGGTTGCGAGAGGGAGAGAGTCGCCCCATATTTCAGATCTTTACCTTGAAAATAAAGGGGGGAATTCATAGATGGCAAATCAATCGATAATTCTAGCGGATTACCGGTATAATTGAAATTACCTTCCGCCGAGAGTTTCGGTTTGAAATCCGCACGGGCCGATTTGATCATTTCCTGTTTCATGGCCTCGTTGTATCCCGCTGCTTTCAAGTCTTGGTTGTATTCCAAGACTTTTTCCCTATATTGCGCTTGATAATCGCTGTTTTGTGCGATTAACGGGAAGGATAGGAAGGATAAGAGACCGCTGATAATATATACTTTGTCCATTTTTATCGTTTATTTGTGAGGTGAATGAATCCGGTAAAACAATGCGTATAACGTCGGGGTTACGAATAACGTAAGTAAGGTGGCGAAGGTGAGTCCGAAGATAATAGTCGCCGCCATTCCACCGAACGCTACGTCGAAAAGTAAAGGCACCATTCCTAAAATAGTCGTGGTAGCCGCCATCAAGACCGGGCGAGTCCTTGAGATGGTTGCCTCTATGATCGAGTCGTATGGAGAGATACCGTTACGACGTTGCGTGTTAATCTCGTCTAATAATACGATTACGTTTTTGATAATCATACCCAAGAGCCCCAACCATCCGGCGATCGGGAAAAAGCCGAAATCGAACCCGGTAAGTAACATACCGATCGCTACCCCGATTAAGGAGAGAGGGAGCACGCAAAGGATGATTATCGGTTGACGGAAATTGGAGAATAAAGCGACCAATATAACAACCAACATCAAGAAAGCCAGCGGGAAGAATTTGACAAGGGCTTGCAATCCCTCTGTCTGGTCTTTATATTGTGAATCCCAGAAGAAGCTATATCCTTGGGGCAGGTTCATTTTCTCGATCTCTTCCCGAATCTCACCGTGTACCTCAGACATGGTGTAACCGTTTTTCACGCCACACATCGCTGCCATAGACAATTGCCGGTTGTAGGTCTTGATCTGCGGATATTCCCATGCGGAGGTTACCTGTCGGGTTACTTGTGACAAGGGTGCGGATTTCTCTCCGTTCCACACCGAGAAATCACCTAATGAACGGGGATCGTCGATTCCGCTCTTCTCCGATTTCAATAAGACCGGGACTTTCTTTTCCTCATCCCGGTAAATCCCGATAACCGTACCTTCCTCGATGGATTTGACGGATTCCATCAAATTAGCCTTGGTGATACCTAAGAAACCGGCTTTTACCGGATCATATACCGGGCGTATCATATAGGTCATATTACCCCATTCATTCCGGGCATCGGTTACTTTCGGGTTCCTTCGCATAATGTCGATAGCTACTCCGGTCAAAGAGTCCAATACCGCCGGGTCCGGTCCGAGGAAACGGGCTTCTATCAAGGCTTCCGTAAGCGGGCTTAACTCAAACTTGTTCACATTGATGAGCGGTTCCGGATATTTTAAGCGAATTGAGTCTTGTAGCAAGGCATGCAATTCCCGGGCCTCTCCGGATGTCTTGCATTTTACCAATAATTGGGCATAGTTTGGTTGGGGACCGAAGCTAACGTTCGATAGATAATAACGGGGCGGTGTCCGTCCGATATAAGAGGAAACCATTTCCGTCTGCGAATATTCTTGGATGGATTCGGCCATATCGGTAGCGTATCGATCGGTTTCCTCGATGGCTGTACCTTCCGGTAGCCACATATCTAAAGTGAAATACTGCTTATCGAGCGAAGGCACGAACACTTTCGGGATAAACTGGAAACTCCATGCGGAGATAACCAATAGAACGGATAAGCTACCTACTGTAGCGTATCGGTATTTGATGACAAGGCGTAGGGAAGACCGAAAATAATCATAGTATTTTCCAGAGAATAATTCCCCTGTTAACTCGTCCGGTCTGGGGCGCCGTACAAACTCTTGGATGAAGAATGGGGTTTGCGTAAGTGCGAACACCCAGCTGAACATCAAGGATACTCCGATCACGATCACTAAGGATGAAAGTAATTCGCCCGTGATATGCGGTGAATAGTAAATGGGCAAGAACGTGAGGATCGCGATAGCCGTAGCCGCCAGTAGAGGCAGGGCGGTGGATGAGCAAGCCCTCATGATCGCGATACGTTTGCGCATGCCTCGTTGCATATTTACCAAGGCAGAGTCCGATACTACGATGGCGTTATCTACCAACATACCCATCGCGATGATGATAGCGGCAAGAGACATTCGTTGCAAGGCGATCCCGTTGGCGAACATGACAATTAAAGTGGCGAAGATAGAGAAAACCAATCCGCTACCGATCAAAAGGCCGTTTTTGAAACCGATAAAGAACAATAAGATCGCTACTACGGTCACGACGGAGATGATCAAGTTCAAGATAAATCCTTGGTTGGCCACGGCGGACTCATATCCTTGGTCGTATATGGAGGTGAGCTCAAAACCCTTGGGCATGGTCTCCGAAAATGATTGAATACGCTTTTTCACGGCCTTGGCCATATCGACCACGTTCCCGGTCGGTATGGTAGAGATAGCGATACCGACCGCTTGCTTGTTATTGATGCGCATGAAGTTTTGGGGCGGAGTCTGGTAACCCTCTTCGATACGGGCGATATCGCCTAGCCGGAAATGCTCGCCGGAATGAGATACGATCGTAAGGTTACGGATATCATCCAAGGAGTAAAAATTACCGGTGGATTCGATACGTATGCGAGTCTCCCCGTTGCGAATACTCCCGGCGTCTACCACTTTATTCTGTCCGTCGAACGCCCGTTTGATATCAGCTGTCGTAATACCCCGATTGGATAAGATCGTGGGGTTTATCCGGATATCGATTACGGGAGTTTGTATGCCGTAGATCTCTACCTTTGCCACGTCTTTTACTTTCAGTAAATCGTCTTTGATCAGTTTGGCTTGATCTTCCAGTTCCCGGTAGGTATAAGATTCTCCGGTCAATCCGTAGAAAACACCCAATACATCGCCAAAATCATCATTGACGATGGAGGTTCCCGCTCCGGAAGGTAATTTGCCTTGTACGTCGTTTACCTTTCGGCGTAGTTTATCCCATAACTGCTGCATCTCATCAGCCCGGATTTCCTTTTTCACGTAGACCGTGATTTTGGAAAGTCCAGCCCGGTTCTCTGTCTTCAGATAGTATAACTCGCCTAAGGATTGAATGGCTTCTTCCAGCACATCCGTCACTTGGGACTGAACTTCCGAGGGGGAGGCGCCGGGATAAGGGGTAAGTACCAAGGCTTGCTTGATCGTAAACGGGGCATCTTCCAGTTTTCCCATCTTTGCGTAAGAGAACAGCCCCCCTGCCAAGATCAGGACTAGCAGGAGCCATGTAACCGCTTTGTTTTTCAGGAAATATTTGATGAATTTTTGCATCTTACTTATTTTTGGATGGTTACGGTACTATTTTCGGAAAGGAAACGTTGCCTTGTCAATACGACAAGGTCATTTTCCGTGATTCCTTCCACGATCTCTATCTGGTTATTTCTTTGCTCACCGAGTTTGACGGGAACGGAGTTAACCTTGTCTCCTTTAACCACCCATACATAATCTCCTTTTTGGGGGCGATGACAGATAGCCGTTAAGGGAAGCCATAGATTTTGAGACCGCTCTTCTTTGGGTAGGTCGATCGAGAGGATTCCACTCATTCCGCCCAGCCATTCCATATCGGGGTTGGGGATAATGGCGGTCAGTAGATAAGAGAGGTTATTGTTTGTCGTACTTTTAGACACATATAAATCGGAAGGGGTGATTGTCCGTTCGGGAGCCGTATCGAAATGGATTCCTATTTGACATAGCTTCTGTTTTTCTTTATCATATAAGTGTAAGGCGACTTCCTCTGGTATATAGGTCTCGATCTTCAGCCTGTCCAGTTCTATGAAGGTAAGGATTGGCTCGGTCGCTTTCACGTCTTGGAAAGGTTCGATATGGATATTTTGGATATACCCGTCGTAAGGGGCGCTCAGATGGGTATCGCTTAGGGCGTTGACGGCGGTCTCGTAATTGGATTTGGCGACAAGGAAATCCGCTTTCGCCTTCTCATAATTACTTCCGGAGATGTTATTCTTTTTGTAAAGGGCCTCGATCCGTTTATACTCTTGGTTGGTTTGCGAGTAGAGCGCCTCTGTTTGCTGCTTGCGAATCAAGAAGTCACGGTTATCGATCGAGAGGATCGTACTGCCTTTGGAGAACGCTTGTCCGGGCCGTAAGTCGAAATTCAAGACGGGGCCATTGATGCGGAAAGATAGGACTGTCTCATTATAGGGCCTTGATAAAAAGGTGTATTCACGACTTCTGTCGGTCTCTGTCTTTTTTATTGGAGAGATAACCTCGACAGGTAAGTTCGTGCCTTCGGACTTTGTGTTCTTTTGGCATGCCGATAAAAGGATGCCCAGAAGCAGGATGTATGAAATTCTTCTCATAAGATATACCTAGTTATTTGTTACCGGGCAAAAATAGAGGCAATAGGTGAGGGAATAAGGCGGATTTTTACTGAACCGGAAGATACCGTCGCTCAACTGGAAAATAGACCGGCCCAACTTTAATTTATAACGAGGCGTGCGATCGATGCCTTACACCGATGGATTGTAGTCGTAATATTTACTGCAACCCACGTGCAGTGACACTGCAAGACGTGTGCAGTAGTACTGCAACCCGGGTTGCAGTGAAAGACAAACCGGGGATGGGGTGAATAAGCTTCCATGGTTCCGCTTTTTTTATGTACTTTTGCGGACAAAAAGAGAAAGTGATGACATTGCCTTCAGAAGAGCATATATTCCAGTATCCGGGACAAGGGCGGATCGAGGTGATTTGCGGTTCCATGTTTTCCGGTAAGACGGAGGAGCTTATCCGCCGTTTGAAGCGGGCTGAATTCGCCAAGCAGCGGGTGGAGATTTTCAAGCCTGCGATCGATACCCGCTATTCGCAGGATAACGTGGTCTCGCACGATAGTAATTCGATTCCTTCTACTCCGGTGGATTCTTCCTCCAGTATCCTATTGTTCACTTCCGAGATCGATGTGGTGGGGATAGACGAGGCCCAGTTTTTCGACGAGGGATTGGTAAACGTATGCAATCAATTGGCCGCTAACGGTATCCGGGTGATCGTGGCCGGGTTGGACATGGACTATAAGGGAGTTCCTTTCGGTCCTATGCCGGAGTTATGCGCTATCGCCGATGAGGTGACGAAAGTGCATGCCATCTGCGTGAAATGCGGACGTTTGGCTTACGTATCCCATCGTATCGTGGGAAATGATAAACGGGTCTTCTTAGGGGAACAATCCGAATACGAGCCTTTATGCCGGGAATGTTATGCGAAGGCTGAAGGTTTGAAGAATTGATTATTTATCCCTACATTTGTGAAATTAATAGTTTTGCGTTATATAAAGTATGAAAGAAAACGAAATGGTGTTCGGCATTCGTGCCGTGATTGAGGCTATACAGGCTGATAAGGAGGTAGATAAGATCCTTGTGAAAAGGGATTTACAAGGGGATCTATCCAAAGAGTTATTTGAGGTACTGAGAGGCCGTGAGATACCGGTACAACGTGTTCCGGCTGAACGCTTGGATCGTTTGACTCGAAAGAATCATCAGGGGGTGATCGCTTTTATGTCGGCGGTTACCTACCAGAGCTTGGAAGATATCATACCTTTTGTGTATGAGCAAGGAAAAGATCCTTTCATCGTATTGCTGGATGGGGTTACGGACGTGCGTAATTTCGGCGCTATTGCCCGTACCTGCGAGTGTGCGGGAGTCGATACGATCGTGATTCCGGCAAAAGGAAGCGTTTCGGTAAACGCCGACGCGATCAAGACCTCTGCCGGTGCCTTGCATGTATTGCCGGTTTGTAAGGAGAAGAGTATCAACCAAGCGATCCGTTTCTTGCAGCAAAGCGGGGTGAAGGTATTTGCCGCCAGCGAGAAAGCGGCGGAGAATTATACGGCGGTGAAGTATGAAGGACCGGTAGCGATCGTGATGGGAGCGGAGGATACGGGTGTGTCTCCGGAGAACTTGCGCATCTGCGATAATATGGTAAAGATTCCGCAATTCGGAACGATCGGCTCCTTGAATGTATCTGTAGCCACTTCCATTCTGGTGTACGAGGTGGTTCGCCAACGTATGAACGAGCAACAATAATAATATGTATATAAACTAAAGAAGAAAATGAAGAAAGTTATCGCTACAAAAAACGCTCCCGCCGCTATCGGTCCGTATAGCCAAGCGGTGCAAGTAGGTAATATGCTGTTCGCTTCCGGACAACTGGGTATCGATCCTGCTACGGGACTTTTCGTTGAGGGATCCGTAAAGGAACAAACCGCCCAAGCGTTCAAGAATGTTCACGCTATCTTGGCAGAGGCAGGTTATAGCATCAATGATGTCGTAAAAACAACCGTATTTTTAGCGGATATGGGCGACTTCGCCGTTATGAACGAGGTATACGCCTCTCAGTTCGAAGGTGCGTTTCCCGCACGTTCGGCGGTAGCCGTTAAGACACTGCCGAAGAATGGTTTGGTAGAGATCGAGGTGATCGCCGTGAAAGAATAATCATAAGGAATAACGAGAGTAGTCTCATCGCTTGTCGAGACTACTCTCGTTATCCATCAAGACTACTCCCGTGATACGATGCGACTACTCTCGTAATTCATCGATACAGCTAATCTCAAAAGCCTATTATCTTCTTTTTCTGGGAGCGGGATTCATGTCACCCCTCTGTCCGAATAATTTCTCAATCAAATCCTTTCGTCCCATCTTTTGCAATACTTGCATGATCTGACGGCGTGACTCGGGTTTATACCAGAAGAAGAACTGGCGTTGTGCCAACTTTTGTTCTTTTGAGCGGGCCGTATATACTTTCTCCAACGTATAAGGATGATATCCGGTATAATACATCTCCGTAGCCAATGTCATCGGCGTAGGCGTGAAGTCTTGTACTTGCTCCAACTGGAAATGCAAGCTCTTGGTGATCACCGCCAGCTCCGCCATATCCGCCTCGGTACATCCCGGATGGCTGGAAATGAAATAGGGGATGAGTTGCTGGTTCAACCCGTATTGCCGGTTTACCTTATCGAATATCTTCTTGAACTGTCCGAATTGCGAGAAAGACGGTTTACGCATTTGTTTCAACACCTCGTCTTGCGTATGCTCCGGGGCCACTTTCAAACGGCCGGATACGTGGCGGGCGATTAATTCCTCGGTATAGGTTTGAGCTGCCTTGTTTAAAGACTCATCCGCATAACGGTGCAATAACAGGTCATAGCGTACGCCGCTTCCGATAAACGACTTCTTGATCTCGGGAAGTCTATCTACCGCTTTGTAGATATCCAGTAGCGGCGTATGGTCCGCGTTCAAGTTCTTGCAAACGACGGGGGAGATACAAGACGGTTTCTTGCATTTGGCGCAAATTCGCTCATCTTTCCCCTTCATACGGTACATATTGGCGGAAGGGCCTCCCAAATCGCTTAGATATCCTTTGAAATCGGGCATTTCGGTAATCGCTTTCACTTCCTTCAAGATCGATTCCTTGCTTCGGGAGGCGATGAACTTCCCTTGATGCGCCGATATGGTACAGAACGCGCATCCTCCGAAACAACCCCGGTGGATATTCACCGAGAACTTGATCATCTCGAAAGCCGGTATCACTTTCCCTTTGTATTTGGGATGCGGCAAGCGGGTATAGGGAAGGTCGTAGGAAGCATCTATCTCCGCTTCCGTCATTGGCGGGAAGGGAGGATTCACTACGATCATCTGTTTTCCTACCTTTTGCAAGATACGTGAGGCATTGTATTTGTTGGATTCCTCTTCGATATGCCGGAAATTCTTCGCTTGTTTCAATTTATCTTTTAGGCATTCCTCATGTGAGAAGAGCACGATATCGTCGTCTTTCGCATCCTCTTTGTCTGTCAGATAAACCGTTTGGCGGATGTCTTTGATCTCGTTGAAAGGAATGCCGGACTTTAGGCGGCGCACCAATTCCTTGATCGGCTTCTCGCCCATGCCGTAAATTAATAAATCGGCCGGGCTACTAGCAAGGATTCCCGGTAATAGCTTATCTTGCCAATAATCGTAATGCGTAAGCCGGCGTAATGAGGCCTCGATGCTACCCAATACGACGGGGACATCCGGATACAATTCTTTCAGTATTTTAGTATAGACGATGCTCGGATAGTCCGGACGCATTCCCGGACGTTGGTCCGGCGTATAGGCGTCGTCGCTGCGTAATCGCTTATTGGCAGTATAATGGTTGATCATTGAATCCATGGCACCGGCGGATACACCGAAGAAAAGCCGGGGAACGCCGAGCTTCTTGAAATCCCGGTAATCTCCCCGCCAATCCGGTTGCGGTACGATCGCTACCCGTAATCCTTCCGCTTCCAATACACGACCGATCACGGCCGCCCCGAAAGAGGGGTGATCCACATAGGCGTCTCCCGAGAAAAGGATCACGTCGAGGTAATCCCATCCCCGTGCCTCGACTTCTTTCTTCGTTGTGGGCAACCAATTGTCTAGTTTAAATGTTTTCATACTACAAAGGTACGTGATAATCTTGGAATAATCATAGAGACGCTATTCATAACTTTTATTTATGGGGGATTCGTTTTTATGATTAGGACAAGAGTTCTCAATCTCGTATCTTTGTGTCGAAAAGAAAAATAAACATTTAAAAACAAGGTTTCTTATGAAAACACTCACAGACGAGAAGCTGACGATTGTCGGCGCAGCAGGTATGATCGGTTCTAATATGGCACAGACCGCTATTATGATGGGACTAACTTCTAACATTTGTTTGTACGACCCTTACGCACCGGGTTTGGAGGGAGTCGCCGAGGAATTATTCCATTGTGGTTTCGAGGGTGTAAACATCACTTTTACCTCAGACATCAAGGAGGCTTTGACTGGCGCTAAATATATCGTTAACTCCGGTGGTGCCGCAAGAAAGGCAGGTATGACCCGTGAGGATCTCCTAAAAGGAAACGCCGCTATCGCCGAGGAGTTCGGCAAGAACGTAAAGGCTTATTGCCCGGACGTAAAGCATATCGTGGTTATTTTTAACCCGGCGGATATTACCGGTTTGATTACCTTATTGTATTCCGGCTTGAAACCTTCTCAGGTTACGACGTTGGCCGCATTGGATTCAACTCGTTTACGCAGTGAGTTGGCAAAACATTTCGGTATCTCTATGGATCAGGTTGAGAATTGTCGTACGTATGGCGGTCATGGCGAGCAAATGGCTGTTTTCGCCTCTACCGCTAAGGTGGATGGCAAGCCTTTGACGGAACTTATCGGTACGGATGCCTTGACGAAAGATCAATGGGCGGAGATACAAACCAAGGTTACGAAGGGTGGCGCTAACATTATCGCTTTGCGGGGCCGTTCTTCCTTCCAAAGCCCGTCATATGTATCTATCGAGATGATCGCAGCTGCGATGGGTGGTAAACCGTTCCGTTGGCCGGCTGGCGCTTATGTATCAAACGGTAAGTTCGATCATATCATGATGGCTTGGGAGACCTCAATTACGAAAGACGGCGTAGCGTTGAAAGAGGTGCACGGTACACCGGAAGAAGAGGCTGCCTTGGAGAAGAGCTACAAGCACCTTTGCGCTTTACGTGACGAGGTGATCGCTATGGGCGTGCTTCCCGCTATTTCCGAATGGCATAAATTGAATCCGAATATCAAATGATCGAATAACAAGTCATTTAGATTTTCACGGATATATGAAATCCCCGCTTAGATGGCTTCGTGCCGGAAAGCGGGGATTCTTGTTTTATTTTATCTTTAGTCCGGGGATCAGGGGCGTGCTATCTACCAGCTCCAACTCTTGCACCATCTGTAATGTTCCTTGTTTGTATTTCTGGAAATGGGGCGTTTGGATATGGCTTTTATAAGCGTCTTGATCTGCGTAAATCTCTAGGATGGTTACTTTATTTGGATGTTCTTTCTCCGATACGGCATACAGTGTAAGAACACCCGGCTCTAGACGCATGGAAGCCTCGATCTCTTCTTCCAGAAAGGCGTTATAACGCTCCAACTGGGCGGGATCGACCGTGATCTTGGATAGGCGGACTAAGTTCTTCTTTGGGGCGGGCTGAGAGGATTCCTTAATGATTTTCAACGCTTTGATAGCGGAAGGGAAGCCGATATAAGGAAGACATTGTATAACCGCCGCCGTTAAGGTCTCCTTGCTATTGCCGGCCAGTAAGTTCCCTTCGAGATGCGAGTGTAGTTGGCTTTCGGCTTCAAGGGTCGTTAGTATGCAATAAGCCAGTAACTCCCGGGTTTTCAGGTCTAGCCCGTTGCGAGTATAGATATCTCCGAAGCAGAATTCGGTGAGGAATCGCTCTACTTCCGGACCCATATTTCCCGGGACGTTCCTCATGGCCTCTTTGATTCCCTCGCCGTAAAGCCGGCTTTGTATGGCTTGTCCTTTCTCGTGGCGATCTTCTTCCGTAACGGTAGCTTGTCTCTCCAGAGGCGAAGCGATGCCTTGTTGCTTAAAGACTTCGTTGATGGTATTTAAGGCATTCAATGTCTTCGGGAAACCGATAAACGGAGCGCATAGGTATATCGCCTCCCGTAGCTCGATGGGAGTGACGCCTACGTTTAGCGCCGCTTTGGCGTGGGCGTTCAGTTGGGGCAAGGTTTGCATCGTGGCTAATACGGTGCAAGTGATAAGCTCCCGGGTCTTTTTATCAAGATCTCCTGTGCGGAATACCTCCCCGAAGATGAATTTCTGGAGAATGTCCATCATTTCCGGATCTGTTCCTTGTCCGGTCAATGCCTCGCCTCCGAATAGCTCGGTGTAATTCTTTTTACAGCGTTCGATTCTGTCCATATTTTGTTCTGTTTTAGAAGTTGGGATATCTTGTGCGAAGGCTGGTATGAAGCCTAGCAGGAAGAGTGCGATTGCTTTTGTTTTCATAAGGATATCATTATTGTTTAACATTACAAAGATATTCGGATTTATCTCAGGCGCATGTATACATATTACGGATCTTTGTATCAAAATTACCGTTCGTAAACGGAGCTGATCCGGATGACAGCCGGGGTTGGGCAAACGAATAAAGCGCCTGCGATTCCCTCGCGGGAGACACAGGCGCTTTCGTTCAAATAAATATTCTTATAAAGTACGATCCGGATATAAGGCTTTCCACCATTCCGGCTCGTCTTTCAGCCATTTGGCGAACCATGCGTAGATGGTATTTTGCCAGCCTATACGCTTCTGATAACCTACGATACCATGATTCTCGCCATCCACCTGCACGAATTCCACGGTCTTTCCTAGGATCTTCAAGGCGGCGAACATCTGGATACTTTCCCCGATGGGTACGTTCGTATCGGCGTTGCCGTGAAGCAATAGGAGCGGGGTATTGATCTTATCGGCGTTGAACAACGGGCTTTGCTTGGTAAAGAACTCCGGGGCGTTCCAAGGATAAGTCCCGGCGTTCGCTACGGAGCAATAGCCATATCCCCAATAACCTTCTCCCCAATAGCTACTCAACGCGCTGATACCGGCATGGCTGATAGCGGCGGCGAAAATGTCCGTACGGGTTTGTAGGTATTGTGTCATGAATCCGCCGTAGCTGGCACCGATGCAACCGATTTTCTTCTCGTTCACGAACGAATGCTCCTTACAGAACAGCTTGGTACCTTGGATGATCTCATCGGCGGTCTTCAGGCCCCATGCGTTCACATGGCGGGCGGCGAATTCCTGTCCGAAGCCCGTTGTTCCACTCGGATTCAAGGTGTAGACCACGTATCCGAGAGCGGCGTACATATGCATGGAATAACGCATCTCCAGCGCACGGTTCGTCGGGGAAGTACCGCCATAGTAATAAACGATCATCGGATATTTCTTATTCGGATCGAAATGAGGCGGCAGGTAATAACGGCCTTGGATAGTCGTACCGTCATCCGACTTGAAGTTCCAGTCGTGTACCTCGCCTAAGGCGATATCTTTTAATTTATCTTGCGAGAGATCATACACCAAGCGGTTCTTTCCTCCTTTCAGGTCGTAAGCGTAAAGGCGGTTGGCGTTGGACGCGCTCTGTCCGTAATAGAAGAGAACCGGAGCGTTGTCGGCCAACGCATACGACATGATAATATCCTCGGAGGCGGCTACTTGCTTGATCTTCCCGTTTGCTGGGTCGCACGTATAGATCCGTTGATAATCCTCATCCTCGCAGAGGATATAGATTTGCCCGTTGAAGCGGTTCCATACGGCATCGATCACGTTCGGATTGAAGTCCTTGGTGAGAGGGGAGGCTTTACGGCTTGCCAGATCGTATAGGAATAACTGCCCGTCGTACGAGTTGGAGATCTGTCCTTGCTTGATATTTCGTCCGATCCCGTCGAAAGCGTCGCCTGCCCCAGCTACCAATAACTGTTTACCGTCGGGCGAGAAGGCGGCTTGGTTTACGTACGGGGCTTTCTCCCAGATCGTATCGATCGCCATGGTCTGCAAATCCAATTTATAAAGGGAGTTGCGGGAGTGCGGCAAGGAGGTGTACACCCGGTCGCTGGTGCTGAACAATAGATAGCGGCTATCAGCGCTGATATCATTGATATAAGTGTCCGTATGCCCGAAAGTAAGTTGCTCGTACAAACCTGTTTTTAAGTCATACCGCCAGATAAAGGAGCGGTCACGGAAACCCGGGATACGGTCTGCCGGCTCTAATACACGGATCAAGTCCGTCCCTTCCTTGGGACCTTCCTCTTCTACGGTATAGAGAAGCGTGGACTCATCGGGGGTGAATACGAACCGCCCTTTCGGAAGGTTCGGGACTAATACCGTTTGTTGGTAGGTAGACGGATCTACGGTTACCAACTCCGTACCGTCCAGACCGGTGCGGGTGTAATACAATCGATTGCTTTTAGGCATCCATTTGGCGGTTGTCAAGAAACCTCCGTCTTGCAATAAGACCCGTCCCGTAGCGGCATCCATCAATTGCCCGTACGATTCGCTCTTGCTCTCCGGGAACCGGTTGACGTATTTTACCAAGGCATACTTTCCGTTCGGGGAGACACTTACGCCTTGGAAATCCTTTCCTTCTAGGATATTCAGAAGGGTGTAGCGTTTCTCCGGGTTCAAGGAAGCTACGACTTTCGCTTCCGCCTCGCTCTTGAAGGTAGCCTTTAGGCTGGGAGGACAAGTGTCTGTTTCCGCTGTCAGGTATTTAACGACTACTTGATAGCGGCGGGGTTCCATCACCAACTCGGAGGAGGCTCCGACCGGTTTATCATTGACGAATACTTCGAACGCCCCGGGACCCGATATATCGAGCGTGCCTTTTACGTACCGGTCGCTGTTCAAGAAGAAAGAGAATAGATGCAGGGCATATCCTTTTCGCGGGGCAGCGAAGGTGATTGCGCCTGCCGTGTCAGCGTCGAGTACCGTGGCGTTCGCAAGCGTTTGCTCGAACGGTAAGGTCGCTTTTAATAGATTCTTCGCCTCGAAAGGCTTGCCATTTACGTTGAGGCTGTCCGCTAGGATCGGCTTGTTGACCGTGAACGGGCCTGCGTGCTGGAATTGCGTTACTTTCACGTCTTCCATGGCGTAAAGCGAAAGGGCGGAAAGAAGCAATGCCGGAATTAAGTTAGTTTTTCTGTCCATATATAATTAGTTTAGGATAAACGTTTTCCGCAAACGATGTAAAGCTGTTCGGTATCCTCTACGACGAGCGGAAGAAGATAAGGCTCCATCAATGCCGCCACCTCTCGGGCCGGGGGCAAGGGCAGCGATAATCGATCGGCGTGCCGATGGTGGTGCGTATTGATCTTTTCCTTGCTCTCGCTGTGGCAGATAACCAATTTACCGCCGGGCGCGAGCAAGCCGCTCATATGCTCGATCAACCGTTCCGGCCGCATGAAATGCGGGTAAGCGCTATATAGGATAATATAGTCGAATCCTTTCCCCTCGTAGCTCATAGCGTCCTCTTGGAGGAACTCGATGAGCGGATGATCCGGATATTTCATGCGTGCTTTCTCGATCATTTGGCCCGCTATATCGATAGCTACGATTTGGCGGGGTTCGTACGGCAGCAGGTAACTTTCCAATATCCCCGTGCCGCAACCGACATCGAGGATGCGGGCGTTCTGCCGCAGGTTGGTACGATCCAATATCGTCCGGATCTTTCCCGGATCATGTACGCAGACAGCGTCCCAGCGTTCCGCCATCGTATCAAAAAAAGTCTCTATTTGATTCATGATAATTGTCCTTCCCATAGAAAACAATCGCTGAACAGGGATTGTTCCTTGAAATGGGTTGGTTTTTCGAACAAACCGAACACGGACGATCCGGAGCCGGACATGGCGGCATATAAGGCGCCTCCCTCGTATAAGGTATCCTTGATCCGCTCGATCACGGGATGTCTCGGGAATACGCTTCGCTCGAAATCGTTCACCATCCGCTCTTTCCATTCGGATACCGGTAGCCGGATGATCTCTTTCAAGGAGGTCTCGGGCGCGGCGGGTGTTACCATCGAATAGGCTTCGGGGGTGGAGACGGCTACATCCGGTTTTACCAAGCATAGATAATAATCCTTCAAGGACAAGTCCACGGGCTCGAATTGGTTTCCCGTGCCGGTCGCGAATACCGGCGTGTTACGGATAAAGAACGGGCAATCGGCTCCGATGGTGGACGCTATCGCCTCCAACTCATCCGGGTGAATATCCAAACCGCAGAAATCATTGACCAGCTTCAACATAAAAGCGGCATCGGCGGAACCTCCTCCAAGCCCGGCGCCAAAAGGTATCGCTTTCAACAAATGGATCTCTAGCGGGGGAATCTCGTATCTCGTCTTTAGGGCGTTCAGTGCTTTTATGACGAGGTTCTTCTCTTGGGGAGCGTCTACCGGAATTCCGGTTTGCGTGAAACAGGTCCGATCCGAGGCGACGATCTCGAGGGCATCCTTCACGGGGATCGGATAGAAGATGGTCTCTATATTATGATAACCGTCCGGACGTTTGCTTACCACGTTCAGACCTAGGTTTATCTTTGCGTTCGGGAAACAGATCATAGTATTTAATGTTTGTTTTATGTGATACGCAAAGATAATGTTTACCGATTAGAATTACCTTAGATTTGATGGGCAAATAGGATAATCACACCAAAATTTCCCTATAAGTGTCATACCGCCAGCGACCTGTTTCTCCATATCCATTAGGATGCCCATAATTAAATGCCTGCTTAAAAGAAAATCCCTCCGACCCGCCCTCATTCTCTTTATAGTCAGTATGCGGTAGTAACAATGCAACCTGTGGCTTGAGCTTGTAACAATACTGAGCATTACGATTCTTTTTGCGCTATGCTCCGCTCTCGCTTCCATTCGCAGTAGGTTCGACAATTCATTCTCAATTGCCAGAGATATACTCGCCCTATTTAAAAAGAACTACCTGAATTATGCTTTATATCAGTTCCGTCAACCAATTTAGCTGTTGGATCTTCACGTCCAATTCACGTAATTGCTTGGAATATGAATCTATTTCTTTTTGTAAATCTGCCACATTTATTGTGCGGACATAACGGATTTCATTTGCCGAATAACGTTCTAAACTGCCCGTTGCCGATTGCGTGACGGAACGAAGGACGGAGATGCGCAATGCTAAGATATCTTTCTTTGCGATCATTTCCGTAAGGCTTGTACCTTCTGCAAGGGTAGCCATGTTGGTTCGGTTGATTCTGAAAATCAGTGTTTCCAAATCATTCAGATTATTATTCAACTCATCCATAAGCCCCCGTGGATCTTCTGCGGGCTCTTCACCTTCTTGAATCCGGGCATTGTTTTTTAGCCGGACTTCCAGTTGTGATATTCTTTTTTGTAAATCAGCTCGTAAGCTGAGAGCTTCTGCTAATTTCATAATTCGGTATGTTTTTAATGTTTGCTGTTCTTGCTCTTTTGGAATTGCATACCCGATCATGAAGAGGGCTGCTTCCAGAGAACGCATGTCTTTAAATTGGCATTCTGGGAAGTTTAATACTTCTTTTAATAGCCAATTGGCTTTAAGGTTGCATTCAATATGGATTTTTCCTCGATCAAGTTTAGAAAATTTGTAAATGTCGCTGTTAGGATTCCGATTAACCTCCGGATTTCGGGCATCACCATAGGCGAATTTTAATGAAGAAGGGACACCGCCTTGTTTCTGCTCTATACAATATAGTTTCACCAAATAGCATAAAGCGGCTCCTACACGACTATCGTAGATGATAAAATCATTTATATATAAAGAATAAATCTTGGTGAATCCTGAGTTCATAATAATTATCTCATCCTTTATATCTAAAGAGTCACGGGTTAAGACCTCTTCTGCCTTCATTAGATAATTCACAAGGTTGGTTTGTGCCTTGATCCTTTCTTGATTTTCCCGTATAACGCCTCCCCATTTTAATATATCGAGGCAAGCATCTTGGCAAGCTTCGTTGTCATTATTTCGGATACTCGCTTTAAGTCGTTTGGCATAACTTTCCAATAAGGCATTGTTTTCCTCCCAATTTAGACCTCCCCATTTATATTTGTGGCAAGCATCATAAAAAGAGGTACATTGCCATTCCTCCTTCTCTTTCTGATTGTAATATGAATGGGTGAAATTAGATAGTTTATCACGAAGCCACTGGATAAATCCAGATACATACTGATCGTTTAGGAATTGTTCTTTTGTCATAACAACAGATTTTGTGTAAAAATAAATATTTTATTGTACATAATAATGTTGTAAGTATATTTTTTGAGTTTAATTTTAGTTTTCTTCTTGCGGGCATAGCTGTAGGCATCACGCATAAAAGAGTAGGTTTGACGTTTTGACATTCTGTAATCTAAACTCCCGGAGAAGCGTTTTTTCCGGGCCAAGGTACGCCTTGCTTCCGAAAATGGCATAGAATAATAGCATCTGGTTGTCTTGTAGTGTTTTATGGAAATAGGCCTTTTTATTCTAGCGAGATTAATTCATCGTATCTCATATTTTTAGGTGAAAATAGCCATTTTATACGGGTGTATCGATCAATTCTATAGGATGCGAGGGCTGTTTCTTCCGTATGTATCGCCTAATACATACGGTTGCGTTACCTAATACATACGGTCGTGTTGCCTAATACAGCCTTTTGTGTTACCTAACTCTATTACTTTTGAGTCCAAACAGGGGTGTTTAGGCAAGAAAATGAGGGAAAACGTATGATTTCATCATAGGTCTCTCCCTCTTTTTCTCTATTTGTAAAAAGGTCTTGACATCGTTATTCTGTTATTTCGATCATAATGTCAAGATTATCTCATTTTCGCTTACGGTCTCTATAATCGATACTTATTTATCCTTTATGATTTCATGGAGCATGGCAACCTTTTCTTGCTCGGCCTTTAGTAATCGTTCGTAAAGCTCGACTATTTTATCGATGGGATTGAATGTTTGATTTTGAACATTTCCGCTTGCGTTATCTTGCCACGTGCCGGAAAAAATATTGATAGATGTCCCTTCATTCAATTCCGTGATCGCCTCTATCGGAATATCCAAAGCTTTCGTGACCTTTTCCAATACCTCAGGTTCCAATTCGTCTTTTTTCTCGTAGCCGGATAAGGTGGCTTGTGATACCCCAATTTTGTCGGCGAGCACTTCTTGTTTGATGCCTCTCCATTCTCTCCAACGTTTTAAGTTGGCTCCATGACTATTTCTTTTGGTAAATGTTGTTTCCATGTCAGTTTTTATTGATCCTGTCACAAAAATAAGTATTAAATCTGAGTTATCTTACTATCATGTCAGATATCCGGGGTAACCGCACCCAATTTTATTCATAGCCAGAGAAACATAAATTCATCGTAATTTGTTAGGTGTCTATCATGATGATCCTGCATTACCGACAATACGTAGTCAGATATATCATTTATCCCTGTCATCTGATAATATTAGTCGTGACATTGATATTTTATCAGGGGGATTGATGGTATATCAGCAGGCGGTAAGCTTATTTTGTCTGCGAATGATAAACACAGAAATCAATGGAAACTCAAAATCAATATCCTCAAAAGGATTATTCCGAGATAATAAGCTTATCCCATCAAGTAATTGGTTTGCCGGTAAGGAAAGCGCAGATGTTATTGAAGGATCTGGATTTATGTATGATCACTTATACGTGGAATGACGTAAGCCAGATTACATTGGAAGTCGTGTTCAAAACCTCCACGCTCACTTGCTTTTTTAATCAAAACGATATTTGTGAAGCTGTATATCTATTCTTAACTGATAATAAGGATCTAATGAAATATATGAGCCACTGCGTTAAGACCTATACATATGATTTCCTTTTGGATGGCTGGACCACGGATAAATGCCACATTTCAATATGCCGTTCCGAAAATCAAGGGTGTTTTTTATTAATATTACCGCTAAAAAAGATTTTATGAATAAGGCATATTGTAGTTGTTTCGCTACTTCTCTTTTTCAAACGAACTTTTTGTGTGTTCCAATGACGATGGTTTTCAGTCATCAAAAAGAAAGACGCTGTAAACTTGGTTTACAGCGCCTTCCATTTATTTAGGGTTATGAGCTTTATTAAGGCTCCGCGATCATCTCTTTAGCGATTATCTCGGCCTCGGCTTTATCGGCGTCCTTTTGGATGTTCGGCAATTCAAGGCCGTAGCCTTTGATCCGGTCCTCACGTTTCAACATCAAGGCGATGAAGAGGGCGAGTACACCGAAGCAGGTGAAGACTGCCATCGGTATCGTATAGTCGTAAGCCGGTTTGCCCGTACCATTGTCGATCTTGCAATACGTATCCAATATCCAGCCGATTAATAAGGGAACCATACTCAGACCGATATTCTGTACCCAGAAAATCAAGGCATAAGCCGTGCCTAATTGCTTCTCCGGGATAATCTTCGGAACAGATGGCCACATCGCCGATGGGACCAAGGAGAAAGCGATACCCAATACGATCATCACGATCGTGGCGAACCACCACTGATTCAAGATCGGAAGCGTGAATAATAAATGCACGCCGATCAACATCAAGGCGCCAAAGATCATGATCGTCGCCCCTTTACCCTTGCGGTCGTATAAGTTACCGAAGAACGGAGTCAGAAGAATCGTGCCGAAAGGTAAGATAGCCGGAATGTTTCCCGCCAACTCCGGATCTACGTTATATTTATTGACCATCAAGTCCGTAGCGTATTTCAAGAAGGGGAATACGGCCGAATAGAATAATACGCAAAGCAGAGCGATCAACCAGAAACCCTTATTAGTAACGATCAATAAGATATCTTTCAAACGGAAAGGCTCTTCCTCCTCGGCTTGCTCGATAGCGTCCATCGAAGCGTCCAGCTTGCGATCCATCACGCAAAATACGAGGAAGGCGATCAAACCGATACACAACATACAAAGACAAAGCAAGATAGGAGCGGAGATGCTACCGAAGTACTTGGCGGCGGGAACCGTGATAGATAAAGCCAAGGCCGTACCCAAACGAGCCGTAGCCATCTCCAAGCCCATAGCCAACGCCATCTCTTTTCCCTTGAACCACCGTACGATAATCTTAGATACCGTGATACCGGCGGTCTCCACGCCGACACCGAAGATCGCGTATCCGAGGGCGGCCACCATCACTTGCGCTTTCCATCCGAAAAGCTCTCCTTCCATCGTAAACGCATCCGAGATGGCGTAATATTTAATGGAACAACCGATAATCATCAAGATACAGGAAGCGACACCCGTGAAACGGACACCCATCTTATCCAGAACGATACCACCAATGATCAACATGAAGAGAAATACGTTGAACCAGCCGTAAGCGCTGGTGAACCAACCATATTCCGTACTCGTCCAGCTTAGCTGTTCTTCCAACATCGGTTTAAGCGGAGCCATTACATCCGTAAGGAAGTATCCGCAAAGCATCGTGAATGCCGCCAAAGCGAGTACACTCCAGCGTGCGACTTTCGAGTCGCTTAGTTTCTGATGAATTTTTTCTATCATGATATTTGTTTTATAGAGTTATATTATTTGTATTCGTCTTCTTTCATGAACAAGGGGAGAGCGTCCGCTACGATAAACGTACTGCCTCCGATAAAGATCAGGTCGTTCTCACGAGCCCTTCTTAACGCTTTCTCGACAGCGTCTTGCACCGTATCGCAAAGGGTACCGGACAGTCCGTGACGCATGGCTTTCACGGCGAAATCCTCTACGGGCATCGCTCTCTCCACGGAGGCTTGCGTGAAGAAATAAAAAGCGTCTTGCGGCATCAAGGATAATACGCCATCGATATCCTTGTCGTTTACCATGCCGACGATCATATAGATTTGCCCGCAATATTGACGCAAGACTTTCAGATGCTCCGCTAGATGCTCCCAGCCTCCTACATTATGCCCCGTGTCGCAAATGACGGTCGGTTTGGATCGCAAGGTTTGCCAACGTCCCATCAATCCCGTCAGTTTCGTTACGTGGGCGAAACCCTCGTGTACCGCTTCCGGGATGATATCTACACCCAATTCCGTTCGTAATATATGGATGGCGGATAATACGGTGACAGTATTTCTTACCTGCACCTCACCGCCAAGTTCTCCTTGGATTTCTCCATATTCAACGGAAGGGAAGAACCATTTGCCACCGACCGTCAGCCTGCACTCGTCTTTTACCATGTCCATTCGTTGGGCGTAGTAGAAAGGTGCGCCAACTTCTTCCGCCTTGTTTTTGAAAACGTCGTAAACCGATTGTTTCTCGGCTTCCCCAAGAAGTGCCGGTACGCCTTTCTTGATAATGCCGGCTTTCTCCGCCGCTATCTTCTCCTCCGTATCTCCCAAGAATTGCGTATGATCCAGACTGATATTCGTGATAATACTCAAGATCGGAGTGATAATGTTCGTACTGTCCAAACGACCGCCAAGCCCGACCTCGATAACCGCGTAATCTACCTGCTGGTCGCGGAAATACTCAAAAGCCATGCTGGACGTTAACTCGAAGAAAGAAGGATGGAGAGGCTCGAAGAAAGAACGATGACGCTCGACGAAATCAACCACGTAATCTTGGGAGATCTTTTTCCCGTTCACCCGGATGCGTTCCCGGAAGTCCACTAAGTGGGGAGAGGTATAAAGCCCGACCTTGAAACCGGATTGCCGGAGAATGGCCGCCAATAGATGGCTGACCGAGCCTTTGCCGTTTGTCCCGGCTACATGGATGGTCTTATAGGCTTTATGCGGATTTCCCAGATAATCATCTAGGGCGATACTTGTACCAAGACCGGGTTTGTAAGCGGAAGCTCCGCTGTGTTGGAAGACCGGGATGCTGGTATATAGATAGTGTAGCGTTTCCTCGTATGTCATGTTTTTGTAAATTAGATGCTACAAATGTAGTTAATTTTATTTATACCTTTGCGACTCGTTTATAAAAAGGAGAGAAAAAGAAAATGGAAACACGACGTATAACCTATACGCCTCAAGGAGGTGTTTGTTCTAAGTTGATGGTGATCGACGCGAAGGATGGCGTGATCGAGAATGTGCAGATTGTAGGAGGTTGCCACGGTAACGGGCAAGGCATGTGCGCCTTATTGAAAGGTATGCGCATCGAAGACGCTATCGGTCGTTTGTCTGGCATCGATTGTCATGGAAGGGGAACTTCATGCCCGGACCAGATGGCACAGGCATTGAAGCAATTCAATCAATGATCAGTTTATATCCGATTCCCCGGATATTCAAAATCTTGATAGACTCGTCTTTCGATAACTTATGACGTAGCTTGGTGATAAAGACATGCAGGCTGCGTGCGTTGAAGAAAGAATCATCCCCCCAAAGGTCTATCAAGATCCCTTTCATCGGTAATACTTGGTCCTTATTGTCGCAAAGGCGCTTCAATATCTCGGATTCCCGGTTGCTGAGGAGTTGTTTCTCTCCCCGGTAGACCAATGTCTGCGTGATGGAATCGAACGTATAAAGCCCGATACGGAAAGAGGTGGCTTCCGGTCTTTGGACGGACACCTTATGCAGTAACGCCTTGATGCGCACGATCAATTCCGCCATGCCGAAAGGCTTTTTCAAGTAATCGTTGCCGCCCAGCTCGAAGCCCTCTACCACGTCGTTGGCCGCGGAACGGGCCGATAGGAATAGGACAGGGGTATGCGTATCCGTCTTACGGATCAACTTGACCATCGTGAAACCATCCATCTTAGGCATCATGATATCCGCTACGATAATATCCGGCTTGATCTCCGCGTAACGGGAGAGGCCCTCCTCGCCATTCGCAGCTAGGGTGATATCGAACTCGTTCCCATCCAGCGTATCCTTGATGATCATGGCCAATGTAGGCTCGTCTTCTACTAGTAGTACTTTTATCTTTTCCATATTTGATACTTGATTTTCGGATTATTATTTAAAATGCAGGGTAAAGGTGGAGCCTTTGCCGGGGACGCTTTCCACACGGGCTGTTCCTCCATGTTTACCCATCATGTCTTTTACGTAATATAATCCTAGGCCATAACCTTTTACGTTGTGGATATTCCCGCTGGGAACCCGGAAGAACTTGTCGAATATCTGCCGCTGGTTGGCTTCGCTGATACCCGGGCCGTTATCGGTTATGGAGATTGTCGTTTCGTGATCGTCTTGCCGGGCTGTCGCTTCGATGCGGCAAGGTTCCTTGTCGGCGTATTTGATTGCGTTATCGATAAGGTTGCTCAACATATTATATAGGTGGGTACGATCGGCCACCAATTCTATATCCTCGGGGATGGAGCAAGTAAACTCCACGGGTTTGCTCGCTTTCAGTTTGTATTGCTCGATGAGGGAGTTCACCAACTCGTTTAATGAGATGGTTTCGGGGCGCAAGCGGAAGGTACTGCGGTTCTCTACGGCGAGTGTCAAGATTTGTTCCACCAATCCGGTAAGATGGATAAGTTGGTCTTTAACGATCGTCAGGTATTTCTTCTGTTTCTCGTTGACGGGATCGCTAAAGTTCAATAATGCGTCTACGGCGGCATAGCTGACGCTGATCGGGGTTTTCAGCTCATGCGTCATATTGTTGGTGAAATCGGTCTTCAATTCTTCCACGGTCTTTTGCTTTAAGATGGTGCGGAGTAAGTATATGAAAGCGCAAATGATCAGCAAAAGTAATAGGAAGGAGGAGATCAGGATGCCTTTCATCTGGGTGAGTATCACGCTGGCCGGTGATTTGAGGAATAGGCGATATTGTAACGTGCTCTCGTTATGGAGCGGGTAATCGAAATGCACGGGGTTTTTCCACGTAGTGAATCGTTCCGGCTTGTCCAGATGCATCCAACCCTTCTCGTCCCCGTTGTTTGGTTTATAAATCGTTACCAGCTCATGTTCCGTTACGATGTTTCTTGCCTCCAGTTCCGAGGTTAATAATTTGTTGTAGGTCTTGAAATCAATTGGTTTTATAGAATCTATATTCGCATGCATCGCTTGCTGCACCATGTCCTCCACCTCGCCGATTACATATAGGTAATCCGTTAGGGTAGAGTCTATCGAGCTAAAGTCTTCCTCATCCCCGTAATCGATATGTAGTTTCATGTGTGAGTCGGGATTTGCCGTCTTGAAGATATCTTCCCGGTTAAGGTCAGGATCTTCTTTCTGCGGATGGATCGAAGCTTTTGCGTCCATCTTCTGCTTATTAGACGGATCTAGCTCTGAGCTGAAGTACACATCTTGGGTTTGAGGTCCCAGCGCTCCCTGTTCTTTTTTGATAGATCGGATGCGCAGGAACAACTCCTTATAGTCGGCGATCTTCATCGCTTCCTCTATATTGATCTCCATCTGTTTATATAATGTATCATATAAACCTTTCAGCCAGTATCCTTGGAAAACCAAAAGCCCGGCCAGCGATAGGACGATCAACAAAGCGATTAACTTAAAACGAAGTCTGATGTTCATGAAGTCTCTTTATGCTTATAATCGAATTGATCGCTAAAAATAGACAATTTTATTACATGAACTTTTAATACGCAAGATAAACTTTATGCGGGCGCTTGTAAATATTTACTAAGGATGCCCATCAACGCCCCAATATCAATCGGTTTAGCCAAATGATAATTCATGCCCGCTTTGATAGCGTTTGTCACGTCTTCGGAAAAAGCGTTGGCGGTCATGGCTATAATTGGCATATGTGCGATATCCCTTCGTTGGAGGGAACGAATCTGCCGGGTCGCCTCATAACCGTCCATGATAGGCATCTGGATATCCATCAGTATTATCTGGTAAAATCCTTCTTCCGATTGGGCGACTTTATGTACGGCGTCGAGCCCATTTATCGCCGTATCGATAGTGATACCGGTGCTGCCGATGATCTCTACGGCGATCTCACGATTTAACTCGTTATCCTCCACCAGCAAGATGCGCTTGCCGGAATAATCGACGTTTGATAACTTGAATGGGCGGATCGGTTCCGGCTGGTCTCCTTCGTCAAGGAAAGATCTCAATACTTGGAGTAGCTTGGACTTATAGAGAGGCTTGGTGATGAATCCATTGGCCTTAACCTCCTTAGCCTCTGCCTCATATTCCTCAAGATCGTATGCGGAGAGAATGATGATCGGTACGTCCGCTCCCACGAAACGTCTGATTTGCCGGGTTGTTTCAATGCCGTTCATTTGAGGCATCTTCAAGTCAATGATCACGGCGAAATACTCTTTCTCCGCTAAATGATGCTGTCGTACTTTTTCTATAGCTTCGCTACCTGAATATACGCATTCACTGTTTATCCCGATCTCTCGCAAACAGCTAGACGTGTTTAGACAAGCGATCTTATCATCATCTACCACAAGAACCTCTAAACCTTCTACCTCTATCTTATCATCGGGCTTCTGATCCCGACAAACCAATGGCATGTCAATGGTGAAGCGGGAACCTTTGCCATATTCACTCTCCACCTTGATATCTCCTCCCATCATCTGAATGATCTTATGGCTGATCGACATCCCGAGGCCAGTGCCTTGTATCCTCTTGATCTCATCATCGCTCGCACGCTCGAAAGGCTCGAAAATCTTATCCAGAAACTCCGGTTTCATACCTCTTCCGTTATCCTCAAACACGAATTGATAATTTCCGATGCCGTTATGAGGGTCCTTCTCGTAGATTTCTATCGTGATTCGCCCATTCTCCGGCGTATACTTAATTGCGTTCGAGAGGATATTCATCAATACCTGTTTGATACGCTGCGTATCGCCTTTTACATTCTCATGCCTAAGGTTCTTGACGTGTATATTTAAAGTTTGTTGTTTGTTTTTGATCTCCGGTTGCATCATAACGACCAAGTCTTGCAAGAGCTCACCCACATTGAACTCATCCTCCGAAAGAATTAACCTGCCACTTTCGATCTTGGACATATCGAGAACCTCATTAATCAGACTCAATAATAATTTAGAGGCTCCATTGATTTTTTCCATACAATCTAATATTCTTTCACGTTCATCTACATGGGCTTTGGCTATAGTCGCCATTCCCATGATGGCGTTCATGGGTGTACGGATATCGTGGCTCATGCGGGCGAGAAAATCAGATTTGGCTTGGTTGGCTTGTTCCGCCGACTTTAGTGCTTCTTTAAGTTGCTTTGACTGTTTCTCCAGTTTCTTTTGCAACTCCCTCTGTTCGGTAATGTCGGTGATATTGATGTAAACGATAAGATAGATAGGCTCGTCACCTTCCCAGCCGATACATTCCCCGTTCAACTGTAGCCAAGCGCCGTTGCCGTTTTTGTCTTTCGACTGGATAACGAAATGTACAGGTTCCCCTTTTAGCATACAGGGGATATGTGCGTTCATCGTATTACGGCTTGTTTCATCTAAACGGGAGAAAGGACTGAAAGATAAAAAAGAATTTTTATCGATACCAGAGAAGTCCATATATTTATCATTTGCCTCCAGCAATGTAAAACTGCCGTCTTTATGTACCTTATGCTTGGATATGAAGCCGGGGATATTATCATAAGTGATCGTTTGCTCGATCCGCCTTCGCATTACGTCCTCTACATCGGTCATTACCGTATAGGAGATAGGGATGCCGTCTTGTAGTTGGTCGGTAAACGTTGAGGTGATTTTAGTCCATCTTTTCCCTTTTCTCGTTGGCATCTGGATAACGGTTTCGTAACCGCTGGCTTTATTAGCTATCGTCTCGTAAACATTCTTGGATAATATATTCCAAGCTTCATCATAACCTTTAAAATACAAATCGGGTTTATTGTGGAAAAGAGCTTCATATTCTTCTTTGGGGTAACCTATCATATCGTAATAGAAGTCATTTGCCCATAAAAGTGTGAAATGCTCATCCAATAAATGTTTGCTGACGCTAGCTCCCGTAAGCCCCATCAATAAGTTGTATTCTAGATCCGTCTCTCGCCCTTCCATCGTATGTCTTTTTATATTATTCTACAAAAGTAAAAATTATAAAAGGTACCCTTGAAATTCTTCTTTTTGATAATATGTTCCGTTTTTGCTTTCGGCTAGTCGGATGTTTTCTGGTAACAAGAATAGGTATACGATTTACCCCTGTATTCTTGTGGAGTCATGCCTACATTTCGACGGAAGAACTTATTAAAGAACGATAGATTATTAAAGCCGAGGTCCATCGCTATGTTTTTGATTTCTTGGTTAGTCCCTTTTAACTGTGTCTTAGCGTCTATGATTATTGTTTGCGTGAGGATCTCTTGGGGAGTCTCGCCGATCGCTTTTTTGATGGATGTCGAGAAATAGGAGAACGTGAGGCCCAACTTCTCGGCATAAAACGATACGTTATGCTCTTTTGTATAGTATCTTAATACCATATTTAGGAACTCTTGATAGATTTGTAACGGACGTGTAAGTTCCTGTTTCTCTAATGGGTAATTTTTACTGTATATTTCTGCGATACCTTGACTACACATCATGAAAATGGCCTTTATCATCTCTTTATTGTTCAAGATATCGGGATATACGGCATATTGATAGAGAAGCTCGTAGAAGTTCGTGATCAGGTTGGCCCTGTTTTGGGATATTTTTATAATCGGATACCTGTAAATCATAAGTAGATAACCCATCGTGCTCTTGATAAAATTTGCGTAACACATAAAATCGAAAGAGAACGCTATGAAATAGATCAAGATGTCGGGGGATATCTCATGTATTTGTATGCGACTATTGGGCAATAGCGTTACAACATTGAGTTTCGAGGTGGTCAATTCTGACATATTGATAGTTGAGCGTATTTGCCCTTCCATGCAAAGGATAAAGACCCCGGCTTTTATCTTACAAGGAATATTTATAAACTCCTTGAGTTCATCGGCGGATATGTATTTACCAACCATAAAGTCTGTAGGTGAATCAAGGCAGAGGAACTGTTTATCCATATTGTAAGATTTTTGACGTCAAATATAAATATTAATTGAAACTCAAATGTTGTAAAAGGAAATATGGAACATATTATCCCAAAAAATAGTTAGCCAAGACTAAATAAGATCCTTTACACCCATAAACTTGAATGGTTGCGCCGGCTTAAAGTCTTTTGAAGTGTTGCCATGATAGGTCTCACCGTTGGCGATGGATAGTTTAAGTACCGGCGCACCCTCCGATAAGTCCATGTCTCTCAGTCGTACCCAGAAAGTGTTCGGGGTCAGGCTCGACTCAAAGAAATAAATCAGGTTCTTGCTTTCGGATACCGTTCTCCATTGCGTGGTGGATATCTCCGGACTCTCGGGAGTCGATATGCCATAAGGGACAGAGGCGTTACGGATCACGCTGAATACACAGGCGATAGCTATCTTCTCATCGTCCGTCTTAAGTACGGCATCTATATAAAAACTAGCTCTGGCAAAACGGTCGGATGCACGGTTGGTACCCGGAAGGAAACTCAGCCCTCCGATCGATTTCCAATATTCACAAAGAGCCAACTGTTTATTATAAGTAGGGGAGTTAGTCATCACCTTGTATTCCTTACTGTGATAAACGGTCAGTTTACCTCCTATGTATTCGAAGATAGCGCAATCACCGGTTGCGTCGGAAATCGATAAATGTAAGGTCGCCAAGCGGGAACCGTCCGGCATCTTATCCGATACTACTTGAAACGTATCTTCGTTGATAAAAGAGACCGCTTCTTCCACCGTAGCGAAATTATCCAACATATATTGTACCCATATCGTTATGGCAAGGCCCGGCTTATTCTTATCTCTGGCCGGATATTGGGCTTCGGGTAACCAGAGCAAATTAGCTACCAAACCTTTCTCGTTCATTCCGTCCGTACTGGCTATCTCGAAAGCGGAGGTGATGATGCTGCCGTATTTGGATTTCCACTTTAAAGAATCCTTTCCTGTCTCCCCGTTTCTCTCCATCCCCCTAGGAAACACCCATAGGTTACTATGCATATCGGTCTTCCAGTCCATCGTGCGACCAGTCGCTACCATCCCGTTTGTTCCCGAATAAACTACTCTTGTACACATGATTTTCAACTTTTAATAGGTTATCTTCAAATATTTGATTGATATATCAACAGTTAGAACCTCTTAATGTTCAGTTTACGTTTTCGCATCAAAGAGTACGGCGGCCTCGAAACCTTTTTCCTGCAATTCCCTTAGGTGAGATTTAGCACAAAGGATACCATTCATACTACTTTTCTGAAGGTGTTTTCCAGATTATCTTGTTCCTCTTTGTTGGGTTTGATAATTGGCGATAAGACTAAATAACATTCCTGATAAGACAAGGTAAGACTTCGTAAGTGAGTGGTAACATAGTTTCTTTTAAGAATACGTTTCTTTTGTATGAACGAAAAATGATAAAAACAAACCGATATGAAACGTACTATTTACTACATGATTTTATGCTTGCTGATGAGTCTCGGTGAGATTATGGCACAAGGTATTTCCGGAAAAGTGATGGATGGCAAGGAACAACCGATAGATGGAGTGGCGGTGATTTTACAGACCCTTGACTCTGTATATGTGGATGCCGTGGTTACCGATACGCTTGGGGATTTTCGATTGAATCATCCGCTAGACCAGTCGTATCGACTTATTTTCCAGCACATCTTATATAATACGATAGGGAAAAAGATAACTACCGCCAACGTAGGTACGGTGGTGCTGGAGGAGAAAGATTATCAGTTAGCCGAGATTACCGTAAAGGGAGAACGCCCGCAAGTGAAACTGGAGGGAGGCAAGCTGACCTATGATATCCCTCAACTGATGAAGGATAAGACTGCCACGAACGCTTTTGAGATCATCAAGGACTTACCGGGGCTTATCGAGCGGAATGATAATCTGGAACTGGTAGGGGCCAGTCGTTTGAATATAATCTTGAATGGGCAGTTGACGACAATGTCGGCAGATCAATTAATCCAGTTACTGAAAACTATGCCAGCCTCAAGGGTCGAAAAGGCTGAGGTGATGTATAACGCTCCAGCTAAATATAATGTCAAGGGGGCGTTACTCAATGTCGTATTAAGTAAGAATGAGTCCGAGACTCCTTCTTGGCAAGGTGAAACGGGTGTGGATTACACCCAATATCGCCATGCGGGGGGAGATGCGCATGTGAATTTACTTTATACGAATAAGGGCTTTAGCTTAGATTTCCTGTTGAATGGTAATAAGAGACGGGATGTGATGGGGGAGGATATGTTGGCCCGCCATACATTAAATAGTGGTATGACGGAAATAAGCCAACATAATCGGGCCCTTGTCCATGTAAATAGAGGAACGGTTCGTCTGGGAATGGATTATACGTTCGCGAATGAGGATAAACTCTCTTTGGCATATTATCTGAAGGGAGATAAAGTCTTATCGGACCGTGATGCCTTTACCTCATATCTGGATCTGTCGAAGCCGGAAAATAAAAGTGAGAGTACGAGCTTGGTCCGTGACGACGGGCACTCCGCTATCCATAATATACGTTTACAGTATGACGGACATGCCGGGATATCGGCAGGAGCGGATTTTACTCGTTATCATTCGCCCTCGGTACTTGATTACCATGATACGAATACGAATGGTTCCCGGACTGATATGATAAATAATACGAGACAGGATGTATCCCGCTGGTCCGTATTCCTAAATAAGACACATAGTTTCGCTTCCGGGTGGGGATTGAATTACGGCGTGCATGGAGGTTACGCCTCGTCGAAAAACTATTCGGAGTATTTATATGAGCAAGGTGCTGGCTATGAGATGGACGAGGAAGCGTTGGAGGATAATACACAAAAGGAATACATCGCTGATATTTTCGCAGAGGTATCGAAAAGCTTCGGAGAGCGTTTCTCTGCTACGGTTGGGCTGAAAGGGGAGTATTTTAAGTCTGACTACACCTCTAGCCGGGAAAATATGAACCTATGGAATGAGGGGGCGTTGTTTCCTACCGTATCCCTGAGCTATACGTTTTCTCCCCGCCATATTTTACAGTTCGATATAAGTAGCGATAAGACCTACCCCGGTTATTGGCAAGTCTCCCCGCAAGTAACGCCTCTAAACTCTTACTCGGAGGTGGCGGGAAATCCCTTGTTGAAACCTTATCGCACGTATGAGGGGCAGATGGTCTATATCTTCCGCCAAAAGTATATGCTGGTAGCGTTCTGTGAATACACGCCGGATTATTTCGCCCAACTTCCTTATCAAAGCGATACGGAACTGAAGACCGTTTTTCGTTTCGAGAATATGGATTATAGTCTGGAAACGGGATTGGCGGTGATCATTCCTTTTAATGTGGGTCGTTTTTGGAATAGCCGCATCACACTGCGAGGTTGGAGGATGCAAGAAAAGAATGATAACTTCCACGGCATCTCATATAACCGTGAGGCTTATCTAGGATTAGCGCATATGAGTAACACATTTAACCTATGTGATAAACCGAATTTAAAAATGACGATAGACGGCCAATACGTGACTCCCGGTGCCATCCAAGGTATATACGACTTGGGTTCCATGTATGAGATATCCGCTGGATTAAAATGGACTTTCTTGAATGACCGTGCCAGCTTGACACTTAAAGGAGACGATATTTTCGCCAGCAGCATTCCACGTACCATCAAGATAAACCAAGGCAATCAATGGAGCCGGATGAGGAAATTGAATGATGAGAGATGTCTGAAATTATCTTTTGTCTGGAAGTTTGGTGGTTACAAGGAGAGGGAACATGATTCGATAGACACATCCCGTTTCGGAAAATAATAGATGCCTTGTAGTTTCATCCTAATGAACTCTTTGTTTCAATAGGATGAAACTGGATGCTCTTCTAAAGGAAATCCTATATTGCTTTCGTACTCGCTTCTATCTGTTCCATTAGCAGGGTGATATTGCTCATGAATAGCTTGACGGAGATCGCCAGCAGGATGATACCGAAGAATTTACGGATCAGGTATATGCCGCCTTTCCCCAAGACTTTCTCTACCTTGCGTGTCATGCGGACAACAAAGTAGACCCATAGCATATTCAGTACCAAGGCTACGATAATATTCACGCTGGCATATTCCGCACGGAGCGACAACAAAGTGGTGAATGATCCTGCTCCGGCTAGCAACGGGAATACCAGCGGCACCAACGTAGCCTCCTTGATTGGCCCTTGATTCTTGAAAATCTCTATGTCGAGAATCATCTCTAAAGATAGGAGGAAGATCACAAAAGCGCCGGCCACGGCAAACGACTCGATGTCCACATGGAAAAGCCTGAGTAATATATCCCCGGCGTAGAAGAACCCTAATAACAATAGAAAGGAGATTAGGGTTGCCTTCAACGCATTGACATCCTTGCCTTTATCCTTTAGGTCTATGATGATGGGAATAGCTCCGATTATATCGATAACAGCGAATAATACGATGAATGCGCTAAGTATTTGTTGGAAATTGAAATTTGTGAACATGACGTTATCCTCCTCTATTTTTTAATCCTCGTAAAGATACATATTTTTCCTTGAATTGGTCAATATGACGAAATTATTGGTGTGTGTAACTAATTTTAGCAGGCCTGAACTATCAACGTGTCAGAATTGTTCTTATATTAGAAGCAATAATCATTAAATCGAAAGGCCATGGGAGCAAAGAAGAATTTTGTGTTGGACACGAATGTCATATTACATGACTATAAGTGCATCGAGAACTTTCAGGAAAATGATATCTATCTACCCATTGTGGTATTAGAAGAGTTGGACAAGTTCAAGAAGGGGAGTGAGCAGATCAATTATAATGCCCGTGAGTTTGTTCGGGAGCTAGACTTATTGACCAGTAATGACCTGTTCTTGAAAGGCGCCTCACTAGGACCGGGAAAAGGTACACTCTATATCGTGACCGGTGATAAGTACCAGGAGAAAATAGCGCATTCTTTTCCGGATAAAACGCCAGATCACCGTATTTTGTCTTGTGCGTTGACGATCGCCGAGAAGAATCCGAAGATCAAGACAACCTTGGTCAGCAAGGATGTGAACCTTCGTATGAAGGCTCGTTCTTTGGGTATTCCCGTTGAGGATTATATCACGGATAAGGTCGTGAATGTAGATATTTTCGAGCGTGCGCAAGAGACCTATGAGAATATAGACCCCGATTTGATCGACAAGATCTACAGCTCTCCGGAAGGCGTGGACGCAGATTCGTTGGATATCAAGTCTAAGCTCGACCCGAACGAATGCTTTATCTTGAAAAGCGTACGTAATAGTGTATTGGCTCGCTACAATCCGTTTACGGATAAGATCAAGAAGGTGGATAAAGGCACGAACTTTGGTATCCAGCCCCGTAATGCCGAGCAGAGTTTCGCTTTCGAGGTGTTGAACGATCCGAATATCAAGCTGGTGGGGCTGACCGGAAAGGCCGGTACCGGAAAGACGTTGTTGGCGTTGGCCTCTGCCTTGAAACAAGCCGGCACGTATAAACAGATACTTTTGGCCCGTCCGATCGTCGCTTTGGCGAATAAGGATCTCGGTTTCCTTCCGGGTGACGAGAAGCAAAAGGTCGCTCCTTATATGCAACCTCTATTCGATAACCTGAACGTGATCAAGACTCAGTTTGCCCCGGGTAATCCCGATGTCCGTAAGATCGACGATATGCAGAAGAACAACCAGTTGGTGATCGAGGCGTTGGCCTTTATCCGGGGTCGTAGCTTGTCCGAGACTTATTGTATCATCGATGAGGCCCAGAACCTCACGCCGCATGAGATCAAGACGATTATCACCCGTGCGGGAGAGGGAACGAAGATGGTCTTCACGGGAGATATCCAACAGATTGACTCCCCATATCTAGACGCCCAAAGTAATGGCTTGGCCTATATGATCGACAAGATGAAAGGACTGGACTTGTTCGCCCATATCAACTTGATAAAAGGCGAGCGAAGCGAGTTATCTGAGTTAGCGTCAGATCTTTTGTAATTAAATATAGGGAATTGAAGATTGAAAATAAACGCTTATGTGAAGCTTGATTTTTAATCTTCAATTCTTAATGATTAGTCATTTACACTCGGGCAGACATAAATCTTCCGGAAACTACCTTTATAGGAAGGGTCTCCCATATCTTTGATCTCATTCAGATGTTGTTTAAGATGGGCGGTTTCGCCGTGCTTTTGTAATTCCCCGTCGTTTTTCCAAGTCTCGGCGATAAAGAATTCGGTGCTATCGGTGAGGGACTGGTACATGCCGTAGTCGATACATCCCGGTTCTAGCAACGTGCTTTCCTTGCATTTCAAGAATGATTCCTTTAAGGCGGAGACACATTCGGGTTTTACTTTCCGTTTGATATTCAGTACGACTTCCATGGATTCTTTATTGCTTCCTCCATTCGTGCAACCGGATAGAGCGATTAATACGCAGGCCATTGAGATAAACACTTTCTTCATGATAGATTGTTTTTAAGTATTTGATACGACAAAAGTAGTGAATTTTTGATCTAAACACAGGAATCGAACATCTGATATTAAATTATTGTTGTTAGTGGAAGTTGGAATGGATATATTTGTGATAATATTAATAGCTATTTATGTTAAATTTAAAACAAGAGTCATGAGAAAGAGTTTGTTGTATGTATTTGCCGTGATTTGCACGATGGGTTTTTTTACGGCATGTGGTGATGATGACGATTCAAGTTCTTCCGGTAACTGGCAAGATCTGTCGAAAACGTACGAGGGTAAGAGCGTTTATCTGGTAATGGGTGAAGTGACAATCCCTGTTGACGGTAAATCGGTCGTGATTGCCGCTTCCTCTGCGGAGAAGGCATCCGTAACCTTGAACAATATCATCCCCGAAAATAAGTCGGTCACTATCGATGCCGCATTGAAGGAAGCGGACGGCACTTATACGTTTACCGGCGAGAGTACGGTTGGCGATTGCATGGTATCGGTAAATGGTACGGTGAAAGGGGGCGTAGCTTCTGTTGTTTATACTCGTAAATTAACTTCTTCTATCGTAGGTAATTGGAGCTTGAAAGCGGGCGTGGAAGCTATCTATGCGAATATCGTTACCGGAAATTCTACGATCGATGATCTTGTGCGTATGATAAAGCCAGCTATCAGTAATTTGATTTGGGGCAAAGTAAGCGCTGTAAATGTTAACTTACCGGAAGATGGAATCTTCGATGTTTCTTGGAGACCTATAGGGGCTTCTGAGGATAAAGGAATCGGTGAGATCACAAAAATGGCAAGTATCCAATATTGTGTGGTAGACGGGAAATTTATGGTGGCTGTGGATAAAAATTATGTGACAGTCTTGACTACTTTATTACAACAGGCTGCTGGTGACAAATTGGAGGCCGCTGGTATCTCTATTGACGAGATCATGAAGCTTTTGGTTGATTTAGGAGGTTATTATGGTCTACCTCTTAACATGAAGGTGGATGGAAGTGAGGCTACTTTTTATGCGGATAAGGATTTAATCGTACCGGTTTTGACCATGATAGCTCCTATCTTGAAACCGATGGTTCCGGAGAATTATCAGCAAATGGTAGATATGGTATTGCAACTACTTCCGAACGCAAAAACGTTAGAGTTTGGACTTAATTTCACGAAATAATTGAAAATCCTAGGTTGTAGAGACGGAGTACACCCGTCTCTACAACTGGATGAAATTAGGCAGAGTTATACCAATATAGGAGTTAATCAATTACCTTGGTGCTTTCTGATATAAGAATATCGCTATAAATGTATAAACTATATTCGGTATCCAAGCTGCTACGGCAGGACTCACATAACCATTAATAGCGAAGGTGGAAGTAACCGTCATAAACAGGATGTAAGAAAAACTCAACGCCAATCCGATACCAATATTCATACCCATACCTCCCTTTATTTTCCGGGAAGACAACGACGCTCCGATAGAAGTCAAGATAAACGCCGCCATGATCGTGGCGAAGCGCTTATGATACTCGATCTGGAAGGTCTGTATATTCCCGATACCTCTTTTTTTCTGCCGGTTGATATACGTATTCAGCTCGGGCGTTGTCATCATCTCGCAATCATTCACGGAAATCAGGAAGTCCGAGGGCACGATGGTCAAGGTCGTATCCTTACGGGAGCCTTGGGAAATATGTTCCCGCATGCCATCGAAATCACGGATCATATAATCGATAACGGTCCATTGATAAAGCGAGTCGTATTTGATCGACTTGGCGGTCAGACGGGAGATCAATTTCTTATCCTCGAAATGCTCCAGAGAGAAACGGTATCCCATGTTCGAGCGAGCGTCATAGCTATCGAAATAAGCGATAATACCCGGCTCGATCTCCAATTGGGCGTTCTTTACGTAGTCCACCTTCTTGTTACGGATATACTTGTTCTGGAAATCGATACGAGTCTCATTCGCCGGGGGAATGATGTAAGCGTTCAGGATAAACGTCACGATAGCGATAATCGTAGCCGAGACCGCGTAAGGAAGCATTAACCTACGGAAACTCATACCGCTGGCAAGCATCGCTATGATCTCCGAACGATCCGCTAGCTTCGACGTGAAAAAGATCACGGCGATAAATGTGAACAACGGACTGAACAAATTGGCGAAGTAGGGGATAAAGTTCAAGTAATAATCCACGATGATCGCTTTTAAGGGGACATCCGGATTCAAGAACTTATCGATCTTCTCGTTTATATCGAAAACGACGGAGATAGAGATAATCAAGGCGATAGCGAACACGTACGTGCCCAGAAACTGCTTGATGATATACCAATCGATCCGTTTTAGTTTAAATTTCATCTGTCTCGTTTTTTATAACCGGTTCGCTAATTGACGGACCATACCACTTTTCCATGTAGTAAAATCGCCAGCGATGATATGTGCCCTCGCTTCTTTCACCAACCATAGGTAGAAAGCGAGGTTATGGATAGAAGCGATCTGTAAGCCAAGCATTTCTTTCGCCTTGATCAAGTGGTGCAGATAAGCCTTGCTATATAAGGTATCCACGTAGGAATGTCCGTCCGGATCGACCGGCGAGAAATCGTTCTCCCATTTCTTGTTACGCATATTGATAGTACCGAAGCGGGTGAACAGTTGGCCGTTGCGTCCGTTACGGGTCGGCATGATACAGTCGAACATATCGATGCCTCGTTCGATCCCTTCCAGCAGATTGATCGGGGTTCCTACGCCCATCAAGTAACGAGGCTTATCTTTCGGCAAGATCTCGTTCACGACCTCGATCATCTCGTACATCTTATCGGTAGGCTCGCCAACGGCCAATCCCCCGATAGCGTTTCCATCGGCACCTTTTCGGGCCACGTTCTCCGCCGCCTTCTGCCGCAAGTCCGTATAGACGCATCCCTGTACGATCGGGAAGAGACTTTGCCGGTAGCCGTATTTCGGCTCCGTGCTGTTGAAGCGGGCGAAACAACGATCCAGCCAACGCTCGGTCAGGCCCAGTGATTGCTTGGCGTAATTGTAGTCGGCATCTCCCGGGCAACACTCATCGAAGGCCATGATGATATCCGCGCCGATAGAGCGTTCGATATCCATCACCTTCTCCGGCGTGAACATATGCTTGGAGCCGTCGAGATGCGAGCGGAACTCGGCTCCCTCTTCATGCAGTTTACGATTGTCGGAAAGGGAGAATACCTGAAACCCCCCGCTATCGGTTAATATCGGCCGATCCCACGTATTAAACTTATGCAAGCCTCCGGCCTGCTCCAAGATCTGGATACCGGGACGAAGATACAGATGGTACGTATTCCCCAAGATGATTTGTGCCTTGGTATCTTCCTTTAGCTCGGTCATATGTACACCCTTTACCGTACCTTGCGTACCCACGGGCATAAAAATAGGCGTCTCGATTACCCCGTGATCGGTGGTAATCAAGCCCGCCCTAGCGTTCGATTTCGTATCGTTATACTGTAATTCAAATGTCATGTATCAAAAATTTGTGACAAAGGTAGCATTTTTCTCTTAGAATCCGAAGTCATCTATTTCTACCTTTTTCACCTCTTCCTCTTTGGGCTTCTCCACGAACTTGTGAACCTCGTTCGCCTTAATGATGATCGCTCTCATCGGGCGTACGGGACAGATCGATTCGCAGCCGCCACAACCGATGCAAAGATCCGGGTTTACTTGCGGGATGGTAAGCGTGCCCTCGTAAGGAACCATATGCACGGCTTGGGTAGGGCAGTGCTCCGAGCAGGCCCCGCAGTCCGTCCCCTCCGTCTTTACGATACAGCGGTTGATGAAGAAGGTGGCGATGCCCACTTGCGTAGTAGCTTTCTCTTCCTTAGTAAGCGGTTTTATAGCGTGCGTGGGGCAAACCTCCGAGCAGACCGTGCATTCGTAGTTGCAATAACTGTCGATGTAAGCGATACGGGGTTTCAACATATAATCAAAGCCGTACTCCAGTCCCGTGGGACGTAGTACATGACTCGGGCATTGAGTCACGCAAATCTGGCATCCGGTACATACATCCTTGAAACGCTCTAAGCTGATCGCTCCCGGCGGTACGATAGGGGGCCATTTCTTGCCGTGCTTACCTTGCCCGTGCTGCCCTTTGCCATGCCCTTTTTCCATTCCTTGGGCAATGGTGGATACGATCGGGAGGGAGGCCGCGGCGGTAGCCCCTGCCGAGAGAAATGTACGGCGGCTGTTCGGAGCGGTAGCCTGTTGGATCACGTCCGTTTGTATGCGAGCTGTTTCGGCTTCTTTCTTGAAGGAAGGCTTGAAACGATATTGCAATCCTCCTTTAGCGCACGAGGACACGCAGTTGAAGCAATCTACGCAACGGGAGGTATCTACGGTGAGGTTCTTGCTGTCGATCGCCTCCGCCTTACAAGTATGCTCGCAATTACCACAATGCGTACAGGCTTCTTTGTCAAAGGAGATCCGGAAAAACGAATACCGGGAGATCAGGCTCAACAGCGTTCCTACTGGGCAAAGCGTATTGCAGAACAACCTTCCCCGGAATACGACCATAAGGATGAATACGAGCAACGCGACCAAAGCGGATACCACGCCGAATACCGTCACGTTGCTAATCGTGACGTGATAAAGCGTATAGTTATCCATCCGTGCCAATCCGTCGGCCAGCAGGTTATTGACCCACATGACGACCGGACGGGACAGGTTGTTCGCTATACGGCCGAAGTTACTGTACGGATCTAGCAACGTACATAATTCGATCATCCCGAAAACAGCCAGTACGAATGTAAGCCCGAGAATAGAGTACCGTAAGATATTCATGGGCTTATGATAGCTGAACCTGCGTACTCCTTTCTTTTTCTTCTTTCCGATACAGAAAACCCGGTTGATAATATCTTGCAATACGCCCGCCGGGCAAATAACCGAGCAATAGATCCGGCCGAGCAATAAAGCCAATACGAATTGGAAGACTACCAACCCCGCCATTCCCCCTAAAATAGCGGGCATGATCTGGAGATGCAACAACGTGTGCAGGTTGTCCGGCAATACATCGGCGAAATCAACGAAGAATAAAAGTATGGGTACGAAAATGAGGATCGCGAGTACGACCCGCAATCCTTTTAAGTAATTAGGCTTCTTCATCCTCGATTATATCTTAATACGTTTGATCGTCACATTATCCAGATTTGTCGTACCCAGCTTTAAAGCCTCGCCTTTACCGATATGACCTACGGCAGCCATATCCAGCTTCTTCACTTGGTTGAACAGGCGAAGGGCGGCCGTGTCGATAGCGACGATATTGGTGGAGGCGATCAAGGATTTCAAGGTAGCCACATCGGCCGCGCTCTTTCCTTGTGGGCCGTTTTGGTGCATGATACGATAAGCGTCCACGATGTTCAATACCGGTTTCTTTTGCCAAGTGCAAATATCGGCGATGCATTGTTGCAAATCATTTTGATGGAAGAAACGGCGATCCCATACGATTCCCATATAGTTCTTCATGGCGCAAGTCATCTTCGCCCCACCATGGTTCTTCAATACGGGGACGTTGATCCATGCGTCCGCCTCGATCAGGGCCTCATGGATCTTGGCGCTTTTCAGGTTCACGCCACCCGGGATGGATACTTCCTTGAAATATTTCTCGTCGTTGGCGGGTATGATGATACCTCCGGCCTCTTTTACGGCCTCGGCGATCCCGCTCGTCTCGTAGCATTTCTGCCAGTTATCGCAGGTGTGGTCGAATACGGTCACTTTAGAGGCGCCGGCCTCCAAGCATTTCTTGACCAAGGCTTTCACTAATTTGGGGTTCGTATTACCGGCCAATTCAGGAGAGCGGTCCCAACCGATATTCGGCTTGATCACGATCTTTTGTCCTTTCTTTACGAAGTTTCCGATACCGCCAAGGGCTTCCAAGGCTTTATCTAGCATCACCTCCGGCTCTCCACCCATAACGGCTACCATATCGGGAGCCTTTTCTACGGCTACGGTGTTCGTGGAAAGGGCCGCTTGTAGACCTTCAAAATTTAAGGATAGAGCCGCGCTAGCGATGACACTGGTCTTTAAAAAATCACGACGTTTCATAATTGTATACTATATTGGTTTATACTTGATTTACGGTACGGTCTTTTTTTACTCGCTTGTTATTCCGAACAAAGATAATGATTATTTTGATATGCGAGTCAACTCTTTTTACAAAGTAGAACTGCTTTTTACTGCAACCCGGGTTGCAGTGATCTTGCGTAATAAGATAAATTCTTGTCGGAAGGCATATCGGTTCTGATAATATTTTTCTACCTTGCGAGGCAAAAAACAGATTGTATGGTTTTATATTGTAGAGTATCATTGAACGCTTTTGTCGAAAGCTTTCGGACTACCTCGGGGCCTGATTCCTTTTTCACGCTTCCGGCGAAGGGGTTGATGCATATCGTGCCGCAAGAGGAGATTGAGTATGGGCTTTCCTTGCTTAGGGAGTCTATCGGCTTGTATGAGGAACGCAAAGGGATACCTGTGGAAAAGAGCAAGAAAGCGATGCCCTTTTTCAGACAGGACAGCCGGATGCTGGTGGGGCCGGAGATAGGCATGTACGTGATCCCTTTGTATGAGAAACCCGGTGAGCCGGCCCGCTATGCCGAGCCTTCTCTGCTCCTTGAGCTGGACTATCAGTCGTTGGGCGAGCTTTGCCTGTTCGAGAATTATTCCCTGTTGTCCTGCAAGTATGAGAAGGAGCCTATCTTGAACCATTTTACGGCACAATTGGAAAAGGAATACGATACCTTCTTTTTTGATGAGGAGCACACGGGCTTTACGCCTGATTCCCGCTTTTTCTCGATGCTGTGTAACGCCTGTCTGGAGGTGAAGCAGCCTTCCTCGGTGGGGGATAAGGAATGGCGGTTGGCCTCGCTGCAAGCTACGGATGAGGTGCTCTATCGTTATGAGCATGGAAACTTGATCCCATACGTTCCGATATCGATGCCGGTAGACTGCCTGAAACGGGTTTATCTGGAAGATTTCCGGCGACAGCCCTTATTATTCGGGACTTTGAACGGTTTCTTGAAAAGCAAGGGACTTCCCGCCGAACAATTACTAAACTTATCATAAGGAATGAAGACAGTATCAAATCAAGAACTAACGATCCGTGTCTCCGAACATGGAGCGGAGTTGAGTAGTATCGTAGCGAACGCTACGGGAAAGGAGTATCTCTGGCAAGCGGACCCCGCTTTCTGGAAACGTCATTCCCCGGTATTGTTCCCGATCGTCGGGAGCGTATGGAAGGCCGAGTATCGGAACGAGGGAACCGTGTATCCGCTGTCGCAGCACGGCTTTGCACGGGATATGGATTTTACGTTGATCGATGAGGCGGAGAACGAGTTGCGTTTCGCGCTGGAAAGTACCCCGGACACGCTGAGAGCCTATCCGTTCCCTTTCCTTCTGGAGATCGGGTATCGTTTGGAGGGCAATAAGGTGGAGGTGCTTTGGCGTGTGAAGAATACGGGAGATAAGACGATGCATTTCCAGATCGGCGCTCATCCGGCTTTCCTGTACCCGAATTATGAGGTGGATCAACCGGATCGAGGGTATTTCGCTTTCGATGTGAAAAAAGATCTCGTATACCGTGCGCTGGTGGAGAAAGGGTGCGTAGGGGACGTGGTTCGTCCGGTACCTTTGGATGCGGACGGCTTGCTGCCGTTGAATATCCATACGTTCGATATCGATACGTTTATCTTGGAGGACAGCCAGATTAAGCGGGTGGACTTATTGGATGTGGAGAAACGTCCGTACCTTTCGCTCACCTTTACGGCTCCGGTGGTAGGCTTATGGTCTCCGCCTACGAAAAACGCTCCGTTTGTCTGTATCGAACCTTGGTATGGGCGTTGCGACCGGGTGGATTATACGGGTGAGTATAAAGACCGGGATTGGGCATGGCATTTGGAACCGGGAGAGGTCTTCGATGCCTCCTATACGATAGAGATAGCGGGGGCTTGATCGCTTCGTTGATATTAGCCGTAGGCAGACGACGCTGATTATATCGTGATCGTCTGCCTATGTTTTGTTTTAGATGTTGGCTATTTTATTTAATAGCTCCATCTTCCCGAATAAGATCAGTAGATCATCAGCCTCGATCACCAATTCCTCGCTGATGCGGCTGATAACCTTGTATTCTGTTTGTGTGAGTCCGATCAGGTTCTTTTTCTCGTAAGGACGTTCGATCGCTACCAGATGGATGCCGAAATTCTCCTCGAAATCAATATTTTTGATCGTTTGCCCGACAAGAGTGGCCGGTGTCTTGATCTTATAGAGATGTTCCGTATCGGTTACTTTATACCAATGCCTGAACAGGCCGCCTAAAGACGCTTGGGAGGTATACATCGTAGAGAAATCCTCTTCCGGTGTGATAATCTCGCTTACCCCGATCGCACGGATCACAGTCTCATGGATCGATGAGATCGCCCGCACGATCAGTTTGCCCGCATCCAGACTCTTCAATAAAGCGACGGTCTGAACGGAAGTCCCGAAATCCTTACCGAATGTTACGATAATGGCATCCATCTCGCTCAATGGCAGGGTGCTCAATGCCTCTTTGTCCGTGGAGTCCAAGGCGATCGCCCCCGCTATGTCGTTCTTTAGCATATCGACACGATGCAGATCCATGTCTACGCCGATCACCTCATTGCCGACACGTGTCAAGTCCTTCGCTATCGCACGTCCTAAATTCCCTAATCCGATTACTAAATATTTCATGCTATCTTATTTTTACATTAATATATTTTCTTGTGGATATGTATAGTCCTTTTTCGTGTATTCCTTGCAGAAACTTACGAGGAAGGCCAATACCCCGATACGTCCGACCAGCATCGTGCTGATAATGATGATTTTCCCGATAGGGGTGAGGTGAGGGGTATAATCGATACTCAAGCCTACGGTACTCAAGGCGGAAACAACCTCGAACAATAGGGAGAACAGCGGCGCCCCTTTTTCCGTATAGGATAATACCCACGTAGCGATCGCCACCCACATGAAGTACATCATGATGATAGCGAATGCCCGGCGGATAGCGAATGGGGCGATCTCCCGTTTTCTCACTTCCACTTTATCTTTCTCACGTGCGGCGTTCAAGGTCGTAACCAGAGCTACGAAAACGGTGGTCACTTTCAAGCCGCCGCCGGTGGACATAGGGGCGGCTCCGATTACCATAAGGATCAACGTCAGCATTAAGGTCGGAGGGGCCAATGTAGCCATATCCGCTACGTTGAATCCTGCCGTTCTAGGCGTGACGGCGCCTAAGAACGCATTTGCCAGTTTCCCCCGCAGGGGAAGGTCGCCCAAGGTATTGTCATACTCGAAAAAGAGGTAGAAAGCCGTTCCGGTAATTAACAGGATCAAGGTAGATATAACAACAATGTACGTATGTACATTAATAATACGGGGCGTATGGATATAATGCTTTTGCTTACCGATCAATATCTTGATACCATTCATCAGCAAGTGATGCAAGAGTTTCAGGTAATTGAAGACGATCGGGAAGCCCAAGCCTCCGAATATAATCAGCATGGCTATCCAGAAATGGAGGTTGTACTTATCCGCCACTAACGGATCGTACATATTGCCGCTCAAGGTAGAGATCCCTGCGTTACAAAAAGCGGACACGGCATGAAACATTGCGTAGAATAATTCCTGCTGCGTACCTCCCGGCAGGCTTCCCCGTACGTCCATATAAATAAAATAGGCGCCGATCCCCTCGATAAACAAGGTCACGAAAAGAATGTTTAAGATGACCCGGAACAACCCTCCCGTCCGATCCTCGTTCAACATATCTTTCAGCATCATCTTGCTCGTAAAAGAGGATTTCCCCATGAAGGAGAGGGCGAAGAAAGAGGTAAATGTCATGACCCCGATACCGCCGATCTGTATTAAAATCATGATGATAATATGCCCGATATGCGTGAAACTAGTGGCTACGTCGACGGTGGTTAGTCCGGTTACGCATACCGAGGTCGTGGAGATAAACAAAGCGTCGATAAACGGAATCCGGTGCGTAGTGGCGTTCGGCAACGATAGCAACCCGGCCCCGACCAATATCACGAACACGAAACTGAGCAAGAAAAGCAACGAGGGCTTGATCCGTGTCTGCATCAGCGTGAACGTCTGCCGGGATAAGTGAATCGTGCTAAGCAGCAATAATAAGACATATACGAAGAGAGGTTTCGTAAGGAAAGACAAATAAGGCAAAGAGTGCGCTATGGCATCCTTGAAAAATATCTTGCTGGATAATACGGCGAATAAAAGGAAATAGATGCTGATATCGAGATACAACATTTTCTCCTGTATGATTTCTTGGAACCTCACCACGTACCGGAGTGTTATGCCCGTGAAAAAAGCTAGCAGGATGAATGGGCGGGAGCGCTCTAGGATATGGACGGAATCGGGTGTCTGTACAAAGCCGAATTGGTAGATCAATACGAAGAAAGAGGCTAAGGAGGCGAGTAGGATAATCGCTTCCGCTATCCCGTTCAATAATCCCTTCATTTTACCCCAATAAATCAGCCAAGAGAAGTATATGTTTTTTAGATTCATGTCCGATGTTTTATAAATATAACAAATGTAGGAAATAAAAGTTAGAGGTACGTGAAAGCGCCTTCATTATTTGTTCTCATACTAATTGTTTTACTTACATTATGTGTTGTATAGCATATTGTATGATGTACGATACTGAAATATCAGAAAAATAATCAATTAGGAGGTGCAAAAAAGACCTTTTGTAATTGCTTTGTTTAGAAAAATACTTATATTTGCGCAAATCTAATTACTGATATCATGGATACACAAAACGAGAATAGAGAGATGCTTTCCCCCTATGTTTCCGTAGACTGCGTTCTTCTCGGCATCAATGATGACAAGCTCACCGTGCTGTTGGCGGAGCGGAAAAGTGAGGAAGGCGAGTTGATCGGCTATAAATTACCCGGCAGCCTGATCTATGAGAACGAGGATTTAGATGACGCCGCCTATCGGATACTGAATGATTCGACCGGCTTGAAGCGTGTCCAATTGAAACAATTCCGTTGTTTCGGTTCTCCCGCCCGTACCTCGAACCGGTTGGACGTGATGTGGCTGGAGGCGACTTCCAAGGTGAAGATCGGACGGTTGATCACGGTCGCTTATCTCGCCTTGTGCAAGAATAGCAGGAAGACGTGTCCGGCCGATAAATCCGACTCGATCCGTTGGTGCCCTATCGACGATCTTCCTCGCTTGCCATTCGATCATAAAGAGATTATCGAGGCTGCCATACAGGAGATCCGTAATTGGGTAGAGAAGGAACCCGCCATCATTTTCGACTATATGCCGATGAAGTTCACGGCGTTCCAGCTCAGGCGCACGTACGAGGTGATCTATAACCGTGAGATGGACGTGCGTAATTTTCATAAGAAGATGAATTCCTTGGATTACGTGGTACCCACGGAGGATATGCAAGATGGGGTCGCCCATCGTGCCGCCCGGTATTATCGGTTTGATAAGGTGAAATATAATCAACAACGTTCGAAGTTTAATAAGATATAAAACCATACGATTATGTGTTTGTTAGGATGTGATATTGGAAGTTCTTCCATCAAGGTCTCTATCGTCGATGAGGAGACCGGGTTAACAATAGGTGCGGATTTTTATCCCAAAGAAGAGGCCCCGATCAAGGCGTTGCGTCCGGGGTGGGCGGAGCAAAATCCGGAGGATTGGTGGTCGTACGTGAAGATCGCTATGAAAGGTGCCATGAGCAAGGCGAAGGTGAAAGGCGAGGATATCAAGGCGATCGGTATCTCGTACCAGATGCATGGCTTGGTGGTGGTGGACAAGAAGATGGAGGTGCTTCGTCCATCTATTATCTGGTGCGATAGCCGTGCTGTTCCTTATGGCGAGCGTGCGTTTAAGAATATAGGCGAGAAGCGATGCCTTTCCCACCTATTGAACTCGCCGGGTAATTTTACCGCTTCTAAGCTGGCTTGGATCAAGGAGTACGAGCCGGATATCTACGACCGTATCCATAAGATCATGTTGCCGGGAGATTTCATCGCTATGCGCCTGACGGGGGATATCGTGACTACGGTTTCCGGTTTGTCGGAGGGGATTTTCTGGGACTTCAAGAATAATGCCTTATCGGAGGATTTGATGAATTATTATGGATTCAGTAAGGATCTGATTGCCGATATCCGTCCGACGTTCGGTTTGCAGGGCGAGGTTACCGCCTCGGTCGCGGCCGAGTTGGGACTGAAGAAAGGTACGCCGGTTACCTATCGTGCGGGCGACCAACCGAATAACGCATTATCATTGAATGTATTGAATCCGGGCGAGATAGCGGCTACCGGCGGGACTTCCGGAGTGGTGTATGGTGTGAACGGCAAGGTGAATTACGATACGCTTTCCCGTGTGAATACGTTCGCCCACGTGAACCATACGACGGAGCAGACCCGCTTGGGTGTCTTGTTGTGCATCAACGGGGTCGGTATCCTTAATTCTTGGATCAAACGGAATATAGCGCCGGAAGGTATCAACTATAATGAGTTGAATGATTTGGCGGCTACGGTTCCTATCGGCTGCGACGGCCTTTCGATCTTGCCGTTCGGAAACGGGGCGGAGCGTATGTTGCAGAATAAGCAGATCGATTGCTCGGTTCATGGATTGAACTTCAACATACATACCAAGGCCCATATGGCTAGGGCGGCGCAAGAAGGTATCGTGTTCGCCTTTAAATACGGTATGGATATCATGAATGAGATGGGGATCGATATTCAGGTAATCCGTGCGGGGAACGCGAACTTGTTCTTAAGCCCGATCTTCCGGGATGCCTTGGCGGGCGTGACGGGTACGGTGATCGAACTGTATGATACGAATGGTGCGGTAGGCGCGGCCAAGGGGGCCGGTATTGGCGCCGGTATCTACAAGAACGCAGAAGAAGCGTTCGCTTCCTTGAAGAAGATCAACGTGATCGAGCCGGACGGTTTCAAGGCGAATGCTTATTGCGGGGCGTTCGAGACGTGGAAAGAACGCTTGGAACAATCTATTTAACGGCTGAATTATTTACATTTTTAATATATATTATTATGAGTTACTTTAAAGGAGAGAAAGAATTTTTCCCGGGAATCGGACAGATTCAGTTTGAGGGACGTGAGTCAAAAAATCCGTTGGCATTTCATTATTATGACGCGGATAAGGTAGTTATGGGTAAAACACTAAAGGATCATTTGCGCTTCGCTATGGCTTATTGGCATACCTTATGTGCTGAGGGAGGTGATCAGTTTGGTGGTGGAACAAAATCATTCCCTTGGAATGACAGTGCGGACGCTATCACCCGTGCGAAGTACAAGATGGACGCCGCTTTCGAGTTTATGACCAAATGTAATATTCCTTACTATTGCTTCCACGACGTGGACGTAGTGGACGAGGCTCCTACGCTGGGCGAGTTCGAGAAACGTTTGCAGACGATGGTGGAACATGCCAAGGAGCATCAAGCCGCTACCGGAAAGAAGCTTCTATGGTCTACCGCGAACGTCTTCAGCAATAAGCGTTATATGAACGGCGCCGCTACGAACCCTTATTTCCCGACCGTGGCATGCGCTGGCACGCAGATCAAGAACGCTATCGACGCTTGTATCGCTTTAGGGGGCGAGAACTATGTATTCTGGGGCGGCCGTGAGGGTTATATGAGCCTATTGAACACGAACATGAAACGAGAGAAGGATCATTTAGCCATGATGTTGACGATGGCCCGTGATTATGGCCGTAAGAACGGTTTCAAGGGTACGTTCCTGATCGAGCCTAAACCGATGGAACCGACAAAACATCAATATGACGTGGATTCGGAGACCGTGATCGGTTTCCTTCGCCATTATGGACTGGACAAGGATTTCGCCTTGAATATCGAGGTGAACCACGCTACCTTGGCCGGACATACATTCGAGCATGAGTTGCAAGCCGCCGCCGACGCCGGCATGTTGTGCAGTATCGACGCAAACCGTGGCGATTACCAGAATGGTTGGGATACGGATCAATTCCCGATGGATATCTATGAGCTGGCACAGGCTTGGCTGGTCATCCTTGAGGGAGGTGGCTTGACTACCGGAGGTACGAACTTCGACGCCAAGACCCGCCGTAATTCTACGGACTTGGAGGATATCTTCATCGCTCATATCGGTGGTATGGACGCTTTCGCCCGTGCCTTGATGATCGCCGCCGATATCCTTGAGCACTCAGATTACCGCAAGATGCGTGCCGAGCGCTACGCTAGTTTCGATGCCGGTGAGGGCAAGGCATTCGAGGATGGCAAGCTTACGCTGGAAGATCTTCGTACGATCGCTTTGCGTGACGGCGAGCCGAAACAGATCAGCGGTAAGCAGGAATTATACGAGATGATTGTAAATCTGCATATCTAAATAATTGAAAATCGAGAATTGGGAATTGGGAATTGAAAATTATCGTGCGTAAGCCCTAGTTTTCAGCTCTCAATTCTCAGTTTTTAATTAATAAATCTATTCCATGAAAAGTAACAACACTTATATTTTCGCTCTTACCTTGGTCGCTACCTTGGGAGGTCTGCTGTTTGGGTATGACACGGCGGTGATCTCCGGTACGGTGGAGTCTTTGCGTAAGTTCTTCATCGAGCCGCAAGGGCTTCCGTTGGATCAAGCCAACGCCTTGGAGGGGTTCGTGGTGAGTAGTGCGTTGATCGGATGTATCCTCGGCGCCTCGTTCGCCGGGTGGATCAGCCAGCGTTACGGCAGGAAGCCTACGTTGATACTGGCCGCTATCCTTTTCTTGCTTTCCGCTATCGGCTCGGCTTGGCCGGAGCTGTTTATCGGCATGCCCGGAAGTGGCGATCATACGTTTATGTATGCGTTCGTGGCTTATCGTATTCTGGGAGGTATTGGCGTGGGGCTGGCCTCCATGGTATCGCCGATGTATATCGCCGAGGTGGCTCCGGCCGATCGCCGGGGGAATCTGGTGGCATGGAACCAGTTTGCCATTATCTTTGGTATGCTGGTGGTATATTTCGTGAATTATACGATCGCCCTTCAAGGAGATGCCGCTTGGCTGAATACGATCGGCTGGCGTTGGATGTTCGCTTCCGAGATTATTCCGGCGGTATTGTTCCTCTCGTTCTTGATGTTCGTGCCGGAGACGCCTCGTTATCTCGTGATGCGTGGGCGTACGGAGAAGGCGTTGGGCGTCTTGAGCCATTTGATGGATCAGGCGGACGCTGGCCGTGAGCTGGAGGATATACGGAATAGTTTCAAGGAGAAAGCTCCGTCGATGAAGCCTTACTTCCGGTTTATGGGGACTTGGCTGGCGCTGTTCTTGGCCGGCTACGGGTTGTTGTCGTGGGCAGGTAATACGAATGCGTTGGAGATCGCCTTGTTGGCTAGTTTCTGTATCGCCTTGCTGTTCCCGATCCGGTCGTTTGGCGTGCTGATCATCTTGGTGGGCGTGTTGCTCTCCGGTTTCCAGCAATTCGTGGGGATCAACGTGGTGCTTTACTATGCCCCGGAGATCTTCAAGACGATGGGAGCGGCCACGGACGCCGCCCTTTTGCAACAGATCGTGGTAGGGGCGGTGAACCTGTCGTTTACCGTATTGGCTATTTTCACGGTGGATAAGTTCGGACGCCGTCCGTTGATGATTATCGGGGCGCTCGTCATGGCGGTATCTATGTTGATCTTGGGAACTACTTTCTATACGCGTTCGGTGGGTATGGGATCATTGGTCTGCATGCTGATTTATACGGCGGGATTCGCTATGTCGTGGGGCCCGGTCTGCTGGGTGCTGCTGGCCGAGATCTTCCCGAACTCGATCCGCTCCACGGTGATGAGTATCGCCGTAGCGGCGCAGTGGATTGCCAACTTCTTGGTATCATGGACATTCCCAATGCTGGATAAGAATCAATACTTGACCGATACGTTCAATCACGGTATGGCCTATTGGATCTATGGCGTGATGGGTATATTGGCGGCGTTGTTCATCTGGAAATTTGTCCCCGAGACGAAAGGAAAGACGCTGGAGGAGATGGAAGGTTATTGGGAACGGTAACCAAACCTGAGACAAGATAATATATGAGTAAAAAAGGACGGATCAATCTACCCGTCCTTTTTTCGTAATGAACCTTAATGCCCCAATTTAGACGCCGGATTCGCCATCGCCGCCCGATAGCTCTGGAAAGTAACCGTAGATACGGTCAGTGTCATTATGATTACCAAAGCCACTAAAAATACCCATATGTAGATCGGCGTTTTATAAGCGAAGCTTCGTAGCCAAACATTCACCCCGTAATAAGCAAGCGGGATCGAGATAATAAAACAGACGAGCGTGATCCGGAGGAAAGACGAGTTCAGCATCCAAAGGATCTGCCGGACCGTGGACCCATGTACTTTCCGCACGGCTATCTCCTTTTCCCGTCCCTGTAGCTCAAAGATAACCAGTCCGAATACTCCCACGAGAGATAAAAAGACGGCCATCAGGCAAAGGGCGGTAATCAGCGCTCCCTGCCGCCCACTTTTACTGTAAAGCTCCTCCAGCGCCGTATCAAAGAAATGGATATCGGCCGGATAACCCGGGATCAATTCATCCGTTACCTTCCGGATATGCTCGATAGCCGTCCGGGGATTTCCGCCGGCGATCTTGACATAAGCGTATCTTTCCGGCACCGAACGGCGGTAATGATTCTTAGCCGAGGTCCAAAGTCCCATCGGGCGTAACTCTTTATACAGGGATTCATAATGGACATCCTCAAAGATACCGACAATCCGTACCGGTATATCATTATCCGTGATGCTTGTCCCTACCAAGTCCGATAGGTCGTCCAGTTTCTCGGGGGAAAGACCCGAGGCGATCTCCCTCGCTGCCGTCTCGCTAAGGAGGCAAACGACCTGCGTGTTATCCGCCGCCTCATCCGTCGGCCGGAACTTCCTTCCGGCGATCATCTTTACATCCATTAGCTCCGGGAAATTGGCAGATACTCCCAGCCAGCTCATATAATAATGTTGGCCTTTGTAATTATACCCGATGAAAGAACGTGATTCGTCCGAGACAAATTTGAACTCACTAAAGGAAACATCACGGATAACGGGGCTTTCCAAGAGACGTGCCTTGAACAATTCGCCCTTTTTCAAGGCCGCCCCCATGCTTAGTCTTACCTCCAGTACGTTTTCTTTGTTAAATCCCAAGTCCACGTTCCCTATATATCTGTTTTGCAAGGAGACGAACAACGCTCCGACAATCAGCGTGATCGAGATAACGAACTGGAACCCTATAAGTAACTTGCGAGTGTTCTTGGCCCGGTCGCTAAGGGTAAAAGACTTGTTCAGCGCCATGACAGGAGGAAACGAGGTGATATAGAAAGCAGGATACAAACCGGCCAGTATACCGCCGCCTGCGACAAGGAAGAATGTGTACGCCGGAATCTTCCAGTTGGCATACAGATCCAACGGATGCCCCACCATATTCGTGACCCATTGCACGTTATTCAAAAATAACAGGAAAAGCAAGGCGAGGAAGAAGGCGACAACCGAGATTCCCAAGGACTCCAAGACCAGATACTTCCGTAGCGTGGCGTCCGAGCTTCCCAGCACTTTCTGGATGGTGATCGACTTGGTGCGTATTGGCGCCAAGGCTATCGACAGGTTGATATAATTGACCAAGGCGATACCTATGATCAGGATGGCGATAAAGAATAACATATTCGTCCGTAGCTTATTACCGATGGGAGCGGCGTCCGCTCGGACCGGCTGGCCGAAATAGAGATCTGACAAGGGCCGGAGGCGCATATCCTCGATCGTGAAACTTTTCAGGAAAGCCCGGCTATCGGCCATATAGGTCTCGGTAGTGACAGAGGCGGATTCCGGCGTCGACATCAGCAGATAACAATAGTAAAGGCCGGTATGCCAGTTTTCCATCATCTCTTTCTCCATGATCGGGATATACAGGGCATTCTTCACCCGGGTGTTTTCCGGGAAATCGCGAAAGACGCCTCCCACGATATATACCGGCTCAAAACTAAGCCCATATATAATCGAGCCTTCGGCCCCGGCGAACTCCGACAGATAAACCGGCTTCCCGATAGGATTTTCCTCGCCGAAGAGTTTCCGGGCCATGCTCTCCGGGATCAGCGTCCCTTCCGGACGTTTCAGGCAATCCGTATCGCCGGCCACCAGCTCGAAGCCAAAGATCTTAGTATATCCCGGGGTGATCCGTTCCACCTGCTCCATATAGCTCCGTGCGTCGGGCCCTTCACTGGCTGATATCCCAAAACGTACGGAGGAGTAAACAAGGTTGTTTGTGATAGCGGCCGCTTCTATATAAGGGGAGGCGGCGATGAAACGCTCTAGTTGTGGACGTGCGAAATTAGCCTCCCATATCCCGTCATCCCGCTTGTTTTCTAACTGAAAAATCCTTTCCCTGTTCAAGAGGGAAGCGTCGAAGCTATATTCATGACCGACATGTATGCTTATCAGCATGAATAACAGGAAAGCGAAGCTAAGTCCTAAAAGATTAGTGACCGTCGCTAATTTATAATGTCTCAAGACATAAAGCAGGTTCTTGAATGTACTTTGCATGGTATAAGTTCTTTTAATTTTAAACCCTTTGATCTGGAAATACAAAGCAAAGCTATTCCTTTATTTACGTTCCTGTGTTATTTTTTTGACAAACGGTTACTTTCTGTTGATGAATTGTGATATTATCAATAATTTCCTTATTTTTGCCATCATACTTCAAAAAGAAACAAGCGCTATGTTACACAAAGGCTATCGGATGCTTTTCAACTGCCTGATGTTTTATCTCTAGCAGATACTCTCCCTATATAAACTCATGGGGGCGGGGATGCCCGTCCTGTGTAACAATAAAAAATAACCTTGATGAGGGCGGATAGATCCTACCTCTACGATAAAATATATAATTTTATGAATACAACCCATCACACACATTCATGCGTACATGATACCGTCTCTTCCGTAGGAGCGAACAATTTCGAGATGAACGACCGTATCAAACGTCTGCGTCGGCAGACCTTCGAGGCCCAACCTTCCCTCTCCATCGAGCGGGCCTTGATCGAGACCCGTTTCTATCAGGAGAATTACGGGAAGTATCCGATCCCTATCCTGCGTGCCCTGAACTTCTTGGAGATCTGCAAGCGGAAGACGATCTATATCGGCGAGGACGAGTTGATCGTCGGCGAGCGGGGGCCCCGCCCCAAAGTCGTGCCTACCTTCCCGGAACTTACCTGCCATAGCGTGGAGGACTTGCATATATTGAATACCCGGGAGCTGCAACGTTACACTATCTCCCAAGAAGATATCGATACCTACGAGCGGGAGGTGATCCCGTACTGGAAAGGCCGTACCCAGCGGGAACGCATCTTCAGTCACGTCCCCAAGGAATGGAAAGAGGCGTACGAGGTGGGTATGTTCACCGAGTTCATGGAGCAACGTGCCCCCGGGCATACCGCTTTGGACGGCAAGGTCTACCAATATGGCCTGCTGGACTTGAAGAAACGTATCGAGGGGGAACTAAGCGCCTTGGATTTCATGAACGACCCCGAGGCCACGGACAAGCAGGAGGAGCTGACGGCCATGTCTATCTCCTGCGACGCCGCTATCCTGCTGGCCGAGCGACACGCAGACTTGGCTGACGAGATGTCTCTCACCGAGAAAGATCCCCGCCGTGCCGCCGAGCTGAGGAAGATCGCCGAGGTATGCCGCCGGGTTCCCGCCCACGCTCCCCGTACCTATTGGGAAGCGATCCAGATGTACTGGTTTGTCCACCTCGGTACGATCACGGAGCTGAATGGTTGGGATGCCATGAACCCCGGTCATTTCGACCAGCATCTGGCGCCTTTTTACGAGAAAGAGATCGCCGCCGGAACCTTGACCCGTGACGAGGCGAAAGAGTTGATGTCTTGCTTCTTCATCAAGGTAAACAATCATACCGCCCCGCCGAAAGTGGGTATCACGGCGAAGGAGAGCGGAACCTATAACGATTTCACGAACCTGAACATCGGCGGCATCCGGGCGGACGGTAGCGATGGCGTAAGCGAGGTCTCCTATATCATGTTGGAGACGATCGAGGAGCTGCATATCCTCCAGCCCGGCAGCGCCATCCACGTCAGTGCCCGTACGCCGGAGCGTTTCCTTCGTGCCGGGTGCAAGGTGATCCGCCAAGGCCATGGCTACCCGTCGGTATTCAACCCGGATGTGTACGTGCAGGAGTTGATGCGGCAAGGCAAGTCGCTGCGTGACGCCCGCGAGGGAGGTTGCAGCGGTTGCATCGAGGTGGGCGCTTTCGGGAAGGAGGCGTACGTGCTGACCGGTTACCTGAACGTGCCGAAGATATTGGAGGTGACGCTGCATAACGGCGTAGATCCGGTAAGCGGTCGCAAGGTCGGTCTGGAGACCGGCGATCCCCGTGGTTTCCGGACGTATGAGGAGCTTTACGCGGCATTCATGCGCCAGATCCATTATTTCGTGGACATGAAGGTGCGGGTCAGCAACTATATCGACCGCATGTTCGCCAAGTACGCCCCCGCCACGTTCCTCTCCCTGTTTATCGATGATTGTATCGCGAAGGGTAAGGATTACTACAATTGCGGGCCTCGTTACAATACCACTTATATCCAGTGTACCGGATTAGGCACGATAACCGATAGCCTTTCCTCTTTGCGGAAACACGTCTTCGAGGATAAGACCTTCACGATGGAAGCCTTGTTGGATGCGATGGCGGATAATTTCGAGGGACATGAACCGATGCGCCAAATGATCCTGAACCGTACGCCTTTCTTTGGCAACGATGATCCGTACGCCGACCAGATCGCCGTCCGTGTCTTCGACGATTTATATGACGCGATCGAGGGCAAGCCGAATACGAAAGGGGAGTGTTTCCATTTGAATATGTTATCCACCACTTGCCACGTCTACTTCGGCAAGGTGATGGGAGCCACTCCGAACGGCCGCTTGGCCGGGCGTGCCATCTCCGACGGTACCTCGCCCTCGCACGGAGCCGATACCCACGGGCCGTCCGCCGTTGTCAAGTCCCTCGGCAAGCTGGATCAGGTGAAGAGCGGCGGCACGCTGCTGAACCAACGCTTCCTGCCCAGCCTGCTCCGGCGGGAGGAGGATATCTCGAAGCTGGCCTCCTTGATCCGTAGCTACTTCGCCTTGGGTGGCCATCATATCCAATTCAATATCGTGGATACGGAAACGCTTTACGCCGCCCAGAAGTGTCCGGAGGACTACCGGGATCTGCTGGTCCGTGTAGCGGGCTATAGCGACTATTTCAACGATATGAACGCCGATTTGCAAGCGGACGTGATCGCACGTACGGAGCAAGAGACTTTCTAGGCCATGCTGTTATTCGATATCAAACGATACGCCATAAACGACGGGCCGGGCATTCGTGTCACGATCTTCATGAAAGGATGCCCGCTTGCCTGCGTATGGTGCCATAACCCGGAAGGCATCTCGTCCCGGACGGAGAAGCTGTATACGAGGAAGAAGTGCATAGGTTGCGGGGCCTGCGTGAATGCCTGCCCCGTCGGGGCGTTGACCTTGACGCAAGCGGGCATCGTCACGGATCGCTCTCTGTGCCGCACATGCGGTAGATGCGCCGAGGTTTGTCCCACTTTGGCGATGGAGATGTCCGGCCGTGAGTATTCTATCGACGAGGTCATGCGTGAGATCGAGAAAGAGACGGTCTTTATGGATCGCTCCGAGGGAGGCGTTACCTTCTGCGGGGGAGAGCCGTTGTCGCGTCCGTCGGACTTGGTTGCCCTGCTGGATCGTTGCGGAGCGTTGGGAATCCATCGTGCGGTGGATACGACCTTGTTCGCCTCGCCGGATACCGTCCGTAGCGTAATGGGGCGCACGGATCTTTTTCTGGTGGATTTAAAACATATGGATTCCGGTAGCCATCGTCGTTTCACGGGTGTCCCGAACGAGCGTATCCTCTCCAATCTTCGGATGATCGCCGAGGCCGGGATGGACTTCCTCATTCGTATCCCGTTGATCGAGGGCGTCAATGCGGACGAGGAAAATATATCCCGTTCCGCCATCTTCTTGGCCTCCTTGCCGTGGGAGCGGAAAGTCGTTAATCTCCTCCCGTACCACGACATCGGAAAAGGTAAGCACGATAAGCGAGGAACCCTCTACAATCCCGGGCACCTTCCGCTATCCACCCCTTCCGAAGCAGTCCTGCAAAGGTGCATCGATCAATTCGCCTCCTGCGGGATAACCGCGTTGATCGGAGGATAATTAGAATAGGGGTGGGAACTGCTCGCCCTCATTTTACCATTTCTTCCGATACTCCGTAGGCGATATCCCGGCGTGTTGCTTGAAGTATTTACCGAAGAAGGATTGGTTGGCGAAGTTTAGCCGGTCTGATATCTCTTGGATGGAAAGGGTGGAGGAGGATAATAACGCCTTCGCCTCCAAGACAACGTAATTATCGATCCATTCCCCGGCTGTACGGTTGCTGACGTTCTTTACCAAAAGAGATAAATATTTGGGAGTCACACATAATTTTCCGGCGTAGAAAGCTACCGACCGTTCCTGCTTATGATGTAAGGCGAGCGTTTGTATGAACGCTGCGAACAACTCCTCTTGCCGGCTCTTCTTCACCTCGATCGGCATATGATTCTTAAACATGCCGTAAACCTCGTGGAATACCGCCAACAATAAGCTCTGGGCAATCTCTTTCCGGTAAGGATGCCCTTTCGCTTTCACTTTCTTCCAGAGAAAAGAATGATATTCCTTGATACAACCTATCTCCTCGGCATTCAACTCAGTGACCGGATGCTCCTTGATGTAGAAGAACGCCGGCAAGGTATTCTGTATATGAGGAATGATCTCCTCCATGAAATTCTTGGAGATGACGATGAAGATCCCGGCCACGTCCTCGCTACGTTCCACGTGTTGGATGATCTGATCGGGCAAGGACAATACGAGATGGTTTTCCCCTACGACATATTCCTCCATATTGATCCGTATACGCATGAAGCCTTTCGTACAAAGCGCGAATACGACGGCGTCTATTCGCATCGGATGGTCGAGCGAGGGAATATCGTCGATGTTATCGAATATGGCGAAATCCTCGTCGATGAAGTCTATGCCGGGTACGTTCTCGATAAGAGAGATACAAGCTTGAGGTAGATCTGTTACGTTCATAATTTATTCTTGTTTGGGCGATAAAATTAGTGAAATAATAGAATAATCCAATTGAAATGTGTCAAATGGGACAATTTGGTTGCAAAACGGAACTTCTTTGGAGTGGATAAACTCATCATCTTCGCGGTATAATAAATCATAGGATATGAAAAGGATGAAAGGCATTGTTTATGGAGGATTATTATCCGTCGTATTCGTGCTGTCCGGATGTTCGGGCAGTCAAAAAGAGGGACGGGATAGTAAAGAGATCCCGGTGGAGATCGTGAAGGTAGCGAAGACCGTTCCGGCTGATACAAGGAATTATGTGGGAACGGTAGAGGAGGTCGTATCTTCCTCGATTAGTTTTCAGGTGATGGGTAATGTAGAGCGAGTATTGGTGGGCGAGGGGCAGAAGGTCCGTGAGGGCCAACTACTAGCGGTGTTAGACAAGGCGACGCTGGAAAACGCCTATAATGCCTCGGCCGCTTCCTTGCGACAAGCGGAGGACGCCTATGCCCGCATGAGAACCTTGCACGAGAATAAGAGCCTGCCGGATATGAAATGGGTAGAGGTGGAGAGCAAATTGGAACAGGCCCGTTCCATGGAGCGAATCTCGAGGAAAAACCTTGAGGACCGGAACCTGTATGCCCCGTTCGGCGGCGTTATCGGCAAGCGCATGGTTGAGGCGGGAGAGAACGTGCAGCCCGGGCAACCGGTTTTCTCCTTGTTAAGGATAGAGACGGTAAACGTGAAGATCGCCGTCCCGGAGAACGAGGTCGCCACGCTAGGCGATCAAGCCGCTATGATAAAGGTAGCCGCTCTGGGCGGACAATGTTTTGAGGGGAAAGTGACGGAGAAAGGTATCGTGGCCAACCCTATCTCCCATACTTACGAGGCGAAGATCCGGCTGGAGAACCCGTCTGGCGCTTTGTTGCCCGGCATGGTTTGCGATGTACGCCTGTCGGGAGAGGAATCCGTGCCGGCTATCACCTTGCCGAACAACGCCGTGCTGATAGCGAACGACGGGGGGCGTTTCGTCTGGAAGGTCGTAGACGGAAAGGCGAAAGCTACGCCCGTACGGACGGGCGACTTGACGGAGCGAGGCTTGTTTATTCTGGAAGGGTTGAACGAGGGGGATATCGTCGTGATAGGCGGTTACCAGAAAATCAGTGAGGGCATGAGAGTGCGTGCGTTATGAGAGAACGTAAAAACGGAGTGATCGAATGGACCATGCGTCATTACCAGATCACGTTGCTGGTGATTACCGTGCTGGTCGGGTTGGGTATTTTGGGTTTGGTGGACATGCCGAAACAGGAGTTTCCGGAGTTCACCATCCGCCAAGGCGTGGTCGTGGGTGTTTACCCCGGGGCGACTTCCGGAGAGGTGGAGGAGCAGTTGGCCAAGCCTTTGGAGAGATACCTGTTTACCTTCAAGGAGGTAAAGAAGAAAAAGACGTACTCCATGTCAAGGGATGGAATGGTGTACGTAATGGTGGAGCTGAACGACGACGTGAACAATAAAGACGAGGTCTGGTCGAAGATCAAGCTCGGCTTGCAGAACTTCAAGTCGCAACTGCCCTCGGGCGTACTCGCCGTCATCGCGAATGATGATTTCGGCGATACTTCCGCCTTATTGATCACCTTGGAATCGGAAGACAAGACCTACCGGGAATTGCAGCGATACATGGAGACGCTGGAAGACCGCCTGCGCCGGATCGAGTCCGTATCCAACCTGCGCCGTTACGGGGTACAAAACGAGCAGATCTCGGTCTACTTGGATCCAGACAAGCTAGCCGCTTACGGCCTAGATACCCGTATGCTGATGACAACCTTGTTCACCCAAGGCTTTACCACCGCCTCCGGCTCCTTGGAGAATGGCGGCTTGGACATTCCCATCCACCTTTCCGTGACCTATCCCTCGGAGCGGGAGGTAGGCGAGCAGATCCTGCTGGCCGATGCCGACGGGCATATGATCCGCTTGAAAGACGTGGCCCGTATCGTGCGGGAATATCCCGAGCCGGATAGCTATATAACGAACAACGGCAAGAAAGCGATCATCCTTTCCATGGAGATGCGTGAGGGCCATAATATCGTACGATACGGAAAGGAGGTAGACGAGGTATTGCACGCTTTCGAGCGGGATCTTCCCGAGAGTGTCTCGATTCGCCGGATCGCCGACCAGCCGAAGGTGGTGGGAGACTCGGTAAGTTCCTTCGTGCGGGATTTGTTCGTGTCCATCGTGGTCGTGATCTTGGTGATGATGGTACTCTTCCCGTTCCGCTCGGCATTGGTGGCGGCTACTTCCATCCCGATCAGTGTCTTTATCTCGATCGGTGTCATGTACGCTTGCGGCATCCCGCTGAATACGGTGACGCTGGCCGCCTTGATCGTGGTATTGGGCATGATCGTGGATAACTCCATCATCGTGATAGACGCCTATCTGGAATATCTGGACAAGGGCTATTCCCGTTGGTACGCCGCCGTCTATAGCGCCAAGAACTATTTCAGCTCGATTTTGTTGGCTACGCTGTGTATTTGCGTGATCTTTTTCCCGTTGCTTTTCACGATGACGGGGCAGATGTTGGATTTCGTGACCTTCTTCCCTTGGACGCTTTCCATCTCCCTCATGGTGTCGTTGGCGGTGGCGATGGTCTTTATCCCGCTGCTGGAGCGGGTCTTGATCAAGAAGGGATTGAAGTCCGGGCGGGAGAATAAGGGAAAGAAGAGGTTCAATCTGCTGGATACCGTACAGGCCGTCTATACGAGGGCACTGACGTGGACTTTCCGTTTCCCGAAAACCACGATCGGTCTGGGCGTCTTGACGGTTGCCTTGGCGATCCTGATGATCACCCAACTGAGCCAGCGTATGATGCCGATAGCCGACCGGGATCAGTTCGCCGTCGAGATCTATCTCCCGCAGGGAACCTCGCTGGACCGTACCGCCGCCGTGAGCGATAGTCTCTATAAGCTGTTGTCGGAAGATGAGCGCATCCTGTCCGTCACCTCCTTTATCGGAACTTCCTCGCCCCGTTTCCAAGCTACCTACGCCCCTAACTTGGCCGGGAAGAATTACGCCCAGTTCATTGTCAACACCGCCTCGATAGAGGCCACCCGTAGCGTGTTGGATGATTATACGGACCGGTACGCCGATTATTTCCCCGACGCCTACGTGAAGTTTAAGCAACTGGATTACCAAAACGTATCCTCTCCTTTAGAGATCCGTTTCATGGGAGACGATATCGCCCGGTTGAAGCAGGCTGGGGATTCTTTGATGGCCGTGTTGCGTGAGATGGACGGCTTGGTCTGGGCACACACCAATTACGAGGAGGCCTTACCCGACGTACGGGTTCGATTGGACCCAGTGGAAGCCTCCCGCCTCGGGATCACGAAGGCGATGGCCTCGGCCGATCTGGCGATCCGTTACGACGGTCTCTCGGTTGGCTCCCTCTGGGAAGGCGATTACGCTTTGCCGATCCAGCTGAGATCCGATAAGAAAGGGGAGGGTGACGCGTTCGATAAGGTCGGCGACCAGTATCTTCCCACCATCGTCCCCGGCGTGAGCGTCCCGCTCCGGCAAGTCTCCACGATCGAGGGAGGCTGGAATGATGGGCAGATCGTCCGTCGCAACGGCGTGCGTACCTTGAGCGTCTTCGCCGAGGTAACCCGGGAGACCAACCAGAACGCTATGCAGAAACGGATCGAGCGAGTCATGGAAAGCCGTATTATCCCGACCTTGCCCGAGGGCGTGACGTACGAGTACGGTGGAGCCAAGGAGCTGGATTTCGAGACGATGAACCCGCTGATGCAGGGCTTGGCGATCGCCGTGATCATTGTTTTCTTCTTCCTGTTGGTCAATTTCAAGAAGATCGGCTTGGCGTTGGCGGCCCTGTCCTCGTTGCTGCTCACCTTGTTCGGGGCGGCGCTGGGCTTGTGGGCGTTCCATATCGATTTCAGCTTGACGTGCGTCTTGGGCGTTATTAGCTTGATCGGTATCGTGGTGCGAAACGCTATCTTGATATTCGAGCATGCGCAAGACCTGCGGCTCCATAAGCATTATAGCCCGAGGGATGCCGCCTTCGACGCCGGCCGGCGACGCATGCTCCCGATCTTCCTGACCTCGGCTACAACGGCCGTGGGCGTGGTGCCCATGATCATCAGCGGCAGTTCCCTTTGGATGCCGATGGGTGTGGTGATCTGCTCGGGAACGGTCTTCTCGATGATCTTGGCGGTCATCATCCTGCCTGTTTTCTATTGGAAGATATTCGGGAATAAATGAATGATACGGATGTGGATTAGGATATAATATAGGAATGAATATATGCGGAAAAAAGAGATGATAAAAAGATGGATATATGGCATTGTCGGTTCCCTCGTCTTATGCGTGGGGACCGTGAGCGCCCAGCGGACATTATCGCTGGAAGAATGCCGGGAAATGGCTTTGGAGAATAACGCGAAGATGAAGAACGCCCGTTTGGACGTAGAAGAGGCGAGGGAAGGAAAAAAGGAGGCCTTTACGAAATACTTCCCGAATGTCAGCGCCGTGGGAACGGCATTCAAGGCGAACCACGGGATGATGGATATGAGCGTGATACCGGGCCTTCTCGAGTTGTCGATGATGGATGACGGCTTGCTGGGTGGGGTGACCGCTATCCAGCCCGTGTTCGCCGGCGGACAGATCGTGAACGGCAATAAGCTGGCCGACTTGGCGCTCGAGGTGAGCCGTTACCAGATGCGCCAATCCGAGGATGAGGTAGCCCTGACGGTGGAGCGGTATTACTGGCAATGGATCTCCCTTCACGAGAAATTAAGGACGATCGAGATCGTGGAATCCTTGGTGGGGAGTCTTTATAAGGATGTGGAGGTAGCGGTCGGCGCCGGCGTGACGACTCGTAATGACCTACTGCAAGTCCAGTTGAAAAAGAACGGCGTGGCGAGCGACCGCCTGCGGGTGGAGAACGGCTTGCGCCTTTCCAAGATGGTGCTGGCTCAATATATCGGTATCGGGGAAGATGATTTCGAGATCGATTTCACGCTGCCCGCCGAGGTGCCCTCCCCGGAGCTTTACCGGGTGAGCCATGAGGAGGCGCTCCCTACGACACTCTCTTATAAATTGCTGGAGAAGAACGTGGAGGCCGCCCGTCTTCAACAAAAGCTGAAGGTTGGGCAATACTTGCCCACCGTGGGGATCGGAGCCGGGTATATGTATCACAACTTACTGGATAAGGACCGTCCGTTCGGCATGGTTTTCGCTACCGTAGCGATTCCGATCAGTGATTGGTGGGGCGGCTCGCACGCCATCCGGAAGCAAAAGCTTCAGGTGAAGGCGGCCGAGTATTCCCGCCAAAACGCCAATGAGCTTCTGTTGGTGCAAATGCGGAAGCTTTGGAACGAGCTGGAGGAATCTTATAAGCAAGTCAAGCTCTCGGAGGAGTCCATAGCGACGGCCGAGGAGAATGTCCGCCTTAATACGGACTATTATAAGGCGGGCACGGTAACGCTGAGCGATCTTCTGGACGCCCAATCGCTCCTCCAGCAAAGCCGTGACCAGTATACGGGCGATTATACGGCTTATTTGATCAAACGTACGGAATATTTACAGGCGACAGGGCGTTAATTTATTTTTTTTCCATATATTTGCTTATTAACAAATAATAAAACGAGAAGTGATGATGAGCTACGCCAATTATCTTTACATAGCGATCCGTGCCGCGGTAGACGCAGGCAAGTCGATCATGGATATTTATAACGACCCCGAATCAGACTTCGGGATAGAGAGAAAAGCAGACAACTCGCCGTTGACAAAGGCGGATAAGGCGGCCCATCGATTGATAACAAACGCTTTGTCCGTTACCCCGTTTCCGGTCTTAAGCGAGGAAGGAAAGGAGATCCCGTTCAAGGAGCGCTCCAAATGGGAGACGCTGTGGATCGTGGACCCGCTGGACGGTACCAAAGAGTTTATCAAGAAAAACGGCGAGTTTACCGTGAATATCGCCTTGGTGGAGAAAGGTGTGCCCGTGTTGGGCGTCATTTATGTGCCCGTCCGGAAGGAGTTGTATTTCGCCTCCTCCTCTGTGGGTGCTTATAAGTTTACGGGAATCGATAGCAGTAGCCAGCCCTCGATGGACGAGATGAAGCAGGGGGCGATACATTTGCCGATGGCGCTGGCGCATCAGGGAATCGTGGTAGTGGCATCCCGGTCTCACCAAACGGAGGAGACCACCGCTTTCATCGATAATCTCCGCAAGCAGGGAAAGCCCGTTACGTTGATCAGTAGCGGCAGCAGCCTGAAGATTTGTCTGGTAGCGGAAGGCTCGGCCGATATCTATCCCCGTTTCGCCCCGACGATGGAGTGGGATACCGCCGCCGGCCACGCCATCGCCAAGTCTGCCGGTTGCGACATATATCATATCGACGGCAAGACCCCGCTTCGCTATAACAAGGAAGATTTGCATAATCCGTGGTTTATCGTGAAGTGAGGGGGATGTGTATTTTAAGTTACTGTCAGCGGTGGGAGACGGAGCATGCTCCGTCTCTACAAGCCGTACAATGCATTCTTGTTTATTTGGTTATGAACGAAATTTAGAAGACTACCTTGTAAGAATATAAGTTGGCCCAGAATCAATCATTATTGGTCTATATCCCATATAATCCTAAAAATAGGTTAGCGAAAGGAGTGCGCACTTGAGTATTCTTATTATTTTTGCGCTCTTAAAAGTAAATACATGAATTTTGATATAGTGTTTGTGTTGCTGGCCCTGATCGGCATGATCGCCGCCTTGGTATGGGATAAGATGCGGCCGGGAATGGTTCTTCTGACAGTGGTCGTGTTTTTTCTCTGCGTAGGCATTCTTACTCCCAAGGAGATGCTGGAGGGCTTTAGCAATAAAGGGATGATAACCGTAGCCATGCTCTTCCTTGTCAGTGAGGGAGTGCGGCAGAGCGGGGCTTTAGGCCAATTGATCAAGAAACTGCTTCCCGAGGGGAAGACCACCGTCTTCAAGGCGCAGGCGAGGATGCTCCCGCCCGTAGCTTTCGTGTCGGCGTTCCTGAATAATACGCCGGTGGTGGTTATTTTCGCCCCGATCATCAAGCGATGGGCAGAGGCGGTGAAGCTTCCGGCCACGAAATTCTTGATCCCTCTCTCGTATGTCACGATATTGGGCGGTATATGTACCTTGATCGGTACTTCTACGAATCTGGTGGTGCACGGCATGATTCTGGAGGCGGGATATGAGGGCTTTACGATGTTTGAGCTGGGGAAAGTCGGTATTTTTATCGCTATCGCCGGTATTTTATATTTGTTCGCTTTCTCGAACAAGCTGCTTCCGGACTCGAGGACGGATACGGTATCCGAAGACGGGGAGGATGAGAATCCCGGGAATTTCCACCGGGTGGAGGCCGTGCTGGGCGCACGCTTCCCGGGTATCAACAAGACCTTGGGAGAGTTTAACTTTACCCGCCATTACGGGGCGATCGTGAAAGAGGTGAAAAGCGGCGGACAGCGTTTTACCCGTAATCTGGATACGGTGGTATTGCATGAGGGCGATACCTTGGTGTTGTGGGCGGACGATTCTTTTATCCCTACATGGGGTGAGTCTAGTGTCTTCTTGATGTTGGCGAATGGTAATGAGGCAACGGAGCCGGTATCGAAGAAGAAACGTTGGCTGGCTTTAGGACTGTTGATCTTTATGATTACGGGGGCGACGGTAGGAGAGTTGCCAGTCGTGAAAGAGGCCGTTCCAAGTATGCGCTTGGATATGTTCTTCTTTGTCTGTATTACGACAATCATCATGGCGTGGACGAAGCTTTTCCCGCCTAAAAAATACACGAAATACATTTCTTGGGATATCTTGATAACGATCGCTTGCGCTTTCGCTATCAGCAAGGCCATGGAGAATTCCGGCTTTGCCTCCATGATAGCCCGCCATATAATCGGTATGGCCGACAATTTGGGGCCGTATGCGTTGCTGGCGATTCTATTTATTATTACCAATATATTTACGGAGTTGATCACGAATAACGCTGCGGCGGCATTGAGCTTCCCGATCGCTTTGTCGGTAGCTACGCAATTAGGCGTTGATCCGACCCCATTCTTTGTCGTGATCTGTATGGCGGCGTCGGCTAGTTTCAGTACGCCGATCGGCTACCAGACCAACCTGATCGTACAAGGCGTGGGAGGCTATAAGTTCACGGATTTCGTGAAGGTGGGCCTGCCCTTGAACTTGATCACGTTCTTGATCTCCGTGTTTGTAATACCTATGATATGGAAGTTTTAGAAAATAATATCTATCCGATTTTCGACCGTATGCTGGGTCGTGAGGATAAAGAGGCGCTTCTGGGGCAAAGGGGAGTGATGGTGTGGTTCACGGGTTTGAGTGGCTCGGGGAAAAGCACGATCGCTATCGCCTTGGAGCGTGAGTTGCATAAACGGGGATTGCTTTGCCGCATCCTCGACGGGGATAATATCCGTAGTGGTATCAACAATAATCTCGGGTTCTCGCCGGAGGACCGGGTGGAGAATATACGCCGGATCGCCGAGGTGGGTAAACTGTTTGTCGATACGGGTGTTATAACCATAGCGGCTTTTATCAGCCCGAACAACGAGTTGAGAGAGATGGCGTCCGCTATCATCGGTAAAGCGGATTTCTTGGAGGTTTACGTAAGTACGCCGCTCGCCGAGTGCGAACGCCGTGACGTGAAAGGCCTGTATGCCAAGGCCCGGAAAGGCGAGATCAAGGAGTTTACCGGGGTTTCCGCCCCGTTCGAGGCGCCGGAGCGTCCGGACCTGTCCTTGGATACCTCCGTATTGAGCGTGGAGCAATCCGTGAGCCGGTTGTTGGAGTTGATCATACCGAAAGTAGAAATTAAACACTGAAAAAAGATATGTCTGATTACAAGTTAAGTCATTTACAGGAGCTGGAGGCCGAGTCTATCCACATCATCCGTGAGGTAGCCGCCGAGTTCGAGAATCCTGTTATGCTTTATTCCATCGGGAAGGATTCTTCCGTGATGGTCCGTCTGGCCGAGAAGGCTTTCGCTCCGGGTAAGGTTCCTTTCCCGTTGATGCACATCGATTCGAAATGGAAGTTTAAGGAGATGATAGAGTTCCGTGATTCTTATGCGAAGAAATTCGGCTGGAACTTGATCGTGGAGTCTAATATGGAGGCTTTCCACGCGGGCGTGGGCCCGTTCACGCATGGAAGCAAGGTGCATACGGACTTGATGAAGACGCAGGCTTTGCTTCATGCCTTGGATAAATATAAGTTCGACGCCGCTTTCGGCGGCGCCCGCCGTGACGAGGAGAAGAGCCGTGCGAAAGAACGTATCTTCTCGTTCCGCGATAAGTTCCATCAATGGGACCCGAAGAACCAGCGCCCGGAGTTGTGGGATATCTATAACGCCCGTGTGCATAAGGGCGAGAGCATCCGTGTATTTCCGCTATCGAACTGGACGGAGCTGGATATCTGGCAATATATCCGTCTGGAGAATATCCCGATCGTTCCCTTGTATTTCGCCAAGGAGCGTCCGTGCGTGGAGATCGACGGTAATTTGATCATGGCGGACGACGACCGCTTGCCGGAGCAATACCGGGACCAGATCCGTATGCGTATGGTCCGTTTCCGTACGTTGGGCTGCTGGCCGCTGACCGGCGCCGTGGAGAGCGAGGCGGATACGATCGAGAAAATCGTGGAGGAGATGATGACCACGACGAAGAGCGAGCGTACGACCCGTGTGATCGACTTCGATCAAGACGCTAGTATGGAGCAGAAGAAACGGGAAGGGTATTTTTAACACAGAAGAGACATGGCAGATACAAAATTAAATATAAAGGAATTCCTAGATAAGGACGAGCAGAAGGACCTGCTGAGATTCTTGACCGCCGGCTCGGTGGATGATGGCAAATCGACCTTGATAGGCCGATTGCTGTTTGATAGTAAGAAAATATACGAGGATCAGTTGGATGCCTTGGAGCGTGACAGCAAGCGTATGGGCAACGCCGGCGAGCATATCGACTACGCTTTGTTGCTGGATGGCTTGAAGGCCGAGCGTGAGCAAGGTATCACGATCGATGTGGCTTACCGCTATTTCAGCACGAACAACCGTAAGTTCATCATCGCCGACACCCCGGGGCACGAGCAGTACACCCGGAATATGATCACGGGTGGTTCCACGGCGAATCTGGCGATCATCTTGGTGGATGCCCGCACGGGCGTGATCACGCAAACCTGCCGTCACACCTATCTGGTATCTTTGCTGGGGATCAAACATGTGGTACTGGCCGTGAATAAGATGGACTTGGTGGACTTCGACAAGGATACGTTCGACCGGATCGTGGCGGATTATAAACGTTTCGTGGAGCCGCTGGATATCCCGGATATCACGTATATCCCCTTATCGGCCTTGGATGGCGATAACGTGGTGGAGAAGAGTGATCGTACGCCTTGGTACGAGGGTACGTCTTTATTGGATTATCTGGAGAACGTGCCTATCGACTTGGATCGTAACTACGAGGACTTCCGTTATCCGGTGCAATACGTGTTGCGCCCGAATCTGGATTTCCGTGGGTTTAGCGGCAAGGTGGCTAGCGGTATCGTGCGTAAGGGAGATACGGTGATGGCGTTGCCTTCCGGGAAGACCTCGAAGGTAAAGAGCATCGTCACCTACGAGGGTGAGTTGGAGCAGGCTTTCCCGCCTCAATGTATTACGATCACCTTGGAGGACGAGATCGATATCTCCCGTGGGGAGATGCTGGTGCACCCGGATAACTTGCCGATCCGCGACCGTAATTTCGAGGCCATGCTGGTGTGGATGGATGAGGAAGCCATGGACGTGAACAAGCAGTTCTACATCAAGCAGACCACTCATACGACACGTGCCCGTGTGGATAGTATCCGCTATAAGGTGAACGTGAACACGATGGAGCAGTCTTCCGTGGATCATCTGGAGCTGAACGAGATCGGCCGTGTGGTATTTACTACCGGCAAGGAGTTGTTCTTCGATCCGTATAGGAGGAATAAGCAGACCGGCTCGTTTATCTTGATCGATCCGATTACGAATAATACGTCCGCCGTGGGTATGATCATCGACCGTGTGGACGCTAAAGATATGGTGACGGAAGACGCTTTGGCTACCTTGAACCTCCCGGAGATGGGAATCGGAGAGGAGCATTATGAGGCGATCCGTAAGGTTTGTGAGGAGTTGGGCCGGCAGGGCGTATCTGTGAAATGTATAACGGAAAAACGATAGGATATGGGATTGTTGGAGTTTGATAAGCTACCGATCAATACGTTGGTCGGGGCGGATTGGGATACGTTCAGGAAGGTGACGGCCCGGCAGCAGATAGACAAGGGCTTTAAGGGTAAGTATCGCCTTACGACCGGTGTTTGCCGCCTGTTGAGCGCCTTGAAGCCGATCGAGGATAGCCGGTTCAAGAAATTGGCCGATAAGCCGCTCGAGATGGACCCCTTGTTTATCTTGGGGCATTGGCGGAGTGGTACGACTTTTGTTCATAACATCTTCGCCTGCGATAAGCATTTCGGTTATACCACGACGTACCAGACGGTATTCCCGCACCTGATGCTCTGGGGGCAGCCTTTCTTCAAGAAGAACATGGCTTTCTTGATGCCGGATAAGCGTCCGACCGATAATATGGAGTTGAAGGTGGATCTTCCGCAAGAGGAGGAGTTCGCCTTGTCGAACATGATGCCTTATACATATTATAATTTCTGGTTCTTCCCGAAACGCTGGATGGAGTATTGCGATCGTTACTTATTGTTTAACGATATCACGGAGGAGGAGCGGCGGATCTTCATGGATACTTTCATGCGTCTGGTTAAGGTTTCCCTCTGGAATACGAACGGTACGCAGTATTTGAGCAAGAACCCACCGCATACGGGGCGTGTGAAGACATTGCTGGAGATGTTCCCGAACGCTAAGTTCATCTACTTGAAGCGAAATCCGTATACGGTATTCGAGAGTACCCGCAGTTTCTTTACGAATACGATCCAGCCATTGCGTTTGCAGGATATCACGAACGAGCAGATCGAGGCGAACTTCATCGAGGTATATCGCCGTCTTTTCTACAAGTACGAGGAAGAGAAGCACCTGATACCGGAAGGCAATCTGGTGGAAGTGAAGTTCGAGGATTTCGAGAAAGACGCTTTCGCCATGACGGAAAATATTTACGGGTCATTAAACTTACCCGGCTTTAAGGAGTCTAAGGCGGATATAGAGAAGTATCTGGGCAAGAAGAAGGGCTACAAGAAGAACCAATACAAGTACGAGGATCGTACGGTCCGGCTCGTAGAGGAAAATTGGGGCATGGCCTTGAAGGAATGGGGCTATAGCTTATAAATAAAAGGGTTAGATAGGTATTAAATTGATAGAGGGATGGGTTTGAGTTTAAGAAAGAAAGCGTTATTTTTGGCAATCGCTTGTATGCCTTTGTCCGTGGTTCTCGCGGACGGGGATGGGGTGACATCGGAGAATGTGGTGCCCTTCGCTTATGGAGACATGGATAATTGGATTGTCCGTGAGATTCATGAGTCTGGCATTATCGGGGGAAATACGAAATGGCTTTATGAGCTGGGGCCCTCGGATACGATTGTCGGTAATACGGCGTTTCGTAATATGGGCGGTTCTCCGTGGGCTACTTCCAACGTGATGGCGAAAGTGGCGGGAGTGGTGAAAACCAATACGTCTGTTTTCCCGGAGAAACGGGGGGATGGGATGTGCGCCCGCATGGAGACCCGTTATGAGAGCGTGAAGGTTTTCGGTTTGGTGGATATCGAGGTGATCGCCGCCGGCTCCGTTTTCTTGGGTACGGTGCATGAGCCGATCAAGGGAACAAAAAACCCTCAAGCGATGTTACAATCAGGAGTGCCTTTCTCCAAGAAGCCGAAAGCGTTGCGGTTTGATTATAAGGTGAAAGCCGCTCCCGAGAAGAATCGGGTACGTAGTACGGGGTTCAGCCGTAAGAGTACGGTGGCCGGGCAGGATTCCTTGGCGGTGATCTTGTTGTTGCAGAAACGATGGGAAGACGCGGAAGGGAATGTTTATTCCAAGCGGGTCGGTACGATGGTGCAACGCTATACGGAATCTACCCCTGATTGGGTAAATGACGCTACTTACCCGATCCTTTATGGAAATATAACATCCAAACCCGAATATAAACCGTATATGCGTATACAAGTAGAGGAACGTTATACGTTAAATAGTAAAGGAAAAAGCGTTCCTATCCAAGAGGTAGGCTGGGCGGAGCCGGGCGAGGCACCTACGCATATGGTGTTGCAGTTCACCTCCAGCCACGGAGGGGCCTATATCGGCTCTCCGGGAAATACGTTTTGGATAGACAACGTAGAATTAATATACTAATATGGTCGAAGCAAAGATAAAAGCCCTGCGTGATGAGCTGGAGCGGCATAATTATAATTATTATGTGCTTTCGGCACCGACAATATCAGACTTTGAGTTTGATAAGATGATGAAAGAGTTGCAGGAACTGGAGGCGGCGCATCCCGAGTTCGCCGATCCGGATTCCCCGACCCGGAGGGTGGGGAGCGACCTCTCGAAAGAGTTTGAGCAAGTGGTACATAAATATCCGATGCTTTCGTTGGGTAATACGTACTCCGAGGATGAGATCCGAGATTTTTATGATCGTACGGTCCGCTCCTTGAATGAGCCTTTCGAGATTGTGGCGGAGCTTAAATATGATGGTACTTCTATCTCTTTGACCTATGAGAAAGGACGCTTGACGCGTGCCGTGACCCGTGGCGACGGCACTCGTGGTGATGACGTGACGGCGAATATCAAGACCATCCGTTCGGTTCCATTAAGACTCCGGGGTTCTGATTTTCCGGAGGAGTTCGAGATCCGTGGCGAGGTATTGCTGCCTTGGGCGGAGTTCGATCGCTTGAATAAGGAGCGGGAGGAGCAGGAGGAACCCTTGTTCGCCAATCCTCGCAACGCCGCTTCCGGTACGTTGAAACAGCAGAATCCGGCTATCGTGGCCTCCCGTAAGCTGGATGCTTATTTCTATTATTTATTGGGTGAGAACCTGCCGGCCGAAGGGCATTATGAGAATTTGCAGGCGGCTCGCGCATGGGGTTTTAAGATTCCGGACGTGATCCGTAAATGCCAGAGCCTACAGGATATATTCGATTATATCGCATATTGGGATGTGGAACGTAAGAACCTGCCCGTGGCGACGGATGGAATCGTGTTGAAGGTAAACTCGCTTCGTCAGCAGAGGAACTTAGGTTTTACGTCGAAAAGCCCTCGCTGGGCGATCGCTTATAAGTTTCAGGCGGAGCGTGCCGAGACTCGCTTGAACTCGGTCTCTTTCCAAGTGGGACGGACGGGGACGGTCACTCCGGTGGCGAACCTCGAGCCCGTATTGTTGGCGGGGACGGTGGTGAAGCGGGCTTCCTTGCATAACGCCGATATTATCGAGGGGCTTGACTTGCATATCGGCGACCAAGTGTATGTGGAGAAAGGCGGGGAGATCATCCCGAAGATCGTGGGAGTGAACGTGGAGGCTCGTTCGATGCTGATGGGGGATAAGGTCCGCTTTATCCGTGTGTGTCCGGAGTGCGGGACTCCTTTGGTGCGTCCGGAGGGAGAGGCGGCACATTACTGTCCGAACGAGTCGGGCTGTCCTCCTCAGATCAAGGGGCGTATAGAGCATTTCGTGACCCGGAAGGCGATGAATATCAATATAGGCCCGGAAACGGTGGAGGATTTGTACAACGCCGGTTATGTAAAAGACTCGGCGGACTTATATACGTTGACGGTTGCCGATTTATTGCGTCTGGAACGGTGGGCGGAGAAGAGCGCCCAGAATCTGATGTCGAGTCTGGAGGAATCCAAGCAAGTTCCTTTTGAGAGGGTCTTGTTCGGTCTGGGGATTCGTTTCGTGGGAGAGACGGTCGCTAAACGCTTGGTCTCGGCTTTCCACTCGATCGAGGCATTGGAGCAGGCGTCCTTAGAGGATTTGGTAGCCGTGGACGAGATCGGCGAGCGGATCGCCCAGAGTGTATTGAGTTATTTCTCGGACGAGAAGAACCGTACGTTGGTGAACCGATTAAAGGAACAGGGCTTGCGGATGGCGGTTTCCGAAGAGCAATTGGCGAACCGTTCCGAGAAGTTGAAAGGATTGACGATCGTGATCAGCGGGACATTTTCCAAGCATTCACGTGACGAGTATAAGGCGATGATTGAGCAACATGGCGGCAAGAATAGCGGCTCCGTCTCGGGGAAGACCGATTATATCCTTGCCGGCGAGAATATGGGACCGGCCAAGCTGGAGAAAGCGGCGAAGCTGGGTGTGAAGATTATCAACGAGGATGCGTTCTTAAATATGCTGGAATAAATGTTTACGAAACATATATGTATAACTTCTTGCTTGTTTTGTTATTGTATTGATAATTAGTGTTTTGTGCTTTGTTTGTTATAAAAAGAAGAATACGTTTTACTTAATTAACTGCGGTTATCTATGGTTATCTATGGTTATATTGTAGCTTTGTGTCGCAAATTTGTCGCAAATTTGCGACACAAAAAACAAACATCATGGGAAGTATAGCGTATTATCTCGACATCAGGAGAGCTAAAAAGGACGGGACATATCCCGTCAAGTTGTACGTGAGTCATCACAAGAAGTTTTATGTCAAGACATCCTTCACGTCCAAGATAGATGAGTGGGATTCGTGCCAATACTCCAAGAAAGCTCCGAACTATAAGTCTAGGAACATGGCATTAAGAGCAGCTATAAACAAGGCTGAGGAAGTTATGTATAGACTAGAGATGGACGGAAGGTTGGCGGGTATATCGGACACGGCTTTGAAGGCTATAATAGAGGAGGCTATATCGGGCAAGCCTAGGAAAGAGATAACGATAGTGGATTGTTTTGACAGGTTTATTGTTACGAAAAGCAGGAAGAATACTATTATAACCTATGAGGCCACTAAGAGGAAGATAGTGTCGCTAGGGTTCGATATGCCTATAGGGGATATAGATAAAGCTTGGTTAATCGGGATAGACAAGCGAATGGAAGAGAGGGGGCTTAGCATAAACTCACGAGCGGTACATCTTAGAAATATAAGAGCTGTAATAAATTATGCCATAGATGAAGAGCTTATCAGTAATTACCCATTTAGAAAATTCTCGATTAGAACTGAACAAACGAGAAAGAGATCCCTTACTGTAGATGAATTGATAGCACTTAGGGATTACAAATTAGAAGGAATAGCGGTTAAATATAGAGATATCTTTATGCTTATGTTTTATCTTATCGGTATAAATGGTGTGGACCTATTTGGTGATTGCCAAATTGTAAACGGACGGCTGGAATATCGGAGATCTAAGACAGGGAAGTTATATTCCATCAAGATAGAACCGGAGGCTATGGAAATAATAAAAAGGTACGAAGGAGATGGCAAGGTAGTTGCCGTACCAGAGGAAAATGGAGATTATGGTTATTTTATGATAAGAATGGCTACAAGGTTAAAGAAGATAGGAAAGGAAAAAGGAGGAGACTCCTTGTTTCCCGGCCTATCCTCGTACTGGGCGCGTCACACGTGGGCCACTATAGCCGCCTCGCTCGATATACCGAAGGAGACGATATCCGCCGCTTTAGGTCATGAGATAGGATCGCCAATAACATCCATTTATATAAGGCTGGATCAAAAAAAGGTTGATGAGGCCAATCGCATGGTTATAGATTACGTCAATGGCTACAGTAAAAACAGGGATGAAAGGTAAAATAGACCAATAAAACACGCCCGTGTCAGAAAAAACACGGGCGTTATACTTTTTGGATGCGACAAATAGGACTATTTTGTCCTTTCTAGTAAGAGTTTAGATACACGTACTTGTAACTGCTGCAACTCAAGATTGCTCAACCCTTCAAGATCTACATTTGCAATCTTTATCTTCTTATTGCTCTCGTCAAAGGAATTTATCCTCTCCTCCAAAAGAGCGGTTACTAACTCGTCTATTTGACCCTTGATCTTTTGAGCCTTTAGCTCATAATTGATAGTTCTTGCCATAATATAGTTTTTAATGTTATTTATTTGTGAAATCAAGCTTATAGCCTAAAGCATCGCCTATTTTGGAAAGGATGTCTATACCAGTGCTATATTTACCTGTCTCTATCCGGGCGATATTACCCGGGGCTAGGCCTGTAAGTTCTGCTAGTTTGTATTGTGATATCCCGGCCTCCATGCGGATCTGGGCTATCCTTTTACCGATTCTTTCTCTATTATTCATCTTGTTCATCCTCCCAATCACAATATCCGCAATACCATATTGCGGCAGGTTTTAAAACATCTTCTATTATCATATCTCTATCAGCTATTTTATCAAGCGTTGCCGAGTAATGCAACGCTATCGTCATTCGTTCTTTTACTCCGAATTTGTTGGTATTCGAAAAATTGAAGGATATTACATCCTCGGTTAAAACAACATCTTCTTTTAGGAAGACCTCCATCACGCTTGCGGAGCTAGTATGTAATATAACGTTTCTCCCATATAAGGGATCTCCACCTTTTTCATGGCCGGAGCCTTCGACGAAGGCGAATTCTGGAAGGGTCAAAGATATATTTCTCATATTAATAAATAACATCATTTATGAGTTCTGGATCAGCCGCTAAATCAACTACTCCCATTATCTTATCTGTCATTGATCCCGTAGGATATACGTGGCTGCTAAAGCGATATTTAATTCCTCCGTAGTAGTAATATCTACTTTCTGAGATATTGCTCTGGATCTTTTGGCAACCTTCTTTTAGCAAGAAGGATTCAAACTCGTCTATCTTCTTTTTTAAAGAAAGAAAATCGTTGACATTTGTAAGATAGCTCTCGAAAGCTTGCTCAAATGAAATTTCGCCGTATGTCCTTTTAAAATTGGCATTAGGGGTAATACCGTCTCTTCCTTTTGTGTTGTTCTTGACGAAAAGTTCGAACATTTTTTTAGTATTCATTTGTTTTGTATAAAAAAATACTTACCTTCGCAACAATAATTTCTACTATTGTAGATGTCGTCCATATTGGGCGTGGATTGAAACGAATCGAAAGATTCTAAAGCGAACATTTAATTATGTTCGCTTTTTTTAGTTGTAATAGGGGTTACGACCTTTAAGCTAAGGTTGTATATTTCATTTTTCCCTTCGTTGTCATAGCCTAATGTCATGATATCAAAGGGATCGCTTGGAATAAAGTGATTAAACCAAAAACGAGATTCCTCATTTTCTTTGCACGAAAGTTCAACTTCGCTAGGAGAGTCCTCTATTCCGCCAAAATCATAAAATTTCCCATCGCAAGAATAATATAACACCCTTTTTCCCATTTCTTCTGGCATACGATAATAAATCGTACCCTTAAACAATGGTTCCCCGATCGCCATACCATACAGTTCTCTAACCATATTCCCGGAGGAGTCGGATATCTTAGCGATTATTATTTTTCCTGTATTCTGGCAGGCCATGTCGTAATCATGCCTTATATCGCTAAGAATGTCATCCGGAATAAGCACGGCACAGGAAGTTTGCAATTTTAAACTTGGGAATTTAAGAATGTTATTTGTAATCTGATTAATACTAAACCATTGCCTTTCTACTTTGACGTGTTGGCATGTTATATACATGCCGAAATAATAATTCTCATTTGTTTCGGTATTGATTGTAACACAGTTTCCATTCTCTGATGTAAATTCATAAGTTTTCATTTCCTTACGCCGCTTATCCGTTGCCGCCGGTTCTATTGTTATTTTGATATTGCAAATATACTATCAAATTTGATAGTATGCAAGTTTTTCAATGATTATTTTTTATGCTCTATGGCATATTTTCTTTCTCTTTTTCCTCCAGCACTTTTTTAAGCTGATATAGGCTCAAAATATCATACTCAAATGTCGGATTGTCCCAATTTTTCCGGACAGAGTTTGTCTGAACCGATATAAATTTCCGAAGGTCGAAGATATATTGGCATGGGCTTAGCCGGATCTCGTTAAATGTGATTTGATAGTTATCAAACCACTCTAAAAGTTGTTTAAGCTCTTCGTTCATGGTATATATGATTGATTTGCACAAATATATTTATTTATAATGCTTCATGATTTATGTGTTTTAGTTTTTAGTTGTAAATATTTAAAAATAAACTGTTTATAATTTGTTATTTAGAATCATTCTAAATAACTTTGCCTCTGTGGTGGAAATATAAAGTGAAGCGTCTTGTTTTTTAACTTATATTTCATTTTCCGCTTTAATTGTTTAATACAGATATATTTATGATATGGGTATTCCGCACTTGAACAATAAAAATGACATGATATCATTGCGTGTATCGCCTGATGTAAGGATGAGGTTGTGCGAGGTGGCCGAGGCTACTGGCGTTAATGTCTCTGCGGTCGTAAAAGCGGGACTCTCAAAGATATTGGATGAGGTATATGATGCCGATGGCAACTTGTGTAATATCAGGGATCTTGCGACAAAGAGAAAGATCCCGGTATCTCATGGGTACTATCGTATATCAGACATATCCAAGGCGAATGGAATCAGTGAGAGGAGCATAAGAAATATGGTAGAAAAAGGCAAGGCGTCGTATATAAAGAGAGATGGCAAGATATATGTATTATTAAAAGACGTGGAGGGTGTCAATGGCCGCAAGGATAAACACGATAAGAAAAGGTGATTGTGGCGTTCGGACGAGAGAGCTGATCGCCAGATATTACTTGACATTGATGGGTGAGTTCCGTAACGATGATGGACGGTTGTATTTATCCATGGATAAAGGGGACATGTTTCATAACGCTATCACCTTGATACTTCAAGACTCTAAATTCAACACCTTAAAAACGGATTCCGATATAATGGACCGTATAAGGAAAAGGATTAGAAATGTTATGAGTGAGATAAAACAAGATCACAATCTATATAAGAATAAAGCATATGCCAACGATATACAAACCGAAGAGGCGGGATCAGACGAGCCAGAGGCGTAAAGAAAGGATGGCTATCTATAATACGGCTCGATGGAGGAGGATGAGGGAGGCCAAGCTTCGTGACAATCCTCTGTGTGAGATATGCGAGAGGAATGGCATTACGAGAATGGCAGACGATGTACATCATATCCAATCATTCATGTCCACTGATAATCCGGAGTCTAGGAAAGTGCTGGCATTTGATTATGACAACTTGATGAGCGTGTGTGATGAATGTCACTCGGCTATACACAATAAAAACAAAATGATATGACAAGGACAGAAAGAGAGAATGCCGTGATATTGATACATAGACATTGCGTGCCAAGCCGAACGGGAGAAAGATATGAAAGTCATTATCTAAAGACTTATTTTGGGGATGCGCTTGGCTGCTATATAAGCAACGATGAGTTTAAGGGAATAATGGTTGAGGCGGGGATTATGCCTCTTGCTTCATCCCTTAATAAAACGAGTCATTGTTATAAGTTGAAGAGGATCATTCCGGATGCGTGGAGCGGGAGGATGGCATAGCCCCCCCCTTATGATTTTTTAGAGGCGGGAAGTGTTGAAACCACGTCCCAATTCGCTTCACACGCACGGCGTTTTTTGAAATTCGCCAAATAGTTAAATATGTTAAACATGGGTACTAGATATACGATAATAAGTAAATCCAAGGATATTTCCTTCCAGTTGCCAAAGACTATCAAGCATAAGGCGACTCGAAAGGTCATATGCGATATAGTGAGAGAACTTTGTGATCGTGGAGAATTGACAGTGGGGGATATTCCGCAGCTCCATAGAATGGCTACCGCCTATGACTGTTATCTCGAATGTGTGGATGTCGTGTCTGAGCAAGGATTAACAATGAAGAATTTAAAGGGTGAAATTGTCAAGAGACCAGAGGCTAACATTATGCGGGAGAGTTGGACTCAATATCTAGATATCGCTAAGGAATATGGATTTACCCCTCGTAGCAAGAAAATGACTCGTGGCAATGTAGATAGCAAGGAGGATACGCCTGCGGATGATTTCTTCAGCAATAAATAAGGCATATATTCAATACCCGGTAGACGTGATATCAGGGAATGTGATAGCTGGCAAGCATATAAAAAAAGCTTGCGAGCGTTTTTTTTCCTTGATGGACGATGATCGGTACATGTTTTTGGAAGAAAAGGTGGATAAAGTGATACGATTATACCACCACCTTCGACACTTTAAAGGCCGGCATTCCGGCAAACCTTTCGTACTGGAGCCTTGGCAAGAATGGATTATCGCAAGTATCTACGGGTTTTACAATAAGAGTGACGGAAGTAGGCTCACCCAGACTGTTTATATAGAGGTGGCCAGAAAGAACGGGAAAACGGCGTTAGCGGCGGGGATAGGTCTAAACGCCCTTATAAATGATGATGAGGATGGGGCTGAGGTTTATTTCGCCGCCAACTCGAAGGATCAGGTAAAAATATCCGCATGGCCATTATGCTCTAATTTTGCGAAGGCTTTTGATCCTAAAGAAAAATACTTGAAAGTTTATCGTGATACTATTAATTTTGACAAGACAATCTCTTGGTTGAAGGTTTTAGCGGCTGATTCCACGAAATTGGATGGACCAAATCCCTCCACCTTCATACTAGACGAATATCATGCGGCAAAAAGCAATAGCCTGAAAGCCGTGCTGGAGTCTGGACAAGGGACACGGGACAATCCTTTGGAAATAATCATAACAACAGCCGGATTTGATAAGTTAGGGCCTTGTTATGAGTTGAGGACTACCGCAACGGAAATATTGAACGGTTTAAAAGAGGATGATTCTTTTTTCATGGCCATATATTCGCTTGACGAGAAGGATGATTGGAAAGATGAGGCGAATTGGATAAAAAGCAACCCAAATATGGACGTGACAGTCAAGTCATCTTACCTAAGAAAAGAGGTAAGGAAGGCTATGAATACACCATCGGATGAGGTCAACGTAAAGACTAAAAATCTCAACATGTGGTGCGATAGTTCGGACGTATGGATTCCGGATGATTATATATTGGCATGCTCAAGGAAGGTGGATCTGGCTGATTTTACCACGAATGATGACTGTTTTGCCGGTATAGACCTCTCATCCACATCGGACTTGACTTGCGTATCGTTCATGATACCAAAGGATGGCAAGCTTTATTTCAAGACGTTATATTATCTTCCAGAAGAAGCATTGGAGACAAAAAAGAACAAGGAGCAATACAGTGAGTGGGTGAGGCTTGGTTTTTTGAAACTTACCCCCGGTAACGTTGTTGATTACGATTATATACTGGACGATATTCTATCGGTAGACAAGAGGTTGTATATAGTAAAAGTAGGATATGACTCTTGGAACGCCACGCAGTTCGTGATAAACGCTACGGATAAAGGGCTTCCAATGGAGCCGGTAAGCCAGTCCATAGGAAATTTCAACCGTCCAACAAAAGAGATGGAGCGTGTAATATTGTCCGGCAATGTGGTAATAGACAATAATCCGATAACTCGCTTCTGTTTTAGGAATGTTGTTATGAAATTGGATCATAACGGGAATACGAAACCCTCTAAGGAATATAGGGATAAGAAGATAGACGGGGTTATCTCCATGATTGAGGCTATGGGGGTTTGCTTAATGACACCTCAATACTCGAATAGTATATAGACTCTCTCTGATGTATTACACGATTTCGGTTTAAGGTAAAGACATCGTGTATGAGATTTTTGGGTTTGGATATAAATATAAGGCGCTCACAGAAAAAGGAACCCGTTGAATCCTTCGTTAACGTGCAACGCTTTGGCGGTGGGTCAAGCAGGAAACCGGCTATGACACTTGCCGCCGTATATAGATGCGTCAATGTCATTAGCGAGAGTGTGGCGCAACTTCCTTTAGACACTTTCAAAAAAGATAATGAGGGATATAAAAGCCCCTATGTTAGGCATCCCGCTTACGACCTTCTCCGGGAGTTCCCTAACCCGGATATGACAAGATTCACGTTCCTTAAAACGTTGGTAAGCTCCGTGTTGCTTAATGGCAACGGATATGCCTATGTTGACAGGGATAATTATGGTAATGCGTTATCCCTTCAATATATACCTTCCGGGCTGGTTAGCGTAGTCTATATTACCGTTGATGGTATCCCTAGGATGAGATACCAAGTGACGGGATTCAAGTCTCTTGTTGAGCCTTCTGATATGATCCATGTCTTGAATTTTAGTTATGACGGTATAACCGGCGTATCCACATTAACGCACGCACGCAATACGCTTGGCATATCGAGCAGTGCTGAGGATTACGCTAAACAATTCTTTAGCGATGGTGGTGGCGTTATGGGGATCTTGTCCTTTGATACTAAGCTCCGTGATGGGCAGAAGGAGGAGATAAAGAAGACTTGGGCCGATATGGTTTCCAATGGGGGGATTGGCGTATTGGAGGCAAATAGTCATTATGAATCTGTATCCATAAATCCATCCGATGCCCAGATGTTAGAGACAAGGCAATTCAACGTGATAGACATATGCCGTTTCTTCGGGGTTTCCCCTGTCAAGGCGTTCGACCTATCTAAATCCAGCTATAGCACGGTGGAGGCTACGCAATTGGCATTCCTTACGGATACGCTGGCCCCACTCTTGGAGAATATAGAGCTTGAGATGAAACGAAAGGTATTCCGTCCATCTGAGAGATCCTATGTTGAGGTAAAATTTGATACAAGCAACCTGTTGAGAGCCGACAAAGCGGCGCAAGCGACGTTTATGAAAACAATGTATGAGATGGGAGGTATGACACCTAATGAGGCTCGCCGTATGATGGACATGCCCAAAGTAAAGAACGGGGATCAACCGCTAGTTAATAACGCTATGGTTCCATTGGAGTTTGTGGCTAACAAGAAGTTTGATGCAGGGAAAGAGCAGTCTTGATCGCTGTATTACATCGTTTCGGTATATAATAAAATATCTATGAGCATGACAAATAATAAGGAAATAAGAGGAATATCATACCGGGCTTCCATAGAAGAGGAATCCAGACATGTGGAGGGATACGCTTTGCTTTTTAATACGGATAGTCAACCTATGTGGGGTGGGGATCTCATAGAACGGATAGCTCCTACGGCCTTGGACGGCGTATTGGAGAGGAGCGATGTCTTGTGCTTGATGAACCATGACGAGAGAAGGGGTGTATTGGCTCGCTGGAGAATGGGTGAGGGATCATTGAAGTTGGAGGTTGATGCCAAAGGACTTAAATATTCTTTTGAAGCTCCGGATACGGCCTTGGGTGATGAGCTGGTAGAGGCTCTGAAGAGAGGGGATATCGCTGAGTCATCTTTCGCCTTCACGGTATCTAAGGATAATTGGGAGAAAGGCGAAAACGGTAAGTATATCCGCACGATCGTCCAGATAGACAAGCTGTATGATGTGAGCCCGGTGTATTATCCGGCTTATGAGGATACCGAGGTGGCCTTACGGTCTATCGAAAGCATTCGTGATAAGGAGCGTAAGGATTTAGAGGATAGGCAAAACAAGGAAAAAGAGGAACGGGAAAAGAGGGAAAAGGAGGATTTAGAAATTTATTATAACAATCTTAAAAACAGATTTTAATATGTCAAAGAAACAACTTACTATCGTGGAGCTTCGAGACAAGATCGGATTGCTCAACACTGAAAAACAAGGCATTTTCGATAAGATGAAGGCCGAGGGCCGGAAGGCAGATGAGAATGAGGAAAAAAGATTGGCCGAGATCGTTACGGATATCGCCGATTGCGAGTTTGAGATCAAATTGGCCGAGGCTAGGAATAAACAACGTCCGGTGGCTAACACACAACATTCTAGGGGAGGATTGTTGGCTAAGGCTATCCGCTCAAAGATCACTGGCGAGACTTGTGACGAGGTGGAGGGGTTGATCGATGCCGGACGTAGGGCTATGACCGAGGCTAGCTTACCAGTGGATCAAGGAAGCTTGTTGATTCCGATGGAATATAGGGGCAATTTTATTTCCGCTCAAGTCGCAGGTGATGGCAAGGAACTTATATCAGAGGATTTGCTTGGCATCTTGCAGCCGATCCGTGATAGTTTGGTCATGGTAAAGGCTGGGGCTACTTTTTTAACGGGACTGAAAGGTAATATAGGTATTCCTGCGTATTCTGGCTCATCCGTTAATTGGGCTAATGAGACTGGGGCGGCTCAGAACGGGAAGGGCACGTTCACAAAGGTAGAGCTGGCTCCTAAGCGCTTAACAGCCTATATTGATATCTCTAAGCAGTTCCTTGCGCAAGATACGCTATCTACTGACACTATGCTTAGTAATGACTTGGCACGCGCGGTGGCTATCAAGTTGCAGAAAACGATCCTTGGTGCCGAGGCTACTAGCGCAAATAAGCCTGATGGCTTCTTTACTGGCACGCCAACTTATACGGTGACAGGAGAGGCTTCTTTCGCTAATATGATCGCTATGGAAACAGCGGTTCCCGTTGATGAGGCGTTAGTGAATAATCTTGCTTATATCACGTCAGTCAAAGGCGCAGGTATCTTGAAGGGTACTCTTAGAGCCGCAAGTGTAGCGGAGGGATTCATCCTGCAGAATGGCATGGCTAATGGTTACAACGTATATGCTACGTCAGGCATGGCATCCGGATTGCAAGAGGGCACGGATGAGGAAGGTATCATTTTCGGTAACTGGGCGGATTTCGTTATCGGTCAATGGGGTGCGTTGGATATCACGGTTGATCCTTACACGAAGGCCGCTGATGGTGAGGTCCGATTAGTTATCAACGCCTTCTTTGATGCCAAGCCTCGCAGAAAAGAATCATTCGCTGTTGGATCTATTAAATAACTTGGCTCATGATACTTACGCTAGAGGAGGCAAAGAGGCATTTAAGAGTGGATTTGGATTATACCGATGATGATATGTATATCGAGGAATTGATAGATATGTCAGAGATCGACATCGCTAATCGTTTAAAATTCGACTCATTGACGGATGTTTTTCCGGACGGTATTATACCTCTTCCGGTCAAACATGCCGCCAAGCTTGTCGTGGCTCACTATTACGAGAATAGGGAGCCAATAGCTTTCGTTTCCTCTAGCAAGGTGCCCATGATGGTAGATAGCTTATTGTTTCCTTATGTAAGGTATTATAATCCAAAGGATCATGAGAGCGGGGTTGATGAGAGATAAGATCACATTCCAGTTGCCTGTAAAGTCCGAGACTGAGTATTCTGCCTCTGAGGTAATTTATGAGGATTGTTTCTCTACCTATGCCCGTGTTTCCCACATTAGAGGCAACAGGGCGATAGAGGCCAATGAGATCGTCAATACCTATACGGTAAGGATCGAGATACGCCTGTATCATAAGGTCGATTATGACATGGTTATTGTCCATGATGAGATAAGGTACAGGATACTCGATATCAATCCGGAGAGATCCAAGAATTGTATAACCATCACGGGGGAGAGGATCAATGAGTAAGGTCAAGGTTGATATATCGGAATATAACCGGATGGTGGACAGGCTTACCGGGAAGGAAATGGATAAGGCTATGATTTCCGCCGTTCGGTCCGGTGGACAGATCATAAGGAAAAGAACCATCCAGAACTTTGGTTCCGGAACTGCTTTCAAGGCTTTCAATGTCTATAAAGACCGTAACGGATCAACCAAGAGATTACCATTGGTAAGGCTTAACGTTAATAAGAAAACCAAAGATGCCGTTGTTGATATTCTTGGGGATTTTAGAGCCAAGTTTTTTGAGCTTGGTACCAAACGGAGATTTACCAAAGGGCATCGGGTCACCGGCATGAAAAGGAAAGGTGCTAGATTATATTTGACTAGGTCGGGGAAACCCGCGAATCGTGGCATTATCACGGGACGAAGGTATTTCAGGAAAGCGCAAGACTCGGAAGAATCAAAGGTACTTGACGATATGGAGAAAAGAGTGATGAGGGCTGTAATAAGGATAGGAAGAAAGAAATGAGAGCGTTAGAGATAGGAGCTTTGATTAAAAGACTGTTAGCTGATATGAGTATCAATGACAGGTTGAAAGGCCGTATATATCCGGTCGTTGCCGAGCAGAAAACGCCTTTTCCTTTTGTTACGTACAAAAGAAGTGGGGTAGTCTTGGAATCGGACAAGGATGTGTCTTATCGTTATGGAATGATCAGCGTGGATATTATTATCGTCGGTTCTAGCTACTCTCAATCGCTGGACATTGCTTCCGCTATAGTGGATGAGATGCCAGACTATCCAATGAACTTGGATGGTTTTGATATCTCCGATATAAAGCTTGCCAACGCCGTTGAGGATTTTCAAGACGAGGCGTATATACAGGCTCTTACGTTTAATATTGTAATTGATAATTAACATGGAAAATAAAGTAGTAAGAGGAAGGGATTTGATGCTCTTCAAAAAGGTTTCAGAGAATTATGTAGCACTTGGCGCTGCTACTACGCATACAATGAACTTATCAAGGGAGGAGCTTGATATCTCCAACAAGGATACTGGAGAATATGGCGATACCGAGCTTGGGCAAATCAGCTGGGATATTCAAGCGGACTCGATGATGATTGAGGCAGACTATGATAGTCTGGTTGACGCTTTTTTATCGGGAGAAGTGCTTCATGTGGCATTCGCTGTCACTGCCGAGGCAGGATCTAAGACGGGCAAACCTTCCGCAGGATGGACTATTGGGTCCGGAGGATATGAGGGAGACGTATGTATCACCTCTATCACGGCCAATGCCGCCCATAACGACAAGGCTACTTATTCCGCTACATTTAAGGGCAAAGGCCCGTTGCTCAAGAGATCTTGATCATGATGGAAGATAAGATCACTATAAAAGATAAGGAGTATCGCCTTGGATATAATCTTCGCGTCCGAATGATTTACGAGAAGATCATGGGAAAGAATATCGGCGATGACATGTTGACGTTTGAGAATATCGTGTTCTTTTATTCCGTATTGTTAGCGTACAATAAGGGTTTCACTATGGACTTGGAGGCTTTTACCGACATATTGTGCGATGACGAGTCTATATATCTTGATTTTTTGAAATGGTCCGTAGAGTACAACAAGAGGAAGGAGATATTGGAAAATACGGATAACGCTGATAATGACGATAAAAAAAAAGAATAAGCGGTAAGGATATATTCCAAGCCTTGGTTTTTGTTGGCGGGCTTGATCCGGCCTATGTGCTTGATGATATGGAACCATATGAGATTGACGCTTGTATGGAAGGTATCCATAAGAAGTACATAGAGAGCTGGAATCAAACCCGTCAATTGGTTTATACGATAGCCCAAGTAAATAGCAGCAAACGTATAGATATAAAGGATATGATGCCCTTCCCTTGGGATGAGAATGACAGCATGGAGATGCCAGAGGAAGAGCGTGAGAGATTGAGCTATATGTTAAATGAATTTGTAAAATTGAAGAATAATGGCGGCGGATCTATTCGTAAGAATCCTGTTCAAGAATAATGAGTTTGACAGGTCTATAAATAAGACAAGGAAACAGGTCTCTGATTTCAAGAAGGTGACAGAGTCCGTTGGAGGGTCAATCGTTAGCATGACAAAAGGTTTTGCCACTCTTGGCGGCATCTCATTTGCGCTTATGGACGTTACCAAGAAAAGCATGGAGTTCGAGAAATCATTGTCAGGTCTTAGATCTTTAACCGGACTTGGGGCTAAGGATATGGAGTATTTCAAGAAAGCTGCTATTGATTTAGGATCTACATCTACACAAACAGCATCGCAAGTAGTTGAGGCTTACAAATTGATAGGTTCACAACAGCCTGAATTATTGAAAAATAGAGAGGCGCTTAACGAGGTCACGAAACAAGCCATTATCTTAGCCGAAGCTGCGGGTATGGATGTCCCATCTGCGGCAAAAGCTTTATCTGGATCTATAAACCAAATGGGTGAGAGTGCTAATGTGGCAGGTGAATATATTAATATATTGGCGGCTGCATCGCAAGCGGGATCGGCTGATATACAATATTTATCCAAGGCTATAGAGAAATCCGGAGGTGCTGCTAATTCCGTAGGTGTTAAATACAATGAGCTTGTAGCCGCTATTGAGACTATCGCCCCTAAGATAACGGAAGCTAGTGAGGCTGGGACGAATTTGCGTAATATATTCTTGATATTGGAAGGAAGCTCTGATAATAATCTTAGACCTTCTGTGGTTGGTTTATCCAAAGCTTTAGATAATCTGGCAAGCAAAAATCTAGATGCTACCCAAATGACTAAAATGTTCGGAAGAGAGAGCGTTACGGCGGCTTTAGCTCTGGTTAACGCAAAAGATCAATACAAAGGATATATCGATGCCATAACTGGGACAAACACGGCTTTAGAGCAACAACGGATTAATAACGCAAATTTGGAGGGATCTTTAAATGCGGTATCATCCGCATGGGAAGGGTTTATTCTAACCATGAACAAATCAAATGGTTTTTTGTCTACCGCCGCCCAAGGAGTAGCCTCATTGATACAGAATCTTACTGATTTAGCGAAAACACAAGATGAGATACAAGAAAAGGTCATTGGTGATAAGGCAAATAAAATAATTGATAAAATAAAAGGAGCTTATGATGCAAACATAAGCGGGGGGCTATCAAAGCAACGTTCTATAGAATTAACCGCTATAGAATATGATGAGACAGAAGCCTATAAGATAGATGTTCTCAAAAGCGATTTGTCATCCTTAACTATGTCCTTGGGAGATCTAGAGAAGAGACGAAAGGAGTTGGCAGGAATGCCCGGTTATTATAACCGAAAAGAGAGAGGAGATATTCTCCAATCCATCCATGATACCAAGGAGAGGATAAAATATATACAAGAGGAATTGAGTGTAAGAGAAAAAGCAGATGCGAAAATAAAAGAATTTTTGAATAATACGACTCTAAAAGATAAAACTGATAAAGGGAAACCTATTGCCGTGTCAGATGTAGCCGCTAAAGGCTCAATAGATTATATCGAGACCCAGATATCAGATTTATCAAAGAAATTAAAATCCGCAACGGACGAGGCCACGAGGCAAGGAATCCGTATTGCCATAGAAAAGTTGAAGGATGAGAAATTAAAGATAGAGATGGAACCCTTACCCGAAGGCTCCATAGATTATCTTAACGCCCAGATATCAAGCCTAACAAAAAAACTTAACACGGAAACGGACGAGGCTGTAAGGCAAGGAATCCGCACGGCTATAGAGAAGATCAATAAAGAAAAATATAACATAGAGCTGGAAGCTACGCTTGGACGGTTGAAACCGATGGAGGGGGATAAATTCGGCGTGTCAGCAAAAGGCCGTAATGCGACTGAGGATATTAAGTCTGGCTATATATCGGTTAAAGGCGTATCCAGTGACGCTATCAAGTCAAACTATGAATACGCTGATTCATTGGGAGCTATCGGTAATATGATGTCCTCCGTTTCTCAGCTAACAAATGAGGGGGCCGCATCATGGTTAAGCTATGCGTCTAATATCATACAGGCAGTAGGACAAGCCTTGCCTCAATTATCAGCTCTTGCCACTAAGAATGCGTCTGTCGCAGCTACAGGGGCGGCGGCATCAGTTTCCTCCATCCCCGTGGTAGGGTGGGTAATGGCCGGTACCGCAGTGGCCTCGGTAATAGCGGCGATGGCCAATATCCCTAAATTCGCTAATGGCGGTATAGTCCCCGGTAACCTGTACTCGGGGGATCGTGTTCCGGCGATGGTCAATTCAGGAGAAATGATATTGAATAGATCTCAGCAAGGACGTTTGTTCGATATATTAAACAGTAAAGGAGGAGTTAATGGGAAAGATGTACGTGTCACCGGCGAGGTGGTAGTGTCAGGAGAGCAGATGAAAATATTATTGGATAATACGAATAGAAAATTAAGAAGAGGAAGATGAATAGGAAATATCACAATGAGTTTAAAGGCATAGATGGGGCCTTGAATAGGATAGATATATTATCTAAAAACGAGCAGATAGATCAGCTCGTAAAAACAACGGGTACTCCATTCTTACTTCAATATCAAGATACTAATAAGTTAACTCCGATACAAGGAGCTCAGGCCACTATTGAACTAGTGAGCGAGACTAATTTTCAGTTTAAAGATCTACATACTGATGATATGCAGGGATATATGGTCTCTCTATATAGGAATAATAAGATCTTTTGGCACGGTTGGCTTGATTCAGAATTGTACAACGAGACCTTATCTTCTTTTCATCCATACCCTGTAGAGTTCACGGCTGCTGATTTCAATATCTTAGAACGGATAAAATATACGGATGATAAGGGGAATAAATATGATGACATAGCATCTATGATAACGCATATAAATAGATGCCTAGACAATCTTGGGCTCCCATTCTCTAAGCTGTATATAGGATGTGACACTATTTTAGAAGGTGTCACGATGAGCGATCAGGAAACCGCTTTGCATAAATCATTTATCATGTCTTCCAACTTTTATGACGAGGATGGAGTATCAATGAGTTGCAGGGAAATATTGGAGTCGATCTTTCAGCCATTTGGATTGATGATGGTACAAAAAAACGGGAATGTATATATTTATGACTATAATACCGTGAAACGAGGTTTGCCGATGAAAAGATATGATTTTAAGACACATGCATTCGAGGCAAATGAAAATGTCGATTTTTTTTATGGGAATATATTAGACGTAGGGTTAATGTCAAAAAACGGCGATTATGGATTTGAAGAAATGATTAACAATGTTAAGATCACCAGCTCGCTGTATGGAGATAACAGCATGGTGGATGTAGATGTTTCAGAAAACTCATTAAGCGATCTTATCGATAGCTATCTAGGCCGTGACTTTAAATTGTATTATTATTCAAAATGTGTTGGTGTTGAAAATCTTTCTGGGAAGTTCGCCATATACAAGAGAGATTATGAATCAGACATAGAGGGCGCTTTATTAGGCTATGATCCAAATCCTTCTAATATACATCCTATTTATAGGATTAGATATCCTAATTATATTTTAGGTTCGGATACTTTATGTTTTATAAATCTTATATTACAGGCTTACGTTAATACGAGAGAAAATCCATTTAATGAGGATAGTGGAGTCAAAGACAATCCAAATAGCGGAACAATGAAGTTGTATTGCAATCTGTATATGACTGATAGTTCCGGTAAACCGTTGAGATACCTTGATCTTATCAATGATAACGGATCATTTTGGGTTGATGTATCCAATGGGGTAATAGAACAAGGCAGATGTCTGTTATGGATAAGTCAAGAATCTTCGGTAACTGGAAGCGTCTTGGATACGTGGGTTGGTAACGCAAATATATACAATCCAATGCCTACACGGCTTAATATAGAGACCATTCCGTCTGCTGGTGACGGATTGGATGTCCCTACTAATAAGGGTTATGGGTTTCTTGTTTTCGAGATCACGAATAAGGCTAGGGTCGTTAACCCCAAAGATGATAAAGGTATGGGTGACGATGGTCTTTTGGATGATAGCTTGGTTAAAAACATCTTGATAAACAATATATCCATGAAGCTTATAACAGAAAACAAGGAAGATGTTTCTGTCGATGATTATGAGTTTAAGAGCTATATAAATAAGAAGGTAGCTAACGATTTTAATGATATAACGTTAAAATGTATATCAGCGAATGAGGAAGGAATACCGATAGGAAAAGGGAATATATTAAAAAAAGAAGGAGACAAATATACTTTACAAACCTCTTTCACTCGATCAAACCAGACGGATATATTGGAGCGTCTGCTTATGTGCACTATCCACTCAAATTTCAGCCAAAAGAACGAGAGATTCTCCGTTACCACCAAGATAGCTAACAACCCAATGTTATCTTACATAACATATTATCCTGTATTATCAGGAGAATATATTGTGGCTGGATGCGCTATTGATTTCAATAAAGGCTGCGTAAATATTTCTGCTGTAGGATATTCCGATGACACTGCCAAGTTAAGCGATATACCATACGATTGATGTATTACACCATATCGGTACATATATAGATATGGTAATGAATGTACGTCATAGTAAGATAAGAAAGACAGCCCTTCCACGTACTGGAAGGGCGTTAGACGCTATTCCCGGAAGTTCCGTAAAGCAATCCTCTCAATCTTCCGGAGCTAATGTTCCACAATATTGGGAGTTGGTTACGATAGACAGCGACGGCAATCCCCTTCCTGAGGACAAGTGGTACATCCTCACGGATTACCACGCCAAATCGGTAGGGGACGTTGTCGCTTACGCTACAGGTTCCGGCGACATCGTCCTTCCCATAGCCGGCAACGGGGTATTGGGGGCGATAAAGCTCCCGTCCGATGGTGATAGCGCGCTTGTCATAGACAGAGACGGCACCTTGCGTATCAATGAGGGTATGATCGGCGGCAAGGGTAAGATCTATTACGCTGGAGCGGGCTTGCAATTATTGAACCAACCTAACACGGAGGACACGCAGAACCAGTTCGCCGTGAAGTTCGGAAACGCCAAGGGAACGGTACTGGAAGGCGACAAGCTATACGCCGCTACGTGGTGGGGGCAGAAGCTAAATTCCAACGGCATAGCTACCGGGGCGATGACAGGCGTGCCGAGCATCAACGGCCTCATACACCTTAACAGCGACAATACGTTTGACGTGGCCAAGGATAAATCGGCGCAATGGGTCCGTTTCTCGGGCGGGAACTCGATTAACGGGATGACCGGGACGAACGCCGTGCTGTCCAACCTATACCTCAATTATAAGGACGCTAGCCATTATGTCAAGGTGGACGCCAGTGATAATGTCTTAGCGACTGGCGATGTAGTCGCTTACGCTACAGGGAATTATGATATTGTAAGCCCTATAGCCGGTACCGGGGCGTTAGGCATGGTCAAGGTCGGTAACGGCCTTAATATAGCTACGGATGGAACGCTGAGTGTAGATGGCAATATAGTAGGTGGATTGGACATTGCTGCTATGTGGGCGGAGCTTGCCAAGGCCGACACAAGCAAGAAGATAGACATTAGCCATTTGCCTATATCTACACTAGACAGTAAGTACGTGAAGAAAGCAGGGGATACGATGACCGGAAAATTGAAAATAAATAGTCAATTAGAAATCCTATCAGATATTACCGATATTGCCATAACATTAAGTCGTACTGTTGAGGAAAATGATGCATATCCAGACATTGCGATGATAATGAAGCTGAATGACAAAAAAATAGGTTATGTTTCTGGTGATTTGAAAAAAGGCACGGTCTTAGGCAATTATCAGTCGGGGAAAAGTTTGCAAATCTCTCCTACGGGATATTTAACTTTTGGCGGGCAGAATGTTTGGCATGCCGGGAATGATGGCTCTGACTCTGGATTGGACGCTGATTTATTAGATGGCAAGCACCTGTCCGACATACTCGCTTCGAACGTGGCATCAGCTACTAAACTCCAAATAGCCCGAACCATTTGGGGGCAAAGCTTCAACGGCACCCAAAATGTTGAAGGTGATATGTCTGGCGTGGGTAATCTTATAATGAATAATCATAAAACCTTTTATATAAAAGATACTAGCGGGGCAAATATTAGTACAGTAACACTAAATTCACAAAATGGATTTTATCTAGGCTATGGGGTAGCGGAGAAGAATTACTTATCATGCTTAGAAGGAAACATGATTTTATTTAGGACTACTGCTTCTCATACTGAAAGGATGAGGATCGCAAATAATGGAAACGTTGGTATTGGTACTACAAACCCCGGATTTAAATTAGAAATAAGAGGTGCATCGCCATTGTTAGGATTTAAAGCCGATGGTACGTCAAATGTATCATGCACATACATAGAAGGATATCATGCTAATAATGACACAACATTTAGAATAGTAGAATCAACTTCAACTGATCTATGGTTGCAATATGGTAAAAATGGTGTAGCATTATATAATTTTCATCTAAGCGGGTACTTAAATACGCGTTTGAAGGAATTTAATATTAATGCAATTGATTCAATATTTAGTGGAAACGTGAAAGCGGGAGGTGATGTAGTCGCTTACGCCACTGGTTCCGGTGACATAATCCTTCCCATAGCTAGTACAAACTCACTTGGTGCCGTGAAGATCGGGTCTGGTATATCCATCTCATCTGATGGCACTATATCCGTATCTGGAACCGGTACTATCGGGGGGATATCAGTTACAGGAAATGGCAATGTACTTACGAATGCCACGCTCAGCTCTGACAAGAAGATAATAACGTTTGCCAAGGATTTAACGGCGTTGACCACTGCTAATTATGCTGCTACACTAGACAGTAAGTATGTGAAGAAAGCAGGGGATACAATGACTGGGGCGTTAACTATAGCTTCTAATACAATAAACAGTCAATTGACACTTAAATCAACTGTTAGTGATGCAAAAAGCAAGGCCGCAGGTATAAAATTCACGTCCTCACAAGACGCAACACAAAACGTGATATTAAGACATGAGTATTATGATACGTTTTTAGCTGGATATGGGATCGCTATAAGCAAGGAAGGCATTTTAGAGGGTAGCGACCCTAATATGTTTCTGTACAACACAGGCCGTTATATCTCCAAGGTAGCCACTGGAACTAAACCTATTGATGTGGTTTCTACCACATTATGCAATAACCTTAACGCTGATATGGTAGATGGGTATCATAGGAGTAATTTATATAATACAACAATTGATTGGTATCATACTAGTACTGCTAGGTCTAGGGAAATAACAGTAACAAATGATTATAACACATTCTATCCTGTAGTTTTAGAAGTTGCAGTCACTACCAATGGAGTCCCATATACAGTAGGTATAGGTAAATCGTTAGGTTCAACATCAAACCCTAATTGGACTGGCAACCATAGTAGTAAAACTAGTAGCATGAATTATGTAGGTATTGGCAGGATAGGTGCTTGGGATGGTAATAGCAGCTTTTTTATCACATTATGTAATTCACAAGGATATGCAAAATTGTTGAAAAAAGTAGAAGTTCGGGAGAATGAAAAACCCATTATCGTATTTTGGCTAAGAGGGGGAACAGCTACTTATAGAATATATTGCAGTGCTGGAATAAAAAGTATAAATACTTACTATGCTAGAACTAATGTTGGAAGTACTATAGCTGGTTATGAATACTATGTAGAGCCAATGGCACTGTCAAGTTCTGATAATGATGGGAATTATGCTAAAGATTCCCATATAACAGCATCTATTTTTGAAGGATCATTAATCGGAAACGCCTCAAGTGCGGCGAAACTCCAAACAGCCCGAACCATTTGGGGAAGATCGTTCAATGGAACGGCCAACATTTCCGGTAGCTTGGAAAATGTCGGCAATATCTATTCGACTAACAATACTTTTACTATATACAGAAATGGCATATATTTATTAACTTCATTAGAAAGTGGTCAGCTTAATATAAATGCCTATGATGCTAATATTATATTATTCGGATATAGAGGTACATCAGGATATAGTTTTTATGCTGGAACCGGGGCTGGAGATGCTGTAGGATCAGAAATAGGATACTGGACTAACGATGCATTTACTATAAAGACGAATATCAAGAGTTACCATGTGTACCCTATTACTAACAACACTTATAATCTAGGTGCAAGTTCAGCTAGGTGGAAACGACTGTATTTATCTGGTGTAAATGGAGGGTGGTTAATGGGCAAAACAGATGGTTCTATAATGGTAGATTCCGCCGATAGCTCAACATCGACTTATTTCCCATTGTATCGATGGAAATCATACACTGGTCGTGTGTTTAACCTTGGGGCCTTACAAGGTACAGATACAGGTCATCGGTTTGGGTTCTTTATGTTTGATAAAGACAGAACTGCAAATGGAACTGATGCAGAATTCTATATGAACTCATCTGGTGATATGATAGGTACTAAAAACTTACGCATGAATGGTGATGTAGTCGCTTACGCCACAGGGAACGCTCCAGCTCCATTTAAATACTGGTATCCATCGGTTGATACGAGCGGTAACCTTAGCTGGGCGAACAGCACGTCAACGACTACTCCAACCACGAGGAACATCCGGGGGCCGCAAGGAGCTACCGGGCCTAAAGGAGCAACAGGAGCGACTGGGCCACAAGGGCCTAAAGGGGCAACAGGAGCGACAGGGCCACAAGGACCTGCGGGGCCTTCGTTCAATGGGGGGAATATAACAAATATACTAAGTATTCGAAACAGCGGTTACCCAACACTAGAGCTATACCAAAGCACAAGCGTTTATTGGCGTATTTGTGTCAATACGTCAAACAATACTTTTTGCTTCAAAAAATGGGACACGATTGTCAGTTACATAAATGGCTCTGGAGATTATGTAAAAAACTCGGATATGAGGCTTAAAAATCGGATATCTACAGTTAGAGATGTACTTGACAGGATAATGAGACTAGACGTATTCCGATATACATTGAAGTATGATCCGGATAAAACCGTATCTATAGGTTTATCTGCACAGCAGGTTAGTAACGAATTCCCCGAGATTGTTAGCAATGACGGTGACTATCTTGGAATATACTATGGTCAGATAGGGCCTATCGCTATTCAAGGTATCAAGGAGTTGTATCGTAATATGATAGATGTGGATAGATTTGTTCGCTCCACAAAGTCATGGATGACCGACAAGGACAAGCGCATAGCGGACCTTGAGAAAGAGGTGAGAGATTTGAGAGAGGAGTTGAATAATTTAAAAGCTGCGTAAATATGGCTACATTACCGAATAACGATATATCAATAATGTTAGTGCGAAATGCAATAAATTGCCCAAGCACTGATCTTGGTACACTATGCGCCAAGGCAAAATCTGGTGGTAAAGGCGGGTATGCTTTTGAGATAGTAGAAAATGGCTACACGCAAGTCCATGGAAGAAATATTATTGATTCTGAAGGTTTACCTTCTTCTTACCCGTATTGGAATATATGGTGCAATAATTCCCCGGGCCAGTGGAAATTGGTTGATAGCCCATCTAAGCCTGTACGCTTTGAGCTAAAAAGAGATTCCTCTAATAAATATATTTTTAGTCTTGGGGGCTTCAGGGGGCACAATACCGACGCTTCAATCCCGATAATGCCAAATATAAAAAAGACGTTTGTACGGCACGGTACGTTGCCTATAAACACAGATATAGAACTCAAAGCCAATCTTGGCGATTACGATTGGTCTAAGATTAGCGGGGTAAATGGGTGCCAACTTTTTGTATATGAAGGGAGCTCGGTATATTCTAGATCGGAAGTCAAGGCAATAACCCGTAATTCGCTTATGAGTATGGGAAAAATTCCGTTGATGATAAACACTACAAGTACATATACTAAAAAATATACTATTAAAATGGCTTTAGGTACTGCCGCTGGTATAGGCACGCCAACGGTTGATTTTAATATGCTTGGGGTATTGCCTGTATTCGGAGAGTTATCTATTACTGTCGCGGATGCTTCTCCAGCATATATAGCCGATGTGTATATAGAAAACTTTGCGCATGCTTTCCGTTTAACCGATGTCATAAATGAAAATCATGTCAACGGTACATACACAGGTCTAGGTGGTATAAGCGCTGATAACAGAAGGCTTGTTAGACTAAGATATGAGAAAGTAAGCAACGCTGATAATTCAATATTGGAGACTATAAACGTAACATCTGCTTTTAAGCCTACAGAAAGACCTCCTATGTTATCTGTATATCATGTAGGGGATACGGAGTCTTTTTATTTTGACCAGAATAGGATGTATAACTCACAAGGAACGCATATAGTTGTAACATTTTTTTATGAATAAACATTTTAAAAACTAAAGATTATGACATTACAAGAAGTAAAGACAGAGAGCGTAACAAAAATCATCAATGGTACTGGAGAAACTCTTGATATCAAGGAGAGCCGTGTTACGATAACGAGCGAGAACAAGGTATCCGAGGCGAACGGACAGGTTTATAACAAGCAAGCCGGTTATATCGGAAGCTATAACTACACCAGATTTGGTGGATTGAGCGTCAATGTAAATGATAGCACATTTACCGCTCTGCAAGTAAGCGGTGAGGTATTGAAATACATCGACGCTATCGAGAACCAAGTATCGGTAGTGATGAATTAATTATTTTTCCGGTCGTGTCATTCAGACGCGACCGGGCTACAAGTTGAATTATAACATAAAAAACATATGAAAAAGAAAGAAGCCATTGAATTGTACAAGGTGTTGAACGGATGCAAGCTGACCGGTATGGTGTCATCCTCGAAGATGACGGTGTTGAACAACCTTAGAAAATTGCGCCCCATATCGGAGACATACGAGGCTGATATAAAAGAAGCCATTGAGAAGTTTAAGCCGGAGGGCTTTGACGACCTGATGAAAAAGGTTCGTGGTCATAATGATTCCGTGAACACGGGCGGTAAGCCTGTGATGTCTGGGGATGAGCTGAGGGATGCGTCCTCGATCATCGAAGAGTACAACAAGGAGGTAAATGATTTTGTCGAGAAGATACTGGATGAGGATGCCGGGATTGAGTTAAATAAGCTTGACAATCCAGACTTGGAGAAGCTTTTGGACGCTAATGATATAGAGGCTAGCCAACTGGAGATAATCTATTCACGCTTGTCATGTAATTAATTACCCATGCAATATAGCCACAATCGTAGCTACCATATTGGGATCTTCGATGGTTAGGCGGTTAAGCCAAGAAGCATATTTTATTATTAAATGACTGTAATTATGAAAACTGTTAATTTCAAGAGGTTTTAGTTTTTACCTAATTGATAAATATTTTATATCATGGAGAGTATAAGGATAGGTAACGACATAAACATAGAATGGAGCATCCTTAGGAATGGTGATCCAGAGACACTGGAAGGTAAGGACTTGCGTGTCGTGATGACCAATGGTTACAGGAAGATGGAGGTAAAAGACCTCCACTTCCGGGATAACGTGATACGATTCACCTACCTAGGCAAAGACCAAGATTATAACGGAGTCTATACGCTGACCCTTATCGAGAACAAAGGGAAGGAGGGCATGTACACCGTAGATGCTTGCGATGCGTTCCGTCTTATCCCACGGTCGTGCTCCGTAGGTGGAGATACGGGATGCGGTAGCGTCAAGGTGACAACGGTAAGGCTAACGGGAGATATATCCGTTCCTGCCGTAGGAACCGGCGATTATGAAAGTATAACCAATAAACCACGGATCAACGGGGTTGAGTTGGTCGGGGATAAGTCCCTAGAGGAGTTAGGGATACCCATTCTACCTGATAATATCGTGACTGATGCAGATTACACGCATACGGATAACAACTTGACGGACGCTCTTTTAGAAAAGCTCGACGGATTGAGTAATTACGATGATACGGCGTTAAGAGAGGCTTTAACCTCCGAGATCAGCAGGGCAAAGGAGGTAGAGGAGGATCTTGACACGGCCATAAGGAAAGTGGCTTCCGATCTGTCCACGTTTATAACGGGAGATCCGGACGCGGACAATGTCATCAACAGATGGCAGGAGGTGGTGGAGTTCTTGTCCGGTATGACAGAGGATAAGGATATGGCCGGAGTGTTGCTGGATTTGAAAAAACAAATACTTGCGGAGGTCACGAGTATCTTGTCAGGTTATTACACGTCCGGACAGATTGACGATAGGTTTGTCGAGAAGATCAAAGGGAAGGGACTTAGCACAAACGACCTTACGGATGAGCTGTTATCTAAGATCAACGGCTTATCCAACTATGATGATGAATGGGTCAGGAGTGAGATCGCCTCTATCAAGGCGGATATCGACACGTTATTGGGTGATGGAGCGAGCGACGCTATAGATACCTTCCATGAGATCGAGCTTTTTTTGCAGGGTATTACGGATAAGGAAACCCTAACCGGTCTTCTCAATGACTTGCGTGCGGAGATAACGGCTTTGATCCCAACCAAGACATCCCAATTAACAAATGACGATCACATCGTAAAGGACGCTAATTACGTCCATACGGACAATAATTATACTGACGAAGATAAGGGTAAGTTGGATGGATTGGATAATTACGACGATACGGATATCCGGAATCTGGTCACCGGCCTAAGGACGGACGTTAATAAGTTAAAGCCCGTTGTCACATCCACCCCGTCTAACGGCCAGATAACCATAACGCCGGACAAGGCCCAAAACGAAGATCCGGACGTGTCGATAACGCTGGAGACCAAGGGAGACAAGGATAAGTCTCTGATGGCCGACGGTAAGTACCGCAAGCTGCCCGTGTACGGGAGGAACCTGTTGCTGGGATCGGGGAAGGAGGTGAGTAACTCGAATTACAATATCGCTGATTATTGGCTAACTGAACCGATATCTAAAGGAACACAAGTAACATTGACTATTTTTGGAGAATTGGGTGATGATAAGGAAATGTTCACTATATATAACTCTACTGGTGCAGTAGGTTCTATGGCTCAGTTCAGCAAGGCTGACTTTGTGAATGGGAAGGCCAGTAAGACTTTTAAATGGATTACTAATATCGGAGATGCAGTAGCTGATAATACACATATGGTTGTATTTAGTTCTCCTAAAACTGGCACATCAACTTCCACCATCCATAAGATTAAACTTGAATATGGTGACATTTCGACCGAGTGGTCTCCAGCTTGGGAAGATATACCAGATCTAGAAGAAAGATATGCATACGGTGTTGAATGGGATACTGCATCATCTAGTCCTGATGGAGTTAGAGTAGGTAATATGCAATTGCATAGGGATTTGCCGGTGCAGAGCGGGATGAGAGGAGTCGTGTTAGATAATAATGGAGGAGTATATTATTATCATGAACCAACGGCATGGAAGATGACATTTGCGTCTAAAGATTATGCGTCAATGGTAGAGATTCCCGATCATTGGTATAAATTATATATAATTGGAACTAAATTTAGAATGATGTTATCTTCGATTCCATTGCCCGGATACAAGCATATAAGCAAATTCTATATAGGCTCAAGTGAGGCGCAAATGCTTAGATCTTTAGGGTTATTGATGTCGGATAAAACAAACTCTACTGATACAAGAGGCGGCGACAACACCTCCGAATGGGACAACACCTACCGTTCCTTATTGGGTTGTCCCGTCACCAACCTTACCCGAGACCAATTCCGACAAGCCGCGAGGAAACGTGGCAGCGGCTGGGAAATGTACACCTACAACGCCCACAAGATCCTGTTCTGGCTATTCGCCGTCGAGTACGCCACGCTGGACAGCCAGAAGCCTTTCAACGCCCAGAAGGACGCTAACGGTTTCGCCCAAGGTGGCTTAGGTCCGGGACCGACGCAAATGACGGATTGGACTAACTTCAATAACGCCAATCCCCTTATCCCATGCGGCTATACCAACGAGTTCGGGAACGGCTCGGGAGAGAAGGCGTATGTCGTGAAGAACGCCTCTGGCGGTACTCACGCCACGTTGATGGCTAACAGGTACCGTGGTATAGAGAACCCGTTCGGCCATATCTGGAAGTATACCGATGGGGCCAACATACAAGTCACCACGGGTGATTCCGGATTGTCTATCCTATGGACTACCGATGACCCGTCAAACTTCAGCGATACATCTTACACAGGCTATGACAAGAAAGGTAACATCTGCCGTACCAATGGTTATGCCAAGAAGATGTTACTTGGGGAAGATGGGGATATCGTGGCTACGGAGGTCGGCGGTAGCTCCTCTACCTACTGGTGCGACTACTATTACACCAACACATCGGCTAACCGCATGCAGGTGGTGCTGGTTGGCGGTGACGCGGTCGTCGGGTCGGGTGCGGGCCTCGCTCGCGTGGGTACGGCTGATGCGCCTTCCGATGCGTATCGTAACGTCGGTTCGCGCCTTTGCTTTTTCCCCGAATATCGTAAAACGTCGGCGTAGCCGCACGTATCACGTCGGGAATTTTTTGTATAACGATTAAATAACAAGACATGAAAAGAACATATAGCGACACTATACCGATCACTATGGAAAAGGACGGTGACGGATCCTACCTTTACCGGTGGGACGTTAGAGAGGAGACAAGGGAGATGGGTGACGATATGTCCCCCGTGATCTCCTATAGTTACAACGAGGTCAGGGTATGGCCCACGTTGACGGCCAACAAGATATTGGAGGCCTGTATCAACGCCCTATGGGACAAGGACGTGGAGCAAAAGAAGCTGAACGACTACAACGCCGCCCAGCTAGGCATATTGGACTTGTCATACGTGGAGTCTTATAAGACGTTCCTTAATGAGAGGAAGGCGCTGAAAGACCGTGTGGATAGCGATTTCGCCGAGTGGGAGGCGGCGAGAGAGGAGGAGAGCATAGTGGTTTTATAACTAAATAAAAAAAAGGATCGGAAGAATGGAATTTTTTAAAATGATTTGCAGTATGAGGGAGCTACTGACTGTAGTCGTGTTTGAGATGTTCATCGTTATGGTGGCGATGGGGTGGGATTTCGCCTCGGGTTATTACAAGGCTAAATTGAGGGGCGAGGAGCGTAATTCGTATGGCATGCGTAGGACGGTCAGTAAGTTCATACTTTACGCTGGTAGCGTATGTATAGCGTGCGGGATAGACTCGGTTTGCTACGTGTGCCGGTTCTGGGAATTTATCCATCTGCCTTTCTTGACCAATGTCCCGGTCGTATCCTCGATAGTGACCGTATTTATCTTGATAACGGAGGTTAGGTCTATCTGGGAGAAGGCTGACGCCAAACAAAGGAGGCAGGCGAGTAAGACAGCCGACATGATCGGTAAGGTTGTAACGCAAAAGGTTTTGGAGGACGCTTTGACAAACGCTTTATCCAATGCCATGAATAAAAAGAAGAAAGGAGAGTAAAATATGGGGAAAAATAATTTACCTCGTGGGTATCGGAACAACAACCCGGGAAACATCCGGATCAACGGAGACTTGTTCCAAGGTGAGATACGTCCGAGCAAGGACAAGTCGTTCAAACAGTTTGAGACTATGGCCTATGGCTATCGGGCGATCTTCAAGATCCTGTCTAACTATTACCGGAACTATAAGCTGGACACGATCCGCAAGATGATCGGTCGCTGGGCACCGGAAAACGAGAACGATACGGACGCTTACGTTAAGGCCGTATCCGATTACGCCGGTATCCCGGCTGATGATCCTATCAACATCAACGATCGTGAGCAGATGATCCGAATAGTAGCGGGGATGAGCAAGGTCGAGAATGGGATAGAGGCTGATATGTCGGATGTTATAGCTGGATGGAATTTACTTTAACAATAACAAGACCTAATGCTGTAGAGGTAAGCGTAAAATAAGATGAAAAAATATATTGGAACAAAACAGATTGAAGCAGAACCTATGACAATGGGCGAAGCATTTGAGAAAGGATTGCTCAAAGCGGGAAGAGTACCTAACGAAAGCGAGAAGTCAAATGCTGGCTATCAAGTGAAGTATCAAGACGGTTACGAGTCATGGAGTCCAGCAGAGCCATTCGAGAAGGCTTATAAGGTCTGTGACACGTTTACGGATCGTCTCCAAATAGAATTGTCCGAATTATCCGATAAGCAAGAAAAGCTAGGTGAGTTTTTTGGTACGGATATGTTCAAAGGATTGTCAACGCAAAAGCAAGTATTGCTACGTGCACAATTCGGAGCGATGGAAGCTTATAGGCAAATTCTTATTGAGCGCATCCGTATTGAGGGAATCGTAAAATGAAACCGTGGCATATCATATTAATACTAGTGTGCTTGGTAGCCAGTTTCACGGCTGGCTACCATATCCGGGGGGATGTGACTGATAAAGTCGTGTCTAAATCTGATACCGTATTAATAACCGACACGATCCATGACAGTATCCCGTATCCTGTTTACGAGACATTGGTGCGGACGATACCAGAGCCTTTTCCTGTCTACATTACATTAGACGGTGACACGATTAAGGAACCTATATATGTCCCGGTGCCGATAACTCAAAAGGAGTACAAGACGGATGATTACCGGCTGTCAATATCCGGCTATAAGCCTAATCTTGATTACATCGAGGTTTATAGAAGGACTGAGTATATAACCAAGACGATCACCCCCCGTAGATGGGGAATAGGTGTTATTGCCGGTTATGGGATCGGGAAACATGGACTATCACCTTACGTTGGATTGGGTGGATTCTGCAGGATTTGGTGAGGCCTCCATGACTCACGTCCGGGAAGCCCCTATTAACTAGTAATAATAATTCGTCATATGAATAACAAGGGTGACGTTTTTTTGTTCATGGTTAATTTAATATTAGTTTGATGGTGACTTCGTGAGAACGAACCGGAAAGGGAGGATAAAGAAAAAGAATCTTCCCTAAATAATCGGATCGGAAGTTTTGATTATTTTTTCATGCCACGCACGACGGGAAGATTCTTATATGTCTTTCTGCCGTGCATTTTTTTGCCCGGCTTGATAGTAAAACAAACCACGAAATAAAAAGTTTATGAATAAGGTGGAAATTTTTTACAAAAAAGTGATAGAGACAGTCTGCAAGGAGTGCGGGACCGATCCGGTAATGATGTTTAGCAACAACAAGGAGCGCAATGTTGACGCTCGGGGAGTGGCTATAACCATACTGGCCGATCGCAAGTTGAGCGACAATATCATATCCGATCTGACGGGAATGACGAGGCAAGCCGTCAACCGGATGCGGAACTTGTATCCGGACAGGATAAGGAGGAGTTACTATCTGAGAAGGACGGTGGAGAGCGTCAAAGAGGAGCTATCCGGTACGCTCTGAGGGTGCGTTATGTTGTAAGGCATGTGATTTGTCTATGAAAAAATTTTCATATAACAAAATTTTGTGCGACCTTTGCGGCGTAAAAGGTGATTTTGTAGCCTCGTCAAGTAACCAGCCTTGGCAGAGGCTTTGTTGTATACGAAAAGTTTCATTATGGAAATATATATGCCACATGCGGTAAATGATATTAGGATAGGAGAAGCCTTCAATCATCTATTCAGGATAATCCTGAAAATGGAGAATTCCGATGATGATGATTTCATATGGAACTTCCAATATGCGGCATTTGTGACTCCATTTTTCTTATTGCCTCTTATGCTTTATAGAGATAAGTGCGGTAAGAATGTGGTTTGCAAGAATATATCGGACAGTGTTAAAAGCTATCTGGACTCTATTCATTTTGAAGGAGGTGTAGTAGCTGACAGTGTTAGTGATTTTCATAATTATATGGAATATTTTTCTATGAAAAAATATATTCCTATAATAAAGTTTCCGGGATGTAAAAGCAAGGATAGCATAAAAAACGATATACTGTCTGTAGCAGAGAATATAATGATAAGGCAATTAAATATTGAAGGAGAGTTGAGAAAGGCTTTATCTTATATGCTGACTGAGACGATTGACAATATATCTGAACATTCAGAGAGTGAATTTGGTTATATATTTGCTCAGTATTATCCGTCAAAGAGTTATATAGACATTTGCATAGCGGATAATGGTATAAGTATACTGGGTAGTTATGTTAAGTCAGGCAAGGGAGGTATAACTAACGATGTGGAGGCTTTAAAAAGCGCGGGAAAGGGTATATCGACTAAAAATTTACCAGATACCGAGAATCGTGGTTATGGTATAAGTACTTGCAAGAGAATGTTGTCTAAGGGACTTGGAGGAACATATTTTTTGCTGTCTGGGCAAGCGTTTCATCTTATGTCAGAGGAAGAGACATCATATATAGGACTTCCTGATTATATAAAATGGGATGGAACTATAGTGGCATTAAGGATACCATATAAAGAGGAAAGGATGTTTAATTTTTATGAATATTTAGAATGAAGATCATGGAAAAGACAATTGTGATATCAGAATTGATAAGGGGAGAGCTTCGTTCTAGGACAGAAGCTAAAAAAATCTATATGAGGGCTAAGGATTTGAATAGCCCATGTGTACGTATAGATTTTAAGGATGTATATTTTATGTCTCGATCATTTGCGGATGAGTTATGCAATACAATAGAGGCTTTGGCCTTGGATAAAGTGAGGGTCTCTATGGAGAATGAGAGCGACTCTATAGATCTGATGATGAAAATAGTAAAAGGTAATAGAAATAAACCGAGAAATATGCATGAGGACAGTGAGGTTAAAGAATTTTCGGACATGGATTCATTGTCAGAGTTCCTGTCTACCATATAAAATTATTTCATGCTATATAAAATAGAATGATATGAAAAATTTAGATGAACCAAAAGCTAAGGAGTATAATGAATTCCTAGAAAGGAATAGTTTTGATAAATACTCAGATAGAAAAAAACATATATCTAGTCCAACCACGCTACAATGCATGTATTGGAAACAGGTGGAACCGGTAGATATAAAAAGTAACCAACCATAAAAATTAAGCGTTGTATATGCCTTTAGTTTGAAAGGTCTAAACAACAACAATAAGCGTCGTCAATACAAATTGGCGGCGCTTTTTTTGTCTCATCCCCTTCCGCAAAGAACTAGCAACAACCTCGCAACAAGCTAGCAAGGAGATATTTATTTAGCAAGGCACTTCTGTGGATTTTTGTGGTGTCCGGGATAATCCGGAATAACCATAAAATTCATGATATATGGAAGCAGAGAAAATCATTAAGGAGAAAGAGATCGTCCATGAGGATGAGCACAAGGATTACGCAAGCAAGGGCGTGGGTAACGCCGGCTTGACATTGGGTATCATTGGTACGGCTCTTGGAGCTTGGGCGGTGTCACGTAACCGTGGCGGCTTGTTCGGCGGTGGCTGGGGAGCCGGTATGCCGGAGAACGTTAACATCAACACGACCACAGGTGGCGGTGGTGGTTCCGGGGTAGGCGCTCCGACAGCGTTCATGGCTTGGGAGAAAGGCTGTGAGGAGGCGTTATCGCTTACAAACGCAATGTGGGGATTGAAAGTCTCAGGTATGCAAGCCGATTACGATCACCGCCAGACGAATATCGCCGAGAAATTCGCCTTGTGGAAATCACAGGTAGACGCTGATTTCGGATTGTACAAGTCACAGGTAGACGCTGATTTTGGTCTATACAAGAACCAAAGAGACCAGTTCGATGTCTTGAAGGCTCAGATTGATGAATTGAGGTGTCAGGTGGCTGTAGGTTCGGCGATTCGTCCTTACCAAGACAAGTTGCTTCAATGCGAGATCGAGAAGGCGTTCACGGCTAGTGTCAATTACACCGATCGTAGAACCTGCCGTATGATCACGGGAGAATTGGTATTGCCAAATACCCCTACGGTAACAGGCTATCCTAGCTACAATCCGTGCTCATGCCCGGCATCCGCTCCGGCACCTACGGCTTAAGGTAAAGTTAGTGGCTTGTGCTCCCTAGGGGGGCGCTTGCCGCTTTCCTTTTTTTAACCACTAACAGTATTATCATGCAGACAAATGTTTTTTTAGGGGGGAGTGACCCTGTATTAGGTAGCAATCCTTATAATCCGAATATAAGCGAGATAGAAGCAAACATTCAGCGTCTCCAGCAAGCGCAGCAACAGATGGAGATCCAGAAGCAACGTATGCTTAACCCTTCTGCGCAACAGCCCCAAAGCCGTAATCCGGTGTGGGACGAGATAGATAAGCTCGTTAGCGAGATGTCGGATAGCGAGTTCGAAATGGTCAATAACAATCCGGAGTATCAACAGGCCTACCAAAAGGTAATGTCCATCCTTAACCGTGAATACATGCGCATCATGCGTCCGTTGGTGGAGGAGAGCAAGGACGGAAAGGCCGCCTTGGAGGAATTGTTGGGAATGGCCAAGAAGATAAAGAAATCGGCCTCAGAGGAGGTTAACAAGAACATGGCGTTGTTCGCTGAGTACACGGCCAAATACGCCGATATGCCATACGCCGACTTCCTTAAATTGAAGAATAGCGGAAAAGGAGGTAAGAAATGACACGTGAGGAAGGTATGCTTATCGAATTGATCGATAAGGTCAAGAGACAAGGGTATGCTATCAGTACCTTGAGAGAGGAAGTGGAACAATTAAAGAAAGAGTCCTATGGAACTAAAGCAACAAGCTCTAGAGCTAAAAAGCAGGCTAATTAACTCGGTGGAGATATGGGCGGAGGAAAGGGTTGACTCTTTCGTCTCCGGGAACACGGCGTTCAAGCCTCTTGGAAAGTATCTTAAAAGGGGGGTCCATAACATCCTCGTGCAAAAGGATAAGGAGATCACTGAGAAAGTGGAAGGATTCATGTTGTTTGCGGCTGACGAGAATGGCAATTATGACAAGGAAGAGCTATTCGATGACGCTATGAACGTATTCAAGAGCATGAAGCCGTATAAGTTCGAGCAAGGATTCTTGAAGGGTACGATCGGGGAAGGCTCCATCTTGATAGAGCTTCCGGATAACGGACTCATGAATTTTATCCTTGGTGACACTAACGCTATCCGTATAACGGAAGCGGATTTTCTGGAACTGAAATCAATATTCACAGAATAAAATAAATGACAGGGTATGAGATACAAGGAATTGATGAAGGACTATCATTCGAAAGGGATGGTATCCGAGAAAAAGATGTGGGAGGCCATATGCGAGCTGGACGAGGCGATGGAGTGTCTAAAGGAAAAAGATCCCGAGAAGTATGACGAGGCCATACGTGATATACATGAGGTTTTTTGCGGTCCTCATTATAATGAGCATTTCGCTAAGATGGACGTGGCGGCAATGCACCATAAAGGCAAGTCGGGGGAGGATAAGGGTGAGCACTGGAACATCCAGCAAGTAACCGCCGTCGCTAAAGGCATGAGCGTACCGGGCAACGCTAATATTTGGGATGTTTACGTTGCGCTAAATTCAGCGTGGCACGACAAGGAAGTAAAGTTCACGGAATGGTTCGGCCCGGACGCTGAGAAAAAGATCATCGAGGATGCTATTAATTTCTACTTCATGGATGATGACGCTCCGGAAGGCAAGGTCTGGATTTATATGTGTGCCATGGATGACTAAGAAAACCAAAAATAAAGGACACGCAAAGAAGGAATCCGCAAGACGGGAGATAGACCGTCTTGCGGATTCCTTGGATTTCGAGCCTGTCAACTTCTATGAGGTGATGGCTCGGATTAGGCACTTGATGTGCCTGTTATGATGACATGTATTTTTTTACGACATCCATATTACTAAAGGACATGGATAGAAGCCGCATTGAGTCATTCCTTACGCTAGTCAATGCCTCCACGTTGTCTTCAAATGGATTTAACGATTTTATGGCGGAGACAAGATCATGCATACAATAGCATACCAACAATACATACGATCCCATGACCTCTGAATTGTTTTGTTCAGCGGCTTTATGCAATACTTTGTCTGCGAATCCCATCTTAACCGTATTGCCATTGTCATCTTTTTGATATATAGGTATATCAACTCCCATTTTGACCTTGATAAAATCAGTTATGGAAAAATTAGCCTTTGCTTGTAGGCATCCGTAGAGCCTCTCCAAGTCTTTCGGGCTGGTCTCTTGAACGATATCAGTCCAATCGTCACAGACCAACTCCCTTATGACTGAGTAAGGCTCAAGCCTGTCATTGGGGATATCGATGACCTTAACGCTCCCATCCTCGTTATAGTCATCGCTATCGCCGCCATATTCATTAACGCTCTCGATACGTTTCGAGGAAGCGTAATATTTCCAGTTCCCATCAAACTCTATCAGGTATTCATCCAGTGTTCTTATCCATCCCTTCAGCTTGTATATGGATTGATGCAGATACATTTCCCACAAGCATGTATCATAAAAAAGATCAATGCAATATCGGCTATTTTCATCATCTTTATGACGAAAAGTACGGGGTGCGGATATGATTCTCGCCATATCCAAATTCCCTAACACCTTATTGAAAAAGTTGGCCAATAAACTGTCATCATCTATGCGTGATAACAGCTCATAAAAAGGTTTATCTCTCATTAGACTGAAATTTTAAGGTTATACAAATCAAGAATGAACTTCTTCCCGGCCTCCGTCCAATACATATGCTGGCGTGTCTTAATCTCATGATTTCAATTTATTTATTATTTAATGATTATATAGTCCCCGCAATCTTCAATATACTTTATTCCGGCACTATCAAGAGTATTCTCTATGTCCACTTGGCACAGGCAAGATTCCGGTATGATATTGTCATACCCTTCCGCTGGGATCATTTTCGTGATTTGCGGGAAATGATCCTCTAGTTGTTTAGGGGATTGTATTTCTACATCCCCGTCGTAAATAAGTACGCACATATTATTAGAGGTTAAATTATAGTTGTTTGAGTAAAAGTTTTTATGTCTCACGAATATATTAAGTTGTTTATGTTGTTTCTCGGACGAAAGGAATATCTTGCGTTGGCATGATATCGCATACGAGTCTTTTCGTTTCGCATCGTTCCCCATATCCTTTAAATTTTTATCAATATCATCAAAAGGCTTGGATGCCTATTGGCTCATGCGATCGATATATGGTGGTACGCAACAATTTCTCCCGTCCGGGAAAACTGTAGGATGATTGATATTCACTGATTCTACAGAGTCTTTTCTTTGGGCATCTAAAAATGCCTCTATCTTGCTGGCCAAGGTTATGAGCATATCCGATTGAAGCTCATTAAACTCCTTGCAGAATCTCATATCATCTTTATGCTTCTATAGCTAGTTTGATCGATTTTTCTTTGTTTTCTTCCATGATTTCTTACTGTTTTGCTATCAATTTCAATCTATATCCTAAATCTTTCGTTTTCTCATCCTTATCTATCAGATGAGAGTACAATTCATCCATTATGATATAAAATACCACTTTGGGTAAAGGCTTTTGAAGGTAATTTGCGAAGTCTTCAAACAATAAATGTTTGGGGGTTACTTCTTCTATTTCTTCAAAACATTCATGCAATGGCTTAAATTGTAAGCCATGTTTTTGGGGATTTGTCAACAGTTCCTTGTAGGCGTTGACTGTTTCAGGTGATAATACCATTTCGTACTTTATATTCTTAGCTGTTAGCTATTTGAAATTCAATCAGTTTTTTGTCTCCGTCTTTCATGCCATTAAAAACATGTGACAAATCTTCCGAAATAATGTCCGATGCGTCCTTCTCTGTTGTGGCAACAATCTTTACGCCCGTAGCTACGTTTGATATAATAAAGCCGTTTTTAGCCTTTTCTACTGTAATTTCTGTTTTCATACTTATTCATTCTTAATTATGAGCCTTCCCATGAAGGCTCGGTTAATACTATTCCTCAGATCGAGTATAGGCATCCAATGGGTAACACAAATTTTATCACCATTAGTATCATACCATTCATTACATTCTCTGCAATACCAACCCTGTTGTAAGTATTTAAAATAATCAGTACACCAGCAGCCAGTTATTACCAGATCTTCATCATCAGGTAACTTATCTTTTGTGCTTATCCACGGGAATTGCTTTGCCTGCCATTCGGCACCTGCAATAAATCCCTGATAATACGCAGGGAATGCACTACCGCTACTCCTGCTTTCAGCGAAGAAATGAGCCGCCTCTTCTACCGTCTGTCTCTTATCAATATCTCTTTCCATTGTTAATGCTTATTGTTTAAATATCCACATTCCGCAAGCTTACAGAGCATACCATAGGCTACATTTAAGATTGTTGCATTCTCGTTGAAATAGAACGATAAATCCTCTAACACCTCAAACTTACCACATAAATCAATTTTATCATATCTGAAAATCATTTCTGATATGTACCAATTCAATGTATAGTCATCTATCTGTTTTGGCATGAGAGCCAACATATCTTGCAAGGTAAAAGCAGGGATATACTTAATTACTAAGCCGTACTCAAAAGTTTCTTGCAAATTCGGCAGAAGAAGATGATATTCTTTCTCGCCATCAGGTTTGCCCCATGCCATACTTGCACTACTCACATCTACACCTAAATTAATAAGGTGTTGCATTTGTTCTACTGATAATACCTGTTCATTCATAATCATTCAGTTCTATAAGATTTACCACTAAATTTCTCATCGCCATATACCAATATATGATAACTGATACAAGGTGATTGTTCTGCTTTATCGTTATACTCTTTGCATTTAATTCTTGCTTCTTCGATTGTATCACATTTGCACATGGCGTATTCGGGATAACCATCGAAGTATCTTACGACTCTATATTCTTTGCTCATATTTATTTATCTGTTAGGAATTTCTTGTCAAGGTGTCCTTCCTTGATAAGCCATTCGATCATTTCAGTGATAGCATCAAAAAGGCTCTCCCTGCAATATGACTGGGCAAGGTTACTTCCAGCGGAATACTTTATCGTAAATTCTTTATCTCGTGGAAGCATGAATAGGTAATAGTTATATCCCTCACATTCTACTTGATCGGGCATCATCCCGATCAGCTTGGATAGAGACCAAGCCGGATAACGACCATCCATATCTAATAGCACTTGCTTGTTCATCCATGACTCGATTATCTCATCTAGGACGTTATTGTTTGACCAATCATCGGTTTCTGTTATGCGTTGCAGGTAACAGTCTGCCGTATCCGGTCTCACCCCGGCCTCTAATAGCCGGGATGATTGTTCTTTGGTTGTGCAAATTTGATTCATGATTTCTATTTATTAGCAAAATTTTAAATTCCATCTTTTCCCTTTAAGATTAGGGAAATGCCTTAATATCTCATCTTCAAGTTCCTCCTCTGATAACAGGGGAATTCTATGGTTGTACATAATATTCCCCATATATTTGCCTTCGCTATACACATGAATGGTTTTCTTTATTTTCTTCATTCTTTATCCTCCTTCTTGTTGATCGCCTCATGAAGCGAATTATACACCCGGGCGAATATTTTTCTTTGCTCTTTGTCTTTTAATGAGTTAACAAACTTGTGCATGACTACCCTTTTCTTGTTATCCCAGATTATTCGTGCCTTATCCACGCCGGATACAAACAATATATGAGGATGTCTTCCCCATTGTGTCAATATGCCATTATCGATAAGATCTGTGATCTCCTTTGGCATCAGATCCTTATTACGGGCCATGCCTATGAGCTTACCTTCCTCTCGCTCTATGGCCGACTTGGTTTTGTCTATCTCCTTTTGGAGATTGGATATAGCGTTGTTCTGCCTGTTCCATCTTCGCATGGTGGCCGGGCCGTTCCTCTTATCGTTAAGAGGTTGCCCGTTAGCGGAGGCTACATCCCCAAAGTGTTCGTTGATCTTTTTGTCTAATTTATCCTCTTTCTTTTTAAGAGAGGATTTTAGTATCTTTAGTCTACTCATATCTACCCCTCCTGAATAATTACGCACTCGATTTGTTCGTCATACGTGACATCCACCGGATCGTACTCATACTCTCCATCGGACGTGCGTATCATTACCTCCGCTTCCGGGTCTTGCTCTTGGAGAAGAGCGATTAGTTCTTTATTTCTCATAATTTTCTCCTGTTGATTTAAGGGGGTACCCCTTGGACGGAATACCCCGGGTAAGTATTAGTTCTGCTCGGCAAGTTTCTTGAACTCCCCAAGCAACATATAGATCGTGGCGATATCGTCCTTGAAACGATCCACCGTTTCCTCGTTGATGCACCATGAGTAATTGAATACAAGGTCTGTCAATTGTTCGCACATTTCCGATGGATTGATAACCTTGTTAATGAACTCGTTGAAGGACGTGAAATCGTATTCTTTAGCCTGCATAGTTCAACTCCTCCATCTTTGAAAATCCCAATACTAACATAAGAGAATCGAATTTGTCCACATACCACTCCGGTTGAGTTTCCTTAGGGTTGTTCTTGTTTATCTGATTCTCTCCGTATTCGAGTCCTTTCTTGGATATGGAGTTGAAATATTTGATCTTGCCTTTAGATGATTTACGTGATATACGTTCGATATATCCTAGCTCGATAGCCCTTTTGTAGAATTGATTCCGTGATACCTTGTAACCTTTCTCGTAGAGTAGATCGGTAGCCGACTTCATCACTCCCTTTGACGGTACGTAATCTGGCAATGGCAATCCAAGTGGCGTGGCTACCTTCTCCAGCAATGACAACTTGGAAACGTCATTGAGGTTCAGCATCTCGCTTACGCCTTTCACCCATTCGATTCCGGCACGGACTTTTGTCGGGGTGACGGACGATGGTCTGGATTGGCTAATTGATTTGCTTTCTTCCAGTCTTTCCTCGCAAGCGATGAAGTAACGGCGGGCTTGTTTGCCTTTCTCGCTTCTTTGGATCATTGATACTTCTTTCGCCATGCTTAATGTCATTGCGTAATCTTGAAGTTCTTGATTCGCAAGGGTGTTAAATACTTTACACCCTACATAGTCCTTGTTTTCGTCGAAACCGTACTGTAGTTGCCGATCAAACCAAGACTGGAATCTTTCTGTACAACCTAAAAAGTCGTACAAAGCTCTTGCGCTAACGGCTCTTTTACCGTTGCTTTCTGTGATGGGGATTAACGCCCCTACGTTTGTTGTAATTTCTGCCATATCGATAGTCATTTTTTTGGCATTATAGGCAAAGAAAAACGGCTTGCCTTTCCCGTTGACTATCACCTCAAGAGGCTGGTGTCCCATTACAGTTCACCACGGGGGTACAAGCCGTATATCTTAGATACAGCGATCTTACAAGCATAAAAAATGCCCGCTAAATATGGCAGGCTTCCGTCTGCCTCTTGAGTATGATAGTCGCCGCAAATGTACCACTTCTTTCCAAAACGCCAAACAAAATCCTTGAAAAATTATCCGGCCCTTTCAAAGGCCTTGTTAAACACCCTCGGATCAAGTATCGCGTTCGTTATCGCCGTGAACGCCTTCACGATCCCGGGATGCTCATTTAAGTTTATTCTCACGTCCTTCCCGGTGACCTCGCTTGATAACCGGTCGCTTAGGAACTCTACCCTGCCCAAGTCTAGATAGGACAGGGGATTGTACGCCAACGGGACGATCCCCCGCATCCTTTCGCCGAAATCGTATATCGTGATCCTAGACATCTGCGCCAGCATGTTTATCGTAGATGACAGGGAGGCTATCTTGTTAGATGATCCCGATACCCCGTGATCCAGCAATATCTGGCTGATCGTGTAGTAATACCGGTCTATATGAGGCTGCACGTCCTCCTCCATGCTTTGCGTAATCTCGGCAAACGCCTCCTTGTTGGCCTTGGCTATCCTGAAGATGTTCGTGTTATAAGCGTTTATCCCCCTCTCGATAGCGTTAGCCGTCCGTTTTGCGTTATGCCTGTAGTGTTCGCTATTCCTTATGGCCTCCATGAGTGATACCGTGTAGTTATACACTTGGTCGTTCAAGAAAAGCACCATGTAGGTTAGCGAGGTGACAAGGCCGTTCGTGTCCTTGTCGATCTCTTCCCAATCGTTGTATTGTCTCATGCTTAATTATTACTTGGCAATAAGTTCTCTACGTATGCCCAACGGGTATAATGATTCTTTTCAGAAAGCTCTTCCCATGGCTTGCTTTTACTTAAATAGACTAGATCATAAGCACTATCAATATCCTCCACAAGAAGAAGCTTTCCCTTGTCAGGCTTTATATTGCATGAATGCCAAACACTGTTGATACGCCAGTTAGCTCCATTCTTAAACGCTTCGTTCATAGCAATTACAGGCGATCCATTATATCCTAATGCTTTCCCTGAGTATTTTGCCGCTCCTTTTTCGATATCTTCTTTTTCCATGCTTTTTTATTTTATTTCCTCATTAATAAAATCCTTCATCTCTTTATCGTACACCCCACTGTCACGCTGGAGTTCCAAACATTTATCCTTGGAAAAATTGGCCTCCATAGCTATATTAGCGGCCATAGATGGTGCCCTTAGCTCGACAACGAGCATCTGTATGGCGTACCATACGCCTCTGCAAAAGTCTAAATCGTTCATGTTGTTATATTTGCTCTCATCATGGATGAATGATTAAACCTAGCGAACACCACACTCTCGTGATCCGGCCTCAGATGGGCCATGCAAGCAGATGAGTACTCGCAGAATCTCGCTCCATCGTCCCGGAAGACGCATCCCCTGCACGGGATCTTGTTCTGCCCGTTGTAATACGGGCTGTACTTTTCCACGATAATTTTCATGTCTCCTACCAACACGATCAAACCGGTAGGGGTGTTCTTCAGTCTGTTGATTATTTCCATGATTTGTTTTTAAAATGGTTCTTCTTGTGATACTTCTTGGCTTATAGTGAACCCGCTATCATCATATTCCATAAAGTGAGTGGTCTTTGCTTCAAATTTCACGATAAACTTGGCTAATCCGATATTTCTTCCTTTCGCTATATCTATCATGGCTGTTCCTCCCACGGGATAATTCTGGAAAGGCTCAGGATAATATTTCCCATAAAGCTCAGGCCTATAGATCAACATGACAACATCGGCGGCCTCCGCTATTTGTCCGCTGGCTCTTAATCTTGCCAATGAGGGGGCCGGATTCATTTGGTCTCTGTTTAGCTGGGACAAGGCGATGATCCATATGTCTAGTTCCTTGGCCAGATTCTTCAACCTACGAGCGGCCTCACCCATTTGTTGCTCGGTATTGCTACCTCTCATATTCACGGACAATATTTGCAGGTAATCCACTATCGCCCCAGATATGCCGTATTTGAGTTTCATCGTACGGATGGATGAAAGTATCGTGTCTATGTTAGAAGTGCTCCTGTCGTCAAAATAAACAGGCTTATCGTAGATCTTTCCTATTCCCATGTCGATACGGTTGAACTGCTCGGGCAAGAGTCTTGAATACATGATCTCGTTGGCGGGTATCCCAGACTCCATGGATATCATCCTAGCCGCTATCTGCTCTTTTTTCATTTCCATAGAGTAGAACGCTATCCCATCACCATTCTTGGCGGCGGATAACGATAAGGCTACCGCTAGGGATGTTTTTCCAGAAGACGTATCTGCCGCTATGATTATGAGATCTGATCTCTGTAATCCCCCGCTACGCTTGTCTATTTCATGGAATCCGGTAGGCGTTCCTGTTAGCTGTTTGCCATCGGATGCGTTAAGCTCCATTTGCCTTGATACCTCCTTGATCGCTTCCCTAAGGGTAAATACGCTGTCTTTCGATGTCTGGAAAAGCCCCTTGAGCTTGTCCTCTGTATCCGATAACGTGTCAACGATATCGTCCGACTCGGAGTAAGCCCTTGATATCAACTCCTCTCCGATATCGATAAATCTCCTTCTCTTCTCCTTGTCATGCAGTAGGGCGGCATGCTGGTAGATGTCGAATGTCATGCATGTGGATACTTGGCTTAACCTTAGCATGTCCGTGGAAGGGTCTATTTTCATCATCTCGTTGGCTACGGCTATCATGTCCGGTCTATCTCCTCTGCCGTCTATGTTGGATATAGCCTCGAACATGGCCCTATGGAAAGGATCATAGAAACAAGAAGGGGATAATATATCCCTTACCTCATTCAATGCGTTTCTTTCCGTCATTATCGTCCCCAGCACGACTTTCTCGGCCTCCGTATCGTGGGGGACTACCCTGTTAATTTCCATAATCTTTTTTCTTTACCTCCATTATCGTCTCAAAAATGCTATTCTTGAACTTTATGAGGCGATCGTCATTGTTAATTTTCTTGACTATTTCCGTTAATTGCTTCCTGTTCATACGGTTTAGGATCTCTATCTCCTCGTCTGAAGGGAATATGGGCATCTCTAGTATCAGAGGAGCCTCCTTTTCCAGATATGAGTATAGATTAGTTTGCCTTATTGATGTTAGGGATTTGAGATCCACTTTACCTCTAGCTTTTTTTACTTGGTTAGAAGGAAGATCCAAGGCGTTTATGAACGTCCTTTTCCAGTCTATATTAGAGCTTTTCGAGCTTTTTTTCTTCTTCCATCCTAATTCGGTGCTCCAGTAGTCTAAATACGCTTTCTTTAGCGACAATCGGATGTCTATGCCCGGATGCAGACTTTGGCGTTGAGCTATGAACTCGTCATCGTTAGATAAGGATTCATAGGCTTCTCTCAACCGATCGCAGTACACATCGAAGCTTTCTCTCCAATTATCCGTATTTTCATCTTCCTCTTCCTCTTCTCCTTCTTTTTCCCCCATACCCCCTATATTATCCTTAACTCTATTACTATCTATATTACCTATACCTATACCATAGGGGCTATCAAGCCCCTTTGAAGGGGCTACCAAGGGGCTACCAAGGGGCTTTTTAAAGAAATATTCAATTGATTGGAAACCAAACAATTGCTTCATTTCCTCTAATCTTCTTATTATACCTCTATGCGCAGCGTTCTTAGAATTCAAGGGAAGGTTCTTTTGGTGCTTGATGAAATTACGTATATAAATATACTTACCGTCCACCGAATAAAGTAATCGTCCTTCAAGCTCCCTTAGGCCTCTTTCAACTTCTTGCTTACCTAGTACTAGATCAAAGCTGATCTTCTTCTCGTTTATTTCCATGAAGCCAGCTAGGTCGCAAAGGTCGCACAAGTACAAGAACAGAAGCTTGCTAGTCGCTTTCAGGTCGCAGAACCAGTTATCCGTCCATTTGTTCGTATCTGTATATCTATATGCCATGTTCTAGTGTTTAATAAATTATTCCTCTATTATACAATTCCTCCTTATATTGCTCCAACGCCTGAAGGCATCGTTCCTTGTCCATGTATCCCATTGGCATTATCCCGGCCAACCTTGCGTTGCATCGGTCTATGCCATATTTGAGATCCTTGTTTGACATTTTCTTTAGATCCATGTTATCTCTTTTTAAAAGTGTTACAAAATCTCGTGGAGTTAGCTACCCGTCCAGCATCATGTATGATGCACCAAACGCATAGCCCCTTGTGAGGATGTCCGTTGGCGCAATCGCCACATTTCACCTTTTCTTGCTCGTCTCTCTTCTTCGCCATATCACCAAGTCTTTATTTTGATCGGGAGATCGGCGTACCACCAAGCCAGAATCGTAGCGTCACGTTGGTCTTGGTTCGTTCTCTTAGGCAAGGGACCGACTATGTAGGAGAGTTCCTCATGGGTTATCTTGCCCTCGTCCCCTTTCCAATGCTTGGTCAAAGGCTTTACCTCTTCGCAGGGAATACCTATGTGCTCGCACATCTGGAGAAGCAATATCCCGGTTTGCTGGTTACGACCTACATACTTGGCTATCCTCTCGCCGGATTTACCCCTCGATTTATGGAAGTTGCTTTTTTCGTTAAGCCATCCGGCCTCGACAATGACCACTATGTCTACCCCCTTGTACCTCTCTCTCGCCTCCTTGATAAAATCAACTAAGACAGGGAAGGGGAGGCTCTTTAGAATTAGCTGTCTCGTTGAAGGAGACAGTACGCATACGCCGGATTTATCTATGTCCGGGTCAACGGCTATCACCAATTCGTATCTTTTCTTTCCCATGGATTCCTCCTTTCTTTATCGTTTATTAGTAAGAATATGGCCAAGATCACTGCTATAAGTCCGAGTATTGCGGTGATAAGGTACATGGCCATTGTCAAGTGATCTAAATTCTGTATTGTTTCCATAATTAGATGTTTGTTATTCGTGGACGGTGCCGGGATCGAACCGGCCTCTTTACGTCATGCGCACTCCGTAACGTTTCATCCCGGAATACTTACCGCCCGAAATCCCCGCATATCCTCACGGGCGGCGGGGATAATCATTACTAAACTAAATCTAATACTATGGAAAACTCACTCTAATATTAATTAGCATCTTGATTTAACGCCTCATTGTATAAAGGCATGATTAATCCGATACTGCTTACGTCTTCTACCATGCTGTCAAAAATGATGGCATCGTTAACGCCCTTGAAAGTAGCCGTGCATCGATCGCATTCATATAAAGCTTTCCTCATTATGTCGAATAAGCCCATGTTAAAGGATATTTGAGGAAGCGGAACGCTGGGTTTTGCCAGATGATTTTGTATCACTTTCTCTGCGTCTGGATATTTTAAGTTCTCATCCGCGAAATAGAAGAACGCCTTGTCATTCTTCTTATGGCACTCTATTCCGTCATCAGAGATAAGGATGTCATCATATTTCAACATGTCCTTAAAAAATAGACTATGCAGCAATTTGCCGTCTAACGCCTGTATCATGGCTTCGTCAAGGTTTGAGCATTCGGATATCCTGTTTTTGACGATAATATGTCCATCACTGGCGTAGGCCCAATCTCCCTTGAAATATACGCATTCCATTGCGGGACGGTTATCGTCCTTTGCGCAAGCCAAAAACATTTGTACGTTCTTGTCAAAGTTGTAAGAACCTTCTTTTCTCTTTCCCATATCATTAATATTTAATATTGTATTTTCTTCTTTCGTATTGTGGTACATACCCCTTGCAAGGGGTGTTCCCGTCAAGTAAGGCCGATTCCGTCCTTACAGTTTCCCCATCTTTTTTAGACGGGTCTGTCCAATGCCTCTGCCGTTGATGGCAAAGGCAATGTCTTTTAGAACAAGCCTCATTGAGGCAGTATTTAAGATCTCTCATTATCGTATCTCTTATAGGTTTCCAGCTTCTTGACCTCCTTTTTAAGGAGTCTGGCCGCATCCTTGTATCTGACGCTGCCATAAGAAGCGGTAATAATAATGTTGGTATGCCTCACGATCTTGTCGATCAGGTAATTTGGAGGCCTGTCGCTTTTTCTCATGACTAAAAATTCGATAGGTTTCTCATGAAATCGTATTCGGATATACCCCGAAGGAATACCGAGAAAAGCACGTCCTTCACACGCTCGTAGAGATCCATGAACTCGGCCTCGTCCATCTTGTCGAAGGCTATCGACTTCGGGACCTCTATCCATTCCTTACGTGATATGCTATAGGCCGTATCGCAATGCCCGGCGGCGATCTCGACGGTCTTCCGGAAACACTCCACGCTCTCCTTGAAATGCGCCGTGGTCTTCTCGTTCTGGTAAGACCATGCGCAATTTATCAAGGCGAAATACTTTTTCAGAAAGTCGTAGTTCCGTGCCAGCGTTATCTTGGCCTTGTATATCTTGCCTAGCTTGAGCTTTTTCTTCTCGTCATAGTCGGAATCATAGCATGGCCTCAATCCGCCGGCGGTGTTGAGCAAGTATAGTTCCATGATTAAAAGGGGAGATCTGAATCATCGACCGATGGGGCGTTGTTGATATCCTCCGGTGAGGGGATATTGCTCTTGAACGTGGATTCCATCAAGTCACCTATGCCATAATAAACGCCTTCCTTTCGCTCCTCTTTCCTTGGGGCGCAAGACACATAATGCGTATAGGTGCGGTTGTCGAACGTGACAGGCTCTTTTTTCTCCCCGATCGAGATATTGAGGAAGATCTTCTCTCCCTTGGCCGTCATTACTTTTTTCATCAACTCCTTCGGTATGTCGCTCAAGCATATTGAGCCGTATAAATTTGCCATAATGTTTATGATTTTAAATTTTAGATTTATAAGCGGGGCGGTCGGTTATTCGCCACGGCAGGGATAACCACCGTCCCGTAGCCACGGCATGCGTGGATTATTTTTTGTTGAATGTTATAGAATATGACATCTTAGCCATCCTTATCGCCGGATGGATCGTGTATATCTCCCCGGTCTCGTCATCAATGACCGTGGTATTATCCGGCACCGTCTTCAGGAACGCCTCCCGTTCTTTTATCTTGGCATCGAGAAGCATCCTTTCCTCGATCAGCCTAGCGTAGATCGGATCATTGCAATTGGAGTGGTCGTAGGATACGCCTGTCTCCTTTATCTTGACCGTGGCCCCGTTCCAAGAGCGCTCCTTCCCGTATTTCTCGATCTCGGAAAGGACAGCGTCCTTCATCCGGTCATCGTCCAGCGTCCTCTTGATGGTCTCTTGCATCGCCTTTAACTTGACGACGTGTGATACGGGATCTACCTCACCTTCCAGTACCGGGTTCAAAAGGTCTATGGATAAAGCCTCGATATCGCTTTTCGTTAGCGGGGTCTTGCCGCTTAGCTCTAGTTCTTTGCTCATGACAGGTTATTGTTTATTTTATAGTTGTTGTATATCTCGATAATGGATTCCATTTCCACCTTTCCGACGATGTAGGACTTGTTTATAAGGCTCTCCACGGAGAAAGACCGGTTGGATTCCTTGGCCTTCTTCTCGTTCTTGTATATCCACTTAGATATGGATTCCATGGCACTCTCATTGTTTATGTGATCTCTCGTAAGCTCTTTCTTCTCGTTGGAGTTAGCCTTTTTAGGCTGCTCCTTTTGGGCGGTATTACCGCTCGCTATGTTTGCGTCATCGTCATCGTCAATATTCAAGCATAGTATTGCGCCTATGGCATATCTTCGTTGGTAGGTAATACAAGATCCTACACCTTGAGGATCGTTCTTAGAAGGCCTCATTGAGTATGTTGAGCTAATATACTCTCCGGAAATATGCATCAATATCGTCTCAAGCTCGTTCTCACCTGTTGGCATCTGTGTTATCGATAACCCGCACTCAGATAACGGAGATTGGATCACGTCCAATATGTTTGCCAACGATGCGTACTTGCTTTTGAAAAAAGGATTATTGCTATCCTTTTTTATTTTGCCTACCTTTTTTTGAAACTCGCAAAGGGCGTTGGCTATTTCCTTTATAGAATCAGATCTTTCCATATTATTTATTTTTGTTTCGTCAGCCTCCGGGAGTCGAACCCGGACTAAGACCATCGGCCGCCCTTCCCTCACTACCGTGTCCCTTTCCACCGGGCCAATGATATCGTCATGGCCTACCACTTGTCTAGGATATCGGTTGCCGGTCTGGGTCGGGGTTGCACCTCGTAAGGGTAGGTGTTACCAATTATATGAATCGCACAGGAACCTAAGCTCTTCCATGCTCTCCTCATATTCCTCGTTGTCTTCCTCCCCGTCGTACTCCGGTTCGCCGTCGGGGTCTTTGATGTAGATGTCTCTCATGCGATCCTCCGATAAGCAATGCCTTGGGGCTATTGTATTTCTTTAAATACCCCTCCATCTAATTTGTAATATGTATCCGCCTTTATCTTCTCCCCGTCAACAAATTCCGTTTTTACGCAAACGGGGATATATCTTTGCTTTTTATCCGAATAAGACCATTCGGATAGTGTTATCCATGATCCTTTTGAGGCTTTTGCTACTGAGTTAATACCTGCGCACATGATGACACAGTCTTCGCCAGTGCTGTCAATCTTGGCACCGTAGCCGGACGAACCAATCTTGGCACCGTAGCCGGACGAACCAATCTTGGCACCGTTGCCGGACGAACCAATCTGGGCATCGTTGCCGGACGAACCAATCTGGGCATCGTTGCCGGACGAACCAATCAGGGCACCGTAGCCGGACGAACCAATCTTGGCACCGTAGCCGGACGAACCAATCTGGGCACCGTAGCCGGACGAACCAATCTGGGCACCGTAGCCGGACGAACCAATCTTGGCATCGTTGCCGGACGAACCAATCTTGGCACCGTTGCCGGACGAACCAATCAGGGCACCGTAGCCGGACGAACCAATCTTGGCACCGTTGCCGGACGAACCAATCTTGGCACCGTTGCCGGACGAACCAATCTGGGCATCGTTGCCGGACGAACCAATCTGGGCACCGTAGCCGGACGAACCAATCTGGGCATCGTTGCCGGACGAACCAATCTTGGCACCGTTGCCGGACGAACCAATCTGGGCATCGTTGCCGGACGAACCAATCTGGGCACCGTAGCCGGACGAACCAATCTGGGCATCGTTGCCGGACGAATTATCCTTTATGCTTGTTTTCATTTTTTTAGGTGATGTGATCTCTTTTAGCCATTCGACTCCAAGATTGATCATGTCAGCCAATTTTAACTCTGCTTTTATTTTTATTTTCGAGGAGCAAATCTTTGTCCCTCTATCCTCCTTGGATATATTTCCGTCTTGCTCTACTTCGCAAAACCTAGAGTCTATCATAGTATAGTGATCAAAAACATCAAACGGGCTTTCGCAAGAGTGAAACCCTCTGCTACACACCTTGATCTCTCCATCCATCTCATATTCCTTGCCTATTTCATATTGAAAATCCCGGCATTTTAAATTTTTGTCAAATCCCTTGTAAGATTTTATAGCAGCCATTTTATTTATCGTTTATTAGTTCTACAATGTCTTTTCTTATCTCTATCAATTCTTCTTTGCTAAGTGTCTTTAATTCGTCTAGGATATCGTCCTTCTTGGATCGGTTAGGCCTTGAAGGGGCTTGCACCACGTATAGTACTCTGAAATCATTTTTCTGACTCATAAGTCATTATAACTATTTGGTGTACCACAATAAAGATTGATATGATCGCTAGGATCAAGAGGTGAATATTGAGAGGTTTTTCGTACCACTCGAATATTGACACTATTGATATCAGCCCTAGTACGGTAGCTGCGATCATCCTTAGCGAGAAGATGGTAATGCTCTTTATGGCCCGGAATATCTTCCAGAACCATGCTTGGTTTCTCTTTATCATATATATTGTTGTTTTTAAAATTAGGGAAAAGGCCTCATATCCTCACGGACGGAGACCTGCGTTGCACTTTAGTGAAATAATTGATTGAATAGCATCCGCTAGGGATGAAGCGTGCTCCCTGCCGGGCTTGAACCGACGACCTCTCGCTTATGAGGCGAATGCTCTAACCTGCTGAGCTAAGGGAGCGTTTGCCGGGGAATCCCACCCCGGCACAGTTTAAGTAAAAACTAATATTCCCTAATTGCCTGCCTCACGGCGGTATATTAAGGTCTTGGTAGCTTTATTACACATAAACATGTCAAACAGTGCAAATGGTTTCGTCCCGCCTCCGGTCTCGCTCCGGAACCTGCGAGTCCTTGGCTCTCTTGGCGGGAATAGTTGTGGTCTTGGCTAATTTGCCTATCTTTAGGCCGCTAAACATTAAAAAACAAACATATGAAACTAACAAAAAATCAAGTTGAGCGTATTTGCTCAACACTTTCAGTCAGGAGACCGTGTATTAATTGTGGATACGATGGGCCAGTTAATGGCCCCATGAAAGCGGTAAACCTAGAATCCAGCGTATTGACATCTAATGATATCGATATAACTGGTAGTATGCGTTTTCTGACTTTCGTTTGTCCAAAATGTGGATACACGATGTTTTTTAACATCGACAACCTATTGGAAAACCCATGACAAAATACCATCATCGGATACATAAGCATGTATGTATCTTTTTTTGACAGTCGAGGGTGATTCGTTAGGATCACCCTCTTGCTGTGATATCCAATCAAAAATCTCAACAGCCGATCTCAGCAATCTCGTCTCATTGGAACAGCATCTCGCGGCTTGCTCCACGCACCACATCTTTAATTCTCTTTCTTTCATACCTTAATGTTAAAAATTAGCTCCCCCACAACCTCCAACGGTTTCGAACCCGAATCATAGACGGGTGGGGGATTGTATCGTACATCCTCCATGATGGTTAACCAATGCCGCCGCCGGCATAACACCAAAAGGAGACACGGAAGATGTTATAGTAAGCTATATCCCATCGTGGGTCACGGCGCATATATCGCTATCACGTTACCTTGATATAGCCGGGAACCTCACGACGTTGAAGGCGTCGCTGCGTTCCGGGTCACAATACGTCAAAGATCTTAATGGTGGGCATCCGGGAATCGAACCCGGAGCGGGAGTGAAAGATTAACTAAAACCTATATACTTTAAAATGATCCGCTTCCGGCAGTGACGCTTCACTAGCCATGCCCTTTGTGTTAAACGACCTTGTTCCTCTCAAGGAATCGGTCGATGCTTCTAAGCTCGTACCATATCATGGAGCCGAACTTGGAGAATGATAGCTCCGCTTTTTCCCGCAAGGATCTCAAAAAATCCTCTGAGCATCCGAGATACGCTATCGCCTCCGTTTTCGAGAGCCATATTTTTTGGATAGGCTCTACTTTCCCTGTCTTTCTCTCTCGTGCCATGATCCATTATTTTAATCGGGTTACTGATATACTATCTACTCTTCCTGCCACGGATGTTCTAAATAGATACCCTTTCTTTTTTAGTCTAGTCGCCGCATATACCACGCTTCTATCTTTTATATCCTTTCTTGCGATCTCGACCGTCTCGCCTATAGGTATCGATAGTAATGTCTCTGATACTAGAATCTTTTTTTTGATAATAGCTTTGTTCATGTTCTATATTTTTCTATTTTTGCTTATTGCATTATTTGGTTGCTTTTGCAAGTTGCTTTGTTCAACTTGACGATGCAAATATGGTGTATATTGTCACTAGCACAAAGTATTTAGTGAAAAAATACACTTATATTGTATATGTTGTATAACATAGATAATGCAAATAGCTTATAGATAGATGTTTATATATTAATGACAATATTCACTAAAAGCGATAGCATGAGTACAATTAAAAGATTAATAGCCTTTCATGAGTATTTGAAAGGGATGGGATACGGGGGGAGGAATGCGTTGGAGAAAGCGTTAGGTAAATCCTTTGGTTATCTATCAAAAGCTTTAGATAGAGATAGTGCTATTGGATCAGATGTGTTATTATCGTTACACGAAGCTTTCCCAGATTTGAATTTGGAATGGCTTATTACCGGAAAGGGCGACATGCTAAAGCAACCGTCAACCCAAGAAGCATCCGGAGACATAATCCCTTTGTCCCATCCAAAGACCCCGGACAAAATATATCCCATGTCCGAGTTTAACTTATACGATATAGATGTATCTGCTGGGTTAAGCCGTCTATTCTCGGAGGATGGGGACCGGAATAAGGCTTACCTAGGGAAAATATCGATACCTAACATGCCGAAGTGCGATGGGGCCGTAAAGGTGATAGGTGATTCCATGTACCCGTTGCTTAAATCCGGTGATATAATAGCGTACAAAGAGGTGCATAGCATAGAATCCGTGCAATACGGTGAGATATACATATTGCAGATCGAGAATGATTCCGATGTGTCTGTCGTGGTTAAATATGTGAAGAAGTCAAGTGAGGGTAACGACTACTTGAATCTAGTGTCATATAATAAGGAGCATGACCCGAAGGACGTGAGGAAGGAGAGCATAACGGCGTTGGCGAGAGTTATTTTGTGTATAAGACAGTTTAGTATAATGTGATATAAAATGTATTCATTAAATATAAAATGCTTTTTTTTCATTTGTGCTTTTCTTGTATTGTGCGAAGATACGGTATTGCCTCAATCAAGGAATAGCATATTTGTTGTTCCTAATGGCGGGAATAGTGGAATATCGTTGTTTGAAAACAACCGTTATAAAATATCTTCCGGACAGACACTTATGAGTGTGAAAAATATGTCAAAATATGATGAGGCTGAAATGATAGGCATCATACAAGACTATGGCATAGTAATTTATAAAAAAGATACATTTTTGCTTAAAATAAAAGATGTTAAATCTAAAGACGGTTTGAGCATTAATGAATTTATACAAAAGATACGTAATGATGATAGAAAAGCATTATTAGAATGCAAGATTAAGGAGTTGCATAGTATGGTTACTCCAGTAAATGGAGACGTTTATGCTAAAGCTAATGAATTATTTGTGTCAAATTCTTTTATTGATGATGATTCTAGGATAATCAACAAAGGTGATGATTTGTTGCTTTTAGGGTATAATAACGATACTATATATTTTAACAAGGATTTTGGTATTTATTTTACGGTAGCAAAAAATCTCAATTCAGAGTTGACAAATAATATCCAAGCACAGATAGATAAGATAAAAGAAGATGAATATAGAAAAGAACAATTAAAATTGCAAGAAATTCAAAGGGAAAAAGAAAAAAAGTTGGCAAAATTGAAACAAGAACTTTTCCAAAAAAGCAAGGAGCTATATGGAGAGGAATGTGCTAAGGCTATTATCGAAGAGAAAATTTATATAGGAATGCCTTCTGGTGCTGTTAAATTATCTTGGGGTAAACCTATAGATATAAATAGGACTATCAGTAAATACGGAACTCGCGAACAGTGGGTATATGGCAATGGGTGTTATCTTTATTTTGATGATGGGATATTAGAGACAATTCAGGATTAAATGTATATTCCCAACATTAATGATGGTGCCTGCAAGGGTGATATTGTGCATACGGAAGTTTAATATAATGTAAAATGTAATTTTGATATATATATAATGTATAAGTATTTTTTATTATTCGTTATGTTTGTTTTTATGACATCTTTTAAAGATGGCATATCAATAGAAGACAGGTTGGTTTCTTTAGAATCAAAAGTAAGTTCTCTTGAAAAAGAAAATAAAGATTTAAAAGATAGGGTATTGTCCTTAGAGAAATATATAAATATCAATGATAAAAATGAAGTTGATGTCGAAAACAAAACAAATATAAAAAATGACAATAAAACAAATGTTTACAGATCGACATATTCAGATAACAGATGCCAAGCTACAACTAAAAAAGGAGAGCGATGCAAGAGAAATGCTGAGCCCGGAAGTAAATATTGTTGGCAACATAATAAATGATCTTATGTATAAGCATTTAAGATTATTGATATTGGATAAAACAACATGGGAAACTGGGAGAAAAAGCAGGATGAGAAACGGGACATCCGTGAGCGAGAAAGGGTTTCAAAAGAAACACTCGGTAAGTTCTTTTATGACCTTTCCAAATTGTCTTTCGCGGCATTAGTGATAGGGAGCGTTGCGTCGGTTGTTATAAATAAGGATAACATTGATTCTTATATTATCATGTCAATCGGGGCGTTTGTTACTTACATATTTGCTTATATTGGGTATAAAATAATAAAGTAAAATAGTATGGGAGCATTAATAGGATTATTCTGCATAATGGCAGTTGTAGGATCAGCCATAGCGATTTGGCTTAATACTAAGTCTGGTAAAAAGTGGTTGGAAAGCCTTTAATTGATATTCTCGTGGGTCTCATTGTATAATATAGAGACCCACATTGAAAGAATCAAGCCTCGCTATATCTGTACTCGACAAGACATCTGGTCAAGTCCATGAGATCGGACATGCAGTAACGGGCTTTTTCCGCAATATCCGATTCCGATATTAGTATCTCCTTGGATATGAACAATAGGCTCAAGACAAGTGAATTTGAGATACTTGATACAGACTTGCCAAGCTGCGCTAGATCGCATACTTGATCTTCTGTGAGGTCGGGGAACCTCTTTTTAAATTCGCACGATTCCATGTGTTATAGATTTAATGCCGGACGTGATTGACCGTACTTTTATAAAACATCTGGTAGGCGAATAAGTTCAACGGGTGATGGGTATTTATCGGGTATTTCCATTAATAAATAGTTAGCCTGTGACAATATACCCAAGGAGGTATGATTCAAGGCGAATAATGTTGTGTCGTAATCTTGTTGCAAATATATTTTATTTGCATCTTAAATATATGAATATTAATCTTTTATGTGTTTGTAATAAATGTTTACGAATTATTTTATCAAGAAGAAGATACAGGCTTTAGTGTCGGACGCTGCCAAGCGTCCGCATCGTTCCCTTTCCTTGGATGAGGCACGTTCGCTTTTGGTCTTGTATAATATAGAGGATCACGAGGACGTCATGAGGGCCTTGGAGCCTTTGCGCAAGGCGAAGAAGGACATCAAGACGTGTGTATATGTGCCGTCCGGAGGAGCGGATATTCCTTTCGACGATTCCAATATTCCTGTACATATAAAGAACGATCTCAACGCGTGGGGATTCCCTTCCGATAGTGTCTTGGAAAAGGTGGGCGCTCTCAAGGCGGATATCTTGATCGATATCACCCGGCCGGGTTGTTATGCCTTGCAATACATCGCTCTCCGGCATCCATCCGCCTTCAAGGTCGGGATTAAGTATCCGGGCCAAGAATGGTACGACTTAGGCTTGACTGTAACAGATAAGGACGATATTCAGTATTTATTCGGACAGATATTATTTTATTTGCGTTCCATCCGTGCTAAATGATATAATTTCCTTATTTTTGCAGTGCTAAATAACAAAAAGGAATATTTTCCCCATGGCAGACATAAATTTAAAAGGAATGGGTGTGGCGTTGATCACGCCATTCAAGGAAGATGAGAGTGTAGATTACGAGGCGTTAGGCAAGCTGGTGGATTATCAGGTGCAGAACGGTACGGATTATTTGGTAGTGCTGGGAACTACAGCGGAAACCCCTACACTTACGGAAGAAGAAAAGAAAAACATTATAAACTTGGTAGTGACTCGTGTACGGGGCCGTATCCCTATCGTATTAGGCGTGGGAGGTAATTGTACACGGTCGGTTGTCGAGAAATTGAAGACAGATAATTTCGAGGGTATCGACGCTATCCTCTCGGTCGTACCTTATTATAATAAGCCTTCCCAAGAAGGGATTTACCAGCATTACAAGGCGATCGCCAACGCTACTCATTTACCGATCGTACTCTATAACGTACCGGGGCGTACGGGTGTGAACATGACGGCCGAGACTACGCTTCGTATCGCCCGTGAGTTCGATAACGTGATCGCCGTGAAAGAGGCTTCCGGCAATATCACCCAGATGGATGATATCATCAAGAACAAGCCGGCCCGTTTCAACGTGATCTCCGGTGACGATGGTATTACTTTCCCTTTAATGACATTAGGTGCGGTGGGAGTGATCTCCGTGATCGGTAACGCCTTCCCTCGTGAGTTTAGCCGTATGGTACGTCTGGCCTTGGCGGGTGATTATGATAGCGCACGTACGATCCATCACAGCTTCACGGAGCTGTTCAGCCTGTTGTTCGTGGATGGAAATCCTGCCGGAGCGAAGAGTATGCTGAATATGATGGGCTTTATCGAGAATAAGCTTCGTTTGCCTTTGGTTCCTACACGTATCGTCACGTATGAGAAGATCCGTGAGGTGTTGCGACAGTTGAGCATTAAGTGCTGATCCGCTTTTAACGGCAACGATTCTTATTATTTATATAGAATAACAAAAGGGGCTTCATGTGTCATAGAGGGCATGTGAAGCCTTTTTCTATTGATATGCTCCAACTCCTCATACCGATACTTCAACCTTGATTTCGGTCACTTCATTATTTTATACGGGGCAGACAAACGCTTACCTTTTATTTTTGTAACTATTATATTAAATAAATGAAGTGATGTTTAAAGCGATTGTCCATTTTTCTATTCAGAAGAAACTATTCGTTGGGTTGACAACCTTGTTTCTGCTTCTGGGAGGAATCTATGCCATGATGACTTTACCGATAGATGCCGTACCGGATATAACGAACAATCAAGTGCAAATCGTGACGGTATCGCCAACCTTGGCCCCGCAAGAGGTAGAGCAATTGATCACCATGCCTATCGAGATAGCGATGAGTAATATCATGAACGTGGAAGAGATCCGCTCCGTTTCCCGCTTTGGCCTGTCATTGGTAACGGTCGTATTTAAGGAAAGCGTGCCTACCTTAGATGCCCGCCAACTTATAAACGAGCAGATACAAACCGTGGCGGGAGAAATCCCCACGGAACTGGGTACGCCGGAGCTGATGCCTATCACGACCGGCTTGGGCGAGATTTATCAATATGTATTGAGCGTGGAGCCCGGTTATGAGGAGAAATACGACGCCATGGAACTCCGTACCATTCAGGACTGGATCGTGAAACGGCAACTGAGCGGTATACCGGGTATCGTGGAGATCAATAGCTTTGGCGGCTATCTGAAACAGTATGAGGTGGCGGTAGATCCGGATGCCCTTTATTCCTTGAATATTACGATCGGCGAGGTGTTCGAGGCACTCAACCGGAATAACCAGAATACAGGGGGCAGTTATATCGAGAAAATCAATAAGGCTTACTACATCCGTAGCGAGGGAATGATCGGCAAGATAAAGGACATCGAGCGCATTGTGATCACGAACCGTGGAGGGATACCGATTCATATAAGCGATGTCGGTTCGGTTCGCTTTGGTTCCGCCAAGCGTTTTGGCGCCATGACAAAGGATGGCGAGGGAGAGTGCGTGGGCGGTATCGCCATGATGTTGAAGGGTGCGAACGCCAATGTCGTGACCAAGGAACTGGAGGCACGGGTCGAAAGGGTACAGAAAATGTTGCCGGAAGGTGTTCGTGTAGAACCTTATTTGAATCGTTCCGAATTGGTAGACCGAAATATATCCACCGTGATCCGTAACTTGATAGAGGGAGCGTTGATCGTCTTTATCGTATTGATCATCTTCTTGGGGAATGTGCGGGCCGGCTTGATCGTGGCTTCCGTGATCCCGTTGGCGATGCTTTTCGCTTTTATCTTGATGCGTGTTTTCGGGGTCTCCGCCAACCTGATGAGTTTGGGGGCCATCGATTTCGGTATCGTGGTCGATGGATCGATCGTTATATTGGAGGGGATATTGGCGCATATCTATTCGAGGCGGTTGATGGGGCGTACGCTCTCTGCCGAGGAGATGGACCGGGAGGTCGAGGCCGGAGCCGGTCATGTCGCCCGGAGCGCTACCTTTGCCGTATTGATCATTTTGATCGTCTTCTTCCCGCTACTTACGCTGACCGGGATAGAGGGCAAGTATTTTACCCCCATGGCGAAGACCTTGGTATTTTGTATTATCGGAGCTTTGATCCTTTCGCTCACCTACGTGCCGATGATGGCCTCCCTGTTCCTAAAGCGTACGATCTCTTCGAAGCCTACATTCGCCGATCGTTTCTTCGGGAAATTAAACGGGGTTTACAGGCGTACGCTTCATTTCTGCTTGCGTCATATCTGGGGAACGATCGCTTGTTCTTTCGCGGCTCTGGCTGTGTCCCTTTTCTTATTCACGAGGTTAGGGGCGGAGTTTATCCCTACGCTGGATGAGGGGGATTTCGCCATGCAGATGACGCTTCCCGCCGGTAGTTCCCTGACGCATAGTATCGAGCTATCGAAGCAAGCGGAAGAGACCTTGATGAAGAATTTCCCGGAGATCAAGCATGTGGTAGCCAAGATCGGAACGGCCGAGGTTCCGACCGACCCGATGGCGGTGGAAGACGCGGATATCATGATCGTGATGAAACCTTTCAAGGAATGGACCTCGGCCTCCAGCCGTGCGGAGATGGTGGAGAAGATGAAGGCCTCCTTGGAACCGATTACGGGGGCGGAGTTTAATTTCAGCCAGCCGATCCAGCTTCGCTTCAATGAATTGATGACGGGAGCCAAGGCGGATATCGCGATCAAGCTATATGGAGAGGATATGGCGGAGCTTTATAAGAAGGCGAAGGAAGCCTCTCTTTTCGTGGAGCAAGTACCGGGAGCCGCCGATGTGATCGTGGAGCAGGCGATGGGGCTACCGCAATTGGTCGTACACTACGATCGTGCCAAGATCGCCCGTTACGGGATGAATATAGAGGAGTTGAACACGATCATCCGTACGGCTTATGCGGGAGAGGCGGCGGGTGTCGTTTTCGAGAATGAGCGACGTTTCGACTTGGTGCTTCGTCTGGATAACGATAAAGTGGCGGATCTGAATTTGGATAAGCTCTTTGTACGGACTGCCGAGGGAATCCAGATCCCGGTTAGCGAGGTCGCTACGATCGAGCTGGTCAACGGGCCTCTACAGATTAACCGGGATGCCACGAAACGCCGTATCGTGATCGGGGTGAATGTCCGTGACGCTGATATCCAGAAAGTCGTGCGTACTATCCAAGAAACCCTTGACAAGCATATCAAGCTGGAACCGGGATACTACTTTGAGTATGGCGGCCAGTTCGAGAACTTGCAGAATGCGATCGATACGCTTACGATCGTGATACCGGTCGCCTTGTCATTGATCTTATTGCTATTGTTCTTTGCCTTTAAGAGTGTTACCTACTCGCTGGTGGTATTTTCTACCGTCCCGTTATCCTTGATCGGGGGTATTCTGGCCCTTTGGTTACGAGGGTTGCCTTTCAGTATATCGGCGGGGGTCGGCTTTATCGCCTTGTTTGGCGTAGCGGTTTTGAATGGTATATTAATGATTAATCATTTTAATAACTTACGAAAACAAACTAAATATCAAATGACAACGAATCGTATCCTCGCGAAAGGATGTCCGCATCTACTTCGCCCCGTATTCTTGACCGGCTTGGTAGCTTCTCTAGGATTCGTGCCGATGGCGATAGCGAAGTCCGCGGGCGCGGAGGTGCAACGTCCGTTAGCGACGGTCGTGATCGGAGGCTTGATTGTCTCCACGATCTTGACGTTGATTATTATCCCGGTATTTTATCGGTTGGTAAATAGCTCGGCCGCTTGGAAGCGCCAACGCTGGTTGAAGCGCCTATTGCCGTTTCTTCTTTTTTTAGGTATCTTATTCCCCACGCATGCCCAACAGACGGTGTCGTTGGAAGAAGCCGTGACGATCGCCTTGGAGAATCATCCTCGCCTGAAGACTGCCACGGCATCCATTGAACGTAGTCGTGCTTCACGGGGAGAGAGCTGGGAGGTGTCACCGACCACCTTTAATTATTCATGGGGACAGATCAACGGTGAGACACGAAACGACAATCAGATGGAGATCACGCAATCCTTGGGCTCTCTATTGACCCCATTTTATAAGAACGCCTTGGTGAACCGTCAAGTCGCCACGGGAGAATATTACCGGGACTTGGTGAAGAAGGAGATTACGGCCGAGGTAAAACGGGCATGGGCTTATTATCAATATGCCTTTCATCTATGTGCCTTGTATAAAGAGCAGATCGAGTGGGCCGGACGTTTGCGAAAGGCAAGTCAGTTGCGTTATGAGCAAGGGGATATCACGCTATTGGAGCGGAATATGTCATCTACCTTGGTCGCCGATCTACAGACCCGTTTGTCGCAGGCGGAGGAGGAGTTGCAATTGGCTGCCCGTCGTTTCTCATGGACTTGTTATTCGGATTCCCTATTGCTGCCTATGGATACGACATTGGTTTTATTCCCCGCTCGCATAGCCGAGATCGCTCCGTCTGATATCCATCTGAATTATTTCGGGAGCGTGGCCGATGAGAAGAAAGCCATGCTTCGTATCGAACGGAGCCGTTTCTTCCCGGAACTATCGGTAGGATATGTGCGTCAGAAAATAGCCCCGTTGAGCGGTCTGGACTCTTGGATGGTCGGGATCTCGTTCCCGGTATTGTTCTTCCCGCAGCATAGCCGGGTAAGGCAAGCGAAGATCGATTCCTATATCGCCCGCACGGAAGTGGAGAGTAACATCCGTCAATTGAACAATAAGGTGGAGGAGTTGAGCGTCGCGCTTCGTAAGGAAGGAGAGCATATCCGCTATTATACGACCGGCGCTTTACCGGAAGCGGATGCTTTGTTGAAGAGCGCGACGGTACAGTTCAAAGAGAGCGAGACAGATATCACGCAGTTTGTTCAAAGCCTGAACGCCGCCCGGGAGATCCGGCGGGGATATATCGAGGCCGTATATGCCTATAATATATCGGCGCTTGAGTTGGAGTTGTATAGTAGATAACCAGAAAAATAATATAAGATGAAAAAGATATGGATTCCTGCGGCTCTTATGGCATTGGCCGCATGCAGTATGACAAACAATGCGGAGAAAGGACAGGGCGATTCGCAAGACATAACTGCCCGGCCCGCTATTACTCAAGTAGCAGAAAACGTACCGTCCGAACCATCCGTGGATAGCGTAGAGGTGGATGGGATTTCCTCGGCAACGGCCCTTCCGAATCACTCCTCTTTCAACGGGATCATGGTAGTTCCCCCGCAGCGGCAGGCTACGGTTACGTTGACGATGGGAGGCACGGTTCATGCTACTACGTTGCTTCCGGGCGATTATGTGAAGAAGGGCTCCGTGGTCGTCAGCTTGGAGAATCCGGATTTTATCACGTTGCAACAGACCTATTTGGATGCCCATGCCCAAACGGAATACTTAGAGGCTGAGTATAAAAGGCAACAGCGTTTGAGCGAGCAAGAAGCGGCCTCGCAAAAACGTTTCCAGCAAAGCAAGGCGGATTATCTTTCCATGAAGAGCCGTCAAGATGCCGCCGCCGCGCAACTTGCTATCCTAGGTGTCTCCGCCGGCGATCTTCTGGAAGACGGTATCCAACCTTATTTGGAGGTAAAAGCGCCATTAAGCGGTTATGTCGCCGGACTGTCCATTAATCTCGGTAAATACGTGAACGCGGGCGAACCGATCTGTGATGTGATCGATAAAGGCGAGACTCTCCTTTGCCTGACCGCTTATGAGAAGGATTTAGCGGACTTATCCATTGGGAACCAAGTACAGTTCCGGGTGAATGGAATGGGGAAGGAGACCTTCCATGCGGTCTTGATCTCGATCGGACAGGAGGTGGACGAGACGAGCCGTTCCTTGGAAATGTACGCTCGGGTGAAAGAGACGAATCCCCGTTTTCGTCCCGGTATGTATGTTTCCGCACGGGTAGAGAAGAAATGACTATCTTTGCCTTCATGAAGAAAATGAATATAAAGAATAAATATGTGTTCTCGTTGGTCATCATATCGATCATGGTGGCCTTCTTGATCCATTTCCCGGAATTGGTGTCGTTGTTTGACGTTACCGGGCAGAACGCTCTTTTCCCGGATATGTCGGTATTGGATGTAGCGAATGAGGTCTTTTTCACCTTCGTGTCCCTCTTGCTGCTATTTGCGATGAACACGTATGTCTTTGGTTTCAATCGGCAGAAAGCGCGTATCTCTTGGCAGAAGGTCCTTCTCTCGTTCGTAATGACTTGGTGCGTGAATAATTTATTAGGAAAAGGTTTCGTGTTCTTGCACCATCAGTTTGATATTCCGGCGATCGACGCCTTGGTACATCATTATCTGCATCCGTTGAGGGATTTTATCATGTCGTGTGTCGTTACGGGTAGTTGCTATATGATTTACCTGATTCGTCAAAGCCAGCAAGTACAGGTCGAGAACCAGCAATTGCGGGCGGAGAATCTATTGAACCAATATGAGGCGTTGAAGAGTCAGCTTAATCCTCATATGTTATTTAATTCCTTAAATACGCTCCGTTCCTTGATCCGGGAGACTCCCGGGAAGGCACAAGAATATTTGCAGGAGTTATCCCGTGTCTTACGTTATACCTTGCAAGAGAATGAGTGCCGTAGTGTTACTTTACGGGAGGAGATGGATTTCGTGAACGCTTATATCTTCCTTTTGAAAATGCGCTATGAGGATAATCTGGTCTTCGATATAGACTTAGGGAAGGAGCACGAGTCTAAGCAACTGCCTCCTATGTCGGTGCAGCTTTTGATCGAGAACGCCGTGAAGCATAACGAGATTAGCAACCGCCATTCATTGACCATATCCGTTCGTTCGGACCATGATTCCTTGACGGTTAGCAATCCCATCCAACCGAAATTGACACATAGCGGAGGCACCGGTATTGGCTTGGTGAACCTGAGTAAACGTTATAACCTCTTGTATAAGAAAGATATTTCCATAAAAGAAGATGCTAGTATATTCAGCGTAACAATCCCTTTGGTATGAAAGCTTTGATAATAGAAGACGAGAAAGCGGCTGTCCGTAATTTGATGGCATTGCTGGGAGAGGTTGATCCGGATATCGAGGTGATCGATGTCCTAGATAGTATTACGGATAGTGTCGAATGGTTTCAATCGCATCCAATGCCGGAACTTATCTTTCTGGATATCCATTTGGCGGATGGTTCGGCCTTTGAGATCTTCGGTCATGTAGATATCTCTTGCCCGGTCATTTTCACGACAGCCTATGATGAATATGCGCTGAAAGCGTTTAAAGTGAATAGCGTAGATTATCTGCTGAAACCGATCGATGCGGATGATATACGGAAAGCTTTGGATAAGCTGTCACGGTTACAATCGACGGCTGTGGAGAAAGAAGCGATCGATTATTCCGCTGTCATGCAAGCCTTGAAGCGGGTGGAAGGATATAAAACGCATTTCTTAATCCCTATGAAAGGGGATAAGCTGCTACCTGTTTCCGTGGATATGATCTTATTTTTCTATATAGCGGACGGAAATGTAAAGGCGGTGATGACGGACGGGAAAGAATACCTTTTCACGCAGACCTTGGATGAGCTCGCCGATAGCCTTGATCCCGCCTTATTCTTCCGGATCAATCGTCAATATTTGATATCCAGAAAGGCGGTGCAAGATATCGATCTCTGGTTTAACGGACGCCTTGCGATCAATTTGATCGTACCGACCTTGGAGCGTATATTGGTTAGCAAGGCGAGAGTGCCGGATTTCAAGACGTGGTTTACGTCATGATGGATTATCAAGAGGGTTGTAGGGGTGGAGTACGATGAACCGGGCTCCATGCTTATACGTCGGGTCTAATTGAATGGAGCCACCTAAATGCTCGATAATCGTTTGGCTGATGGATAACCCTAAGCCTGTACCCTGCGCGTATTCATCTACCTTTTCGAAACGCTCGAATATGACTTTCTGCTTATCCTCCGGTATTCCACATCCGGTATCGGTTACGGTGATACGTACATGCTGTTTGTCCTCATCTATTTGATAAGATAGGTTAATCTCTCCTTCTTTCGTGAACTTGCAGGCATTGGTCAATAAGTTTATCAATAATTGTTGGAGACGTATCGAATCTGTCTGAATATGTAAGGGGTCTTCAGAAGGTGTATAGGTCAATTGAACACCCGGAAAGACCCGGTGCTCTACACTTGCCAAAGCGTTCCGGCAACAATCCGATAAGTTTGTCTTCTCTATAATGAACTTCATATTCCCGGATTCTAGGCGAGAAAGGTCAAGAATATCATTTATCAGATTAAGTAATAAATAAGAGTTATTGTTGATAATGGAGAAAAACTCTTTCTTTTCGCCAGCGGAAATAGATTCATCGGATATTAATTCCGAAAAGCCGACAATTGCGTTAAGCGGCGTACGGATCTCATGGCTGATATTGGCGATAAACGTGCTTTTCATCTGGTTGGCGTGTTCCGCTATCTCTTTGGCTGTACGAAGTTGACGCTCGGACTCTACTAAGGCTTCCTTGTCTTTCATAAGTTCTCGTTGGTAGCGGCGTGCGGAGCGATAGGACTTGTATACGATGTATAGCATCACTAAAAGAACGATCGATACTACGAGTAGAATAATCATTAACAACCTTTGGGTATGCAGTTGTTGTTCACGTAGCTGTAGCTCGTATGCCTGCATCTCTTGATTGTTTAGATCATGTAATGTCCGGAGCTGATTGATCTGCCGGTTGAAGGCCTCGTCATGCAACATCTTGGTATGTTCTACAACTTCTCTACTAAATGCGAGCGCTTCTTTATAACGTCCCAATGCTTCGAGTATCTCGACTTTCAGCTCCGAGGTTCGTATATCTTCTTCTGTTAATTTATTTGTGTCTATGATATTCAGCGCCTTTCCATACTTACCTATTAAATAGTAATACTTGGCGAAAACGAAGTTGTAGCAGAATTCCGTATAATCATCTCCGGTTTTCTCTACGATCGGTGTCGCCTTCAACAAGGTCTCCAATGCTTTCTTGGGCTTGTCTTGAAGGACATACATATCCGCATAAAAAACATACATTAGCGCACGGCAACGATCCACGGGGAATGCGGTGCCTTGTTCTTCATTCTCTCTTTCCCTATCTTGGATCATTTCATCGTAACGGGTTAATAATTCCTCGGCCTCGGTGAAATGGTCGGTTCGTAGATAAGATTCGATGAGGTTTCCCATGTATTGCATCTCGAATCTCGGATTGTCACCTCGTTTCTGTAATAAATCGAGACCTTCCCGATAAGCTACTATCGCGTCACTATCCCGATGTATTTCTTGATAGATTAAACCTAAGTTCTCATTGCAACAAATCAATCCATATTCACTCTTTGTATCACGGGCATAGTTGTATAGGCTGATCGCCCCGTTCATCGCTAACTCATAATTGCCGTCCCATAGATCCATTTGGCAAATAAATCCTCGCGCATCGAATAATGCGTCCGGAACCTCATTCTTGGCCGCGGCCAATGAATCTATCTTATGCGACCAGTAAATCAGGCTATCCCTGTTTTGTATATTGTAATAATGGCGGGATAAGTTGGCCCATGCGTAATATAAGGAAGCATGACCTTTCGAAGTGGAGCTTGCCACATCTGCCATTTTGTTTAGGTAAACAATCTCCTTGGGCATTTGCCTGTACATTGTCGCTAAATCCTTATATAACTCGATCTGTTCATTTATGGCTGGCGAGGACTTTAATAGGGATAAAAGGCTGTCTTCCCTTTGTTGGGTAGTATAGGTGTTTTCCCCTAAAGAAAACATTGGGATCATTAAATAGATAAATAATACTAAATAGGTATTTCTCATGATATTGTATGATGTTCAATACAAAAATACATTTTAATATTAAATATCAAGCGTATGTTATGGAATTTTAGAGGTCTGCCTTATAGTTTCTTTTTCAAAGTGAAGAAAAAAGTAACCCCTTTTCCCGGACTGCTCTTCGCCGATATTTGTCCTTTATGGAAATTAACCCCGTTTTTAACGATGGATAATCCTAATCCGGTTCCTCCGATCTTACGACTGCGTCCCTTGTCTACCCGGTAGAAGCGCTCGAATATGCGATTGATATGTTCTTCCGGGATACCCACTCCATTATCGGAGAAGCTAAAGTAATAATATTTAGGATCTTCTTTATAGCAGTTGACGGTAATCCTTATGTTTTCTCCCGCATAAGCGATCGCGTTGTCATATAGATTCCGGAATATGGAATAGAGTAGGGAGTTATTCCCGAACACGGTCGGATCTCCCGGGAGGATAATTTCCGACGTGATGTGTTTTTCTTCCATATCTTGGGAGCATTCTTTTTGTATCTCGGCGATAAGCTTCGTGATATTTACTTCCGTGAGGTCGAACATCTCGGATGCCTCGTCAAGTCTGTTTAATACGGAAATATCTCGTAATAATCCTGTAAGGCGGGTACTTTGGGAATAACAACGTTCCAAGAAAAATTGACGTTTGTCCGGACTCAAATCTGGGTTGGATAGGATTGTTTCCAAATACCCTTGAATGCTGCTGACCGGTGTTTTCAGCTCGTGAGAGACGTTCTGCGTAAGCTGTCGTTTCATCCGGCTTTCTTCTTCTTGACGGGATATATCATTAATAGAGATCTCATAACTATTATCGAGGAATAAAATACATTCGATCAAGAATATTTTACCGTTCTTGTCAATAGTCACGGACTCTCTTAATACTTTCTTTTTCCGATTCAGATTCCGGATATTCTTATTCAAGAAGGTACGGATTGGTTCTAATTCGGCTATATCAGTAACGTCTTCCACTTGGTGGATCTGGGTGTCGGATATGACATTTATGAATTGAATGAATAGGATGTTAGAAAGAATCTCCCGCCCTTCACTTGTAAACATAGCGAAGCCTTCCTTGGAATATTGGAAATGTTTGATAAGCTTTTCCCGTTCCATGGATAACTCGTTTTTCGCTTTCTGTTGCCGATGGTATAAGGTTACGATATTCTGTGAGATATCACCTAGTTCATCATTCGGGAAAACATAATCGACCGCAGGCATTCGATCTTTCTCTACGTTTAAGGCGAAATCCCTTAGTTTGGATATCGTTTTACCTATGCTGAAAGTAAAACGGGAAAGGACAAAGAAGAAAATCAAGGTCATCAATGCCATGAAATAAATGAAGTCCTTGTTTACCGTCAATATCCCTCTTACATATGGATCATAGGGCAGGGCTGAGCGGTAAATATAACCTCCTATATTCGATGCCGAATAGAAATACCTTTTTCCCGTAGATTCCGAGGAACGGATAGCGAACCCTTCATTATATAATCGGGCTTTGCGTACCTCGCTTCGATCGTTATGATTATTGAACTCATCCGTCCCGCTATTATCAAATAATACGTCGCCGGACGGATCTATAATGGTTACCCGCAAATCCTTTTGAGGGATGTCGTCCATGAAACTTATTACGGTCTGGTTGATGTCCGTACTTTGTTGGCATTTGCGGAATAATTGGTAATTATAGTTACTCAACACATTGTTCAACTTTTCTTGCGCGAACTCCCTTTCCCGCTGATATTGGAATAGCAGGAAACAGACCGTAAAGCCCAAGAACATAAAAAAGACCGACCAGAAAAGCCGTTGGCTAAACGGTATCCGGTGCCTTTTCTCACCATCTATCTTTACCATGATTCACGACAATATTAGCATTCAAAACAATAACCGAAACCTAAGCGAGTTACGATGTTCTTTCCATAAGGACCTATTTTCTTACGTAACCGGGTGATGTTGACATCGATGGTACGGTCTAGAACATATACCTCGTCTTTCCAGATGCGAGACAGTATTTCCTCTCTGGAGAAGACGTTCCCTTTATTTTCCAATAGAAGTTTTAGTATCTCAAACTCTTTTTTGGTCAATGGAACTTCCACCCCGTCTACCGTAGCCTTGATGCGTTTCGTATCAAGAGCTAATGTCTCATACTCGAGTTTCTCAATCTCTTTATCTTTTGATTTCTCGGAAGTTCTTCTTAGTACGGCCTTAACACGCGCTATCACTTGGCGGATGGAGAAAGGCTTGGAGATATAGTCGTCCGCCCCGAGATTGAACCCTGTGAGCATATCGTTCTCCGTATCTTTGGCCGTGAGGAAGATGATAGGGGTATTGGCCGTCTTCTCATCTTGTCGCAGGATACGTGCCATCTTGAAACCGGAGATTTCTCCCATCATGACATCCAACAACAATAAATTGTAAACGGTCAGATCCTTTTTCAATGCCTCTTCCGCACTATAGGCGGTATCTACTTCATAACCTTCTATTTCTAAGTTGAATTTAAGGATCTCACACAAATCCTCTTCATCATCCACTACAAGAATACGAGTTGTTGCCATAAGCTGTTCTGTTTTTAAAAGAGTGCCTTACGGCTCTCCATATACAAATATAATTATTTTTGGCAAAGAACGGATATTCTTATTTCGGAGAAATGAAATATATGTTACATTGCTGTTAAGATCGCTCATATGACATTTCTGCCGCAGGATATGTGTTAGTATAATAGATCATTAGGGATGCTACTTCCTATAATAATTATAATCCGTGACAAAACCCTCGCAAAGCCAGTTGGCCAAGGCTTGCCGATTGTTGCTGAGGATGATCCGTTGTTGGTCGTATTGGTTTTGTATGTTGCCCAATTCGACGAATACGGAGGTCGGGGTCGTGTGACGTAATACATATAAGTTACGATCGTCTACCGTGCCCGAGAATCCCCGGCCCGGCTGGTGGCGGTTGTATTTGCGCGAGAAAGTGGATTTCATCGTTTTAGCCAAGCGCTTGCTCGCTTGATCCTTGGGCTTATGATAGAAAAAGACATCGGTCCTTTGATGCCGGCTCCGGCTGTCCACATGGATGAATATCGCTCTCTTATAAGTTTCTTTATCTTTCCGGCTCAAGCTGTTTATCTTGGCGCAACGCTGATCCAGACGGCTTACTTGGCTGAGGGGGATCGGACTACCCATACAAGTTTCCCGTTTGCTGTTATTGAGGAATTGCTGGTCACGTATTCCGTCCTTTGCGTCTTGGATGATAATATGTACCTTTGCGCCTCGCGTTAAAAGATTGCGTGCCAGACGTAGCATGATGTCGTAAGCGTATTCATCCTCATGCAATTCATGGGAGCCCATTTTACCGATCGCTCCGGGGTCCGGACCGCCATGACCGCTGACCAGATAAAAGCAAGCTCCCTTTAAATCGGAAGAGGTTACTTTGTAACTGGCTAGCGACTTGCCGAATAGGGGCTGATAATTCTTCTTCTGAGGGGCGGAGGCGAGCGGAGGCAAGGTATATTTTACGCCCATGCGCAGAGTGTTATTTTTACCCAACTTCCCTTTATTAAGCTCGATAAACTCTTTCTGATACGTCCCGCCGGTACGGTTGAAGCGTTTGAGAAAAAGAGTGATGCCCTCTCCGTTTTTCGGATACGCCTTTTCTTGGGCAGTCAAGGAACCTGTATATACGAGAGCGATAATAAAGAAGAAAATACGGATACTATGTTTCACAGACATCTTAAAAATTGATTCTACGCCGTAAAGATAATTAAATCAACCTATAGTCAAAAACGATAATTTATAAAAAGAATCAATCAACCCATAAATGAGAGGGAGGATATCCTATTATAAATTTCTTTGGTTAATTGAATATCATAGGATGCGTCATGCAATTTAGCGGAATCTATTTGTATGCCTAAAGCCCTTGCCACTGTTTCCTGCTTGAAATCTGTCATCTCATGCCGTTTGCGCATCAAATGCTGGGTAGACAATACCATTACGTCGATCGAGTTCACCCAGAACCATGAGTAGAAATAATTATCTCCGTTCTGTACGAAGAAGGCTTTCAAGAAGTGATTATCGAAAGAGGCGTTGTTGTATCCTACGAGAAAGAACTTGTCTTTTTTATCAAACTTGTCCACGTATTTGGACAGCATGTTCACGAATTTAACGTACACCTCTCGCATGGGAGGATAAGCTTGTATCTGTTCCTTGGACACGTTGCAAATGCGAAGCGCTTCTTCCTCTATCTCACATTGGGGATGTGGGCAGACATTGAAATTAAAAGATTCCTTCGTAACCCCATCAATTACGATCTCCCCACTTATTTGGTGGACGCCATTTCTCCAGTATTTTATGCCGGTAGTCTCTAAATCAAAAAAAAGTAGTTTCATAAATGCTTTTTGGTATAGGATGCAAAAGTAAGTTTTTTTATTCTTAAATGAGAGGATCTATAAGGTTTTCTCCGTTTATTTTATTATCTTTGCGAAAGTTTGAGTCTAGAATCATTATCGACATAGTTCTTCTTTTTATATTATTATTAAGCGGATCTCTCCTTTAATCATCAATTCTCACGCTAAGTTAGTATAAACAACGCTTCACGGAACGTGAGGCCCTAGTATAAATTAAAATCGACTGTATGGCAAAATACGCATCATTTGGTAAACGTGAAAACGAGAAAAAGAAACAAGCCCGCCGAGTAGAGAAACAGAACAGGAAAGAGGAAAGAAAATCATCCGGTAAGGCGACTAGCTTTGAGGATATGATCGCTTATGTGGATGAAAATGGGATGATCACCTCTGTCCCTCCCGAACTTCGTCAAAAAGAAGAGATAAATCAGGAAGATATCTTGATCTCGACTCCTAAGAAAGAGGATGTGGCTCCCGTTATCTTAAGGGGCAGGGTAGACTATTTTAATGAGGCAAAAGGGTTCGGGTTTATCCGTGACTTGTCGGGGACGGAAAAGTATTTCTTTCACGTGAACAATGTTGTGGATGATATCTCCGTGAACGATATCGTGACGTTCGACCTTGAACGTGGCGACAGAGGCTTAAGTGCCGTGAATGTTTGTCTTGAAAATAAATAATAATACTTACCTTTGCGGCCGAAACAATTAATAAAAATATAATATGTCTGTCGCAAAAGTAGATGATAATAGAAAGGTGACCACACATCGCTTGATAGAGATGAAGCAGCGTGGCGAGAAAATATCCATGCTTACCGCCTATGATTATTCGATGGCGAAATTGATCGATCAAGCAGGAATGGATGTGATCTTGGTGGGAGACTCCGCTTCTAACGTAATGGCTGGAAACGTGACCACTTTGCCGATTACGCTCGACCAGATGATTTACCATGGTAAATCGGTCATGAAAGCGGTGAATCGTGCGCTGGTGGTGGTAGACCTGCCTTTCGGTACGTACCAAGGAAACTCTAAAGAAGCCTTGGCCTCCGCTATCCGGGTGATGAAAGAGACGCATGCCGATTGTATCAAGTTGGAAGGCGGGGCTGAGGTTCGGGAATCTATCGAACGTATCTTGTGTGCCGGTATTCCAATTATGGGACATTTAGGATTGACGCCGCAATCGATCAATAAATTCGGTACGTATACGGTACGTGCCCGTGAAGAGGCCGAGGCTAATAAACTGATCGAGGATGCCCATTTGCTAGAGGAGATAGGTTGTTTCGCCTTGGTGCTGGAGAAGATCCCGGCGGAGTTGGCAGCTCGTGTCGCTTCGGAGCTTACGATCCCGGTTATCGGCATTGGCGCCGGTGGAGGCGTAGATGGTCAAGTGTTGGTTATGCATGATATGCTCGGTATCAATCAAGGCTTTTCTCCCCGTTTCTTACGTCGCTACGCTAATTTAGGGGAGGAGATTACCCGTGCCGTACAAGCGTACATCGAGGACGTGAAATCTCAAGATTTCCCGAACGAGAAGGAGCAATATTGATTTTTAAATCTACCAAAGCATGATATTTACCGATGCTCCGAGCGTCAAGGCCTGTAAGGTCTTATGATGCTCGAAGCGATCGGTTTCTTTTTTGGGGTTGGCTATGTATGATACGAATCGTGAGGGGATAAAAGTATAATCGAGAAATACCCGCACATTTAGATTAGGATGCAATATGTATGAGAAAGAGGAGTTTGTGCTATATCCTATATTAAACGCTTTATTCGTGTTTACGATCTCTTTCTCAATCGTTTCCGGTTTGCCTTCCTCCACGCCCAATGCTGATATTCGGGAGGCTGGGCTGTAATTACATCCGATTAGCAGTTTCGTGCCCAAGAGAAATCGATTGGTCACCGGATACGATAGGTAGGAGCCGATGTATCCGCCGATCATGTCGAGAGGATCGGATTTTAGGGCGTTCACTTGATAGGTCGTACCGGGAACTGTCGGATTCGCTAAGGGTTTCGTAAGGGATAAAGGCATGCTTGTCGCCGAGATACGGCCGTGGCGGTCGCTACCGTATAGCCTCCTATACTATACCAAGGACTACGGGTCGTCCCGTATTCTTTATGCAACATGGTGGCGGCCATAAATGCCATGGCCGTGTGCCCGGAAGGGAAAGAATGATTGTTCGAACCATCCGGACGGGTGACATTTGCCGTATGTTTCACCGTATTGATGGTCGCTCCCATGATACTGGCGGTGATGGCTTCGGATACGAGCATTCGGGACCAAGAGCTTCTTCCTTGTACACCGCCTATTTTTAAGCCAAGCATCGCTACGGCAGGTAGATATTGCAGGTAATCGTCGTAATGGTATCGGAAATTTGGAATATATGTATTGCGCAAACTCTGAAAATGATCGTCCTCATTCTTGATAATCAAACCGCTAACGATCAACGGTACCCCGATATAGGTCATTTGGAAAACATTGCTGGTAATTATCTTGTCGGTTTGTCTTTGGATTCTTCCCCAAGTAGATAAAGGCGCTAGATTGGAACTGTCGTTTCGGTGGGTAAAAGTGCTTGTTTGGGAAAAAGTCGTGCCCTGAAACATTGATATGCAACAAATACTATATAATATGGTTAATCTTGTTTTCACTAACTACTTATTCTTTTTGTTTCATGCAGCGAATATAATAGGATCGATTTATAGTATAACAAGAATTTATGTTATTTCTATGTTACATTTACGAGTTGGTTTCATATCTTTGTTTCCCAGATATATTAGAAACATTATACATGAGATCTCATTTGCTAATAGGTGCCGCTTCGTCGGGAAGCGGGAAGACTACTTTTACCTTAGGATTGCTTCGTGCCTTGAGAAATCGTTCTTTACGGGTGCAGCCTTTTAAGTGTGGGCCGGATTATATAGATACTCGTCATCATAAAATGGCGGCTGGTTGCGCTTCCGTGAATTTGGATGGTTTCATGATGTCGGAAGGGCATATCAAGGATTTATATGCCCGGTATACCTCGAATGCGGATGTAGCCGTGACCGAAGGGGTGATGGGGCTGTTCGATGGCTACGATGCCATGCGAGGGAGTAGTGCGGAGATCTCCGGTTTATTGCGGATACCGATCGTATTGGTGGTGAACGCTAAAAGTACGGCTTATTCGGTAGCTCCCTTGCTTTATGGCTTCCGGAATTTTCGGAAAGATCTGAATGTCGTGGGGGCGGTATTTAATTTCGTGGCGTCGGAGAGTCATTATTCTTTCTTGAGACAAGCGTGTGAGGATGCGGGTGTGGAAGCGTTAGGCTATCTACCGAAGTGTGCGGATGTAGAGATCCCGAGCCGGCATTTGGGGTTGTCGTTGGATGAGGATTTTTGCTTTGAGGAGTTTGCGGACCGGGTTGCTTGCTTGGTGGAGGAGCATGTGGATATAGACCGCCTGTTGGCAATCACGGCTTTGCCAGAGCGACAGCCAGTTCCTCGGGTTAAGGAAGTCATGAGGACTGTTTCAAAGGCAAACTTAAATATAGCCATCGCCCGTGATCCCGCTTTTAATTTCTCATATGAGGAAAATATACATTTCTTATCTACTCTAGGCAAGATTACCTATTTCAGTCCATTGAGGGATGATTGTTTACCGGAGGCCGATTTTGTCTATTTGCCGGGTGGATATCCCGAGTTATATTTATCGGAGTTGAGCATGAATTCCGGGATGCGTGAATCGATTCATTCCTTTGTGGAAGTGGGGGGCAAGTTGCTGGCGGAATGTGGGGGGATGATGTATCTCTGTAAAGAGATTATCGGTACGGATGGGAATGCCTATCCAATGGCCGGTGTATTACCGCAATCCGCCACGATGGAGAACATGAAGTTACGTTTAGGGTATCGGACTTTATGCTATAAGAATGATGTCTTACGAGGGCATGAGTTCCATTATTCCCGGATCGTGCCTATGGAAAGTCCGCTGCCTTCGGTAGCGAAAGCCTTTACGGCGAAAGGAGGTCAAACGGATACCCCGCTATATCGCTACAAGAACGTATTGGCGGGGTACACGCATTTATATTGGGGAGATCCCTGTCGGAACGATTGGTTTATTGATTATCTGTATGGGGAAGCCCCAGATTGTTCTCGATAAACATTTTCAATATATTGATGGCGATCTGGTTGCTTCCTCCTTCGGGTATAATTAGGTCGGCATATCGTTTGCTAGGCTCTATAAATTGCAGGTGCATAGGCTTTAGTACCCGGGTATAGCGTTCCATTACCGCTTCCGCCGTGCGTCCTCTCTCGATCATATCCCGTTGGATCACACGGATAAGACGTTCGTCCGAATCTGTATCGACAAATACTTTCAAGTCCATCAAGTCTCGTAATTGAGGGTCGCATAAAGCGAGGATCCCTTCGATGATGACAACATCACGAGGCTCGATATGAATGGTCTCGGGCAATCGGCAGCAGGTAAGATAAGAATAAGTCGGCTGCTCGATGCATTTCCCCTCTTTCAGCAAGGTGACTTGCTCTGAGAGGAGCGGCCAATCAAATGCGTCGGGATGGTCGAAATTAATATATTGACGTTTCTCTACCGGCACATGGCTGTTATCTTTGTAATAAGAATCTTGAGGGAGTAATACGACCTCACCGGGAGGTAAACTTTCTATGATCTTTTTTACCACTGTAGTTTTCCCGGAACCAGTCCCGCCCGCTATACCTATAATTAGCATGATTTCTTATATTAATCCATATTTATGTTTATAAATGCAAAGGTAAGAAATATTTATAGTGGTAGTATTTCGCTATTAATAGAAAAAACGAGATAAAAAGAGCTGAATTCTATGTTGTATAGCATGTTTGTCTTAAATAAAGTTAATGAGTAAGCTTTTCTTGTTGGAAAATTATGCTGCATAACATAAAGTCTCTATATTTGCACTGTGTTTTTCATGGTATTAGATTTAAGGTTAACAATGAGATTGGCTGTCCGTGACGGATGGCCTTTTCTTTTATAGTAGGTCACCTCAACAATAATGATCGTTAGATGCGTTCCCCATTGTATTCATGATTTATTACTGTAGAACCTTCCTGTTGGATAAAGGTATTATCGGAAGTAGCTTGTACGCCTGTATCCAAAGATCTTTTCACGGATGTGAAATGATCTTTTCACAAGGGTGAAACGATCGTATCACGAGCGTGAAAAGATCTCTTCACATCCGTGAAAAGATCAGATCGTCCGGAGCTTGGCTATATTATCCACCGTTCTTATCCCGTGAGTGGGATTACTTGCGGCACAGATCTTCAATTGATTGTTACGATATCACGAGTCCATCCCTTTTATTTACTAAAGATGGGGATCAGATAGGTTAGTTTCGCGGATATTATTTGGCTGGAAGATTTAGAGAAAGTGTCTCCTTTACGGCTATTGAACATATCGCCCAGCGCATAGTAATAACGACCTTCCAACAGGAAAGAGCCTATTCCGGTGCGGAGCTCGATTCCCGGTCCGCCGCAAAGCCCCCAATCGAACTTCTTTTGGACTTCCATTGTATGTTGTTCGTCCGGACGGTTCGCGTTCGGGTTCTCGCCATTAAGGTTCGACTCCGTGCTTTCGCTCAGCGCATAACCGATTTTAGGCCCTAGATTGACGAATACACGCACTCGCTTGCTTCCGAAATGGATGTGCGTCAAGAACGGAAGCTCCATATAGTTTACCGTACGGCTATATTTATATTGAGGTTTCTCCTCAAACTTCTCTTCCCATCCATGTTGGGTAAAGTTCAATTCCGCCTGTATGCCTAAATTGGGTTCCGTATTCCAACGTATCGTCGCTCCCCCGTTAAACCCAAGTTTCATCTTCGTAGGGACTTTTGGGGCAAAACTTACGCTAGAGAAATTTAATCCGAAGGACGCTCCAACCGCAAGCTCTTGCTTAAAAGTACTTTTCTGCGCATGGCAAATCGATAAGCTTGCCATGCACAGAAATATCGCTACAAATATCTTTTTCGTCATCATATCAATTATCTTACCTCACCGCGGGTTACCGTATAATCATTCTTGTAATGTACAATAAACAAGTTCGTATTGATAAAACCGCCCCAATTATTCACTCTATGGAAATCGAATCCGGTCTGGATGCTCTTATAATGGATCTTGTCTAAATTATTCTCGAAGTTCGAGCCATATTTATTGATGGCGCCTAGGAAATACATACCCGTGTCAAAGCCTAGGATTCCATATTTCGGGAATGTGTTGATTAAATTCTTGCTATACCAGTTTTTATAATCGGAATAAAAGCTATGGACTTCCGGAGATAAGTTGTCCGCATAGAAATTACTATAGATATAGGTGTTCAATGCGTAGAAGTCCTCCAGACACTCTCTTGTATAGGTCTGCCATTCCGGATAACCGAATAGGTTGACCATATAAGGCTCTTTCTCCTCCTCTTTCAACTCGGAAAGCATACGGAGCGGTGCCTTGATCTTATTCACCGCATCTAAGGAGGCGGAGGTTGGCAATACCACATTCCGCTTGTCCCTTACCATGGCTGCCTCTATATCCGTGGCGAAAGTATCCCCTTTATAAGTTACTTCCTTGAACGGGATATCGCGTTGCTGCATCTCCGTCTTGAAGGCTTTGATAAATTCCGGCTTTTCTTCTTTATCCTTTATATTGACAAGTATGATATTGTAATCCGAGAATAAATCGCATCCGGCTTGCGCCGCCTTGGAGTATAAGTAGGAATGAGGCGTGTTTACTTGATAAACATTTGCGTTTGACAAGACATCATCATTCTTGGAGGTGAAAGGGATCACGTATTTGATATTATGCTTTTGGGCAAAATCAGCGATCAATCCGATTTGGTCGTTCTGTACGGCGCCAATGATCAAATTAGCGTTTGATAACGCATCTTCTTTCAATATCTCCTTGACTTTCTTCGTACCGTTTCCAGTATCATATACCGATAGCTCGATAGAGGTTCCCATATTTCGCAAGCTGTCGACCGCCAATAGCAATCCCTCGTAATATTCCACGAAACGGGAGGTTGCGGATGATTGCGTTGTCTCGTTCGTCATGAACGGCAACAATAAGGCGACTTGGATACGGTTCACCTTCTTTATATCTTTAGGAGTAGAGAGGAGGGCGTTCACCTCACGCTCTTCCGGCTGTCTTATGTTTTGGGTGATCACTTCTTCACTGGCTACCGGTATCTTGATAACCATGCCCGCTTTTACTCCGTTTTTCAGCTCGGGGTTGAGTCTTAAAAGCTCCGCGCTGGAAATATCGAACTTCCGGCAGATACGGTACATGGTCTCTTTTTTCTGTATGGTATATTCCATTTCCTTCTGTACGGTCTTTTTTTCCGTAGTAGGCAAGGTTTCCAGTCGTGTCGGCGGGATCCGGATATTCTTGCCAATCGTAAAGGTCGATGTGGAGAGACCCGGATTGGCGGCGATAATATCCGTAGCGGGCACTGAATATTTAATGGATAAAGAGTACAAGGTCTCTTTCGGCTGGATCGTATGGTATGTATAGTTATCTGCTTTGCCGGAAGGTGCGATAGCGGAGTCCTTCTGCGGGATTCTTAACGTAGAACCGGCCTTGATCCCTTCTTTACTTTCCGGATTCAACCGATAAATATCCTCTACGCTTACGCCATACATGGTCGCTATGGCGTATACGGTTTGTCCGCGTTCGATGGTATGATAAAATATATCGCTCCCTTGTTCGTTAGTAAAAATAACTTGCTTATTATTCTTTTGGGAATAAACGGTTACGCTCGATAAACTTAAAAAGAACGTCAATGCGTATATACTAATCTTGTTCATTTGCTGTTCGGAGTATTTTGTGACAAAGATAGTGAATTTTGCTTATCATGCTACGTATGTCCTTTTATTTCCCTAATTTTGGAACCGTAATTTTTAGACTATATATGCTAAAGAAGGAATTAAGAAAGATACTGTTATCGCTAAGTTTTGTGTTTGTAGCGGCTGTCTCGTGTGCCCAGTATGTGGTGACGGGAGGAAGTGGTAGCCCGATGAAAGCCACGCAGAGTTCCGGCGATTCCGCCGAGCGACTTGAGGTCTACTTGGTGTATGGAATGGATAACGTGACGATTAGTTATACCTCATCATCTTCTTCTTCGCATCAATGGTATCGTTATAAAACCAAGCGATTGGAGGCCGAGAAGGTGGCCTCCACCCAAAATGGAACTACTTCCACCATTCGGAATGTAGAGGAGGGATATGGCTATTTTGTCGAGGAAGGAGCCATATCTCGTTACGTCTGGATCGTTGATTACAGCAAATACACCTTAAACATATCCAACCTGCATGTCTCCGATAATAGCGATCCATGTAGCGGATTGGTCTTGGCTGGGACAGGTACGATCCAACCTATTTATTATTATTGGCCGAATACGGGAACAAGACGTGAACTGTCTCGCCAATTTGATGTTATTTATAATACATTGGAATATAATTCGGATAAAAAAGAATATACCTCTAAACAAGAGACGGCGGTCATCGAGGGCAATTTGTTCGGTAAATCCATTCCCGCTCCTTGGTGTGATACGGAGATCTGTGTGAAAGGCGATTATTTCGCTCGTCATTTTGGAAAGGAGGTTACGCTTTGTATCGATGAATATCAGGCCGCTGCGGTAGATGCTCATATAGACACGTTGCTGATTGAGCAAGAGGCCCCGAATATGAATACGACGAAGAGCGGTTATTGCGCTCCCGCCACTGTTCAATTCTCGGCTATCGCGAATACGCCGACAGCCGCCCTGTTTAATTGGAAAATCTATCGGCAAGGGGAAGAAGATAATCCGGTTGTTCGTTTTACGGGTGAGGAGGTGGATTATACGTTCAACCAATCCGGGACTTTTATCATCAAGTTGGAAGTAAGCGACCAAAGCACTACTTGCAGCACGGAAGATGAGGTTCAGATTGATATCTCGGAGTCTTATCTGATGATACCGAACGCATTCTCCCCGGGTACCACGCCCGGAATTAATGATGAGTTCCGGGTTGCCTATAAGTCGTTGGTGAAATTTAAGGCATGGATATTTAATCGCTGGGGCCTACAGATGTATTACTGGACAGATCCGGCCCAAGGATGGGATGGAAAGAAGGGCGGTAAATACGTTCAGCCGGGTGTGTATTTTTATGTGATAGAAGCCGAAGGTTCCGATGGCATTAAGTACAAGGAAAAAGGCGATATAAACATTCTTAGACCTAAAACAATTCAAGATGAAAATGAGAATATCCAAGAATAATTTAGCTAGTTTTTTATGTGGAGGCGTCGTTTGCTTGACCGCATGTATCTCGATGGGTTCGAATGACGTGGAAAAAGTGATAGAGAGCCGTCCGGTTGTCTCGTCCATGACCCTGTCTCCGGATGTTCCGTCCTCGGTTCCTTTTTGTGGGAAACTAATCGATATTACCCGCTATGATATGCGGGAAGCCTATGACCGTGAATTGAGTAGCTTTACTTATTTCCATTCTACGACGATGCTTCTGATCAAGCGGGCGAACCGTTATTTCCCGGTGATCGAGCCGATCTTGAAGGCGAACGGCATTCCCGATGATTTCAAATATCTAGCGGTGATAGAAAGCCATTTGGACCCCCGTGTATCCTCTCCGGCTCGTGCTGTCGGGATGTGGCAATTACTGGAGGGCACGGCAAGGGAGTATGGTTTGACAATCACCCCGACGGTCGATGAGCGTTGCCATGTGGAGAAAGCGACCGGGGCGGCTTGCCGCTATTTGAAGGCCGCCTATAAGAAATATGGAGATTGGGCGGCGGTAGCCGCTTCTTATAATGGCGGCATGGGACGTATATCCGGTGAGCTGGTCAAACAAGATGCGGATTCCTCCTTTGATCTCTGGCTGGTGGAGGAGACTACCCGTTATATTTATCGAATCATGGCGATCAAGCAAATTTTCGAGAATCCGTCGAAATACGGTTTTGTGCTTCGTGCCCGTGACCTGTATAAGCCGATCCCTACCGTAGACGTGGCTGTAAGCCAAGATATACAGAATCTGTCGGCTTTCGCTAAAGAGCATGGGATCACTTATGCGGACTTGAAACGTTTTAATCCTTGGCTCCGTGATCGGAAGTTGGTGACAGGTGGGAAGACCTATAAATTAAGCATTCCTCAAGAAAAGGATATGTATTATAAGACCCCGAATACGGAAGTATACGATTCGGCTTGGGTCGTGTCGGAGAATTGATCCGATTTTTATTGATACAAAAAATAAAGTGTTTCATTTAGATGGTATAACTGCCCATCGTAATGAAACACTTTTTCTATACTACTTTTCGTTTAAACTGATTCTGTCTATTAGTCAACGATCGTCACACGGTGACCGTTGAACACGTTCAATCCGAGTTTATTCATTACATACTTAATAGCAAGCTGTGCCTTTACAGAGTTACCAGCTTGGTCAATAGGAGGAGCGAATGCGGAAATACCGAATTGTCCGGGAAGTACACCCATGACACCACCGCCTACACCAGTTTTTGCGGGAATACCGGAAGTGTACAACCAATCACCGGTGTGTTCATAAAAACCTACGGTAGAGATCATGGAAGTGATCTTCGGAGATAACTCTGCATCGAATATTTGTTTCTTTGTCACAGGATTAAGACCTAAATTTGCGACCGTAGCGGCAGCGACAGATAGTTGCTTAGCCGTGATACCCAAAGAACATTGACGGGTATACAGATCCAAAGACATATCCGGATCGTCATAAATGCGATTGTAATTCTTTAGCAACCAAGCGATGGAGCGGTTATTGAAGTTCGTTGCAGACTCGGATTTGTAGAGTTCGTCGATCAACTGCGGTGCGCTTCCGCACAAATCCGTGATATTGGCTACGATAGCATCCCACTTCTGTTTGGAATCACCGACAGGCTTCACCATACTACAAGCCGTGATAGCGCCGGCATTTACCAATGGGGTAGAAGGATGGTCGTTTTCCAATAAGATAGCGATGATGGAGTTAAATGGCAATCCGGTAGCGTCGGCACCAATCTTCTCCAATAATTCTTTCGCTCCGTATTGGCGCAGTACCAAGATAGCGGTGTGTACTTTCGATACGGATTCGATACCGAAACGATATTCGGAATCTCCCACCTCGATGGTTTGTCCGTTTAAAAGGCAAATACTGATTCCGAATAGATTTTTATTGATATTCGCCAGATAAGGAATGTAATCGGCATTCTTACCATCCGTATTTGTCTTGTAAAGATCGTAAGCCTGTTGAGCTACTTCCTTAATTTGGGCGATCGTTATTTTTTTGTCCATATATGAATTGGATTAAAGAAGGCGTGTATGAAAACACTGATAGTCCTTTCATGCACGCCTTGATGAATTTTGTTTTTATTTCTTAGCGTTGCTCATTGCGGTGTGAGTAAATACCTTACCCTTAACCGGAACGTTCTTGTCTTGAGCGATGCGAGTAGGAGTCGGATATTCAAGTTTCTCCAATGCAGCTACAGCGTTCTTGATATCACCTAATAACATATCGGCCATATCACGGCTGAAACCTTGACGAACTACGACACGCATAACCACGTAGTTATCCAGCTTCTTCGGTAGTGTATACGCTGGAACCATCCAACCGCTTTGTTGCAATTTATCTTGCAAATCGTAAAGTGTCCATTTGGCGTTCTTAGCGTAATCCGGTTTCATGTACCAAATAAACAATGGATTCACAACCTCGTTGCTGTAATTAACGAATGGGGCCATCTTACCGATTTCTTGGTGGATGTATTTCGTTATTTCCATACTGTTATATTGGATTTGTTTGTAGCCCTCGAATCCGAGACGAATAAATTGATAGTATTGTCCGAGGATTTGTGCGGCAGGACGAGAGAAGTTCAAACCGACCTGAGTGATATTCGCTCCAAGATAGTTTACGCTGAATGCCATTTCTTCCGGCAAATATTTCTTGTCTTTCCAAACAACCCAACCCAATCCCGGGTAAACCAATCCGAATTTATGTCCGGATGTGCTGATAGAAAGAACCCATTTCAAACGGAAGTCCCATTTTGTCTCCGGGCTTAAGAACGGAAGGATAAAACCACCGCTGGCGGCATCTACGTGGATAGGTATATCATAACCGGTCTTGGCATTGTATGCGTCGAGCGCTTTGTCCAAGGCTTCTACGTCATCGTTCAGTCCTGTCCATGTTACACCTTGGATAGGAACGATACAAATCGTGTTCTCGTCACACATCTTAAGCGCTTCTTCCGGATCAAGTGTCGTCTTGTCTAAAGTCAAGGGAACTTCACGCATTTCGATTTGCCATAGCTGGGCGAATTTCTCCCATACGACTTGGAAGCCAGTAGAGATCACGAAATTAGGCTTGTCAGTTGGTTTACCTTGTGCTTGTCTCTTTTTGCGCCAACGTAACCAAGCGGCTACACCACCTAGCATACAAGCCTCTGAAGAACCGATAGCCAAGGCTCCGGTTTTCCATTTTTCTTGCTCGGGAGAATTCCAAAGACTCGCCATGATATTAATACATTTGGCGTTCATAACAGCGATTCTCGGATACTCTGTTTCGTCAATATAGTTGATGTTGATAGCCTCGTTCATCAATTTTGTCGCGTACTCGTCCATATACGTAGTAACGAATGTAGCTAGGTTCAAGCGAGGCTGTGTTTGTGCGAAAGTCTCGTCTTTAACCATTTGATAAGCGATCTCCGGGGTTGTAGGGCCATCTGGAATCTTATCTACAGGAGAGGGTGTCAACATCACTTCTGAGCCAAAAATCGCTGTTTTGGCATCGCCATTTCTGAAATTTGAGTCTTTCATTTTTCTTTAGTTTTTTTGTTAATAAAATGATTTGAATCAATGGAATACTGCTTCCACTGAGCGTTTATGCCAAAACAGATTATGGATTGGAAAGTTTTTTGGATTTACATTATTTGGGGTTTATTAGCGATACAAGTCCAGTCCTCTTGGAAAGAGCGAAAATGATGAACTTTCACATAAAATGTTTGTTTTGATTAGATAAAAACGTAAAACTAAATCTTTATGAGAATACAGACAGGCCGGGGCACAATTCCCCTTATAACTCTGGTAGGGATATGGTCTATCTCCGCTTTAAATGCATTACCGGGTTTAGCAGTTTCTCCGATATTAGGGAAACTTTCCGTTATTTTTCCTCATTCTACGGAACTGGATATCCAGATGCTTTCCTCTTTGCCATCGTTATTGATAATTCCATTTATTATATTGTCGGGTAAATTAACGGAGAAAGTAAATGAGATACGTCTATTGCAATTAGGCTTGGTGATCTTTGCCCTAAGTGGTATTCTATACTTACTCTCTAATAAGATGTGGCAGTTGATAGCGGTGAGCGCCTTAATGGGAATCGGATCTGGCTTGATCGTACCCTTATCGACCGGTTTGATATCTCGTTTCTTTATCGGGAAATACCGGACGAAGCAATTTGGTTTAAGTTCTGCTATTACGAATGTAACGTTGGTATTAGCCACGATTTTAACGGGATATCTGGCGGAGGTGAATTGGCATTTACCGTTTGCCGTTTATCTATTGCCCTTGATTTCCATCGTACTTTCCGTATACTTGAAAAGGAGTATGGAGAATGAGCCGGCGATCGTATCGAAATCAGAAGTGAAAGCCCCTGTTGCGGCAGATCCCGTCACGGTTCCGGGTAAATATGGTGTGGATATAAAGCATCTGGTACAAATCATGTGTTTTTATGGATTGGCTACGTATTTAGTGATTATTGTCAGCTTTAACTTACCGTTTTTAATGAAGGAATATAAGTTTACAAGCGGTAATTCCGGATTAATGATATCATTGTTTTTCTTGGCTATTATGGCTCCCGGTTTTATCTTGAATCAGATTGTTGATTTATTTAAGCAAAAGACAAAATTTGTCAGTCTATTGGCGATTGCTTTAGGGATGGCCTTGATTTTGATATCTCGTACGGAATGGCTAATTGGATTGGGATGTATTTTTATCGGTTTCGGATATGGTGTTATCCAGCCAATCGCTTATGATAAAACGACTCGTACGGCCATTCCTGAGAAAGTTACATTGGCATTAGCTTTCGTGATGGCGATGAATTATTTGGCGATATTACTTTGTCCGTTTATTATCGATTTCTTCCAGTCTATGCTCCATGTCAAGAGCCAGCAATTCGCGTTTATTTTTAACCTCTGTATTGCGCTGGTCGCTACGATCTGGGCTTATGTAAAACGAGACTCGTTCCTTTTCAACGATAAAATATGATTTACGAATATAAAACTAAAAAACGATAGACAGTGAAAAATAAGAAAACAGAAGCTAATATTAGCATGGTGGTCTCAAAAACTTTCAGTGGATTGAATATGAACGCCTTGAAATACTTGCTTCCCTTATGGATGAGCCCGTTGACGGGCGCTTCTTTCCGATGCGTGTTTGCGGCCGTGGCGTTTTGGGTGATCGGCTGGTTTATGAAACCGGAGGTTTCTACGACGAAAGATAAGGTGTGGCTATTCTTACTAGGCGCTATCGGTATCTATGGTTTTATGTTTCTTTATTTAGTGGGGCTTAGCAAGACAACGCCGGTCTCGAGTTCTATTTTCACGAGCTTGCAACCGATCTGGGTATTTTTGATTATGGTATTCTTTTATAAGGAAAAGGCTACTTGGATGAAAATACTCGGTATCTTGATTGGTTTATCCGGGGCCTTGGTTTGCATCTTGACCCAGCAAAGCGACGATTTAGCGGCGGACGCTTTTAATGGGAATATGCTATGTCTGGCTAGCTCCGTGTTTTATGCCGTGTATCTGGTATTAAGCCAGCGGATCTTACAAAAAGTAGGGACGATGACGATGCTTCGATATACATTCACGGGCGCCGCTTTCTCCAGTCTATTGATTTTGCCGATAGAGGGCTTTCATGCTCCTTTATTCTCGGAGCCATTTCATTGGTGGCCTTTTGCCGTATTGATGTTTGTGCTTATTTTCCCTACGGTAATCAGTTATCTGTTGATTCCTATCGGATTGAAGTATTTGAAAACTACGTTGGTGGCTATTTATGGCTATCTGATCTTGATCGTGGCAACGATTACATCCCTATTGATCGGGCAAGACCGTTTCAGTTGGACACAGACGTTCGCCATTATCTGTATTTGCGCCGGGGTTTATCTGGTTGAGATAGCGGAAGGAAAAGAGAAAAAGACAGTCAAGGTTTGACTTATTAAATATGAACTATTAAATTGTAGCGTTATGGATAAAAAACAAGAAAAGAAAATCTGGAACTCTCAACTTGCGATTGAGAATCCGAAGAATGATAGGATCGCTGTTATTTACTCTGTAAAAGTTAGTAGTGTACGAATCCTAGAGAAACCTCGTAATCCGAAAAGAGGGAAGACCCGTTGACAATCATCATCCCCTATTCTATATATAAATATATGAATAGGGGATGACTGTCTATTTATTCTCCACTTCCATGCCCATGATATAATCGTTCATGAAATAGCCGTTTCCTATATGATGGTCCCGTGTGCCTATTTCCCGTAATCCCATATGTCTGTAGAAGCCTATGGCGGGATTGTAACGGTTTACGTATAATTCTATAGTGAAAGGTCCGGTATGTACCTCCTTCAAATATTTAATACCTTGCTCGATGATAAAACGTCCGATTCCCGTGCCATGCATTTCCGGTAGGGAATAGATCTTTTGAAAATTGTACGTGTTTTCACCTGTTTTCTCTATGGATAAATAGCCTGCCGGCATATCGTCCGCCAATATAATAAAATATTGATGATGTAACTCTACCATTTGTTTAAGAATGTTATCCGGAGCGTACATCATATCGAACATATAATCCAATTGCTCTTTAGAAAGTATCTTTCCATACGTGTTCTCCCAAATGCGTGAGGCAAGATCATGAATAAGAGAACGATCATCAATAGTCGCTTTTCTAATCGTAAACATGTTAATTTTGTATTTTGACTCACAAAGATACAAATAGACGAACAAAAATACAATATAGACGAATGTAAATAGAATTTTACTTGACTAGTGTTATTTTTTAGCTTGATTTCACACTTATTTTGATGTTAATCCGCGAAAAATAATAACTTTGTGGGCGTTTACTATTGAAAAATACAATTCAAATACATAATAGGAAATGGATACAAAGATTCAGGAACTAACAGACAAGATCTACAAGGAAGGTGTAGAGAAGGGGAACGAAGAAGCGGGGCGTATAATCGCCGAGGCCAATGCTCAAAAGGATACGATTCTTAAAGATGCGGAAGCGGAAGCGAAACGTATCGTAGCGGCTGCCGAGAAACAAGCTGCCGAGTTGAAGAAGAATACGGAAGCCGAATTGAAATTGTTCGCCACCCAGTCTGTCGAGGCATTAAAGAGCGAGGTGACAAACCTTATCACTGGTGATATCGCTAGTTCGAATGTGAAAGCGGCGTTGATGGATCCCGCCTATATGCAGAAAGTGATCCTTGAGCTTGTGAAAAGCTGGCCCGCTAATGAGTTCTTGACTATCCAAGCTTCTGATTCCGATGGCTTGAAGGCGTATTTTGAGGCCAATGCCAAAGGCTTGCTAGAGAAAGGGTATAAGATCGAGAAGGTAAGCGGAAAGAAAGCGTCTTTCTCTATTATCCCGGCGGATGGGTCTTATAAAGTGACGTTTGGCGAAGACGAGTTCATCGAGTTCTTTAAAGAGTTCTTGCGTCCGCAATTAGTAGAAATGCTGTTCTGATATGAGTAAGTATTACTACTTAATCTCCGGACTTCCTAACATAGCGTTGGATGATAGTAAACTAGCCTATTCGGTCTGTGAGTTCCGGACGGAAATAGAGGATATGCTATCTTCTAAGGATAAAAAGCTGATTGATTTATTTTATTTGAAATATGATAATATAAATCTGCTGGCTCACGCTAAAAGACCGGACTCCGATCCGGATCAAAGAGGAAGAATAACGTATGATGAGTTCAATACTTTATATAAAGCGTTGAAGGATGAGGAAAAAATTCCCAAAAATGATAATCTCCCGCCTTATTTCGTGGACTTTTTTAAACTGTATCTAGCCGAAGAGGCTAAGGACACCAAAAGTGAGAAAGAATATATATCATGGGAAGACCGCTTGGCTGCGTTATATTATGAATATGCCATGAAATGTGGGAATAAGTTCGTGGCCGATTGGTTCGAGCTTAACTTGAATATCAACAATGTTCTTACTGCGATCACTTGCCGTAAATATGGATTTGATAAGGCCAATTATATCGTGGGGCATAATGAGATAGCGGAAAATATCCGTACGTCGAACGCCCGTGATTTCGGCTTGGGCGATTCCGTGGAATATTTGCCCGAGTTACAACGCATCGCCGAAGAGACCGATCTGATCGTTCGTGAGAAGAAAATCGATCTTTTGAAATGGAAATGGCTGGACGATAATACCTTCTTCAAGACGTTCGACATAGAGAGTGTATTCGCTTATTTATTGAAATTGGAGATGATAGAGCGCTGGGTAACCTTGGATAAGGCGAGAGGCGAGAAGACTTTCCGTGAATTGGTAGGCGCCATGAAGATGGGTAGTGAGAATGCGTTGGAAGAATTTAAAAGAAACAATATAAAATAAATTATGGCTACGAAAGGAATTGTAAAAGGAATCGTATCCAACCTAGTAACCGTAGAGGTGGATGGTCCGGTTTCTCAGAATGAGATCTGTTACATTTCTGTCGGAGGCGTGAAGCTGATGTCGGAAGTAATCAAGGTGATAGGTAAGAATGCCTTTGTACAAGTATTTGAGAGCACACGTGGTATGCGTGTCGGTGACGAGGCTGAATTCCAAGGGCATATGTTGGAAGTTACGCTGGGTCCGGGTATGTTGTCCCGCAACTATGACGGTTTGCAGAATGACTTGGACAAGATGGAAGGTGTATTCTTGAAACGTGGCGATTATACGTTTGCGTTGGACAATGATAAGAAGTGGGATTTCAAGCCTCTGGCTAAAGCGGGCGATACCGTGAGCGCCGGTGATTGGCTGGGAGAGGTGGACGAGAATTTCCAACCTCATAAGATTATGGTCCCCTTTAAGTTCGAGGGATCTTATACTGTGAAATCGGTGGTTCCAGCCGGACAATATACCATCAATGATACGATGGCTATCCTTACGGACGAAAATGGCATGGACGTAAACGTGACGATGATCCAGAAATGGCCGGTAAAGAAAGCCATCACTTGTTATAAGGAAAAGCCCCGTCCATTCAAATTGCTGGAGACGGGCGTTCGTACGATCGATACCGTGAACCCGATCGTTGAGGGTGGTACCGGATTTATCCCCGGTCCGTTCGGTACGGGCAAGACGGTGCTTCAGCACGCTATCTCTAAACAAGCGGAAGCGGATATCGTGATTATCGCCGCCTGCGGTGAGCGTGCGAATGAGGTCGTAGAGGTATTTACGGAGTTCCCGGAATTGGTAGACCCGCATACGGGACGTAAATTGATGGAACGTACGATCATTATCGCCAATACATCCAACATGCCGGTAGCCGCTCGTGAGGCATCCGTATATACGGCGATGACCATCGCCGAGTATTATCGCAGCATGGGCTTGAAGGTTCTGTTGATGGCCGACTCTACTTCCCGCTGGGCACAGGCTTTGCGTGAGATGTCCAACCGTTTGGAGGAGTTGCCCGGACCGGATGCCTTCCCGATGGACTTGTCCGCTATCGTGGCGAACTTCTACGCTCGTGCGGGATTCGTCCATTTGAAAAACAACGCTACAGGTTCCGTCACTTTCATCGGTACGGTATCGCCGGCCGGTGGTAACTTGAAGGAGCCGGTGACCGAGAATACGAAGAAGGTGGCCCGTTGTTTCTATGCCTTGGAGCAGGAGCGTGCCGACCGTAAACGTTATCCGGCCGTAAACCCGATCGAGAGTTATTCCAAGTATATCGAGTATCCGGAGTTTCAGGAATACATCGCTAAACATATCTCCCCGGAATGGATCGAGAAAGTAAACGAGATCAAGACCCGTATGTTGCGTGGTAAGGAGATCTCCGAGCAAATCAATATCTTGGGTGATGATGGTGTGCCTGTCGAGTATCACGTTACATTCTGGAAGTCCGAGTTGATCGACTTCGTGATCTTGCAACAGGATGCTTTCGATGCCATCGATGCGGTTACTCCGTTGCAACGTCAGGAATTCATGCTGGATAGAGTCGTAAATGTTTGCCGTTCAGAGTTTAAGTTTGATAACTTCCTTGAGGTTATGGACTACTTCAAGAAGATGATCAACATCTTTAAGCAGATGAACTATTCGGAATATGAGAGTGACCAATTCAAGAAGTTTAATACGGAACTGGATGAACTTTTGAAGGAGAGAATCGAAAATTAAAAGAGTTATGGCAACAAAAGCATTTCAAAAAATATATACGAAGATTACCCAGATCACAAAAGCTACCTGTTCGCTGAAAGCAACGGGAGTTGGGTATGATGAGTTGGCCTCTGTAGACGGAAAGCTGGCTCAGGTGGTAAAGATTATCGGCGACGAGGTGACGTTGCAGGTATTCTCCGGAACGGAAGGTATCCGTACGAATGCCGAGGTGGTATTCATGGGGAAGGCCCCTTCCTTGAAAGTAGGTGACCAGTTAGCCGGACGTTTCTTCAACGCTTATGGTGAGCCTATCGATGGCGGCCCGATCCCCGAGGGACGTGAGGTCGAGATCGGTGGTCCGTCCGTGAACCCGGTACGTCGTAAACAACCCTCTGAATTAATCGCTACGGGTATCGCCGGTATCGACTTGAATAATACCTTGGTAACCGGTCAGAAGATCCCGTTCTTCGCCGACCCCGACCAGCCTTTCAACCAAGTTATGGCGATGGTAGCCTTGCGTGCGAAGTCCGATAAGATTATCTTGGGAGGTATGGGTATGACGAACGACGACTACCTGTTCTTTAAGAATACATTTAGTAACGCCGGTGCCCTAGACCGTATCGTTAGTTTTATCAACACGACCGAGGACCCGTCCGTAGAGCGTATCTTGGTCCCGGATATGGCGTTGAGCGCCGCTGAGTATTTCGCCGTGGAGAAGAACGAGAAGGTCTTGGTATTGCTTACCGATATGACCAACTACGCCGATGCCTTGGCGATCGTATCAAACCGTATGGACCAGATCCCGTCTAAGGACTCTATGCCGGGTTCCTTGTATTCGGATTTGGCGAAGATTTACGAGAAAGCCGTTCAATTCCCGGCGGGAGGTTCCATCACGATTATCGCCGTAACGACCTTATCCGGTGGTGATATCACGCATGCCGTACCTGATAATACGGGTTATATCACGGAAGGTCAGTTGTATTTGCGTCGTGATAGCGATGTGGGTAAGGTCATCGTCGATCCGTTCCGAAGCTTGTCTCGTTTGAAACAGCTGGTAACCGGAAAGAAGACCCGTGAGGATCATCCACAGGTAATGAACGCCGCCGTACGTTTGTATGCCGATGCCGCCAACGCTAAGACCAAGCTGGAGAATGGTTTCGACTTGACCGACTACGACAACCGTACCTTGTCTTTCGCCAAGGATTATTCTTCTAAGCTGTTGGCTATCGACGTAAACTTGGATACGACGGAGATGCTGGACGTAGCTTGGGGATTGTTCGCTAGATATTTCAGCCCGGAGGAGGTAAATATCAAACAAGGATTGGTTGATAAGTACTGGAAGTAAATTAAATAAACATGGCAATAAAGTTTCAATATAATAAAACCTCTCTTCAGCAATTGGAAAAGCAACTGAAGATGCGTGAACGCTCCCTGCCTACGATCAAGAGCAAGGAGAGCGCCCTGCGTATCGAGGTGAAGCGGACCAAGGACGAAGTGAATAAATTGGAACTTCAGCTAGAACGAGAGATTCAGAGTTACGAGAATATGGTGGCTTTGTGGAACGAGTTCAATCCGGAGCTGATCTCCGTGAAGGACGTTACGCTCTCCACGAAGAAGATCGCCGGCGTGATCGTCCCGTTATTGGACGAGATCAAGTTCGAGATCGGACACTATAGTCTCTTTAATGCCCCCGCATGGTATACGGATGGTATCGAGTTGCTGAAAAAGCTGGCTCGTACCGGTATCGAGGCGGAGTTCTCGGGCATGAAGCTGGAGTTGTTGGAGCATGCTAGGAAAAAGACCACTCAGAAGGTGAACCTGTTTGAGAAGGTACAGATTCCGGGTTATAAGGATGCGATCCGTAAGGTGAAACGGTTTATGGAAGACGAGGAGAGTCTTTCTAAGTCCTCACAGAAGATCATGAGAGCCAATCAGGAGAAACGTAAGGCAAAAGAAGAAAAAGAGGAGGCCGAGGTATGATAGTAAAGATGAGTAAATATGCCTTTATGGTGTACCATAAGGAGTATGATACGTTCCTTTCTACGCTTCGTGACTTAGGTGTCGTCCATATCAAGGAGACAAACTCCGTGATGGATAACGAGAGGTTGCAAGAGCTTCTGGCTGAGCGTAAACAGATCAATACGCTGATGCGTTACTTTAAGAACCTCCATGCGGCGGAGAAAGACGTTAAGTTTGCCCCGGCCCGTGAGTTGACGAAAGAGGAAGGCTTGAAGTTGGTGCGTAAGATAGAGGAATTGCAAGATAAGAAAGCGCAATTGATCGCTTCCAAGCAATCGATCGAGAAGGATCTGGCTTATATGGAAATATGGGGTGAGTTCAGTTATCAGAATATCAACCGTCTGAAAAGAGCGGGATACGATGTTACGTTCTTTACCTGTCCTACTGCTAAGTACGAGCCGGAATGGGGCGTGCTGTATAACGCCATTCTGATCAATAACTTCCAATCGGTAACGTATTTTATCACGATTACCAAGGAAGGTACCTTGATCGATATAGACGCTGAACGTCCGAAGATGCCGGTTCAAGGATTGGCGAAGTTGCGTGCCCGTCTGGATCAACGTACCAAGGATATCCAGAATGTGGAGGATGAGCTGAAACATCGTGCCGTGGGGGATTATAAAACGTTGGAGGAATTCGATAAGAACCTGCAGGACGAGTTTAATCTTTCTAATGCGTTAGTGCAGACAGATCGGCAAGCGGGTGATAAGCTCATGTTGTTGGAAGGTTGGGTGCCGACGGAAAACGCTCCGGCCTTGGAGCACGAGCTGGATAAGCAAGGTTATTTCTTCCAGCAATTAGAGATCGAGGATGGGGATAAGGTGCCTATCAAGCTACGGAATAATAAATTCAGTAAGCTGTACGAGCCTATCACGAAGATGTTCTCCTTGCCTAATTACGGTGAACTTGATCCGACCCCGTTGTTCGCCCCGTTCTTTATGCTGTTCTTCGGACTTTGTTTCGGCGATGGCGGATATGGTTTGCTGGTCATGATCGCTTGTACGATCTTGAAGAAGAAGGTGAACCCGGATTTCAAGCCTTATTTGACCTTGTTCCAGTATTTAGGCTTTGCCGCCTTATTGGTGGGTACTTGTACGGGATCTTTCTTCGGAGTGGCCTTGGCGGATATCCCGGCTTTGTCAAAGATCAAGAACTACTTTGTGAATAGCGACAACTTGATGACATTCTCTATTGTCATCGGTTTGGTACAGATCATATTCGGTAAATGTGTCGCTGCTTACAAGATCAAGATACAGAAAGGAACGAAACACAGTATCGCTCCGTTCGCTTGGGTGTTCGTGATCATATCCTTGGCATTGGCGTTCGGACTTCCGATGTTGAACGTTCACTTGCCGAACGCTGTCGTTATGGTATGTTACGGAATCGCCATCTTGGGTCTGGTTGTCGCTTATTTGTACAATACACCGGGCAAGAACGTATTCTTGAACTTTGGTACCGGACTTTGGAACACGTACAATATGGCCTCCGGATTGCTGGGGGATACGTTATCATACATTCGTTTGTTCGCTATCGGTCTGACCGGTTCCATCTTGGGTGGCGTATTTAATACGTTGGCGGTTACGATGACAGACGGTATGAATATCATGGCACGTGCGATCTGTATGTTATTGATCTTGTTAGTGGGTCACTCCATCAATATCGCTCTTTGTACGATCAGCTCCTTGGTACACCCGCTTCGTTTGATCTTCGTGGAATATTACAAGAACGCGGAGTTCGAAGGTGGAGGTAAGGCCTATGAGCCATTCAGAAAAGCATAACAATTAAACGAGAAAATAAAACAATAAAAGAATAATTTAAAAACACATTTTATTATGGAACCAATTTTATTAGCTTATGTAGGTATTGCGTTGATGACAGGTTTAACTTTTATCGGCAGTAGTTATGGTGTTACGATCGCAGGTAATGCGGTGGTAGGTGCGATGAAGAAAAATCCGGATGCTCTGGGTACGTACATCGCTTTAAGTGCGTTGCCTTCTTCACAGGGTTTGTATGGATTCGTGGGCTACTTTATGATGCAGAAGTTCTTGGTCGCTGATATTTCCATGTTGGCCGCTACGGCTGTTTTCGGCGCTGGTTTAGTGTTAGGTTTCGCTGGTTTTTACTCTTCAATCCGCCAAGCTCAAGTTTGCGCGAATGGTATCGCTGGTGTTGGTGCCGGACACAACGTATTCGGTGCTACGATGGTAATGGCCGTATTCCCAGAGTTGTACGCTATCTTGGCCTTATTGGTTGTGATCTTGATTGGCGGAACGATTCCTGTCGCCTAATCATTCAAACATCTGGATATAATAGAGGCCGTCCCGGACATTCCCGGGGCGGTTTTTTTGATTGGATCAATGAATAAACTATCTCTTTTAGTTTATTAACTATACAAATTAGTTTGGTAACTAAAAGTTTTAGTTACTTTGTCGCAAACAAGATAAGGTTATGAAACGACTTACGGTGAAAGAAGAAGAAATCATGGGCTGGTTCTGGCAGAAAGGCCCACTGTTCGTGAAAGAGTTACTTGAATATTACGAGGAGCCTAAACCTCATTTCAATACCCTTTCTACGATTGTCCGAGGCTTGGAGGAGAAAGGTTTCCTCGCCCATAAGAATTTCGGGAATAGCTATCAATATTATGCGGTCTTAACAGAAAAGGAGTATAGTAACGGTACTTTGAAAAATGTGATCGCTAAGTATTTCAATAATTCTTATCTGGGGGTTGTCTCTACGCTGATCAAGGAAGAGGATATCTCTGTGGATGATCTGCGAAAACTAATAGATGATGTAGAACAAGGGAATCGTAAATAAGAGCGAATATGGGAATCTTCTTTGTATATATCCTTAAATCATCCGTGTGCTTGACGATATTTTATCTGTTTTATAAGCTATTGTTGAGCCGTGATACCTTCCATCGTTTCAACCGGATCGCTTTATTAAGCTTGATCATGCTTTCGGTTATCATCCCATTTTGTGAGATTACTTTGGAGAAAGCGACGGCCATTCAGCGTCCGGTCATGGATTTGGAGAATTTGCTAGCGGCGGTTTCCATGAGAACGTCGGCAGAATCCGCTAGCCAACCTGTATGGTTACGAGTTATGGTGATAGCCTATATAATCGGAGGGATATTAACGCTTTGTCAATTCGCATATTCATTTTATGCCTTGTTTCGGTTGATGAGACAAGGTACACCGAAGCTGGTGGACGGAATCCATCTGATTCTTACGGACCAACCAGTCGCCCCGTTCAGTTGGATGCAAACGATCGTAATAAGCCGGAAGGATTTTGAGGAAAGTGGGATAGAGATCATGACGCATGAGATGGCGCATATAAAAGCCCGTCATTCCATTGATCTGCTGATCTCCGAGATTTGTATCCTGTTCCATTGGTTCAACCCATCTGTCTGGTTGTTGAGACAGGAATTGCAAAATATCCATGAATACGAGGCCGACGAGAGCGTATTAAATCAAGGCGTCGACGCAAAAAGATATCAATTATTATTAATTAAAAAAGCTGTTGGTTCACAGCGCTTCACTTCTATGGCCAACAGCTTTAATCACAGTTCACTTAAAAAGCGAATAGCTATGATGTTAAAACAAAAATCAAGTCCATGGGCACGGTTGAAGTATCTGTATGTACTCCCGTTGGCAGCCTTAACGGTGGTAGCCTTTGCCCGTCCGGAAATCTCTCACGAATTGGAGAAGATTTCGAGTGTCAAAATTAGCGAAATTATTCCGGTTCAGGAAAAAAAAGAGCCTAAAAGAAATGTAGAAGTTGAGACCCTCGCAAGGGATTCGGTCGTTTCTGAAAAAGATATGCAAGCGATACAGGAAAAGGTCTCGGCCGTGATGGAGAAATACCAGCCGGAGATTGACAAGGCGGTTGAAGAGGCAGTGAAAGCGGCGAATATCGACGAGATCGTTTCTGCGGAAATGGCGAAACACCAGGCTGAGATCGACAAGGCTGTGCAAGCGGCGATAGAGGCCGCCAAGATAAATGAGACTATCGCCGCCGAGATGGAGAAGATTCAACCGGAGATCAACCGAGCCATAGAGGAGGCCATGAAAGCCATAGACATCAATGAGAAGGCTGCTAAGGAGGCATCAAAGGAAAAGTCCTCTTTCTCCGGTATTGTCTACATCGATGGGATGGAATCTTCTAAAGAGAGGATGGACAATTTGAATCCCGATCGTATTGCGTCTATGAATGTGTACAAAGGAAACGAGGCGATCGCTAAATTCGGAGAGAAAGGTCGTAATGGCGTTATCGAGATAAAATTGAAGAAATGATTTTCGCGTATATATGCAAGGTAGGCTTGTTCGGCTCCCTCTGTGCGGGAATGTTTCTAACCTCCTGTATGGAGCGTGAAAACGAAGAAGCGAGCAAGCGGGTGATTGAGGTAGGTAAAGCTATCTCATCGCCTGCCGAGCTGAAAGCCTCTGATTATTTTGATGAGATCCGGTATGTCCCTTTAGAGACGAGGGATGATTGTCTAGTCGGAAGTTCTCCTGATATCAAGTTATTGGATAAATATATTCTGATCACTTCCGCTAACCGGCAATGTCTTTTGTTTGATAAGGCTACAGGAAAGTTTAAATGTCAGATAGGGCATGTAGGGAAGGATCCGGGTGGCTATAGAAACGTAGACTGCTTGGTGGACGAGTTGAACGGGCGTTTGCTGTTTAATGGATGGGGACATGATTTGATTAGCTATAATCTGGATGGCAATTATATCGGAAAAATAGAGCTTCTTATTTTTCTAAGAAAGTATTCTTGAGGTTAGTAAATAGATAATTTGGAAACAGCTTTATTCGATATAACACGGCCTTGTCATGACTGACTTGTGCCGTGTTTTTTTATTTATTTACTTGATCATTGTAATGATATTCTTCCCAAGTATGATCCCAAGGAAGACCGCTATCAAACCAAGGATATTACTGGCAAGTACATTGAGTAGTGCCATCTTGTATTCTCCGGTACGCATAAGTACCATCGTGTCGAGAGCGAAAGAAGAGAAAGTCGTGAAACCACCGAAAAGGCCAGTGAATAGGAAGGCTCTTGTATTGATAGAAAAATTATAGGCTTCCGCTATACTCCAGCAGAAGCCGATTAAAAAGGAGCCGGTCACATTGACCGACAAGATACCAAAAGGAAAGGAGTAAAGCATCGATCGTTGCACCCACGTGGAAACTCCAAACCGTAGCGCAGATCCGATAGCTCCTCCTATTATTAAAAGAAAAACCTTTATCATAATTAACCTAGTGTGTTTCCCCCGGGCTAGGTTAAGGCCCGGGGAGATGGTAAATGATTTAGGTTTTCAATTTAATTGGCCGACTCAAACTGTCTCAAGAAACGAACATCGTTTTCCGAGAACATGCGTAAGTCTTTTACTTGGTATTTCAAATTGGTAATACGCTCGATACCCATTCCCAATGCGTAGCCTGAATAAACCTTGCTATCGATACCGCAGTTCTCAAGCACGTTCGGGTCTACCATACCGCAACCGAGGATCTCTACCCAACCGGTTCCTTTACAGAAGGGGCAACCCTTACCTCCACAAATGTTGCAGGAGATGTCCATCTCGGCGGATGGCTCCGTGAACGGGAAGTAAGAAGGACGCAAGCGAATTTTTGTATCCGGACTGAACATTTCCTTGGCGAAGAACAACAAGGCTTGTTTTAAGTCGGCGAATGAGACGTTCTTATCTACATATAACGCTTCTACTTGATGGAAGAAACAGTGAGCACGATAGGAGATAGCCTCATTACGATATACACGTCCCGGACAGATGATACGGATAGGCGGTTCTTGCTTTTCCATTACTCGGGTCTGTACGGAAGAAGTATGTGTGCGAAGCAATATATCCGGGTTATGCTGGATAAAGAACGTATCTTGCATATCGCGGGCAGGATGGTCCTCGGCGAAATTCAAGGAAGAGAAGACATGCCAATCGTCCTCGATTTCCGGTCCCTCAGCGATGCTGAATCCTAACCGTCCGAATATATCGCAAATTTCTTTCTTTACAAGTGATAGAGGATGACGAGTGCCTAGTTCGATCGGGTAAGCCGTACGAGTCAAATCGATATCATCGTTTGCGGTCTGTACATTCTCAAAGCTTTCTTTTAATTCGTTGATCTTGCTCTGGGTTGTTTCCTTCAGTTCGTTCAAGTATTTACCAACCTCACGTTTTTGATCAGCCGCTACATTACGGAAATCATTCATCAACGCCGATATCTCGCCTTTTTTGCTGAGATACTTTATACGTAAAGCTTCTAGTTCCTCGGCATTTGCCGCTTTCATATTCTCTACTTCTTGAAGCAGAGCCTTAATTTTATCGAGCATTTCTAATCACACTTTGTATTTGTCATGCAAAAGTACGCCTTTCTTTTGAAACCGCAAGGGATTCGTAAGGTTTTTTAGTTAAATGTAAGCGCAGACACTTAGGTGTCTTGTTTTATATATTAAAGTATTTATATATCTTCGCAGCATAATCAAACTATAAATTAATTAATGGAAATAGTCATTATTATTGGCCTTATCTTACTGAATGGAATTCTTGCGATGTCGGAAATCGCTTTGGTCTCGGCCCGGAAGGCTAGGTTGGAAACCGAAGCGAAACGTGGTAATAAATCTGCGGGTACTGCTTTGAAGCTGGCAAATGAGCCGGATAAGTTTCTCTCAACCATCCAGATCGGAATTACCTTGATCGGTATCTTGACCGGTTTGTACTCTGGCGAGGCGTTAGCTCATAATTTCGCTGTTATAATAGCGCAAATACCGGCCCTAGAACCGTATGCGTTGGGGATCGCTAAAACGACGATCGTTATTATCGTGACGTATCTTACACTTATATTCGGAGAGTTGGTACCGAAGCGGATCGGCATGGGGTGTGCCGAGAAGGTCTCTATGTTAGTTGCTAAACCCATGAATTTTCTTTCCTTGATATCTTCTCCTTTTGTTTGGTTACTATCAAAGAGTACGGCGTTGGCTGTGAAGATGACGGGCGTGGATACGAAAGAGGAAAATAGGGTAACAGAGGAAGAAATCAAGGCGATCGTGAAAGAGGGCTTTGATGGTGGCGAGGTGCAAGAGGTAGAGCAGGACATCGTAGAGCGGGTCTTTAATCTGGGAGACCGTAACGTGGGTTCTATCATGACGCATCGTAGCGAGCTGGTTTGGCTGGATGTGACGGATAGTACGGAGAAGATTCGGGAGAAAGTGGAGGAGAACTTATTTAATATATATCCCGTGGCCTCGGAGAAGTTCGATAATATAGTAGGGGTCGTTTATCTGAAAGATTTGTTCGGAAGGATCGATCAACCGGATTTCTCGATCAACCAAGTACTCCGCCCGGCACAGTTCGTTCCCGAGAACCAGAGCGTATATAACGCCTTGGAATCTTTCAAGCAGACACACGTGAAATATGGACTCGTTACGGATGAGTTCGGAGGCATTCAAGGTATCGTAACCTTGAAGGATATTATGGAAGGCTTGATCGGGCAAGTACCGGAAGTCGGAGAGGAGTCCGAGATCATACAACGTGAGGATGGTACTTGGTTGGTGGACGGCCAATATTCTTTCTATGATTTCTTGGAATATTTCGACATGGAGGATTTGTATGCCGAGCATGATTATAATACCTTGAGCGGCTTGATCCTAGAGATATTGGAACGTGTACCGAAGACGGGTGAGAAATTAAAGTGGCTGGACTTTGAGTTCGAGATCGTAGATATGGATGGCGCCCGGATCGATAAGGTTTTGGTCAAGTACTTGAAAAATGGGTAAAATGTCTTTTTAGAAGAGTACGCCGAGTGAGATACTCATCACGTTCGTTCGCTTGTCAATATTGATATCATAATTAATCTCGGGAACCGGGTTGTTGACTTTCTCGAAATCGGATTCCACTTGATTCAATCCGAACTCATAGACAAAGTCGAAGAATAGCCGTCCGATGCTAACCCCTACGCCCGTAGCGATATTGACTCCGAACGGGGTGTTGTCATTCACGTATTCTACGTGCGTGGTGGAAGACTCTACCGTATAGGCGATCTTATAGTTGTATTTTAATTTGGGGCCGACCATAAGGCTAAGTCCGTAAGGCCCTTTCTTCACTAGGTTATAGCCTACCATTATGGGAACCTCTAAGGAACTGGTTTTCATCATCAAGAGGTCGGTAGTTGCCGATGTATTGGACATCATATTATTTTCCGGCAAACTTTGAGGTATGGAAAAACGGATATTTCCCTCAGAACGATGCCATGAGAAACTAGGCTGGAGGAAGAACCGTTCGATATTGACCCGGCAAAAGACCGCGGCCAGATAACCTACCTTATATTCGATGTCTATATTCTCCGCTTCCTTCCCATTGATGGAAAGGGAGTTTATGACTGGGAAAGTGGCGTTGAATCCCACTTTGGCTCCAAAGTTGAATGCCTTGTCCTCGAAACGCATGAAGCTCTGGGCTTCTGCTAACAGACCGAAAGATAGCAACGCTCCTATAAGGTAGACTTTTTTCATACCGTTATTTTTTCTTTTTCACGGACCAGCCGAATTTACCGACAAATTCACCTAACCCGTAATACTTACCATGCGAGTAAGCCAAAAGATCCGCTTTCTGCATATCAAAAGCCCCTGTCTCTGGGTCTAGATATCGGTCATCGGCCTGTACGTTTACGACATCAGCGATAAACATATCATGACTTCCGAGAGCGATTACCTCTTTTACCCGGCATTCGATACAAAGCGGAGACTCGTCTATCGTAGGGGCGTTAACGACGGTCGCTTTTCCGGGAGTGAGCTTCATCTCCTCGAATTTATGATGGTCTTTCCCTGAGTTTACCCCGCACCAATCCGTGGCGTAGGCCAGCTCACGATTCGTCAAGTTGATGACGAATTCCATATTCTTCTTCAAGATCGGATAAGAGAATCGTTCCGGACGTACGGATATATAACACATCGCCGGATTCGTACAAATCGTACCGACCCATGCGACTGTTATTATATTGTACTCGGAAGGCTCATTCCCACAACTCACCATTACGGCAGGCAATGGATAGATCATGGTTCCCGGTTTCCAATCATGCTTCATAATAAAAACTGCGTTTTTATAATTGAAAGTTGAGAATTGAGAATTAAAGATTCCGTAAAGCTAATTCTCAATTCTCAATTCTTAATTTTCAATTATCTAATGATTATGTCCTCTTTATTAATCTTACGTTCGCAATAATGACATTTAATGGTTCCCTTCTCCTTGTCGATCACGTGGAAGCGGGAAAGCATCGGCTCATTATTGGTGATACATTTCGGATTGTTACATTTGACCAAGCCAATCAGCTCGTCGGGTAAAGTAACCGTCTTCTTCTCTACAACCTCATAATCACGGATAATGTTCAATATAATATTCGGGGCGATCATGGCGATACGGTTGATCTCGTCCTCCTCGAAAAACTTGTCGGCGATCTTGATCATACCCTTGCATCCCATCTTGTTGCTATGGAAATTATTGCCGATCGTGATCGTATTGTTCATTTTCTCCAGTCCCAGTAAAGAGGCTACCTTGAATAATTGGCTGGGAGGAATATGGTCTATGGCGGTACCGTTCTCTAAAGCGGCTACCTGCAACTCTTTTTTCTTTTCTGCTGACATAAAACTTCGTTTTTATTCGTCGATAGATATACCTAAAACTTCGCAAATGATAGCTTGGCGTGCGAACAGCCCGTTGCGTGCCTGCTGGATGTAATAAGCCTTTGGATTGTCATCTACATCGTAAGCGATCTCGTTCACACGGGGTAGCGGATGTAAGATACGCAGGTTCTCACGGCTGTTTCTCAGCATGTCGTTACGCAGGATATACACGTTCTTTACCCGCTCGTACTCTTCCAAGTCTGTGAAACGCTCACGTTGTACACGGGTCATATAAAGGATATCCGTCTGGTTGATGATATCTTCCGTGAAATCGGTATGCTCCTCGTATTTGAGCCCGTGCTTGTCGCAGAAGTTCTTTTGCTCGTCCGGCATGCGCAGCTCGTTCGGCGCGACGAAGTGGAAGGTCGGATGGAAGTGAGACATTCCCACGATCAAGGAGTGAACCGTACGGCCATACTTCAAATCGCCGACCATCGTGATGGTGAGGTTATCTAGCTTGCCTTGTGTCTTGCGGATGGAATACAGGTCCAGCATGGTTTGCGAGGGATGTTGGTTCGCCCCGTCACCAGCGTTGATGATAGGGACATCCGTCACCTCGGAAGCATAGCGGGCGGCTCCTTCCAGATGATGTCTCATAATGATCAAGTCCACGTAATTGCTTACCATCAAGATCGTATCTTTCAAGGTCTCGCCCTTGGAGGAACTAGTCGTGGAAGCGTCCGAGAAACCGATCACCCGTCCACCTAAACGGTTTACGGCTGTCTCAAAACTCAGTCTCGTACGTGTAGAGGGCTCGAAGAACAGGGTGGCGGCAACTTTGCCTTCCAGTAATTTCCGGTTCGGATTCTCCTCAAACTTCCTTGCGTTATCCAGAATACGAAGAATGTCCTCTTTGGAACATTGATCGATAGAAACTAAACTTTTACTCTTCATTTATATATTGTAATATGTTTATTGTCTGTTTCTTATCTTTCTAATTAATAACTGATGTAAAATATTTGTAAAAAATCAGCTATTGATTCAGAGATATAATGTTTCTCGTTTGGCAAAGATAAGTTTTTCTATACGATATTGTAACCTGTGATTAAAGAAATGTGTTGGGATTTTATAGCATCGAATAAGTAGGGGGCAATCACTCCCTTGCTTTATTTGTAAGCTTTTCCAATTCTTTTGCCTACAACTGCCCCTTGTTCGAACTTTGCGTTTTTTATATCCACGATCAATACGCCTTTGAGTCCTGATACGCCTTCTTTTTTAGCTTCTTCAAGGAATTGCGAAGCCAGCATGTCATATCCAGAATCCGAATCCGCATCAATAGCAATCACTAAAAAGCCGTTATCTGTAACAGCGGCTTTTTCGCAGGAAAATCCTGTGATAGTATCGATATATTTATCCGCACCGATTACTTCTGTTTTACCACCTCCGCAGGAAAAGGCGATTATGATTGTCATTAAAAATAAAATTTTCTTCATGCTACTTATGATTTAACTTGTTCTTTAATTCGTATCTTTGCCTTAAATACCATCATCTATGATAAATATGATATTTGATTTTTGGATAGCTTTTACAGTTACATGTTCGATTATAGCAGGGGTTTTGCTATTTATCTTTGTAGGTGCTGTTGTTCGCTGGCTGAGTGAAAAATGATGCTCATTGATTATTGGCAGCGTTTTCTGTTAACTTTTTAGTTCGACTCTCTATTAACGGGAGGCAACTAAAATCAGGGAATAAATTCTTTACATCTTCAGGTGCGGCGATTGCTGGTTGAATTTCTGTGCCTTTAAGAATTAGTTCCGATATGTTTAAGATAGAGTTTTTGATTCTTTCTAACTGTTCGTTATCTTCTTTGCTAAAATGCTCTTGTTGAATAAGTTTGGCTTCTTGCTCTATGACTATGTCAATTTGAGCTTTATTTAATCGTTTTAATTCCTCTAGCATTTCATTTCTTGCAGAAGCATTTCTATAAACTTCATAAGCGCTTCTACACTCTATTGTCTTTTTTGCCACAACTGCTCCTGCCCAAGCTAAACCTGTAAAAAGTAATAAAGCTGTACCTACTTTTATTACACACCAAAATGAACCGTGATCAAATTGTACGATTTCAATTTTGCCTCCTTCGTATTCACATATAACGGTAGAAAAAGCAAGTCGTAATTCGTTTGCTACTTTATTAAGTACGTCAAAATTACTTATTTTAGGAAGTTTAATATTAACAGTCTCCTTGTCTTGTTCATTTGGAACATATCCATTTATCCAACGATCCATTAATTCGACAGCTTTCTTTAGATCTGCTATCGTTGATAATGTATTTTTGCGTTTGTCAAATAAAATGGATTCACTGGATGAAGCTACTACAATAGGGTAAATAGACGAATCATTCAGTTTGATAAAGTTTATAGATAGTAATTTATCTAATGCTATTTTCAATTTATCCGCATTGTTTATTCTGAAATTATAAGTGAAATACATAATATTCTGTATATAAACCAACGTTCTCCGGTTTCTATGAATTTACTTTTCGGATTTTTTTAATTCATATCTTAAAACTGTTTTTTTCTTTCTAAATAATCCAATCTACTTATAGATAATTAGAAGGGTAAGTCGTCTATATCAGAAGAGAATGCTGGTGGATTATAAACTGTTATGCTATATATATTGTTTAATATATCTGTTATATTATTTACAAAACTATTATAATCCTCTTCAGAAAATAGAGATTTAACCTTATTGCATATATTCCACAAATTTAATACGGAATCATATGGAATGTCTTCTGATATTTCTATTACATATTTACTATTTAATACACTAAATACTGTATCTATTGATATAAAATTAGACCATTTGTATTTAATAACAATATCTTTCAATGAATCAATCCACTTATTAATATCTTCGCAGCTAGTGCCTTTTATAATAGAAACTCTGGATTGTTGATCTCCAAAATTATTGGTAACATAAAATATATCTGATATATATTTCTCTATTTTTGATTTTATCTCTTTTATTTCTTGCAGATTAAGTTCTTGAGCTAATACTTTTACGTCAAAAGTCATACTTCCATTCTTCGTTTCTGTTTTACTGTCAATTAGCAACTTTATCTGATTTTCTAATTTACTAACCTGCTCGCATAATTTTTCTATTTCAGTGCTAGAAACAATATATTCTTTATATATAGAATCATATACAAAACCAGCCCATTGCTTTTTTAAAGATTCTCTTATCTCTTGAAATGTCTCATATACCTCTTTAGAATTATTTGTTTTTAAATCATAGATAATATCTAAAAAATGGAATATATATTTATAAGATTTTTGAGGGTATTGATAGCTTTCTGAAAATTTTTTATTTTCTTTTTCTGCAATATCCTTGATATCACTTCCTTCAGCTGATATTTTTTTTAGCGAAGATTCTATATATTCTGTGCGCAATCGTTTGAAATTGTTATAATCATGATCTACAAATTTATTAATAAATATATGTTTTTTAATATTTACATTAAGAGCTTTCTTAAATTCTTGCATAGTTACAGAATCAGGAAGCGTGTTTGATTTATTGTCATAATAAAAAGACCCATAGTTATTTCCTATTATCAATATAAATAATTGAGATTTTTCAATTTCATCTTTACATGCATCTTGAGTATGTTTTTTATAATCATAAAAAATATCACCATATTCACTCATAACCGGAATAAATCCAAAATCCTCAATGAATGTTCTTAATTGATATCTTACTTCCTGCAAGTCATAACATGTAGAACTAACAAAAACTCTAGGCGCAGCCATAATCTTTACTTATTTAATATTTCAATGTTGTTATCTCCGAAAACAAAGCGAAGCACCTGTTCTTTCTTCTCAGACCCCATTTCTATAGACAATGTTGCCCTTATTTCCTTTTGTTCTTTGTAATCTTTTTTATTACTCGGACTATCTGATTTGTAGTAATCGAAAAAATTACAATTCAGTACCTCGCTGATATTACATAGCAAATCTGTATCAAGGCTATGCTTTTGAAATACAGTTTTTTCTATATTTTGCCTTGCAATACCCAGTAATTCAGCGAATTTTGCCTTTGATAAGCCGTTCTCATCCACCTTTTTGCGGACTTCTTCTCCAATGTTTAATCTATTGATATTCATACTCTAAAATTATTAAAGGTTTTTTATTAGCAAAAATTTGCGTGTAATACTTTAAGTGTTAATAAATCGTAATTATGTAATCTATAAGTATTACTTGTAATATATTCGATTACATTTGCATCATCAATCAATCACGCAACAAAGATGCAAAGATGATTGATACAAGTAAATAATACGAACATATTAAAAACATACGATTATGGCACGAACTTATGAAACAGCACTCGCAGAACTCGAAAACGCAAAGGTTGAGTTAGAGGCATTGGGCACGATCAGTAATGAAGAAGCCTGCTACATATATAATGTAGACAGCAAGTCAGAGATCGTGAAAATCCTCTCTGAAGAAATAGAATCTCTCGAAAGAGAAGTAGAATATCTCACCCCTGAGATTTACGAACCTGAATATAATTACTAACACATAAACACGCACGATTATGAAAACTTCAAATTTTAGACACAAGGTATTTTGTATGGCTTATGAGTTAATGAGAGCGACTGGTAAAGCATTCGCCGTATGTCTTTCTCGCGCATGGGCTTTATACCGGTTGACAAAACAAATGCACAAAGGGATTGTCGCCTTTGCGTATGAAAAGGCGGACGGTTCACTTCGCAAAGCCAAAGGTACACTTAAAGACATTCAAAACCTAATCAAAGGCACTGGATCAGAAAATTACAAGACGATTCGCTACTTTGATATTGAGGCGAACGGGTTCAGATCATTCAAAGTGGAAAACTTCATAACGGCTTACTAAAGCCCGGTCGGGTGGGCGTAGGGCATATCTCACCCGGTCACTTCTGATGGTTCTTTCTCTTACTTACACCTTAGTACCCGCAGAAATGGGGTTGAAACGAAAGGATTATAAACTAACTTATTAATGAAGGTAATAAGGTTGGCGATATTGGATATTATGTCGTGTCCGTGAAGTCCGGTTGACTTGTCCCGGATCGGTGTTAAACGGTCTATCGAATGTCGCTTTAATATATAGCCCGGCATAATGTGTGATGCTGCCGATCGGATCGGTTGCCGGGGACAAATAAGCAAGAAGAAAAGATAATTAAAATATCATAGCACATGAATTACAACATTGGACTAAAACAACAAGAAAAAGGCAACCAATTGACAATATCCATACACGTGGAAGATTTGCCGATCAGTTGCCTGAAAAATTTGGAGTGCATAAAAGAAGATGCTGAGAAAGCGGTTACTTCTTACTTGAACCTTTTACGCGGAGATAAAGTCAATCATGAAAAGTCTCCAGATAGTCAATAAAGCATTTCAAAAGGAACAAGAAATTTTTAAAGACATCGTTTTCTGGCGGCAACGTTTTAATTATATACCCTTTGCATTTATTTGGCAGATCTACCAACTCTCTATTTAAAGGCAGATTTGGATCAAATGAATAAACCAAGTGTGTAAACTTTATAGCTTGCTCATACAACGGTTGCCCATCAAAGAGCATGTTGTTTACTGATGGTTCAAAGGAGTTATACTCGTCTAGTAAATCTTCGACTTTAGAACGTATGCCTTTAGCCAAGCTCAGATACCTTTCTGATTTCATACTTCTTAATTTTTTATGTTTTGCGCCGTAAAGTTAAGAAAACCCTCTGAAAAGGCGTGATGCCGTGGATCGAATCCATCAGAGGGCACAATTAAATATTAACGCTTATGAAAAAGACTATTTACGGGATAGCCCTGTTCGCTGGCTTTATCCTAATGGCATCAGAGTCCGCTACGTTCGTTCCTAATATTGTAGGTGTCGTAGTATTCACTTATTCTGCATACAAACTTGATTTAATAACAGCATTGAAATAATAAGACATGGAAACAAAAAATCTTGAAGAAATGACGAGGGAAGAACTGGTTGAATTGGTATATTCTCTTAATAAGGAAATTGAAGGTCTGCAAAAAGACCTTGATGTGTATAAAGGTTGGAAAAATAGAGAGGAGGATGCTCGCATATTGGCAGAGAAGAAATTAGCAGCCGCAAAAGCTTTCTTTGAAGTTGTTTAATTCGTTTGTGTTTAGGTTGTCAAAAGCAGTCGGGTGAAAGCCCCGGCACATGGGCGGTTAGCATATCGGTTAGTGCTTAGTGGTGCGCACCCAATTAATATAATTGAGGTCGGTTCGATTCCGACACTGCCCACAATCAATTAATGTAATTAGATTATGGAGAAAAAAGTAGAAATTATGCCTCGTATGCGCGATTTAAAGAAAGGGAAGAAAGTAGAGTTCCCTATCGATAAAGTCTGTACGGTACGCAACAATGTTTCCTTGCTTAATGCGCAAGGGTACAAAAATGGATATAAGTGGAGATCGGAAACTAATGTACCGAAAGGGACTGTTACAGTATTTAGAGATTCCTGATTCAAACTTTAAATACACACGATTATGAAAGTATTCACCGAGCTAACGCCCGAATGTGACATTACAGCACAAATGTACGCAGCAGGGTATGAAAAAAAGGAGATTGCCGTATTGAAGCATCGTGCAGTAAGTACGATAAATAACCAGCTTCAAACGGCATTTTTAATTTTGGGTGTTCGGAATGGGAGAGAGCTAGCACTAAAATTGGCTGAAAGGATATCTGGGATCCGGTTGACACTGGACTTTTCGCCTACCATGAAATCGGCGGTTGCTAGTGTCCTTTTGATAATCCTTTGTTTAGATAGTCATTTTGACATGAGACGGCAAAGAGTCCGAATCCGTTTTAACGCGAATGTAGAACTTATCGCCCGTGTCCGTGTAAGAGCGAGAGGGCGAGATATACCATTTCTTTATGGAAATTGATGTTTGGCAATTACAGAATATAATAAAAGCAGCTGCGAAGGAAGCGGTTAGCGAATATGCGATCTCCAAGGATCCGGTCATTGATGAGATTACGGAAACGCAAGCCATACGACTTGGATTTGGTAGAAGGTGGTTGGCTCATCAGTGCGCTACAGGAGCATTGACTTGGAAAAGGGCTGGTGTACATAGGAATAGTCCTAAAGTTTATTCGCTGAAGAAACTTAAAGAATTGAAGGATGGTATAGATCCTTTATTGAAGTCTCTAATATAATTACTAACTAAAAATATAACAATCATGAGTTTAATCAGAAAATCAACGGAATTGAATATTCCAACAAACGTAAAGATGATGATTTACGGTCAAGCAGGTATGGGTAAGAGCACAGTAGCTTTGAGTGCACCAAAGCCTCTGTTGTTGGATTTTGACAATGGTGTTAAGCGTATGAATATGGCTCATTTGGAGAATATTGACACTGTGCAGGTCACTTCTTGGAATGATGTTCAGCTGGTTTTGCAAGAAGATTTGTCTGTTTATCAGACTATTGTGGTTGATACCATTGGTAAGATGATGGATTTTATCATCACTTATAAATGTGGAACCAGGCAGCCATCTATTCGAGATTGGGGCGGTATCAATGCTGAATTTTCTTGGATGACAAGAACGCTATCAAGTCTGAGGAAACATATCATTTTTGTTGCCCATCGTGACACAAGAAAAGAGGGTGATGATACGGTGTTTATTCCTGCCTTACGTGAGAAGTCCTACAACTCCATCGTCACCGAACTTGATTTGTTAGGTTACTTGGAAATGAAGAGTGAGAGAGGAGTGCAGAGACGTACTATTACTTTCGATCCGACATCAAGGAATGACGGAAAGAATACTTGTAACTTGCCTTCAGTGATGGAAGTACCTACCATCCTTGACAAAAACGGCAATCCGACGACCAAGAATGATTTTATCTCTACTCGGATTATTGCTCCATATCTTACTATGTTGCAATCAAAAAAGGCTGAACAAGAAGCATATAACAAAGTGCTATCTGATATAACAGGCTGTTTAGAATTAGTTGCCGACGCAGCTTCAGCGAATGACTTTATCGCCCATATTGATGATTTCAACCATGTGGGAAGTTCAAAGATGAAAGCCTCAATGATGTTGGCAGCTAAGGCGAAAGAATTAGGACTGATTTTTAACAAAAAGACTAAAACTTATTCAGATGCAGCCTAAGTATAAGATATATGCTACATTATTGGATTCTTACTTCAATTACCTTAATAGCGATGTCATATATGAGCGTTATTATGGGTGGAGTGAGAATCCGCCTTGTACAGAAGAAGAGTTTCAGCAGAAGCAGTTCCAAGAACTGATAGACCGTATTAACCGTAAACCGTTTGACAGCGAAGCTGCCGACAAGGGTACGGCTTTTAATGAGGTCATTGACTGTATGATTGAGAACCGGAAATCTGAAACGGTGCAGGTAGAAAAGATATATTCTGATATAGGGAATGGCGAGCAAAAGGTTATAGCCTTGAAAGCCGTTTATAACAATCGTTCATTTGTCTTTCCTATATCCCTTTGTCGTGAGTTCGCAAATTACTACAAAGGGGCGTTGACGCAGCAACGTGTAGAGGCAATCCTTCCGACTGCATACGGCAATGTATTGGTTTACGGTCTGATTGACGAACTGATGCCTACCAGTGTTCACGACATCAAAACAACCGGTAGTTATACCGTGGGAAAGTTCAAAGATCACCACCAGCATTTAGTATATCCATACGCTTTAATGAAGAACGGTTCTGATGTACGGACATTTGAGTATAACATTGTAGAGTTCAACAAAGGCGGCTATGTGGTAGATACCTATACAGAAACATACGTTTTCAATCCTGAACGTGATATTCCTATTCTTACTAATCATTGTGAGGAGTTTATCCGGTTCTTGGAAGAAAACAGAGCACTTATAACCGATACTAAAATCTTTGGAAATGGATGATGGTGTTTATCTTGATGAAATAGGAAAAGAAGTAGTATTCATCAATGATTTTGAATATTCACGAGAAGAGTTTGATACCATTGTTGATATATGTGGAGATTGTAATATATGATCTATGACCTCAAAAATGAATACCAAATACCCAAGTTTAAAGAGTATGTAAACAAATTGTTCAAAGAGCGTGCGGTAGTTGAAGTAAAAAAGAAATTACCTAATCGCACGCTCGCTCAGAACTCTTATTTACATCTTCTTTTAGGGTACTTTGGCAGTGAATACGGTTGCAGCCTCGATGAAGCAAAAATTGACTTCTATAAGAGGACTTGCAACCGTGATTTGTTTGAACGCAAGACGGTGAACAAAAAAGGTAAAGAAGTAACTTATTTGCGTAGCTCTGCTGAACTGACAACGGGTGAAATGACTCTTTCTATTGACCGTTTCCGTAATTGGAGCGCATCAATAGCTGGTATCTATTTGCCGGCCGCCAATGAACATCAAATGTTGATATATGCACAACAAGAAATTCAACGCAATCAAGAATTTATATGATACGAAAAGAGAAAATCGAACAAATGAAAGTTTTGATCTCCCAAAAACAACAGGAGATTCGGGATCTGCGACAGCTGGTAGGAGAAGAAATGATCGCTGATTTTTACGAGACACATAATCTCAAAGAAGGCCAGCATTTTTATTTTAATGATAAAGAGTGTGTAGGCGTAGAAATGTCTGCTGATTGGGGATGTTTGAAAACATTCCCTATAACCGCTAAGGGAGAAGTCTCTAAGAAGGGGATGATTATTCATAGTGAGGAATCTATTAAACCGGTATAGCATGATAGAGACAAAGAATAACGAAATAAGGTATTTTACATCTGATCCCCAAAAGATGCTCAATAAATACCTTGCTCAACGAGTCCTAAAAACATGGACAGAGGACTTTATTGATGAAGATACTAGCGAGGTTGTATCAATTGAGCGTAATGAATTACTGTTTCAGAGAGGAACATTGATAGATCAGGATGTTCTTGCTCAAATCCGATTCTGTTATGAGTCTGGTGATATAACAAAGGATATTGAGGTAAGTAATCAAAAACGTTTGGCTGTTGAGCTGGTAAATGACTACTTACAGCCTTATATCGCTCAGGCCACTATTGATAGCAAAAAGTGTAAATTCCTGTTTTATGCAACCAGTGTAGATTCTGCACTTCTTCTCTTAAAGGATTATATTGAACTGAACTTTACGGCAGGCTTCATTATTAACATGGTTAAAGAGTTTGATTCCTGTGTAATCCTTACTGACACATTAAAAGAAAAGAAGATCGATACTTTGCCTTTGGATTTTCCCGATAATGATCCTGATGACAAGCCGGACGTTGATGAAGAGGAAGAACCGAAGAATTGTGATCGGAAGTTTTACCAGATAGAAACAAAAATTCTATTTGACGAGGATGAACGTTCAGCGACATTTGTTGTCCACACTTACAATGTTGATCGGGCAATGATGTTGATTACTTCTTATCTCAAAAAGAAGCAGGATGAACATGAGCAAGAAGCTAAAGAAAAGGGAAATCCGTTTGAAAAGAAAGAGATTCATACTATGATTGAGGTTGCAAAGCCTATATCGGTAGGACGGTTTATTCCTCGTGAATTTTCAATGGCTTATTCTGGTAAATAGGTTTATCTTGATGTGCCTTGATCGGTTATCCGGAAACAATTACTGCCATGAGACGGAAAGTTTGTGTAGCAATCGCAAATAGCCGGGTGAAAGCCCCGGCACATGGGCGGTCAGTAGTCTGGGATGAAACATTACGGAGTGCGCATGACGTAAAGAGATCGGTTCGATACCGGTACCGTCCACAAACCCTTTAGAGAGAAACCTCCTATAAAAGTATTGAAAGTAGAGTGAAGATAGCGCAGATGTTTTTCCGCACGGCATCGGTTAGCCATTGACTCTATCTGAAAGGTAATGCGAAATTGGTACAGGAGGTATGATATGGAAGTGAGCAGCACTTTTAACTGCATGATTGACTTTGTATGTACCCCGGGGAATACGCCTCGGGGTTTTCTTTGAAACTAAATTATATCACCATGAATATAGAATCTTTGAATAACTGGTCAGCGACTATTAATAATAGTCGCTGCCATTTGGGGTATTATGGATCTAACGTGGATTGGGTTATGCTTGATAAATCACAAAGAGAGGGGGGATGATAATGGATTTTGGTAATGATATGCCGGATTATGAGTCGGATGATTTTGATAATTATAATTATGACTGATTATGTATTACATAAAACGAAAGACTAAAAAGAAAGATAAGCCTTTGTCCCTGTTTGATAAAGCAGGGGTGACAGTTAAGAAGAAGCCGGATCTGAAAGCGAAACTCGACAAGGAGTTTTCCCTTTTCATCCGGCTTCGTGATTGTATGCCGAACGGATATTTTAAATGTATCTCATGTGGACAGATTAAACCGTTTGAGCAGGCAGATAACGGGCATTACATAAATCGACAGCATATGAGTACCCGTTTCGATGAAATGAACTGTAACGCTCAATGTCGGCACTGTAACCGCTTCATGGAGGGTAATATTCAGAATTACCGCAAAGGATTGATTGCCAAGTATGGTGAACAGAGAGTTGTCCTACTCGAAGCAAAGCAGGGTATTAGCCGGAAGTTTACCGATTTTGAGTACGAGCAATTAATCAAGTATTACAAGGCGCTTAATAAGAAGCTTAAAAAGGAGAGAGGATTATGAGTTATGTATTGCGAGATTATCAACAGAAAGCCTCTGATGCAGCTGTTTCCTTCTTTAACAACAAGGCGAAGAAGACGAATGCTATCATGGTTCTTCCTACAGGATCAGGGAAGTCACTTATTATAGCCGACATTGCTGCAAGGCTTGACGGGCACACCTTAGTGTTTCAGCCCAGCAAGGAAATACTCGAGCAAAATTTCAAGAAGCTATGTTCTTACGGCATCTTAGATTGTTCGATATATTCAGCTTCTTTTGGAAGAAAAGAAATATCAAGGATCACATTCGCCACGATCGGTAGTGTAATAAATCATCCGGATTTGTTTTCTCATTTCCAGTCTATCATTATAGATGAGTGTCACTTGGTAAATCCTAAAGAAGGGATGTATAAGACATTCTTAGAACTTCTCAAATGCAAGGTTCTTGGTTTAACGGCAACGCCATATCGATTAAGTAGTTCGCAAGAGTTTGGTTCTATGCTGAAATTCATTACCCGAACACGTCCGGCTATATTCAAGGATGTAATCTATCATGTGCAGGTTTCTACCTTACTTGATATGGGATATCTGACAAAACTAAATTACTATTCAATGAATCCGGTAGGATGGAACGAACTTAACTTGAAAGTAAATACTACCGGTGCCGACTATACCGATAAATCAGTACAAAGAGAGTATGAGCGAATAGACTTCTACAGTTATGTTGTCCATATTGTCCAACGACTACTTAATCCGAAACAAGGTGGAAAACGGAAAGGCATTCTTGTTTTTACCCGGTTCTTGAAAGAGGCAGAGAAGTTGACTTGGTCAATTCCTTGCTGTGCTATCGTTTCGGGCGAAACTCCAAAGAAAGAACGAGAACAAATACTTGAGGCTTTCAAGTCTGGCCGGATACCAGTTGTCGCTAATGTTGGGGTACTCACGACCGGTTTCGATTATCCAGAACTTGATACGGTCGTTATGGCGCGTCCTACGATGTCATTGGCGATGTGGTACCAAATAGTCGGCCGGGCAATTCGTCCGCATTCGTCTAAAGAATCAGGTTGGATTGTTGACCTATGTGGAAATATCAAACGATTTGGGGAAGTGAAAGACCTAAAGTTGGTTGATGGAGGTAATGGTAAATGGGCGGTATATTCAAAAAGCAGACAATTAACTAACGTATATTTTTGATATGGACATACTAAGCATAATTAATCGCCTTCAAGAAAAGAGACGATTGGAAAAGACAACACCGGATCATGTGCCGGAAGTGGAGTTAATGAACACAATCCATGCAGAGGCGAGAAAAGAACTTAATGAGCTTTTTGTTTCTGGTAAGATTGGAATTACTAAGACGCTTAATTCAAAGGCTATTTATATAAAATAGATAAACATGAAAAACTACTTTCCACATGATAGTGATGCAAGAAGCGATGATAAAATTATCGCTTTACGTATAAAGCATAAATGGGAAGGATACGGGTTATACTGGGCGTTGATAGAAAAATTAAGAGAAAGCAAAAATTATACTCTAAAAGCCGATTATAATGTTTTGGCTTTTGATTTACGTGCTGATGCCGCAATTCTAAAAAGTGTAATAAATGACTTCGGGTTATTTGCCTTCACCAATAATGGTGAGTGTTTCTACTCCGAATCTCTAAATACACGTATGCAGCCATTGGACGAAAAAAGAGCAAAACTTTCTGATGCCGGTAAACGAGGAAATGAAAAGAGGTGGAAAAATGGTTCGAATAGGTCTGCGTCTCAATCGCCACCTGATAATAATTCTTTCGCCACCCAATCGCCACCCGATAGCCACCCAATCGCCCAACTATCGCAAGAAGAGATTAGAGAAGAAGTAGATAATAGTAAACCTAAAGAAACCTCTACTAGCGTAGAGGCAAAGAAAGCCGAACAAGCAAAGAAACTTGCCGCAGCTAAAGCCGCTACGCTCAAACGGAGGGATGAATTTTATAATTCTCTGGTTCCTTATGTGGAACGATACGGGAAGGAAATGATCCGGGCTTTCTTTGATTACTGGTCTGAACTCAATAAGTCAGAAACTAAGATGAGATTTGAAACGAATAAAACATGGGAGGTCGCTAAAAGACTTGCCACATGGTTTAATAAGGAAAAATTCAATGGAAAATCAAGTAGCACGATACCAAAGGCCGGATTTGGATCTTTTACCAAGTCTACCGGAAACAAAGCCGCAAGCCGTGAAACTGTGGGCCAATTCGCCAGAGCCGTACTGGAACAGTATAAATCCAAAGACGGCGATTGATGTCTTTAAATCGATCTCGCCTTCTATCGTGGAATTATCGATGACTTATGATGACATCTTCGTAAACTCGCTAATGTACACATGGTTTGAGCAATTCGTGAATTTCTACTCAACTAATGGAACGATGGACCCCGTTCAAATTAAAGATACTATAGATCTTGTTCGTGAAGAATACCCACATTATAAACCGGAGGACTTCAAGCTCTTTTTCAAAATGGCCAAGAAAGGTTATTTCGGACAAGTCTTTGGCCGTATAGACGGCGAGGTCATAATGAATTGGATGGCAAAGTATGACATCCATAGGGACACTCAGGCGCAAAACGAGGCTATTAAGGCAGCTGATGCTTTTCGTCCTCGTGTCCAAGCGAAGGAAAGCATCGGACTAACTTGGGATGAATATCAAAAATGGAAGAAAAATCAAAAAAGCAATGGAAAAAGTAAACGAATTAAGGGATGTCCCTTTGGGCCATTTGGTCAAGATCGGTAGATTATATTATGCTGCGATAGAGTTTCTACCGCAAGGAAATACTAAAGGAAACGTTTGTGTAGGATGCTCCTTTCGTGATGATGGAGGAGGTATAGAAGAGTGCAGGTACTCCAGCGCTTGCATGGCGCACAAGAGGCCAGATGGAGAAAGCGTGATCTTCATAAAGATTGACAGGTCATGACACATACTGAAGCATTATTCAAGACGATCATTCTCTTGCATCACCTTGCGGAATTGCATAAGAAGGATAACGTGGATCTTTACTATATTGACCTGTTTTGTGGGGCCGGTGGAACGTCCACCGGCGTGGAACAGGCGAATATAGGAAGTGGTTCTATTGCGAAGGTTATAGCCTGCGTCAACCACGATAAGAACGCTATCGCCAGCCACATGGCTAACCATCCTTACGCCCTCCATTTCACGGAGGATATGCGTACGCTTGATTTGGCACCGATCGTTAATCTGATCAAGAAGATCAAGTTCCGGAATCCCAATGCGAGGTTTGTGCTATGGGCCTCATTGGAATGTACTAACTTCTCCAAAGCAAAGGGAGGACAGGCGAGAGATCCGGATAGCCGGACATTAGCCGATCATCTTTTCCGGTACATCGAAGAGATCAATCCGGACTTGATACAGATTGAGAATGTGGAAGAATTTATGTGCTGGGGAGACTTGGATGAAAATGGGAAACCGATATCGAAAGACAAAGGCCGGTTGTATTTACGTTGGATAGAACGGGTACAATATGGATATTTGCCATGTCGTGGGTATCAGCAAGAAAGACACGATGAGTTATTTGATACTTTCCGAAGGGGAAACCTATTAGATAAAGTCTATGATTTCGACCACCGGATATTGAACGCTGCCGACTTTGGTGCTTACACTTCTCGAAAACGTTTCTTTGGACAGTTCGCTAAAAAGGATATGCCGATTGTCTGGCCGGAGCCTACGCATTGCAAAGATGGTGAACAAACCTTATTCGGCCATCTACAAAAGTGGAAACCTGTTAAAGACGTTCTAGACCTAGAAGACGAGGGGACGAGTATATTCACACGGAAAAAGCCTCTTTCCCCGAAAACGTTCGAGCGGGTCTATGCCGGACTTGTGCGTTTTGTTGGAGGAGGTAAAGATGCATTTCTCTCAAGATATAACACTGTTAGACCTAAAGATACATGCAAGTCATTAGATGAGCCTTGTGGTGTACTCACTACAAACAACAGATTCGCTAAGGTTGGCTGCCGATTTCTATCAAAGTACTATAGTGGACACCCGGACAGTAAGAATATCCCTATCACGGGGCCGGCGCATACGATCAAGTGCAAGGATAATCATTCGCTGGTAAGCACGAGGTTCCTTTGTTCGTACAATTTCAAGGATGCTGGCAAGGATATTCATGCCCCATGCCCGACATTACTAACGAAAGACCGGTTATCGCTTGTAACTCCGTTCATCATGAACTACTATTCCGGCGGTGGTCAGCATTCCGATATCAACCATCCCGCTCCGGCTATATTGGCGAACCCTAAACAGCGGCTAGTCTCATGCCAGTTCATGGATCAGCAATTCGGGCAAAGCAAACCGACCGGAACCGACCGCCCATTAGGGGCGATAACAGCCAATCCCAAATATAATCTGGTGAGCTGTCGTCCGTGGGTGATGAATACCAATTTCAACAATGTCGGTAGCGGAGTCAATGAGCCAGCTCCGGTAATAACAGCTAATCGGAAATGGCACTACCTGATGAATCCACAATTTGCATCTTCGGGAAGTTCGATCGATAACCCTTGTTTTACATTGATTGCCCGAATGGACAAGCGACCACCTCACTTGGTTAGTCCCAAGACTGTATCCAATCTTGATGCTGTGCCTGACTTTGTAAAGATGGATGATGCCGGTAATATTTATATTGAGATTTACGAAACAGATATCCCGATCATAGTCAAGATAAAGGAGTTCATGGCCATGTATCAGATAGTGGATATCATGATGCGAATGCTCAAGATTCCCGAGTTGAAACGGATCATGGGATTCCCGGAGAACTACAAGTTGATCGGTACGCAAGCGGAGCAAAAGAAATATATCGGAAACGCCGTCGAAGTCGGCATGGCTAAAGCTTTATGTGAGGCTTTGGCAAGAAAGTTAATCGAATTAAAATCATTAGTGGCATGAGAACACCAATCACATATTATGGAGGCAAGCAAAACTTGTCCGAACGCATTGTATCAATGATGCCTAGGCATAAGATATATTGCGAGCCATTCTTTGGAGGAGGAGCGGTATTTTTTGCGAAGCCTAAAGCAGGCATAGAAGTGATCAATGACAAGAACGACTTGTTGATAAACTTTTTCAAGGTTTGCCAATCTTCCAAATTTAAGGAGTTACGTGAGAGAATCCGGTTATCGCTACACTCCGAGTCTGACTACATTAGGGCTAGGAACATTTATCGAGGACGATCTGAGGTCTCGGATGTAGACAAGGCTTGGGCCGTATGGATCATGGCAAATGAGTGCCACGCCGGCAGCTTGTATGGAGGATGGAAATTCTGTAACGGTACCGCCGGGACACACTTCGGGAAGGTTTTCAGGAATAAGCGTGAGGAGTTCAACGAGAAATTGTACGATCGCCTATCAGAGGTGCAGATTTCCTGTAGGGACGCGTTGAAAGTTATCAAGAACAGGGATAGCGTTGATACGTTATTTTATCTTGATCCTCCTTATCCCGGGGCGGTTCAAGGTCATTATTATGGTTATGGGGAGAATGACCTTGCGGATCTGCTAGATCTTTTGTCTAGGATCAATGGTAAATTCATTCTCAGCAATTACTGGACTGACACCTTACGCTCCTTTGTCAATGAAAACAAATGGAACCATAAGGAAGTAAAAGTCACCACTCATACGGCCGTTCACTCTCGGATAAGGGAGAGTACGGAGGTTTTGGTTTACAATTACGAGATTGAGAAAACATTGTTTTGATATGAGAATAATAAAATTTAGGGGAAAACGAGTCGGTGACTCTGTATGGGTATTTGGTGATCTTAAACAAGATAAAGGTCTTTCTAGTACAGAACTATATGATAGGATTACAATTTCAGGATACCCGGTCGATGATAGAACAGTAGGCCAGTTTACCGGACTTTTTGACAAGGATGGCAAGGAAATCTTTGAAGGGGATACGTTGAACAATGGACTACGTAACTATAGTGTATGCTGGAATAACGAACGAGGTGCTTGGTGGTTGAAAAACAAAGACCTCGTGTATATTACACCTCTTGGATTCTTAGCAGGGGAATTATTTGTGATAGGCAATATCTACGACAACCCGGAATTACTGAAAGGAGGCAAGGAATGACATACCAACAACTAATCGACAAATGGGAAGGTCAGCTCTCTCTCTGGAGAGATACGGCCAAGGACAATCTGTTTCGCACGAAAGAAGATAGAGAAAAGGCTCTCTATTACGCATCCTCTATCGCCGCTTTCTTGATTGATTTGAAGGATATGGATAAAAAGGAGGTAAACAATGAGAAATAAAGAATTGATTGCTCTTCTCCAAGAGCAAGACCCGGAAGCGGAGGTAATGATACGCACGTCCGACGATCAATATTACTACGATTTAGTGGAAGTGTTCACGGATAAGGATGGGGATGTCATAATACAGGAGGGGTAAGATGATGAGAATAAGCGATGAATGGTGCTGTATGAATTGTGCGCTCAGGAACGAGTGCCTACACAGTAAGAATTCGTACAACCTATTGGACTATTGTGATAGTTATATCGATGAAGATGACACAAACGATTCCTATACAAGGGAAGATTTGGAGGACTGGTAACCATGAACAAAGATATTGCACTATGCGGTAGTTATCCAAGCTAGGTAACCATCCCCTCCGAGAAAAAGTTTTAAATGTAAGGAATATTTTAACAACGAATTATAATATGAATCAAATTTGCACGAGTGAACTACCGCTAAGCTAAAGACTTAGCGGCTTCGGAGATACCAATACCTCCTCTCTTTTCCTGCTTCTTCCTGCCGTTGCTTTTTAGGACACGAGGTCGGTCATCCACAAGAGGACAGTCCACAGGCTTGACTTTCCCACGCTCCGTGGGTAGGGCTTTCAAGCCAAATTCTTTGATATTGCAGGCTGCGTTGAAGTCCCGGTCGTGATGTGCGCCACATTCCGGGCAAGTCCAACTGCGCTCGCTAAGTTTCAATCCTTTGTACACGCAGCCACATTTGCGGCAAGTTTTCGAGCTTGGAGCGAAACGGTCTATCTTGACAAGGTTCACGCCATACCACCTGCACTTGTATTCAAGCAACGTGAGGAACATCCCGAAAGACGCGTCCCCTACGGATCCGGCCAAATGATGGTTACGTTGCATTCCCTTCACGTTCAAGTCCTCCATGCAGATGGTACGCACTTGGTTGTCGTGCGTGAGCGCATGGGTGATTTTGTGGAGGTTATCTCTACGGCAGTTGGCAATGCGCTCTTGTAACCGCGCTACTTTCACACGGGCCTTGTTGCGGTTTTCAGAGCCTTTCCGCTTGCGGCTCAGACGTTTCTGAAGCACGGCAAGACGGTCAAGATTTTTCTGCAAGTTCTTCGGATTTTCAAAGGTGCGACCATCGGAGCATACCGCAAGGGACTTGATGCCGAGGTCTATTCCCAATGATGTCCTAAGTACGGGTTCAAGAGGTTGTATTTCCTGCATGGAAGTGTCCACCAACACCGAGGCATAATATTTTCCGGAAGGAGTCATGCTGACCGTAACGGTTTTTACCGTTCCCTTGAATTTGCGATGCAGCACGGCCGGAATATCCTTTGCCTTGGGGACGGTAATCGTACCATCGGTAAAATCTACACGGCAATGCTGCGGACAAAGGAAACTCTGTCTGTCCTTTCGTGACTTGAAACGTGGAAAGCCGACCGCCGTTGTGTTGCGGAAAAAGTTGGTATAGGCAGTGTCGAGATTGCGCAACGCGCTCTGCAAGGACTGGGAATTGACCTCGGAGAGCCACTCGTGTTCCGCTTTCAACTCACTTTTCATCAGATTGGTCAGATACACGTTGCCAAGTGTTTCCTTACGTTCCTTGTATGCCGTGATTTTAAGGTTCAATGCCCAATTATAGACAAAACGACAGCAACCGAAAGTCTTTGCGAACAAAACTTTCTGTTCATCGGTCGGATAGATTCTATATTTGTATGCTCTCAACATACGGCAAATTTAATGATTTAAAACGAGACCATGATACAGAAAGAATACATTTCAAAAAATCACTCGAAGTTTCTCATCAAGTACCATGTGATATTCGTGTGCAAATACAGGAAAAAGCTGCTTGTCGGGGCAGTGGAATATGACATGAAGCAAATCATGCAGCACATATCAGACTTGTCCGACTTTGACATTGAAGTTATGGAAACCGACAAGGACCATATACACATGATGATACGCAGCGAACCCAAACTCTCGCCGCTGCAAATTGTTAGAAGGCTCAAGCAAATGTCTACAACTGCCATTTGGAAAAGGCATGAGAACTACCTCAGGCATATGTTTTACAGAGAGAATACCTTTTGGACTGATGGCTACTTTGTGTCATCAGTCGGGAATGTCAGTCATGAGACTATCAGAAGATATATTGAAAACCAAGGATAGCTCCGCTATCCCGCATTTTTCATCCCCTAAACTGAAGATTTAGGGGTTTTCAAATGCGATTTCCTATAAAATTTGTGTTACCCATTGGATGCCTATACCCGATCTTGGGGAATAGTATTAACCGAGCCTTCATGGGAAGGATCATGTTTAAGAAGAAATAAATATTATGAGAGAGGATATAAAACTGGCGGTATCTATGTCAGGTAACAGTGATACTTTAGGTAACACTGAAAGAGCAACAGAGGCTTTCAATGCATTTGTTACAAAGTTGATCGATCCGGAAAGATTCAGGATAATAGCAGAAAAATATAATCAAATAGTATAATTATGAGCGTAAATAAAGTAATCCTTCTCGGTTATACCGGCAAGGATCCTGAAGTGAAAGATGTTGCCGGGACAAAGGTCGCCAATCTATCGCTTGCTACCACGGAGAAGGGTTATACCCTTCAAAACGGGACCCAAGTTCCGGACCGCACGGAATGGCATAACCTTGTCTTTTGGAAAGGTCTGGCCGAGGTCGTAGAAAAGTATGTTAGGAAGGGTTCTCAAATCTATATCGAGGGTAAGATCAAGACCCGGCTGTATGAGGATAGAATGGGATCAAAGCGGTATGTGACAGAAATATTTGTTGATAAGCTGGAATTATTGGGAAGTAGACCTGCTCAGCAAGAAGCCAGTCCACAATCGGCACTCTATCAACCTGAGCAACCAAAAGATGATCTTCCATTCTAAAAACACAAGAGGCAACGCCCCGAACAACCAGTAACGTCACCTCTCCACACGATTATTTAGTGCAAATATAAATATTTACTTTTAAATAATCGTGCCATGTTTTCAGAAATTGCGGAAATAAAATCCATCAGAGAGCAGAAATCAAAGTTGTCAGAAAGAGAGAAGGAATTAACAGAACCTACATTGACCGACCTTAATATGATAGAAACGTTATATGGGTGGTTCCAAGAGATTATTTCTCAAAAGGAAATGTTTAGGTTGGGGAATGTTACCCAAAGAAAGAAATTTATTTTTATCATCCTGTTTTTGTACTCTCCAAGCACTCTCGCCGGCGGGAAGATGAAAAACGGTCTTCGGAATAAATTAGCGGAGGTCTTAGGCGTTAGTGCGCAGACGGCCATATCCGATAACCGTAATAATCTTGTTTTTTCTTATCAGTTGTATAAGTATTTCCGGCAGGATGTGGATTGGATATATGGGGAAATGATGAAAAGGTTGAAAGCCGGAGTTTAGCTCCGGCTTATTTTATGTACACTTCTACTATTTCGTACATTCCATCACCTAATTGAGAAATAATACTTTCAGCTTCTTCTTTGGTATCAAATTGTTTAATTTCATAAACTTGGTTGATGCCATAGCCAAATGTATTTCCATACTCTCCTTTATACAAATACAAGGATTCTCTGCCAATCATAATTTTTCTGATTACAAACTTCTTTTTCATATCTATTCTCCTTTCTCTATTTTAATTTTCTTCCCACAGTGAGGGCAGGTGATAGTGCTTTCCTCTTTTTCTTCCCCTATCAATTCAGTGATAGATATATTAAGAACACCGGCTATCTTTATGAGATTATCCAAAGAAGGCGATGATTTACCTGTTACAATATTGCTGACAGCGACCTTTGAAATACCAACTTGTTCAGCGAGCCACGCAGAAGTAACATTACGCTCATTCATTATTTCTTTTATTCGTAAATCCATAAACTATACTTTATTTTGATTACTCCGCAAAGTAATGCAAACTTTATCGTATAACCTAATATTGATAAAGTTTGATTTATTAATTATTCTTAATTGATAAAGAAAACTATATCAAAAGTGTTGCCTTTAATAAAGTTTGCTTTATCTTTGCATCATCAGAAACGAAGTAATAACAAATAAAACATATACGATCATGGCAACAAAGAAGATTGATGAAAAGAATACATTGAAGTATGCAGTAGCATTCTACTTCTGTACATTAGGCAAAATAAACTTCATGTTAGGCAATAAAATGTATCAGCATATAGATACTGTATGTGACCAAAGAGAAGATGGTAGAGGTTTCAATACTTGTGAGGTCGTTTACAACTACAAGGCTCAAAAATATGAGGTTTTGAATGTAGATACAGAGATAGGCAACAAAGAGATTACGATATTAAATAATTAACCAGCAGGGCGAAAGCCCTGCATAACGCAGAATCAATATGAATAAATCGATCAAAGCAAAAGCGCGGGTAAAGATTATCACAGATTTTGGATATTGGTGTTTGGCTGAAATTCGAGGATTGAAAGAAGGAACGATTTTAGAGGGCAGGTATAACCCCATAAACAAAGCGTTTGATTTTTCTTGGAATGGTCAAGATGCAATGTTATGGATTGAGCAGAATGGAGAACTGATTAGTACCGAAAAGGAATCTATAATAGGCAACATAGTAGTTACAATTGCCGTATGTTATGGTAAACATAAAAATATTATAGCCGAGTTCGATACAATGAAAGAAGCAAGAAAATATGTAAAAGACGAAGGTTACAAAGACAGCATTGAATATTGGTATCTTGCCGCTGAAATTATAAACGAAGATGGCGATATAAATCCTGCTGTATGGGCTAAATCGAAAGCAGAGGCAGTTAGAAAGTTGAAAAAGTTATTATGATATTAATTCTGTAGCTTTCTGGCTACCATAATACAAATGATTATGAGTACACCAAGAACATTAAAATCGGCATTAGAAGCTGGTTATGTGATTTGTAAACTATATGCCAAATATGACAAGAAAATCCGTGTAACAGTACAAGAACGCTTTCATCAAGCTGATAGAAAGATGTTTCTTGATTTTTGGATTGACAGAGAGTATTTCAAGCGTAATTATCCTAATACATACGACAGATTATGAGAATATATTTTGCACAAGTAGAAACAAGGTATAGGGCAATCAAAGAATGTCCATTTAGTCCTTCTGTAATTGCTAAGGTTTATGGTGGGTTTATGTGTTTTGAATCTCGTTCGGACTACAATATATGGAAAAATCAAAAATGAAAGCAGATTTAGTTTTAGTTATCAGCCCCGAAGCCCCATTGACGAAGCAACTAGGCAAAGTGTTTGGCAAGCTGGTAACCCCTTATAACTTCTCTACTATAGAGAGGAGCGAGAAGTATGTCACGATACGGCATGATGAAACTGGGCTTGTAGTGGCTTATACGAGTGAAGAAAGATTGAATGTGAAACATTAAATATTGATTATTATGGGTGAAATAGCAGATAGTTTAATTAGTGGTGAATTTGATTGCATCACCGGTGAGTATTTAGGTGATGCCGTAGGCTATCCAAGAACTTATGTACGTGAGGCGCGTGGGTATGTACCATCTTTTGGAAAGAAACCATCAAGCAAGGCGAATGTATGTATTACCAACATGTGCAAAGATAGAGGCTTCGACAACCGCCAAAAGATAGAGTTGGTTGCCAAGTTCTTGCACGGTAAGGGCTATGAGCAGCTACCTAAATTAGGGCGGCAATACAAGATAATATTCAATGAATATAAGTCTGAGTTTAAAAGATTTTTAGTTGAACAAGTAAAGCAAAGAAGCAATGAATAATATATTTACAATCTGCTATTCAGAAGAAGAAGCGAACGAAATAGGGCACTTCATAATGAGTAAAGGTTATGAGGGTGTCCAGAATGATAGTTACAGATATTACCGTGAATCAATTCGGTGGGCCTTAAAACAATCTAAAAGACATCATTTATCTTATATCTATGTTGGTGTTATGGGTTGTCAAATGTGCGTATCCAGAAACAAGCGAGGTCTTAGACGAAAAGGTCTTAAATACATAGAGAAGAAGCGAATGTTCTATGAATTGTTAGAATTTACCGAATATTTGAAAAAAGTACGTGGACTTAATAAATAGCTTATGAACTCAATAAACAAAAACGGTTGCAGTGTATGCCAACCCGGTAAAGAGAATTACACTACCTACACAACAAAGTTGAGAGGTAAGAGAGTGAGAATGTACCAGTACGACTACCTTACAAAAGATGGTGGGTTGTTTTCTTGTTGTGCGCCTACTTTAGAGGCGTGCAGAGAAAAACGGGATAAATGGCTTAGTTTACGACAATAAATCGATTGTCATAAATAACGATTGAAGATGTTTCTGTGTCTTTGGTTATGGTTGTACCTTAGTGGCGCTATCGCGGGTTAGAGCAGTGGTCAGCTCGTCACTTTGACTTGGTGAAGGTCAGCGGTTCGAATCCGTTACCCGCAACTACTTAGTTATTCAATTAAAAATGGCACGATTATGAATATTTTAACACTCTCGATTAAACAGAAGTATTTCGATGAAATCTTAGCAGGCAAGAAAACTCACGAATACCGTGAAATCAGACCAACTAACGCTAAGAAGTATATCACTTACCTCTGTGGTGGCAAAGAATATCCGGCTGATGCAGAACTACCTGAAGAAGGAGAGGCTGAATTAAAGCCTATCAAGTATGATGCCATCAAGCTTCTGACAGGTGCATATACGGGCAAGCGTCCTTATATCATTGTAGAGGTAAAGAACGCAGAAGCAGTAATTCTCACAGATGAAAACGGTAATGATATTGTTTACGAACATCAAGGCGAAGAATATCTTGCCGCACAAATGGATTATACTTTGGGTAAGATATTAGAGAAACATATAGATTGATTTGTTTAACTTTTAAAATTAGAAAGCAGAGTCGCAAGAAGAATTAACAGAGTAGCCGGGCCTCGCAGAAATATGAATGGTGCAGGGGCAGGTGGTAGATTGGTTGCCAATCGTAGAGGTACAGCAAGTGCCACACAGTTAGGTTCACGTAGGCAGCGTTACGCTGATTTACGTGTTTCAATGGGATTAAACGGTGGCTAAAACCTATGAACAAGGTAGAACGAGCGAACCGGTATATAGACCTCATTCGGGTAAAATCGAATGAGGCTTTGCTATTTTTATCACTTGGGAAAGATTCGCTTGTTCTACTTGATTTAATCTATCCGAAGTTTGACCGGATTGTTTGTGTGTTCATGTACTTCGTCAAGGACTTGGAACACATTAACCGTTGGATAAACTGGACTAAAGCTAAGTATCCGAAGATAGAATTTGTGCAAGTACCACATTGGAACCTCACTTACATCCTCCGTGGTGGTATGTATTGTGTGCCTAATCCGAAAGTGAAACTGTTGAAGCTGGCTGATGTGGTAAAGGCTATGCAGCTTACTCACAGAATTTATTACACGTTCTTAGGTATGAAAAAGGCTGATGGTATGAACCGCAGGCTTATGCTGAAAGGGTATGAGGTAAACGGTTACGAGAATAACGGTATGGTTTATCCTTTGGCTGATTGGACGCAAAAGGATATCCTTGCTTGCATGAAGCAGCATAACTTACCCGAACCAGTTAGATATTCATTGAAAGCCAGTTCGGGAGTAGGCTTCAATCTTGATTGTATGCTTTGGATGGAGAAGAATTATCCACAGGATTTACAGAGAATTTACAAAGTTTTCCCGATGGCTGAAAGAATCCTTTGGGAACATAAACAAAAGCAATAGGCATGGAACTAAGTAAATATATCAAGAGTGAATCGGTGGAACTTAACCGTTCTGCTATTCACTTCGCTGATTATAATCCGAGAAAGCTATCAGAGGAATCACGTAAGACCTTAAAGCGTGGTATTAAGAAGTTTGGTTTAGTCGGTGGAATTGTCGTGAACAAGCGTACAGGATTGACCGTTGTCAGCGGGCATCAGCGTTTATCCGTCATGGATGATTTGCAGAAATACCCGGATAATGACTATCGCATTCGTGTTGATGTCATAGATGTGGACGAAAAGCAGGAGAAGGAACTAAATATTTTAATGAACAATCCAAATGCGCAAGGTACATGGGATTTTGATGCCCTTGCACAGCTTGTTCCCGATATTGATTGGAAAGACGCAGGTCTGACCGATGCCGATCTAAACATGATTGGCGTTGATTATCTGTTGCAGACCGAAGCGGAAAACTCCATTGCAGAAGCTCTCTCCGATATGATGTCACCTATGACCGAACAGAAAGAAGCCGAGAAAGCCGCCAAGCAATTAGAGCGTGCAGAAAAGGTTGCCCACATGAAAGAAGTCAAGCAGCAGGTAAAGGAGAACGCACAGAAGACAGCCGAGGATATGGATGCCTATGTGATGCTTTCTTTCGACACATATGAAGCAAAAGCAGCTTTCTGTGAACGGTTCGGCTATGGACCGAATATGAAGTTCATAAAGGGAGAAGTTTTCGATGAACAAGTAGAACGGGTAGATTGATATGAGCAATAGTGAATCTCAAAATAGAAAAGGTAAGGGAGGAAGAAAGCCTAAGTTTGATTATACAAGCGTAGACTTTCTTTCTCTCGTAGAATCGTATGCCAAAAAGGGATTCACTGACAAGGAAATTGCCTTCGCTCTTGATATAGCACCAGAGACTTTTTGCATAAAGAAGAATGAGTATCCTAAATTATCTCAAGTCTTAGCGCGTGGGCGTGCGACAATCAACGCAACGGTAAGGGCTAAGTTCCTTGCTATGGCTCTTGGTGGGATTAAAACGAAAAGCACTGTGGTAAAAAAGCTGCGTGACATGGAAGGCAATTTGACCGGTGAAGAAGAATTGCAAGTAAGCGAAAGTGAACTGGCACCGAATCTGCAAGCGATGTCCGTTTGGTTATACCATCATGATGAAGACTGGAGAAAGGTTGAGCGTAAACAGGATGAAGATGCCGATATTCCAACTGATATTGACCACGGTATTTCTATTGATTCATGGATTAAAGATAAATTGAAATGATTGTTCCTCAAGAAATTTACCATCCATTATACGAGGATAAGGAAAAATTTATAATTCTTATCACTGGTGGACGTGGTTCGGGAAAATCTTTCAATGCTTCCACCTTTATTGAACGGCTGACCTTTGAACTTACTCCTGTAGAGAAGATAGTTCATCAGATTCTCTACACACGTTACACGATGGTCTCCGCTGGCATGTCCATTATTCCTGAAATGATGGAGAAGATAGAGCTGGATGGAACGACCAAGTATTTCAAGACTACCAAAACGGATATAGTCAACAAGATGACTAAGAGCCGTATCATGTTCCGGGGTATCAAGACTTCTTCGGGGAATCAGACGGCAAAGCTGAAATCCATTCAAGGCATCACTACTTTCGTCTGTGATGAAGCGGAGGAATGGACGAATGAAGAAGAGTTTGATAAGATAATGCTCTCCATCCGTAAGAAAGGGATTCAGAACCGGATTATTATCATAATGAATCCCTGCGATTCCAATCACTTCATCTACAAGAAATATATTGAGAACACTCACAAGCTGGTAGAGATTGACGGAGTGCAGGTACAGATTTCCACACATCCGAATGTGCTTCACATTCATACTACCTATCTTGATAACTTGGAGAACCTTTCGCCGGAGTTCTTGAAAGAGGTCGAGGATATGAAGGTGAACAACCCGGAGAAATACGCTCATGTCGTTATAGGTCGCTGGGCTGATGTTGCGGAAGGTGCTGTGTTCAAGAAGTGGGGTATTGTCGATGAGTTTCCTGCTTGGGCAAAGAAGGTGGCTATCGGGCAAGACTTCGGTTATACACACGATCCGTCCGCTTCTATTCGATGCGGCATCGTTGATAATGCCCTTTATTTGGATGAGATAGATTACCGGACCGGTTTACTTTCTTCCGACATTATTAAATCTCTCAGACCTTGGGGCTTGAAAGTCATTGCCGACAGTGCTGACCCTCGTTTGATTCAAGAGATACACAACGGAGGTGTTAAGATATATGCTGTAGAAAAGGGGGCTGGCTCTGTAAACGCAGGTCTTGACAAGATGCAAGGCATGGAAATGTATATCACTAAACGTTCGTATAACTTACAAAGAGAGTACAGAAAATATGTATGGGCAAAGGATAAAGACGGAAACTATATTAACGAGCCGGAAGACCACGACAATCACGGAATCGATGCAGTCCGTTACTATGTATTGGGTGAGCTGCTAGGTAAGATTCAGAAGCCGAAAGATTTAACAGGAATATTCACACACTAAAAATAAATTGTATGGAATTGAAAATAATGAAGTTTCACTTTGGCTGTATTTGTGGAGAACCTGTCTTTGGATGGGCTATTCAAATCAAGAGGCATTGGTGGTCAAAATGGCAATTTAGAGATTGGTATGATAGGTTTCATAATATTCCTATGTTCTATCAGTCTAAGGAGGAAGCAATAAGAAATTTATAATATAGCGTATGACACTCGAAGAAATATTAGCATTGCCCGACATTGGACAAAAGATAAGCTACCTGAAGAAAGGCAGAAAGACCGAGCTTCCCGACCGTTGTAAACTTTGGGATGATTGGAATCCCGAACGACATGAAATCATGGTTGACAAAAAAAAGTATCCGGATAGAAAGGTTCTTGGAAAAGAAGCTGAGAAACACTTCGATGAAAAAACGGGTAAGACTTATGAAATCGAAGCAAAGTATAAGACTGAACCGGTGAACCGTATCTCCATTCCATTGGAACAGGATATAGTGAACATTCAAACAGCTTTCACGGTCGGCACAGAACCGTCTATGGATTGCACTCCAACCGATGATGATGAAAAAAAACTGCTGGATGCGGTAAAGGCTGTATTCAAGTCTAATAAAATCAAATATCAAAACAAGAAGATTGTCCGTGCCTGGCTCTCCGAACAGGAAGCGGCAGAATATTGGTATGTTACCGATGATGATTCGTTTTGGGCAAAGTTTTGGAAGAAAATAAAGACTTCTTTCGGGGGGAAGGTCAAGCCCACCAAGAAACTGAAAAGCGTGTTATGGTCTCCATTCAGAGGTGATAAGCTATACCCGTTCTTTAACGATGAAGGTAAAATGATTGCTTTCTCACGTGAGTACAAGAAGAAGCTCATGGATGATTCGGAAGTCATCTGCTTTATGACTATTACGGACAAAATGGTTTATCAATGGGATTTGTCTAAAGGGTATGAAGAAAGAACTCCTTTTGCTCATGGCTTCGGAAAGTTACCAGTTCTTTATGCCTACCGCCCCGAACCTTATTGCAAGAAGATAAAGACCTTCCGGGTCCGGTTGGAGAAACTATTATCCAATTATGCTGATTGTATAGACTACCATTTCTTCCCACTATTGAAGCTAATTGGTGATGTAGAGGGTTTCATGGGTAAGGTTAAGGATAGAATGGTCAAACTTACAGGTGAAGGTGCGGATGCCCAGTATCTGACGTGGAACCAAGCAAATGATACCGTAAAATTTGAGGTAGAAACCCTCTTTGAGAAAGCATATTCTATGACGAATACACCACAAATCAGTTTTGAAAAGTTGAGCGGTGCTGGAAATGCCTTGTCCGGAGTGGCTTTCGATTACGTGTTTCTTTCGACACATTTGCAAGTTCAAAATCATGCCGAGGTGATAGGTGAGTTCTTGCAAAGGCGTGTGAACTTCATAGTCTCTGCTTTAGGCTCTATAAATCCATCTGAATTTAACAAAGCATCTGAAACGATAGATATTAGTACAGAAGTTGTTCCGTATCGCCTTGACAATTTAGAAGATAAAGTCAATGTAGCTGTAAAAGCTGTATCGGGTGGTGTATGGTCGCAACGACATGGAGTAATGTTCGCTGGAAATATTGACCGCATCGAAGAAGAAATCGCAGAGATAAAAGAAGAACAAGAAGAAAAAAGAAACGCTGAAATGCAGAAACAAAGCATAAAGAAAGGGGAGTGAAATCACTCCTCTTTGTATCTCCATTGATAGCCCTTGTGCTTCTTTATTTTCCCATTACAGCACATTGAAATGCCCGAATGGTGCGCACCAGTTGCGCGTGTCGCTTCATTCAAACTATCAAATGAATTTATAATTTTGCCGTCTTTTAATTGTAGAACAGCTCGTGAATTATGGTGGTTTTTGCCAGTCTTTTGCTTTCTACCAAGAACCCTATATGCGTGTAGTAAGTTTTCACCATCAGTAACCCATTCAAGATTAGTAACGCAATTATTGGTTTTATCACCGTCTATGTGGTTTACTTGTGGTAGGTTTTGCGGATTAGGTATAAAAGCATTTGCGACCAAGCGATGAACTTTAAATATGCGCTTTCTGCACCATACATTCAAATACCCCTTTTTGCTTTTTATGGGTATTAAAATGCGTCCATCTCTAAACCAATATCCTTTACCGTTCCAGCATTTCTTTGGCAAGGATTTTACCCTACCTAAATTTGATACTTGATAATCGTCTTCGTACCCTTCAATGTCTTTCCAAATTTCGTCCATACTTATTTCATTTAAGAGTGAATAATAAAGGCAGCCTTTAAAGTCGTGCGAAGACTGCCTTTCTGGATAATCGTGTAACATTAACCATTTAAAGATTCAAACAAGTACTGCAAGCACTCAGTAAGTCTTTTTATTGGTATTGCTGCAATAAAACTTTTATTATTAAAAGGAGAGTGTCCTGATTGTGTAGTGCAATGAATAGCAATACACAGCTCATTATCAATGAGCTGTACACACCACGCGAACCTTTCATCTAAATCTTCGCCTAATGAATAAATATTTCCAAATTCTTTCTCTTTCATATTTTTATCTTATTTGTTTATTGCTAACTCTTTATGTGCTAATTCTCTTTTGATAATGCGGTTATCAATTCATTATAATTGGTCAATGTATCAATAGCATCAAGCAGCATCCCTTTTTCTTTCTCTGTTTTAGCGTACACTTGGCGCATATACATTATAGTAGACATCGCATCACATATTGCAGCTTTAAAAGTTATTGTATCGTTGTCTTCACCTCTAAGCCCTGTTATCAACACCTGTGCTTCTTCACTTAAAAATGTAGTTTTCATAGTTATGCTATCTTTATAAGGTTGCACTTCTTGAAACATCTATACTCTTCTTTTTCAGTGTCCCAGTACACTTGCAGATTGTCATTCGGCTTTCTGCCTGTACCTTTCACCTCACCGATAAGATTCTCTTTGAGAGTGCCAAAGGCTTGGCGTAACGAACCATCGGTTTTTTTGAAGTAGAACTCTACTATCTTCACTTTCAAAGCCGCTTTCAGCTTCAAATTAGCCCATGCGCATTTCAACGCTTCACTCATTGAATAACCGTTCTTGCGAACAAAAGACCATGCCATTTGCATCACTTCTTTCATCTGACTTTTAAATTTTGTGCTCATACTCTTATATTTTATGTGTTATATAATATATTCTATTTTTATGCATGCAAATATAGACTATATTATATAATTGACAATAATATCACTGTTAATAAAATATAATACGATATATTTTTATAAGGCGAAATTAGATTATAATATATAATGTGTATATTTGCGCCTGAAATCAAACTTATAATATATTATATATGGATTTACGAGTGAAGGAAGTATGCAAAGAGAAAGGTGTTACTCTTGCGGAAGTAGCATCTAAAATAGGTGTGGCTCAAGCGAGCCTTTCTAAAATGTTGGGAGGAAACCCTACTATTGGTACATTAGAAAAAATAGCTGATGCTTTGGGTGTTCCAGTAACTGAACTATTTGAAAAGTCAAACACTGGAGATATAGTAGGCTTCGTAAAAGTAGGCGATACCGTGCATGAAGTAAAGTCTGCGGAGGATGTGAGGGATTTAGCTGGAAAATTGTAACAAATAAAATATTAAAGATATGAAATGTCCACATTGTCAGGTAGAAGTAAATGTAAATTTCGCAGAAAAATACATAGGAAAATATGGAAATACTTTTTATAGTCTATTCTATATGAGATGTCCAAATAGTGAATGTGATAAGCCTATTGTACTTTTGGGAAAGGCAAACAATGCTGATAAATACTCAGACGGTACAATATCTATAGAAGAACAACCTTCCTGTAATTTTAAACAACTATTCCCTGTAGGAAGCGGTAGAATGCCTGCTGCCCCCGAAGTTGAATCTAAGTTTGCTGAAGATTATAATGAAGCCTGTTTGGTACTTCCATTCAGTCCTAAAGCAAGTGCAGCCTTGAGCCGTAGATGTTTACAAAATATTATCCGTCTGAAAGAAGGTATTAAAGAAAGGAATCTCAAAACGGAGATTGATAAGCTAATAGCAACTAATAAACTTCCATCATACATAAGCGACAATTTGGAAATAATACGTGGTTTTGGGAATATTGCTGCTCATGGAATGGAAGACCAAGTTTCTGGTGAAATATTAGATGTAGAACCTAATGAAGCAGAGTTCTTATTGGACGTTTTGGAACTTCTTTTTGATTTGTATTTTGTTCAAGCTGCTAAAGCTGCTAAGATGAAAGCTGCATTAAATCAAAAACTGACAAGCGCAGGACAAAAGCCTATACCATAAGTCGCATAGAAGAGGAGCTTGCAGAAATCAAGGAGGAACAAGGGGCAAAGAATAACAATGCAGTGTCTCCTAACTCCAAAGGATAATTCATTACTTCATGTTCTTATCGTACTATTGAGCGGAGCTAATTTAGTTCCGCTTTTTTATTGCTAAATTCTATATTATAGAATATATTCTCTGGAAAAATTTTATAATTCAAAATTAATTCATATTTTTGCATCAAACAAAAGAGGTATGAGGATTGTATCACATAAGAAATTGAAAGAGTTCTACGAGACGAAAGGCTATGAAGATTCACGCATAGCCTTAGAACGTTGGTATGATATAGTGGAAAAAGCTGAATGGAAGAACCTATCAGACATTAAAGTGGATTTTCTTTCTGCTGACTATGTAGGCAACCAACACTACGTTTTCAATATCAGAGGCAACAACTATCGGTTGGTTGTCGTTGTTAAGTTTACAATTGGGTACGTCTTCATTCGCTGGGTTGGTACTCATAAAGATTACGATAAGATAGATTGTTCAACCATTTAAGAGATAGAAGTATGAATAAAGTAACGAAAGAACAGTATGAATTTGCTTTGGCGAGAGTGGAGGAACTTCTGCCATTGGTTGATGACAATACGCCTTCAAATGATAAGAATGCGGTGGAGCTTACAGTTATGTCCGATATTGTGATAGCATACGAAAAAGAACATTATCCGATAGAAAAACCGACTGTTGCGGAATTGATAGAGCTATCCCTTGAAGAGAAAGGGATGAGTCAAAAGCAACTTGCTGGTGAGATTGGAATAAGTCCATCGCGTGTGAATGACTATATCTCCGGACGTTCGGAACCGACCCTCAAAATTGCGAGGTTGCTATGTCGAGTGCTGAATATACCTCCGGCCGCAATGTTGGGATTCTAATCCAAAATACAAATATGAAAAAGAGAAAGAAAATAGTATTACTACTAGGTGCAGGTTTTCCTGTAGCATGGGGAGCTCCATTTTCCAAAGATATTCTTGATAGAATAATTGAAGATAAAGAATATATGTATGATAGTAATACAACTTGGGGTAAATTTATATTTGATACATTAAAATCTTTTTATGAAGAGGAGGACGGAGTCACTGTTAATTTCGAGACAGTGATTGCTGCATCGGAATCTATAATGAATTATGTTATAGCGTCAACCAATGAAAACAGGAATTCGTATAATACGTCATTTACTCCTGCTGTTAATGTCCTAATAGACTCCATCCAGCAAAAACTAAATGAGATATCTGATAAATTAGAGAAAAGGAGGCATTTTTATTCTATATACAAACATTTTGTGGATATTGTTATTCAACTCATTAAGGGATATGATGAAAAAGCTTGTGCTGCTGAGTATAAACTGCTAAATGAAAGATTGAACGAATTTATTGAATCTTTATTGAACAAGAAATATTCAGTAAAAATATATACCACAAATTATGACGCTATGATACCTCAGATTCTTTCAAAGCGTAAAATATATATGGGGGAACATTTGTTATCTGATTATAGTATTGTTTATAAAGCTGATTATTTAAGAAATAAAGACTCTCATTTAAGTTACTTTTACCTACATGGCTCTATCTATTGGACTTTTAAATTTGTAGAGAATAAATATAGAGTTGTAAAATCTACGATAACTGGAGAGGTGCAATCCTTAACTGCTCAAGGCGGAAATCCGAGTGAGAATTTAATTTTTAGCCCGATAATTGTTGGGTATACTAAGACTCAAAGAAGTCTAATGAATCCTTTTAATATCGGATTTACTAATTTTGCAAATGATTGTAATGATTGCAATAAGTTGCTAACAATAGGGTATTCGTTTTCTGATCCACATATTAATTCTATAATTCAAACTAATGTAGACTTTAATAAAGTTCGGCTTGTATATATAGGATTCGTTGAAAGGTTTGAAGGTTCTTCAGAGTATACGAAAATAGATTACTTCATAAGAAGATTGTATAAAAAAAACGAGGATGAAAGTTGGTTCAACTCAATTAATAATAATTTTGTTGCATATAAAAAAGGGTTTTCTAATTTTATAGAGAATAGAGATAATTGGACTAAGATTTAAAGATTGCTAGCATAAAAAAGGCGTGATTCACTCAGTTTCACGCTTTTTTTATACTCATTTCCCACAATCACCTGATTGTGGTTTTCTACCACTCCAATTATTCCCCTTTCATTCACTTACTGACTACTTTATATACCGTATTTACGACAATGGATTGATTGTCGTGAATGGGAAGCCTAAATATTTATCAGTCATCTGTATTGGTAGTATTTTTATTTCCGCAAATTGAATCTCAAATTTTAATTCATACGGTATGACAATCTTAGAACAAATTTTGGCAGGGCTGCAACAGAAGTTTACTGGGGTGGACACTGCTATCTTAACCCGAATCGCTACTAAAAAAGCAGAGGGTGTAACGGACGAGACAAAGGTAAACTCAATTGTTGAGGGTATCAGTTTTTCGGACGTGCTTAACTCCTATGGTGATTTCCGTGCCGGGGATGCTTCCAAGACCGCAGTTTCCAACTACGAGAAGAAACATAACCTTAAAGACGGTAAGCCAATCGAGACTACCACAACCATCAAAACGGAAGAGAATAAAGACGATGTGCCTGCATGGGCGCAAGCTTTAATTGACTCCAACAAGAACCTTTCTGATAAGCTAACACAGTTAGAAACGGAAAAGGCTCAAGCAACACGTAGCCAGCAGATTTTGGCAAAGGCAAAGGAGTATGGTATTCCCGAAAACTACGCCAAACGATGCGCCATTAAGGACGATGAGGACTTGGACGCATACTTCAAGGACTTGAAGCAGGAGTTCGCAAATGACGGCTTTAAGGGTGTAGTTCCTCCAGATACAGCAAAAAAAGAACTGGAGAATGAAACTCAGGCGTTTGCGAAAATGATTGCAGACGACACTAAAGAAATTGTAGAACAACAAAAACAGTGATTTTATGGCAGCAGGATTTAAGTATAATCTTGAACCGGAAGTTGAGCAGGAAGAACGCTACGACGTAGAAACCGGACGCAGACGCAGAGGTCCGTATAAGTTGGACACAACCAACCTCGTTGTCGGCTCGTACTTGCCCTCATTCACACCGATTGCAGCTGACTTGGTGAAGAAAACATCCCAAGTGGCTATCCGTGTGGAAGTATATGAGAAGTTTACAACAGGCTCCAATACCACATTGAAAATCAAGAAACGTTCTTTGGCTTACAAAGGTATGCACTTGGGTAACGGTGCGCATGGAGCGACAATCAACGCTATTGACAAGGCTGACAAAGCTTTTGATAAGCTGACGTTAGCGGCAGACTTTGGAGAAAATCTAGAAGCTGGAACAGTTCTTTACGAAGCGACAGCCGCAGACGGCACAACACCCAAAGTTATCGCAAATTCAGCTCTGTATGAAAGGAAGCAGGTAGAGGATGGCATAGTATTGGTTTCCCTTTTGATGCGTGCGTTTGAAATCGAACCGACCAAGCTGGTAATGCCTTTCGCAGATATTGACAAGGCGAATATGCCGTACTTCCAGTTTAACGCTTTGGATGTCAAACAAGAAAAAGAAGCCGTATCTATTCCTAAGGCTTCTTCTAGTCAGGACGGTTTGATGAGTAAGGAAGATAAAGCCAAATTGGATGGGGTTGCAGCACAAGCTAACAAGTATACTTTAACAGCAGCTACGCCTTCTGCTCTTGGAGGTGTAAAGCAGGCAGCCAAAGTGAATGATGCATCTGGTACGGTGTCGGTAGAAAACTTTAACGGATTATTGACAGCGTTGAAAAACGCAGGTATAATGGCAAAATAAAGAAAGGAGGACTAATATATGATGCTAACTATTCATACATTGTTTAATGACCCGAACATTGTAAATGCAGTGATTCAGCGTGTCCTCAAGACAAGAAAGGACACAATTTATTGGCAGCAGTATTTGAGCTTCCGTAGGACTACTACTCGTGTATTTAAAGACTACATCGGTCAGGTTACTGGCGTGATGGCTGGTTCCATCAACTCCCGTTATGGCGAAAAGCCTATCCGTGAACGCAGGAATATCGGTTCCGGATATGGTGAGATTGCCTATTTGGGTGACCGCTATCAAATCTCAATCGACCGTTTGTCTGACTTGCAGGACTTGATAGATAAGTATAATGCCGCCAAACCGGAAGACCAGAAAGCAGCCATGCGTGAAATCGTGGATTTTATCTATGACGATTATCGTCAGGTACTTCTTGCAGCCCACAAGCGTATGGATATTATTGTAGGCTCTCTGTTGATGACTGGAGCAGCAAGCGTGAAGAATAAGGACAAAAACGCAGGAGGTGTTGAATTATTGAACATCGACTTACCCTTCAAGTTCATCAAACCGGGCACTGAAGATAAAGACCATTTTATCACGTACTTGCAGCAAACACTTAATGAATTGAGAGCTATCTACGGTACATTCCCGAAAATGATTATGAGCCGTGGCACATTCGTCAAGAATATTATCGGTTCAAGTGAATTTGGAGATAAGTTCAAAATGCAGCTTACAGGCAATGAAATGTATATGTCTACCGGGCTTATCACCTCGCAACTGGCTTCTACCATTTTTACAGGTATCGGACTTCCGGCTATTGAAATCAAGGAAGATTATGTGGTAGACCAAACAGGTAAGAATATCCCCATTTATGCAGATGGTCGTATTTCCCTGCTTCCGCAGGATAAAATCGGTTATATGCGCTTCCACACTCCTTATGAAGCTGTGGATGGTGTACCGGGACGTAATTACACTCAGGCAGATGGCGATATGCTGATTTCAGGTTACAAGGACGGCAATGGTCGCTATCTGGAATACACAGCCGAATGGATTCCGCAGATTGCGAACCCGAACCTGATTGTGAACTTCGATTTGAGTGAGATGAACGCATGACAGTAAACGATTATATATTACAGAAGTTTCAGACCTTCGGCGTTAACTTGTCGGAGGCTGACCTTTTCGATATATGTCTGAACGCAAAGATAAGCGGAGGGGGGGAGATGAACGAGGATTGCCAAACACGGGTGTCGGTGGCAATTGCGAAGTTCATCCCCTCTCTATTGCTTCGTGCCACTTCCATCAGCGAAAGCGGTTTTTCTATGTCTTGGGACATTCAAGGCATTAAGGATTACTATTCATTTCTGTGCAAGCGGTACGGTTTGAAAGACGAATTGAGTGATAAGCCTAAAGTGACTTTCTTATGATATTCGCCCCACACATATTGCAGGTAAAAGTTATCACCCCGATGGACAAGGATGAGTTTGGCAGACCTATTCCCGGAACAGGTGGTGAATACTGGCAGGAGGTATGCAAGTGCCGTTGTGATGATAACACTACCAAAGAGTTTTCATCTGATAACGGCTCTGTGTATCGTCCGAATTATCATGTAGTATGTGAGAAAAGAATTACTGTCAAGGCTGGTGATGAAGTACGTTGTATGGATGGTGATGGCGTAAGAGGTCAAGGCGAAGTCTATACGGTAAAGAGTACAAACTACTTTAACTACTCGGAATTATGGATGTAGATTTCGATTTCTCAGATGTCGACTCCTTTTTCGATGAAGGAGAATGGGAGGTCGAAAAGAAGATGATTGATGTAGGCGATGAAGCCGTGAAGTACGCAGAGGAACATGGGGATTATCAAGACCATACACTCACTTTGAGAACGTCCAATGATTACGATGTCGATAAAGACGGTTTGACATTGAAAAACGAAGCGGAATACGCATCATTCGTAGAATCTAAAGGGTATGATGTTTTAAGTGGTGCCGCTCTTCATGCGGAGAAACGATTAAAAGAAGAATTTGAAAAATGAAAAGAATATTCAAGTATGAATTGATTGTTGCAGACCATTCAAAACTATGTCTGCCTATCGGGTCGAGGATATTGTCTGTTCAAGTACAACGAGGTACTGTTTGCTTGTGGGCTATTGTAGATGAATATCAGAAAGAATTGTGCTTTGTGGATATTTATATGTACGGAACGGGGCAACACGTATCAGATGCAGATTTGGCTGGAAAAAGATTTGCCGGAACGGTTCAACTTGGAGATTTGGTTTGTCACGTATTTCTCGAATATGACGAAAACGTCCAATATTTGATAGTATGATAGTAACTACCGACATAGGAAACATTCTCTATCGGGACTGCAAGGCTTTCGGAATAGATATAGTGCCTGATGGTGAAACGCTGACGGGTGAATTGAAGTCCGAAAGGATTGTCATCCACACGAAGAAACAACAGCCGGGAAAGTATTGGAAGAAATCTTTCGCAGAAGTGAATTTTTGTGTGCCCGATTTGAGCAAGAATGAAGCCAACTCTATCCGACTGAATGAGCTTGAAAGACAAGCTATGAAGATATTAAGGAGTATAGGTTCCTATAATGGTTCTTTTTATCGCTATTCTATCTATAATATAGGAACGGAAGCGGACACTGCTTTAAAGTGTCATTATGTGAATGTTAGTGTTTTGTTTGAAGTTTTAAATGTAAAATAGTTATGGCAGAGAATAAAAAAATTGTGGTGGTAAACCTTCAGAAGCTGGAGGTTGCGCCGATTGGGGCTGGTGGTGCCGAAGGTTCTGTTTTTGAAGAAGTCCCGGTAGTTCATGAGGACACCTTCACTTATGAGGATGAAGATCCGGAGGTTAAGGATTACAAAGATGTAGCTGGAAATACCTATTATTCCTCTAAAAAGCCGGGTGCGGTTAAGATCAATGCTTCTATTGGTATGTATGATCTTGAGACTAAGGCTAAATTCCAAGGTGGTAAGTTTACGGCGGGGTCAGAGAGTAAGCCGGGCACATGGGAGCGTGCCGACCATGTAGAGAGTAAAGAGTTTACCGTCCGTGCCACAACTGAAGATGGTGTGAAAATTATTTTTCCTCGTGCCGGTGTTTCTGCTTCTGGTAAAGCGAATGAAAAGGCAATTGGCTTAGCCCTTGTTTTTACGGCGTTGAAACCAACCAAAGCCGGCGTTCCTATTGAGCGCTGGGAAGACGGGGAGGATACAACTTTGGGTGGATAAGTTAATGACGAGGGTGAGCAATCACCCTCTAATATTTAAACTATGAGTGAGGTTTCAAAAAACATATCAGAGTTACTTTCCGGTACTTATGGAAAAGCTATTGTTGTAGGGGGAACAGTATATGTAATCAAAGCTCCTTCTATCAAAGTGATAATGAGGGCTACCCAATATTTAAGTAAGGTCGATTTACCGGAAAATGGCACTGTGCGGGAATTAATGAAGGTCGCTCCTGTCAATTTGGAGAATATCGTCAAGGGACTTTCATTCTTGGTGGTTGGTGATGTCCCGAATTATCAAAAAAGAGCTGAAAGCCTCGAACGGCAGATGCTTTCAGGTTCTAAAGAAGAATTATTGCAAGCGTATTTTGTCGCTTTTGAGTTAATAACCGGACGTGATTTTTTCGTAGTCTGCCAGTTAGCGATGGAGCTGGCAAATCTAACAGTAAAACCCAAATAGTAGGAGGAAATACCATCGTAGGAAGTATTACCTTATTTATGGAAAATTTGCATCTTTCTTACAGGGAGGTGTATGAGGATCTTCCTTATCTTCTTTTGCTCTTGATGAGTGCTGATAAACCTATCGATATCCATGAGGATAAAGATGGAACAGAAGTAAAGAAGATGTCGGGAAAGGATCTTATGAGACAAAAAAGAGGAGCATGATTCTATATTCACGACAATCTTTCCATTGTCATGTATCTATTCTCATAAAATTCTACTACTTCATTTGTCTAATGTACTTTTATCCAAAACATTGATGTATGCCCAAATTAGCGTTTCACATAGAAGCAGACTATCAAAAAGTCATTAAGTTACGGGAAGAGATAGATAAGCTGAAATCTACTATTTCCGGGATGGATGGTAATACATCTCCGGCTACTTTCCGTGCGATGGAAGCCCAATTAGCTAAAAACACGAAAGAATTGGATTCTCTTGTCGCTTCAGCTGTACGTGCTGGTAATGAGATAAATCAAGGTTTTAAAAAGAAAATATTTGATGCCTCGCAAGTTGTAAACGGGTTCTCAGAAAAGATTATCGCTCAAAAGTCGGTAATTAAAGGCATAGAAGCGGATGTAAAACGCCTTGGTGAAGCCTATCGCATCGCATTGAAAAGAAATCCATTGTCCGCTAATAAGAAATTGGAAGAATATAATGCTGTACGTAAGGCTTTGGATGAAGAGAAGGCAGTTTTGTTCGACTTGACACAACAACAAGCTGGGGCACGTCTGTCTGTAAAGAAACTTCGTGACGAATATGCCCTTTATAAAGACGATGCTAAAGAGGTAGTAGAGAGTAATAACGGTATTGCTATTTCTTGGAAGAAGGTATTGGCTGTTATCGGTGGGGTAGGTGTGTTGAAAGCGTTGGGTTCTGAAATTATCCGTGTGCGTGGCGAGTTCCAAGCCGCAGATACGGCTATTCAAACCTTGTTGGGAAGCAAGGAAAAAGCGGATGCGCTTATGTCGCAAGTACGTGAATATGCTAAGATTTCTCCGTTAGAGTTTTCGGATGTAACCCAAGCTACGCAGATGATGTTAGGCTTTAATATCGAGGCTGAGAAAGTACCACGTTATTTACAGGCTATTGGCGATGTCTCTATGGGAGATACCCAAAGGTTTAACTCGCTTACGTTGGCTTTCTCTCAAATGTCGGCGGCTGGAAAGTTGATGGGGCAGGATTTTAATCAGATGGTTGGACAAGGATTCAATCCGTTACAATTTATGACGGAAAAGACTGGCAAATCTATGGCGCAGCTCAAAGAAGAAATGTCAAAAGGGGCAATCTCCGCAGAAATGGTACAACAGGCGTTTATTGACGCTACAAGCGCAGGCGGAAAGTTCTATCAGATGTCAGAGAATGCTTCTAAAATTATCAATGGCCAGTTATCAATGATGCAGGATGCTATGGATACTGCATTCAATGAATTGGGGCAGAAATCGGAAGGTGTCATAATTAAGGGTATCCAAACAACCACTTCGTTGATAGAAAACTATGAAACGATAGGTAAGGTATTGGCCGGGTTGGTTGCTACCTATGGAGCCTATCGTACCGCCGTGATGCTGGTTACCGCTGCTGAAAGCAAACATACTATTGTAGAGATAGGGCTTACCAATGCTCGTGTATTGGCACGGAAAGTACAGCTTGCTCTTAATGCCTCAATGCTTACCAATCCTTATGTTGCTTTGGGAACGGTAATTATTGGTTTGACAGCTACAATGTTGGCTCTATCTGACAGTACAACCATAGCAGAAAAGGCTCAAAAGAGATTCAATGATGAACAGGATAAAATGATTCAACAAGAGACAGATCGAAAGAATCAAGTTGAATCATTGATACGTATAATTCAAGATGAGACAGAAACGGAATTAGCTAAAATATCCGTTTACGAACAGCTACAGAAACTATCTCCTGCGATAACAGGAGCGTACAAGTTGGAAGAATTGGCCGTGCTTGATTTAGCAGAAGCAAATAAGTTATTAAATAAAGAACGTGATACCAATACCTATGATTCGTATATCCGAAACATAGATGAGTCTACGCAGCGATTAAAGAAATTACGAGAGGACAACGGGAGACTTATAGGCGTATCTCCTTCAACAGGAATACCGCTTACTGTAAACAACAATAAAGCGATTGCGGAAGAAGAAGAACGTATCAAACTCCTACAAAAAGCGTTAGAAAATTTCAAAAGAAAGCTGTCAAAATCAACAACAGACACGACAAAAGAAGAAATAAAAAATAAATCCTACTGGGAGAAGCAGAAAAAAGAAGCGGAAGCCGCTCGTGACGCTTTAGCTGTTTCTGAGAAAAATTCAAAGAAATGGAATGAGTACACTAAACAGATACAGGAGGCACAGGAACAAATAGACAAATATTCAAATCCAAATGAGAAGGATAAGAGTACGGATAATCAACTCAAGCAACAAGAGAAATTGATAGACGAACTCCTATCCCTCCGCCGGCAGAACCAGCAATCCGAGATCGACCTGATGAAAGAAGGCTCCGCAAAGAAGATCGCCCAGATAAACCTAGACTATGACAATGAGATCGCCGCCATACTTACCAAGGAAAAAGAGTGGAAAGACGCTCAAGGCGGCAAACTGACTAAGGAACAGACCGTGGAGATTCGTACAGCCTTGGTGAACTCATACGTCAAACGGGAGCGATCGACCTCTAATGTGAATAAGGAACAACTGGAGGAAGAGAAACGTGCCATGAACGAGTATCTGAAAGAATACGGTTCTTATCTTGATAAGAGAGATGCTATCACGGCTCTTTATAACGAGAAGATAGCCAAGGCTACGACGGAAGGCGAGCGTAAGTCCCTTTCCGAGGCCATGAAAAGGGAACTGTCTGATCTCGACATAGAGGCGAGCAAGACGACTTCCGCTATCAGTCGGTTGTTCGGTGACATGAAAGACAAGACCCTCTCCGAGTTGGAGGCCATCAACCGGAAGGGGCGTGAAGCCTTGGAGTTCTTGAAAAGCGGTGTCTGGGATGAGAGCAAGGGCAAGGATTTCGGTATCACGAAAGAGACGTTTGAACTGTGGAGTAAATCACCCGATAAACTAAAAGATATCTCGGATGCGCTCAAGGAGAACAAGGAAGCCGCGGACAAGTTGCGCCCGGCATACGAGAAGGTCGCCAAAGGTCTGAAAGGCGTATTTGAGGCTGGTAACGATACGAAAAAGCTGCGACAGGCAATTGACGATATAGAGGAAGGGCTTGGCGAAATCATGCGGTCCGGGCAATTCCTCTCTGATACTTTCTCGAAACTCGGGGATTCGTTCGGTGGTGCGTTCGGTGAGATAGCCGAAGGCTTGAATGTGGCCATGGACGCGGTCAATTCCGCCATGGACGGGGCGAAAGCCGGTGCGATGTTCGGGCCGATCGGTGCGTCTGCCGGTGCCGCTATCGGGGTGGTCACATCCCTTGCCTCCTCTATCGCCAAGATCCATGACAAGAAGAACGAGAGTCGTATCCAGCGTTTGCAGGATCAGATCGACACGTTGGACAAGTCGTACGATAAGCTGGGCAGGTCCATCGAGAAAGCCTATTCCAAGGATGCCTCCAAGCTTATCGACCAGCAGAATAAGCTATTGGAACAGCAAAAAGTGCTTATCCAAAACCAGATCAAGGAGGAGGAGGACAAGAAGAAAACCGACAATGACCGTATCAAGGAGTGGCGGGACCAGATAGACGAGATCAATAACACCATAGCGGATAACAAGGAGGCCGGCAAGGACGCCATTTTCGGTAGTGACATAAAATCGGCGATCGACGATTTCGCCAACGCTTACGCTGACGCGTGGGCCGCCGGGGAGGACAAGGCGCAATCGGCCAAGGATCTCGTGAGGAAGATGATAAGGAACATGGTGACGGAGTCGATCAAGGCGGCAGCGTCCGATCCCATGAAAGCCATACGAGAGAAATTGCTCGAGTTCTGGTCCGACGATTATATCAGCGACTGGGAACAGGATTATCTGGATCGGAAGGCGCAGGAGCTGGCCGATGACCTCGACCGTAAGTTTGGTTGGGCCGACAAATATTTCAATACCGGTAACGCGGTAGAGGAGGAGGACGGGCGTACGGCCTCGTCCAAGGGCGTTGGTTCCATCTCCCAGGACTCCGCGGACATCATAGACGGTAAGATGTCGACCCAACTTATATTTTTAGATAGGACGTTGGTGCAAGTGACGGGTATAGCCGACCAGATGCGCTTCATCTACGACCTCCAGACAAGGGGCTGGAAGAACGTGGAGGCGATCAAGGACCTGTCCGGGAAGGTGTCGGAGAACACGGCCAAGGTAGCGGAGATCTCCGGACGTATAGAGGCCCTATCCGAGAAGATAGAGGCGAATACCAAGTCGGCGGCCTCCGGTATAAAGACTATTAACGACAAGGGGATATTAATGAGATCAAGATAATGATGGAGACGGTTAACGACATAATCAAATCGGCCCTCTCGCTCGGGGCGTGCAGTGGTTCTAACGGGGTGACGGACTGGAGAAGCCTCGTGTGGCTGTTCTTCAGCCCGCAGGGGCGTGAGTTTTGCGCGGAGAATGATTTCCCGTCGCTAGACATGTTCCGTGGCATGGCCGGTCACGTGATGCCCTATGGGGTGTACGTTGACTCCGGCCACGTGGACGTAACCAATCCCGGCAATATCGCCGTGATAGGTGATACGGATGCGGTGATAACGATAGACGATAACGAGCGTGTTCACAAGGTGATCCTCATGCACGGCGGCAAGGCTAGGGTCGTGGCGAGCGACTACGCCGTGATCCTGCTGGTGAATATCGGGGGAGAGGTTGAGATAAACAAGGATAATACCGTGGTGATCTTATGAGGGGTGAGTTATACATAGACGGCAAGGACGCCTACACCGATTTCGGCGTATGGATCACGGAGGGAGGTTACGACGGCCTCCTGCCTTTCCCCGAGCTGGTGGAACCGGACAGGAACGACTGGCCGGACGAGGACGGCATAGAGCCGGACTTGGAAAAGCCCACCTTGAAACCACGGGAGCTCAACATCACGTTCGTCCGCAGCGTGGAGGGAAGATCCGCCGGCGATCTTGTCGAGCACCTATCGAAGCCCGGGTATCATGCCTTCCGCATCCCCTCGCTGGGTAGGGAGTGGAGCTTGCGGCTCATCCAGAGCCCGGCGTATGAGGATTGGGACATGTTGGAGGCCTTCACGTTACGTTTCGCTGAGGACCGGCCCGTAAGACCCTCGTCCGTGGCGATCCCGGAGGGTGGAGGCCGGTACGTCCCACTCTCCGAGTACGAGCTTGACGGCGTGCCCCTGGACCGGTACGGCGTGATGGTGACGGAGGGTCGTGACGAGATCATGAGATCCCCGACCGTGAAGACTAACCTGTCCCGTACGGTACTGGATGTTGACGGCAGGATATATGATACGGAAAACGTCGTTTTCAACAGCAAGGAGGTCACGCTTAAATGCTGCCTGATCGCCGGCTCAATGACGGCGTTCTGGAACTGTTACGACGCCCTGCTCCACGCCTTGATCCAACCGGGCGAGCGTACGTTGTACGTGGATTACAACGTGGAGGAATACCCCTGCTATTACAAGAGGACATCCGGATGGAAGCTTGAGAGCCTCCGTGGGCGTGTGGTGGTGACATTCAACCTCACGCTGGAGTTCACGGTGTTCCGCCTTGGCGGGACGGACTACCTGCTGGCCACGGAGGATGGTGACCTTATCGTCACGGAGGATGGAGAGTATTACATAGACCTGGGAACATATGAGAACTAAGAAAAAGAAAATATCAGAACTCACGCTGGCCGACAGCCTTACCGGTCTGTACACGATCGGTTGTAAGATCATAGACGGCATACAAACCAGCGTGAAGGTGAGCCTCGAGGTGATCCAGAAGGCTTACGAGGACATGCTTACGGAGATAAGGAACGCCCGTGACGCCGCCAAGGCGGCTAATACGGCGGCCGCTTCCGCTAATACAGCCGCCGGCCGTGCGGAGACCGCCGCCGAAACGGCCCTGGCGACCAATCAGGTTATTACCAAGGCGGAAACCGGGCGTGTTAAAGCCGAGCAGGGGCGTGTCGAGGCGGAGAACGCGAGGAAGGAGGCTGAATCATTCCGGGGCGAGGCGGAGGACTTGCGTGAGACTGCGGAGCAAGAACGGGCGACAGCCGAACAATCGCGCGTGGAGGCGGAGACCCGGCGGGATACGGCGGAAGCCAAGCGTATTGAGTCTGAGACCGCTCGTACGGAGTCTGAGGCTATCCGTCAGCGGCAAGAGGACGGACGGGTGGCGGAAGAAAGCAAAAGGGTTGAGACCGAGAAACTCCGATCCGTGGCCGAGGCCCTGCGTGACCGGTCGGAACAGGAACGTACCCGGCAGGAGGAGACGAGAGTAAAGGCCGAGGGATCACGTGACTCCGCCGAACAGGAACGGATGACGAACGAGAGGAAACGTGTTGAAGAGGAAGCCGCCCGAAAGGAGGAGGAGTCGAAACGCGTACAGTCGGAACGGGAACGTGCCGAGGCGGAGACCGTTAGGGAAACCGCGGAGGGCTTGCGTGAGACGGCAGAGCGAGCCCGCAAGACGGCGGAAGGGATGCGTGAGCAACAGGAAACGTCCCGGCAGGAGAATACGGCCGTAGCCGTTGCAAACGCCGAGGCCGCCACCCAAGACGCGAATGACGCGGCCGATCGGGCCAACGCCGCCGCAGAGGCGGCCGAGGGAGTCGTCAGTGGGCTACAACCCGACTGGAACATTTCCGACCCTGTCAATAAGAACTACATCAAGAACAAACCGGAGATTCCGACGCTGGACATGGTACCGACCGCTGATACATTGAGCTATGTCAATATCGACGGTACAACCATCAACTTCCGTATCGGCGATGAAGTGCGTGTGTTGGAGAATGGCGAATATGTATTCTATCGGCTTTATGATCTTGCGGATGGTATAGCATCTTGGCAGGAATCTGGCGGCGGTACGGCCTTACCCGGTAATGTCTATCTGACAGGAGCAAACTATTACAATGACTCAGTACGAACGATAAAACAAGGATATTTAAGCCATGAGTAAGAAAGGAGCATTCATATATCAGCAGGTCGAGCTAACGACGGCCGAATGGATGGATAATACGACCATTTATCCGCCATCAGTCTGGTTATTTGAACGTTTGGGAAACGGTAAATTCAACATGAAGTTGGCCGATGGTGTGCATGCGTTCGCGGAATTGCCGGCAGTCATGCAGGACGTAAAGGTAACGGTCAAGCAAAACGATGGGACCACCTACATCCTGACGATCACGACGGCGGAAGGAGAGTTTGATACGCCTAACCTTAAAGGGACCGCTGCGCCCGTCCCCTCGATCGATCCGGCAACCAAGCATTGGAAAATAGGAGATGAGGATACCGGCGTGGTAGCCGAGGGAAAAGACGGGGCGACTTATGACGATACGGAGATACAGGCCGCGCTCTCCACTTTACAGAAACAAGTCGATACGCTCGTTTCCGGTAACGCCTCCAATGCGATCGAGTCGTTTAATGAGATTATCGCTTTCCTCTCCAGCGTGGAGGACAGCCAGACGTTGCAAGGTATTCTCGCCGGGCTTAACCAGAATATCGCGAACGTCCAGAAAGCGATACCTACCAAGCTCTCCCAGCTACAGAACGACGACCATACGGTCAAGGACGCCAAGTACGTCCATACGGACAATAACTACACCACCGCGGATAAGAACAAGCTGGCGGGGGTAGCCGAGAACGCCAACAACTACTCGCTCCCGCGAGCGACGGCCGGGGCGTTGGGCGGGGTACGTACCGGTTATGGCTCCACGGGCAAGAACTACGCCGTGCAGCTTGACGCCGACGGCAGGATGTTCGTGACCGTCCCCTGGAGCGACACCTCGTATACCCTGCCCAAGGCCGGGGACTCCACGCTGGGCGGTATCAAGACGGGTTACGCCAACTCGGGCAAGAACTACAAGGTGCAGGTGGACTCCCTTGGCAACGCCTTCGTGAGCGTGCCATGGGAGAACACGAACACGACTTACGGGTTGGCCAGCACCGCCGCCAACGGCCTGCTGCGCCAACTCCCCGGGAACACGACCACGTTCATGCGGGGTGACGGCACGTGGGCCACCCCGCCTAATACCGTCTATGTCCATCCGACGACGGCGGGCAACAAGCATATCCCGGCGGGCGGGGCCGCGGGACAGATCCTTCGGTGGTCGGCCGATGGCACCGCCGTGTGGGGAAGCGACAACAACACGACGTATAGTGTCGTAGGGGCTAATGGCAGTACAGGCCTTGTCAAGAACGGCAGTACCGTTACAAGCACCTCAGGTTATACGGCTTGTCCTATTGTAGGTGGTGTCCCTTATTTTAAGGACTCCTACACAAGCGCGGAGAGGCAGAAGGTGGCGGACTCGTTAAGGTTGAAGGAGTACGCCGACGTGTCGGATCTCGGCAAGCTGCCCGCCACCCCGTATAACCTGCGTTACGTCTATACCGCCGCCACGCCCAAGGCGATCGCCTTCGCCAACGTGGGGAGCGTGCCGGAGATGCAGGAGCTCTACCTGTCGATCAAGAACAATACCTCGTCCAAGATCACCCAGCCGATCCCTAACGGTTCCGGCTGGCAGAGCGAGGAGACGAGCTTGGAGATCGAGGCCGGCAAGACGGCCGGGATAAGTATCAAGAAGGAACACGGCGTGATGGTGGTAAGGGTTTAACGGAAAGGAGGAGAAGACATGAGAAGAAGAGTGATGGGAGGCGGTAAGATCGATTACGACAAGTACCCGAACGGGGTGTATATCCTGCACGTGAATGGAAAGTTATATACCCGTGCGGAGTGGAACGCCGCTTGGAATGATTCCGCTGTGGGCGTAGCCTTAAAGACGGATAACTGTAGGTTCGTGATCGCGCCAGAGGGCCTTGATGAGGATAATCTTCCTTGGAGTAAATACGGGGCATACGAGGAAGTTCCGGGAGTAACGACAACTACAGAAGAAATCATCGCCATTGATGATTACAAAGGCGAGGCGAACACTGCGGCTATCGTCTCTCATTATGGGGCTGGTACTGATTACGCAGTCGGTTGGTGTGCTAATTACACGTTCAAGAATGGGGCAAAGGGTTATTTGGGGGCCTGTGGTGAATGGTTGGAATCGTTTAATAACAAAGCGGAGATAGATGCTTGTATGAATCTCATTACAGGAGGTATAGCCATAAAAGCTCCTTATTATTATTCTTCCACACAATATGACTTTTACTCTGCTTGGGGACTAACTTGGAGCAGGAAGGACGTGTACGCCAACTCTAAGAGTATTGGTTTTTACGTCCGTCCCTTCGCCCCGTTGGAATAAGACAGGGACAAACGATTATACCTCGCAACGCCGCCGCGGGGCATGTGAGGCGGCGAAAGTTTAATTTATAAAAAGGAGATAATGATATGCTATACATACAGCGAGACATCCGATTTTGGAACGTGGAAGAGCAGCTTCCTGGCTCCTACCTCGTGAGCGAGGACATAGAGCAGTACCATAACGGCGCCTACCTTTTGCTCAACGCCGAGCAAGAGCGGTACCATAACGACCATCCAGAGGCCACCCCGTTGGAGTGTTGGAACATGGCCCCCGAGCCGGATCCGGAACCCACGCCGGAAGAGTTGCTTTGGCGTGCCCGTGACGCTAAGCGGAAGGAAATCTACGACAAAGACATCCATCATTATTATATTGATGAACAGGACGCATATGTCTCGAACACCCTGCAAGTGAAGGATAAGTGTGGCCGGCAGGAAGAAGTCGAAGTAGGCGGTCATCTTTACGCCTCGAATATCTTAACGGTTGCTCTTGACGAAATAGCGGACTATTCGGAGCAATGCGGCAAGGTGACAGACAGCTTGCTATCCCGTATCGATGCCGCCCAAACAGCCGAGGAGGTCGAAGCTATCGTGGTGCAAGGCTATCCTGAAATGATCCATACAACAACGGCAGCCTTGCAAACTAAAGCAGATAAGGCAATCGCTAAATCCCCGGAAGCGCAGGCAGTGACCTTTGCCCGTGCGATGATGAACAGCGTGTCTCTCACAGCCAGCCAAGCGTTGGAGATGCAGGTCTTATTCCCCATTTGGGGTGAGAAAGATGCGGAGTTTGGCAAGGAAGTTGAAATAGGCTTCCGGCTTCGAGTAGTGGAAGGAGAAAGCGACACTTTGTTTGAAGTGATACAAAAGCACAAGCTGCAAGCCGATTGGAAACCGGGCATAGAAACTGCTTCACTGTATAAGATCGTTGAAGCTGAGCACGCAGGCACGCTTGATGATCCTATTCCATACGTGCAGGGTATGGCATTCGAGAAAGACAAATATTATGAACAATACGGCGTGATCTATCTCTGCATTCTGACGACCGTTACAGGTTATCCGAATGACCTGAAAGACTTGCCCACAATCGTACAGGAGGTAAAGCGATGAGACAGTATGTGTTATTAAAAGTTAACAGGGGGGGGGTAAATCACCTCATTATAAATATGTTACGGCCTCTGACTTTGATAAGGAAGGAGGCCGGATATGAGAAGAAGTATGATGGGAAAGAGGAAGAAGTTGTTTATCAAGCGGTTTTACCCGGCTGGTAATTACACGTGGATAGTCCCTCGTGGCTGTACCTCCGTTGACGTGTTCCTTGTAGGTGGCGGATCAGGGGCCGGGCAAATATCTTCCGGCAGCTCCTATGGCGGCGGCGGTGGCGGATATACGAAAACTTACAGGGGCGTGGGATACGTGAGACCTTCATCGGGCAGCTGGATGGGAACATATAATGATGGACGGGATGGGGATGCCATTACCGTCTTCCCCGGTCAAATCGTTGCGGTCACGGTTGGAGCCGGAGGAAACGGGGGCGACGGCGGGTACTCCCAATTTATGGATGATAGACATCGAGCTGAGGGAGGTAGATGCGTTAAGGTTAATCTCCATGGCGGGAATGGTGGGTCCGGCGGAAGTGGCGAGGACGAGTCCTCTTCCGTTTACGGAGGTAATGGTGGCTCTGACGGTTTACCGGGTGGTGGTGTCTATCGGGGGGAAGGCCAAAATCATACCACCAGGGATTTCGGTGAGCCTTCCGGTAAGAGAAACGCTGGAGGAGGAACCGGTTGTTCCCATAGGATGAAGGAATATCATGGCGGTGAAAGCGATTATGAGGAAGGATCTGGAGAGAGCTTTAACCGTCGCCAAGATTCCTACGTGGGAGGAAAAGGCGGTGGTGGCTACGGCGGTGGAGCTGGAGGCACTTTTGGCAATAATGCTTCAACAAGAGGCGGTGACGGCACGGTCGTTATCCGGTATTGGGCGTATGAGGAATAATTAAAAATGTAATGATATGATTTATTTAGTACTTATTTCAATGTTGATTATTGCCTCCTACACGGCGGCAGTGTGTATTAAACAAAAGGGTGTTCTGGCTTCGATCTCGGCAACCTTTTACAGGCTGGAGCATAAGAACTGGTTCATGGCGACCACGTGGCTTACCGCCGGATTGTTGATGCCGGCTATCTTGGAGGTATCTAGGCCGGACACCGAGTTCCTGGCGTTCCTCGCCTGCGCCGGCATGTTCCTTGTCGGTGCCGCCCCCAACTTCAAGGAGGATTTCGAGGGGGATATCCACGAGTTAGGGGCCATATGCTGTATTGTGGGCTCACAATTATGGGTGATGTTCAACTGCCCTTGGTGCCTGCTGGTATGGGTGGCCTACGTGGTCTATACTATCGTGATGATGACTCGGCACGTGTCAGATAGCGTTATCGCGGATTTCTACAGGACGAAGCCTATGTTCTGGGTGGAGATCGCCGCTTTGCTGGCTACCTATATGAGTGTGTTTATCTTGATTTAATCGCTGTTTAAACGATGGTTATTTACAATCAGGCAGGAGACGTTTTACTTGACATCCCGGTGGACGATGACAGCTATCGTTACCGGGCGATAGCGCAAGCGAAGAAGATCGAACTTCATTACTCGCTTCCGGGACACGTGGAAGTCCCAACGGGCTCTTATATAGAGTTCCAAGGTGAGCGGTACACATTGTGGTACCCCGAGAATTTCGAGAAAAAAGGGACACGGATCTTCGATTATACTGTCACCTTCGGCGGCAACGAGGAGATCCTGAAGAAGTACAAATACAAGTTGCTCTCCGATAAGCCCTACAAGCTAAAGTTCGTCATGACGGCCACTCCGAGGATGTTCGTGGAGTTGTTGGTTGACAATCTCAATCTCTATGACTCCGGCTGGACGGTCGGCACGGTGATCGAGGCCCCGGAGAAACTGTTGTCGTTCAACCATGAGAAATGCTGGGCTGTATTGGGGCGTTTGGCCGAGGAGTTCGACACGGAGTTCGAGATCGTGGGCAAAACTATCAACCTCCGCAAGGTGGAGTATTACAAGGACGCTCCTCTAAAGCTATCCTATGGCAAGGGAAACGGTTTCCTTCCGGGTGTCGGTCGTGCTAACCAAGGCGACAACCTCCCCGTGGAGATATTGTACGTGCAAGGCGGCGAGCGGAATATCGATTACTCGGCCTATGGCAGCCAGACATTGTTGTTACCCAAGTCACAGGAGCTGGAGTACCAAGGCCGACGGTACAAGACCGATCCGGATGGGATGTATGTCACTCGTGCGGACAGGCCCCTTTCCTCTTATAATGAGGACAGCTACGACGCCAGCGATATATATCCATCCCGGGTCGGTACGGTGAGCAAGACCGACACGGAGCCGGGCGAGGACACGGACGGGAACGATGTCACGTTCTACAACTTCTATGACTCATCGGTTCCCGCCAACCTCAATTTCGAGGATTGCCTGATCGCCGGCCAGACCATGACCGTGATCTTCCAGACAGGCCGTCTTGCGGGCCGTGAGTTCGACGTGAAGTACGTGCATGACGGTCGTAAATTCGAGATCGTCTCGTCCGAGCAGGATGGCATGACGCTGCCGAACGCCTCCCTGTATCCGGAGGTCGGCGACAAGTACGCCGTTTTCAACATATCCCTTCCCGCCGCCTACGTATGCGACAACGCCACCAAGACCGGGGCGAGCTGGGACATGTTCCGGGAGGCGGTACGCTACCTGTACGAGCGTGAGGAGCGGCAATTCGCGTTCAGCGGAGAACTGGACGGCATATGGGCCAAGAGGAATTGGTTGGCGATCGGCGCCAAGCTGGTACCCGGCGGTTATGTCGATTTCAGCGATCCCCAGTTCCAGCCGGACGGTATCCTGATCCGGATCACCGGGGTGAGGGATTACATCAATAGGCCCCACAGTCCGGAGCTTGAGCTATCCAACACACCAGTAGGCGGTTTCCTGTCCGATGAGCTGGGAAAGCTGGAGAGCGAGGAGGTGGCGAACGAGACACGGCACAAGCAGGCCGTATCGTTCACCCTTCGCCGTTGGCGTGACGCGGTGGAGATGCAGGGGATGCTTGAACGGGCCTTCAAGGATTACGGCAAGGGGCAGGCGATGTCATGGCTTCGCACCATGTCGGTATTGGTGGGGCATGAGTCGTTGCAGTTCCGTTTCGTCAACCGTATTCCCACGGCGGACGGGCAGGCGGTCACCGAGGTGGATCATTCCTTTACCTACGACGCGGCGAGGAAAGTGCTTTCAACCCCCTCCGGGATCTTGCAGCACATGACGTTGGGTATAGACTCTCTCGCCCCCTCCCACAAGGTGACCGAGTATAAGTACTGGAACATGGCGGCCTATACGTCTCCCTATCTGGGGGATGACACGGAGGCCATGTACCTGTACGCCCGCTGCGCCAAGTCGGGATCGGCGGGCACGTTCTTGTTGAGCAAGGAGCCGATGGACTTGGACGACGGCTCGTATTACAACCTCCTTTGCGGAGCCTTGAGTACAGAGGTGGACGGCCAGCGTAGTTTCTCCACGCTTTACGGCTTCAGCGAGATAGGCCCGGGATGGATGCGGCTGAACAAGATCATTAACATGGACGGTACGCAGTATTGGGACATGCTCTCCAAGGCGTTCCGGATCGGTGATGACAACGCTTTCCTCTCATACGACCAGCGAGACGGTCTCGTGTTGAAAGGCAGTATCTACCAATCGCCCTCCGGCGAGATCGACTATCCGGAGGTGGATCGGGGCGCTTACTCCGATAAGTCCGTCTATTACCCCGGCGACAAGGTATCTTACGATGGTAACGTGTATAAGTGTATATCCCAAACCACGCCCGGAATAACCCCCGATGACACGAGGCACTGGAAAAAACTCGTGGCGAAAGGCTCGAACAGTTTCAAGAGCACGGTGTTCATCCGCACGAACGCCACGCCCGCCGTCCCCGTTGGCGGCTCGTACGCCTCCCCATTGCCGACCACGGCGGGATGGAGCGACGGGATACCGTCCGGCGAGGCGATACTGTGGGCCTCCACCCGGATCTTCTCGTCGGACGGGAAGGATCCACAGCAAGCGGCGTGGACGACCCCGAGGCAAATGACGGACACGGCCGATTTCGACGTGGAGTTCTCATCCGTAGCGAACCCGTCGGCCCCAAACGGTCATCCTAATACCAATACCCAGTGGAGCGACACCCAAAGTACGGACACGATCTGGATGGCCACCAGCACCAAGAGAAACGGGGTATGGAGCGCATGGAGCGTATCCAAGATCAAGGGGGAGGAAGGCAAACCGGGAAAGGACGGGATAGACGGCACGGATGGCGAGGACGGGAAAGACGGCGATCCCGGTCCCCGTGGCGATCGTGGCCCCCGCTGCACCTACCGTGGCGATTACGACTCAAGCACTACCTATAACGCCAGCTCCAAGATTACCGATATCGTATCGATCAAGAATAGCGATGGCACCCGCACGTATTATGTGGCGAAGGTGGATGATAACGAGCCTACCTTCAAGGGGAAACATCCGACCAATACCGCCTATTGGGACACCTTCGGGGCGAATTTCTCCAGCGTGGCGACCGATTTGCTGATGGCACGGAAGATAGCTGCCTCGGAGATTGACGTGAAGGAGATCTTCGCGAACTTGGCAAGGATCGGAAACTTCACCATCACGAACGGGTCACTGATCGTGGATACGTCCGTCTCGGATCGTACCCAGATAACGTTCCCGAGAATGCTGACCATCGGGAAGACCACGCAGTTCGCCGGCCAGTTCGGAGACCGTAGCTCATGGGGAGGTGTCTTCTTTGAGGGATTCGGCCCCTATTTTTATGACATGGGGGTAGAGAAAGTGTTGTACAGGGAGGGCACGGGGGTCGTATTTAACGCCCCGGGCGGGAGATACCCGTTCTTGGGGGTACGGATCGATAACGGCAACGGTATCTATGGCTGGAACAGTCCCGGGAATATAGCCAACCTGTACATCAACAAGGACGCCGCAAGCACGGCCCATGTGTATATCACCAATTACCAAGGCTTGACCTCCTCGGACATCCGCCTGAAGAGCGTCTTCTTCGATATCCCGGACGTGCTGGATAAGCTGGAGGGTATATCCGCCTTCTACTACACGATGAAGGAGGACGAGGACAAGATCCTTCGCATCGGCGTGTCGGCGCAAGCCGTCCGAGAGGTTCTTCCGGAGGCGGTACAACTCATAACACCGGATAACGGGGATTCCTATTACGGCGTGGATTATATCCAGATGTTGACCGCATTTGGGATCAACGGGATCAAGGAGCTTTACGCCAAGGTCAAGGCACTTGAGAAGAGGGTGGAAGAGTTGGAGAACAGATAGAAAATATTATAAGCCTTTATCGGGGGCGGGCAAATGAAAGCCCCCGTATATATTAAAAGAAAACGAGATGAAAGGATTTGAGGAAGTTTTTATCGTTGCGTGGATAGTCTTCGGGCTGTACATGCTGGTGTTCATGGTCGTAGGCGCTGATCTGTGGAGCGGCGTGAGGAAGGCAAAGCGAAGGGGTGAGGTGAGATCGAGCTACGGTTTCAAGCGGACGGTTGACAAGTTGGCGAGGTATTACAACCTGCTCATAGCGTTGACTGTAGTTGACTGCATGCAGATGGGAGGTGTTTGGTACCTTGATGGCTACTACGGCTATCATATCCCGATCTTCCCTGTCATAACATTGATCGGCGCGATAGGGCTGGGCTGTATCGAGGTAAAAAGCATCTTCGAGAAAGCCGAGGACAAGGTAAGAAGCGATTACCAGCAAGTGTTGATGCTGGCCGGAGAGATCGCCAAGCACCGGACTGATCCGGAGGAGATAGCGAAAGCGGTTGTTGATTATATAAATAAGGGGAGTGGAAAATGAGAAATAATAGTCTGCCCAGAGGGTTGAGAAACAACAACCCCGGGAACATCAGGAGGAACAGCGATGTCTTCCAAGGCGAGAAGACAAGCTATGATCGAGAGTTCAAGCAATTTAAATCGATGGCATACGGGTATAGGGCGATCTTCAAGATCCTGTCTAACTATTACCGGAACTATAAGCTGGATACGATCCGTAAGATGATAGGAAGATGGGCTCCGGAAAACGAGAATGATACGGAGGCCTACATTAAGGCCGTGTCCGATTACGCCGGTATCCCTGCCGATGATCCGATCAATGTAAATGATCGTGAGCAAATGATCCGGATTGTGGCCGGGATGAGCAAGGTGGAGAATGGGAGAGAGGCTGATATGTCGGATGTGATAACGGGGTGGAGCTTGTTATGATATCCGATGAATTAGGGTTTTAACAATGGGTTCTTTGACAGGATGGGATAGCCAATAACAAATAATTTTTACATTTGTGATGTGAAAGTTATATGTTATGGAAGAAAATAAAAACTTAGGTGAAATAGTCATCTTTAATACAGATAGTGGTGATGTGAAAGTGCAAATAGATGCCATTAACGAAACTATTTGGATGACTCAAAAAGGAATGTCCGAATTGTTTGATGTTAGTGTATCGACAATAAGCAGGCATATTAAAAATATCTTTGAAGATGGTGAGCTTGAAGAAAAAGTGGTTGTTGCAAAAAATGCAATAACCACTGAGCATGGAGCTATTGACGGGAAAACTCAAACGAAGGAAGTGACGTTCTACAATCTTGATATGGTCATAGCCGTCGGTTACAGAGTTAACAGTAAACGTGCGACCCAGTTTCGTATTTGGGCTACAAAAACACTTCGTGAATATTTGGTAAAAGGTTATGTTCTTGATGATAATAGATTCATAAAAGGCCAGTCGTTGACTTATTTCAAGGAACTGTTAGATCGAATTCGGTCGATACGTATATCCGAAAGAGTGTTTTACCAGCAAATCAAGGATATCTATATGTTAAGTATAGACTACGATAAAAATGACCAGACAACACTTGATTTCTTTGCGTCCGTACAAAACAAGCTTCTTTGGGCGGTAAGTGGAAAAACAGCAGCGGAATTGATTTATTATAGGGCGAACGCAAAGTTACCGATGATGGGACTTACCTCTACGGAGAAAGAAGGTATTGTTAAGTCTTCAGATATTAATATCGGTAAGAACTACTTAACGAAAGATGAGCTTGACAACTTGAAATTAATAGTCGAGCAATACCTATCTTTCGCAGAGGCCCAAGCTATCAACCATATACCGATGAGGATGAAAGATTGGGAAGACAACCTTAATATTATCTTAACGATGAACCGTAAGAGCATCTTGACTGATTTAGGTAAAATATCAAAAGAACTGGCTAAGAAAAAGGCAAAGAACGAGTATGCTTTATATAAAGAGGCTCAAAAGGAGCAAGAATATTTGAATAGTATAAAAGAATTGGATAAGGATTTAAGGAGTCTAAGAAAAAAGAACCCTCCTAAATAGCATATAACTTTACATTTTATTGGAGAGTTTGGCGGCTATCCCATCATCATGGTTTAGTCGCCTTTTTCGTATCCGGGCGGTATCCAAATACGGGTACAATCAAATTTTTATAATAATGAAACCTAGATGCATTGTATTAATAATGGTAGGTATCCTCTCCCTGTTTGGGTGTCGAACCAAGATTCAACCTGTCGCTATCGAGAACCGTACCGACTCGATCTACATAGATAAGTTGGTACCTTACCCAATGCCAGCCGATAGCGCTTCCATACGTGCGTTGATGGAGTGTGATGAGCACGGCAAGGTTGTTCTCCGGTGGTTGGATATGGCGATCACGAAGAATGTTGAGCTTATGTTCGTCTTGGATAGCCTCGGTAACGTGATCGCCAACATGAGAGTTCCTAGGGATACGTTATATCTCCCTTCGAAAGAGGTATATGTCGATCGTAAGGTCGAGGTCCCGATCCCTGTGGAGAAGGAGTTGTCTCGATGGGAGAAAATAAAGATTGAGGCAGGAGGGTGGGCTATAGGCTTGTTATCCGGACTGGCCGTGATTGGTATCGGCTATGTAGTAAGATGGTTGTTACAAAAGAGAAGATCGTAGTTTGATATTGGTTTAGTGTTTTAGGTTTTCAGTCGTTCTGTCTGTAAAAATGGAGAGATTTTGTTAGGATTAAAATAATGATTACATTTGGGTATTAATATTAAACTATACTAATTATGGCAGAACAGATAAAATCTTCAAAGAGGTGTTATAATTGTGGTTGTGAGTTTACCGATGATAATAAGGAAACAGTAGAACATATACCAATGCAAGCGTTGTATGCTGGGTATTCTCCAGAATATAAAATTAATCGAATAACGGTTCCTGGATGTTATAAATGTAACCATGAATATGCAAAGATCGATCAAGAATTAAGAGATTTTATTGGTATAACAAATGATAATGATGAAGCACAATTAGAATTGACAGCTAAAGCTGTAAGGAACATTACTAGAGTAAAAGGTTTTTGGAAAAGACTAACACCTTTGGCTGGAGAATTGGGTGTGGAGTTTGACCTTGATATATTAGCTGAAATTCATAGAAAACATTTCAAAGGTCTTTTTTATAATAAGTATAAAATTCCACTATCTAATGATTATGAAATTCAGGTAATTGCAGATGGAGACGAAAAGGATTCTAAATTGGTAGAATGTGTAAATGCTTTTCATGATCAGTTAGATGATGAGAATGTTCCCTGGTCTGTATCTGGACATCAAGATATTTTTCAATATCGACTTGCTACTTTAAGATGTGATGGTGGTGATATTAAAGTTGTTGATGATATTCCAAATGGTTCAGGTTGGATCATTTGTGAAATGCTATATCATAAAGAACGCTATGCTATGTGTTTGGCTGCAAAAACAGAATTTTTACCACCTAAAAATGACATAAGAAAATAACTATAAAAGAGAGGGGGAAGAAGCCCCCAGCCGTTAAGTAAAATCTCTAACCTTCTTACTAACGCAAACATGCGAGCAAATCGTATGGCCGGGGCTGAAAACCCTCTTCCATGGTTTACTCGCATTTTGCTTTTTAGGGAAAGTTAGAGGTTGTTCTTTTTACAACAGTAACCTCCCATCCTTCTTATCCATCACCGCATTGAAAACACTTTTATAGGTCTCATACAACTCCTTCCGGCTTTCCGGCCCCGGCCAGTCGGCGAAAGACTCTCCAGCGAAGAATTTCCAAGCGAAGATCCGTTTGGCTTTTTCGGACAACTCTAACAGGTCGACCTAATTTATTTTAGACTATCCCATTTGAATAAGGATAACAACTTCCTGTTGGCCTCCCAAAGTACACTGTAATCCCGTTCGATATACACACGAGCCAACTTCAATGTGGAATCGGTATGGTTAAGCATCTCATCTACCCTTGCAATATCAATGCCCGCTTTATTAGCGGCTAACGTTGCCATTGTATGCCGGGCATAATAATAATTCAGATCCGGAACTCCTATTATTTCTCCTATCTCATCTAGTCCTTTATTTATTGATTTATTGAAATTCTCTGAACTTCTATACCGCTTATGAAAAATAAAGACTTTCTCTCCAGATGGGTCGGAGTATTTCTCAAACAGTTTTTTTATTTCCGGTTCAATCCGGACTTTCATTTCTGCCTTATCTTCACGCCTAGTACGTGTCTTAGTCCTTTGATAGGAAATAATTCCGTTTTCGACGGTAGGAGCATTATAGAAATCGGCACTATTCATGCCCATCATCGCAAATGATAGGATAAAAATGTCTTTCGCTAAATTGAAAACAGGCTGACCTCCATTGCGAGCATTTTGTTTATACGGAAGATCTATTATTTGCTGTACTTGGTCTATAGACAATGTTCGATGCTCACTTTGGGGAACTGGTGCGATTTTGTATTTTGAGAACGGGGAAAATGGGATGCGTATGATTCCTCTATCCTCGTCGTTATATTCATTTTTAGCGAGGTTGTGTAATGTTTTGATTTGTGATGTGTAAAGGGATATGACCCGTTTGCCTTTAGGCTTATCAGTTGGTTTTGATCCACCATCGCGGCATCCTTTAAAAGAAGGTTCATTTTTTAGGAACTTCTCAAACGCTCTCATAAAAGATGCTGTAATGAGGTTTATGTCGAGCTCTTCTTTTCCGATGAACCTGACAAGCGCATTTATGGCTATCCGATAGTTCTTTGCCGTACCTAGTCTTCCGTCCTGCTCGAGATCATCCGCTATTTTTCGTCCATAGGAAATGAAATTCAGGCTGAAATTCTCTTCCTCTGTAGTCAAGTACTCCACAATTCGATCAACCTCCCAGTGCTCTGCTTCAACACCTGCGGATGTCAATTTTTTCTTAAATCCTAATATCATCTCTTCCATTAGGTCGATTACGGCTTGATTCTTGATCTTGATTTTTTCTTTTCCGTTGTCTTTCTTTTTTATAATATCTGAAACTGACACATTGTGGCTGGTCTTGATGTATTTGGACTTGCCTTTCTGTGTTATACGGATTTTTACGTTATATGTACCATCCTCTTTCCGTTGATGCGGGAGTACTAAAAATTTGAATGTAGCCATAATCGTGCACTGTAAAACATTTGTAAAAAAAATAGTACACAAAAGTACGTCAAAAAGATATTTTATATGTACGTGTTTGGATTATTTAATTAGTAGGATAATATGATATGTGTGGTTAATTGCTTGATTATTAATAAAATGTTAGTGCTTTGACCTCGAGGAAAGGCAGTGCATTAGCTAATAATTGAACAATAACTTTTACTTTTCATAGGTTGTGTATATTCTGTCTTATGTACGCGAATGTATAAAAAAAGCGGAGACCGAAGGGCCTCCGCTTTATATTTTATTTTAAGAAATCAACTAGACTTGCCGGAAGATAGAATGTGTTATTTTTATCGACATAAACGACGACAGAGTTTAACCGTATCTCATCTTGGCCTTTCTTCCCGGACTTCACGATGTTGGAGAACGGGGTGATCGTTAGCTGTTTTTTCTTATCTTTCTTGTTCTTAACGATCAAGGTTGGAGAACCTTTCTCGTCGGCGGCAGGGACGATCTCGCAAGTGTAATCCTCGAATACGTCCGTGTGGCGTGCGAAGTTCTTGCTTGTAAGATCTTCCAAGTTTCCGTGTGTCAATCCGAACAAATTGCATAAGTACTCATTCAGCTCGATGTTCGTATTCATACCTAGGGGTAAGGTTCCTTGCGGATGGTAAGCGGCTAGGAATACTTCCTCGCCCGTATGGCCGCCGGTCGTGAAACCGAAGCAAGTGCGGGAAGTGATGATATGCGCCATCAATCCGGTTAACGAGCCACTGTACATGGAGGAATTATCTTCCGGTTTGCGTTGGTCTTCCGGTATCAAGCTATTCTTATAATCTTTGCAATTGTTCAATGCGTTCATCTCTTCCGGAGTCAGCTCGAAGCCGGCGTAGGTGCGGAATACGTTCTGCACTTCTGAGTTAGGAACGCTGTTTACCTTGTTGGCGAAACCCTCGGCGGTCAATTTATACAGGGAGAATTGGTGGAACAATTGATCTTTCGTCAATTTATCGTAACCTTTACAATCTCTTCTACCTAAGCTGATACCGCTGTTTCCGTGGTCGGGTACGATGACAACGGCAGTCTCGCCATTATTGCGTGCGAACTCCAATGCGGCACCGCAGGCACGATCGAATGCCAAGAAATCGGTAGCCATACCTACCGGGTCATTTCCATGAGCGGCCCAGTCTACCTTACTGCCTTCTACCATTAAGAAGAAGCCATTCGGGTTCTTGGATAATTTGTCGATCGCCTTACGAGTCATTTCCTCGATAGAAGGTTGCTCTTCCGGATTGCGGTCGATATCGTAAGCCATTTCCTTGTTGCCATATAAAGCCCACATCTTCTGATTATTATCGGCACGCATACCTTTCAAGTCATTTTTATAAACATTGTATCCGTTCGCCAATAGATAATCTTCCATATCCTTTGTAAGGATAGAAACTCCACCACCGATAACGACATCGATATCATTATGAACCATCTGCGGAGCGATCCAGTCGTATTTACCACGGTTGTAGCTATGAGCGGAGCAGTCCGCCGGGGTAGCGTGCGGGAATTCGCAAGTGAAAACCAATCCCGTGGCTTTGCCCTGCAACATCTTTCCAGCCTCCAATACGGTGGTAAGCGGTTGGAAGGCACGGGCCGGGTCGGTCGGGTAGATATCGTTATCACCGTCGTTCTCCGGGTAAGTGGATACATAACCCGTACGGCTCGGCTGTCCGGTCATGTAGCATGATGTAGTAGGAGCGGAGTCGCCGATAGGGGCGTTAGAAGAATGCGTACGCACCGTTCCGCACAAATACGGGTCGATGTTCAATTTCGGTTTGCTGGGATCTTGGTACCATTGTAACCAACGGGCGATAGAGATAGTCGCCAATGAGGTTCCGTCCGGGATTAAGAGAATCACGTTCTTGACAGGCTTCACGTTCTCCTTTTCCACGGCATTGGCCGGCATAATGATAATAGCCAGCAAAAGTAGAAAAGCTAATGTTTTTTTCATGTGCTTTAATTTAATAATGTATAACAAATTCTTCTATTAAATCTTAATTTCCAAGTGGAATGATCTCCTCGTTGAACCGTGTCAACTTCTCCACGCCCGTCTCCGTTACAAGGAAACTGTTCTCGATACCCACGGCACCGACACCCGGGATCACGAATTTGGGCTCCAAGGCGAATACCATATTCGGCAAAAGCTCCTCTTTCGAGCGAGGGGTAAGCACGGGTAGCTCATTGATCTGTATACCGATGCCATGTCCCACGAATTTAGCCTGCTGCTCGGTTCCCATAAAGTTAGCCGAAAGACCTTCTTTCTTAGCGATATTCGCCGCTATATTATATAAATCCGAACAAGCGGTTCCCGGTCGGGTAGCGTTTTCCACCTCCTGCTGTATCGTAAGGGCCACTTGATGCGCCCGATAAGCTTCCTCCGTCAGGCGGCCTACGGAGAAGACACGGGTCATGTCCGTCATATAAGCCGTATAATTGCCGGCCATATCCACCATGATAGCGGTACCTTCTTTTAATAAAGTACCGTTAGCGCCCAGCGGACAAGAAGCGTCTATGCCGCCTCCACCCAAAGCGAAATCAAAAGGGGATGGGGTCTCGGCGTTTTCCCCGGCGAGAATACTGCCCATATAGATATCCATATTGGCTCCGAAAGCACGGAAAAGACCGATCGAGCCGTTCTTGCGCATACGTTTCTCGATCTCGTACTGAAACTCCAAGTCTGTCATACCGGGACGGAAACATTCCGGGATCTCGCTATAAGTAGCCTCATGCTTGCGGGCGGCGATACGGAATTGCCCGATCTCCCAAGGGGTTTTTACCCGGCGAAGGTTTCGCATGAAAGCGGTGGCGTTACCGGCCTCCTCCGGTTGGAATACCTTTTGTAAACGGATATATTCATTATAAGTTAACTCATCTGCCTCTAATAAGAGTCTTTTCGGCATCTTAATTCCTCGTTCCGCAAATAAGGTTGGGATGTCTTCCGGCTTACGGATGTATTCCACTTGATGTCCTGAAAGCCCGTTCGGTCTCTTGATCAAGAACCACGGCTCACCGTCTACCGGTAAATAAAAATAACCACTATAGATTTGTCCTGTCGTATAATAAAGATTTACATCTACGGTAAGCAAACAGGCATCCATACCCATTTTTGCCATACCATCTCTCATCCGATCCCATTTTATCTTTAGGTCGTTCTTCAATTCTTCTGAAATCATCTTCCTTTGTATTACTTTTATTTTGTACCGGGCATCAAAGGTAACAAGAATTTACGAGATTTAAGTGGATTTGAGGTGAATAAAGTATTACAAACGCATATATGCGAATATACGGTTGAATAGGGAAATCTTCTTATGAATAAAGATAATCGTATCTGTATCTATTCCTTGATTCTCGTCGTGAATCCTATAAACCACGGCGTGGTCTTTACAGATCATGGCGTGGTTTACAAAGACCACGCCGTGGTTTGTAGAATAGAAGTAGATCCGATATAGAATATATAAGTATTCAGCTGATTATTCTTGCGGAACAAATAGGGTATTCGATACTATTGGACCGGGATCTTGATAACCACCTTCCGGATATTCCCTTGGCCGATACCCGGGGCGTGCCCGTCTTCCGGGAAATAAATGGCGAATTGTCCGGGATAGATTTTCGTATAGGCGGTAGGTTTGTCGATATAAAAGGCGATATCTTGCTCCTCGTTGTATGAGACGGATTCCTCTTGCAATTGATCTCCGGGCTTCCATCCGATTTTCTCTACGCCCAATAAGGGGAATTGGATATCGATAAATTTCTTGTGGGTCTCGATGGCCGCTTCCGACTTCTCCTTTCCGAAGAGGCTGGCGATGCTAACCGTGAAACCAGCGTCCGCTATATCGTATTTACCATCTTCCATTTTTGAAAAATCAGTAGACTTAACATAGTCAAAAGCCTGCTTGAACAGCGGATGGATACATTCGATCCGCTTAGAGTTCTCAAGTGAGTCTAGAATCATATTGTTATTAAGTTTTAGTAATTGGTTTGAAAATCCTTACAAATGTCGGGTATTTCCCTGTTAAATAATAGTCATATTTCTCAAATAAATCTATTAAGTTCCTAGGTTTCTTAACGTACGTAAATACTGTTTCGTAAAGTTTGCAATCTGGTTGCAATCATATTTATCGTATCTTTGTTATTCATTTATATATAACTAAACAGGTGATACGATCTATGAAAGATTTGGAGACAATTATATTACCGGTTCTCGAGATGAGTTGCGCTGTATGTGCCAATAACGTAGAGAATACGGTGAAGGGACTTCCCGGCGTGGAAGAGGCATCGGTGAATTTCGCGGCGAATACGCTTTCCGTCAAATACCATCCATCCTTGATTACTCCTCAGAAAATGAGAGAGGCCGTGCAGGAGGCCGGATACGATTTGGTCGTGGAGGTAGAGGATCCGACGGCGGTACAGGAAGAGATGGCACGAGAGCATTACCGGAAGCTACGCCGGAATACGATCGGGGCGTGGGTACTTTCCATTCCGCTGGCCCTGCTGGGAATGGTGTTTATGCATACGCCCGGCGGTAACTGGATCATGATGGCGCTGGCCTTGGTGATTATGATCGTGTTCGGGCGGTCGTTCTACGTGAACGGCGTGCGCCATGCGTTGCACGGTAGCGCCAATATGGATACATTGGTGGCGTTGAGTACCTCGATCGCTTTCCTGTTCAGTTTCTTCAATACCGTATATCCGCAGTTCTGGTATGAGAAAGGATTGGAGCCGCATGTTTATTATGAGGCATCCGGCGTGATCATAGCGTTCGTCCTGTTGGGCAAACTTCTGGAGGAGCGGGCGAAGAACAGCACTTCTTCCGCTATCAAGAGCTTGATGGGATTACAGCCTAAAACCGCCCGTCGTGTGCAAAATGGTCAAGAGGAAGAGGTCTCTATCTCGTTCTTGCGGGTGGGAGATCTTGTCAGTGTCCGTCCCGGTGAGAAGATCCCGGTGGACGGCACGGTGTCTCAAGGTTCATCTTCCGTGGATGAGAGCATGTTGAGTGGCGAGCCGATCCCTGTCGTGAAATCACAAGGCGACCGGGTCTTGGCCGGGACGATCAACCAAAAGGGCGCTTTCTTGATGGAGGCGACCGGGGTGGGGAGCGCTACCGTATTATCACAAATCGTACAGATGGTACAAGCCGCTCAAGGAAGTAAGGCGCCCGTGCAGCGTATCGTTGATAAAATAAGTGGTATATTTGTACCGATCGTTGTCGGATTGGCGATACTTACTTTTATCGTCTGGCTGGTAGTAGGAGGAAGCGGGTACTTCTCGTACGCTCTCTTATCGGCGGTATCGGTATTGGTGATCGCTTGCCCTTGCGCGTTGGGACTTGCTACGCCAACTGCCTTGATGGTCGGGATGGGTAAAGGCGCCGAGCATCATATATTGATCAAAGACGCTTTTGCCTTGGAAAACCTTTGTAAGGTGGATACCGTCGTGCTGGATAAGACCGGGACCTTGACCGAGGGCGTACCCGAGGTGACTGACTCTTTCTGGGTATCGGAGGCAAGCCGGGATATGCTGGATATCCTTTATACCGCCGAGATGAAGTCTGAGCATCCTTTGGCGTCCGCTATCCTCTCATGGTTGAAAGGAACGGAGGCTGCGGAGATCGACGCTGATAGTTTCGAGAGCGTAACGGGGCGTGGTATCCAAATGCAGGTACATGGCGTGACGTATTGGGTAGGAAGCAAAGGCTTTTTGGAAACCTTCAAGGCGATGGTTCCGCCCGAGGCTGGGCGGGAAATCATCCGGTGGGAAGAGGATGGCAAGAGTATCGTTTATTACGGTTGGGAATCGGAATTGCTTGCGGTCATGGCTATTTCGGATCGGTTGAAACCTACGTCGGGAGAGGCGGTAGAGGCCTTGAAAGAAATGGGTATCGAGGTTCATTTATTGACCGGCGATGGGAAACGGACCGCCGAGACCGTTGCGGCCATGCTGGATATCCGTCATTATAAGGCGGATGTCTTGCCGAGCGATAAGGAGGAGTATATCCGTTCCTTGCAAGCCGCCGGAAGGAAAGTGGCTATGGTTGGGGATGGTATCAACGACTCGCAAGCCTTGGCCCGTGCGGATGTGAGCATTGCGATGGGTAAGGGAACGGATATCGCCATGGATGTGGCGATGGTCACGTTGATTACCTCGGATTTGATGTTATTGCCGGATGCGATCCGCTTGTCGAAACGTACGGTTCGCTCGATCCACCAGAATTTATTCTGGGCATTTATCTATAATTTGATCGGAATCCCATTGGCGGCGGGGGTCTTATTCCCGGTGAACGGATTGTTACTGAACCCGATGTTGGCGAGTGCTGCGATGGCTTTCAGTTCCGTGTCGGTGGTATTAAATAGCTTACGGTTGAAATGGAGTAAACTTTAAATAATAAGTAGAGATATGGCAACATTAAAATTTAAGACAAACGCTAAATGTGGCGGATGCGTGGCGGCTATCGGCGCTAAATTGAATAAATTAGTAAAAGAGGACGCATGGTCGATCGACTTGAAATCCCCGGATAAAACATTGACTATAACAACCGATCTTCCGGCGGAGACAATTCTTTCCGCCGTATCGGAGGCCGGTTTCAAGGCTAGCGCCTTGTAGTCGTAGCGATCGGATGGATGAGAAAACAAAGACAGACTCATGGTGAGGAAGTAGCGAATGTGCTTACGCATGGTGCGGGCATGTTGTTCGGCTTAACGGCGATTGTCGTCTTGATGATCGCCGGGATTCGTACAGGTGATCCGTGGGTGATCGGTAGTTTCGCCGTTTATGCGTTGTGCATGACTTCCTCGTATGTGACCTCTACCTTTTACCACGCCGCTTCCGATCCCAAGCGGAAATGCCAGTTGCGCCGTTGGGATCATAGCGCTATTTATTTGCATATCGCGGGTACTTATACGCCATTTACCTTGGTGGCTCTCCGCGACGAGGGTTTCTGGGGCTGGGGATTATTTATTACGGTTTGGCTGGCAGCGGTTATCGGCGTATGGTTTAGCTTCCGTCGGATGAAGAAAAAGGATAATCTGAAAACGGTTTGTTATCTGCTGATGAGCTGGGTGGTGATTATCGCTTTCAAACCATTGATCGATGTTTTCCAGCGTACGGATTCGATGTATGTCTTATATTGGTTGATCGGAGGAGGCTTGTTCTATTCCTTAGGAACGATTTTTTTCTTTCTGGATAAATATAAATATATGCATTCCGCATGGCATTTATTCGTTCTCGGGGGAACGGTTTGCCATTTTATAGCGATCTATAATTTGGTGTAAGGAAAAATAAAGAAGCCGGAACTGTGTTTAGCGGTTCCGGCTTCTTTTATTCTTGTTCTTCTGGATGTTGTTTCTTGTATTTATAATCCGCTAAAATCAACCCCATTGAAAAGCAAGGAAGGGATTCGCCAGCTGGAGGATAGGCGGGGGTCGTTTCCGACTTCCGCTAGGTTACTCCATAGGGAGAGCATATTACCCGTGGCGTTCATCTCGGAGATCGGTTGGGATAGCTTGCCTCTCTCGATCAAGAAACCTTCCACACCATACGAGAAATCGCCGGTCGTGCTATTGCAGTTTCCACCGTTGAAGCCGGTCACCAATATACCTTTGTCGATAGAGGCGATCAATCCGTCCAGATCCTTATCACCATTCCGCATGGTAAGAATCGAGGGAGAGCCGATCGTTTGTTCCATGCCCATCTTGTTGGCGGAATACGTATCGATATAATACGTTTTCAATATACCCTGCTCGAATACCGGAAGACGTTTCGTGGCAACACCCTCGCTATCGAAATAACGTGCGCCGGAAGCCTTTACCAAATGAGGCTCATCTATCAAGGTCATCTTGTCGCTCGCTACCTTTTGGTCGATCTTATCCAACAAGAAAGAGTTCTTTTGCTGGATGGAGGAACCGTAAATGGCTCCGATTACTGGAGAAAGCAGACGACTGGAGTTCATGTTATCCACGATCATGGTATATTTACCGGACGCCACTTTCCGCTGTCCCAGTTTTCGAAGCACCCGTTCCAGCGCTTTCGTACCGATACCGGTCTTCACCAGCTCGTCATAATACAAGGAAGAGTCGTACCAATAGGACTCGGGACGGGCGTCGCCCTCCCCACGGATGCTGACACTCCCCACCAAACCATAAGAGGAACCGGAAGCCTCGCCTTCGAAACCGTTGCTGGCTACCATGTACTTAAAGTCCTTCTCGTCGCTGTAGGAAGCGTTGGCGGAGATGATCCGGTCGTCCTTGCCCATGATTTCCTCACAGACGCTCATGGCCAACGCTACCTTGTCGTCCGGTTGCACGGAGTCGAAATTCGGGTCGACCAATCGCAAGTCCGCCGCCCCACCTTTATAATACAAGGAAGCGTCCGGCAGCGTGCGAGCCTTGTCCTCGGCGAGGAAACGAGTGGCGGCGATACCATCCTTGATGAACTTCTCCAGCTCTTTCTTATCCAAGCGATTGGTAGAGTAGGAGCCGTAACGGCCGTCCACGAACAAATGAACCACCATGCTGTTCTCGGATGCCTGTTGCAGACGGTCTATTTTCATATCCCGTATCTCAAACGAACTGCTGGAACCATTGTAAAGCGTGACACGTGAAGATTGGCAACCATTCTTCAAGGCATATTCCATGGCCCATTGAGCCAATTTCTTATTTTCGTTTGTTATCATATTAGTTTTCTCCTCCTACTGTAAGTTTGCTGACTAAGGCCGACGGCATACCGCAGGTTACCGGGCAAGACTGTCCATCCTTACCGCAGGTCCATGTGCCGTTATCCATTTTATAATTATTACCCACCATCGTGATATCCGCCAACGCTTTCGGGCCGTTACCGATGATATTGATATCCTTGATAGGTTGGGTAAGCTTGCCGTTCTCGATCAAGTAACCATCCTTCACGAAGAAGGTAAAATCGCCCGCGCCGATCTGTACCTGCCCGTTCGTGAAGTTGGCGGCATAGATACCTTTCTTTACGGTAGAGATGATCTCCTCTTCCGTCACGTTGCCCGCTTCCATATAAGTGGCACGCATACGGGGGATAGGCATCTGACGGAAAGACTCCCGGCGGCCATTGCCCGTAGAGGGGATGCCGTAATGTTTCGCGCTGATACGATCGTGCAGATAACTGGTCAAGACTCCCTCCCGTACGATATAGGTTTTTTGTCCGTCCACACCCTCGTCATCGATATTGACTGAGCCCCGGTTGAAAGGAATCGTGCCGTCGTCCACCACGTTGATATGCTCGTTGCAAACTTTCTTGTTCAGTTGATCAGAGAAAATAGAGGTGTTCTTACGGTTGAAATCTGCCTCGAAAGCATGGCCGATCGCCTCGTGCAATAAGATGCCAGAGCCACCGGCACCCATGACAACGGGCATTTCCCCGCCTTTAGGCTTGATCGCCTGAAATAAGATAGAGGTCTTATCCACCGCCTCTTGGGCAAGCTCGTCGATCAGGTCGTCCGTTAGGAATTCCGCTCCCATGCGGAAAGCCCGTGCGGCGTACGAGTTCTCGATCTTCCCGTTATCCTCCATAATACAGACGGCACTCAAAGCACTCATCGGGCGATAATCGTAATAAATCTGCCCTTCCGAGTTACAGAATAAGATATGAGAGGTCGTGTCTCCCAAAGAGGCCATCACCTTGGTGACCCGCTTGTCCTTGGCGAAGATCTGATCGTTCAGTTTCTGCAAGAAAGGCATCTTGTCATTAATGGCTATCTCGTCCCAAGGTGTTTGTACGCTATAGAAATTGTTCGTATGCTTTTCTTCCGTTAAGTTGATAGGAGCGGTATTCGCTGATCCGGTGGCGATACGCGCGGCCGTACGAGCCGCCTTTAGCATCTCGTCCAAGCTGACGTTCTCCACGTAGGCATATCCCGTTTGGTCGCCGGACAAAACACGTACGCCCATCCCAAAATCGATGTTAGATGAGGCACGGTTTACGGCACCATCCTGCAACCCTACGTTGTTCCTGTATGAATGCTCAAAAAACAAATCGGCATAATCCCCGCCTTTCTCCAAGGCTGCCGCCAATACTTTCCTCAAATCCCCCTCACTCACCTTGAAATAATTCATGGCGAATGAAATACCGGCTGCTTTATCACTCTCACTACCGGTGCAACTTCCTAGTAGGGAAGGAGCCGCTAATGTTCCAAGCATAACCATACTTCCTGTTTTAATGAAATCACGTCTGTTAATATTCATGTTGTTGTTGTTTAGCCCAATCCATCACGTTTGCGGGTGGACGTTGATTCAATAACTCTTTTTTCATAAAATCCATGTAAGGAGCTACGTGCTTGAAGAATTTCTTGTATCCCTTACATAGATAATTTAGTCCCGGCTCTCCATTCGGCGTATGGAGGAACCGGTTTTTCGGGCATTCCCCATGGCAAGCGAAAAGATATTCGCATTCCTTGCATTGCGTAGGGAGCTTATCTTCTTTATCCGTTCCAAACTTTTGTTGTACCGGACTGTACATCATCTCCGTTAATGTCTTTGTTTGGATATTCCCGAGTTTGTATTCCGGGAATACGAAATGGTCGCAAGCATATACGTCGCCATTGAACTCCATTACCCCGGCGTGACCGCAATGGCGGGCCAAGGAACAGACCCCGGGTTGCTCGCCTACCCAGTTCGCCAAGGTGGAATCGAATAATTGGATGTAGAACTTGCCGACATCCTCTTTCAGCCACTCGTCGAACAAGGCGCAAAGGAAATCCCCCCATTTCTCGCTATCTACCGAGAACGGAGCTAGCTCGATCGCAGCGTCTTGTTCCTCGGGAGAAGATAGCTTGGTACCTTCCTTGTGCCGGCCGATACGCTCCACGATCGGGGCGAATTGGATGAAACGGCAATCCAGTTCCTTGAAGAAATTATAGAATTCCAGCGGATAATCCACGTTATAATCATTCACGACGGCCATGGCGTTATATTCTACCCCATGTTTTTTCAGCAACTCGATTCCCTTCATCACCTTATAGAAAGAGGGGAGTCCCTGCCGGTTCCTACGGTATTCGTCGTGGAACTCTTGCGGGCCATCGATAGATACACCCACCAAGAAATTATTTTCCTTGAAAAATTGGCACCACTCATCATTCAATAGGGTACCATTGGTTTGGATACAGTTGTCTATTTGCCGTCCTCCCGCATATTTACGCTGCAACTCCAAGGCTTTTTTATAGAAGCTGATAGGTCGCATCAGCGTCTCGCCTCCATGCCATGTAAACAAGACTTCTTGCATGGTTTGGCATTCCATGTATTCCTTGATGAACTTCTCGAGTATCTGATCCGTCATGATGTGATTCTTCACGTCTGGATAGAACTTACTTTTCTCAAGGTAATAACAATACTCGCATGCCAAATTACAAACAGAACCAACCGGTTTCAACATGATGTAGACCGGCTTGGCGAAAGGGGAAATATAGGAACTATTCATGGTATACTATTAGATATTACATTTCTATTTCAACTCGAACTCGCTAAGCACGATTTTTTGTTTTAGCTCGCTGAACGTTTGATCTGACTTAGTCAGTGTACGGAAGGTATATTTATCCCCGTATGTGGAAAGTACCTTTTCCATCTCATTTTCTCCGATCAGGAAATAACCTTTGGCGGGTGTTTCTTTATCGAAGTCATGGAAGATATTTCCCATATAGAAGTTTAACCCGTACAGATTCCGATAAATCCGAAGGTTATTTACGACATATACATTCTTTTTATTCAATGGATATTCTTTCAGGATACGTTCAGCGAAAACACGGCAAGAATCCCCTTCACGAATACCTCTCATAATGACACCGTCAATTAATAAATTAACCGAGAATGTCAAGGCTATCGTAGCGTAGAGGATCTTGATATTTATTTTCTTGAACATCTGGTAATAGACCGTTCCTAATATCAATAGATTTATGAAGATAATACAGATCGTAAGCGTACTGGGGTGAACTAATACTTTTGATACCATTTGTACCATGTCCAAGGTCGATGCGTTTTGTGTATATTGACCGACGATACCAACAGGATCAATAATACTGAATACCGTAAGCAAGATCGCTATCATGACGACACTTACTACGGAAGCTAAAAAGGCAGCGAATACCCGAGTTACTTTCGTACGGTATTCTGTAATATATAAGGCATACTGAGCCAAGAACAAGGCAATGAACGGATAAGCCGGCATTAAATATACGCTTCGTTTACTGGAAGGGATCGAATAGAAGAAAAGGATGCCGACTAAAGCAACCAAACTAAATAAACGAACTTTTTCCATGGAGCGGATACGTTTCCACGTATTCTTTAAGATCTCTTTAATAGGTTGCTCAGGCTTGCTAAGTTTCAGCCCGAATAAAGAGAAGAAAAAGAAAATAGTCCAAGGTATAAAGCCTGCCGCCAACGTCATGAAATTGTACCAAACACCATTCTCATGCCCCAGATCATAGGAAATTTCAGGAGTGTTTAGGTGTAAGAAACGAGCGAAATTCTCCGCTAATACGACATTAAGGAACTCATCTCCACCTTGCTTCCATGCAGCGGTATACCACAACATCGGTAGGAATAAAGAGGAAATTCCCGCATATAATAAAGTCTTGAATATGGTGAGATAACTGTATTGACCTAACATTAATAGATAAATGCCGAATACGAATAGGGGCAATACTACGCCTACCGGTCCTTTGGTCAGAACGGCGCATCCTAATAATAAAGGTATGAATATGGGAAGTCCTTTCAGCTCTAATTTATCTTCCCATCGATATAGCTGGAAAAGCCCTATGACGATGAAAGTAGTGAGCAACATATCCACCCGGGTCGTCATGGCCGCCCGATGTATCTCTACGCAGGTGACCAATAGGAGGGTCGCTATGAATGCCTCCTGAAACTTTACGATTCGTTTACCGAAAAAGACCAATACGAACCCGATCAAGGTAATAAAGGCTAAAGCCGATGGCAAGCGGGAGGTGAACTCGGAAACATATCCCTGTGGATAGGAGAAAGCAGCCATTAACCAATGCGCCATCGGTGGCTTAAAAGCGAACTCGTTCGCGTAAGATTGTGGCAAGACCCAATTACCTGTCTCAAGCATGGAGATCGCTACGGCCGCTTCCCGAGGTTCCCCTTTGGTGGAAAAGTCGCCGAGGCCAATCCAAGGTAACACAGATATAATACAGATTACTACCATCATGGTTACCGGCTTTTGCAAGTAAAGATATTGAAGTGTAGGTGTACGCATATGACAATTAATATATAGGGCTTTGGCCCATTAATGTTATAAAACAGTTTGCAAAAGAACAATTTTTTATGGACTTTCCCCGCATTTTTAGAAACTTTTTATGTGCCCAATGAATGTTTGATAGCCTTTCGTATCGCTTCCGCATCCTCCTTGTTTTCCTTTAATATGGAGAGAATCAGGTTTAAATAACTCTCTTTGTTACTGATACCGCAGATCGCGCATAGGCGGCTCTGTGGTAACATCCCTTTTTGATTATAAACACGGAGGATGCTTTTGTAGTTCTCCGTTTCTATATAAGACTCGAATTCTTCTTTTATGTTTTTGTATATTTCTTCCGCATGGATGTTCAGACGGATACTCTCTACATGTTCGGTTAATTGCTCCACCGTCGTTATCTTGCGATCAACGGTAGTCTCCAGTTTTTTACGGACTTGATGTTTGGCATGAAGGATTACTTGCGAGTCCAGTTCTTTTTGGAAAAGACGTACTACGTTTTCTTTCACTTGCTTGAAAACATCGTCCGGATCTTTCATCAACCGTTTGGCGACCGTCTTGATCACGTCCTCTATCATCAATAGGTTCTCCACTTCCGCTACGTCCGGTACATAAATATGTTGTTCCCGTAGATAGTTTATTTCTCCTTGCGTACGCCTGTCACGATCTACGATACCTTTGCTATCTAATGTATGGAAGTCTTTCAGTTGGCCGAACGCTTTGGTTGTCTCGATTACTTTTTGGCAACCACCCATCGGTTTCACCAAATAATCGGGGAATATGAAGGGGTAAAGCTTGCTGTCGATACTGTTCGTGTCGGTCCCTTCGATAAACAAGATCGGTTTCCGGCTGCCAAGTATTTCCATATATACTTCTTCCGGGAAACTTTCATTACTCTCGATCAACTCGTAATCCCATACGGAATGATCTGCGTCGTAAGAACGAATCCAGATCCGTTTGCTGTCGGAGCGGGAGGTGGCGAAATCAATGTCATGTGTGAGATAAACAAACGTACAGTCCGGGCGTATCGCCTCAATCTCGTCCCAAAGCTGGTTCTTTATGGAGTTGTGGAGAAGGGTTTCCGGCTCTTCGATCACGAGCAAGGCGTTCGGGCATGCGCATAATGCGGCCCCAATCAAGTAGAACACCAGTTTCTCGCTATCGCTCATGCGTCCGGCGGTGTAGGAATTTGAATCACGCCCCGTGGATACAAGCTCGATAAATCCCGACTTTCGTATCAGGCGATTATGCGGAAACATCTTTTCCCAGATCGCTTGTATAATATCTATCTTGGTGATCGGAGGATCTACTTCGTTATTAGTTTTGCTGGCTTCCTTGAAATTGACTGCCGCCTCGAACTCCTCGCTCTGGAGTTGCAAAATCAGTTTCTCGTATTCAGAAATACGTGGCATGAACAGTCGTTCCTTGATCATAGACTGTAAACGTGCGAATTCATTGGAGGCCGATAATTTAGATTCGTCATCGCTGATGAATAAGGCATGTATACCGGATATTCTTTTCGCTTGACCCGCATATCTCTCCAATAAATCTCTGCCAAAAGAGCTTTTCCCCGCACCGTTCGCTCCGATCACGACTAATATCTTCGTGTCTAGCATGATGGGATGTGTCACATTAACTTTCGTTGGGAGTGTTAGTTCCATACATGTTATTGATTAGGTTTTCAAAGATAAGCTTTTTCTTTGAAAGTTCGCACGAGACCTGAAAAATAAAGTGCCTTTCCCGAAACATCCTTAAAGACGGGAAAGGCGCTTTTATTAAAACCTTAGCAGAGTTTTTTCTTATTTGCTCTTCTCCAAGATAACTCGAGCGAGGCGAGCTTGTATTTGCATTAATGTATTAACATCCTCGTTCTCGAAATTGATGTCAGCTACTTTTAAACTTCTTTTGGAGACTACCGGAGCCGATTTAGCAGCCATTAATTCTTGTACTAATTCATCTACTTGCTCTTTGATTTTCTCTGCCTTTTTTGAATAATCTACTGTACGTGCCATAGTTCTTTTGATATTTTATTTTATGAATACTATCGCAAAGATAATTACATTTTTATAATACACATAATAAAACGTAAATATTCTGTGCTATTTTTACGAAAAAGTCCGAGCTGCAATATTTTCGCAGCCCGGACTAGGTAATTATCGAGATGAATGTGTGTTATGCTTTTGTCGTATTCGTCTCGGATACGTCATTTTTTACTTCCCAATGGAACGGTTCGAATTCAGTGTTCGGATCTACCCAAGATGCTTTCTTAGACGCATAGATAATAAACGGTGCCGCAACGACAACTATTACACCGATGAAGAGAACGGCGAACCAAACCGTATTATTTCCTGTAGAAATCTGGCTAGGAGGAATGAAACTTAATACGAACGCTAATAAGGAACCACAGAATCCTAAACCTCCGATCAACCACATCAAGCCATTGCCACCTTTTCCGATACGGAAAGGACGACCTGCTTTTTTCATCTTATAACGTAATGCGATCGCTCCGGAGAACATCAACATATACATTATTAAATATAAGATCACCGTAAGCTGTGATAAGATCTGATAAAAGCTTTGTACGGATGGCATTACCACGAATAATAAGCTAAGAAGTGTAACAGCCGCTCCTTGGATATAAAGGATGTTTTTCTGTACGCCGATCTTATTGGTCTTCTGGAAGAACGGGGGCAGATAACCTGCTTTACCAACTGCGAATATACCTTTGGAAGGACCAGCGACCCATGTCAATACTCCTGCTAATACGCCAAATGCCAAAGCGATAGCGATAATTGGGGATAACCATGAGGCATGAATGTACTTGAAGTAATTGTCGAATCCCACTAATAAACTTTGCGTAAGATTGATGTCTTTCTCTGGGATAATAATACCCAACGCAAAAGTTCCTAGTACGAAGATTACAACGGTGATCAAGGCACCGATAAATACAGCTTTCGGATAGTTTTTAGAAGGATTGTCAACGTCTTTCACGTGAATACCGCCCATTTCCATACCTGCGTAAAAAAGGAAGATACTTGCGGCTAAGACTAAGTTGTCGAATTTACTGAAGTCGGGGAAGAAGTTACTGTGGAAATCCATATTGGAATGCCCGCCAGTCGCTAGGTATACGATACCTAAAATGATGAGTAACGCCGCTGGTATGATAGTACCTACCATACCTCCGATTTTCGCTACTTTTCCAACCCAACTCAATCCCTTTAGTGAGATAAATGTAGCCAGCCAATAAATAATTAACACGATCGCTAATGTGTAGTATTTGTTATTCGCCAGCAGCATATCTTCGGGATGATCCATACCGATGAAGGCGATGGATACGGCTCCAAAAGTTAATACTGTCGGATACCAGATCGTACTTTCAATCCATTGAACCCAGATAGCCAGAAAGCCTAGACGTTTTCCATAGGCCTCACCTACCCAACGGAATACACCACCTTGTTTGTCTTGGAACATTGCCGCTAATTCCGCTGCCACCAAAGAGGTCGGGATTAAGAATACGATTGCCGCGAATAAGTAATAGAAAGCCGAACTTAGTCCGTATACGGCTTCTGCTGGCAGTCCGCGTAAAGATACTACTGCCGTCACGTTCATGATTGCTAGGGTAAACACACCTAGCTTTACTGTCTTGTTGATATTTGCCATAGATTTATGTTTTAAAAATGAGAATTACTTCTCTCGTTTAAGTCTGAGTTTATAACAGCGAATCAAAGAAGATGTTTTGTTTTTGCTACGTAAAACTTGGTTAATTAACACATTTCGCTGTTTAAACAAATGGTATATGAGGTTTGTTGTCATAAACCAAAATGAAAAGGATTATAATTAAATAAATAGTAACGCTTATGAAAATGGCCGTATTTGATTTCGCATTGAGAAAGAAGGGAGTATATGGTGTGTTACATATCATTATACTATTGTTGTCGCTGTTCTTGGTTATCAGTATCTCCATCGATACATTTAAGAATATTCCCTTTTACACGCAAACTTCTTATAAGAAGATTCAATTATGGATCTGTTTGTTTTTTCTTTTCGATTTTGTTTTGGAATTTTTCCTGTCGAAAGATAAATTACGTTATTTGCGAACGCACTTTATTTTCTTGCTCGTAGCGATCCCTTACCAAAATATAATAGAATATTATCATATTATCACCTCACCCGAGCTTAGTTATTTCTTACGTTTCGTTCCTTTGGTACGGGGTGGGTATGCGTTGGCGATCGTGGTGGGATGGTTGTCGTACAATAAGGCGTCGGGCTTGTTTGTCTCTTACTTGACGATGTTGCTGGCCACGGTTTATTTCTCAAGTCTTATATTTTTTGTCTTGGAGCACAAGGTGAACCCGTTGGTGGCTAATTATGGGGACGCTCTATGGTGGGCGTTTATGGATGTGACAACGGTTGGCTCTAACATATCCGCTATTACGGTTACGGGGCGAGTCCTTTCGGTCGTATTGGCTGCTTTGGGCATGATGATGTTTCCAATATTTACGGTATATGTGACAAGCCTTGTCCAAAAAAGTAACGAGGAGAAAAAAAGGTTTTATGAGAACATGCAGGCTCCTTCTCCCCAGCCAGAGGTGAAGGATAAATAGAAACTCTAGTTCCTACAGTGGATACTGCGAGGTCTTCCCGTAGGGAACAAACAGGCTGGAGGAAGTGGCGGAGATTACACTATGATTTGCTGGAAAGTTTGATTGGCTTCTGTTTTTTTCGTATCTTTACGGCCCCTAAAACCAGATAGGTAAAAGATGATAAAAGATAAGCAGGCATTGGAAGGCGGGCGCATATCCATACTTGGCGCACGTGTTCATAATCTGAAGAATATAGATGTAGAGATTCCGAGGAATAAGTTGACGGTGATTACCGGCATGAGTGGTAGCGGCAAGTCATCATTGGCGTTCGATACGATTTTCGCTGAGGGACAAAGGCGGTATGTGGAGACATTCTCGGCTTACGCCCGGAATTTCTTAGGGAATATGGAGAGACCCGATGTGGATAAGATAACGGGTCTGAGTCCGGTTATCTCCATTGAGCAAAAGACAACCAATAAGAATCCTCGTTCCACCGTCGGTACGACTACCGAGATCTATGACTTTTTCCGTTTGCTTTACGCTAGGGCGGGAGAGGCCTATTCCTATTTGAGCGGGGAGAAGATGGTGAAATATACCGAGGATCAAGTCTTACGGCTGATCTTGGATGAGTACAACGGGAAAAAAACGTATCTCTTGGCTCCGTTGGTCCGTAATCGTAAGGGGCACTATAAGGAACTTTTCGAGCAGATACGTAAAAAAGGATATCTGAACGTCCGTGTCGATGGCGAGTTGAAAGAGATCTTCCATGGGATGAAGCTGGATCGTTATAAGATGCACAGCATCGAGGTGGTGATCGATAAGATGATTGTCTCCGAGGCAGACGAGCGTCGTTTGAAAGAGAGCTTGAAGATCGCCATGAAGCAAGGCGATGGCCTTGTGCTGATACTGGATGCCGAGACTAACGAGGTTCGCCATTATAGTCGTCGTTTGATGGACCCGGTGACCGGATTGTCTTACAGTGAGCCGGCTCCGCATAATTTCTCGTTCAACTCCCCTCAAGGAGCGTGTCCGAAATGTAAAGGCTTAGGACAGGTCAATTTGTTGGATATGGACAAGATCGTTCCCGATCCATCCTTAAGTATATATAGCGGTGGCATCGTCGCTTTGGGTAAATATAAGAATTCGTTGATATTCTGGCAGATTGAGGCGCTTTGCCAAAAGCATGGCGTGACGATCAAGACGCCTATACGGGATATTCCCGAGGAGGCGATGGACGAGATCATGAACGGTACGGACGAGCGGTTGCAGATCAAGAATGACTCGTTAGGATCGTCTAACTATTTTTTGTCGTATGAGGGAGTCGCCAAGTATATCTTGATGCAACAGGAGAGCGAGGCATCCGCCTCGGCGCAGAAATGGGCGGGACAATTCATCAAGATGGCCACTTGTCCGGAATGTAACGGCTGGCGATTGAATAAGGAGGCGTTGAGCTACCGGATAGCGGGAAAGAATATCGCCGAGTTGTCGGCCATGGATATCTCGGAATTATACGAGTGGCTGGAGGGTATCGAGGAGAAGCTGGACCCGAAACAGCTTCGGATCGCTACGGAGATATTGAAGGAGATACGCTCCCGCCTGCGCTTCTTGCTGGATGTGGGATTGGATTATCTTTCCATGAACCGGGGTTCCGCTACCTTGTCTGGCGGTGAGAGCCAGCGTATCCGTTTGGCTACCCAGATCGGAAGTCAATTGGTGAACGTACTTTATATATTGGATGAGCCGAGTATCGGTTTACACCAACGGGACAACGTCCGTTTGATTAATTCCCTGAAACAATTGCGTGATACGGGAAACTCCGTGATCGTCGTGGAGCATGATAAGGATATGATGCTGAGTGCCGATTACGTGGTGGATATGGGGCCTAAAGCGGGCCGTCTGGGTGGTGAGGTCGTCTTTGAGGGAACGCCCAAGGAGATGTTGCGTGTAGATACCTTGACCTCTTCCTATCTGAATGGAAACACGGAGATAGCCGTTCCTGCCGAGCGTCGGAAAGGCAACGGGCAGTTTATTACGATCAAGGGAGCCAGTGGCAATAACCTGAAGCATGTGGACGTGTCTTTTCCCTTGGGTACGCTTATTTGCGTCACGGGTGTGTCGGGTAGCGGAAAGTCTACCTTGATAAATCGCACGCTGCAACCGATCTTGAGCCAGCATTTCTATCACTCGCTGGAAGACCCCTTGGCATACGACGTCATCGAGGGAATCGAGCATGTAGATAAGATCGTGAATGTGGATCAATCTCCGATCGGTCGTTCCCCCCGGAGCAACCCGGCTACCTATACGGGGGTATTCTCGGATATCCGGAATCTGTTCGTGGAACTTCCGGAATCGAAGGTGAGAGGGTATAAACCGGGACGTTTCTCTTTTAACGTATCGGGCGGACGGTGCGAGACCTGTAAGGGAAATGGCTATAAGACGATCGAGATGAATTTCCTTCCGGACGTGCTGGTGCCTTGCGAGGATTGTCACGGCAAGCGATATAACCGGGAAACCCTGGAGGTTCGTTTTCGTGGGAAATCAATTGCGGATATCTTGGATATGACGATTAATATGGCAGTGGAGTTCTTCGAGAATATCCCGACTATCTTATCCAAGATCAAGGTCCTGCAGGATGTAGGTCTGGGATATATCAAGTTGGGGCAACCCTCTACTACCTTATCCGGTGGCGAGAGCCAACGTGTCAAGCTGGCTACCGAGCTGGCGAAGCGGGATACGGGAAAGACGCTTTATGTATTGGATGAACCTACCACCGGTCTGCACTTCGAGGATATCCGGGTCTTGCTGGGGGTATTGAACAAGTTGGTGGATAAAGGCAACACGATCATCGTTATCGAACATAACCTCGATGTTGTCAAAAGCGCTGATTACTTGATCGATATGGGCCCCGAGGGCGGTCGCCGTGGAGGTAACGTCCTTTTCACCGGGACTCCGGAGGCTTTAGCGAAGAGTGGCGTCGGGTTTACGGCTCCGTTCTTGAAAGAAGAGTTAGATATAGCAAATAAGAAAAAATGAAGAATCCTATACAAATGATCAAGCAGTGCGTGGAGAAGGAGGAACCTTACTTCGTGCTGAGAGGGCAGGACGTATGTGCGTTGGCTGCCATAGAGACCTATTATGAGGAGGTGAGGAATAAGGTGAAAGATCCTTATTTCATCGAGGAGATCGAAGAGATCATGAAAGATTTCCGGGCGTACCGGGAGGAAGTGTCTAACACTAAAATACCGGATTGATTTATGGCAGACGACAGTTACAAGACCATCAAGCAAGTAGCCGAGGGATATTATACCGAGAAGCGCAGCCGCTTTATCTCGTATGCTATCCCCGTGCGTACGGTGGAAGAGGTGAAGGAGCAACTGGAGAAATACCGTAAACAATATTATGATGCCCGCCATGTATGCTGGGCGTATATGTTAGGTCCAGAGCGGCAGACGTTCCGGGCCAACGATGACGGGGAGCCTTCTTCCACGGCCGGGAAACCGATCCTCGGACAGATCAACTCGAATGAGCTGACCGATTTATTGATTGTCGTAGTACGTTACTTTGGTGGAATCGAGTTAGGAACCAGCGGGCTGATCGTCGCTTATCGCACGGCCGCCGCCGAGGCTATCGCCGCCGCAGAGATCGAGGAACGTACGGTAGACGAGGACATCACGGTCGTTTTCGAATACCCATACCTGAACGGGATCATGCGTATCGTAAAAGAGGATAACCCCGCTATCATCTCACAGAAGTTCGAGATGGATTGCGAGATGACGCTTCGTATCCGTAAAGGGGAGGCCGAACGCCTCAAGAATCGCTTGTTAAAGGTTGAGACCGCTTATCTAAAAGAGTAGCAAGCGATCAACTAATTCAATTTTCAATTGTTTTTTGTAGAGACAAGGCTCATGAGGAACCCTGCCCCTGCATTTTATTGTGTAAATATTAATATAGTTTTATCTGAATGAAAAAAGTTCTTTTATTCTCTTTTTTTCTAGTGTTGGGTTTGGTCGTGTCGCAAATGCTTCCCGCTATGGTGGGGGAACAGTATTCGCTGGTAAAGACGATCTCTAATACATTTTTGTTTATTTGCCTTGCGTTTATCATGATTAATGTGGGGCGTGAGTTCGAGATTGATAAGACCCGGTGGAAGTCTTATACCGAAGATTATTTCATAGCGATGGCTACGGCTGCGTTTCCGTGGATATTCGTGGCTTTATATTATATGTTTGTCTTGCTTCCGGGCGATTTATGGGGAAGTTGGGACGCTTGGAAGGAGAACCTGTTGCTAAGCCGGTTCGCCGCGCCTACCTCGGCGGGTATCTTGTTTACGATGTTGGCCGCCGCCGGGCTAAAAGCCTCTTGGGTATATAAGAAAGTACAGGTATTGGCGATCTTCGACGACTTGGATACGATCCTGTTGATGATCCCGTTGCAAATCATGATGATCGGCTTGCGCTGGCAATTGGGGGTCATTATTCTGGTTGTGGTATTGCTCTTGATCCTGGGCTGGAAGAAAATGGGATATTATAATGTACGTCAAGACTGGAAAGCCATCTTGTTCTATGCCGTTGTGACGTTTGGTATCACGCAAGTGATTTATCTGGTATCGAAACATATGTACGGGGAGGAGGCTAGCATCCATATCGAGGTACTTTTACCTGCGTTTGTCGTAGGTATGATCATGCGGCATAAGCATATCGATACCAAGATCGAGCATCAAGTGTCCGATTTTATCTCTTATCTCTTTATGTTCCTTGTCGGAGTGAGCATGCCGGTGTTTATGGGCGTGGATTTCGCTCAGCAAGCGGCGGAAGTAACTACGGTGACAGGTTCCCAGCCGATGATGTCATGGTCAATGATCGCTTTACACGTCGTAATCGTCTCATTCTTATCCAATATCGGTAAACTATTTCCTTTGTTTTTCTACCGTGACCGGATGAAACGGGAGCGTTTGGCGCTGTCTATCGGTATGTTTACCCGTGGAGAGGTAGGAGCCGGCGTTATTTTCATAGCCTTGGGATATGGATTAGGTGGCCCTATGTTGATAATTTCTGTGTTAACTATTGTGTTTAATTTAATTTTAACTGGTATCTTTGTCATCTGGGTAGAGAAACTCACACGCAGCGCTTATAACCTGGAGCAAGCAGGAAAAGCCAAAGCTGTCAATTAATAGAAAAAACACTTGAAGGTATTTCAAGATGATATTCCGTTTCCCTCTTGGGAGGGAAACGGAATAGTCATAGTACGATCAATTGTTGAAGACCTTCATCTAACTTATTATTTATGGACCGTACGATTAATGTTATCCTTAAACCGTTGCGTCGCTTCGCTATACAGAAGCCGAACGCTAGTCTTTTATTGTTTGCCGCTACCATCGTTGCTATGGTCTTGGCCAATTCGCCTTGGGCAGATAGGTATCACCAGTTATTAGCTTTTCCAATCGATCTGCAAGCCGGGCAGTTTAACTTCTTTGCGCATCATGGCGAGACCATGTCTATGCTGGCTTTCGTGAACGACGCCCTTATGGCGGTTTTCTTTTTCGTGATCGGTCTGGAGATCAAGCAAGAGGTATTGATCGGTGAGTTGAGTTCCGTGCGGAAGGCGCTATTGCCTATTATCGCCGCCTGTGGTGGAATGATCGTGCCGGTCTTATTTTATATGTTAGTATGTAATACGCCTCCCGAGGTAAACGGGGCGGCTATTCCGATGGCTACGGATATCGCTTTCGCCTTGGCCGTATTGGGCTTGTTGGGGAAGCGGGTGCCGTTGAGCATGCGTATCTTCTTGACCGCCTTGGCTGTGGTGGATGATATTGGAGGTATCATAATTATCGCCCTGTTTTATAGCGGGCATATCGCTTTCGAGCCTTTGTTGATATCCCTGATAGTCCTCGCTTTGTTGTATGTGGGAGGAAAGTTCCGGGTACACAACCGATTGTTTTTCTATATCGGTGGCTTTATCGTTTGGCTGCTATTTCTGGAGTCAGGAATCCATCCGACAATCGCCGGCGTGTTGATCGCCTTTACGGTTCCTGCCCGTCCGGTTGTTAAGCTAGATGATTTCACGTGTGATATGACCGGGTATTTGAATATGCTGGACTATACCGAGGTTCGTCAGTCCCGTAAAGCGGAAGTGCTTACGCCTACACAAATTCAGGTATTGAATAACATCCATACGTTGGCGGATAAAACGATCAGTCCGTTGCAGACCATCGCTGATAAGTTGCATCCTTTGGTAAACTATGTGATACTTCCTTTATTCGCTTTCGTGAATGCCGGTGTGACATTCGGGGATATCCAACCCCAGACATTAGTTAATGTTCCGTTGGCGGTGTTCGTGGGCCTATTTGTAGGAAAGACATTAGGTATATTCTCTTTCTCTTACTTGTTCGCGTGTACGCCATTTGCCTCCATGCCTACAGGCATGAGCAAGCGTAATTTATTTGGAGTATCCATGTTGGGAGGAATCGGTTTCACGGTCGCTTTGTTTATAGCGAATCTTTCCTTTGACGGCAGTACGGCGGCGGGTGCCGATCTCTTGAATCAGGCGAAGCTGGGTGTATTCACGGGATCGTTTATATCCGGTCTTTGCGGTTATCTGGTATTGAAATGGGTTTTACCTAAAGAAAAAGTGGAAACGATCTAAATAAAAAGGCAGTCCGGCAAGGACTGCCTTTTACATTATATTATGCCGTAACTAAAGTTTCGTGAGATTTTGTTGCCATGTAATATATGATTTGATAATTGAGCACGCCTTCTTAAACCTCTTTGGATTTGTTGAATAGCGAGCCGATCCATAATAACAAAATAGCTCCGACCGTAGAGGTTATCAAGCTTCCTAAGATACCACCGGCCGATATGCCTAGTAAGCTGAATACCCAGCCACCCAATACACCTCCAATAATACCTAGGATCAAATTAACAATGACCCCGAAACCTCCTCCACGCATAATCTTACCAGCCAGATAGCCGGCAACGATACCGATGATAATAGACCAAATAAATCCCATAACGAATAGTTTTATATTTTATTTAAAAGTTCTGATGTTTTGTATTTAAACACATCCGAAAAGTTTTTGGTTGCGCTTTGTATCTCTTTTTAACGAATCATTCCAAAAGATCTAGCGAATCGATGAAGGATTCATAGACGGGATGGTTCAATTGAAAGACAATCGCTTCGAAAGGACGGAGCGTGATATCTTTTTGAGGCGCCATATGACTTCGGTCCCCGTAATTGTCCAATAGGACGTGTGCGTTACTCATATCTATCCCCGGAGTGGAGATTGCCGCCTTGGGGGAGAAATTGAGCATAATCAGATAAGTGTCGGCCCCAGTCTTGCGTAAGAAGATATAGCATTGGGGATTCTCCGCATCCAGCAAATGATAACTGCCATAAATCAAACTCGGATTCTCCTTACGGAAACTGACTACTTTCTTAAAATAATTAAGTATGGAGGTCGGATCTTTTTCTTCGTCCGCTACGTTTATCCAAGTATAATCCGGATTTACCTTTAACCAAGGGGTTCCTGCCGTAAATCCCGCTTCCGGCGAGCGATCCCATTGGAAAGGAGTGCGGGCGTTGTCTCGTCCGGTCTCTTTCTGTTCGTCCAATACCGCCTGCGGATCTTTACCCTCTGCTTTCGCTTTCTTATAGCGGTTGATCGTATCGATATCGTTATAATCCTCGATACGGTCGAACCGAATGTTACGCATACCTATCTCGTCCCCGGCGAACCAATAAGGCGTTCCTCTCATCGTAAGCAGAAAAGTAATAAGCATCTTAGCGGACAAGGCCCTGAACTCATCCTTATCGCTACCAAAGCGACTGACCATACGGGGCTGGTCATGATTACCCAAGTAGATCGAGGGCCAACCCTTATCTACCGCCTTATCCCATTCCGTAAACATCTTCTTTAGGGCGATCAAGCTATAGTCTATACCGGATTCCGGATTGTCCGGTAGGGTTGTATTCCGGATACGGGCGGCGTCGAAATGATAAAGCATATTCAACTCTTCCCGGGCCGGATCGACAAATTTAGCGACATCATCTACCATCACGGCCGAACCTTCTCCAACACTCATACAATCGTATTTGCTTAATACCTGCCGATTCATCTCGTGAAGATAGAGGTGCAGGCGAGGCTCTTTGGCATAGAAAGAAAATATATCCGGATATTTCTTGGAATCTATGAGAGGGAATGAGGGATCTTTGGCGATAAGAGAGATGGAATCCATGCGAAAACCGTCTATCCCTTTATCGAACCAGAAGCGCATCATATCGAAAATCTCTTGGCGTACCTCCGGGTTCTCCCAATTTAAGTCGGGTTGTTTCCGGGAGAAATAATGCAGGTAATACGAGTCGGTTGACTTGTTATACATCCAAGCGTTGCCTTCCTCGTCGAAATAGCTGAGGCGCAAGGGAGGCTCACCTTTCTCGGCCGGCCACCAATGGTAATAATTATAATAGGGATTATGTCTGGATTTACGGGCTTCCTCGAACCAAGGATGCTCGTCGCTGGTATGGTTTACTACCAAGTCCAGTACCAGTCGCATCCCCCGTTTATGAATCTCTTTCAGGAGGCGGTCGAAATCTTCCATCGTACCGAATTCCCGCATGATTTCCCGATAGTCGCTGATGTCGTAGCCATTATCATCGTTGGGAGAGAGAAAGATCGGGTTTAACCAGATGATATCCACACCCAAGCTTTGTATATAATCCAAGCGGGAGGTAATACCGTTTAAGTCACCGATTCCGTCGCCATCGCTGTCTTGAAAGCTACGGGGATAGATTTGATATATAATCGCTTCTTTCCACCAAGTCTTTTGAATGTCCTTTTGACCGGACGTACTCTCTGTAACATGCTTTGAATCCATCTTATTATTCTTTAGTTTTTTACTATAACAAAAGGAGGTGGTGGTTAGTTTCAGCAACTTATGACGCTTGGGAAATGTTGTTTTATCAACAAATAGAAGAAACATATGGAAAATGGAGTAATGATGCAGTATTTCGAATGGAATCTGCCGAACGATGGAATGCTGTGGAAACGGCTGAAGGATGATGCCTCGCATTTACATGAGATCGGGATCAGCGCCGTATGGATTCCACCCGCTTACAAAGGCCATGAGCAAGCGGACGAGGGGTATGGAACCTATGATCTATATGATTTGGGGGAGTTTGACCAAAAAGGGACCATACGTACCAAGTATGGAACTAAGCAGGAACTTCAAGAAATGATCGAGGAACTTCACCGGAACCAGATTGGCGTATATCTGGATGCCGTGATGAACCATAAGGCGGGAGCCGATTATACCGAGTGGTTTATGGCGCAAGAGGTAGATCCTGGGCAACGGGAAAACGCTACCAGCGAACCCCATGAGATAGAGGGCTGGACCGGCTTCGACTTCCCGGGGCGTGGCAATATGTATTCTAATTTTAAATGGCATTGGTTTCATTTCTCCGGGACGGACTATGATGTATCCCGCAAGAAGGAAGGTATATTCCAGATTCTGGGAGAGGGAAAACATTGGAGTGAGGGAGTCGATGATGAGAATGGAAATTACGACTATCTCATGTTCGCCGATCTGGATTTCGATAACCCCGAAGTCGTGCGTGAGATGCAGGACTGGGGGATCTGGGTATCGAACGAACTAAACTTGGACGGTATGCGCCTTGATGCGATCAAGCATATGAACGACCAGTTTATCAAGCATTTTCTGGAGGCGGTGAGAGCGGATCGGGGAGAGGGTTTCTACGCTGTCGGGGAATATTGGAAAAACGATACCGAATCGTTGGAGGCTTACCTGTCGCAAGTAGAATATAACGTGGATTTGTTTGACGTAGCCTTACATTATAACTTGAATGAGGCTTCCGAGAAAGGTCGTGACTATGATTTACGCGATCTATTAAAAGGGACCTTGGTCGAGATATGCCCGGATCAAGCCGTCACCTTCGTGGATAACCATGATTCCCAGAAAAACAGTTCTTTGGAGTCGCAGGTGAAGGATTGGTTCAAACCTTCCGCCTACGGTTTGATCCTGTTGATGAAGAAAGGGTATCCGTGTATCTTTTATGGGGATTATTATGGCGTAAAAGGGAAGAAATCTCCCCATCGTAAGGTATTGGATATGCTATTGCGTGCCCGGAAAGAATATGCGTACGGGGAAGAGGTGGATTATTTTGATCATCCGAACACGATCGGCTTCGTACGCTTGGGAGATCCGGGACATGCTGATTCGGGCTTGGCGGTGGTTATCTCGAACGGGGAAGATGGAGAGAAAACAATGTCTGTGGGGGAGAACCGGAAAGGCGAGGTATGGCATGAGATCACAGGCTCGGTAAAAGATACCGTGGCGATTGATGAGGAAGGGAAAGGCCGTTTCCTTGTCAAGGGAGGCAAATTGGCTGTTTGGGTCAAGGTCAAGGCTTAACGGATGCTTTACTTGACCTCGAATTGTATTTTCTTCTGGTTCCCCTCGTTGTCGATGAGGGTAAGGAGATGTTTTCCTTGGCTCACGGAGCAACTGATCTGGTGATTCTCGGTGGTCTCTCCCAGATAGCTTTCGTCCAGATGCCAGTAAATCGTAGCGTCACGGCGGGCGTGGGCGGCCTTGAAGATAAATTTCTCGGACTTTCCGGAGAAGCCTTTCGGAAGGTAGAGAATGGCGTTATGCTCGGGATAGATCAGTTCGATCTGGCGGTTCAGGTCTTGCCCGCAGCCGGGTTTTACCGGAGGGAGCGGGATATAATCGATGTGATAGTTGCGGTAGTAATACTCCTGCGCGGGAGGAAGCACGAACCACGGGCGGCTGATCATCCGGTCGACAGACTCGCAGGAACTATTGACCCTGTACCGTCCGTCCGCCGATAGATGCACGAGCTTATGGTAGGGGCAAATCCCCGTGTTATTGCCGGACAGCGGCATGTATAAGGTGTCCGTTTGCTCGCAGTAGGGCGAGGCTTTATGTCCGCTGTTCCGGCAGATCGCCATGGGAAGCGTCTCATCGTAGGGCAGGTCGAACCATTCGCCACCGGGCAATAGGGAAAAGAGATCGAAAAGGACCGGGGCGGCGTTGCCGACACCCGTAAGTCCCGGACGGCCCTCGCCGGAAGCGTTACCTGCCCATACGCCGACGACGTAGCGGGGAGTCGTGCCGATCGCCCAAGCGTCTCGTCCCCCGTAACTCGTCCCGGTCTTCCATGCGATCCGTTTCATCGACTCGAATTGTTGCCAGTCGGCCTCTTCCTCGGGACGGTTAAGGGCGGACATCGCCTCGAACGTGTACCACAGGGCCGCGGAGGAAAGGAGAGCCTTATCGGTGAGCCGGCTATCGGTAAGGGAACGGATGGGTTCCTTCCTCTCCGCCGGAAAGGGAGTCAGCGGATGGATGTCCGCCGGATTATAGCGTCCGTTGTAAGTACGGTAATGTTTAAGCACACGAGACATGGAGGCATACATACCGGAAAGATCCCATAAGGTTCCCTCGGCCCCTCCCAAGATCAAGGAGGCCCCGTAATGTTCCTCGGAGAAACGTAAGGTAGTCATTCCCCACGATTTCAGTAAAGACATAAAGCGTCCGGTATTATACTGGGAGAGCATACGTACCAAGGGAACGTTCAAGGAGCGCTCTATGGCTACATGGGCCGGTACCGCCCCGTAGAATGTCTTGTTGTAATTATGGGGGGAGAAGCCATTTATATTCAAGGGCACGTCCGATACCAGCATAGAGGGGAGCAACAGCCCGTCGTGCAGCATACCGGCATACAGGAAGGGCTTGAGGATGCTTCCCGTGCTGCGGGGCGAGGTGATGATGTCCACTTGGTTCCCCTGCCGCTCGTCGGCCGGATAGGTAGCGTTTCCGGCGTAGGCCAATACCTCCCCGGTCTCCACGTCCGCGACGATCGCCGCCAGATTATGGATATGGTTGGAACTGTATTCACGGGCATAACGGTTTACGAGGGCCTGTGTCTGCCGTTGCAGGGCTTGGCGGACGGAGGTTTGGATGCGTTGTCCCGGTTGTTCTGCGGCTAGTCTCTCCAACAGATGCGGGGCATCATTAGGTAAAGGGAGAGGGGCTTCGGGAAGTGGCTCCATGCAGGCCAGCTCGTATTCGGTCTCCTCCAATACACCTTTCTTTTGAAGGGAAGCCAATAAGCGATCCCGCTTCTCCTTCAGTTGTTTCCGGTTTCTCCCGGGGTGGATCAAGGCGGGGGAGTTGGGAAGAACTGCGAGCGTGGCGCTCTCGGCCCACGATAGCTCGGAGGCGCTTCGCCCAAAATAACGCCATGCGGCGGTCTCCAGCCCGATCACGTTTCCCCCGAAGGGAGCGTGCGAGGCATAGAGGTTCAGTATCTCTTGTTTGCTATGGGTGGTTTCCAGAAAGAGCGCCCAGCACATCTCGATCGTTTTCTCGTAGAAGGTCCGATCTTGGTTCCCTCTCGCTATGCGTGCCAATTGCATGGTCAAGGTGCTTCCTCCGCTCACCACACGCCCCGCTTTCCCGTTCAAGCGGATCGCCCGGAAGATGGCGGCGAGGTCTATACCGGGATGGTAAAAGAACCGTTTATCCTCATACGTGAGCAAGCAATCCACGAATTTATTAGGCAAGCTATCCGCCGCCGGGAAACGCCATTGCCCGTCCGGTGCGATACGTGCGCCTAAAAGCTCGCCCTCGGCCGAATATAATAAGGTAGAGCAGGGGGCGGGAAATAATTGCCGGGGCACGATGCCATACATGACACACCACGCCGCCACGCCGATCCCCAAGAGAGATGCGAGGAGGCGCCATGACACTCGTCCCGGCCTCGGTAATAGCGACTTGGATAGATGGCTGAGGCATCTGCCAGTACTCCGTAGGAAGTACTGTAGTACTGTGCGCAAAGTACCGCAGTACTCCTTACGAAGTACTGCGGTACTGTCCGGCTGAGTATTGCGGTACTTTATAAGGAGTACTGCCTCAATCATACCAATTGACACTCTCCTCATAATGATCGAACCTTAGCTCTTCCGTCACTCCGACCCTTCGCAAGGCGTTTAGCACGATCCTTTGCTCTTTAGGTGAGAGTGGAAATTCGCCCCTTCGCCGCTCGAAGTAGGGGTTACGTCCGAAATGGGACATGAGTATCGACATGAATTGCTGGTATTGCGCCGGGAACATCCGGCTCTGCATTCCGGTGAAACCCCGTGCGTAGGTGACGGGAACGGAGTCTCGGAAGTAGGGGCAAGCCCCATCCCGGGTACAGAGGGTGGGGTTCAGCAGCCGTAATACGGTTGCCGGTTGTTCGATGAGCGGCCGGTAGGCGATCTGGTGCAGACACTTCTCGGCCCGAGGGCAATCTTGTTGCTGGCAGACGGCGTAGTCGATGGGGATTTCCTTGTGTAGTTTCTTGGTCATGATCTTGTTTTACAATCTTAGATGTTTCATTGAACGCAAATATAGCGAATATATTCGAGAAGTGATTGTTCGAAAAGGAGATATACGGATAGATCATTGCATCTTGGTATAATTTATGTACATTTGTGGATTAACCATTTAAACATTCATGTGTATGATACGGTCTATCGGTTTATTCTGCGTACTTTGTCTCTTGTCTCTCTTGACAAGTTGTCATACGACAAGCCCTGCGGATCAAGATCTCCCTCCTTATAATCCGAATGTAGAGGCGTTCACTACCGGGAAGATTTCCCGGTATTCTCCCGTTTACCTGATCTTTAATCAAGAGATCCCGGCGGAGCGGTTAAAGGCGGACCGATTGGGGAAACTCGTGCGCCTCAAGCCCGATGTGCCGGGACGATGGGCTTTCGAGAATAACCGGACGTTGGTATTCAAGCCGGAGAAAGGCTTTGAGCGAAACACCTCTTATCAGGTGAACGTCGATTTGTCCGAATGGTTTGAGGCGGAAGGTAAGGATAAGCGGTTCGCTTTCGGTTTTACCACGCTCCCTTTAGCTCTTCGGGGGAATCTGGAGTCGATGGATATCAACAAGAAAAACGAGAATGGGTACGATCTGACAGCCGTGCTTTTCACGCCGGATAAGGAATCTCCGGGGACCGTGGAGTCGTTGGTGGATTTCTCGGAGAAGGTAGACGCTACTTGGCAACACAGCCCGGATGGGAAGAAACATGAGGTAACCTTGACCAATGTTCCCGCAGGGATGGAGGGGGAACGGACACTTAGGCTTTCCGTCTCTTCTAATAAACTAGGCGTGGAAAAGGCCGATGTAGTGACGGTGAACATTCCGGATCAGAATGATTTCTCTGTATACGACGTGGTATATGTATCTGAGCCGGAATGCTACGTGGAGGTCGCTTTCACGAAATTATTGGACTCGGCCCAAGATATGAGAGGCTTGGCTTTTATCGCCGGAAATACCTCGGAGACCGTAAACGTGGATGGCAACAAGCTACGCCTATATCCGGACGCCGACTTGCGGGAGAAGGGTGCGATGAACATCCATCTGAACCAAGGCATCCGCAGTAAGAGCGGCTTGAACCTAAAAGAGGCCGTCGTGCGTCAAGTGGTAGCCAACGAGCAGAAACCTAACGTCCGTTTTATCGGGAAAGGAGTGATCATCCCGCAATCCACGCAATTATCCGTTCCTTTCCAAGCGATTTATTTGCGAGGGGTTACGGTGAGCGTTATCAAGATATTGGAGCAGAATATCGGTCAGTTCCTGCAATCGAACAACTTGGATGAGTCCGGGGAGTTAATGCGTGTCGGGCGCTTGATCGCCCGTAAGACGATCTTCTTGGATGAAGAGGGTCTTGATTTATCCCGGTGGAATACCTTCGCGATCGATTTGAAACGATTGATCGAGCCGGAACCGGGCGCTATCTACCGTCTGGAGCTTTCGTTTGACCGTTCTTTGTCTGTTTATCCTTGCGGGAATGATACGGTGGTCCTCTCGAAGGAACAGATCTTGGCCTCGGATGAGATCCGTTTCAAGGAAGAGTCCGCCCGTTTTGACGAGGGAGGGTATTACTATTATCGCCAGTATGATTGGTCTGATTATAATTGGGAGAAACGGGATGATCCTTGCTCGGACAGTTATTATTTTAATAAGGTGGAGGGAAAGAATGTCTTGGCTACTAATTTAGGACTGGTCGCCTTGATGGGGCAGGATAATGATATGACCGTGTTGGTGCATAACATACAGAGTACGGAGCCGGAGCGAGGAGTTACGGTTACCGCCTATAATTACCAACACCAAGCGTTGGCCTCGGGCACGACCGATGACAAGGGACAGGTACGGCTGGATATCTCCTCGGGACGTCCGTTCTACCTGATCGCCTCACAGGGAACCCAACGTTCCTATCTGCGGGTGGATAACGGATCGGCTCTCTCGCTCAGCTCGTTCGATGTATCGGGCGAGGTCGTCCAGAAAGGGATCAAGGGCTTTATCTATGGTGAGCGAGGCGTATGGCGTCCGGGTGATACGTTGCATCTGGGCTTTATGCTGAACGACCGGGCGAAGCAATTGCCGGCAGAGCATCCGGTGGTGATGGAGCTGTACAACCCGTTAGGGCAAATGTATGCTCGTAAGACGCAGACCCGTGGCGAGCTGGGGCTTTACGCCTTCGATTTCGTTACCGAGGCGGATGCCCCCACGGGTGCGTGGAATGTGAAGGCACAAGTGGGTGGGGTCTCTTTCTCGAAGCGCTTACGCATCGAGTCCATCAAGCCAAACCGCCTGAAGATCGCCTTATCCATGCCGGAGAAGACCTTGTTGCGAGGTGAGCCTATGGATGCCCGCCTGCATGTGGAATGGCTGCAAGGAGCTATCGCCCGTAACTTGAAATATGATATACAAGGTACCTTTATCGCCACCCCGACTACCTTCGAGGGCTATAAGGGTTTCTATTTCGACGATCCTTCCCGTGTATTTAATACGGAAGAGAGTAAGCTGATCTCCGGTGTTACCAATGAGCGGGGCGATGCCACGGTACAAGCCCGCTTCGAGCTGGGTTCTACCGCTCCCGGAATGTTGCTGGCAAACCTAGTGACCCGGGTCTATGAGGAATCCGGTGATTTCAGTATCGACGCGGACCGGATGCTTTACTCGCCTTATCGCCGGTATGCCGGTATCAAATCTCCGCAGAAAGAGAAGGAACAACTAAATACCGGAGCCAATTATACCTACGAGGTCGCTTCTGTTGATTATTTAGGGAAACCGCAAGCGAATACGGAATTAGATGTGAAAGTATATAAGGTCTATTGGCATTGGTGGTGGGACTCCAACAGTAGCGGTCTGGCCAATTACGTATCGGATTCCTACAATAAGCCGGTAAAGACATTTGCCGTCCGTACGGATGGGGACGGCCGGGGTACGTTCCAGCTCTCGTTCCCGGATAAGGAGTGGGGAACGTATTTCATCTCCGTGAAAGATAAGGAAAGCAAGCACTCTACCGGTGTGATGAGTTATTTCGACTGGCCTTATAACGAGGGCCGACGTAACACCGATGGCAGCGAGTCCGCCACGATGCTTAGTTTCAAGACCGATAAGGATAGTTATACACCCGGCGAGAAGATGGTAGTCACCTTCCCCTCTACGAAAGGAAGCCGTGCGATTATCAGTATAGAGAACGGCGTGCGTGTCCTTTCCTTGACGGAACATACGTGCGAGGATAAACAAACGACCGTGAGACTGGATGTGACGAAAGATATGCAGCCGAACGCTTACGTCTATATCACCCTTTTGCAGCCTCATGGCATCACGAAGAACGATTTGCCGATCCGCTTGTATGGCGTGGTCCCGTTCACGGTAACTTCTCCGGAGAGCCATCTGACCCCGGTTATCCAATCTCCCGCCGAGTTGAAACCGGATGCCTCTTATACCATATCCGTCTCCGAGAAGAATGGAAAGGAGATGGCTTACACGCTGGCGATCGTGGATGAGGGCTTGCTGGACTTGACCCGTTTCCGTACGCCGGAGCCTTGGAAGGCGTTTAACGCCCGGGAAGCGTTGGGCGTGAATACATGGGATTTGTATAACTACGTGGTTGGCGCTTATGGCGGCCGTATCGAGCAATTGTTCAGTATCGGCGGCGACGATGCGCTGAACAAAGGCCCGAAAGCGATCGTGAACCGTTTCAAGCCCGTGGTGCGATTTGACGGCCCGTTCTTGCTGAAGAAGGGGAAGACCGCCCGGCATACCTATCAGATGCCGAATTATAACGGGCGTGTCAAGATCATGGTGGTAGCCGGAAACGGGGAGGCTTATGGACATGCCGATAAGAGCGTGATGGTACGTAAGCCCGTAATGCTGCTAGGAACCTTGCCCCGGGTGATTGGCGTGGGCGAGGAGATGGTAGTACCCGCTACGGTATTCGCTACCGAGGATGGCGTAGGAGCCGTGAATGTATCTATCGCTTGCAGCTCGAATATGGAAGTGGTCGGCGAGGCGACGAGGAGCTTGAGCTTCGAGCGGAAAGGGGATCAGCAAGCCTCGTTCCGTATCCGGGTGAAGAAGAACCCGGGTATCGGGAAGGTAACGATAACCGCTACGGGTAAAGGGGATAAATCCGTTTATGAGACGGAACTGGAGATCCGTACGGTACGCCGCCCGCAAGTGAAAGTTACCGCCGCTACCTTGGAGGCCGGCAAGTCTTGGAAAGAGACGGTCGCTATGCCGGGTGCCACGGGTACGAACCAGTTGACCTTAGAAGTGTCGGATATCGCCCCCGTGAACGTATCCTCACGTCTATCTTATTTGTTGGGTTATCCGCACGGATGTCTGGAACAGATCACCTCGAAAGGATTCCCACAGCTTTATATCTCCTCGTTTACGGATTTGACCCTGCAACAGGCGAAATCCACGGAGGAGGCCGTGAAAGAGGTGATCCGCCGTCTGCGCTCTTACCAGACCGTAGATGGGGCTTTCGCCTATTGGCCGGGTGGAACGAGCAGCAATGGCTGGGGTACGGTTTATGCTACTCATTTCTTGCTGGAAGCCTCGAAGAAAGGTTACTTGGTTCCCGAGGCCATGAAACAAAGCGTATTGAATAATCTACGCCGGGTAGCCCGTAATTGGAAGCCGGTTACCTCTTATTATAAAGATTCGGAAGAGGCTACCCAAGCCTATCGCCTGTATGTATTGGCTTTGGCCGGGTCGCCGGAGATGGGTGCCATGAACCGCTTGAAAGAGATGAAAGATTTGACCTCCATGAGTCGCTGGTCGCTAGCTTCCGCCTATGCCTTGGTCGGCCGTGAGGATGTCGCTCAAGACCTGATCAGCAAGACGACGGCTCTTCCTTCCGGTTATTCCGAGTATGACGAGACGTTCGGCAGTGATGTCCGGGATCAATCCATCCAGTTAATGACGCTTTGCTTGTTGGATAAAGGCAAGGAGGCCGCTACCTTGGTGGAAGAATTGTCCAAACAACTTTCTTCGGATGATTGGTTGAGCACACAATCTACGGCATTCGCTTTAGTTGCCTTGTCGGACTACCTAGCTAAATATCGGGTAGACGGGGCCATGGATTTCACGTACGCTTGTGGCGGAAAGGATGGACAGGTGAAAACGGATAAGAATATATGGTCTGAGACCTTATTGGATAAGGCGGGGACCTCGGCGAGCGTCGAGTTGAAGAACACGGGTAAATCTACGCTCTTCGCCCGTATCATAACCGAGGGAATACCGGAGCAGGGAGAGGAAAAAGCGTATGCGAACGGTGTCTCATTGGCGGTTAGCTATGTGGACTTGAACGGAAGTCCGGTCAATGTCGCCCAATTGGAGCAAGGTACGAATTTCTCCGCCGTGGTTACGGTAAAGAACCCTTCGGCCCGGGGATATAATAATTTGGTATTATCGGAGATCTTCCCTGCTGGATGGGAAATACTGAATACCCGTTTCTTGAATGAGTCCGTTACGGACAGCTTGAGCGCCGGAGTGAATTATCAGGATATTCGTGACGACCGTGTTTATAGTTATATAGACCGTCTGCCGGCAGGCAGTCAAGTGACCGTGAAGATTAATCTTTGCGCAGTCTACCCGGGCCGTTTCTACCTGCCTCCGGTGTATTGCGAGGCGATGTACGATTATTTAATCCGTGCGAATACCGCGGGACAAGAAGTTACCGTATTCTAATTTCGTGGGGGGCGGGCAGACCCCGCTCTTATATTTTTTCGAAATTTATTGGATTTATAGTTGTATGCTCGAATAAAACCATTACATTCGCAGCATATTTGAGATTGATTTAAGTTAGTATTAGAAAGTATTTGCTCACAACTTGATTTGTTAGGTAAACTTTTTTAGTCGACATACTCAGCTCAATTAACCATTTAATTAAAGTTTACAAAATGAATCTTTACATTTCAAATCTAAGTTACAACATCTCTGATGAGGACTTAAGACTGTTATTTGCTGATTACGGTGAGATTACTTCAGCAAAAGTTATTATGGATAGAGAAACTGGCCGTTCAAGAGGCTTCGGTTTCGTTGAGCTGAGCGATGATGAGCTAGCTAAAAAGGCTATCGAGGAGTTAAACCAAGCAAGTTATGACGGCAAAGTCATCAATATAACAGAAGCCAGACCTAGAGAGGATAGAGGCGACAGAGGTGGTCGTTTCAATAACAACAGAGGTGGCGGCTACGGTTCCAACAGAGGCGGTGGCTATGGCTCTAACAGAGGTGGCGGTTATGGTTCTAACCGGGACGGTGGAAGATATTAATTCTATCTAGATAAAAAGGAAAGAGCGATCAGAGATGGTCGCTCTTTTTTATTTCAAGCACATAGGCTCGTCCACGGTCTGTCGTGATCTTTAGGTTACTGTTTTCCTCCACTAAAGGCCGTAGCCTTCGGATCAAGGTGTTCAAGGTCTCGTCGGCGTTGATCTTTCCCGGCCATAAACTTTCGCAGATATCCGAGCGGTTCAAGATATGCGTAGGCGATAGGAAAAACATCTCCATCAAGGCATATTGCTGAGGGGTGAGTTTTAGTTTCTCCTCATTCTCCTTATAGAAGGAGGCGGTCTCGCAAGAAAGGTTCAAATTACCGAAAGAGATGGTCTTTCCCGGATGGATAGGCTGAGGCATTATCAACTCCTTTCTATAACGTTTAAGCAATAAGGGCAGGGTAGCGGATAAAAAGGCAAGCCCGAGGAATAGGCCGGGCAAAGATTTGTCCGATAGCCCGATAACCGCAAAGGTGGAGCAATTGGCGTACCCTTGGAATGAGATCCCGATATGATCCGTGGTAGCATTGGGGCTGTTCGCTATGGATGATGCCCAGATAATCGTATCGCTGGCGATATAATATTCGTTGAGTTTCTTGTTGGCATTAGCGGGAGCGTTTTCGGTTTGAGGATCTTTATTGAGTACGTGGATCACGATTCCCGTTTTCTTCTTGTCGGGCGTATAACTCAATGCGTCGGAAAAGTCCTTGTTATAACTTTCTATGGATACCGGATTGCCGAAATGCTTGGATAGATTGGCATAGGTGCGTATGGAATCTTGGCTCATCCATTGGTGGGAATTTTGCAGGATCGTTTGTTGCAACGCTTGGTTCAAGTCTGTCACGATCGTTTTCTTAGCTTCCGTATAACTATGGAAACCGAAGCTGAACGAGAGAATCAGCATTAAGGAGGTACCCAAAACAGATAGATTGGCCGATAGTCGTGTATTCATTATTCGCTAGATTAGAATTAACATAAAAAGAACGTTCGAAGGTACTAAATATTATAGAAGGAAAGTATCCTTTTCGATAGGATTCGGGATGAAATAGACATAAATCCAGCTAAATGACCGGATGTCATGGAAATGTCATGGAAATGTCAGCTACTTATCCGGCGATTATTTATGTTGTTGTTGTCTGTTGCCTCTACTTTTGCCCGAAAACAAATCAAATAAGATGCAGATATGAAAAGATTTCTGATGATGATGACCTTGATAGGGCTTGTGGGAAACTGGAACTCGACGTTGACCGCCCAACTCGTCTCTCCCGATTCATTGTATTTGAACGAGGACTTACCCGAGATAAACATTGTCGCCGTGAAACCCTTGATAAAGGCGGAGGCGGATAAGACTACTTACAGTATCGCCGAGGACCCGGATTCCAGAACCTATACCCTGCTGGAGATGTTGCGGAAAGTCCCTCTAGTGACCGTGGATGGCGAGGATAACGTGAAGGTAAACGGACAATCCAGTTTTAAGATTTATATGAATGGGCGTCCCTCGAATATGTTCTCCAATAATCCCAAGGAGGTCTTGCGTAGTATCCCCGCCAGCATGATCAAGAAAGTGGAGGTGATAACAGATCCCGGTGCCCGTTACGATGCGGAGGGTGTCAGCGGAATCTTGAATATCGTGACGAAAGGAGCGGAGTTCGAGGGATATAACGCGAGTATAAACACTACGGTGATGAACTTATTTAAGAGTGTCGGTGGTTTCGCTACGCTGAAATATGGCCGATTATCGCTTTCCGGAAATTATACGTTTAGCCAACAGTCATCCGAGAGCGAGTCAGATTATCTCCGTACTCAGTCGGAAGACGGTGCGAAGCTCCGGATGCTCTCGGACGTAGACGTGAAATATCCGGCTCATTATGGAAGTCTGGAAGGCAGTTTCGAGATCGATACATTGAATTTAATCTCCTTGTCCGGAAACTTGAATATCGGAAACAGCAACTCTATTTGGAATAGCCATTATAGCAGGCTTGATAAAGAGGGGGAAGAAATCTATGCTTATAACGAGGATATGAGTAAAAAGAACGAATGGGGTAGCGCCTCCTTAAAAGCGGATTATCAGCGTTTATTCAAACGAAATAAGGAAGAGATGCTAACGCTTTCCTATCAGTATGATTATATCCCGAACGATATCTATAGCGTGTTTTACGATAAGGATAAGATGGGTAATGTCTCGTTACCCCAACTGGAGGCCGATTATACCCGGCAAATCAGTCATGCCCGCACCCATGAGCATACGGCCCAGCTTGATTACGTGAATCCTTTTACAAGTACGCATTCCATCGAGGGCGGTTTGAAGCTGATTCGGCGTAGCAGTACGAGCCACGCTACTTCGGAGGTAAAGGAGTTGGATGAGGGTGTCTGGTTACCCGCAGATTTACAGCCTTTGGTGGAATATCGGCATGTGCAGAATATATGCTCCGCCTATGCGGGATATGGATTTAAGTATGGTAAATGGAGCTTGAACCCCGGCATTCGTATGGAACATACTTGGCAGGACGTGACTTATAAACAAGGCGAAGGCAAGGATTTTAATTATCGTGTAACGGATTGGGTTCCTTCTTGGACCTCCGCTTTCCGCTTGGATGACCGGAGTTTGTTTCGCTTGGCTTACAACTTACGTTTACGTCGCCCGAATATCAGCTATTTGAATCCTACGGTGTTCGTGTCTGGGACCTCTATCTCGTATGGAAATCCGGGATTGGTATCGGAGAAACATCATCGTCTTTCGGCGTCATACAGTTATTACGGAACGAAATTGAATGTGCAAGCTTCCGTGCTCTGCACCTTGGGAAAAGGGGTGATTGATGAGTATCTGTTCATTGATTCGGCGAATGTGGTGAATAGTACGTATGATAATCTCGTGGACGTGAAAGCAGCGGGAGGAAACCTTTATCTAAGCTATAATCCTTCGCCCCGGACAAGCGTGTCGCTGAACAGCATGTTGCATTATCTGGATTTACGGGCGCAGGAGGGGAATGAGGTTTACGATACGGATGTGCGTAATTCCGGCTTTTGTGGCTCTGCTTTTGTCGATTTCTCGCAGAAGTTTAAGTACGGGTGGCGTTTTGTCCTGTCGGGTGGGTACGTGCGTTCCGAGCCGAATGTGGGGATGGACTCGTACGGCTTTTATTTTTACGGCTTGAGTGTGGTAAAGAGCTTCTTGAAGGATAAATTGACTTGTACGCTGCAGGCGCAAGATTTTCTGGGAGATCATAAGACGATACAGATTAACGAGCGATATCCGGACTTTCATATCCGGCAGACCGAGCGTATGTTTAGTCGTGGTTTCGGCATCGCCATTAGCTACCGGATCGGTGATTTAAAAGCGAGCGTGAAGAAGGCGGGGAGAAGCATAAGGAATGATGATCTGTTGGACGCCCTAGATAAGTAGGGCGGGCACAGGCCCGCTCCCTACGGTATCATAACTCGTCCAGCCATTTCTTGCCGGGCTTCGTGTAAAGCCAAGCGATAAATAAACCTGTAATAACTCCTACTACTAAGAATAGGGCACTTAATGGATTTAATATCATATTCTTTTATTTTAAAATTTTATTTCCTAACCAAGCTAATGAATAGGTGACACTAAGACCTGTCATTATCATGACCCAACAACTCTTATCAAAAACATTCTCTTGCAAAAGGAGTATTTCTCCCAATACTATAGCGGCGAAAACCAACTTAGCCAAATCAAAAAAGAACTTCCCTAAAGTCTCCCTCCTGATCTTGTCCCGCTCTTTCTTAATAATTATTTTCTCAAAATTTCCCATTTCCCCATAGTCTCTTGTTTTGGTTAATACTACTGATTATATGTAGGCAAATGTATATATTATCGGCGACCTGCCCAACTTTTTTATGTGGAATCGCTTATTTTCCCTAATTTTGTATCCCTAAAACGGATGAATGTGGAAGAGTATTTGAATCAACTGAATGAGAGCCAGCGGGAAGCGGTGGTTTACAATGAGGGGCCATCCTTGGTCGTGGCCGGGGCTGGCTCCGGTAAGACAAGGGTACTGACCTATAAGATCGCTTATTTATTGCAATTGGGATTGCCTCCCTATAGTATCTTGGCGCTGACCTTTACCAATAAGGCGGCCCGGGAGATGAAAGAGCGTATTGCGGCCATCACCGGTGACCAAACGGCCCGTCGGCTATGGATGGGAACGTTCCATTCCATCTTCTCCCGTATTTTACGGAACGAGGCGGAGCATATCGGTTATCCTTCCAATTTCACGATTTATGACGCCACTGATTCCAAGAGCTTACTGAAATCCATCATCAAGGAAATGCAATTGGACGATAAGGTGTACCGCCTAGGAATGGTGCAGAGCCGGATCTCCAACGCGAAGAACTCCTTGATAACTTATACGACCTACGAGCAAAATAAAGAGCTCGTGGAAAGCGATATGAATGCCAAGGTCCCCTTGCTTCGGGAAATCTACAAACGTTACCAGAGCCGTTGCCTGCAAGCGGGAGCGATGGATTTCGACGACTTGTTGCTGCAAACCAATATCCTGTTCCGGGATCATCCGGCCGTCTTGGAGAAATACCGGAACTTCTTCCGGTATGTATTGGTGGATGAGTATCAAGATACGAACTTCGCCCAACACTTGATCGTGCAACGGCTTTGCGAGAGACACGGCCATATCTGCGTGGTAGGGGATGACGCCCAGAGCATCTATTCCTTCCGAGGCGCTAATATAGATAATATCCTGCAATTCAAGAATCTTTATACCGGTTGCCGTATCTTCAAGCTGGAACGGAATTACCGTTCCACCCAGAATATCGTGAACGCTGCCAATAGCTTGATCGACAAGAATACACGTCAGATACCCAAAACGGTCTATTCCGAGAAGGAGGCGGGCAACAAGGTGAGTGTTTTCATCTCGTACTCCGATTATGAGGAGGGCTACACCGTAGCCGCCCGAATCAACGAGATGCACGGGATATTAGGGAAATTCTCGTATGCTGATTTCGCTATCTTGTATCGTACCAACGCCCAGTCCCGTATCTTGGAAGAGGCGTTGCGAAAGCGGGGCATCCCTTACAAGATTTACGGCGGTTTGTCTTTTTACCAGCGGAAAGAGATCAAGGACGTGATCTCTTACTTCCGCCTGATCGTGAACCCGCACGACGAGGAGGCCTTGAAGCGAATCATCAATTATCCCACCCGGGGAATCGGGGACACGACGGTAGGTAAGCTTGTCGGCGCCGCTACCGAATACGGGGTAAGCCTGTGGACCGTGCTTCAAGCCCCCTTGGAATATTCGCTACCGATAAATAACGGTACAGCTAAGAAACTGAGCGATTTCCGTAGTTTGATTGAAGTTTTCATTGAAGAGAATAAAAAACTCTCCGCAGAGGAATTGGCTACTTTGGTGGTGAAGCGTAGCGGCATCGTTTCCGACCTGTTTCAAGACCGTTCCGTAGAGGGCGTGAGCAAGCAAGAGAACTTGCAGGAGTTGCTGAAAGGTATCGCTGAGTTTTGCGAGATCCGGCGTGAGGAGGGCATGGAGCAAGTCGCCATGTCCGACTTCTTGGCGGAGGTATCCTTGCTCACCGATCAAGATAACGATAAAGAGGAAAACTCCGATAAGGTCACGATGATGACCGTACATGCCGCCAAGGGATTGGAATTCACGAATGTTTTCGTGGTAGGCTTGGAGGAAGACCTATTCCCCTCGTCCCTGTCGAAAGATAACCCGAGAGCGGTAGAGGAGGAGCGTCGTTTGTTCTACGTGGCGATTACCCGTGCGGAGCAAAATTGCGTATTGAGCTATGCGAAGAGCCGCTATCGTAATGGGAAGACGGATATGTGTACGCCCAGCCGTTTCTTGAAGGATATAGACGCTAAGTATCTGGATATGCCTTCGGATGCCGGCGCTTCAGATGCATTCGCCTCGGCCCGTGAACGCTACGGGCGCCCGGCTTTTGCCTCTCCATTCCGGCAACCAAGGGCGGTTGAGGATGATTTCGTGTCGCCGGTGAAGCAAGCGGCACAGCGTCAAGGGCATCTTACGAAGCTAAAAAACACGATGGAATCGTCCTTTTCGGCGGCTCCAGCCACGGATCTATCGGGGTTACATGTGGGTTCCAAGGTTCGCCATGATCGTTTTGGGGAAGGTGAGATTGTCTCGATAGAAGGAGAGGGTGGTAACGCGAAGGCTACAGTGGCCTTCGATCATTTCGGACAAAAGCAGTTACTTTTGAAGTTCGCTAAACTTACTATGTTGAATGATTGACGGTTAGCTTATGGCATGTCTGGGCATGCTACGAGCCGCATCGTATTTCGCACCGCATTTCGCACTACGTTTCGAATGACCAAGGTGTTGGTTTTTAGTTGATTGAATGAAAAAGGTATCGCTTTTTCGCACTGCGTTTCGCACTACTATATATAAGTATATTAGGAAAGATAAGAAAAAAAGAAGAGGCGACGTCACGTCGCCGTTTTTTCCCTTTAAAACACACAATAGTGTTCACGGTTGAATACAATAATGTTCGCCGCCAAACACAATAGTGTTCGTGGCTAAACACAATAGTCTTTAAATGAAAAATATAGTTGTATTTTTATTGCTTTTTCGGAGCGGAAACCTTGCTTTCTCCGAATGTTTTCGCTATATTTGCATATTTATTATGAAATATTGAGATACAGCATGATAGACATCAACAAGATACCCTCGCCTTGCTATGTGATGGAGGAGAAATTACTGAGAAACAACCTGTCCTTGATCAAGAGCGTAAAAGAACGTGCGGGAGTGAATATCATATTGGCTTTTAAGGCTTTCGCTTTATGGAAAGCGTTCCCAATCGTACGTGAGTACATTCCTTTTTCGACAGCGAGCTCTAAATTCGAGGCCCAGTTGGCCTTCGAGGAGATGGGAAGTCCGGCGCATACCTATTCCCCGGCTTATACGGAGGCTGATTTCCCGTTGATCTTGAGATACAGTAGTCATGTCACGTTCAACTCGCTCTCTCAGTTCCATCGTTTTTATCCGATGGTGCGGGCGGATGGTAACCGGGTGTCTTGTGGATTGCGGATCAATCCGGAATACTCGGACGTGGAGACGGACCTGTATAATCCTTGCGCCCCGGGTTCCCGGATGGGGGTGACCGGCGACTTGCTGGGAGATAAGCTGCCGGAGGGTATCGAGGGGCTGCATTTCCATACCTTGTGTGAGTCTACCTCCTATGATCTGGAGCGGACACTGGCCGAGGTGGAGAGGCGTTTCGGCCGTTTCCTGCCTCACGTCAAGTGGCTGAATATGGGAGGCGGCCATCTGATGACCCGTAAGGGCTACGACGTGGAGCATTTAATCGCTTTGCTGAAAGGCTTTAAGGAAAGATATCCGAACTTGGAGTTGATCATGGAGCCGGGTAGCGCCTTCGCTTGGCAGACCGGGTTCTTGCTGACAACCGTGGTGGACATCGTGGAGAACCACGGTATCAAGACGGCGATTATCGACGCCTCGTTCACCTGCCATATGCCGGATTGCCTGGAGATGCCCTACAAGCCGGCTATCCGTTTCGCCACGGATGCCGTGGAGGGGAAACCTACGTACCGGATCGGGGGGAATAGCTGTTTAAGCGGTGATTATATGGGGGATTGGTCGTTCGACAAGCCTTTGGAGATCGGCGACAAGCTGATTTTCGAGGATATGATCCACTACACGATCGTGAAAACGAATATGTTCAACGGCATCCCGCATCCTTCCTTAGCCCTTTGGAGCAAGGACGACCAGCTGGTGATGTACCGTACGTTCGGCTATGAGGATTATAAGAACAGGATGGATTAAAAACAAGCAAAGGGAGGAATATGACCATGACAGCGAATGAGTTGAAATATACATACATGGAGGAAGCCATGAGTATCTTGGATAATGAGGAGCTTATGCGTAAGGCTTTATCGCTCTTGCGGAACTTAAAAGAGAAGACCTTCTCGCCTGCCAAGCGAAGCGAGCGGGAGGTGCTGGAAGAGGCTTTCCAGAGCGTAAAAGACTTGAAGGCGGGAAAAATAACCTCTCGCCCATTGGAGGATCTATTGAATGAGTTATAAGATTGAGGCATTACCGCCCTTCGCTAAGGAGGTGAAATATTTGGCGAAACGATATAAGTCGTTGAAAGAAGATATCCTAAGGTTGAGGGACGAACTGCTGGAGAACCCTTTGTCGGGAACGGATTTGGGAGGTGGCCTCCGTAAGGTCCGGATGTCCATCCGTTCGAAATCACAGGGTAAGAGAGGGGGAGCTCGGGTGATAACTTTTACGGTACTTGTCAGCGTTGATGAAGGAACAATTTATCTTGTGACGATGTATGATAAGAGCGAGATTGAGTCTATGTCCGTTAAGGAGATCCGGAAACTACTTGATAAGTGTGATTTGAAGTAAATAAAAACAGAAACAAAATAAATATGGGTATTTTTAGCTTTTTCAGTAAGGACAAGAAGGAAACCTTGGATAAAGGTCTGTCGAAGACGAAGGAGAGTGTTTTTTCCAAGATTACCAAGGCGATCGCCGGTAAGAGTAAGGTGGACGACGATGTGTTGGATAATTTGGAGGAAGTACTGATTACCTCGGATGTCGGTGTAGATACCACGTTGAAAATCATCGACCGTATCGAGAAGCGTGTGGCCCGTGACAAGTATGTCACCACCCAAGAATTGACCACCCTGCTGCGTGACGAGATCGCTAGCTTGCTGACAGAGAACAATACGGAGGATGCCGAGGGATTCGCGCTTCCGGAGGGCAAGAAACCCTACGTGATCATGGTTGTAGGCGTGAACGGGGTGGGTAAGACGACCACGATCGGTAAGCTGGCTTACCAGTTCAAGAAAGCCGGCAAGAAGGTCTATCTGGGCGCCGCCGATACGTTCCGTGCCGCCGCCGTGGAGCAACTAGTGATCTGGAGCGAGCGGGTAGGCGTACCTATCGTGAAGCAGAACATGGGCTCGGACCCCGCTTCCGTGGCTTTCGATACGCTGAGCTCCGCCAAGGCGAACGATGCCGACGTGGTGATTATCGATACTGCCGGACGTCTGCATAACAAGATCAACTTGATGAACGAGCTTACCAAGATCAAGAACGTGATGAAAAAGGTGATTCCGGACGCCCCCCACGAGATATTGTTGGTATTGGACGGCTCTACCGGGCAGAACGCTTTCGAGCAAGCGAAACAATTTACCGCCGCCACCGAGGTGAACGCCTTGGCCGTGACCAAGTTGGACGGTACCGCCAAGGGGGGTGTCGTGATCGGTATCTCCGACCATTTCCGTATCCCCGTGAAATATATCGGACTCGGCGAGGGGATGGAGGATTTGCAAGTATTCCGCAAACGTGAGTTTGTCAATTCGTTATTTGGAGAATGAGAAAAAATAAAGTAGATATTATTACGCTGGGGTGTTCGAAAAACCTAGTGGACTCGGAGCAACTTATGCGCCAATTCGTTGCCAATGGCTATACGGTAGAGCATGATCCCCATAAGATCAATGGCGAGATCGTGGTGGTGAATACCTGCGGTTTCATCGGCGACGCCCAAGAGGAATCGATCAATATGATCCTCGAGCTGGGCGAGCAAAAGCAGAAAGGACGGATCGGGAAGCTCTTCGTGATGGGGTGCTTGTCGGAGCGTTTCTTGAAAGATCTGGAGAAGGAACTTCCCGAGGTAGATCGTTTCTACGGGAAATTCAATTGGAAGGAGTTGATCTCCGATCTGGGCAAGTCGTACCATCAAGAGCTGGCTACGGATCGTGTGCTCACCACCCCGAGGCACTACGCTTACGTGAAGATCGGGGAGGGATGCAACCGTACTTGTTCTTACTGTTCGATCCCGATCATAACTGGGGCTTATCAATCCCGTCCGATGGACGAGATCGTAGACGAGGTTCGTGGCTTGGTCGCGCAAGGCGTGAAAGAATTCCAGATGATCGCCCAAGATCTTACGTTTTATGGCCTCGATCGCTATAAGCGAATGGCCTTGCCGGAACTGGTGGAGCGGGTATCCGACATCCCGGGCGTGGAGTGGATTCGTTTGCATTACGGGTATCCGTCTCATTTCCCCTATGACCTGTTGCCGGTGATGCGTGAGCGTGATAACGTTTGCAAGTATATGGACATCGCCCTCCAGCATATCAGCGACCCGATGTTGAAGATGATGCGCCGCAATATCACGAAGGCCGAGACCTATGAGCTGTTGGAGCGTATGCGCCGGGAAGTGCCGGGCATCCATCTACGCACCACCTTGATGGTGGGTCATCCCGGCGAGACGGAACAGGATTTCGAGGAGTTGATCCGCTTCGTGAAAGATATCCGTTTCGAGCGCATGGGTGCTTTCGCCTATAGCCACGAGGAGGGTACCTACGCCTATCAGCATTATAAAGACGAGATCCCACAGGAGGTGAAGCAAGACCGGCTGGATTACTTGATGCGTGTGCAAGAAGGCATCTCCGCCGACGTGAACGCCTCGAAAGTAGGGCAGACCTTTCGGGTGATCGTAGACCGGGAGGAGGAGGATTTCTACGTGGGACGTACGCAATACGACTCGCCCGAGGTAGATCCGGAAATATTGATCTCCAAGGATACTCCCTTGAGTCCGGGTAGCTTTTACCAAGTAAAGGTGATTGACGCACAAGCGTTTGATCTGTATGGTAAAGTGTTGAATTGATGTAAAAACTGTCAATATATTTGTCGGTTAACGAAAAAATAACTAATATAGCAGCACGAACTGTTATGGAATTAGATATGAAAAACAAGGAACTTATAACGGAATTGGCGAATCGCATGGATTGGACCTCGAAGGAGGTATCCGACATGCTTTCTGCGCTCAGTTCCGTCGTAAGTTCGAAATTAGTGGATAACGATACGATCTATCTGCAAGGCTTCGGCCAGTTCGAGGTGAAAAAGAAAGCGGAACGTATTTCCGTGAATCCGGCGAACGGGAAGCGATATCTGGTTCCCCCTAAATTAGTTCCCGTGTTCAAGCCCGGAACGACCGTGAAGAATCGTTTAAAGGAATTGGGTGATCATGAATAACCGGCTGAATATACAAGATTTAGCCGGTTTATTATCGGAGCGTACCGGCAAGGACAGAGGAGAGGTAGAGCGTTTCTTGAGAGATTTTATCTCGGTGGTATCCGAAGGGGTCTATATGGATAAGATCGTAAAAGTAAAGGGCTTGGGTACTTTCAAGATTATCTCTGTGGAGAAGCGGGAGAGTATCCACGTGAATACCGGTGAACGTTTCTTGATCCCCGAACATTATAAATTCTCTTTCCTGCCGGATAAAGACCTGCGGGAACAGGTAAACAAGCCTTTCTCTATCTTTGAGACGACAGAGATCAACGAGAACGTGGATTTCTCGGACATGGATGAGTCCGTAGAGGAGAAGGAAACGGAAGACGAGTCCGTGGAGGAGGTAATGCCGGATAAGGAAATCCCTTTGGCAAATACTCAGCCCAAAGAGAAGCCCGAACCGATACTAGAACCTGAACCTGAACCATTGCCTGAGCCAGAGCAAGCGTTTGATCCGGAGCCGTCATCGGTATCTGAACCGGAACGTGGATTGGAACCGGAACTGCCCGCGGAGCCATCTCCCATACCAGAGAGACCGGAAGAGCAAGCCCGGAGGAAACCGGAGGAAAAGGGGGTATTAATGATCGTCGCCTTTTTGATAATCGTAATCTCTGTATTCTTCTATCTGGGAAGAAATAATTGGAAACCGGCGCCTGCCCAAGAAGAGGTGATAACAGAAGCCAAGAATACGGCCAAGGACACGGTTCAAGAATCAGCTTGGATGCTTCATCCGGACTCGGTAGCGGAGAAGACCCCGCATACGGAACCGGAGCCTTATGTGGAACCGGCGCCAAAACCATTGGGGCAGGTGAAAATCAAGCATGGCGACCGCCTCACCGTGATCGCCTTGGAATATTATGGCAATAAATTATTCTGGGTGTATATTTACCAACATAATAAGGCTGTTATAAAAGACCCGAACAACGTCCCGATCGGTACCGTGATCGAGATACCCGCACCGGAATCGTATGGCATCGATGCCAAGAGCCGTGAGTCGCGGGAGAAAGCCGCCGCCCTACAAACAGAGATACTTGCCGGGGAGTAAGAGAAATCCCCCTTTTTTAAGTAAAATAAAACAAAACGAGGAAGTGTTGGTTAGTATTATTTAACTGCAAAAGTGAAGGATACGAATTTAACATTTCTAATTTTGTGCATCCTAAAAAATCAACGTAAAATTGGGACAATATAATAACAATATAATAGAATAAATCTTATGAGTCAGACAGTAGACATTCGTGAGTTGAATGAGCGAATTGAAAGTAAAAGCTCGTTTGTGAACATGATTACGATGGGTATGGACAAAGTAATCGTCGGACAAAAGCATTTGGTTGAATCCTTGTTGATCGGTTTGCTTTCGGACGGACATATCCTGTTGGAAGGTGTGCCGGGTTTGGCTAAGACACTTGCCATTAAAACATTGTCGTCGTTGATCGACGCTAAATACAGCCGAATCCAGTTCACCCCGGACTTACTTCCGGCCGATGTGATCGGTACGATGATTTACAGTCAGAAAAGCGAAGAGTTCCAGGTAAAGCAAGGCCCGATCTTCGCTAATTTTGTGTTAGCGGACGAGATCAACCGTGCCCCGGCGAAAGTACAGAGTGCCTTGTTGGAGGCCATGCAGGAGCGTCAGGTCACGATCAGCGAGCATACCTACAAGTTGCCGAAGCCTTTCTTGGTAATGGCTACCCAGAACCCGATCGAGCAGGAGGGTACGTACCCGTTGCCTGAGGCGCAGGTAGACCGTTTCATGTTGAAGGTGATCATCAATTACCCGAAGAAGGAGGAGGAGAAACTGATCATACGCCAGAATATATCCGGAGAACGTCCGGAGATCAAGCCGATCTTAACGAAAGAGGAGATCCTCGACGCCCGTAACGTGGTTCGTGAGGTTTATTTGGACGAGAAGATCGAGCGTTACATCGTGGATATCGTCTTCGCTACCCGTTTCCCGGCTGAGGCTGGTTTGCCGAACTTGGCGAGCATGATCTCTTTCGGTGCTTCCCCTCGTGCGTCTATCAACTTGGCGTTGGCCGCCCGTGCGTACGCTTTCATCAAGCGCAGGGGCTATGTGATCCCGGAGGATATCCGTGCGGTATGCCACGACGTGATGCGCCATCGTATCGGCTTGAGTTATGAGGCCGAGGCGAACAACTTGACTTCTGAGGAGGTAATTAGCGAGATCTTGAATAAAGTAGAAGTTCCTTAAATGGAGACAAGCGAATTATTAAAGAAGGTACGCCGTATCGAGATAAAGACCCGTGGTCTTTCCCGTAACATCTTCGCCGGCCAGTACCATTCGGCTTTCAAGGGCCGTGGTATGGCGTTCAGCGAGGTGAGGGAATATCAGTACGGCGATGATATCCGGGATATCGACTGGAACGTGACCGCCCGCTACGTCCGCCCTTATGTCAAGGTGTTCGAGGAGGAGCGTGAGCTGACGGTGATGCTGCTGATCGACGTGTCCGGTAGCCGTGACTTTGGCTCCGTCAACGTCATGAAGAAGGAGGTGATCACCGAGATCGCCGCTACCTTGGCTTTCTCGGCGATACAGAACAACGATAAGATCGGCGTGGTGTTCTTCTCGGACAAGATCGAGAAGTTTATCCCGCCCCAGAAAGGAAAGAAACATATCTTATATATCATCCGGGAGCTGATCGATTTCCATCCCGAGGAGACGAGAACGGATATCAGCCAAGTGTTGAAATACTTGACCAACGCCATCAAGAAGCGTTGCACGGCTTTCCTCATTTCCGATTTTATCGATAAGGAGGGTTTCAAGGACGCCCTGACGGTGGCCAACCGCAAGCATGACATGGTAGCCATTCAGGTGTACGACCGTCGTGAGACCGAGCTTCCCGCCGTAGGCCTTATGAAGATCAAGGACGCCGAGACCGGGAAGGAGCAATGGATAGACAGTTCCTCCGCCCGTGTGCGCGCGGCCTATAAGGAATGGTGGGAGAAACGGCAGGCGAAGATGAGCGATACGTTCAAGAAATGCCGTGTAGACTCCGTATCTGTCCGTACCGAGGATGATTATGTGAAAGCATTGATTGCTCTTTTTGACAAACGTAATTAAAGCAAGCAGATGAAATTGATAAAGAAAAGTATCCTGTTTCTGGTCGCCGCCGCTTCCCTCGTGGGGGGAAGGGCATATGCGCAAAGGCCGTTGATCGATGTCGCTATCGACTCGGCCGCCATATTGATCGGAGAGCAGACTACCTTGCACCTTACGGTAACGGCGGATAAGGATCGCCCCGTGCAGATCGTGATCCCGAACGATACCTTGATGACGGGGGTGGAGGTACTGAACCTCTCCAAGGCGGACTCCACGGAGATCGAGAACGACCGGCTCGTTATCAAGCAGGATGTATTGATTACCTCGTTTGACTCGTCACTCTATCTGTTGCCTCCGTTGAAGGTGATAGACGGGGTGGATACCGTATATTCCAACCAAGTCGCCTTGAAGGTCTCCACGATTCCCGTGAACGCGGACAAGCCGGAGGAGTTCAACGACATCAAGACCGTATGGAAGCCACCTTTCGTATGGGCCGATTATTATCCGATCATTTACGGGATCTTGCTGGCCCTGTTCTTGATTTGCGTGATCGCCTATATCGTGAAACGGATCCGTGCGAAGAAGTCGTTGATCCCATTCAAGAAAGAGGAGCCGAAACTTCCGCCTCACGAGCAGGCCATCAAGGAACTGGATGAGATCAAGCAACAGAAACTCTGGCAGCAAGGACGAAGCAAGGAGTATTACACCTTGATCACGGATACGCTGCGTAAGTATATCGAGGAACGTTTCGGTATCAATGCCATGGAGATGACTTCCGGTGAGATCTTGGACCTGATCCGCAAGAACTCCGAGGCGCAGAGCGTGTACGATAACTTGAGGCAGATTCTGCAATTGGCCGACTTCGTGAAATTCGCCAAGATGAACCCGCTGCCGGATGAGAATGATTTGAGTATGATGAACGCGTATTTGTTCGTGAACCAGACGAAGGAGGAGGAGATGGTGGAGCTGGTTGACAGTCCCCTGTCAGATGAGCTGACAGCCTCGGGTCAAGAGGAGCGACAGCCTGCTGTCAAAGCCGTTGACAGCCCTCTGTCAAATGAGCCGGTAGCCCCGTGTCAAGACGACTTGACACGCTATCAGCCCAAGTCTACGAACGATACAACTAATTTAAAGGATTAAGAGATGGTATTTGCGAATCCTAATTATTTATATTTATTGTTGTTGCTCATCCCGATGATCGGATGGTACGTCTACAAGCTGAGCAAGAGTCAGGCCAGCTTGCAGGTCTCCTCGTCGGAGGCGTTCGAGGCGCCGGGAGCGGTATCATGGATCGTGTACTTGCGTCACGTGCCTTTCGTGTTGCGTATGGTAGCGGTAGCGCTGCTGATCGTGATCTTGGCCCGTCCGCAATCCACGAATAGTTGGTCCAATTCTTCCACGGAAGGTATCGATATCATGTTGGCGATGGATATCTCGGGGAGTATGCTGGCGCAAGACTTGAAACCGAACCGCTTGGAGGCGGCGAAGGATGTGGCCGCGTCGTTCATCAACGGCCGTCCGAACGATAACATCGGTCTCGTGGTCTTTTCTGCTGAGAGCTTTACGCAATGCCCGTTGACAACCGATCATACGGTCTTGCTGAACCTCTTCAAGGATATCCAAAGCGGTATGATCCAAGACGGAACGGCAATTGGGTTGGGCTTGGCGAATGCCGTGAGCCGTATTAAGGACAGCCACGCTAAGTCGAAGGTGATTATCCTTCTGACCGATGGTTCGAACAACGCCGGCGAGATCGCTCCGGTTACCGCTGCCGAGATCGCCAAGACGTTCGGCGTGCGTGTCTATACGATCGGAGTCGGAACGAAAGGCATGGCGCCGTATCCGTTCCAGACCGCTTTCGGCGTGCAGTACCAGAATATACCGGTAGAGATCGACGAGGCTACGTTGAAGCAGATCGCCTCTACCACGGGAGGGCAATATTTCCGTGCTACGGACAACGCCAGCCTGAAGGAGATCTATTCCGAGATCGACCAGATGGAGAAGACCAAGATCAGCGTACAAGAGTACAGCAAGAAGCAGGAGGAGTATAAGAACTGGGCCTTGCTGGTGTTCGCCCTGTTGCTGGTGGAGATCTTATTGAGAAATACATTGTTGAGAAATATACCATAAAGATAAAAGGCTTATGTTTCGATTTGCGCATCCGGACTTTTTATATTTGCTTTTTCTCCTTCCCGCGTTGGTGGCGTTCTACGTGTACGCCATGATCGTGAAGAAGAAAGCGATAAAGAAATACGGTAACCCTACGTTGTTGGCCGAGTTGATGCCCGAGGTATCGACCAAGCGCCAGCATCTGAAGTTTTGGCTGTTGTTCGGAGCCATTACCATGGTTATCTTTATTATAGCGGGGCCTCAATTCGGCTCGAAACTGGAGACGGTGAAGCGTCAGGGAGTAGAGATCATGGTGTGTCTGGACGTATCCAACTCCATGTTGGCCGAGGACGTGTCGCCCAACCGTTTGGATAAGGCCAAACAGATGCTATCCCGATTGACGGACGGCTTTACGAATGATAAGGTAGGCTTGATCGTGTTCGCCGGCGACGCTTTCACGCAGTTGCCGATCACCTCGGATTATATCTCCGCCAAGATGTTCTTGTCCTCTATCAACCCGTCGATGGTCTCTACGCAAGGTACGGCGATCGGTGCCGCCATCAACTTGGCCGCCCGTTCCTTTACCCCGGACGAGACGACCGATAAGGCGATCATCTTGATCACCGACGGCGAGAACCATGAGGACGACGCTATCGGTGCCGCCAAAGCCGCCGCCGAGAAGGGCATCCACGTGAACATCGTGGGAATGGGTGATCCGAAAGGTTCTCCGATCCCCATCCAAGGAAGCAATAATTATATGAAGGATAAGGACGGAAACGTGGTGATCACGAAGCTGAATGAGCAGATGGGTCAAGAGATCGCCGCCGCCGGAAACGGTATGTACGTACGTGCGGACAATACGAACTCCGCCTTGAAAGCCCTTCAGAAAGAAATCGAGAAAATGAACAAGACGGAGCTGGATAGCAAGGTCTATTCCGAGTATGACGAGCAGTTCCAGATTTTCGCTTGGATAGCTTTGTTCCTCTTGATCGCCGATTTCATGACCTTGGATCGTAAGAACCGTATATTTAGGAAAGTAAAATTATTCTCTTAATTCGACGAAGTGATGAGACGTATATATAAATCTATGATATGGGTATCGGTCTTGGCGCTCAGCGCTGGGGCGGTCTCTGCCCAGAAAGCGGAACGGAAGAACGTGCGTGAGGGGAATAAGCTTTATGAGAGCGAGAAATACACCGAGTCCGAGATCGCTTATCGCAAGAGCTTGGAGGTGAATCCCCGCTCTACGGAAGGAACCTATAATCTGGGGAATTCCCTATACAAGCAAGGCAAGTTCCCCGAGGCCGCCGAGCAATATCAATTGATCGCCGGGCAAGGGGAGAAGATGGTGGCTACGCCGGAAGGGAAGGCACGCTTGTCGGAGGTGTATCATAATATGGGGAATATCTTCATGCAGAACAAGGATTACGGTAAGGCCGTGGAGGTGTATAAGCAATCGCTTCGCTTGAATCCGAAAGATGACGAGACCCGTTATAACTTGGCCTTGGCCCAGAAACTGCTGTCGGATCAGCAGAATCAGGATCAGAGCCAAGATCAACAGAACGACGACAAGCAGGAGAACAAGGATCAGAAGGACGATCAGCAGCAACAGCAACAACAACAGCCGCAAGACGACCAGAAGCAGGATAAGACCCAAGAGCAACAGCAATCCAACGAGCAAATGAGCAAGGACAATGCCCAGCAGATGTTGGACGCCTTCCTGCAAGACGAGAAAGACACCCAAGAGAAGGTGAAGAAGGCGCAGATGCAGCAGCAACAACGCCGGAAGAGCGAGAAGGAGTGGTAAACTGGATAATTAACGAAAAAATGAGATACACAATGAGGAAATTAATTTTCTTATTCATCCTGATGTTAACGGTAGGGGTGGCGACAAAGGCCGCGGATGTGACCTTCAAGGCCTCGGCGCCCCAAGCGGTGGTAATGGGAGAGCAGTTTCGCTTGACTTTCACCGTCAATGCCGAAGGCAGGGATTTGAGAGTACAGGAGATGCCAGACTTTGACGTATTAATGGGTCCCTCCCAATCCACCTCCTATAGCAGTAGCTGGGTGAACGGGAAGAGTACCAGCGAGACAACCGTTACGTATACGTATGTCTTGATGCCGAAGAAGGAAGGTACGTTTAATATCGCTCCGGCAACGATCAAGGTGAACGGCTCTAATTATACATCGAATGGCTTGGCCATCAAGGTGCTTCCTGCTGATAAGGCGGGTAAGCAAGAGGCGGAGACAACGACGGCGAGCGGGGCGATCTCTAACGATCGGCTGTTCGTGAAGATGGACGTATCCAAACGAAGCGTGTTCGAGCAAGAAGGTTTCTTGGTGACTTTCAAGGTCTATTCCTTGGAAAATTTCTCGATTACGGGATTGAAATACCCGGAGTTCGAGGGTTTCTTGGTACAAGAGGTTGAGTTGCCGCAAGAGAAACAACTGACCTTGGAAAACTACAACGGGCGTAACTACCAGTCGGCCGTAATGCGTCAAGTGATCCTGTATCCCCAACGTTCCGGTAAGATCACGATCGAAGGTGGAAAGTATGATGCCGTGGTGCGTGTCCGTATGCAACAAGCGGGCGGCGGTAGCATCTTCGATAGTTTTTTCGACTCGTATCGGGATGTGAGCAAGGTGTTGACCACTTCTCCGGTTACTATCGACGTGAAGCCTTTGCCCTCCGGTAAGCCCGCTTCTTTCTCCGGTGCCGTAGGTACGTTCTCCATGACGGCTGATATCAGCTCGAACAACGTCAAGACAGACGAGGCTGTAACCATAAAGGTGAAAATCACGGGTAACGGAAACGTGAAGTTGGTGAAGAATCCGGAAGTGGTTTTCCCGAACGATTTCGATGTCTACGATCCGAAAGTAGAGATGGACATCAAGACCACGACCGCCGGTGTCAGTGGAAGCAAGACGATCGAATATATGGCGATACCCCGTTACGCAGGTGATTTCGAGATCCCGGCGATCGCTTTCTCCTATTTCGATATCAAGTCCGGTTCGTACAAGACCATCAAGTCCGAGCCTTATAAGTTGCATGTGGAGCAAGGTAAGGGCGGTAGCGGTTCTTCCCCGGTCGTATCGAACTTTAGTAATAAAGAGAGCGTGAAATACTTAGGCAAGGATATCCGTTACTTGAAGACGAAAGATTTCTCCTTTATCGAGGGAGGTGATGGTATTTTCTTCGGTTCCTTTATGTATTATCTTTGCTATATCGTACCAGCTATCTTGTTTATCGTATTCTTCTTTATTTATCGTAAGCAGGTGAAGGAAAACGCCGACATCGCCTTGGTTCGTACCAAGAAGGCGAACAAGATGGCGGTTAGACGTCTGAAGAACGCTGGCAAGCTGATGAAAGAGAATAAGAAGGAAGAATTCTACGACGAGGTGCTGCGTGCGTTGTGGGGCTATTTGAGCGATAAGCTGAGTATCCCGCAATCCGATCTGACCAAGGATAACGTAGAGATAGAATTGGCTAAATACGGTGTAGACGAATCCTTGACGAATGAGTTCATGGATATCTTGAATACTTGTGAGTTCGCTCGTTACGCTCCGTCCCAAGCGTCGGACGCTATGGATAAGTTGTATGAGCTGACGGTAGACGCTATTGGTAAAATGGAGAATACAATTAAAAAGTAAGAAGATGAAGATGACTATAAATTTAAGAAAGGTATTGTTTTTCTTATTGACTCTATGTCTGATAGGATCTGCTTATGCGCAAGATACCGCCTTGAAGGAGGCCGAGGTCGCTTACACGAAAGAAGATTACGCAAAGGCGATCGAGCTATATGAGGGAATCTTGAAGAGCAATGGCGAGTCTGCCGCCGTTTATTATAATTTGGGAAATACCTATTATAAGGCGGGTAAGATCGCTCCGGCTATATTGAACTACGAACGTTGTCTTCTGCTGGATCCGGGTGATAGCGATGCTCGCTTCAATTTACAGATGGCCCGTCAGAAGACCATCGATAAGATTGAGCCGGTTGGTGATTTCTTCTTGGTCAAATGGTTTAAGAGCGTGGAGAACCTCGGTTCCGCAGACTCTTGGGCGAAGACAGGTATCGTGTGCTTCCTGTTGTTTATCGGTTGCTTGATCTTGTTCTTTTTCTCTCGTTGGGTACGCTTGAAGAAGATCGGTTTCTATTTGGGTGTCCTATTTATTATCATGGTTGTTTTTGCCAATATATTCGCCAGCGACCAGAAGGATGAGATGATAAACCGTAAACACGCTATCGTATTCGCCCCGACCGTTACGGTGAAAAGCTCGCCTGACGCTAGCGGTACGGATCTTTTCGTATTACACGAGGGAACGAACGTGACCGTGAAGAGCACGCTCGGCGAATGGAGCGAGATTGAGCTTGAGGACGGGAACGTAGGATGGATGCCTAGTAAAGACATAGAAAAAATCTGATACATGCTAGAACAATTATTGGTTTGGGAACGTGATGCGTTCTTTATGCTTAACGGTAGCGACTCCGCTTTTTTAGATCGCTTTATGTGGATCTATTCAGGCAAGGCGGTTTGGCTACCGTTAGCCTTTTTTATATTGGTGGTATTGTGCTATAAGAAGAACTGGAAGGAGTGGTTGTTGATCTTATTGGCCATTGTCTTGACGATCACGTTATGCGACCAGTTCGCTTCGCATGTTTGTAAACCCATCTTCACCCGTTTCCGTCCGACTCATCACCCTGACTTTATGGATCAGGTAAAGGTGGTGTTCGGTTATCGGGGCGGTATGTATGGATTTATCTCCAGCCATGCGGCGAATGCTTTCGGCTTTGCGACCTTGATGGCGCTGATCTTCAGGAATAAACTATTCGGATGGACTATTTTCTTTTGGGCGATTTTGACTTCCTATACTCGTATTTATTTAGGAGTGCATTTTATCACGGATATTATTCCGGGAGCTTTATCCGGTCTGCTATTCGGGTATCTTGTATATCTGTTATACCACTATATAAGGCCTAAATTGATTCCGGCAGATTCTTGGGTATGTCCGGAGGCCATTTACTCGGATATCCGGAAACGCTGGATCACCTATGCGATTTGGTTGACCATCCTTTTAATAGCCCTATTTAATGAGCAATTGGTATCGTGCTTAATATAAGAGATTTTCGTTAAGTATGTCGTAAAGCATATTTGTTTTCAGCTCATTTTCTCAATAATAATTTGTTTCAATGCTATTAAATGACTAAGTTAGTGCCATAATATTAAACAAAAGTATTAACCTTCAAAATAAGAAAGCCATGACAAAGACGATTACATTTAACGAACTGAGAAGAATTAAAGATTCGTTACCTGACGGAAGTACACAACGCATCGCCGATGAGCTGGGATTAAAGGTAGAGACAGTTCGTAACTATTTCGGTGGACATAATTTTCAAGATGGACGGAGTTGTGGTTTCCATATCGAGCCCGGTCCGGACGGAGGGTTGGTTGTTTTAGATGACACGACTATTTTCGAGCGTGCTTTGCAGATACTGGCCGAGAGTCAGGATGCCGAAGCACAAAAAGCGTAAGATAAATTCATTCGTATAAAAAATCCCATAGCTAAATGAAAGAACGCTTTGGGATTTTTTTATATTCAACAATTCATAAATCCCGATTGTTTCATCTATAAAAATGTATTGAGTATGGAAGATAAATTAGTGACATTGGCTATCCACACGTTCGAGAAAGCCCAGATTCTCAAGACAATCCTCGAAACAGAAGGCATAGAGGTCTATATACATAATGTAAACCAGATTCAGCCGGTCGTTTCGGCAGGAGTGCGTGTGCGTATTAAGGAGAGTGATTTACCGCATGCTTTACGCATTATTGAAGACAATAAGTGGTTTGAGGAACCAAAGGAGGAAGAGGCGAAGGTTAATGCGGTCAAGAAAGTTCTGATCCCGATTGATTTCTCGGATTATTCCGCCAAGGCTTGTGAGTTGGGAATTAATTACGCTCATGCGGTAGGTGCGGAGGTGATGATCATGCACGCCTATTTCAGCCCCTATTTTCCATCCGCTATCCCGATGGGAGATACTTTGGCTTACCAAGTAAACGAGGAGGAATCCGTACAGCATATCTTACAACGTGTCCGTATCGATATGGAGAATATTTGTACGCATATCAACCGGAAGATGTCCTCTGGTGAATTACCAAAGGTAAAATACGATTATGTATTACGTGAAGGCTTGCCGGAAGAGGAGATCATCGCCTATAGCAAGGAGTATCATCCGACATTGATCGTGATGGGAACGAGAGGTAAGAGCCAAAAAGATATGGATCTGATCGGTAGCGTGACCGGAGAGGTAATCGAGGTAAACCGGGTTCCTGTATTGGCGATACCGGAGAATGTTCCTTTCACGGATTTGAGAGACGCTAAGAATATCGCTTTCGCTACATCGTTTAACCAGAGAGATTTGGTTGCGTTTGACGAGTTTATGGAAATCATCAAAGGCTTTGATCTTAATATCCATCTATTCAATATCTCTACCAGTAATGATGAATGGAATGAGATTCGTTTAACGGGCGTTCGTGAATATTTCAAAAAACAATATCCACATGCCCATATTTCCCATACGGTTCTAGCCGATGGTGACTTGCTGTTAGCCATCGAGAAATTTGTTCGTGATAAACAAATTGATGTTATAGCCCTAAGCACATATCGCCGTAATATCCTAGCCCGGATGTTCAATCCTTCGATCGCGAGAAAGATGTTATTCCACACCGATACTCCGTTATTGGTAATCGATAGCAAGAAATAGCTTCTTATTCAAGTAACAAATAAAAAGTGGATATGAGAAAAGGCTTATCCACTTTTTTATTATATACCATGTGCTTAAAGCAATCTTTGTATCTTTGGCGAAAAAATATAAGGATAGTATGTGGGAAAGAATGTTTGATCTGGTACTTGGATTAAAGAAAGAACATAGATTAATGATAGTTATAACATTGATTTATGCGGTGACCCTCTTTGGTATTACTGTAGATGTAGAAGCGATGGAGAATTGGCTGCAATTAGTGGGGTATACCATACGTACTTTATGTATTGCTTGTATTATACAGCTTAGTGTGTTCTTTTTGACAAATATTTTTTGGAAGGAACTAAACAGAGGCTTGAATAAAACATTTGTTGTTATTAGTGGTAATGTGTTGTCTTTAGCTTTCTTACTTTTCCCTTTTTCTATATCATATATAGATATGACTGCTGAAAGTATGAAATTGAGTTCTTTGAATACAGAAAGAAATAGAATTGATAGTATGGTCCGGTACTATGAGAATTTAAAAAGTCTAGATTCTTCTTTTTCAGAGAATCTAGATTCTTTAATATTGGAAGAAAAGAAAACATTGATTCGGGTTATAAAAGAGATTGACTTAAAGCAATTTAAAATAGAAGAGAAACAGAAAAGATATGAAAAGCCATTAGTCTCCATCCTATTTCTTTTGCAAATATTCGGTTTTTATATATTGATTCTATATTCTTCCTATTTTGATAGGACGAATAAGGTGAATCGTGTTATCGCAGTGGAAAATATTCCTTATCGAAAGAAAGTAAGGAGCTATTTTTGCGATAAAGTTTTGAAGCCTTTGGTTTTACTGTTATCTGTTTTTCTTTGGGGATTCTTGTTTTTCCTTTGGCTTAGATAATATATACCTGATATTTGTATAAACCGGAATTTATGCTTTGCTTTGTGGCTCATCAGAAAAATAATAGAATATATGATTACTTATTTGATTATTGGAATAACAGTGGTTCTCTCTTTTATCTGTTTTAGTAATAGGGAGTTATTTATGAAATTAGCGTTTATCCCATATCGTACGATCCGGAATCATGAATATTATCGTATCGTGACACATGGATTTATCCATGCGGATATGACACATTTGCTAGTGAATATGTTCACGTTCTGGTCATTTGGTCTCTATATTGAACGAACGTTTCGATATATGGGATTCGGCAAAGGGGCTTATCTGGCTCTTTATTTCGGGGGAATGATCGTGGCTTCGCTTTATGATTTGATAAAACGACGTAATGATCCGTATTATGTCTCTATCGGTGCGTCTGGAGCGGTATCGGCGGTTCTATTTACCTCTATATTCCTTGATCCTTGGGGAAAGATCTTGTTTTTCGCCGTGCTGCCTGTCCCCGGAATCGTATTCGGCTTGCTATATCTGGCCTATTGCCAGTATATGGCGAAACAAACAGGAGATAACATAAATCATAATGCCCATTTCTACGGGGCTATTTATGGATTGATTTTCCCAATGCTGCTGGAGCCTTCGTTATTGCATCTCTTTTTGTCTCAACTTACGTTTAAGGGATGATCCACCCTGAACGGATAATTTAAGGTTATTTTTTGTCCGAAGATTATTTCCGGGTAGGTAAACTTGTCTATCTTTGTCCCCTTATAAGCAAAAGTTAGATGAACAAAGATAATAATTTGGGTAGAGTGTTAGCGTTACTGTCGCTGACGTTGTTGATGAGCTTTGGTTTATATAGCCTTCCGGATACATTGTTCGGGTATAAGATCAAAAAGGTAGATCTTTTATCGGATTTCAAGGTGAAAGAGGAAAAGCTCTCCTTGGATTCTTTGAAACAACAATTGGAACAAGCGGACACCCTTCAAGTAGATTCGGTAGCATTAAGGGATTCTATCATGCGTTCCGCCGGAATAGATTCTGCGGCTTTGGCCCTTCGTGATTCGTTATACAAAGCGGTCTATGCTGTTCAAGGGGCGGATTCGCTGGGGGCTCATATCGAGGACTATTCTCTTGGACATATCGGTTTGCAACGATTTTTCGCCGCCTTAAAAAACAGGCGGGAATTGAATCGTCCGGTACGTGTGGCCTTCCTTGGAGATTCTTTTATCGAAGGAGATATTATGGTGGCCGATTTCCGTTCCGGGATGCAGAAGGAATTTGGGGGGCGGGGTGTTGGTTTTGTACCGGTCACATCCGTAGCGGCACAGTTCCGTCCAACCGTGGAGCAACGTGCCTCCGGATGGACTACTTGGTCTATGCTGACAGATCATGAGCATGGATATACTTTATCCGGGATGATGTTCGAGGCAAACGAGGAGAACGCCTCTATCCATGTGAAGACGACTAAGCGTTATCCGGAGCTCCAGACGTTCTCTTCTTTGAAACTGATTTATGAGCAGAATAAGAATACGGAGATGCGCTTGGTTTGCAACGCTTCCGCCGATACCCTACAAGAGATGCTTCCCGCCACATCGATCGTAACCCAATACGAGTTGGAAGGGATGTTCACCGAAGCGGATTTCACTTTTAAGAATACTCCGGAGTTCCGGGCATTAGGGGTCGCTATGGAGGATCATTCAGGTGTCGTGGTCGATAATTTCTCTCTTCGGGGAAACTCGGGTATGATATTGGAGCGATTGGATGTCTCCCGTTGCCAAGCATTGAATAAGATCCGTCCGTATGACTTGATTGTCTTGCAGTATGGGTTGAATGTCGTGAGCGATAGCGTGATGAATTATGGATGGTATAGTAGCCGGATGGTAAAGGTCATTAACCATATACAACTTTGTTTTCCGGAAGCTGATATATTGATGTTGGGGGTGTCGGACAGAAGCCGTCAAGACGATGGCAAATTCGAGACGATGCCAGCCGTGTTAGCCTTGCTGCATGCGCAAAGGCAAGCTGCTAAAAAGGCAGGGGTTCCTTTCTGGAATGTATTCGGTGCCATGGGAGGAGAGAATAGTATGGTCCGTTTCGTAGAATTAAACTGGGCTAGTAAGGATTATACGCATTTAAGCTTCAGGGGTGGACGGGAGATTGCCGATGCCTTGCTGAAAGCGTTATTATCAGAAAAAGATTTTTATGATGAAGCGGAGAAAGTGGTTAATTAGTCTGGTTGTTTTAGGAGTGATCATGGGCTTCTCTGTTCCGAAACCTAAAGCCGGAATAAACGGGGATGTATCTCTTGATAGTTTGGCGGTTCGGGATACTGTAGCGTTGCCTCCTTTATCTTATTCTATGAAAGTGGGAAAAGATACGTTGATCTTACCGGATTCTAGTAAGGCGTGGAATAATTTTTTCAATGAACTGGATTCGTTGCGTGCAGGGAAAGATACGGCTATCACGATCGTCCAGTTGGGGGATTCGCATATCCAAGCCGGACATTTAAGCGGTCGTGTCATGCGCCTTTTCCAACAGGCGTTCGGGAATGCCGGACGAGGCTGGATCGCTCCTTTTAAGTTGAGCAAGACCAACGAGCCGGATGATTATTTTATCAAATCCGTCGCTAAGGATTGGATTGCCGGACGTTGTATTCAGCATGTCCGGAAAACCCCGATAGGGATCGGTGGGATCGGGATTAAGTCTGTTTCCCCCTCGATTAATCTGGATGTCGTGATAACCCCGAATAATGGTGCCGGATACGAGTTTAATGAGGCGATCTTATATAGAGGGGAGAAGTCGATGCCCATGCTTCCTGCCGGGGCTTTGAAAGACTCGGTCCAAACATTCCGTGCGGATACCGTATGTGTTCCCGGTGTATTAGCCGACACTTTCCGGATCTCCTGCTTGACCGATACTCTACAATTGCAGAGTACGAGACGGAAAGAGGGCACGAATACATTGCGTCCGGCCTCATCCTTTACGAATTTATATTATGGCCTGACACTGAAGAATGGAGGCAGGGGTATCTTATACCATTCCATCGGAGTGAATGGGGCAATGTATGTGAATTATACGGACGAGGCTTATGTACGTCAGTTGGCTTTATTAAAACCGTCCTTATTAATCATCTCTATGGGAACCAACGAGACGTTTGGCAGACGTTTTAATACCGATGAGTTTTCCGGTCAGATAGAGGCTTTCTTGGCGTTAGTCAAGAAGGAGTTACCTAATACGGCAATCTTACTGACGACTCCTCCGGAATGTTATAGGAGAGTCCGGTCGGGTAAACAGCGAACGTATGTGCGTAATGATAATACCGAGCGGGCTGCCCGTGCTATCCGGAATGTAGCGAAGAAAGAAGAGGTCGCTTGCTGGGATTTATTCACTACGACAGGAGGGAAAAACTCGTGCCGCAAATGGCATAGTTCTCGTTTGATGGGACGGGATCGGATTCACTTTACGAAAGAAGGGTATCAAGAACAAGGAACGCTTTTGTTTAGGGCGTTCATGGAATCATATAATAACCGATAAGAATTTTATATGGAATATAATATACTTAGAGATTGGCTTAGTAATCATCAATTCACGTGGGAGAAACTGGGAGATATCCTGACGTATCATCATAATGCCCCGATCTTGTTTAGTAGCGGGTTGTTCTTCTTCTTGTTTATCGGTTTCCTGATGATTTATATGTCGCTAAGGAAACATACGTTGGCTCGTATTATTTATGTGACATTGTTTTCCCTTTATTTCTATTATAAAAGTAGTGGACTTTGGTTCGGGCTGCTGGTATTTACGGCTACTTCCGATTTCTTGATAGCGCAATGTATCTCGCATACGACATCGGTATTAAAACGTAAATTATTCGTTACGCTTAGTCTCTGCATAAACCTAGGTATGCTGGGGTATTTCAAGTATTTCAATTTCCTAGGCGAACTGTTTACTATGGCCGCCGGGGGAGAATGGCTTAAGATGAACATCTTCCTTCCGGTAGGAATCTCTTTCTTTACCTTCCAGAGTATAAGCTATGTGATAGATGTTTATCGGGGACGAATCCAACCTCTCGGCCGTTGGATCGATTATGTTTTCTATGTATCGTTCTTTCCTCAACTGGTTGCCGGGCCAATCGTTCGTGCCCGGGATTTTATCCCTCAAATGTATAAGAATCCTACGGTGACGCGATCTGAGTTTGGTGAGGGATTGTTCCTTATCTTATGTGGTCTTTTCAAGAAAACGGTTATCTCGGATTATATCAGTATGAATTTCGTGGATCGTATTTTTGACGCTCCGTTGCTTTATACGGGTGTGGAGAATTTATTGGGTGTCTATGGGTATGCGCTACAGATTTATTGTGACTTCTCGGGTTATTCGGATATGGCGATCGGTATCGCTCTGTTGTTGGGATTCCGCTTTAATATAAACTTCGACTCTCCCTATCAATCGGCTACGATTACCGAGTTTTGGCGTCGTTGGCATATCTCCCTTTCCTCTTGGTTAAAAGATTATCTGTATATATCCTTAGGGGGGAACCGGAAGGGGAAGATTCGTACCTATATGAATCTGATGATAACGATGTTGCTAGGCGGGTTATGGCATGGGGCTTCCATTAGTTTCATCTTATGGGGAGCCTTACATGGTATAGCTTTGGCTGCGCATAAGTTCATTATGGGGCATTTCAGTAGCTTTAAGGCCTTAGGATGCGAGATGAAACCTTGGCGACGGGTATTAGGTGTCCTGATTACTTTCCATGTGGTTTGTTTCGGATGGATCTTGTTCCGAGCTACCTCGATGAAAGCCGTGGGAGAGATGCTGAGCCAGATCTTCACGAATTTTCATCCGGAGGTGTTCATGCAATTCGTCTCAGGATATAAAGGGGTGTTCGCGTTGATGGTGATCGGTTATGTGCTGCATTTTATGCCTAAACGCTCTGAGGATGTCTTGAGGGAAATCGTGACTCGTTCCCCTTTATTGATACAGGCCGCTATATTGGCGATAGCGATTTTCATTGTTGTTCAGTTTAAGAGCGCGGGAGTGCAGCCGTTTATTTATTTCCAATTTTAAGAGTGACAAACACGTATATCGGCATAGCCTCACGCCAGTATAGGCACAACCCTACACCACTAGTGCCGTAAGGCTACACCGATACTGATTTCATAGGCAAAGTATCTTAGGTTCACTGGCGAAGTATCTTAGGATCGTCGGCCGATGCACCTAAGATATTTTTTTGACATCTTAGAGTGTTCCTATCATTTCCGGAAAAACATGTACATGAGTTTCTAGAAACACTCTGAGGGTTGTGAGCCGACGGGAAGTTTGATGATGATATTCTTCAAATCCGCCCCGGATACATTTTGGAATACGCTTAGCCCAAACTCCGGTATTACCGCAAGTACATGGTCGAATATATCCGCTTGAATTCCTTCATATTCGACCCATACCTTATTGGATGAGAAGCAATAAAGTTCGATGGGAATACCTGTATCAGTCGGTTGTAGATGCCTTACCATGCAGACTAATTCCTTACTTACTTCCGGGAGGCTTCTTAGGTAACGTACGAGATAAGCACGGAAGACTCCCAGATTTGTCTGTCTACGTCCGTTCACCCAAATGGAACTATCGATATGATGTTCTTCATTGTATTCATCTAATTCCTGTTCTTTTCCATCGATGTAATCCGTGATAAGAGAGATCTTACGAAATTTCTCTAGCATTTCCGGGGTACAAAAATGTACGCTGTTCATATCGATATTGATAGAGCGCTTGATACGGCGGCCCGGGGATTCGCTCATACCTCTCCAGTTTTGGAAAGCGTCGCTTACTAAGGCGTAAGGAGGGATGGTCGTGATGGTATTGTCAAAGTTTCTTACTTTCACGGCGTTCAATGTCACCTCGATAACCGTGCCGTCCGCACCATATTTGCTCATCGTGATCCAGTCTCCGGCCCGGAGCATATCATTGGCGGATAATTGGATGCCGGCAACGAAACCTAAGATCGTATCCTTAAAGACCAACATCAAGATAGCCGCAGACGCACCCAATCCGGCCAGTAAAGAAACCGGGGATTTATTGATAAGAATACTGATAATCAATATCACTCCAATAAAGAAAACCGTAACCTGCAAGATCTGTATGAAGCCTTTTAACGGCTTGTTCTTAAAGGAATCTTTTTTATTATAGATCTCGTGGATCAGATTTAAGGAAGCGTTTATAAACCTTAAAGAAACCGCTATGATATAAATCTGACAAAGTTTTTGGAGTACTATTAAAATCTTCGGTGTCTCTTCGGCTGAGAAGGCGAATGGTAACAATATATAAATCAATATGGCCGGGATCATATGCATCATCTTATTAATGATCTTACGATCCACGATTAAATCGTCCAGTTGATTTTTCGTCTTCCTCGCTAATCGTTTGAACATACCTAGGAAAATATACCGGCAACTATAATCGATCCCAACGGTGACGGCTATAATAAGTAATAAGATCACTATATTGTCTAGGTAACTGGAATTTTCGCTTATCAACCCCATTTGAACTAATAAATTATATACCCATTCTTGTATCTTGCTCATAAATACGATTTTAAACTTTAAGTAGACAATCCGGAGACGAAGATAGGAAAAATAATCCGAACACGTACTTTAGTCTGAATATTGATATACTTTCAATTCAAATTTAGGAATCATAGCGAAGAAATGGTCGAATATATCCGACTGGATCCGTTCATATTCTTTCCATATTTTATTCCGGGAGAAGAAATAAATCTGGACGGGAACACCATATTCCGTGGATTGAAGTTGGCTGATAATTAAATCCAAATCTTGATTTACGACAGGAAGACTTGTCAGATAACGCTCTACATATACACGGAATACTTGGGAGTTTGTAGGTACTACATCCTTATCCGGTTGGTAATCCGCTAATAAAGGAATTTCCTTGCGGAAGGTATCTAGCATCTCCGGCGTACAGAACTTGATCGTATTCAAATCGAGATAAATGGACTTCATAACCCTGCGTCCTCCAGACTCAACCATCCCGCGCCAGTTTTGGAAAGAACTATTCACTAGATTATAAGGCGGGATTGTCGAGATCGTATTATCGAAGTTCTGAACTTTCACGGTGTTTAGGGTTATTTCTTGAACAATACCGTTCGCATTGGCAGAAGGCATCGTGATCCAGTCGCCGGGGCGCAACATATCATTCGCCGAAAGCTGTATACCTGCCACGAAACCTAATATGCTATCTTTAAAGACCAACATAAGAATAGCTGCCGATGCACCTAATCCGGCGAAAAGGGTAGCCGGGGATTTATTGACGAGAATCGCTATAATGACAATGCCGCCAACGAAGAAAACAAGCACTTGTAATACTTGTATAAAACCTTTCATCGGCCTGTTTTTCATTTTCTCCTGTTGGTTAAACAAATCCAACATCATTAAGAGAAGACCGTTGAGCGCTAACAGCAGGGAAAATATGATATAGACCGCGCAAATCTTCTGGGAAATGAATAATAATTCCTTTCCTCGGATAAAAGCCATCGGGAGCAAAGCATATACTAAAATGCCGGGAATCGTATGTACGAGATAATGTACGACCTTACGTTTAATTAATAACGTATCCCATTTATAATGCGTATGCTTAACGATACTACGTACCCCTCCGACAAAAATAGCTTGGCATAAATAATCTAATCCGATAGCGACCGCCACTAGTAAGATGGCGATGATCGCCTCGTCAAATGTGTTCGCTATTTTCTCGTCTACACCCCATCCGGTGAGGACTTTGTTCATCCAACTACCTAAATTTATCATAATAATCGTTTTTTGATATAACACTACTCTTAAAAATAGGTTCAATCCTACGTTAAATTTGCCCTTTTGTTAAGATTGCTTGTAAATGTAAGCGTATTAATCCAATTGAAAAATGTATCTTTGTGAAATAATATAAACTTAAATGGATTCCATGAGATCTCTGTTGTCAACCTCAGATTTTCTACAGGTACGAGAGCATAAATTAAGTAATGATTTGACGGTATGGTTGAATGAGGACCATAGCCAACCTAAGATATTCGGAGCCGTAGTTGTAAAAGCCGGAGCTAAAGATTCCCCTAACACAGGTATCGCGCATTATTTCGAGCATATGATGTTTAAAGGAACGGATAAGATCGGGACAATCGATTATGAGTCCGAGAAAGTCTTGCTGGACATTATCGCCGAGAAATATGACGCTTTGGCGGATACCGAGGATCCCAAGATGCGTGCCCATTTGCAGCAAATCATTAACGACCTGAGCGTACGTGCCGCTGAGTATGTAATACCGAATGAGTTCGACCGGTTGATCTCTCGTTTCGGTGGTACGAAGTTGAATGCCGGGACTTCTTACGACTATACATTATATTTCAATACATTCTCTCCGCAATATATCTCCCAATGGGCCGAGATCAATAGTGAGCGTTTGGTAAATCCCGTATTTCGTCTTTTCCAGAGTGAGCTGGAGACGGTCTATGAGGAAAAGAACATGTATGGAGATACGATGGCTAGTGTCGCCATCGAGAAATTGACAGAGCGTTATTTCTATCCGCATCCGTATGCTTATCCGATTATCGGAAGTGCGGAGAACTTGAAGAATCCCCGTCTTTCGGAGATGCGCCGGTTCTTCGAGAAATACTATGTCGCTTCCAATATGGGATTGATCTTAAGCGGGGATTTCGATACGGAGGAGGTCTTGCCAATCTTGGAATCTACTTTTTCACGGATACGAAAAGGGAAGCCGCCTCACCGGGATATTGTTACATTACCGCCATTCAAGGGACGGGAGAAGGTGAGCGTACGTATTCCTATGCCTTTCGTGAAAATTATGGCATTGGGATTCCGGGGAGTTCCCGCGAATCATCCGGATCAAGTTGCGCTCAATATCGCCGTATCTTTATTGAATAACTCCAATGGTACGGGATTTTTGGATAAGCTGACGGTAGATCATAAGGTGATGGGTGCGATGGCGGTTAACCAAAGTATGAATGAGGCTGGAATATTAGGCTTGTTGGTATTTCCGAAGTTCTTTTTCCAGACCTATGCGGCAGCCGAGAAATTAGTATGGAAACAAATCAACCGCATTAAGGAGGGGGATTTTAGCGATGAGATGTTTCAAAGCTTGAAATTGGAGCAGAAACGTGAATATGCCTCCAAATTGGAAGACATAAACTCAAGGGCCGAGGTGATGATGCGTATTTTCTCTCAAGGGAAAAGCTGGCAGGATTATTTGGATGAGGTTACCCGTATCGATGCCTTGTCGAGAGAAGACGTGATTGAGGTCGCCAAGAAATATTTTACGGAGAATTATATGTACGTCACGAAGAAGACCGGACGCTATCCGAAAACGATCTTACCCAAGCCGGATTATTCACCGATTATACCGAAGAACTCTGATGCTTCCTCCGCTTATGTGGAACGTCTGGAAAAGATACCCGTACAAGAATTGAAACCGCATTTTCTCGATTTTGAGAAAGACGCCGAGGTCGTATCCTTGCGTCCGCTTGTCACGTTGTATAAGACTCATAATTCCGTAAATGATATATTCTCGCTGACACTATCTTATGGAGTGGGGCAGTTGGAGCTTCGTGATCTTGATAAATTGTCCGCTTATCTACCTTTCGTAGCGACGGAGTCGATGTCTTTTGAGGTCTTTCGGGGTAAATTGCAGGAACTTGGTAGTACATTGACTTTTGATTCCACGGATTCTGAGTTTCTGGTGGTGGTGAATGGTTTCGATGGGCATTTTACCCAAACAATGGCTTTGGTCGGCGATTTCTTGCGGCACGCCAAGCCAGATGACAAGAAGTTACGGCAGATTGTGGACGAGGCGAAGGTAACGGAGAAATCGTTGTTCAATTCCAGCGAGAACGTAGCCGATATGCTGTTAGAGAAAGTCAAATTTGGGGAGCAATCCCGTTATTTGACTAAATTATCGTTCGCTGAAATCAAGAAACTAAAAGGAAAGATGTTGCTGGACACTTTCAGTAAGGTACGTTCGGTCGCTTGTAACCTGCATTATTGTGGTACATTGTCTATGGAGGAGGCTGCCCGGCAGATCAAGCAGCATTTACCCTTGGAGGAGGTAAGTATTCCATCGAACTCTCCCTATATCCGTGATCTTATGACGTATGATAAGCCGACTGTCTTTTTTATGGACATGGAGGATGTCACGCAAAGCATAATCTATGCCTATATGTATATCGATCCGTTGAAGGCTAAGGAAGATCGTCCTATTTCCCGGTTGTTTAGCGCTTATTTCGGAGGGGATATGTCATCCTTGATGTTTCAGGAGATCCGTGAGTTTCGTTCGTTCGCTTATCAAGTAAATGCCCGTTTGAAACATCCTCCTTTGAATCGATCGGAGAAGCCCGCTAGTTTCGTGATGAAATTGGCTACACAGACGGATAAGATGATCGATGCGATGGAAGTGTTGGAGAATCTGGTGCATGATATGCCGGAACGTCCGGAACGGGTGGAGTCGGTGAAGCAGACGATTCGTAATTGGGTGAATAATGAATATCCTACTAGTCGCTCCCTTTCCTTGAAGATCGCCGGTTTCCGGCGTGAAGGGTACGAGAGCGATCCGAACAAGGATTATCTGGAGGTTATCGATCGGATGACTATGGAGGATATCCTTCGTTTTTATAGGGAGAATATACAAGATCATTTAATGATATATGCGATAGTCGGTAATTCAAAGAGTATGGATATGGAGAAACTCTCTAAATTCGGACAGATCGTTAAGGTAACAAAGAAAGACATTTATAGGTAATGTATAGTAAGGAGGAACTGAAGAATCTCAAATTGGAGTTTTGGGAAAGCTTCGCCGCTTTTTGTGAGGTGCAACCCTATTTGCGGGGGCGTAAGAAAATTTGGACATTATATGATACGAAGGTAAAGGGCGTTGAGTTGAAATTCGACGCGAACCGCCAAGGGGCTTACGTTATTCTTGAGGTAAACCACCGTAGCGAGGATTTACGTCTGGAAATGTTTGAGCGCCTGACTTGGTATAAAGAGACGTTGGAACAGGATTTTCCCGAAGGCTTGATCTGGGATATTTGTTTTGTCCGTGAGAATGGCCGACAAGTGGCCCGTATCTATGTAGCAAAAGAAGGATTGGATTTGCATCGGAGAGCGCATTGGGGAGATTTTTTCACTTTTATGGCTAGCCAGATGTATTTGTTGGAACGAAATTTTATGGGTATAGCAGAATACTTAAGAGAATAATTACGAGATATGAATCTAAAGGTATTTATCGGAGCTTGCGTACTGTCCGGTCTGGTTGCTTGTAGCTCTGTTAAACAAGATGAGGCCGGTTTGTCCCGGCCCGGTGTGAGCCTTGAGCTAGCTCAATTCCGGAAGGAGCATTTCTCAAATGTCCGTTATAATCTTTTCTTCTCGATCCCGGAATCTCGTGACGAGGCGATCCGGGGAAAAGTGGAGCTATCCTTGCGATTAGACGAGAAACAGCCGCTTATTATTGATTTCCGCGGAGAACCGGAGCAAGTGACCTCCGTAACCTTGAACGGAGGAGATATTCCCTATGAAGTGAAAGATGAGCATATCGTGATTGCCTCAGATTGGGTAGCGGTGGGAGAGAACCGGGTAGCGATCACTTTTACTCCGGCGGATCAATCCTTGAATCGACGGGATGAGTTCCTGTATACGTTATTGGTTCCGGACCGGGCACGTACGGTATTCCCTTGTTTTGACCAGCCGGATATGAAGTCGTTTTTTACCTTGACCTTGGAAGTTCCTTCCACTTGGCAGGCTGTGGCGAATGGCGCTATCACACAAACGGATAGTACGAGCGTCTCCGGTCGGAATCGTATTTCTTTCAAGGAGACGGAACCGCTTAGTACCTACCTGTTCTCATTCGTGGCCGGTAAACTGACTCGGGAGGTTTATTCCCGGAACGGGCGGGATATCTCTATTTATCATCGGGAGACGGATCCGAAAAAGATCGCTCAATGCCCAGCCATCGCCGACGAGGTGTTCGATGCGTTGGAATGGCAGGAAGACTTTACTGGTATTCCTTATCCTTTCGCTAAATATGACGTGATTATCTTACCCGGTTTCCAATATGGGGGTATGGAACATACGGGTGCTACTTTATATACGGATCGCCGGATGTTTCTGGATGAGCATCCTACCTTAAATGAGCGATTGAGTCGGAGTTCCTTGATCGCACATGAAACCTCTCATATGTGGTTTGGCGATTATGTAACGATGAAATGGTTTGATGATGTATGGACAAAAGAGGTTTTCGCTAATTATTTTGCTTCCCGTATCGTAGAACCTTTATATCCGGACGTGAATCACCGGTTGAATTTTATTCGGGATTATATTCCCGCATCTTATTCGGAAGACCGTACGTCAGGTGCGAATCCGATCAAGCAAGATTTGGATAATTTGCGGAACGCCGGTTTGGTATATGGAAATATCATCTATGATAAATCTCCCGTGATTATGGAGATGTTGGTACGTGTTCTGGGAGAAGACGCTTTCCAGCAGGGAATTCGTGAGTACTTGACTACTTATGCGTATGGGAACGCTACGTGGGAGGGCTTGATCCGTATCTTGAATAAATATACGGAAGAGGATCTGGCCGCTTGGAGTGAGGTGTGGGTGAATCAGAAGGGTATGCCGGAGATTACGGCTTCGGTTAAGGACGGCGAGTTGGTCGTAGAGCAGCGTGATCCGTTGGGCCGGGGTTTAAAATGGCCGCAAGAATTAACCTATCGGGTGATCTGTGGAACGGATTCGGAAGAAATCCCGGTTTCTCTCGAAGGAAACTCTGATTCCTTCCGAATGAAATTAAGTTTTCTTCCGAATGGAAATTGTGTCATTCTTCCGAATATAAATGGGCGTGGTTATGGCTTCTTTAAAATAACAGAGGGGGAGTCTTCCGGTCTATGGTCCGTGCTTCGCTCATCGGAAGATGAGGTGTTGAAGGGATCTTTGCTGATTACCCTTTATGAGAATCTTCGTTGGAAAACGATTTCTCCGCAAGGGTTCCGTGAAGAGATGTTAGCGTATTTACCGAATGAGTCTAATTCTTTATTGTTCTCGATGGCTTTAAGCTATTTAGGAGATTGCCAGCGGATATTCCCGTCGGATTCTCGTCCGTTGGAACAGGTCTTGTGGAAGATCGTGACAACGAATCCCGTATCCCAACATCGTTTGCAGGCGTTTCGTTTGTATCGTTCGATAGCGGATTCAGAGGAGGCGGTACAACGTCTGTATACGTTATGGCAGGAACGGAAAGCTCCGAAAGATTGTACGTTGAGCGAGAGTGATTATATTGGCTTATCCTATATGCTGGCGATGCATTTGCCGGAAAAAGCGGATAAGATTATCGCTACGCAATTATCCCGCATACAGAATCCGGACCGGAAGAAGGAGTATCAATTTATCTCCCCATCCGTATCGCCCCGTAAAGAGGAACGTGACAGTGTCTTCGCTTCCTTGTTGATCGCCGGGAATCGTAGGGTGGAGCCATGGGCCTCTTCGGCTCTCGCTCATTTGAACCATCGCCTGCGAGAACAAGAGTCGGTCGCTTATATCCGTCCGGCCTTGGAAGCGATGCCGGAAGTACAGCGGACTGGCGATATCTTTTTCCCCACCGCTTGGGTTCGCTCCTTGCTTTCCGCCCATACATCGAAGGAAGCTCGGAAAGAAGTTGACGCGTTTTTTACCGCGCATCCGGACTTCCCCTTGATGCTTTCCAATAAGATTAAGCAGCAAGCGAGTCATTTGTATTAAAGTAAATCATTATATTTGTCCTTGAGAACGAATTAATAAGAAAGGAGCATTTGTATGACGGCAATGGAACTAAAATGCCTAAAGATGGAGTTGGTCGAAGAATTGTTAAGCATCGATGATAAAGACACGCTCAACCGTGTGAAGAACTATCTGAAAAAGCTGAACAATAAAATTAGGACAAAAGCCGAAGAGGAAGAAACGGAATATATCAGCAAGGAAGAGATCTTGGCAGGGATTGATGCCGGGCTGAAAGACATGATTGCCGGGAGGAAACAATCGGCGAGAGATTTCTTAAAAGAAATGAGAGATGGAATATAGAATAGAAGTCTTAGCCTCCTTTAAGAAGGAAGCGAAACGTTTGCGGAAGCATTATGCCTCTTTCATTGATGATTATGAAAAACTACTTGGCGAGTTGGAACAAAATCCTCGTTTGGGGACCGATCTCGGCAACGGCCTTCGTAAGATCCGTATGCGTATCTCTTCCAAAGGACGAGGCAAAAGCGGTGGGGCAAGGGTTATCTCTTTTACGGTAGTGGTAGCCATCGATGAGACAGAGATCAACTTGCTCTACATCTACGACAAAGCAGAACGTGAATCTATAAGCTTGAAAGAGATAGAAGAGTTGCTCCGTAAGAACGGATTGAAGTAATATAGATATTGTGATAATATTTTGTCAGAAATATTTGTTCTTTCAATTATTATTGTAACTTTGCGACGTAAATAACAAAAGAAATGAAAATAATGACTACATTATATCACCATCATCATTACAGCGGGCAATAGTTCGGTGGGCTGAATGGTATGTATGTACTCATGATAAAAAGATAAAGGCTTGCCGTTTTGCGGTAAGCCTTTTTTGTTGATATTTATAATATAAAAATAAGATATAGTTATGTTGAGAATTGCGGTACAATCGAAAGGCCGTCTGTACGACGAGACCATGATGTTGCTTGAAGAAGCGGGTATTAAACTAAACAGGGGCAAACGCATCCTGTTATTATCGGCAAAAGGTTTTCCGGTAGAGGTATTATTCCTTCGTGATGATGATATTCCTCAGTCTGTAGCTAACGGTGTGGCGGATATTGGTATTGTCGGAGAGAACGAGTACGTGGAGAAAGGGCAAGAGGCGAAATTGATCAAGCGTCTGGGCTTTAGTAAGTGCCGTCTATCCTTAGCGATCCCCAAAGATGAGGAATATAAGGGGGCTGAGTGGTTTGAGGGAAAAACGATCGCTACTTCCTATCCCGCGATCCTACGGTCTTTCTTAGAGGAGAGAGGCGTGAAGGCGGATATTCATGTAATCAGCGGCTCTGTGGAAATCGCCCCGGGCATTGGTTTGGCGGACGCTATCTTTGATATCGTAAGCTCCGGTAGCACTTTGGTAAGCAATCAATTGAGAGAAGTGGAGGTAGTCCTTCCTTGTGAGGCTTTATTGATCGCTAACAATAATCTATCCAAAGAGAAACTGGAGATCTTGGATGAGCTTCTATTCCGCTTCGAGGCGATTCAAGTCGCCGAGGGCAAGAAGTACGTGTTGCTGAACGCTCCGAAAGAAAAGCTGGATGAGATTATCGAGGTGCTTCCCGGTATGAAGAGCCCGACCATAACGCCTTTGGCAAACGATGAATGGGTCTCTGTTCAATCCGTGATCGCCGAGAAGCATTTCTGGGAAATTATTGGTAAACTAAAATCATTGGGGGCTGAAGGTATCTTAGTGCTTCCGATCGAGAAAATGATTGTATAATATGGAGATTATAAAATATCCCGGACGTGAGGAATGGAGCTCACTAATCAAACGTCCCGCATTAGATGTAACCACCTTGTTCGATACGGTCCGTACGGTATTGGACGAGGTACGCGAGCAGGGTGACACTGCCGTAAAAGCGTATGAGGAAAAGTTTGATAAGGTGCAGCTTTCTTCCCTTCAAGTCTCGGAAGAGGAGATGCGGGAAGCGGATGCCTTGGTCGCTGAGGACTTGAAACAGGCGATTCGTACGGCAAAGGCGAATATCGAGAAGTTCCACGCCTCACAACGTTTCGAGGGAAAGAAAGTGGAGACTACCCCGGGAGTCACTTGTTGGCAGAAAGCGGTAGCGATCGAGAAAGTCGGTTTATATATTCCGGGCGGAACGGCGCCTTTGTTTTCCACGGTATTGATGTTGGCAGTGCCCGCACGTATCGCCGGATGCAAGGAGATCGTATTATGTACGCCACCGAACCGGGAAGGGAAAGTACATCCCGCTATCCTGTTTGCCGCGGAGGTTGCGGGCGTAAGTAAGATATTCAAGGCTGGAGGAATCCAAGCGATAGCGGCGATGGCCTATGGGACGGAATCGGTCCCCAAGGTGTATAAGATCTTTGGCCCCGGTAATCAATACGTGACGGCGGCGAAGCAATTAGTAAGCCTGAAAGAGGTCGCTATCGATATGCCCGCCGGACCATCCGAGGTAGAGGTGATCGCGGACGAGACAGCGAATCCCGATTTTATCGCCGCCGATTTCCTCTCGCAGGCCGAGCATGGAGTGGATAGCCAAGCGATCCTCGTAACCGCTTCGGAAACGATCGTGGAACCCGTGGCCCGTGCCATCCAAGAGCAACTCGATCGTTTGCCCCGAAAGGAGATTACCGAGAAATCGTTAGCGCACAGCCGTATCATCGTATTGAAAGATTCGCGGGAAGTCGTGGACTTCACGAATCAATACGCTCCCGAGCACTTGATTATCCAAACAGCGGATTACACCGCTATCGCAGAGCGAATCGAGAACGCCGGCAGTGTCTTTATGGGTCCATATACTCCGGAAAGCGCTGGTGATTATGCTTCCGGCACGAATCATACCTTGCCGACCAACGGTTATGCCAAGGCATATAGCGGCGTAAACTTGGATAGTTTCATCAAGAAGATCACTTTCCAAGAGATCTCTTCCGATGGTATCCGTGCCTTGGGTAGCACGATCCAAACCATGGCGGCCAACGAGCATCTGGATGCTCACCGCAACGCAGTAACAATTAGATTGAACACGATATGAAAGACCTGAAAGATTTAGTAAGACCGAATGTCTGGAATTTGAAACCGTATTCATCCGCACGTGATGAGTTTCATGGGGATGCCTCCGTTTTTCTGGACGCGAATGAGAATCCGTGGAATGTGCCGTATAACCGTTATCCCGATCCCTTGCAATGGAAATTGAAGGATCGTCTGGCCGTGTTGAAAGGCGTGGATCGTAACTCGATCTTTTTGGGTAATGGTAGCGACGAGGCCATCGATCTGGTGATCCGTGCCTTTTGCGAGCCGGGGTTGGATAGTGTGGTGACGATCTCGCCGTCGTATGGTATGTATGAGGTGGCAGCGAATGTAAATAACGTGGAATGTCGCAAGGTCTCTTTGGACGAGAATTTCGACTTGGACGCTGACCGAGTGTTGGAATCGGCGGACGAGTGGACTAAAGTGATCTTCCTATGTTCCCCGAATAACCCCAGTGGCAACAGCCTGGATCGTGGCTCGATCTATAAGATATTGAAGAATTATGAAGGAATCGTGGTGATCGATGAGGCTTATATCGACTTCTCCGCTTATCCCTCTTTCTTGAAGGAATTATCCGGGTTCCCGAATCTGATCGTTCTTCAAACCTTGTCGAAAGCGTGGGGAGCGGCGGGTATTCGTTTGGGTATGGCATTCGCCTCTCCGGAGATTATCGGTGTCTTGAATAAGATCAAATATCCGTATAACGTCAACCAGCTTACACAGGAGAAAGCTTTGGAGCTCTTGAACGACGAGGCGACCATGAAGCACCAAGTGAACGAGATCCTCACGGAGCGTAACCGGCTGGAGAAGATCCTGTCCGAGCCTCCTTTCTCCTATCAAGTATATCCCTCGGACGCTAATTTCTTGTTGGTGAATGTCGCCAAGGCGGATGCCATGTATAATGGGCTCGTGAAGAAAGGGATCGTAGTGCGTAACCGTAGCAACGTGCAGAAATGCCGGGGTTGCCTTCGTATTACGATCGGTACGCCAAAAGAGAATGATAGCTTATTGAACGCGATGAAAAACATGAAATTATGAGCACGAGGAAAAGAGCGTTGTTTATCGATCGAGACGGCACGCTTGTAAAAGAGCCGCCCGTAGATTATCAATTGGATAGCTTGGAGAAACTAGAGTTTGTCCCGAAGGTGATGCGTAACCTCTATTTCATTCGCGAGCGGTTGGATTTCGAGTTCGTGATGGTCTCCAACCAAGACGGGCTGGGTACGCCCTCTTTCCCGGAGGAGACTTTCTGGCCTGCCCATAACTTGATCCTAAAAACACTGGAAGGCGAGGGGATCGTGTTTGATGATATATTGATCGATCCTTCCTTTCCCGAGGATAATTCTCCGAATCGTAAGCCTCGTACAGGAATGCTTACGAAATATATGACAGGTGAATACGATCTGGAGAATAGTTTCGTGATCGGGGATCGCCTTACGGATATGGAGTTGGCCCATAATCTGGGCGCTAAAGGTATCTGGTTGCGCCCGGAGGAGGGAGCGGAGAGTGAGTTGGCGGCTTACGCTACCTCATTGTCTCCCGCCTATATCACGGATGATTGGGATAAAATCACCGAGTATCTGTTTGCTGGCGAGCGTCGTGCGGTCGTACGGCGTGCCACGAAGGAGACGGATATTTATGTGGACTGGAATCTGGATGGAACCGGAAAGACATCGATCTCTACCGGGCTTGGTTTCTTCGATCATATGTTAGACCAGATCGGTAAGCATTCCGGTACGGACCTGACGGTACGGGTAAAAGGCGACTTGGAAGTCGACGAGCATCATACGATAGAGGATACGGCGATTGCCCTTGGCGAGGCCATGCTGAAAGCGCTGGGTGATAAGCGAGGGATCGAGCGTTATGGGTATTGCCTTCCGATGGACGATTGCTTGTGTAGCGTGGCGCTGGATTTCGGTGGCCGTCCTTGGTTGGTTTGGGACGCTGAGTTCCACCGTGAGAAAGTAGGGGATATGCCTACGGAGATGTTCCTCCATTTCTTCAAGAGCTTGAGCGACGCTGCCCGCATGAATTTGAATATCCGTGCCGAGGGTACGAACGAGCATCATAAGATAGAAGGTATCTTCAAGGCTTTGGCCCGCTCGATCAAGATGGCGATCCGACGAGATATTTATCGGTTTGAGCTACCGAGTACGAAAGGGCTCTTGTAATCTGTAAAAAACACTACTGTATTTGTGCACGAATACAGTAGTGTTTTAGTCTGAATACTATTGTGTTTATCCACAAACACTATAGTGTTTTCGACTCAGATTCTATGACATCAGATAAACCGATAAAAGCCTATAGAGGATATTCCTCGAAAGCATATAGAACCGTGGAGAGATACCTTTCTCCTGTGTCCGGAAGCAACGCCACGATCGTTTTTCCCTCATTCTCCGGAAGTTTAGCTAGTTCCACGGCGGCGTATACAGCGGCGCCGGAAGATATTCCTACCAGCAACCCTTCCTTCCCTGCCAGTTCCCGGCTGGTACGGATAGCGTCATCGTTCGTTACTTGCAGGATCTTGTCAACTACCTCCCCGTTGTAGGTCTTGGGGATAAAGCCGGCTCCGATGCCCTGTATCTTGTGCGGGCCGGGCTTGCCTCCGGAAAGTACCGGTGAATCGCTAGGTTCTACCGCTACGATTTGTACGTTCGGGTTGTGAGCTTTCAATCCGGCACCGACACCGCTGACCGTGCCTCCGGTTCCTACGCCGGCTACAAACAGATCGACTTTACCATCCGTATCACGCCAGATCTCTTCGGCGGTCGTACGGATATGTACGGCCGGGTTAGCGGGATTCTCGAATTGTTGTAGGATGATGGAACCGGGAGTTGCGTCACGCAGTTCCTCCGCTTTGGCGATGGCTCCTTTCATGCCTTCCGCCCCGGGGGTGAGGACGAGCCGGGCACCTAACGCTTTCAATAAATTACGACGCTCGGCACTCATGGTATCCGGCATGGTCAGGATTAATTTGTAGCCTTTCGAGGCGGAGACAAAAGCGAGTCCGACTCCGGTATTACCGCTGGTCGGTTCGATAATGGTAGCGCCGGGTTTCAACAAGCCTTTAGCCTCGGCGTCCTCGATCATCGCTAAGGCGATGCGGTCTTTTACGCTACCAGCCGGGTTGAAATATTCCAGCTTGCCGATTACTTGGGCTTTAAGGCCCTTGCTCGCGTTGAAATTAGAGAACTCCAACAGGGGAGTGTTGCCGACAAGGTCGGTCAGTTGTCTTGCTATTCTTGCCATATACAAATGAATTTTGTTGTTTCTGGATTCTTTTATTTATATGACAAAGATAGTGGATGGATTGTTTACGGCATATACCATAAACCGGGTATTTTTTTACCTCCTTCTATGCGTCACGCACAAAAGGAGGTTACAATCATAATTATATACAAGTCTGAAAGGACTCTCTTTAATGTCTGCCTCCTCCTAAGGCTTGGTAGAGGTTTACGGTGGCTTGAAGCTCGTCAAAACGATCCGTTACTTGGGAGAGCTGGGCGCTGAGCAGGGTTTGCTGTGCCGTGAGCACTTCCAAATAAGTAGTGTTTCCATGCGTCATCAGCAATTGGGTGCTACGCACGGCATCTTCAAGCGATTCGATTTGGTGTGTACGCAAGTCGATCTTTCCCTTTGCGGTCTGGGCTTGGGTAAGTGCGTCGTTCACCTCTTTTCCGGCGTTGAGCACGGTTTGTTGGAAAGTGAGCTTGGCCTCCTCTTGCTGCGCTTTCGCTATTTTCAATTGGGCGATATTCGCTCCTTTGTTAAATAGCGGTTGCGTGAGGGAGCCGACCGCCGATAGTAATAGTTTACCCGGATTTACGATGTAACTGCCTGCGCTGTTTGTCCACCCTGCGCTGCCGCTAAGACGTAGCGAGGGATAAAAATTGGAGCGTGCGGAGGCTGTCCCGTAGAACGCTTGCGCCAATGCGTACTCGGCGCTACGTACATCCGGACGGTTCGATAGCAGCTGCACCGGGATGCCGATCGCCAGATCCGGGGTCAAGGACTGCTCTTCCAATCTTCCTCGCTCAATATCCTGAGGTGTCTCTCCCAATAAGACGGCAAGCGTATTCTCGGTCTCCCGGATGGTCTGTTCCAGATCCTTAACAGAGGTCTCGATGGAGTAGCAAGTAGCCTCGGTTTGCGATACGGCCGCCTCGGTAGTCATGCCGGCTGCCATTAACGCTTGGGTGGCACGAAGGCTCTCTTGCCATTTCACGGCGGTCTCCGTCGTGATCTCGTATTGCCGGTCCAGCATCAATAGGGTATAATATAAATTGGCGATGTTGGCGATCAGTTGTGTTTGTACGGCTTGGCTATACGCTTGGCTTTGCGACAAGGCGGCTTTCGCTTGGCGTTTGGCGTTTGTCAGCCGGCCGAAGATATCGATCTCCCAACTGGCCGATACCGGGACGTTGTATGTCCACGACGCTTTTGCCTTATTGAAACTACTTGTCGTGCCCTGCGGATCTAGGGAGAGCGACGGGAGGTAGGAGAGGCGGGAGGTCATTAACGCCGCCTCGGCTTCTTGCACCTTTAGATGGGCAATCCGCAGATCTGTATTATTGGCTAATCCCCGTTCGATCAAGGATTGCAAGGCCGGATCGGTGAATAGGTCCCGCCAACTGATATTCCCGATGGAGAAGGTATCTGCCGGGGCTATCTCCTCCCGATATAGATTCTCCGGGAGGGTGGCGACAGGCTCGTATTTCTTGTAAATGCCGCAGCTATTCAACGCTAGCGTCGCTACGGCAAAGAGTATGATGTTATTCTTCATATACATTATATATATACAACTGGATAGATTATTTCTTGCTATCTAAATATTCTTTTCTTTCTTCGGCGGCCTCTTTTACCTCTTCTTGCACCTGCCAATCAAGGGAACGCTCGAATTGGATCGGGCGTAGTTTCTCTTGCAGGTATTGGAACGTGATGAATAAGCAAGGCACGATAAATAACAAAGCCAATGTACCGATCAACATACCGCCAACGGCACCGGTTCCCAACGAGCGGTTTCCATTAGCGCCTACGCCGTTGGAAACGATCAATGGCAGCAAACCGAATATCATCGTAAGAGCGGTCATCAAGATCGGGCGCAGACGAACCTTCGCCGCGCTAAGAGCGGCCGAGGTCAGGCTCATGCCGGACAAGCGGCGCTGGGTAGCGTACTCCGTCAATAAGATGGCGGTCTTCGCCAACAACCCGATCAACATGATCAGACCGGTTTGCAGATAAATGTTATTCTCCAATCCCATGAACTTGGCGAACAAGAAACTACCCATCAAACCCATCGGTACGGAAAGAATCACGGCGAAAGGAACAAGGAAACTCTCGTACAAGGCACTTAGGATCAAATAAATCATCAAGATACAGATACCGAAGATGATCGTTGTCGTATTACTCTGTTGGTTCTCCTCACGGGTGATACTACCGAAGTCATACCCGTATCCTTTCGGGAGTGAGGTGGCCGCTGTCTCTTTTACCGCCTTGATAGCATCCCCGGAGCTATATCCATTGGCCGGTACGGCATTGACGGCGATCGAATTATACATATTGAAACGGGCTAAAGATTCGGCACCGTATACCTTGGTCAAGGTGATAAATTGACTAAGCGGTGCCATCTCGCCGTTCGACATGCGTACGAACGTATTATTCAAGGAGGTCTCATCCAGACGATATTTAGGATCGGACTGTATCATCACCTTATACACCTTCGAGAAGCGGTTGATATTCGACACATATTGCCCTCCGTAATAACCGGAAAGGGTTGATAGAACAGCATCCGGAGTGATTCCGGCCCGCTTGCATTTCGCCGCGTCCACATCCACGCGCCATTGCGGGTACTTGATATCGAAAGTAGAGTAAGCCGTAGCGATCTCGGGCCGTTCACGCAAGGCGGCGAGATATTGCTGGGTCGTGTTAAAGAAGGTCGTTAAGTCTCCACCGGCCTTGTCTTGCGTATGCATTTCCAATGCGTTACCCATACCATATCCGGGGATCATGGCGGGGGCGATGGCGAAAATCGTAGCGTCCTTGATATCTGCCGTACGGCCATATACCTGTCCGATCACGGCTTGTACGTTATCTTCCTTGTCCGGGCGCTCATCCCAATGTTTTAGTTTCAAGATGAACATACCGAAAGAGCTACCTTGTCCGGCCAGCAAACCATAACCGGAAACCTTGGAATAAGATTGAAGCTGTGGAATCTGGTTGATCCGTTGCTCGATATTCGTCATGATCTTGTTAGTCGTAGCCAAAGAGCTTCCGGAGGCCGTACTTACGTTGACAAAAACCGTACCTTGATCCTCATCGGGCACCAAGCTGGATTTTGTCGTGTTCATCAAGACGATCAGTAATACGATGGAGCATGCCAATAAAGACCAAGCCAGCCATTTCCGCTTGATAAAGAACAACACCCCGTGCTTATATTTCTTGATGACCGAATCGAACGCGGCGTTGAACGCCTTACGGAAACGTGCGGCGAAGTTATTCTTTTGGGTGCCGTCCTCGTTGATGTAAGGCTTCAATAAGATAGCGCAAAGCGCCGGGCTTAACGTTAACGCGTTAACGGTAGAGATACCTACGGCCGCTGCCATCGTCAAGCCGAACTGCGTATAGAACGTACCGGATGTACCGCTCATGAAGGATACCGGAATAAACACGCCCATAAATACCAATGAAGTAGAGACGATGGCGGATGTCAATCCTTTCATCGCGTCCATACTAGCCATATAAGAGGACTTATATCCAACGTCGAACCGAGCTTGGACTGCCTCTACAACAACGATCGCATCATCCACCACCGTACCGATCACCAATACCAAAGCGAATAAAGTGATCAAGTTGATGCTAAATCCGGCGACCGTCATAAAGGCGAACGTACCGATCAAGGAAACTACGATCGCTACCAACGGAATCAGCGTAGAACGGATATCCTGCAAGAAGACATATACCACAAGGATAACGAGGATAATGGCCTCTATCAAGGTTTTTACAACCTCATGGATCGAGGCGTACAAGAAATCATTCGTACTCATCAATTTTACGACCTCGATACCTTTCGGGAAGTCTTTCGAGGCTTCCTCAAGAAAAGCGTCGATCTTATTATTCACCTCCGTGGCATTCGATCCGGCTGTCTGGAAAACCATACAGGAGATACCCGGCTTACCGTTTGTTTGTCCGATATAGGCATAACTCTCCTTTCCTAACTCAATGTCCGCTATCTCTTTTAGCTTCAATACCTCTCCATCCTCGGTGGAGCGGATCACGATATCGCCGAATTCCTCCGGAGTAAGCAGGCGTCCGCTATATTTCATGGTGTACTGATACGTCTCGTCCGAGTTCTCGCCTAAAGAACCCGTGGCGGACTCAATATTTTGCTCGGCCAACACGGAGGTCACGTCCGAGGGGATCAATTTGTATTGGGCCATAACGTCGGGCTTCATCCAGATACGCATACTGTAATCGCCACCCATAACCATCAACTCGCCGACTCCGGAGATACGGAGTATCTCTGGTTTTAGGTTGATGCTGATGTAATTACTGAGGAAGTTCTCGTCATAAGAACCGTCCGGGCTATAGAGCGAGAAGATCTGTAACATACTGGTCTGGCGCTTGGAAGTCGTGACACCCACTTGGGTAACCTCGGCCGGCAATTGCCCGGTCGCTTTCGATACACGGTTCTGTACGTTTACGGCGGCCATGTCCGGATCGGTTCCTTGTTGGAAATAGATCGTGATCGTGGCGGTACCGGAGTTGGTAGCCGTGGAGGTCATGTAGGTCATATCTTCCACGCCGTTGATCGCCTCTTCCAAAGGGGCTACGACACTCTTCTGCATGGTCTCGGCATTCGCCCCGAAGTAAGTCGTACTGACCATAACGGTAGGAGGGGCGATATCCGGATATTGTTCTACGGGCAAGGTGAAAAGCCCGATGATACCCGCAACCATAATCGTGATGGAAATTACGGCGGACAGTACGGGGCGTTCTATAAATGTGCTAACTTTCATTGTTCTTAATTTTGTTTTACTTCAATCGGTGTTCCTTCACGCAATAAACCTACGCCTTCGGCTACGATCACGTCGCCGCTATTCAATCCGGCGTTTACGATATACTCTTGTCCTCCGTTCACACGGGTCACTTCTACGGGGGCGGATTGCGTCTTGCCGTCCACTACCTTGAAGACAAATACCCGGTCTTGGATCTCGAACGTGGCGGCTTGGGGAATTACGACGCAGTTATCGTATGTAACCGGAATGATCACATTCCCGGAGCCCCCGCTATTCAATAATTGCTCCTCGTTCGGGAATGCGGCACGCAAGCTGACTGTTCCGGTGTTTTGATCGATAATGCCGCTGATCGTCTCGATCTTTCCCGTTTGGGGATAAAGCGATTTATCGTTCAGTTGAAGCTCTATCTCGGGCATATTCTCCAAGGCTTTGTCTTTCGAGCCGTATTGACGGGTCAAGGCCAATAGCTGATTCTCGGTCATGGAGAAATACACATACATCTCGGAATTGTCCGATACCGTGGTGAGCGATTTGGGCAGGTTTGCGCTTACTAATGCGCCTACACGATAAGGCAGGGTTCCGATGACGCCGTTCGAGGGGCTTTTCACTTCCGTGTAAGAAAGGTTGTTACGGGCGTTTATCTCTTGTGCCTCCGCTTGGGCTAATTGGGCTTTTGCCGAGAGTAGAGTGTTGTAGGCGGTCTTTAGGTCGAACTCGGAAACTACTTTGTTTTTATACAATTCTTGTTTACTGTCGTAGGTCAGTTGCGCTGTCGCTACAGATGCCTTAGCGGCCTCTACGTTCGCAATGGCGGTGTTTAAGGCCGCTTGATAAGGGACTTGATCAATAATAAATAAGACTTGTCCTTTTTTTACGCTCTCGCCTTCCGTTACGCAGAGCTTTGTAATAAAGCCGGATACTTGCGGATAAATATCGATATCCTGTTTTCCTCGTATACTCGCCGAGTAATTATTGGATAAAGTTTTCTCCGAAGTGAATACGGTCATTGTCGCATACCCTGAACTTTGTTGGATTACAGGGCTTTGTTTACACCCAACAGCTACGATACACCATAAGGCGATCGCAGTCTTCATCAATCGATTTTGCTTTTTCATCTTAACTAATACCTATATTTTCGGATGCAAAGCTACTCGCTTATCGGCGAACCATTGTTTCCACAATGAGGCGATGATTGTTCATTTTGAGATGGAATGATCCGTTATATGCTAATGATCTCTTATATTCGCGGGCAAAATAGTAGACATATGAATCCATTTGAGATAGAGAGAGGAGAGTCGTTCATAATAGGCGATTCCGATTTGAGGGAGTTATTGGATCGTCCTTACAAGAGCGGATATGGCATGATCTTATTTTGCTATAAAGGAACGGCGAATATATCCGTCGATTTGAGCCGATGGGATATCCGGCGCAACACGGTGATCGTATTGATACCGGATACGATCCTGACGTTGAACGCGAGTAGCGAGGATTTCAAGGTACAATATATATCCTTTTCGAAGGTCTTGTTCGACGAGGCCGTATTCCGGCTGGATCCGCCCTTTTTCCGCTTCATAAAGGATAGCCCTTGCTATACGCATCCCGCCGATCAGGAGGAGACCATAAATGTGATCATCCGGCTGTTTTGGCTGATTTACATGGATCGGAATAACGTGTACCGTGATATGATCGTGAAAAACCAGTTGCAATGCTTCTTCCTTAATATGTATGATAAGACAAGGTACTCCTTCTCGAGCCGCCAGCAAAATGGGTGCAACCGTGGGGAGGAGTTGTTCCATAAGTTCATCAATTGCATCCATGCCCATTATCTCGACCAGAAAGAGGTCTCTTTCTATGCGAACGAGCTTTGTATCTCTCCCCGTTATCTCTCCACTATCACCCGGCAAGTGGCGGGCGAGTCGGCGAAGACCATTATAGACCGGCATATCATATTGGAGACAAAGGTGTTGTTGCGTACCACGGAAATGACCGTGCAGGAGATAACGAACCACTTGAACTTTCCCAGCCAATCCTATCTGGGACGGTATTTCAAGAAGCATACGGGGGAGTCACCCATAGAGTATCGAATGAAAAGGAAGTGATACCACTTACTGCAAGGCGGGTTGCAGTAAAATAGCCATGAGGTTTTGTCCTTATAAAGCTGTGGAAGCTTTTCCCGTTTGCCCTTGATCGAACGTATCCGTGATTAAGGTAAGAGCACCATCTCCCGTCACGTTGCAAGCCGTACCGAAGCTATCTTGCAAAGCGAATATCGTAAGCAATAATGCCGTTCCCGCCTCGTCGAAACCTAGGATAGCGATGATCAGGCCCAATGAGGCGAGCACCGTACCGCCCGGTACGCCGGGAGCGCCGATCGCGAAGAAACCAAGCAAGATGATAAATACGAACATCGTCGTGAAGTCCGGCATGCTGCCATATAATATTTGCGAGACGGTCAATACGAAAAACACTTCCGTCAAGATAGAGCCGCATAGATGGATGTTCGCAAACAGGGGGACAGTCACGTCAATTACTTCCTCTCGCAAGATCTTGCTTTTCTTGGCGCAGGTCAAGGCCGTGCCCAAGGTGGCGGCGGATGACATGGTGCCTAAGGCTGTCAAATAAGCGGGTCCGTAGTATTTCAATACGCCCCAGCTATTTTTCCGGGAGTAGATCGATGCGACTACATACAGTAAGGTCAACCAGATGTAATGGCAAATGATGACAATCAACAGGACGGATAAAAAGATAGGCAACTGCTTTGTAATCGCCCCCTCATAACTAAGGACACAGAAATTTGCGGCGATGAAAAGCGGCAGGACCGGCATCAAGACCCGTTCTACCAATTTAAGTACCATGTTCTGGAATACTTCCAGCAACCTCTCCATCTCCTCGGATTTAACCCATGCGGTAGAAAGTCCCAGCATCACGGCCAATACCAATGCCGACATAACGCTCATCACTGGCGGAATCTCTAGATTAAACAACATGGGAGGGATGTCTTTTAGACCTTCCGAGGCGGTTTGAATATGCAAATGCGGTATTAATTCATAACCCACAACGGCGCCAAAGGTAGCGGCGCCAACCGATGACAGGTATGCGATACTAAAAGCGAATAATAAGACTTTGGATGCGTTGCTTTTCAAGCGGGCGATAGAAGGCGCCACGAATCCTAGAATGATCAACGGAACCAAGAAGAAAATAATCTGTCCCGTAATTTGTTTTACGATCATGACCGCTTTTAACACAGACTCGTTTACGGCAAGCCCAACCAGAAGTCCGATCAAGACGGCCAGTATCAACCGTACGATCGTGTTGGAAAGAATCTTTTTCAGCATATTCGGATGTTTTTATTTTTCAATGACAGCAAATATAAGATATTTTCTTGTGTGAATGGGTGAGTGGACAATTTTGATTACTTTTGTTTGATGAAAACAAGATCGTTGGTTTGTATTTTATAATCAAGTAATATGAAAAACATGAAACAAGCTTTACTGGTAGCGGGTTGTTTATTGGCTACCACTACGTTATTTGCCCAGACTGAGAAAGGGGACTGGGCTCAGTTTGGTCGTTATGCGGAGGCTAACAAGACCGTGAAAGTTCCTTCGAACGTGGTATTTATGGGGAACTCCATTACAGACGGATGGTGGCCGGCGGATTCGACTTTCTTTATCCGGAATAACTTCGTAGACCGTGGGATCAGCGGACAGACAACCTCGGAGATGCTAGTTCGTTTTCGCCAAGACGTTATTAACTTGAAACCGAAAGCCGTGGTGATCTTGGCGGGAATCAATGATATCGCTCACAATAACGGTGTGATCGCCTTGGAAAACGTGTTTGGGAACTTGGTCTCTATGGCAGAATTGGCGAAGGCAAATCATATCAAGGTGATTTTCTGCTCCGTATTGCCGGCTTATGATTTTCCTTGGAGACCGGGTATGCAACCGGCCGATAAGGTTATCCAGCTCAATAAATGGATCAAGGAGTATGCGGATAAGAATGGTTTGACATACGTGGATTATCATTCCGCCATGAAAGATGAGCGAAACGGATTGCCCGCTAACCTGTCGAAAGATGGTGTGCATCCTACCTTGGAAGGCTATAAGATCATGGAGAAGATCGTGCTGGAGGCCATTCATAAAACCGTGAAGTAAGCAGATGAGAAACTATTTATTGGCTTTATCTTGTTGTACGGCTTTATCTTGTTGTACGCAAGTGAAAGTTTCCGAGGTATATACGGCGGCGGCAGAGAACTCTTTACGTGCTCCGGCCGTTCCTTTGGTCACGATCGACCCCTATACAAGCGCATGGTCGTTTGCCGATCAATTGAATGATGAGTCGGTACGGCATTGGACCGGCCGTGATTATCCGCTTCTAGGCGGTATACGAGTAGATGGTAAGTCATACCGTTTCATGGGAATGGACGATATACAGGTGACCTCGGTGATCGGTATGGCCTCGGATGGCTTATGGGAGGCCGATTATACGATGTCTCAGCCTGCCGGCGATTGGTTCGCCGAGGCTTATGATCCGAAAAGTTGGAAGCGGGGAAAAGCCGCTTTCGGAACGGAAGATAATCCGAATCGTTCCACGCCTTGGTCTACAGGAGATATCTGGGTACGTCGTACGTTTGACTGGCCTTCGGATGAGCAAAAGGATGCCCTCTACCTCCAATATTCGCATGATGATAATATCGAGGTGTATCTAAATGGAAAGCAAATCGCCGTGGCAGGGAACGGTCTGGACTATGATTTGCTGAAAGAGATACCGGAAGCGGTGGCGGAGAGCTTGAAGCCTACGGGTAACGTGTTGGCCGCTCATTGCCGGAACAATGGGGGAGGCGCTTATGTGGATATGGGAATCATGCGGAAGGTGAAACGAGGAGATACGTTCGATGAGAAAGCGATCCAGAAATCCATGAACGTGATGCCTACGCAAACATTCTATACCTTTGAGTGCGGTGGCGTGAGTCTGGACTTGATTTTCACGGCTCCTTTCTTGCTGAATGATCTGGAGGCTATGACTTCTCCGTTTAATTATATAACCTATCAAGTCCGTTCCATCGACGGTAAAGATCACGACGTGCAACTATACCTGGAAGCCACGCCGCAATGGGCCGTGAATACGATCGATCAAGAGGTGACTTTCGAGAAAACGGAAACCCCTGATTTAATTTACCTGAAGACAGGAACAATCGATCAAGAGGTTCTGGCGAAAACCGGGGATGATGTACGGATTGACTGGGGATATTTCTATTTGGCTATCCCCAAGAAACCGGGAGTCTCCGCAACGATCGACGAGTATTATGCTACGAAGAAAGCTTTCATGACTACTGGTAATTTACCGGCTGGATCGCAAAGTCTCTCTTCGGATATGCGTGAGCAAATGACAGTCCTCGCTTATACGGACCCGATCGGCAAGGTCTCCAAGGAAACCGTCTCCGGACATTTGATGATCGGTTACGATGATTTATATTCGATCCAGTATTTCCAAGACAACCGGATGCCTTATTGGAAGCACGACGGAAAGGTGGATATTCATCAGGCGTTCGAAAAAGGGGAGGCTTCTTACGAGGATCTGATGCGGCGTTGCGGTTCCTTCGATTCTTCTTTGATGAGCGAGACGAGTGCCGTAGGAGGGAAGAAATACGCCGAGCTATGCGCTATCGCATATCGGCAGGCGATCGCCGCCCATAAGTTGGTGACTGATAAGGAAGGGACTCTCTTATTCCTTTCGAAAGAAAATTTCAGTAACGGTTCTATCGGAACAGTGGATATTACGTATCCTTCCGCCCCCTTATTCTTAGTATACAACACGGATTTATTGAAGGGAATGATGAATCCCATTTTCTATTATAGCGAGAGCGGACAATGGAAGAAACCTTTTCCGGCTCACGATGTGGGTACCTATCCGGTTGCGAACGGTCAAACCTATGGTGGCGATATGCCCGTGGAAGAAAGTGGTAATATGCTTGTGCTAGCGACCGCTATAGCAATAGTGGATGGCAATGCTGATTATGCCGCCCAACATTGGGAGGTCTTGACTACATGGGCGAATTACTTGTTGAAGGAAGGCCTTGATCCGAAGAACCAACTTTGTACGGATGATTTTGCCGGACATTTCGCCCATAACACGAACTTGTCCATCAAGGCAATTATGGGAGTTGCCGGCTACGGAAAATTGGCGGAGATGTTAGGTAAGGCCGATATCGCTAGACAATATACGGAAGTCGCCCGTGAGATGGCCGCTAAGTGGGTGAAGATGGCGAACGATGGTGATCATTACCGCCTGACTTTCGATAAGCCGGGCACTTGGAGCCAAAAATATAATCTGGTCTGGGATCGCTTGCTGGGCTTGAATATCTTCCCAAAAGAGGTTGCCGCTACGGAAATGGCTTATTACAAGACAAAACAAAATAAATATGGTTTGCCGTTGGATAACCGGGAGGATTATACGAAGTCCGACTGGATTTTATGGTCCGCTTGTTTGACCGGATCGATGGAGGATTTCAATGCGCTGATGGTTCCGGTCTGGAACTACGCCAACGAGACGACTTCACGTGTTCCTCTAAGCGATTGGCATTTTACTTCCGATGGTACGCAACGAGGTTTTCAAGCCCGTTCGGTTGTCGGGGGATATTTTATGAAGATGCTGGAAAAGAAGCTAGGAAAATAATGTCATTCTAAGAAACGGAAGGAGGTCATTCCTTCCGTTTCTTAGTTTTGCGCATATGGATATTCACAGGGAGCGATGCCTGTGATCTTCTTAAATATAAGGCTGAAATACTGTACGTTCGGATAACCTAATTGTCGTGCTACCAAAGCGGGAGTATTACCGTTTTTCAGTAGCATTGTCTTAGCCACGCTCAATCGTTTGAACTGAAAATATTCCTCCAGTGTTTTGCCGGTCTCGAATCTTAACAGGTCGTTGAAGTAAGCGACAGAAAGGTCCAGTTCTGCCGTACAATATTCGGCGGTGGGTAGCTGGCCGTTCTCTAATTTACCGGAAATGATATACTCGTCGAGGAGCCTTTCCAATTTCTCCAAGATAGCCTTGTTCTTATTTTCCCGGGTAATGAACTGTCGCTCATAATAGCGTGTACAATAATCCAATAATAATTCAATGTGGCGGGATAGAATGGTACCACTGTGCGTATCGATGGCATGGTGAAGCTCGTCCTCGATGTTTTCCAGACAACACGTAACTTTGGCTGTCTCACGTTGAGAGAGATGCAGAGCCTCTTCTTTGTGATAAGCGAAGAAGGTATAGTTCTTAATAGGGTTGTCCAATGACGTGTGGAACAATAGGTCGGGATGGAACGCTAAAAGGTACCCTTTGTTGGGTAGCGTATTATTCTCGCTCATGCGGAAAATCTCACCGGGTGTAAGAAACACCATCGTAGCGTTGGAATAATCGTAATACTTACGTCCGCAACAATAGCAACCGTCCGGGCAGTCTTCTATCAAGAGGATCGCGTAGAACTCGAACTTTACGGCCTCTTGCTCTAGGTTCGGGCTCTCTAGATTGATGAGGCTTACTTGTGGGTGCAGCGTCTTGCATCCCAAGCACCGGTTACATTCATATACAGTCTTAATATCTAACATCTTCTTGAACGCCTTCTATAGATTCGTTGATAGACCGATCTGCGCACGGTATTCACTTGGCGTGTACCCTACCCGTTTCTTGAATAGCCGACAGAAGTGCTGCGGATATTGGAAACCGAGGGAATATGCGATTTGGCTGACTGTGTCCGCCGTGCCGGAGATACGTTCTTTGGCTAGCTCGATTACTTTCTCTTGGATGTATTCCTGCGGTGATTTGCCGGTTTCCTTCTTGAACATGTCACCGAAATAGTTCGATGAGAGGCAAAGCTTGTCGGCAAAGTATTTCACCGTAGGCAATCCGTCCTGTTCGGCGAGTGTACTTTCGAAATACTCATCCAACAGGTTTTCGAAACGTGTCAGCACATCCCGGTTTGTCTTGCCTCGGGTGATGAACTGCCTTTCATAAAAACGCATACAATAATTAAGCAGCAGTTCGATATGGTTTACAAGTAAGGTTTTACTATGTTTATCCACGCCATGTTCCAGTTCCATACGGATGATCTTCAGGCAATCCATCACGATAGATCTTTCTTCTTCCGAGAGATGCAACGCCTCGTTTACCTCGTAAGAAAAGAACGTATATTTCTTTATATTCTTTCCGAGTGACGTTCCACGCAGTAAATCGGGATGGAAAAGAATACCATGTGCGTTTACTTGGACTTTATCGGTTGTCGGATTTGTTTCCGCAGTTTGTCCGGGGGCGAAGCAAACGATCGTGCCTTCTTGGTAATCGTATGTCTGGCGTCCGTATTTGATATCGCAGGCTTTCTCTAGTTTTAGATACAGTGCGTAGATGCCGTAATTGAAGCGGATGAGATCTACACTACTCGTCGCTTTATTCAAATCTATGACACTGACAAGCGGATTTAGGGTTTCGAGGCCGTATAGTTTGTTATATAGGTCTACACTATCTAAGTTAAGTATCTTATCCATAAGCCGTACGTATTTAATCAATAATTCTGTACGCAAAAATAGAGGATAATTCATATATAGTTATAACCCTAATTACGGATTATATAACCATTGTTACGGATTATGTGTATTTACAGGCTTTCTGGCTGATTCCACAAAACCTGTAATTGAGGTCATGACATCCGTAATTTGTCTACAAAGGGATGCTATTTGAGCCTCTATCTTTGCCTTCGTAAAAATAAACAAGGAACGACATGAAGAAGTCATTAAGAGAATTATGTACGGCAATAGCCATATGCTTTTGCGCTACGGGAAATCTGTTCGCTACAGACAATCAAATTAATACCGATCATACAATGGACAAGAATTTGAATCTAATTAAGGAGTGGGATAAAGTATTCCCACAGAGTGACAAGGTGAGCCATAGTAAAGTTACTTTTCGTAATCGCTATGGCATTACGCTTGCCGCCGATATGTACAAACCCAAGCATGCGGATGGAAAATTGCCTGCTATCGCTATTAGCGGTCCGTTCGGTGCCGTGAAGGAACAATCCTCGGGTTTATATGCGCAGGAATTGGCAGAACGTGGATTTCTGACGATCGCTTTCGATCCGTCATATACAGGCGAGAGTGGCGGAGAGCCTCGTTATGTAGCTTCTCCCGACATCAATACGGAAGATTTCTGTGCGGCCGTCGATTTCCTTTCGACACGTGATGATGTGGATGCGGAACATATCGGTATCCTCGGTATCTGCGGATGGGGAGGCATGGCTCTTAATGCGGCGGCTATCGATACTCGTATCAAAGCGACCGTAACCTCTACGATGTACGATATGAGCCGTGTGAACGCTAATGGTTACTTCGATGCGATGGATGCCGACGCACGTTATGAATTGCGCAAGCAACTCAATGAACAGCGTACCGCTGACACAAAGAACGGCTCATACGCCCTTGCGGGAGGTTTGCCCGATACGTTACCCGACGATGCGCCCCAATTCTTGAAAGACTACTACGCTTATTACAAGACGAAGCGTGGTTACCACAAGCGTTCGCTCAACTCGAATGGCGGATGGAACAAGACCTCGGCTTTATCGTTCATCAATATGCCTATACTCTCGTATAGTGACGAGATTCGTAGCGCCGTATTGATTATTCATGGAGAGAAAGCGCATTCACGTTACTTCAGCGAGGATGCTTTCAAGAAACTGAAAGGTGACAATAAAGAATTGCTAATTATACCCGGAGCGAATCATGTCGATTTATACGATCAGATGAGTGTCATTCCCTTCGATAAGATTGAACGGTTCTTTGTAGAAAACTTTAAATAAGATTCATTATGCAACAGATAAAGGATATGGAATTTAGTGGTGAGCGTCCTTTGTTCGCCTCTCACGATTTACAATTAGACAATGTCGTTATTCATGCCGGGGAGTCGGCATTGAAAGAGTGTAGCAATATCATAGCCATAGGCTGTCGTTTTGAGGGTAAATATCCGTTCTGGCACGTGGATGGCTTCACCATCAAGAATAGCCTGTTTACCGAAGGTGGACGTGCTGCGTTATGGTACTCCCAAAATCTAGTGATGACGGATACACGGGTGGAAGCCCCAAAGATGTTTCGGGAGATGGACGGTATCAGACTGGAAAACGTACAACTACCCAATGCTCAAGAAACCCTTTGGCATTGCCGGAACGTGGAATTGATAAATGTGCAAATAGATCATGCTGATTATTTATTTATGCACGGCGAGAACATTAAAATCCGGAACTACGCTCAAAATGGAAACTACTCGTTCCAGTATTGTAAGAACGTGGAAATCCGTAATGCGGTCATCAACTCGAAAGACGCTTTCTGGAATACGGAGAATGTTACCGTATACGATTCCGAGATTAACGGCGAGTACTTGGGATGGCACTCGAAGAACCTGCGTTTGGTAAATTGCAAAATCTCGGGTACACAGCCGCTTTGTTACGCCCACGATCTTATGATGGAGAACTGTACGATGGCAGATGATTGCGATCTAGCCTTTGAATACAGTTCCGTGCAGGCGACTATCAATAGCCCGATCCGTAGCGTGAAGAATCCCCGTACGGGAAGCATCACCGCCGGAAGCTATGGTGAGGTAATCCTCGACGAGAACATTAAGGCTCCGGGTAATTGCCAACTGAGGCTATGGAATGAACGTACTTGCTTTTCCGCATAAAGAATATGAGATATAACTTCGATGAAATAGTGCCTCGTACCGGTACGAACTCCTATAAATGGGATAGCGCTGTGGATACGGATGTTCTACCGATGTGGGTGGCCGATATGGATTTCCGTACGGCACCCGTTATTATCGAAACCTTACGGCAACGTGTAGAACATGGTATTTTCGGTTATACTCGAGTACCGGATGCATATTACGAAGCGGTGACAGGCTGGTTTGAACGTCGGCATGGATGGCAAATACGAAAAGAATGGATGATTTGTACCTCCGGAGTTGTTCCGGCAATTTCTGCCGTTATCAAGGCGCTAACCGAGCCGGGTGATAAAGTACTGGTGCAGACTCCGGTTTATAACTGTTTTTTCTCGTCCATCCGCAATAACGGATGTGAGATTATCCGCACCCCTTTGTCTTATGCCCATGATACATTCACGATTGATTATGAGGATTTGGAGAAAAAAGCCGCTGATCCGAAGGTAAAGGTCATGCTGTTGTGTAATCCTCATAATCCCGCTGGAAGGGTATGGACACGTGAGGAACTAAGTCGTATCGGCAAGATCTGTATCCGTAATGGCCTAATAGTCGTATCAGATGAGATACATTGCGAACTCGTATTTCCGGGATATACTTTTACACCGTTCGCATCTATCTCAGAAGAATTCCTACGGCATTCCGTGACATGCCTGTCGCCTAGCAAGGCTTTCAATATCGCTGGATTACAAATCGCCAATATCGTGTGTTACGATGAGAACCTACGTCGGAAGATAGACCGGGCAATCAATATCAACGAGGTATGCGATGTGAATCCTTTTGGTGTAATAGCTACCATAGCGGCCTATAATGAGGGAGAGGAATGGCTGTCGCAACTGATCGATTATTTATGGCAGAATTACTTATACATGAAAGATTTTTGCGGGAAATATCTGCCGGACTTTCCGATAACCTTGTTGGAAGGCACTTATCTTGTATGGATGGATTGCCGTAAGTTAGGTAAATCATCGGAAGAATTGGAGCACTTGCTGATCGAGAAAGCGAAGCTATGGCTCAATGCCGGAACGATGTATGGAGCAGAAGGCGAAGGCTTCATGCGTTGGAATATCGCTTGTCCACGTTCCTCGCTGATAAAGGGGGTGGAGCTGTTCAGGGATTTTGTAGGCTGTGCCTGTTAAAGAATAGTGATGATAGAAAACGTGAGAAGGGGAAAACATCTATTGCTTTCCCCTTCTTTCATATATCTCTCACTAGATAAAAGATTCGTTTTACTCGATCTCGATGCTATGTTTTACCGGAGTAAGAATGAACGTGAACTCATAGTCGCCGTAAGGAATCTGGTATTCCGGGAGTGCGATAGTTCCCCAGCTATTTACACAGCCTAATCCCATCTGTACCTTATCGAGACAAAGGTTTGTCAAGTCGGCTTCCTCTACTTCTGGAGAGTGTCTTTGATCCTTTCGGGCACCGTCGTCCAAAGACTCTATCGTATAATGCAAAGCGGAAGCGGAGAATGGGGCAGAGGCTACGACCTCGATACCGTTGCCAGCCTCGTTCAGCATTTTCCACCAGCGGATATCCGATTTCGTTCCATTCTCTTGCGGACGGATATACGAATAGAATTGCTCGTCTACGGTCTGGCGGTAAATAGCCAAGTCCGCGTTACCCTTGCGGTCGATATAATTCTCCACGGGACCACGGCCGTAGTATTCGATATTCTCGAAATATCTCGGCATCGGCATTTGCATACCGAAGCGGAACATGGGGGATACCTTGGCATTCTTGTCTGCTGTCATTTTCTGGGTAACCTTGATCGCACCCTTGTTATTGATCACGTACGTCAAGTTCAACTTGGCGGATACGGTCGGCATATCGTAAACGGCCTCTACGATCACTTGCTTGTTCTCCATCCGTTGGTTAAGAGAAGTCAGCTTCATTTCCGGATTCTTCCATGCGGCGTACTTCTTCTGTAGGCCAGCTCCGAAATCATTGTCTGTCGGCGCACGCCAGAAGTTAGGAGTCAAAGCCTCTCCTTCCTTGATCATGTCTTGGCCGTTTACCTCGTATTTGATCAGGTAACCATTCTCACGGTTGAATTCGGTACGGAAACCACAACCTTCCACGATCAGGTAATTGGCGTCGTTATCTTGTACGGCTGGAGCCTTGGTTTCGATATTGGTTGTTTCCACGTTTTTCAAATCCATAGATGGAGCCTTGTACGGGTTCAACGTCAGCTGATCCTTGGCCACGGTATGTCCGGCGGGTAATAAGCCCTCACGGTTCTTCAGTTTATAAGATACATTCAGCAACCATTCCGTGCATTGGCAAGTCTCGCCTAGATCCAATCGGATCGTTGATGTTTGTTGGGGAGCTACTTTCAGGTCATCGACACGTCCGCTACGAACAACCTTGCCGCCTTTCAGCATTTCCCATTCCAGATAATAAGCGGAAAGGTCACGGAAGAAATTCTCGTTGTACACCTTGATCTCACCTTTCGACAGATCGCCGGGGGTTGTCCAGATATCTTGGTAATAATACCCCACCTCGTACATATGCGGGTTCGGAACACGATCCGGGCTGATCAAGCCGTTATCGCAGAAGTTATTATCGCTAGCGTCGAACTTATTGAAATCGCCGCCATAAGCATAGATCATTTTCCCGTTCTTGCCGGTCCAGCGCACGGATTGATCCACGAAGTCCCAGATGAAGCCCCCTTGATATTTCGGGTATTTACGGATCAAATCCCAATATTCCTTGAAACCTCCTTGAGAGTTACCCATGGCATGAGCGTATTCACATTGTATCAAAGGCTTTTGCATGGAGTTATCCTCGCTGTATTTAGCGCAATCCTCGTAGTTGTAATACATCGGGCAGAAGATATCGGTCTTTCCGTTCTTTCCGGCCTGTTCGTATTGTACGGCACGGCTGGGGTCTTCGTTCTTGATCCAGTCGTAAGCGGCCTCGAAGTTAGGACCGTATCCAGCCTCGTTACCCAAGGACCAGAAGATGATACTCGGATGGTTGAAGCCACGTTGGACGTTACGTTGGTTACGTTCCAGATGCGCTTTCTTATAAGATGGGTTCTTGGCTAACGTCTCCTCGCCGTATCCCATTCCGTGAGACTCTATATTGGCTTCGGCTACGACATAGATACCGTATTTATCGCAAAGATCGTACCAGAAGTTGTCATCGGGATAGTGGCAGGTACGAACGGCGTTCAAATTGAATTTCTTCATGATCTGTATGTCCTGTATCATGCGTTCGCGTGAAACGACATAACCGCCATCGGGATCCATCTCGTGACGGTTGGCACCCTTGAAAAGAACCGGTTGCCCGTTCACGAGTATCTGGGCGTTCTTTAATTCGATCTTACGGAAACCTACTTTTACGGGGATTACCTCGATTGTTTTGCCTCCCTCTTTTAAAGTAGCCCGTAAAGTATATAGATAGGGAGTCTCCGCAGTCCATTTGTGGGGAGAGGAGACTTCTATCGTCGTGCTGACCTTTCCGGAAGCGTTCAAGGATTGGGTAGTGACAGCTTTATTCTGGGCATCCAATAGTTCAAGCTCTACTGTACCTTTACCCTTCATGGTCAGGTTGACTGCCAACGAGCCATTTTGGTATTGAGCGTCCAGATCCGGAGTCACACGTATATCGGCGATCTGTTGCTTTGGGTTACGGGCGTATAAATAACAATCACGTCCGACACCGCTGTAACGGAAGAAATCTTGGTCTTCCAGATAAGTGCCATCACACCAGCGGAATACTTGGAAAGCAATCAGGTTTTTTTGTCCGGGTTTCAAGTAAGGAGTTAAGTTAAACTCCGCTTCCAGCTTGCTGTCTTCGCTATAGCCTACGTACTTCCCGTTTACCCACAAATACATATTGGAGGTAACGGAACCGAAATGGGCGATGATCTCTTTTCCGTTCCAGCTGGCAGGAACCATGATCTCACGACGGTAGGAACCCACATGGTTATTAACGGTAGGGACCTCGGGCGGGTTGTTCTTGAATTGCTCACGCCAAGCGTAACCAACGTTTACGTAGAGAGGATCTCCATATCCGTTCAGTTCCCATACACCGGGCACAGGCATATTGTTCCATCCTTTGTCGTTGTAATCGGTCCGCCAGAAATCGGTAGGACGAGCGTCAGCGTTCTTTACCCAAAAGAATTTCCAAGGACCGTTCAAGGTCATGAAGTTCTGGGATTGTTCCTTGGCGTCCTTCGCTGCCACCTCGGCGGTCTCGTAGGCGAAGAAATTGGCGTGCATCGGGGCACGGTTTACGGCGTTGACCTCGGGGTCTCGCCACTCATTCGACTGGGCTACCGCTGTGAAAGCCAAAGCGGCAAACAGTCCGGTCATAAGTTGTCTTTTCATGCTATTATATTTTTAATCTGCTTTACGGAATTGCAAAACTAAGAATAAAATTCCGGGTATGGCAATAATTCCGGCGGAAACTAACAGGGCGACACGTAAAGAATAGAAATCATTTAGCCAACCTATAAATGGGGCGATGGCAGCGAATATCAAGCGGATCACAAAGTTACGGATCGACAAGACCGTAGCCCGCATCTCCGAGAAGGTCATTTGATTAATGTAACCTTTCAAAATCGGTGTGGCGAAGCCCCGGACTATATAGAAAATGAACAAGATCGCTAATCCCCAATAAGTAAGGTTATAAGCGAGCGATATATATCCACCTACGATTATAAGTAGTATAAACGTGTTTGATTTACGCATCCCGAAATACCGCTCTACCTGATCAGAATAGAGGGCGGACAATCCCACAGTCAGATTGAGCACGGTCCAAATGACACCGTAATAGGAGGTCGGGGTTTCCAACTTCATCAATACGGGCTGCACGAACCATGCCATCGTTAATGTAGCGGCTCCGATGATACCGGAGAACATGATGTTATAGCATAGCTTACGGTTCGTGACCAAGGAATATTTCAAGATGCGGAGAATCTCGGAAACCGGGTTCTGCACCTTGCTCTTAGTATTGAATTCCTGCAAGGCGAACGCCGCTGGAATGCCGATAAAGGCGACAAACGCTTGGGCGTAAAACGGCAATCGCAAGGAATAGGCGGCCAGCAATCCACCGAATATCCCGGCGATGGCCTCGGCGAAATTACCGATCATCGTGATACGTCCCTCATACCGCAAATAAAGTTCTTCTTTTTTATATCGTACGGTTGTATCGTAGAGCAGCGCCGAATCCGCTCCGTTTACCAAGGTTTGCCCGGTTCCCAACAAAATCTCGGCGAAGAGAAATGCCGTGAAAGTGGAGGTGAAAGAATAACATAGGTACCCTCCAAAGAAAAGTATACAACCTAGAATCAAGCATTTCTTACGCCCCCATACGTCCGCCAGATAGCCCGAGGGAATCTCCAAAGTGACAGCGGCGACCGAGTAGACACTCTTCAAAATAAACACGTCTTGTAGTCCTAAACCATGATCCTCGTAGAATAGGACAATGATAGGCATTACGAGCGAGAACCATTTGGATAACTTGATCAGATAGAGAGCGAGTATATTTTGTTTCATATTTTTCAACGGGATTGCCCTGTCGTTTTTATTTAGACACGCGAATGTATGAATTCTTTGCCAATAGCCTGAACTTTTTTAGGAAGCTTCTGTTCTTTTTGAAAAAGGAAAAATATGGTATTCAATCAACTTGATATTCATTTACTGATTACGGCCATTTGTGTCATATCATCCGCCTTGATATGCTATACGATCGGGGTCTGGGGCGAGCGTTTCCAAGGACAGTTAAAAGCGTGGCATCTTTGGTTTTTTGTATTAGGACTTTATGCGGACGCTATTGGAACGGGCTTGATGGAGCATATCGCCCAACTGACCCATTTACATGATACGGTACATACCGTAACGGGAATTATCGCTATTTGCTTGATGCTGATCCATGCGATCTGGGCGATTTGGACTTACTTTAAAGGTTCGTTAAAAGCCAAACAGCATTTCAACAGATTTAGCATTGTTGTGTGGTTCATCTGGTTAATTCCTTATTGCATCGGTATCTACATGGGGATGTCTCTCCATAAATAGAGGCCATCGCTCATATATCTTGAGAAATAAATCGTACATTTGGTGATATGTTTACTATATAAACGAGGTGATCGCCCTCTACGAGCGTTCCGCCGAGATGAATCCATTCTCCTCGAAGTTCGATGCTTGGCAAGCCGGCAAATGTCAATTAACAGAAGAGGAGAAACTAGGCTATGAGCTTTTCAAGGAAAAAGGGCTATGTGCCGAGTGCCATATCTTGGATCCCGACGAACGGGCCGGGAAGGTGCTATTCACCGATCATACCTATGATAATCTGGGGATTCCCTCAAATCCGGGCAATCCATTCTTTAAGGTTTCGGCTCCCTATAATACGTGTGGTAAGGATACGATGGATCTTGGCTTGGGCTCACGACTGCGTGATCCGGAAGAATACGGGAAGTTCCGTGTGCCTACGCTCCGCAATATCGCTCTGACAGCTCCATATGGCCATAATGGATATTTCAAGACCTTGGAGGAGATCGTACATTTTTATAACGTAAGGGATGTAGAGGATTTCCCCCCGGCGGAATATCCCGAGACCGTAAATAAGGATGAACTGGGGAACTTAGGTTTATCTCAGGAAGAGGAGACTGCGATTGTCGCTTTTTTACGAACATTGACGGATTGCATCAAATAAAAATCAGTCTTTCCAAAAACTTTCTCCAGCCCTTGATAGTTTTCTTATAAAATAAAAAGAAGAGTTTAAACTATGGCGAAGAAAGTTGCGGACCAGTTAGTGGATACGCTGGAAAAAGCAGGCGTACGACGTATATACGCCGTGACAGGCGATAGCCTGAATGAGGTGAACGAGGCTGTTCGGAAAAACGGCAGATTGCGGTGGATTCATGTCCGTCATGAGGAAACGGGGGCTTATGCCGCTGCGGCGGAGGCCCAGTTGACAGGCGAGTTGGCTTGTTGCGCAGGTAGTAGTGGCCCCGGGCATGTACATTTAATTAATGGGCTGTATGATGCCCAACGATCCGGAGCACGGGTCTTGGCGATCGCTTCCACGATCCCTTCCCGGGAGTTTGGTACGGAATATTTCCAAGAGACAAATACGATCAAATTATTCGATGATTGTAGCTATTATAACCAAGTAGCCACTACGCCGGAACAATTTCCCCGGATGCTTCAAGGCGCTATGCAAGCGGCGATTTCATCATGTGGGGTCGGGGTGATCGGACTTCCCGGTGACTTGGCGGCAGAGAATGCTACAGCGGGTTTGTCCTCTACCTTTTCTTTTCCTATGCGACAACGGGTTTGTCCCGCCGAACAGGAAATCCGGGAATTAGCGGATTTGTTGAATAATGCGAAGAAAGTGACACTTTATTGTGGAATAGGGGCGAAAGATGCCCTTCCGGAATTGGTGCAGTTGGCTAAATTACTGAATGCTCCGGTAGCCTATTCTTTCAAGGGTAAGATGGAGATCCAATACGATAATCCGAACGAGGTGGGGATGACCGGTCTATTGGGCATGCCTTCCGGCTATTATAGTATGCATGAGGCAGAGGTGTTGGTGTTGTTGGGAACCGATTTTCCATACGAGGCATTCATGCCAGAGAGCAACACGATCGTACAGGTGGATATCAATCCGAATCGTCTGGGGCGTCGTGCCAAGATACAATTGGGGCTTTGTGGCGATGTGAAGGATACTTTGGATGAGTTGATTCCGTTGATTCACCAGAAAGAAGATGATAGTTTCTTGCGGGAACAGTTGGCTAAATATGAGAAAGTTCGGGAAAATCTCCGTTCTGCCGCCGCTGTCCGGGGGAAAGAAGAGAAGATACAGCCAGAGTACGTGATCTCGGTCGTAGACGAGCTTAGCTCGGACGACGCCATATTTACCGTGGATACGGGTATGACTTGTGTATGGGGTGCCCGCTATTTGCAAGCTACGGGTATGCGGAAGATGTTGGGATCATTCAATCATGGCTCGATGGCGAACGCCATGCCGCAAGCGATAGGGGCGGCATTGGCTTATCCCGGCAGGCAAGTCGTTGCGTTGTGTGGTGATGGAGGTATCTCAATGTTGTTGGGCGACCTTGCTACGATCGTGCAATACCATTTGCCGATTAAATTAATCGTATTTAATAACCGTTCCCTAGGAATGGTAAAACTTGAGATGGAGGTGGCCGGACTGCCGGATTGGCAGACCACGATGCTGAACCCGGATTTCGCCCGGGTCGCCCTTTCAATGGGAATGGCGGGCTACAACGTGATCAACCCCGACGATGTATTCCCCACTTTGCAGAAAGTGTTTAACGCTGACGGACCGGCCTTGGTTAACATCATGACCGATCCGAACGCATTAGCGATGCCTCCCAAGATTGAGTTCTCCCAAATGCTTGGTTTTGCCCAGACCATGTATAAGTTAATGATGGAGGGGCGAAGCAAGGAGGTCTTGGATACCATCGATACGAATCTAAAACATTGGAAAGATGTGTTTTAAACTCTCAAAAGAGCTGGATAACCGCTTTAGATTTCGCGCTTTGAATGGCAGCGTCCAATATCCGCACTACCATTAGGTTATTCTCCAACGAGGAAAGGTCCGTGGGAGGTACGTCAATCTCTTTACGGACAGCGGCTTTCAAGAAATAAAAGGAATCATTATAAGGAGCGTTCAAGGAAGGTGCTATTTCTTGGCGCTCCTTTCCGTTGGTATAAATTCGCATTTCCTTAGGCGTATCTTGGTAAATATATCCTTTGTCGCCATAGATATGCATATCTTTTCTACCCATCGGCCAACACCATGATCCCATGATCTGGACGGTTGCGGAAGGATATTCCACGATAATAGTTGCGTCATCGTCTACCTTGGGATAAAGATTCGGTTTATTCTGCCGTAGTACGGCGTATACGCTAAGAGGCTTTTCATCTTTCATGAGACGGGTGGCTAAGTTGGCTCCGTAACATCCAAAATCGATAACTGCCCCGCCGCCATTCAGCATGGGGTCGGTTAACCAGTCCGTGAACTCTTTTCCGCAGTTGATCTCGAAGGGACCTTGATGCCCGTCGTATACGTTGATACGATCGATCTTCCCGATAGCACCGCTGTCGATAAGGCGGAATGCCTCATGGTTGGTATTATACCACGTAGTCTCGTAGTTGGTAAGCAACAAGATATTTTTCTCACGGGCGAGCGATGCCATTCGGGTAGCATGTTCGTTATTGACGGCTAATGGCTTTTCTACCATAACATGTATGCCTCTCGGTGCGCAAGCCTCTACCACACGAAGATGGTCGTGGATCGGCTCGTATACGATGACCGCCTCCGGATGGGTCTTATCCAGCATCTCGCCAAGGTCCGCATAGAATAGGTTAGGATCCAGCTTATCCCGCAGACCGTTATGTTCCCGTAAGTAATCATCTTTCTCGGCGACTCCTACAATCTTGAAATCGCCTCTATCCAAACGGCTTATCACCTCCCATAGATGTCCGTGGGATACTCCTGCCACGGCCAGTCGCAAAGGCTCTCCATCTTGCCCTTTCGCCGTGAGAGTTAAGAACGTAAATGCACATAACATAAGTAAGTAACGTGTGATCTTGTGTATATTCATGATATTATCTATATATAGTTTTTACAAAGATATACGATTATTTCTTACCTTTGCAACCCATTACTTATTCAGATTAAGGAAAACAGTATAATTTAGAAATATAAAGAAATGGCAAAAGAGCTGAAAGAACTTACACCGAGAAGTGTAAACTATTCGCAGTGGTACCAAGATTTGGTAATTAAGGCAGATTTGGCGGAGAATTCCGCCGTGCGTGGTTGTATGGTGATCAAGCCTTACGGATACGCTATCTGGGAGAAGATGCAACGTATCCTAGACGATATGTTCAAGGAAACCGGTCATGTGAACGCTTATTTCCCCTTGCTGATCCCGAAGTCTTTCTTAAGCAAAGAAGCTGAGCACGTAGAAGGGTTCGCCAAGGAGTGCGCCGTGGTTACTCACTATCGTTTGAAGACAAATCATGACGGTACGGGGGTTGTCGTAGATCCGGCAGCTAAACTGGAAGAGGAATTGATCATTCGCCCGACTTCGGAGACCATTATATGGAATACATACCGTAACTGGATTCAGTCTTACCGCGACCTGCCTATCTTGTGCAACCAATGGGCGAACGTGATGCGCTGGGAGATGCGTACTCGCTTGTTCCTTCGTACGGCTGAGTTCTTGTGGCAGGAAGGCCATACCGCTCACGCTACTCGTGAAGAAGCGGAGATAGAAGCTAAGAAGATGCAAGAGGTTTACGCGAACTTCGCTGAGAATTATATGGCAATGCCAGTAATAAAGGGCGTGAAGTCTGAGAGCGAGCGTTTCGCTGGTGCTTTGGATACCTATACGATCGAGGCGATGATGCAGGATGGAAAAGCTTTGCAGGCGGGAACTTCCCATTTTTTGGGACAGAACTTCGGTAAGGCTTTCGACGTTACTTTCATCGACAAGAACGGCAAGAGCGACTATGCTTGGGCTACTTCTTGGGGAGTTTCCACACGTTTGATCGGTGCGTTGATTATGTCTCATTCCGATGATAACGGTTTGGTATTGCCTCCTCATTTGGCTCCGATTCAGGTTGTGATCGTCCCGATTTATCGTAGCGCTGAGCAATTAGCGCAGATCAGCGAGAAGGTCGCTGGTATCGTGGCTAAGTTGAAGGCGTTGGGTATCTCCGTGAAATATGACGACGCTGATAATAAGAAGCCGGGCTGGAAGTTCGCTGAGTACGAGTTGAAAGGTGTTCCCGTGCGTTTGGCTATGGGTGGTCGTGATTTGGAAAATAATACAATCGAGGTGATGCGCCGTGATACTTTGGAGAAGGAAACGATCACTTGTGATGGCATTGAGGAATACGTGAAGAATCTGTTGGAGGAAATCCAAGCGAATATCTTCAAGAAAGCGTACGATCACCGTGAGGCTAACATCATAAACGTAGATACGTATGAGGAATTTAAGGAGAAGATCGAGGATGGCGTCTTCATCATGGCTCACTGGGATGGAACCCCAGAGACAGAGGAATTGATCAAGAACGAGACAAAAGCTACGATCCGCTGTATTCCTTTAGCTGGAGATAAGACTCCGGGTAAGTGTATGGTGACAGGTAAACCGTCGGCTTGTCGGGTACTGTTCGCCAGAGCTTATTGATTGTTATGCTAAAAGATGAAATAAAATGAGGGATGCTTTAACCGAAGGGCATCCCTCTCTAAGAAAATGAGCTACCACGAATTTATACTTGTCGTTAACTTTAGTAGCATCATTATCTTGGTGTTATTGGCGATGTTGTTATTGATTGCCACTCGGTTTCGTGGCGAGAGTGGTTATGCCGCAGCGATTATCGTTCTTCCTAACATCCCTGTTTATATTTACAACATGAGCCGCATGCTTGGTTGGCATGATATAACGTTGTTCTTTTTCCCTATCAGTTATTCGGTCAATACGCTGTTGATGCCGTTGCTGTGGTTATTTACCCGCCGCAACTTTGATCTTGATCCTCGTTTCAAGCCTGTCCAATTGTTGCATTTTTTACCGGCGATTGTCTGTGTCGTTATCGTGTTATCCATTCCTATGCGGAAGCGTATGGAGAGTATACTTCATGAGGTCACCGGTGATGATACTTGGATCGGTGATTTTAACGCTGCCGTGATTACCTCGCAGATGATCGGTTATTTTGTCGCTATCTTTATTTATCTTTACCGGAAGAAGCAGTATATAAAGGATAATTGGTCTGATGCCGAATACATGCAAAAGGAATGGATTCCGAAACTTATGATCCTGTTCGCTGCCTTGTTTGTCACCGTGATGACCTGCTATGCGATTTGGCCTCGGACTGATGCTTGGTTGATACAGATATTGAATGTGATGGCGATGAGCTTCCTCGTCTATAATTTTATTGCTCATCCAACTGTTCCTTATATCCAAGGAACGTCACGGATGCTCGTTAAGGATGAGACGGTAGGGTTTCAGTCTATACCAGACGAGGAACAAATGAGAGATATATGTTCCCAAGTGAAAGAGTATCTGGAGACAACAAATGCTTTCCTGCGAAAGGACCTTTCCTTATCCATCTTATCGAGAGAGACTGGTATTTACCAAAAATTACTTTCTCGGTCGATCAACGAATACTTAAAACAGAACTTCTTCGAGCTTATCAACGAGATGCGAGTGGGGGAAGCCAAGCGAAGGTTGCTCCTGCCGGAGAATGCTGGTCATACGGTAGATAGCCTTTATGAGGAATGTGGTTTTCGGACTCGTTCCACGTTCTTCTTGGCATTTAAGAAGGTAGAGGGTTTGTCTCCCGCCCAGTGGCTTAATTCGGTAAAAAAACATACGGATCAATAAACGCAACAGCTAAAAAGAGTACATAAACTCTTTCCGGGTCTGATTTTATTACTATATTTGTGTCGCTATCGTCAGATAGCGGACATATTTAGACACTAGGAAAGTGTTTAGCTTCGTTCTCAGAGATAAAATCTGGTAAATTTTTCACGGGAGAATAAGTTGTACTCTTCACGTCATTGTTATATGCTATACGTATATGGACAAAGGGCGTGGGCTGTTGCTTATTTACCGTACGGGTTTACCAGAGCCTATCTCTTAAATAAGTTAATAGTCCCACGCTTTCCTGATGCCTGCCGGCGGCCTGCTGGAGATGATGACGGGGAAATCGTGCGAGGAGAACACCCAAAAAGTGGACGAGACACGCGATGCCATCCAAAAATCCAATGAGCAGATCAAGGAGCAACTGAAAGAGGTCAACGACAAGAGCAAGAGCGACGAGGAACGGATGAAGGCCTTGCTCGAGATGCTGGGCGGACAGAAGAAGAAATAGAGAAAAATTATTCACTTTAAAATAACAACGATTATGAAAACGAACATTAGATTTCTAGTTATGATCGCCGTTTCCTTGCTGACGGTATTGGGAATGAGCGCGCAAGAACCTTTCTTCCTACATAAGGAAGGCGTGAAACTGACTTACGCCGACAAGGACAAGAAAGGAAAGATCAACAGTTACACGGAGACTACCGCTACAAAGGTGACGGGAGACGCGGACAACTGCACCGTTACCTACTCGATGATGGTGATGGACAATAAAAAGAACCCGGTGCTCAAGCAACCGATGACACAGACATTCGAGGTGAAGAATGGCACGGTGACCTACGATCCCAAGTCGTTGGTAGGACAGATCATGGAGGGCATGCAAGTAACCGTGACCGGAACACCCTTCCAACTTCCCTCCAATGTCAAGGTAGGCGATACCTTCGGCGACTATACCATCACCTTGAACTTGGCCGGCATCAAGACCAATACGGAGGTGACGGGCGTGAAGGCCGTGGCCGAGGAAACCCTCGACGTGAACGGGACGAGTATCGACTGCGTCGTGATTGAGAACACTACCGTATCGAAAGTGATCGGTATCAAGCAGACCGCTATCCAGAAGATCTGGTATGGCCACGGCATTGGCCCTGTGAAGACAAACATGTATAACAAGAAGGGAAAACTGATGACAAGCCAAGAGCTAGTTTCAATAGAAGGATTGTAAACCATTAAAAACATACGTATCATGAAACAGACATTATTTACATTCATGTTCATCATAAGCCTCGTGCTTATGACGGCATGCGGAGGTTCGCCGGTAGATAAAGCCTTGGCAAAACTGGATGATGCCATTGAAAAGCTGGAGAAAAAAGGAGATAAGATGACCAAGGACGAGATGGATGCCATCATGAAAGACTTGGAGGAACCCGTTAGCGTATTGAACAAAACGATAGAAGACAACGAGGTGGGAGGTGTCACCAAGATCAAGATAATCGCCAAGGTGACGAAACTGACGGCGCTGGCCACGAAGGTCGGGATAAAGAATCTGGATATGGGAGATTTCTCGGATAAGGCGAAAGGAACTAAGAAAGAGTAAGGTGGTATGGGAGATATTTTAACAGGAATCGTAAAAGGCTTGTCCGGATTCATGCTGCAGGATGATCCCGACGTGAAGATATTCAATGCCCAGACCGAGATGAAAGAGTTCTCGGAAAGGGAGGGAAAGATCTATGCCCGTCTCGGACGGCAAGTATATGAGACGGATGGCGGCGAGAACTATCCGGAGATAAGGGCAGAGCTAGATTTACTCGCAGCCAACAAGCAGGCGGCGGAAAGCCGCCCTCGAACGTGCCGAGGCCGAGGAACGTGCCCGCCGGGAAGCCGAGGAGCAGGAGCATAGCTGCCCCAATTGCGGGGCCTATAATCCGGAGGGAACCAACTTTTGCCAAGAGTGTGGAACCCGTTTGACGCAACCCGTGCAACAAGCGCCTGCGGCGAAACGTTTCTGCCCGAACTGCGGCACGGAAGTTATCGCCGGGCATCGTTTCTGCAGCGGTTGCGGAACAAAAATGGAATGATGTATAACAGTTACTTTAAAGAAAGGAGAAATCATGGCTTTTTGTACAAACTGCGGGACAAATGTCCCGGATGGCATAAAATTCTGTACCTCATGTGGTACGCCGATGTCGGTACAGGCACAACCGCAAGCCCCGCCACCGCCCCAGCAAACCTATGTGCAGCCGCAACCTGCGCCTCAGCCACTACCGCAGCAGGCTTATGCCCCGCCATCGCAACCGGCTTACGCACAACCTCAACCGGGATACGTGGCTCCGGCGGGCGATCCGAACGCTCCGCTTCCCCCGGGAAGCAAGTATGAACCGATCACGACGGGTGGGTATATCGGTATCTTCCTGTTGATGCTTCTTCCGTTGATCAATCTCATCCTACTCATTATCTGGGCCTGCGGAGGCTGCCAGAAGGTGAACAAGGCGAACTTCGCCCGTGCGATGCTGATCATGATGATAATCGGTTCGGTCTTGTCGTTGCTGATGTTCTTCGCCGTACGGATGCTGTTCGGTAGCGAGATAGACAGCTTGATGGAAGCTTTCGGAGATCTACTCAAATAATAACAATACTAAAATTAGGAGGAAACAAATTATGGCATTCTGTGGAAAATGTGGACAACAAGTGAATGAAGGCGTGAGATTTTGCCCGGCCTGCGGATCACCTATGCAAATAGTTGCCGCCGAACCGAACAGGCAACAGACACCTCCGCCGGTACAACCGACCGATGCGGAATCAATGGCTAAGGCTACCGCCACGGCCGATGCCTTGAGCGACAAATTAAGTGGTATGAACAAGACCGCGGACCTGACCGACCAGTTCGATAAAGCCGATGTAGAGCAAAATAAGGTAATGGCTATCCTTGCTTATTTCGGGATTCTGGTATTGATCCCGATCCTTGCGGCCAAGGACTCGAAATTCGCCCGGTTCCATGCCAACCAAGGCTTGCTTTTATGCATCGCCATGTTTGGCTGGATCATAGCGGACTCCGTTCTGACCGCCCTCTTGCGGGCGATCCTATGGAGGGGATTGGGCTTATGGAGCATCTACTCTCTTTGCGGTACGGTATTGAACCTCGTTTACATCGTGTTTACGGTACTGGCAGTCATCGGTATCATTAACGCGCTGAACGGGCGAGCTAAGGAATTACCTATCATCGGTAAATACCGTCTGTTGAAATAGCATAATAACCCATAAATGTATACTTTATGACAGCAAAAGAGATTTTCTTCAAGACCCTGCAATTCGGTTGGATAAAACTAGGATTAGGATTGCTGAATATATTGATAGCCGTGCTGCTCTTCGCTATCTTGATGGGCATATCGGTCCTGTTCAATAGCGACGGAGTGGTAGCGATCATGTTTTTCATCTGGTTGGGACTTATAGGGGTAGTGAATTTCTTCTTGAATCACTACATCGGTTATCTCGTAAAAGCCGGGCATGTGGCCGTGATCGCGATGGCGTATCAAACCGGCTATGTACCTGCCAAACCCTTCGAGATGGGAAAGACGATGGTAAAGGAACGTTTCGGTACATCCAACGTGTATTTTGCCTTGGATAAACTTGTGGCGGGTTCCATTAAACAGTTACAACGTACGTTGGGACGTGTTACGGACAGTTTGCTCGGGGCGCTCCCCGGAGCTGACGGGATAAAGAGCCTCACCAACATGTTTCTCGATATCTCGTTGGGGTATGTGGACGAGTGCTGCTTAGGTTACACCTTTTACCATCCGGCTCAAAACCCTTATAAATCGGCGGCAGATGGTGTCATTATCTATTTTCAGAACTGGAAGACGTTGCTCAAGGATGCGGCGAAGACAACGGGGATGGTCATCTTATCGTTCGTGGTGGTTACGTTGATTGCGTTTATCCTCTTCGGTGGATTGTTCCGCTTGTTCGGCTGGAGCGGTTTCATGGCTTTCATTATTTCATTGTTGTTCGCCTATACAGTAAAGTATGCCTTTATTGATAGCTGGATCTTGGTGAAAATGATGAGCAGCTATATGCAAGTAGCTCCCGCCACGCAAGTTACTTTCGATCTGTATGGTAAGTTGAGCGGCTTGTCCGGTAAGTTCAAGGAGCTTTTCAAGAAAGGTAACGAGATGCCGCAACCGAATCCCACCGCTACTTCCGCAGCACAAGATCCTTTGCGACCGCAGATACCGGGACAGGTCTCAACGCCGGAAAGCCGCTTTTGCCCTCAATGCGGAATGCAATTAGCTCCGACCGCTACATTTTGCGGGAATTGCGGAGAAAGGTTATAGTTTTTAAGTTTAATCGTAAAAAATCAAGAATATGAAACGAGTATTATTTACATTGGTAGCCTGTTTAGTAGGTATTTCTTCATTGATGGCGCAATCATTCTCTCTTCCGGGGTATTTGTTTGGAAGATGTCCGGACTATAGTATTACCTATGACAAGAACGATGCGCAGGAACAGAAAGATGTTTATATATGCGATGGTAATAAAAGCGTGGTTCGTATAGACAGTTATAAATGGAACTCAAGTTCGTCTGATTGGGTATATGATGGCAAGACCGTGATGGAGAATGATAACCAAGGACGCACTTTGGTCGCTATCTCTTATTCGGCAGCCGACGTGGCAGGCGAGAAAACAGAATACACTTATACCGGAAATGGCTATGAGAAGTTCTCCGTCACTTCCTCCAGCTTTGAGGGAGGCGCATGGAAAGCCGAGGCGAAAGTGGATATAGAAGCCACTTTCAACAAAGATAAATATCCGGTCTCGATACTCATGACAGGTACGGCTGAGGGAGAGACGTTCAAGATGAAAATGGAGTGGTCTTACGATAAGAATGTCACGAAAACCTCGTCTTCCATTGATTTCGGTGGTAGTTGGATGCTTATGTCAGAAAGCAAGACGGAGATCGTGGACGCGGGAAACCCGATGATTTCGAAAAATTATCAGAAAATGTATTTCCCCGCTGAGACAAGCTGGGAATATTCAGGAAAGACACATGACTATTTCAATGGAACAACCTCTATCGCTCCTGTAGTAGAGGAGAACGAACTGAAACTTCATATTTATGGAGATGTGTTGGAAGTACAAGGAACGGAAAGCGGGATTTCTATTTATGCGATAACTGGAGGGAAAATGGCAGAGAGTAAGTCGAATCGTATTGACATCTCTCGCTTGCCAGCAGGAATCTATTTGCTAAATACAGCTAGAGGTTCTATAAAGTTTATTCATAAATAAGCAAAAGTAAGGTGCGCCTTACTGAATGTGTGAGGCGCACCTTTTTTATTTGAATCGTTTTACTGTCTATTAACTCAATCCCTCAATCATGCCATCCACGATATCGATCTTTCGGGCTTGCGGCTCTTTCGGGAGTCCCGGCATACGCATGATCTCGCCCATGACGACAACGATCATCTCGGCTCCGTTATTGATGATTACATCTCGTACTTTTAGTTCGAAATCTTTGGCGACCCCATAAGCTTTCGGATCGGAAGAGAATGAATATTGAGTCTTGGCGATACAGATCGGATAATGGGAAATACCCAAGCTTTCGATCTGACGCAATTTTTTATCGGCCAAAGTCGTATAAACAATCGAAGAAGCTCCGTATATCTTCTGGGCCACTTTTTGTACCTTCGTACGGATCGGATCATTCAGATCATATGTATATTGTAAAGGAGCGGAAGGATGATTTTCGATCGTATCAACCACTAAGCGGGCAAGCTCCGTACCCCCTTCACCGCCTTCGGCGAAAACGTTATTCATGGCGAATCCAACCCCTTTCTCCTCGCAATGCTCAGCCACTAACGCAATCTCCTCGTCCGTATCGGTAGCGAAACGGTTGAAAGTAACGATTACTTGCTGGCCGAAGCTCTTCATATTCTCAATGTGTTTATCTAAGTTAGCGAATCCGTTCTTTAATCCTTCGATATTCGGTTCCTTGATTTCTTTCTCCGGAACGCCACCATGAAGTTTCAAGCTCTGGGCAGTCGCTACGATGACTGTCAGTTTCGGTGAAAGCCCCGCTTTTCTACATTTGATATTAAAGAATTTCTCCGCGCCCAGATCAGCGCCGAAACCAGCCTCCGTAATCACATAATCTCCATAAGTAAGAGCCATTTGGGTGGCCGATATGGAATTACATCCATGGGCGATATTAGCGAAAGGACCTCCATGTACAAATGCGGGAGTATTCTCCGTTGTTTGTACAAGGTTCGGCAGTAATGCGTCTTTTAGCAATACGGTAATAGCTCCGGCTATGCCAAGATCATTTACCGTGAAAGGCTTATCTTCGTTTGTATAACCCAATAAAATATTTCCGACACGTCGTTTCAAATCCTCTATATCCGTAGCCAAGCAAAGGATCGCCATGATCTCTGAAGCGGGAGTGATGTCAAATCCGGTCTCGGTAGGGACACCGTTCGCCGAGCCGCCTAGACCCGATACGATGTTACGTAAGCTACGGTCGTTTACGTCAAGAACCCGTTTCCATTTGATCTCCTTCAATCCCTCGCAGGTGTTGCGGGTCTGATAAATATAGTTATCCAATAAAGCGGTAATCATATTGTGGGCGGAAGTAACCGCATGAAAATCCCCTGTAAAATGCAAGTTGATGTTTTCCATGGGAAGCACTTGGGCATATCCACCTCCGGCAGCACCACCTTTCATGCCGAAACACGGGCCAAGAGACGGCTCACGTAAAGCGACCACCGCTTTCTTCCCTATTTTATTCAGCCCTAAAGCCAGACCGATCGAAACCGTAGTCTTTCCGATTCCCGCTTTAGTGGGAGTGATAGCGGTCACTAAAATTAAATTATGCTGGTCCATTTGCTTTTTATCGATCAAATGGATAGGAACCTTGGCAATATACCTGCCATAATTTTGTACTTCCTCACGAGGGATACCTAACGTTGTCGCAACTTCCTTAATTTTACGCAAGTCTGTTTCTCTTGCTATCTCAATGTCCGATTTCATGTGCTTTATGTAAGTTTATATAGTTTGAACAAAGTAAATCTAATTTATTATAATAACAAAATGATACGGAACAAGGTTTTCCCCCTTTATGGAATAATAAGATTGTGTTATTTTGATATTTTTGTGCGAAGATGGCGAGGATCTTGCTTTTTGTGATAGCTGTCAGGCTTGAAATTAAACTTTTTGTAAAGTGAGCTTTGCAAAAATCATACGTTTTGCTTGTTGTACTTTTAAAGAATTATAAAATAGTCTTTAAAATTATTCATCTGTAATAATTTGATTAATTTTGTGATGTCACAACGATAAAAAGAAACCTAAAATGGTTTGAGTGTGATAAATTGAAACAGATAAGAGACTAATAACATTAGCAATATAATATGTAAATTTAAGGTTATGTCAACAGTAAGATTTAGTCAGGTTACATTTGCTACTAAATCGTGGGTAGCAGAAGCATGGGAAAAGATGGTAGTGGAATTGTTTAGCGGTCGTGTCGTAGCGGAAGTCAAACAATTGGATGAAGTATGTGAATCAAAGTGGGAAGTAGAATTGAAGAAGCTTCAAAACGAGGTTCATTCTTTATGTCATCATGCGATCCATCAATTGCTCCCGATAGCCGGCTCTTATCAACAGGCGTTACTGGATGACGTTGCCCAAGCCTATACGGTATACGCTCCGGAAGAAGCAGAGTCTATCTTCAACCGGGGAAACCAAGCGATCGAGGATATCAAAGGACATGTATCGGGTATTCGCTACAACGCTTGTAAAATGCGTGAGGCGAACCGTAAAGTAAGCGAGTTGGAAGATATGCACGCAAAAGCGGTCATGTACCATAATTCAGTGAAACCTTATATGGATACACTTCGTTTCCATATCGATCAGCTTAAGCATATATTGCATGTAGCGTAATAAGATGGGCTGTCCGGGTTTGGTTACTCTCCGGGCAGCCTTCTTCTTTTAGCGAGGTTGGATAATCAGTAGGGAGAAATAGGGGAAATCCTTGGAATGTATAGTGGCGATATCAGTAGTATAATATTCTTTTCTTGTTCCTACATTCTCGAAATAATGAAAAACCGCCTTATCCGCATACTGCCGGATACAAGTATGAATAGCCTCTTGGCAACCCGGTAATTTCATGATGACGATGATCATTCCATTTTCTATTTTTGCCGAAAGTTCATCGAACGACGCAGTCCCGGGGATTACGTTAATTTGCTCCTCTTGTTTTACGATATGTATCCCGGCCAAGGCACCTGCCGCTATAAATGCCGGAATTCCTGCGATTCGATCTACCGGGATTCCTGTTTCCTCGAATTTATCGTATACATATTGTATAGATGAATAAAAACCAGCGTCTCCCTCGGCGACGATCACGATTTGTTTCCCTTTCAAATATTCAGCTTGGGCATCCAGAAACAATTCGTTATAAGCGTTTAACGCATCTGTCCGTTCCTTACTCATTGGCAAAATAAACGGATGGATCAAGGATTCGTCTACCTCAATAGCTTTCAATATATCCGTCGCCCGAGATATGATTCCATGCTTGCCTTGTGTAGCAGGACAATAGATAATATCAGCCTTTTGTAATGTTTTAAGCCCTTTCAGCGTAATTAATTCCGGATCACCGGGACCTAATGAGACGAAGTGAATAGGATGATTCATGTGTATCTGTTTTTATTTGAAACGCAAAAGTCCTTAAAATTGTGGATGTATACAAATATTCTTACTACTTTTGTCACTGTAACAGGCTCCGCTTATCTCTTTTTCCGGGAGGCGGATTAAAAGGGAACCGGGTGAGAATCCCGGACAGACCACGCTGCTGTGAACTTTTAAACATTCGGACAATACCTTGGCCACTGGTTTTGTAATCGGGAAGGCGTCCTGAATGGAAGTAAGTCAGAAGACCTGCCGGTTCATAAATAAATGTTGCTGTCCCGTGGAGCAGGACGAGAGTAACTGTCAATGATCAACTGTCAATTAAACAAGGATTATGAATAAGTTTATAGCGGGTGGATGCTTGCTTTTATCGGTATTGACTTTATCATGTACTTCAGGTATCCGTGAAAAAGGAGAAATAGGGAAGACGGCTTCCGTAGAGCAATCTGCGTTCTCGCAAGAGCAGGTTAAGCCTTTATACGCCCAAGGATTCAAGCTTACCTATGCGGATCAATATCTCTTGGCTGATATCCAAGATCCTCAAAATGAGGAAAGCACCACGTTTCATTATGCGTTCGTGAAAAGAGGTGCGAAACCCACGGGGATTCCCGCTGATTATACGGTGATAGAGCTTCCTATCCGAAGCGTTATCTGTATGACTTCCCTGCAATTATCGAACTTTATTAAATTGGGTGCCTTGGATAGGGTCGTTGGGATTACCAGTACACGGCATTTGTTCAATAAAGAGATGAACGAACGCCTGAAAGAAGGTAAAACCGCTAAGATCGGTATCGAGGGGAATTTCGATAACGAGGTTATCATGAGCATGAATCCTGATTTGATCCTTGTATCGCCATTCAAGCGGGGAGGCTATGAGACGCTGAAAGACGTGGGTATTCCCTTGATTCCCCATTTGGGTTATAAGGAGACTACGCCATTGGGACAGGCCGAGTGGATCAAGTTCGTAGGCTTGCTGTTGGGGATAGAGAAAGATGGCAATGAGCGTTTCGCCACCATCGAGAAGAGGTATAATGAATTAAAGGAACTTACGGCGGATGGTAAGGTTAAAAAACGTCCGATCGTTTTTAGTGGCGAGTTACGGGGTGGAAACTGGTATGCCGTAGGAGGAAAGAGCTTCTTAGCGCAACTTTTCAAGGATGCCGGCGCTGATTATTTCTTGAAAGATGATGAGCGATCCGGTGGTGTTACATTAGACTTCGAGACGGTCTATAACCAAGCGGACGACGCTGATTATTGGCGTATCGTGAATAGTTTCCCGGGAACGTTCAGCTATGAGGCATTGAAAGAGCAAGATCCTCGTTATGAGGATTTCCGTGCGTTCCGGGAGAAAGGAATTATCTATTGTAATATGAAGAACACGCCGTTTTATGAGAGTATGCCGACAGAACCGGAGATCGTCCTAGCGGATTTGCTTCATATCTTTCATCCGGATTTATTACCGGATCATGAGTCGGTCTATTATTCTCGACTTAAATAAGGAACACTGATGAGACATTCAAATACCCTATGGATGCTGGCGATTGTCACGGCTATTTTTGTTCTAATCTTTTTGAATTTGGTGTTGGGGTCAGTCTCTATTCCTCTTCAATCGGTTTGGCATATTATCTGGAATTTAGGAAATGAGCCTATTACATGGCAGAATATTATCTGGAAATCCCGACTACCACAGGCATTGACAGCGTTGGTAGCGGGAGCTGGCTTATCCATCAGCGGCTTACAGATGCAAACCGTTTTCCGTAATCCATTGGCCGGACCTTCGGTCTTAGGTATCAGTTCGGGAGCGAGCATGGGTGTCGCTTTCGTGGTGTTGTTAAGCGGTAGTTTAGGGGGCGTTGCCTTGAGTAAACTTGGTTTTATGGGGGAGATCGCCTTATCGATAGCGGCCGTGATCGGTTCCTTATCCGTGATGGCGCTGATCGTGTATGTTTCCCAAAAGGTAAAAGGAAATGTCACGTTGTTGATTATCGGTGTGATGATCGGTTACGTGGCAAACGCCGTGATCGGTGTACTTAAATTCTTTAGCGTCGAGGAGGATATCCGTGCATACGTGATTTGGGGATTGGGTAGTTTCGCCCGTGTTTCCGGTAATCAGATGACGTTGTTCGTGATTCTTATGACAATCTTGATCCCTCTCTCGTTCCTGCTTATCAAGACCATGAACTTGATGCTTCTTGGGGATAGCTACGCACGCAATTTGGGACTTAATATCAAGCGGGCCCGTTTGTTGGTTATCACCTCGGCTGGGGTCCTTACGGCGATTGTCACTGCTTATTGCGGACCTATTATCTTCTTGGGGCTAGCCGTTCCGCATTTATGCCGGGCCATATTTCAAACTTCCGACCATCGGATTTTAATGCCTGCGGTCTTATTCGCCGGTGCGGCGTTGGCGTTGATCTGTAATTTGATCGCCCGTATGCCGGGGTTCGAGGGAGCGTTACCTGTCAACTCGGTAACCGCTTTAGTAGGTGCTCCAGTAGTGGCCTCAGTATTATTTAGAAAACGTAAGAATGAATTGAACGAGTAAGATGAAACAAGATACGATTCATATTAACGGACTTTCGATCGGTTACCATTCTAAGAGTAGTACAAAGCTGGTAGCTAAAGGTATACACTCTACGATCTATAGTGGTGAATTAACCTGTTTGCTGGGTGCTAACGGGGTGGGGAAGTCTACTTTATTGCGCACGTTATCGGCTTTCCAACCTAAATTAGATGGGGAAATATTGGTCCTAGGAAAAGATATAGATACTTATTCCGATAAGGAATTGAGCACCACGATCGGTGTCGTGCTGACCGATAAATGTGAGATCCGGAATATGTTGGTACGGGAATTGGTCGGGATGGGACGTAGCCCGTATACCGGCTTCTGGGGTAAGTTGAGCAAGGATGATAAGCGGATCGTGGAAGAATCCATCGCCCTTGTCCGCATTGAGGAACTAGCATCCCGCATGGTCCATACCTTATCGGATGGAGAACGCCAGAAAGTGATGATCGCTAAGGCGCTCGCTCAGGAGACTCCGGTTATTTACTTGGATGAACCTACCGCATTCCTTGATTTCCCCAGCAAGGTAGAGATTATGCAATTACTCCATCATCTAACCCGGAAAACGAATAAGACGATATTTATGTCCACTCACGATTTGGAGCTGGCTCTTCAGATATCGGATAAGATCTGGTTAATGGACAAAGCGAATGGTATCTCTACCGGTACTCCCGAGGATTTGGCATTGAGTGGTCATCTAAGCAACTTTTTCGCCCGGAAAGGGATTGTTTTCGATAAGGATACCGGATTATTCCGTATAGATAATCAATTCTCTCGACAGATTCGCCTCGTTGGACATGGACAGAAATACGCTATGGTGCGTAAAGGGCTCCAGCGAAACGGAATTTTGGCGAATCGGGAAGTGGAATCGAATATTTGGATTGAGACTGGCGATTTAAAGACCACCCACTTTATCATCCATGAGACTTCCGGCGGTACCTATATCACCCAAACGATAGAAGAATTACTTGCCTATTTTGATACTGAAAAATCATAACTATGAAATTTTCAATTCATAACTATGTTTTTCTTCATTCATTGTTATGAATTTTTTCCATTTACATCCATTGTTTTAAAGTAAGCTAGCTTCGTCGACTTTCCTGTAATTGCTTGAAAGATACATACAACTTTAATTCCACCATTCCTGTCACTCCTACGGCTGTGTGGAGTACAGGTGTTGTATATACCAACACATCTTCTCGCTTTTCAATTTCAGTTTGATCAAATGGTCCGGGAACAGCCACCCCTAATACTTGTCTGCCTTTCGTAGGGAATGGCTACAGACAAGAAGAATAAGCTTCCCATACAGATAATTTTTCTTGTTCCCATATAATTATTATTTAAAAGTTTTTAGTTACAAAAATAGCGGTTATTTGGGGTGTAGACTGTATCAATTCCACAGATATAATAACCAATTTCATCGGACGGTGAGAAACGTATGAAAGAAAAGGTTATCTTTGCAATCGAAGCCAAATACAATTGAAGATGAATGAGATAAAGAGAATAGACACTGTGCAGCAATACAACGATTATTTCGGTATGGAAACGTTGCATCCGCTGGTTACGGTCATCGATGCGCGAGAGGCTAATCCGGTACATTTCTGTCCGAAACTCTATAATTTGTATGCTATCTTGATGAAAGACCCGGACTGTGGTACTCTCAAATATGGTCGTAGCATCTATGACTATCAGCAAGGCACGATGCTTTTTCTCGCTCCGGGGCAGGTCATGGGGTCTGACGATGACGGTCAGTTGCATCAACCCGGTGGATGGCTGCTCGCTTTTCATCCCGAACTGGTACGTAACACTCCGTTAGCCCAATTCATCAAAAACTATAGTTTCTTCTCCTATTCCGCCAATGAAGCACTCCACTTGTCTGAACAGGAAAGGCGAACCATTATTGACTGCATGTGCAAAATCAGAGAAGAATTGCTCCATCCCATAGACAAGCATACGAAATCACTGATTACAGACAATATAAAACTCCTACTTGATTATTGTGAGCGGTTCTATGACCGTCAATTCGAAACGCGGGAGAATGTGAATCTTGACATCTTAGCCCGATTTGAGCAAACGCTGGATGATTATCTTGCGTCCAATCTTCCCATAAGTAAAGGTACGCCCACCGTGCAGTATTGTGCCGACAAGCTTTGCCTGTCGGCTAACTATCTAAGCGACCTTCTGAAAAAGGAAACCGGTGTTTCTGCGTTGAAACATATCCAGCAGAAGATGCTCGATATAGCGAAAGAGCGTGTATTCGATGTCACCAAATCCATCAGCGAGATATCCTACGAATTGGGATTTCCATATCCGCAACATTTCAGCCGTTGGTTCAAGAAAATGGTTGGGGTTACACCTAATGAATATAGACAAAATCGAAACAATTAGACATTTAAACCACGGATCGTAATATTGCGATCACGGTTTAGTCAATCATAAAGGCACGGACATAACGGCAAGATGTCTGCGCCTTCGTATTTCCTAGTCCTTATCAATTCAACGTCATGTAACAATATGAAGTTTGCATGTATGGATCTTTACACGGTTCCCCCGTCGGGAATCGTGCTACCTCGTGCGTGCCGTTTCGGACAGTAAGTCCTAAATGTTAAATGAGTAGTGAGATGTAAAGAGACAAACGGTAAAATAAACGATAATGTAAAATGAATCGAAAAACAGAAGTGATTGAGAATAAAGAAGTATGGAGAAAAAAAATGTCTCTTTCTTACGCAGAAAGAGACAACTCTCAGAATGACGGATAAATAGTATAAATTCTATCTTGGGGTGACTTGGTGACCGATTACAATATCTATCAAGATTATCATTATAAGCTGACGGTGAATATCGCCGGCCCTAATAGTGCCGACCTCCGTATAACGATAACAAACGGCAATGTGGCTGCCTTTGATGATGTGGACAATGTCGAGAATACCGTTAATTTTAGTGAAGAGAAATAGTATCCATTCTAAGGGCTGTGCAGGAATGTCTTGACGAATCTACCCTTTGGCATTCCTGCATGAACTATCTTAAATAAATGAGAATAACTTAGAGGCAATCGAGGAAATGAGCTTCTTGCATTTCTTGCCGATTGTCTCTTAAAGCCATCACCTTATTTTTTTACTTCTTTGTCGGGTGGAAGAGCTGCGAACCAAATTGTTCAACATATTATCGGAGGCCCTGTCTATTTTAGATACTGATATCCGGCCAAGATAGATCTCGGTAGTCCGTAGGGACATATGTCCTAAGGATTGACTGATAATGCCGATTTCCGAATTCGCCTCCAGCATCATGGAAGCCCAGCTATGCCGCATCACATAGGTAGTGAATGGCTGTTCGAAGTGTAATTGCTCTCCCATTTTCTTTAAGTGGCGGTTCACTCTCCGAAGCGCGGACTGAGCCGTGACTTCTCCCTCTCCGCTGATTTTCTCGTGTAAGAAAGGGAATATCCACGGGTTATTGAAACGCCGATAAGAGAATATGATGTTCTTTATCTCGGGGGTGATCTTTACTTGCATCGCTACGCCAGTCTTGCTACGTACGTAGTGGATATAATCATCGTTTATATTGCTGTGTCGCAAATTAAAGACATCCACGAAGCACATACCTCTAGCGTAAAATAAGAAAAGAGCCAAGTGAAGGGCCGTACAGGCGTGTGGGTTTTTGGGCCGCTCAAGAGTCGCCAGATTTTGTAGGTCGAGGCTTGGCAAAGCCCTTTTCCGGGTGGGTGGGACCTTTATCTGCAGGCCGGAGAACGGGCTTTCTCTCGGAACATCCATTTGTTTATCTTGGGCGATCTTGTTGTACATTGTCTTTAGATTACGAATGTAGAAGTCCAAACTACCCGGTTTCAAGGGAGCCTGTTTCCCGTCTTCCCCTTGCATCAACCATAAAAGATAGTGATGAAGAAAATCGGTCGTTAAGTCGGCAAATGTAAACTCCATTACCCTCGGACCTAAAAAGGTGGATAATTTATTCCCAGCGTTTCTTCCTTTCCCCTCATCGATTTTACTATTGATCAATTCTTCTATACATTCCTGTAGCAAAGGGGAGTTGTCTGTTGTTTCTATATTCATATGATTACTATTTATGGATATAGAATAACAAAAATAGAAAAGATTGGTTTTATCAAAACCTCCCCTTACCAATTGTGGTAGAGGAGGTTTTGTTTTATTTATAGTTTATTTGAAAGCTTTCTCACTAATTCCGTCTCCATCGAGCCTCAATCGCTCCATATAATCCGGAACGGTACGGCCTAACGCTTTATCTACGTATAGTTTAGCCAAGTATTGAGCGAGCATGAAGCCGTGACCTTGCAAACCGACGAATAGTCCGTTATCCGGATCGATAATGTAGCGAGGCTCTACATAATAACCGGACCATGTGGCTTGTACGGGTACTGTGGCTAACGATGGAATCCAATCGCAGAACACCTCGGAGATGATCTCCATGAAACGACGGGTATTAAACTTCAACTCATCAAAGTTGCTGATCTCCGCTTTAGCGTCGACAGCGGGGGAGGCGCAAGCGATAATCTGTCCGGTCTCGGCGAATTGCTGACCGTAGACAGCGGAGAAGTCGTTACGTTTCCGGCGGTCTATCAACATATCGAGGATATCCCCGTTTTTACCCAGATTCGGTAGGCGATGGGTAATCAACGCTTGGTGCTTGACCGGATAGAGGCCGGTGTAAAGACCTAGCATGCGGGCGAAACGCTCGGCGCTATAACCGAGGGCGTTCACGAAATGATCGCATTCGTATTCGATGTATCGCTTATCATGCGTATATAATAAGACGTGATATTTTCCACCGTTTTTGTGTACTTCCACTAGGTGTGTGTCTTCCCAAACCTCACCTTGCCGCTCTTTGCCTTTGTTTCGTATAAAGTCTATCACACGCCCCGGGGTAGCTTGCCAACAATGCTGGGAGATTTGTGCGGCGAAATAGGTGTTTTGATTCGTGTTGAAGTAGGGGGACACCTCTTTCTGGAAGTCTTTCTTGTCGATCAAATAAGCGTTGGACCAACCGCAGGAACGTTCCAGATCATTGTAGGTAGCCTCGTCGTGGGCGAACGTGATATAGCGTATCTCACAGTAATGGATATCGTATTCTTTTTGTGTCTCCTCAAATATCGTTTGGTTATTACGGGCGATCTCCGCTAATTCGGGGATCGAGAACGCTGGACGGCCACCACCGATATTGCGCCATGATGATCCTCGATCCGCATTAATAAGCACGGTCTTTTTACCGGCTTCCGCAAAATAACGGAACAATGCGCTACCACCTATACCTCCGCCGGCGATTAAGACTTCCGTCTTACGAACCTGCTTTCCAGAATCTACTTTATAGGTATCCGCTATCTGACGCTGTGGATACATTTCCCCTAGGACGAAGCGGGTAGATAGGGGAGCACGGGGGGTAGCGTCGCCTACCAGTTCGATACCTTTTTCCCTTAGTTTCATGCGTAGGCGGGGTATGCAGCGTTTTCCACGGCATGGCCCCATTCCTAGGCGGGTGATATGTTTTACCTCGTCGACGGAGATATATTTACGATCCCCAATGGCGGAAAGTAGCTCGTCCAAAGATACGTCCTCGCAATGGCAAACATAGGTCTCCGACTCACACTCCGGTTCTTGCTTGAAGTCGATCTCCTCCGGATAGTTTTCTTTTACGATGAATCCTGTGATATTCAATAAGGCATCGTTTTCCATTCCTGCCGCTTTCACACGGGCCACGTTTGTTTTTGTCGGCATCTTTAATACTTTCTCAATGATACCTTCGCCTTGTTTCTTCCCGTTATCATCGACGAGCCACACCTCGGCACCTACTTCCACCTCGTATTCTACCGGTAAGAATAAGTTTTGCTTCCGGGTATCGTAGCCGAAAATAGCCAGCCCCGGACAATGGGATACGCATTGCATACAGCCGGTACATTTTTCGTAATTGATCTCGGGCGTTACGCTGGTGGAGCTTTTGGTGATCGCCTTTTGAGGACAAGCGAAAGAGCAAGGGTTACAAGCGAAACCGTATAGGCAATCCAAGCGAACGAAAGGGCGTTGGGCTTGACGCTCGGGAGTGGGCCTTGGGGACTCTTCCTTGATGCGGATCGGATGTTGCTGGGAGTCGATGTATTCCTTAGATATTTGTAAGTAATCGTTGTAGTTGAAACGTACGCCTAGCTCTTGGGCGATCTCATAAGCAGCTTGCTTTCCTCTTAGTACGGCGGTAGTACCTTCTCCGATCCGTACGGCATCACCTACGCCGGCACAACGTTTTCCAAATGTATATTGGCCTTTGGTTAGCAATTGGTTGTCGGGAATCAATCCTGTACATATATTAATAACATCAATACCATCGATCACTTTCTCTGTTCCCGGGATTGGCTTGAAGTTCTCGCATTCGCAGACAACTGCGCCAGTGATACCTGTCCGATCCAGGTCTGGAATGGCTTTCAAAAGCATATGAGAGGTATAAATAGGTATGCCAAGGCGGCGAATTCGATTCGCTTGTACCGGAAATCCACCTTCATGGGGCATCGCCTCTAAAATAGCCTTGACTTTCGCTCCGGCTTGCATCAATTGGTAGGACGTTAGGTAACCTATATTACCGGCGCCTACTGTCAATATGTTTTTGCCGAGTAACGTGAATTCAGCGTTCATCATTTTCTGTACGACTGCCGCTGTATAAACTCCGGGCACATCATCATTCTCGAAGGTCGGCATAAAAGGAACCGCACCGGTAGCGACTATCAAGGCTTGAGCTTCTACATAGAAATTTTTATGGTTAAGCATGTCTTTTACGGCGATACGCTTATTTTGTAGGATATCCCAGACCGTAGAATGTAAGAAAATACCAGAGTGGTCGTCTCCGGCTAAAGTTTTCGCGATATCGAAACCACGCATACCCCCAAAGCGCCGCTCTTTCTCGAAAAAGAAAAATGCATGGGTTTGCATCAAGAATTGACCACCGATCTTATCATTGCTATCAATTACGATGCTGTTCAAGCCTAGTTCTTTTAAGGTTTCCCTACAAGCTAATCCAGCGGGGCCGGCACCAATGATGGCCACATCTGTTCGATAGATCTCTACCGGTTCTTCTCTGGGTTCTATTTGGGAATCTGTCGTATAATTCTGTACTGTTATTTCCGATACTTCCTTTACATTGTCTACTTTCGTAATACAGATACGCTTTACTTCTCCGTCTACCAGCATTTCGCAGGCGCCACATTTACCGATACCGCAATTCAGCGAACGATTGCGGCCATTTACGCTATGACTGTGTACTGGATAGCCGGCCTGATGTAAGGCGGCGGCGATGGTAAAACCCTTCATTCCCGTTACGGGTTTGCCATTGAATAAAAAAGTGTGTTCTCCCTCTTGTGGAATTGTTAAAATAGGATGATTAACGATTCTTTCCATAATTGCTATTGATTTAATTGGGCTAAAATTACGGATATAATTGGATAAATGTCCTAATTTTACTTGAAATCTATTCATGAAAAAGCGATTATCCCTAAAGATTTAGGAGTAATCGCCGTGTTTTACTTGAAATTTGTCGTTTTGAGTAACCGCTCCACCAACCATAGCGTCGGAAGCGCTTTCATTTAATGTTAATTCTAGTGCGCTAACGATAGGAACCGTTAGAAAAGTGTTCCTCATCCGCTTCCGCATTCATCCGGAAGGCAAAAAGCATTATCATAAACAATAATATAGAAAATAACTTCTTAATCATGCCTCAAACCGATCAATCATCATTTTTATCTTTGTTTGTAAAACAATTTGCAGCTTGAAATGTTTTATATTCAAACAGTCGATAAAAAGAAAAGCTCTCAGCCTAAAAGAAATTACTGGTGAACCTTTTCAAACAATCTTCTGTTATACTATAAAATGACTCAGAAGTCACCTTGATAGTAGTCATCGTATAATAATTTGTTAGTAGTATTTGTTTTTTCATATAAGTAGAGTTTGTTATTTGTTTGGTCCGCATGTAGCTGTGAAGCTGGATGCGGATTTTTATTTGTTTCCGCATGGAATCCATATGTTAATGCTAAAATATAAGATGTTGTGTGTCATGATTATCTGTAGATAGGCGAAATTCGGCATATCCGTTGTTCTATATCTATTGATTACGTTAATATGAATAGATTGTTTAATTAAAAATCTTATCCGGATTCAGCGATCCAAGAGGTATATGTTGCGGAAAAGACTGAAGGTAAACTCTTTAAGGTGATTTTGGTAATCGAGGGCAAGGAGGCTATCGCTATCTTTAATGAAAAGGGAGAAGAGATGAAGTAGTTATTAATGAATAGGATAATCCAAGATAGAAATAAACTCTATATTTGTCCCAATAACCGTATGCAATGAGCGTCTACCACTTTTCAGGTAGGCGTTCTTTTTTTCTTCTATTCCCATTCTCCCTTCCAAATGGGAGATCATTGTACTTCGACACTACACTGGCGATTCAAGCCCAGATTTTTTAATTAGCTTGAGAAAGAGACTGTTTTTTGAATTTCGCTATTCATTTATTGTTTATCAATAAATATTTATTACATTTGCAACGTCGTTTAAAGTTAACATCATACGTCATGAAAAGAATTTCAACAGCATTTCTTCAAACAGTTATTGTTCTTATCGGTATTGTGGCACTTATTATTTTGATTTGGTTTCCCTTAACTGAGGGACGAGCCACACACCTAGATTTATTTAGTACTTACGCTGATCCATTTATCTTATATGGATATGGAGCGTCAATCGCTTTTTTTGTTGCGTTGTACAATGCTTTTAGGTTGCTCGGTTATATTGGGCAAAATAAAGTGTTTTCAACAAACTCTGTAAAGACTTTGAAGAACATAAAGCATTGTGCGATCTTACTAAGTATTTTAATCGTGCTGGCAGGACTATTTATAAGGTTGACCCATAATACAGAAGATGACCCCGCAGGTTTTCTTGCCATTTGTATCGTAACTACTTTTGTCGCTATCGTAGTTGCGACAGCCGTGGCTGTATTTGAAAAATTATTGCAAAATGCGATAGATATGAAATCAGAGAATGACTTAACAGTTTAATTATGCCTATTATTGTAAACTTAGATGTAATGATGGCAAAGCGGAAGATTTCTTTGAACGAACTTTCTGAAAGAGTTGGTTTGACATTATCTAACCTTTCTATCTTAAAAACGGGAAAGGCGAAAGCAATTCGTTTTAGTACCCTAGAGGCAATTTGTAGAGCATTAGACTGTCAGCCAAGCGACATTTTGGAATATGTAAATGATGAGAAAAAAACAACATAAGGAATCAACACTTTGATGCGGTTCAGTCTGCTTATTAGTATAATACAACTTTATGTAGTGCCTAACTCTTGTAAGAGTTTGTTATTTTTGATCCGCATGTAGCAGTGACACTGGATGCGGATTTTTATTTTCTGTTTTATTTTGGCTATTGAAATTCATCAAAAGCATAAACATTATGATCTTTAATCTGGTTGTAATAATATAAGGTATTAGTTTAAGGCAATATATCCACTTCCGCTTCACCTGTGAAGGCCGAGCGGTTTGGTTTTCTAACTTTACTTCATGGCGTTTAAATCCTGTTCATGCAAGACTTAAGCGCCATTTTTCTGTACTTTCCCTTGAAAACTTTATGGGATCTACTCGGTATCTTTATTTTCAGTCTCTAGTTCCTTGATCTCTTTATTCAGAAAGACAGACAGAACTGTTCTCAGCACGACTATTCCACCTAAAATGGCCAATTCATTAAGTGTTGGTTCCAATACTGTTTTTAAGATATCTGACGCTATCAAAAATTCTAGTCCGAGAAGTAAGTATGTACCGAATGCAGCTCTTAGTTTTCTTATGTTAGTAATGGAATAATTACCAGTAAGTCGCTTAAGTTCATTTCTGAAAAATGAGATGACTCCGATTAATGCACCATAGGTGACAATCAGAAGGCTTGTCACACTTATTATAGTCGCTAAGGTATTTAAAAAACCAGTAAGCATAAATAGACCATTTTACAACCATAACATAAAAGGCCTATAGAATGTTTGTTGGAAGGCTCGCAGGTATGGTAGGTTTTCGGACTCACACTTTTACACGTATAGGATCAATCATGGATAAAAAACAACCCGGTAGTACAAAACTTGCCGGGTTGCTGTCTGTGTTATTCCAGAACGTCAAAAAATCCCCAATATTTTCACTTGCAACAAAATGCGCATCAAATATAATCTTTATTATTTGAATATCAAAACAAATCTATTAAATATTTTTCTTTTAAGCCTATTTTTATTGTTGTAGGACCATCTGATTTCTTTTTAAGGAAACTACTTCCTATCTAATGGCAATGAACTTCAATGATCTCATTTAGATTAGTGGTATATAATTTAGAGATGTGTTCATTTTCCATTTTTGCTATTTTATGTAAAAGAATTAAAGATGAAAATCTGTCTATATGATTTGTTTATTTGATTAAATATATTATATTTGTAGTAATAAAAATAAAGATTATGGAAGACCTTGAATTAATATCATTGTTGAATGAGTGTAATAAGATGAGTGTTCTTAAAGTGAGTAATTATCTTTTAGGAAAAATGGATTATTTGTCACGTATAAAAAGTGATAATTCAAATAAGATACTAAAGTATATAGAGTCTTTTGTCTGGATGATAAATCATGCGGGTAACCGTAGGCTAAGTTATGTCTCTGATAAAGATTATGAATTGATGCAAAAATCATTTGCGATTATTTATAGGAATAGTATTGTCCATTGAGTAGAATCGAAAGTATTTTTTAACTTTAGGCAAATGACTCTAGGCTAAATTCTTTTGATTTAGCCTAGAGTCATTGATAGTGTCGTAGAATCTTTAATGAATACAAACCTTTGTAATATCTACCGTGAAACCATTTTCGACAGGCATGAATTTCCCCTTTTGTTTCAGAAATACGATTAACTCATCCGTATCCATATTTTCTGCCGAACAAGTATAGAAACGCTGATCCTCACCAAAAGTCTTAACGATCGCTTCTTTTAAAGAAGCTTCTGAATAACTATTACCCTCCATCATATGAAGGACTTCGTGTGCATGTAACTGTTCCATAAATCAAATTACTTAATTATCGGATACAAAAATAAGGGGTTTATCCGTATAAAGGTGTAACAAATGTGACATCCTTTCAACTTTAGGCTTTTCTAAACAAAAATTAATCAAACCTGTTTAAATGATAGGACGTCTTATTTTTTAATAACTAAAATATATCACAATATGAAACGTATATTCTTCATGACATTGTTTGTCGCATTAACGACAATCACATATAGTCAAACGGATGATAAAGGATATGAGGAAGGCAAATGGGTACTGAAAGGTGTGACAGGTTTGAACTTGTCGCAAACGGCGATGTCGAATTGGTCGGCTGGCGGTGAGAACTCTGTTGCCGGAAATGCGTATCTGAATGGGACATTAACACATAAAAGCGGTGACTGGTTATGGGTAACCAATCTCGCTCTCGATTACGGATTATCAAAGACTAAATCGCAGGGAATGAGGAAAAGTACCGATAATATAACCCTGTCTACCCAATTAGGATATTCCACCAATAATGTATGGTATTATACGTTGATGGGAGATTTAAACACCCAGTTTGCCAAAGGATATAATTATCCGGATAAGACACATTATATATCGAACTTCTTTGCGCCGGCGTATTCGAATATCTCCGTAGGTATGGAATATCGTCCCAAAAGCAATTATTCGGTTTATCTTTCTCCGGCTTCCACGAAGATGACTTTCGTGGAGGATGATTACCTTTCCGAGTTAGGAGCTTTCGGGGTCGATCCGGGAGATCGCTTCAGAATGGAATGGGGAGCTTACCTGAAAGCTCGTGCGGAATTAATCGTGATGGAAAACGTGAACTTGATTACTACAGCTGACTTTTTTACTCCTTATAGCGATCAATTCGGAAATATCGATGTCAATTGGGATGTATTGATAAGCATGAAGATTAATAAATTCCTGTCCGCTACACTCAATACGACGCTTAAATATGATAACGACGTGAAAACTTTTGAGGATAATGGAGAGAAACGGGGGGCGAAGGTCCAGTTCAAGGAAATATTAGGCATAGGTGTCGCCTATAATTTTTAAGTGGCATTTACTTGCAGAAAATTCATAGTTATGACTACTTTCACTCATAGCTATGAATTTTTTTATAACTATGACTTTTTCTTGTAGTAATGATAACGCTCCAACACTTCCCGCACGTAATTATATGTTTCTGAGCCACGCAAGTATCCATGCTTGCAAACAGGATCGTTATAATACTCGGGATCATTTTTCAAACGAATATATTCCGCTACATTATTATCCCATTTATTGGGATCTTTTCCATATTTTCGGGCCAATCGCTGCGCATCGTAAATATGTCCGATCCCAGCGTTGTAAGCCGCTAGGGTAAACTTGACTTTTTCTTCAGGATCCGTAATCTCAGAAAAACCTTGACGGAAGCGCCGTAAACAATCTACTCCCGTACGGATTCCCGTATCCGGATCTTTCAATTCATGCGGGGTGACACCTAATGCCTTCGCCGTATTTGGCATGATTCCCATAAGCCCCTCGGCACCGGCCCACGATACAACCGTAGGATTGAAATGAGACTCTTGATAGGAAATAGACGCCAGCAGCTGCCAATCCCATCCGATGTTTTTCGCATGTTTCTTGAATAAAGGGTCATACGGGGAAATATGTCCATTCTTTACCTCCGGAATATCTGCGGTAAAAGGTCGCTTGCTTAATTCAAAGTACCGCTTAGTAACTGCCTTGAAAGAATGTTTACCCGTTTTATCGGAAGCCCATTCATCGATGGCCTTCGCCAAGTCCGGACTACTTTTCCTTACCACCCATGAAGAGCGTTGGGGAAAACTAACCTTTAGGTCGACATTGATATTCCAATAATAAGTCTTGTTTAGGCGGGCGGTGTTATCATCGCTGATCGTATAGGGAATTTCGCCCAAGGAGACCATCTCGATAAGATCTTCGGTAGCAATGGAGTCATTTTCCACTTTTTGGATATGGATTCCTCCGCCGAGTTCCTCATCCAAGTTCTTCAGTCGTTCGGAGTATTTGGTGTTAGGCTTTACGTAAACATTCTTATCGATTAATTGAGTGACATCGGTAAGAAGCTTATCGCCTTTATTGGCCCGTTGTATCAATACTTGACTGGAGATATCCTCCCGGCCGCAATAAATGACCTCTTGTTTCAGCTTGTTATTGATTGGGATAGGGTAGGCTACAACATCGGCCTCGCCGGCTTCTAGCATCTCGATCAGGCGGGCAGGATTCTCGGCGACCTTGATGTTTAATTTCAAACCTTGGCTCTTGGCAAAATCGTTTATCAGATCGTATTCGTAACCCATGGGTTGCATCTTATATTGGAAGTAGGAGGTAGAACTGTATAAAGTCACCGCCGTGATCTCGCCTTCCGCTTTCAGTTGCAGTAAATCCACGAAAACGGAAACGTCCTCTTTCTCCTCTTGTTTGTTACCGTTGCAACCATACAAGAAGAACAAAAAGAGCAGAAAGGGGACGTATTTCCTATACATTATATTATATGTTTATTTTTTCTCAAGCAAAACCACGTTCTCCACATGATGTGTATGAGGAAACATATCGACCGGACGGACTTTCTTGACGGAGTATTTCACGCTCAACAAACTCAAATCGCGGGCTTGCGTAGCAGGATTGCAGCTAACGTAAACGATACGTTCCGGCTCGGCGAAGAGAATAGTGTTGATCACATCATCATGCATACCGGCACGTGGTGGATCGGTAATAATAACATCCGGACGTCCGTGTTGGTTTATGAAATCCTGCGTAAGGATATCTTTCATATCACCGGCATAAAAAAGCGTGTTCTCTATATGGTTCAAGGCGGAATTCACTTTTGCGTCCTCGATAGCCTCCGGTACGTATTCGATGCCGATAACCTTCTTTGCTTGACGAGAGACGAAATTTGCGATCGTACCCGTCCCGGTATATAAATCGTACACCATCTCATTTCCGGTAAGACCCGCAAATTCTCTAGCCACTTTATATAGATTATAAGCCTGTTCACTGTTTGTCTGATAGAAAGACTTAGGACCTACCTTGAATTGAAGCCCCTCCATCTCCTCGATGATATGATCTTTTCCCTTGAATACGAGAACTTCTTGGTCGGTGATCGTGTCATTACATTTGCCGTTGATGACGTACATCAAGGACGTGATTTCCGGGAATCGTTCCGCCAGATGAGATAATAACGCTTCCCTGCGCTCTACATCCTCATGGAAGAAAACCAATACGACCATCAAATCACCAGTGGATGCCGTACGGATCATCAACGTACGAACGAATCCCTCTTGGTTCCGTAAATCGAAGAAAGGATATCCCTCATGAGATAGGCAATATTCCTTGACGCAAAGACGGATCTTGTTCGATATATCATCTTGCAACCAACATTTATGGATGTCCAATACCTTATCGAACATCCCCGGTATATGAAACCCGACACCATTCATGCAATCGAAAGAAGCACCGGACTGGATCTCTTCCTCCGTAAGCCATTTCTTGTTTGAGAAAGTAAACTCAAGCTTGTTCCGGTAGAAAGTCGTGCGCTCGGAACCTAAGATCGGAAGTTTCTCTTCCATCTCGACTTTCCCGATGCGGGTAAGATTATCGTAGACCTGTTTTTGCTTATAGTAAAGTTGTTCCTCATAGGGAAGATGTTGCCACTTGCAACCTCCACAGACACCGAAGTGCTCACAAAACGGCTCCGCACGTTTGGCCGAGTACTCATGGAAATATACAGGTTTCCCCTCCGCATAACTATTCTTCTTACGGGTCAGTTGAATATCAACCACGTCTCCCGGAGCGACGAAGGGTACAAATACCACCATATCGTTCACTCTCGCGATAGCCTTGCCCTCGGCGGCTACGTCCGTAATGGTTACCTTTTCTAATATAGGCAACTGTTTCTTCTTTCTTGCCAATGTCGTTAAGTTTTAAATTCGCTTCGCGAAAATACTTACAATTCCGCTAAGAACAAAGAGCTTCGTTCTATATACTTAAATGAGTCCGGCAAACAGTTCTCGTTATTCTATCAAGATTGATGAAGATATGATTATGGACAGAAAGGGATGTATAGTATGTATTTATAAATCAATATATTGCAGTTTCTTAAAATTTCTTATAAGGAAAACTTTTGTTTTGCTATAGAAAAACTTTAGTTCCACTAGGGAGAAACTTTAGTTTCATGCTGTAGAAACTAAAGTTTCTTCAGCAAAAAACTCCTGAGTCTTCCTATTGGAAATAAATAGACACAAATAAAAGAAAAAGATCATATAATTATATGTAAGGGGCAAAGAGATAGGCGGGAAATCCGATGGGAAATGGAAGCGTCAACAAACTTCCGCACGCAAATGTAAGCATTTGCTGGATATAAATGGTAAAGAATAGTTGTAAAACATGTAAAAATCTTTAACGCTATTCGTGCTTGCAAAGTAGAAATAGCATATATTTGCAGCATTGCAAAGTTGAGATAGCAATATAACAGTTGAAATCAACAAAACTAGAATCTAAATTCAATACTGTCGAATATGGAAAGAAAAAGAGTTTACACGTTCGGAAATGGAAAAGCCGAAGGTAAGGCAGATATGAGAAATCTGCTGGGTGGTAAAGGCGCTAACCTTGCCGAGATGAATCTGATTGGTGTACCGGTTCCTCCGGGATTCACGATTACAACAGAAGTTTGTATAGAGTATTACGAGTTAGGCAAAGATAAAGTCGTAGAGTTGCTGAAAGCGGATGTTGAGAAGGCGATCGCTAATATCGAAACGTTAATGAACTCTAAGTTCGGTGATGTTGCCAATCCTCTGTTAGTTTCAGTTCGCTCCGGTGCCCGTGCGTCCATGCCAGGTATGATGGATACGATATTGAACCTTGGCTTGAACGACGAGGTAGTGGAAGGATTGTCTCGTAAGACGGGCAACGCTCGTTTCGCTTGGGACTCTTATCGTCGTTTCGTTCAAATGTACGGAGATGTCGTATTAGGCATGAAACCGACAAGCAAAGAGGATATCGATCCGTTTGAGGCGATCATCGAGGAAGTAAAGAAAGCGAAAGGCGTTAAGTTAGATAACGAGCTTGACGTTGAAGATTTGAAAACATTGGTCTCTAAATTTAAGGCAGCCGTTAAGGCCCAGACCGGACAGGATTTCCCGACTTGCGCTTATGAACAATTGTGGGGCGCTATCTGTGCCGTGTTCAATAGCTGGATGAATGAGCGTGCTATCCTGTATCGTAAGATGGAAGGTATTCCAGACGAGTGGGGAACGGCGGTTAGCGTACAAGCCATGGTATTCGGTAATATGGGCGATACTTCCGCTACAGGCGTTTGTTTCTCTCGTGACGCGGGTAATGGTGAGGACTTGTTCAATGGCGAGTACTTGATTAACGCTCAAGGTGAGGATGTTGTAGCAGGTATCCGTACCCCGCAACAGATTACGAAGATCGGTTCACAACGTTGGGCTGAACGTGCCGGAATCTCAGAAGAAGAACGTATCGCTAAATATCCGTCCATGGAAGAAGCCATGCCGGAAATCTATAAGCAATTAGACGCTATCCAAGAGAAATTGGAAGATCATTATCGGGATATGCAAGATATGGAGTTTACCGTACAAGAGGGTAAACTTTGGTTCTTGCAAACCCGTAACGGCAAACGTACCGGTGCCGCTATGGTGAAAATCGCTATCGACTTATTGCATCAAGGCATGATCGACGAGAAAACAGCGTTGAACCGTATCGAGCCGAATAAACTGGATGAGTTGCTTCACCCAGTATTCGATAAAAAAGCCGAGAAACAGGTGAAAGTATGGGTAAAAGGTTTGCCGGCTTCACCGGGTGCCGCTACCGGACAGATCGTATTCTTCGCTGATGATGCCGCTAAATGGCATGCCGATGGCAAAAAGGTTGTCATGGTCCGTATTGAGACTTCTCCGGAAGACTTGGCCGGTATGGCTGTCGCCGAAGGTATCCTTACCGCTCGTGGAGGTATGACTTCTCACGCCGCTGTCGTGGCTCGTGGCATGGGTAAGTGCTGTGTATCCGGCGCTGGTGCCTTGAATATCGATTATAAGAACAAGACTGTAGACGTCGATGGCGTAACCTTGAAAGAAGGTGATTATATCTCTATCAATGGTACGACCGGGGAAGTCTATGTAGGACAGGTCGAGACGAAAGCGGCAGAGTTGTCAGGTGACTTCGCGGAGCTAATGGCTTTAGCCGATAAATATACAAAATTACAAGTTCGTACAAACGCTGATACGCCTCACGACGCTTCGATCGCTCGTAGCTTCGGTGCCGTTGGTATTGGCCTTTGCCGTACGGAGCATATGTTCTTCGAAGGTGAGAAGATCAAAGCTATGCGTGAGATGATCTTGGCCGAGGACGCTGAAGGTCGTAAGAAAGCGTTGGCGAAGATCCTTCCTTATCAGAAAGAGGACTTTAAGGGTATCTTCAAGGCTATGGCCGGATGTCCTGTTACCGTTCGTTTGCTCGATCCTCCTTTGCATGAGTTCGTTCCTCACGATTTGAAAGGTCAAGAGGAAATGGCTGAGACAATGGGCGTGTCCGTTAAGGAGATCCAAAAACGTGTGGAATCTCTTTGCGAGCATAACCCGATGTTGGGTCACCGTGGTTGCCGTCTAGGTAATACATATCCGGAAATTACGGAAATGCAGACTCGGGCCATTTTAGGTGCCGCTTTGGATTTGAAGAAAGAAGGTATTGAGGCTAAACCGGAAATCATGGTACCATTAACAGGAATCTTATATGAATTCAAGGAACAAGAGAAGGTGATCCGTACCGCGGCCGAAGAGCTATTCAAGGAAGTTGGCGATCGTATCGAATTCAAGGTAGGTACGATGATCGAGATTCCTCGTGCGGCATTGACAGCGGATCGTATCGCTTCCAGCGCCGAATTCTTCTCATTCGGAACGAATGATTTGACTCAGATGACATTTGGTTACTCTCGTGACGATATCGCTTCCTTCTTACCGGTTTACTTAGAGAAGAAGATTTTGAAGGTCGATCCGTTCCAAGTACTAGACCAAAATGGTGTAGGACAGCTGGTTCGTATGGCAACTGAGAAAGGTCGTGCCATCCGTCCGGATTTGAAATGTGGTATTTGCGGCGAGCATGGTGGTGAGCCTTCTTCCGTTAAGTTCTGCCATAAAGTTGGCTTGAATTACGTATCATGTTCACCTTTTAGAGTGCCCATAGCTCGTATCGCAGCGGCGCAAGCGGCTCTAGAAGACTAATCAAGGGGTTGATTTTTAATAGTTTAAGCACACGGTAGACAGGAGGGTGGATTGAGTGATCAATCTACCCTCTATTTTTTTATAGTCATATGGTATAATCTTATATATCAGGATATTGAAGTGGAGGGGAAGGCAACAAAACGACTAGTTTAATCGTTCGTTTTAATTAGTCGTTTATATCGATTATTTTATAGGGAACATATAGGTTTAGTAAAATACCCCAAAAACCGCATCAAAATTATATTCTAAAGTCTTTTTGACTTTCATAAGTAAATATTTTTTGCGATATTTGCAAACGACTAATTAAAACGAACGATTAATTCATTCGTTTTTTATGGCTAAACCCTCTTTTTGCATAAATATAATGAGAACGGATATATATGAAAACGACATTAGGCATAGAGTTCGAGCCTTTTTTTCCTCAGATAAGTCATCGTGCCAAGATCGGCTGCGCAAAGTATGATTTGTCCACTGGGGAAGGAGTGGCGATGGAACAATGGTATCTGAATATGGGTGAAGTTCCGGGAACTCCATTGAGCCAGATAGTAGGCATATATTCCAATGTCAAGCCAGAAGACCGTGAATGCTTGAAAACTTCCTTGAGCCGACTTGTCCACGGAGAAACTGATCATGATCAAGGGGAAGTCCGGGTCAAGGATGGCGAGGGATGGAAATGGGTTCGTCTGGATATAATGGAGGCGGGTCTGGAGAAATCAAGCCCCATCCTATTACTGATGAATTATGACATATCTGAACTGAAAGCGATGGAAGAACGAATGCTGAAGGCCGAGAAATCAGAGCGTTTGAAATCCTCCTTTTTGGCAAACATCAGCCATGAGATCCGCATGCCATTAAACGCTATTGTCGGATTCTCTTCTCTTTTAGGGGATGAAGAGGATGGTGAGCTAAGACAAGAGTATATTAATCTTATTCAGACCAATAATGAGTTATTATTGGGTATCGTTAATGATGTATTGGATCTGGCTAAGCTCGAGTCTGGTACCATGACCTTTGATTTCATGGAATTTGATCTAAGACAACTTATTGTAGAAACGGTAGCTTCTTTCCAGATCAAAGTACCGAGAGGAGTAGCTTTGACCTATCCGGCATCTTTGGATTCCTTTTTATTACGCTCCGACCGTATCCGTTTGAAACAAGTTCTTGGCAATTTTATAACAAACGCAATTAAGTACACCTCTATAGGTAGCATCATCTTGTCATATCAAGCCATGGAGAACGAGGTTCTGTTATCCGTGACCGATACGGGGGAAGGAATGTCGGAGGAAATAAAACTTCATGTGTTCGATCGTTTTTATAAAGGACGAAACCAAAAGCAAGGCATAGGGCTTGGACTTTCTATCTGCCAAAATATAATTGAAAGGCTGGGAGGGCGTATCGGTGTCTCTTCTGAGCAGGGAAAAGGCTCTTGTTTTTGGTGCACTTTACCAATCTTTCCCCCAAAAGATACCTATTAAATAAAGAAAATACCGTATATTTGTTTTTGAAAGAGAAACGAAAAAACAATTTCTACGTATGGAGCGGTATTTAATTATAAAAACAAGGGATGAGTTGTTGCGCATTAAGATTGGTCAGATCCTTTATTTTGAAGCAGACAGGAACTATACGAAACTATTGTTGTCAAATGGCATCCAATTTACCTTCGCTATAAATATCGGAAAAATAGAAGAGATCTTAGAGAAGCAGGTCGCTGGTTGTAACAAGATATTAATGCGTGTCGGAAAAAGTCATATCATAAATAAAAATCATATCTTACAAATAAATCTCCCTAAGCAGCGTTTATTATTATTGACGGAAGAGGGTAAGCCTAAAGAGTTGGTAATATCCAAGGATCCGTTGAAAGTGCTGAAAGATAATCTTGAGAAGGAGATGGGAAAGCCTCAAGAGGAAGAGGAAAAGGAATAAGACGATGATTATAAAGATAGGAAAAGCAAAAGACAACGATTTTATTGCAAACGATCCTCATGTAAGCCGCCATCATGCCCGTCTGATACGTGAGGATGGTGGCAACTTATTATTGGAGGATACGGGATCTACTAACGGTACGTTCGTGAATGGTGCCCAGATCGTAAAGAAACGTGTTACTCCTACGGATCATATTCGCTTGGGGGATAGCTATGTATTAAATCTTTCCGAGGTGCTTAAATACAATAATGATTATAGCGATGAATTTGCCGCATTGAAAAAAGTCTACGATGATTATATTCAAGCAAAAGTTAAGATTCAATCCTCTAATCAGTTTAAGACCAGATTATTTCAATCCTTACCATTTGCTTTGCCCGGAATAGTGGGGGTCGTGATAGGCTTCTTAGGGAAAGGTAGCCCGGAGCTATTCGGCATCAGCCTCCTGATAACGATTTGTGCCCCTACGGTAGGAATCTATCTAGGAGCCAAGCAGTCGGCCAAGATTCCCCAGCAATTGCAGGATATCGCCAATCAATTTAAGATAGACTATGTTTGCCCGAAATGTGGGACATTCTTGGGTGAGATCCCTTGGGAATCATTGAAAAACCGAAAGCAATGCCCAGTTTCTTCCTGTAAGGCCAAATGGGTGAGAGAATGAGCCTTTTCTTTTCGTATAGTAAAACAGCCTCTTTTGTACATGAAACCCAAATGTTTGATTATAAGAGAGAATAACAAGTTTATTAATCCATTGCTTTTTGTACTTTTGTTTTCGGAATATTAATATATTAGGAACAAAGGTTATGCAAGAAGAGGAATATACATTCGTAACTTTAGACGGCAATGACGTCATGCCAGCGGATGCTGTCATAATAGACGTGGAAGGAGGAGGTGTCGACCTAGGCGACGCCATAGTTATAGACGATAGTAGCATCGAGTCTTTCGATCATTCAGACTTTATAACATTGGCGGACGATACGGTTATGCTTTCCGATACAGATATGATGGATCTGTACTCTACGGATATGGATGGCGCAGATATTTCGTTTATCGTATGATCGCAGTTAAATGTCCACATTGCCATGTAGGATTAAAGGTAGCCGAGGGGAAGATTCCCCTCGGCATTACCTCCTTTAAGTGTCCGAAATGCAAAGAGCCTATTCCTTTGTCCTTATTATCCGAGAAAAGTAATCATCAGGAAGTCGATTCCGATACGATTTTAGTGACACCTGTCAAGACTGGAATCGGCAGACTGACGGTTCTTCCAGACGCCGATACACCTGAACAAGCGTTTCCTCTTCACGAAGGGAAGGTTGTCATTGGCCGGAAGTCGAACGCCTCACAAGCTACGATGCCAATTATCACGTCTGATCGCACGATGAGTCGCGAGCATATTTGCATTGAGGTGAAAAAAGATTCAAAAGGTGGATATAAACATTTCCTTACTGACAATAATAGTAAAAACCATACGTTATATAATAACAGTTACCTAGAGAATGGCGAGGTGGTCGTGCTCAATGATAATGACGAGATTATTATTGGTCGCACCGTCTTACGTTTTAATGAATAAAACTCATTTGTTATGATTATAACGATCGGTAAGCCATGTGCTATTACGGAAAAAGGAGGCAGATCGAATAACGAGGATTCCATTTACCCGCTTTCCGAACAAGTGACCCTTGACCAAAAATTGTTTATGGTTTGTGATGGTGTGGGTGGAGCCGAGAAAGGGGAGGTAGCCAGCTCATTAGCTTGCGAGTCCATACAAACTTTCTTTTCTACGTTCCTAAAGGATGATCCCACGCCTGAGTTTATCCATAAAGCCGTACATTATGCGGAAGTCTGTTTCGACTCCTATGTTCAAGAGCATCCGGAAGCGATGGGTATGGCTACTACGCTCACCATGGCCTATATCGCTTCTTCCGGAATCGTATTGGCTCATATCGGAGATAGCCGGATCTATCATCTGAGGAAGGGGGAGATTTTATATCAAACAGAAGATCATTCATTGGTAAATTCGTTGGTTAAATTAGGTAAGATCACTCCGGAAGAAGCGTTAACCTACCCCCAGCGGAATGTGATTATCCGGGCTATACAAGGCACTCATACTCCAACAGAAGCGGACATTATTACCTTGAACGATATTCAACCCGACGATTTCCTCTTTCTTTGTACGGACGGGGTTCTTGAAAGACTGAAGAATGAAAAGATCGCAGAGATATTTAATAGTCGTTTATCTGTTCCGGAAATAAAGGACGCCCTCATGGAAGCCTGTGACGGCAAGACCCGGGATAACTTTTCTTTTTATATCATACCTATTCAAAAAGTGGAAGATAGCATGGGTTTTAAGCAAAATATTCTCTCTTTTCTTTATTCTTTTATATAAATAACGTACTTTTGGCAGATTAAATGGAATTATTCAAGGTTATGAATCTGCCAGACGGACATCTTCTTCAAAACGGAAAATACAGACTTACTCATGTGGTTGGTCAAGGTGGTTTTGGCATAACCTACAGAGGAGTTTGGTACACAGAGGTTAAAGGATCTTTAGGTACCGTAAAGACGGAGGTCCCTATCTGTGTCAAGGAATATTTCTTCAAGGATTATTGTTATAGAGAACCCGGTTCCCAAGCCGTAAAAGTACATTCGGAGACGGGAAAGGTCTTATTTAACAAGTTCAAGGAAAAACTGATCAAAGAGGCAAAGATCCTATCGGAAGTTCACCATCCCTATATCGTAAACGTGTTGGAGGTTTTCGAGGAAAACAATACGGCTTATATTGCCATGGAGTATATTTCCGGCTTCTCGCTAAAATATATGCTTGAGAAAAACGGGATATTGCCCGAAGCTACGGTCCTTAAATATGTACGGCAAATTGGCGAGGCGTTACAATTCGTTCATGATAAGAGTATCTTGCATCTGGATATCAAGCCTAGCAATATCTTGATCGATAAGAACGGGAACGCCCGCTTGATCGATTTCGGAGTCAGCAAACGTTACGATATCGAGCAGGAGGAGACCAGCACTACGATGTTAACCCTTTCCAAAGGATTCGCATCCATAGAGCAATACGATAACGAAGGAATACAAGTATTCTCACCCCGTCCGGATATTTATTCCTTGGGAGCCACGATGTATAATCTGTTAACGGGAACAATCCCTACAGAATCTATACTACGTGCCGCACGTCCTTTGCGAAACTCCTCTGAAATCAATGCGGCGATCAGCCCGAAAACAGAGGCTGTTATCATAAAAGCGATGCAAATCATTCCTGCGGATCGCTTTGAGACGGTGGGCGAGATGTTGGCGTCTTTGGATTTTTCTCAAGCGGAAAAGGAAGTTCAGGTTGTCCCAAGTCCATCTCCCGAGATTGTGAATGAGGAAACAACGGTGGTTTATTCATCACCTGTAGATTCTAAATTAGTAGGATCGGATGATGAAGAGACTGTTGTCAATGTGGCTAATCCACCTGCCGTGGAGCCAATAACAGAAAAGAATAATTCCAGAAAGAAAATAATTCCTATCGGAATCGCTATATTTGTCGTTGTAGGATCCGCTACGGCTCTTTTAGTGCATAGCAATAGGCCCACAAAAGAGGTTGTCGAGAGTATTGATTTACCTTCAGCTGTGGAGCCGGATAGCAATGTCTCAAAAGAAGTAGAAATGCCAGATCACCCGGTTCTACAAACGGAACCTCCTATCTCTGAGATAAAGGAAGCGGAGAAACAAGAGCCTAAAGTGGAAGAGAAACGACCTATGGAAACAGAGCATACGATAGAAGAGAATGTTCTCCCGGATCAGCCATCGGAAAATGAGATGAATGAGAAATATAACTCGTTAATCGCCTCCGGTAAGGAAAAAATGGCCAAAGCTGATTATTCGGGAGCTAAGAAAGATTTGTCGGAGGCAAAGGATACGAAACTTACGGAAGAGGTAGTCCGGTTGATCATCGCTTGCGATGAGAAAACCGAGGAGAAACGTATAGCGGACAAAAAGGCCCTGTATGAGGAGAAAATGGCTTTCGGACGATATAAGATCGTACGCAAGAAGTCAAATAACAGATACGGGGCGATCGATTCGAAAGCCGAGGAACGTATTCCTTGCAAATACCTAAGTGTCGGTATCGCGGATAACGGCCGGGCATTCGAACGGGAAGACAATTTGTTTGATATTTATAATTCTGACGGATCATTGATTAGCGAAGGCCTTACTTATTATTGATTGTAATATTATGAACAACTAAACATGTATTTACCTATTATATGAAAAGACTTTGGATATTGATGATATGTGCGGTATTTCCCCTCGGACTGCTGGCGCAACAGCGTACGGAATACAACCGTAAGGGAGATGAAGCGATGAAACGTCTTGATTATAGTGACGCTAAAATGTGGTACGAGGAAGGCGTATCGCAATGCGACGCATACAGTATTGATCAGCTGACTACGATTTGGCTTTCCAACGAGCGAATGCGGCCTTCCATGCGTAGCTTGATGAATAAATGTTTAAACTGCCTGACGGTCAAAGCTACGGAAGATGATCCGGATGCCATCTCTAAATTAATCATTTATTATTCGGAAGGTATCGGAACCCCTAAAAGTGAGGAGCTAGCAACCTATTGGAAAGAATACCAAGAGATGTTGTTAAAGCCGGCGGAACCGGAGGCCCAACCAATAGATTCCGCGGCGGTATCCCCTAAGAAACGAATGGAGTTTTTCGCGGGATACTCGTATTCGATCGAATCTCCTTATGGAATCACGGTAGGAGGTATGGGGCAACGCTTCGGTTGGTATGTCCGTTTCAAGACGAATATGTCTTTTATGAATTATACGGACGAATGTAATAACCAAGGGCAGATTATTAAGTTCTCTAATTCGGAAGGGGAATCTTATGAGCTTAATACAGGTAAATCCTCGAAGACAAATAGTATAGCCGGAACGGCCGGTTTAATCGTAAAATGCTTTCCGTGGTTATATGCCTCCGTTGGTTTGGGATATGGTGAAAGAGCTTTACTACATTCGTTCACGACCCATTCCTATGAAAACTACGACAGTACACGAGAGGTATGGTGCCGGAATATTGATTCCTCATACAAAGGGGTCGCTGCCGAGGTTGACTTGATGATGAAAATAACGAACTCTGTATTTATTAGCGTTGGATGCAACACGGTTAATTTTAAGTACTTGGATCTAAACGCTGGCTTAGGTGTATTCTTTTAATATTGATTATTTATGAAACATATATACTCACTCTTCTCTATTCTATTTGCGGCTTTATTAATGGCCGGATGCGTGAATGATCCGGATATAGATGGTGGCATTCGAAACGCTAAAAAACCGTCTGTTAAGACAGACGAGATATTGAAGTCCACGGCTAGTTCAGTGACAGTATCGGGGGAGGTCCTGCAAGAAAACGGCGCTCCCGTGACAGAGGCCGGTTTTTGTTGGAGCACGGAATCTACCTTTACTGTGATAGAGAAAAATAAAAAAGCCGTATCCAAGCGTAAGGTAAAATATGAGGCTACGATCGAGGGCTTAACCAATGATCTGGATTACTATATCCGGGCCTATGCGATCAATGCGGTAGATACCGCTTATGGAGAGATTTTACCTTTTAAGACGAAAGATGGATTAGGAAGCGTTAAGACCTTATTTCCAGTCAACGTGATGTCTACTTCCGTTCAATGCGGAGGTATGATAACCAAACAAGGAGAAGCCGAAATCGAGGAAAGGGGTATTTACTTAATGCTGAATCCGGAGCCTTCAGCATCTGACTCCACGATTCGTATAGACATGGAAGCCGATTCGTTCTATTGTACGATCTCCGATTTAAAACCGGAAACTACCTATTACGTTAGAGCTTACGCAAAAAGTAAATATGGTGAGTATAACGGGGCGAAAGTCGAGACCTTTAAGACTACGAATGGTCGTCCTGTATTAGATGATAACAAATTCAAGAAAATAGCGACAGAGTTTACCTATGCGGAGTTCTCCATGGAAATAATAAGCGAGGGAGATTCTCCGATCACGGCATGTGGTTTCTGCTTTAGTACTGATAAATCACCGACAATAGAAAATGGGGATACGATTATTTGCGGAGCGGGTATCGGAGAATTTGCCGGGAAAATCTATGATATGCAACAGCAGAAAGGGTATTACGTACGTGCTTATGCGACAAACGCTTTAGGTACTACCTATAGCGCAGGCGAAGGTATCCATACGATTCTGGAAAGTGAGTTGCCTACAGTCAATACAAAGGAGGTGTCTACTATTAAAAACGGTACCGCATGGGTAGGAGGAGAGGTCTTAGCCGAAGGTGCCTCACCGGTTACAGAGGCTGGTGTATGTTGGGGAACTAGTCCTAGTCCGGCCTTTGGTAATTGTGAAGGAGCGGTAGCTCTTTCTTCCGGTACACAAGCGTTTACGGGTACGATAAAGGAATTGAGAGGAGGCACGAGCTATTATTTAAGAGCTTACGCTAAAAATAAGAATGGTATCGCTTACGGAGAGGAAGTTCGCTTCCAAACTCCGGATATATTTGGAGTAGGGGCAAGGTTTGAGGGAGCTTTCCGGATACCGGGATCTACCTCTTTCTGTACCTTGGCTAATAGCACGGGATTCTTATTAGGCGGTGACACGGGTAGGGAATACACCGATGAGTTTTGGGGATATATGACCTCTAAGAAAGAATGGTTGCCCTTAAGGTCTCAGCCTGAGAAATTATCGGGCCAAGCATGTTTCAGTATCGGATTTGGCCTATGGACTTTTGGTGGTTTAGATAACACGGGAAAGATATGTGACAGTTTATATGTATACTCCACGTCCGATAATTCTTGGAGCGCCGTACAAACAGACCAGCAACGGCCTAAAGGTATGTATCGGGCGGCATGTTGCAGAATGGAAGATCAGGCGTTCCTCATAGGTGGACGTAGAGGTAACGAACTAATCGATGAAGTCTGGACTTATGAACCGAGCGCTTTCGTTTGGAGCAAGAAATCTAATTTCCCGATTAAACAATACGGCGGAATATCCGTTGTAATTGGTGACCGTATATATGCCGGACTGGGGATTATTAATAAAGCGGATCCTTCTTTGGAATATACGACACAGTTTTGGTCTACAGACAAGAACGCTGTAGCTTGGGAAAAGGAGGCTTCGTTCCCCGGAAGGATGCTTTTATGTGCTATCGCTTATGGTAATTACGTATATGGCGTAGACGGGGACGGTTATATTTGGCGCTATGATCCGGACTCTCAGAACTGGAGCCAGAAATCCCAGTTACCAGCGGCTAACAGGTCTGTACATTGCATGTATGTCTTGGATAATTATATCTATATCGGTTTGGGCAATGCCTCTAACTCATTAATCAGTTACGATCCTACTTGGGATAATTAAAGATGAATAGAACAGCGATTTTAGAACAGATACAGAAGAACGTAGAACGGCTGTCGGCTCCTGATCTACCGGAATACAAATATATCCCGTTGCATCAGAAGCCATCGCCTTCAGTCGCTACGTTGCATGAGATCATGCGCCTATTACGTACGGTTATCTTCCCCGGATTCTTTGGTACGGAACAAGAGGCTCAATTAGGCTCTATCCAATATTATACGGGAGTCTATTTGGAAAAGATCTATGATCTCTTGCAAGAGCAAATATATAATGGACTTTGTTTTGAGGTAGAGCGTTGTTGTGATTCCAAGGACCGGGCTTCCGAGATCTCGATCGCTTTTATTAACCGGATTCCTCATATCAAATATTTACTGTCCACCGATGTAAAGGCCATCTTGGATGGTGATCCGGCAGCCAAGAGCGTGAGTGAGATTATATTCTGTTATCCGGCGGTCTACGCGCTTTTACATCAACGGGTCGCTCATGAATTATTCGAGCTAGGCGTACCGGTACTCCCGCGTATCATTACGGAAATGGCACACTCGCAAACCGGGATCGACATTCATCCCGGGGCGCAGATCGGAGAATATTTCAGTATCGATCATGGAACGGGTATTGTCGTGGGACAAACCGCCATTATCGGAAACCATGTCCGCCTTTATCAAGGTGTGACGTTAGGAGCTAAGAGTTTTACGCTGGACGAGGAAGGACTTCCGATAGATTTACCCCGTCATCCGATCATCGAGGATTATGTGACCATTTATTCCAACGCATCCATATTAGGACGGATCACTATTGGCCGAGGATCTATTATCGGGGGTAACATCTGGCTCACCCATAGTGTACCTCCCAATTCCAAGATATCTCAATCACGTGTCGAAGAAAAATTCACGGAAATATGATATTATTTGAAAGAGATTCCGTATGTTTGTGCAAATGACATTACGGTGTTTTCCTTAAATAATAGAATATGACCATGAACAAAGTAAAGACATTAGATGATCTCAAGAAAATGCGTGAATCTCTTCGTGCGTCTTTGGATCTGCGTGAAAAAAGCAATACCCCTGATCAGCTCGTACAAATTAAGGTTTCTATGGCCACTTGCGGTATAGCTGCCGGAGCCAAGGAGATAATGAGTTATTTTATCGAGGTTTTAGACCGGCAGAAAATCGATGCGTTGGTAACTCAAACCGGATGCATGGGCTATTGTTATGCGGAACCGACTATCGAAATCAAGCTTCCGGGTCAGGAGCCGTTGGTATTCGGTTATGTTGATAAGGCAAAAGTAGAAGAGATCATAGATAAGTATATCCGTAAGGGTATCTTGGTAGACGGCATCATTCCTGTAACTTACACCACCGTAAAACCCGAATAAGAAATTTAATATCTTACATAAATGGCACAATACACGAATTATATATTGGTGTGCGGTGGCACAGGTTGCCGTGCATCACAAAGCGAGCAGATCATCGAGAATCTGAGAGCCGCCGTCGAGCAATACGGATTAGAGGATACACAAGTGATCCGTACCGGATGCTTCGGTTTCTGCGAGAAGGGTCCGGTGGTTAAGATGATCCCCGATAACACTTTTTACGTACAAGTTCAACCATCGGATGCGGACGAGATCGTACGGGAGCATTTGGTAAAAGGCCGTAAAGTGGAACGGTTACTTTATATGAATCCAGAGACCCGTGAGCTGGTTCCGGACTCCAAGCATATCAGATTCTATAAGAAACAGCTACGAATCGCCCTTCGAAATTGTGGCTTTATCAACCCTGAGAATATCGATGAGTATATCGCTCGTGACGGCTATGTAGCGTTAGGAAAAGCCCTTGTGGAAATGACTCCCGAGGAAGTAATCAAGGAAATCATGGATAGCGGTTTACGGGGTCGTGGGGGCGGTGGTTTCCCCACAGGTTTGAAATGGCAGATTACCCGTAAGGTACAAGCACCTCAAAAATACGTGGTTTGCAATGCGGACGAGGGTGACCCGGGCGCTTTTATGGATCGCTCCATATTGGAGGGCGACCCGCATTCGATTGTGGAGGCTATGGCGATTAATGGATATTGTACGGGAGCTAGCAAAGGTTTGGTATATATCCGTGCCGAATATCCGCTAGCCGTGGAACGTTTGAAAATCGCCATACGGCAAGCGAAAGAATATGGATTGCTGGGCGAGAATATATTTGGGACTGATTTCTCATTCGATATCGAGATCCGGTACGGTGCCGGAGCTTTTGTTTGTGGAGAGGAGACTGCTTTGATCCACAGTATGGAAGGTTTGCGAGGCGAGGCTACCGTAAAGCCGCCGTTCCCTAGTGAACACGGGTATAAAGGTTGTCCGACCAATGTAAATAACGTAGAGACTTACGCAAATATCCCGGTGATCTTGTTAAGAGGCGCTAAATGGTTCAGTAGTATCGGAACGGAGAAAAGCAAAGGAACAAAGGTGTTCGCCTTGGCTGGAAAGGTAAACAATGTGGGGCTGATCGAGGTTCCTATGGGTACGACTTTGCGTGAGGTTATCTTTGGAATTGGGGGAGGTATCAAGGATGGAAAGAAGTTTAAGGCTGTGCAAACTGGTGGCCCGTCAGGAGGTTGCTTGACTGAAAAGCATCTTGATCTTCCTATCGATTATGATAATTTGCTTGCCGCTGGTTCCATGATGGGTTCCGGAGGTATGATCGTCATGGACGAGGATGATTGTATGGTAGCCATGGCTAAGTTCTATCTGGACTTTACGGTCGAGGAATCTTGCGGTAAATGCGCACCGTGCCGTATCGGTAATAAACGCTTACATGAGATATTGCAGAAAATTACGAGTGGAAACGGAGCCGAAGAGGATTTGACCCGTCTAAGGAATCTGGCGATGGTGATTAAGGATACCGCTTTATGCGGCTTGGGACAGACTTCTCCGAATCCGGTTTTATCTACGATGGATAATTTCTACGATGAATATCTGGCGCATGTCCGGGAGCATCGTTGTCCGTCTCATCAATGCCGGGAACTTACTCAATATTTCATCAATCCGGAGAAATGTAAAGGATGTACGCTCTGTGCCCGTGTTTGTCCGGTGCATGCGATTACAGGTGGACGGAAAATTCCTCATATTATCGATCCGCAAGCTTGTATCCGTTGCGGTACCTGTATGGAGAAGTGTAAGTTCGGAGCGATTTATGTCCACTAAATTTATTTATAAGCATGGAAACAATTCAATTAATCATAGATAATAAAGAGGTGGAAGTGCCGAGAGGAACCACCATTTTAGATGCGGCAAAAAGTGTAGGTATCCACATCCCGACACTCTGTTATATGAAACTGGAGGACTTGCACTACGAGAATAATCCGGGAGCTTGCCGTATTTGTGTCGTAGAGATCGAGGGACGTAGAAATCTAGCCCCATCCTGTAAGATGGAATGTACGGAAGGCATGGTCGTACGGACACATACCCCCCGGGTGATGAATGCCCGTAGGACGGTGATGGAGCTGATCCTCTCGAATCATCCGGCGGAATGTCTGACATGTAGCAGCAACGGACATTGCGAGTTACAAAAGATCGCACATGACTTAGGAATCCGTGAGATCCGGTATAAGGGAGAGATGTCCACATTTACGATAGACCGTTCCCCTTCCATTGTGCGGAACATGAACAAATGTATCATGTGCCGCCGCTGTGAGACCATGTGTAATACGATACAGACAGTTGGCGCCTTGACTGCCGTGAACCGTGGATTTAACGCGGCCGTATCGACTGCTTTTGAACGGGATATGGCCGGAAGTACCTGTTCGTATTGTGGACAATGCGTATCCGTCTGTCCTGTAAACGCGCTTAGCGGACGTAATACGCAACAGCCGGTCTTGGACGCTTTGGCCGATCCTACTAAAATTGTTATCGCCCAGACAGCGCCGGCGGTTCGCACAGCGTTGGGACGTGATTTCGGGTATGAGCCGGGTACATTGGTTACAGGCAAGATGGTTTCAGCTTTGCGTCAATTGGGTTTTGATTATGTATTCGATACGGACTTTGCCGCCGACTTGACCATTATGGAAGAGGGTACGGAATTATTACATCGCCTAGGTAGTTACCTAAATGGAGACAAAGAGGTGAAAATACCGTTAATGACGAGTTGTTGTCCGGGTTGGGTTAGCTTTGTGGAACAACATTTCCCCGAGTTACGGGATAATTTATCTACAGCCAAGAGCCCGCAGCAAATGTTCGGAGCGATCGCCAAGAGTTATTTCGCCGAGAAGTTGGGAGTGGACCGTAAGGATTTGGTAGTCGTATCTATCATGCCTTGTTTGGCGAAGAAGTATGAGGCTAGCCGCCCGGAGTTTAGCGTGGAAGGTAATCCCGATGTAGATTATTCGATCTATACCCGTGAGTTAGCCCGTTTAATCCGTTATGCGAATATAGATTTCAATGAACTGCCGGATGGTGAGTTCGATAGCCCGTTGGGTGAATCTACCGGAGCGAGCGTGATCTTCGGTACTACCGGCGGTGTTATCGAGGCCGCTTGCCGTACAGCTTATGAATTATATACGAAGAAAAATCTGGATAAAGTGGACTTCGAGGAGTTACGCGGGCTGGAAGGTATTCGTAGCGCTACGATCGATTTTAATGGGACTCCGGTAAAGATCGGTATCGCTCATGGTCTGGGGAATGCCCGCAAATTGATCGAGGAGGTGAAGAACGGTACCTCTCCTTATCATGCGATCGAGGTGATGGCTTGTCCGGGAGGCTGTATCGGCGGTGGTGGACAACCGTTCCACCGAGGCCGTATGGAGGTACTTCGCCGGCGTGCTTCCGCTCTTTACCGGGAAGACGCTAACAAACCGCTTCGCAAGAGCCATGAGAATCCGTATATCCAGCAATTATACAGCGAGTATTTGGGAGAGCCTTGCGGACCGAAAGCCCATAAATTACTGCATACCCATTACATAGATCGTAAGGAAGTAATCGGTATGTATATAGAAACCGAAAAAAGTAAATAAGCCATGAATGAGATACATTTGCCTAAAACAAAAGTAGCGGAGCTACATGCGATATGCGCTGAACGCAACAACGATCCCGGGGAGTTGATCAATATCTTGCACGCCGCCCAAGGCTTGTTCGGATATTTACCACCGGAAGTCCAACAGGTTATCGCCGCCGAATTGAATATCCCGGTCTCAAGGGTATATGGCGTAGTTACTTTTTACTCATTCTTTACGATGACCCCCAAAGGGAAATACCCCATCTCTGTTTGTCTGGGAACGGCCTGTTACGTGCGTGGCGCAGAAAATGTTCTGGAAGAAATGCAACGTCAATTGGAAATAAAGGTAGGAGAGACTACACCGGACGGTTTGTTCTCCTTGGATTGCTTACGCTGTGTCGGTGCTTGCGGATTAGCTCCGGTGGTCATGATCGGCGGGAAGGTCTATGGAAGGGTTACTCCCGAGAAGGTACGGGATATACTTTCCGACTACTATCTGAAAGAGCAATAAGATACGAAAACACAAGCGGTCACATAAGGTTTTACGTGACCGCTTGTATAAAATAATGCGAATAATCGTATTTTCAGAAACGACTGATCGAACCGCCACCCCCGGAGCTTCCACCTCCCCAAGAGCCGCCACCGCCGCCTCCGCTAAAACCTCCGAAACCACCACCGCCACCCATAATAATAGGGCCACCTCCTCCTCGGTGTATGCGGTCGATGGTACGATTTTTTTTCTCTGTATACCCGCAACTCTTACAGCGGTATACATCTTCGGCCAGACCTTCCGAGAAACGAGTCGCTTCCCGGATCACCTGCTGCCCCATATACACAAAGGTTTTCTTTCCACAACGGGGACATACCTTCGGACGATACTTTAAGTATGCGATAAACGCCGAGAAACCGATCATCCCGATAATCCCCACCACGAATATCCACATAAAATCATCATCGGACGAAGAAGAAGAACGGTTGCCAGTCATGCCTGCCCGTTCATAGTCGCTGGACATTAAATACTTGGTAACCGCCATGACTCCTTTCAACATGCCGGCGCTATAATTCCCGGCCTTTAGATCGGGCATCATATACCGCTGCTGGAGCCGGTAGCAAATCGCATCGGGGAGGACACCCTCGATACCATATCCCGTCTCGAAAACGACCGAACGTTGGGAAGGTTCCGTCACCAACTGGATCAATAAACCATTATCCTTGCTCTTTTGTCCCAATCCCCAATGTTTGAATAAATCCGTAGCGAACATCCGGGCATCCTGATCCCCGATGCTATTCACGGCAACGACAGCTACCTCGATACCGAGACTATCTTCCACTACATTTAATAATTGATTGATACGTGCCGCGTCATCCGGGGTAATGATACCATCCGGATTACTGACATGGTTCAACCGGTTGGAAAGACGTACGTTCGGAATGGTCTCGATCGAATAATCCTTTGCCGCGAAAATAGAGGAGGCAAAACCAACCAGCAATAAACTGATCCATAAAAGGCTTACCGGACACTTGCGTCTAGATCTTATATTCTTTATCTCACTCATTCAGCGAATGGCTATTAGAATTCTACCTTAGGAGCCTTTTCCGCACCGGATTCAGCGGCGAAATAAGCTTTCGATTGGAAGCCGAACATTCCGGACAAAATATTGTTCGGGAATTGGCGAATATAGGTATTATAAGACTGAGCTACCTCGTTAAAACGTTTACGCTCTACCGAAATACGATTTTCGGTCCCTTCCAATTGCGCTTGAAGCTCCATAAAGTTTTGATTCGCTTTTAAGTCTGGATAACGCTCTAAAACAAGCATCAAACGGGAGAGGGCATTTCCTAACTCACCCTGTGCGGACTGGAATTTCTTCAAGGATTCCTCCGTAAGGTTAGAAGGATCAATCGTAGTCTTCGTCGCCTCGGCACGAGCGTTGACCACACCTTCTAAAGTCTCTTTCTCATGTGCGGCGTATCCTTTTACCGTATTTACGAGATTCGGGATCAAATCCATACGGCGTTGATATTGGTTCTCAACTTGACTCCATGCGGTTTTCACGCCTTCGTCTTGAGTTACCATATTATTATACACGCCTTTCACCCAAAAGAATAATATCGCTACGATAGCGATGATAATCCATACAACTTTGTTCTTAAACATCTTTGCCTTATAATTTATTGATTATACATAATGAGACAAAGCTATATAAAAAAATCGGATTATCCACATAGCGATTGGCGGCTGCTTATAACTGCGATTGTTAGCTGCTTATAATGGGCATTGTAACATCCTTATATTGCCCATTGTTAGAACCTCATACTGGGCATTATAGGAAGGAGCTTGCCGCAATGCTGCGGATGGAAGCCTACCGCATAGATTCTATTTATCTTCCCATAGATAAAACTGATCAATGAAATCCAAGGCTTTTAGGGTACATGTAAGTGAATTGTTCTATATTTGCACTTAATAAATCTAAATAAATATAGTTATGCGTAAAACAATTTATGCTAAAATGACGGCATTACCGGTAGGACTCTGCGCTTTAGCCTTTGCGGTTACCTCGTGCGGTTCTTCCGAATACAAGAAATTTGCCGACAATGAAGGTAAGCAAGTGGCCTCTATCCTGCGGGAAAACGACTGTTTGGCCTGCCACTCTGAAAATGCGCCTCTGCCATTTTACGGTAATTTACCGTTGATCGGTCCCGTAGTACAGGCAGACATGAAGGAGGCCGTTCACTATGTGGACTTGACTGCTATGGTGGAAGCCTTGGAGAACGGGCAGCCCGTTTCAGAGGTTGATTTGGCGAAGGTGGAGAATACGGCCCTAAGCGGCTCTATGCCCCCGGCTAAGTATTCCCATATGCCGATGCACTGGGGAACCAGCCTTGACGACAATGAGAAAGCGGTGATCATCTCATGGGCGAAGAATGTCCGTAAAGATCGTTTCACGACCGAAACCGTAGCGGAAGAATTTAAGAATGAGCCTCTTCAGCCTCTAATGAAGAGCTTGCCTACAGATCCGGCGAAGGTAGAGTTGGGTTTTGCCCTGTATCATGATACTCGTTTGTCTGCGGACAATACGATCTCTTGCGCTACTTGCCACGGATTGAACACAGGTGGTGTAGACCGTAAGCAATATTCGGAAGGTATTAATGGACAGTTCGGTGGTGTTAACGCTCCGACCGTATATAATGCGGCGCTTAATTTCGTTCAATTTTGGGACGGACGTGCGGCAGACCTAAAAGAGCAAGCGGCTGGTCCTCCATTGAACCCAGTGGAAATGGGTTGTACCTCATTCGACCAGATTTGCGAGGCTTTAGCGCAAGATAAGGATTTCACGAAGAAATTCACGGAAGTGTATCCGGAAGGTTATTCTCAATCTACGATCACGGACGCTATCGCTGAGTTTGAGAAGACCTTGCTTACGCCGAGTCGTTTCGACAAATACTTGATGGGAGATAAAAACGCGCTTACAGCGGAAGAATTAGAGGGTTATCAACTATTCAAGGACAATAAATGCGCTACTTGTCACGTTGGTGTAAATGTCGGTGGTCAATCTTACGAGTTCATGGGTATCAAGAACAGCTATTTCGATTACCGGAATACAGGGTTGACGGACGGTGATAACGGACGCTATGCCGTGACTAAGAAAGAATCCGATCGTCATAAGTTCAAAACCCCGACACTTCGTAACGTGATGCTGACTTATCCGTACATGCACGACGGAACGGTAGCCTCTGTAGAGGATGCGATCCGTATCATGCATGAGTTCCAGATCGGAAAGGAGATCAATGATGTAGAAGTTGAAAAAATCGTTGTTTTTCTAAGGACTTTGAACGGAGAATATAATGGAAAAATGCTTCAATAATTGATTAAAAAAAGGTACATGTCCTTCCGCTTGTTCTACATATTACTTATATTTGCCGCAGTTAAGTGTGGAGAAGGAATATGGGCACAGGAGGAAGGACTTGCTTCGTATTACCATCATCGTTTCCACGGCAGGAAATCATCCAGTGGAAGGGTTCATGATAAAGAAGAATTAGTCGCCGCGCATCGTACGTATCCTTTTGGTACTTTTTTAAGAGTCACGAACTTGGAGAATATGAAAAGTACCATTGTATGCGTAACGGATCGTGGACCTCGTTATAGAAAACGAATCATTGATGTATCAGCGAGCGCCGCCGAGATATTGGATTTTATCGATAAAGGTGTCGCTAAGGTACGGATAGAAGTCGTTCCCGGCCCCTTAGACCTCCGCTATCTGGACTTGATCTATCCTAAGATTCCTTATCTGGATATAGATTATTTACGTCCGGATCCACCTTATAGGGTGAAATTCACGAAATAAATTTAATATAATGAAGCAAATACTTATCACCGGGGGCGCCGGCTTTATCGGTTCTCATTTATGTGCCCGTCTTTTAGAAGAAGGAAATGAAGTAATTTGTCTGGATAACTATTTTACGGGAAGTAAGGAGAATGTGATTCCTCTGCTGAAAAATCCACATTTCGAGTTGATCAGGCATGATGTTTCTATACCGTTCCAAGCCGAGGTCGATGAGATTTATAATTTGGCATGTCCCGCATCTCCAGTTTATTATCAAATAGATCCGATACAGACGATCAAGACATCCGTGTTAGGAGCGGTCAATATGTTAGGTCTGGCAAAACGGGTGAACGCTAAGATATTACAAGCATCTACCAGTGAGGTGTATGGAGATCCCATGATACACCCGCAGCCGGAAAGCTATTGGGGAAATGTCAACCCGATAGGGCCTCGCTCTTGTTATGACGAGGGCAAGCGTTGCGCCGAGACCTTATTTATGGATTACCATCGCCAAAACAAGGTTCGCATTAAAATCATCCGCATCTTTAATACGTATGGGCCTAATATGAGTACGAACGATGGCCGTGTCGTCTCTAATTTCATTATACAGGCATTACAAAATAAGGACATTACGATTTATGGGGATGGAAACCAAACTCGTAGTTTCCAATATGTAGACGATTTGATCGAGGGGATGATTCGCATGATGAATACCTCGGATGATTTTACCGGCCCGGTAAATATCGGAAATCAGGGAGAGTTCTCGATGAACGAGTTGGCCAAGATCGTGATCCGTTTGACAAACTCCTCCTCTAAGATCGTATACCGCCCGTTGCCGGGAGACGATCCCAAGCAACGTAAGCCCGATATTACGTTGGCCAAAGAGAAATTAGATGGGTGGGAACCTACGGTTTGTTTGGAGGAAGGATTAAAGAAAACAATATTATACTTTAAATCTCTCTAATAAATTTCTAATTTGGCCTAAGAGTATTCTAACTAAATATTCATAAGCGATAAAAGAGTGACTTCTACCTTTGCGTAAAATTTAACGCAAATGGACAGACGAGTCACTCTTTTACTTTTTTTATCTCTTCTTTTCTCTGGGGCGAAAGCCTCTGTTGTCTCCCTCTCCTTGAAAGAGTCCGAGCAACGTTTCTCTGAACACAATCTGGAAGTGATAGCCGAACGGTATAATATCGATATAGCCGAGGCCCAAGTAGTACAGGCCAAACTTTTCGAGAATCCCGTGGTCTCTTTGGAGCAAAATGTTTATAACCGGTTGAACGGACGTTACTTTGATTTCGGGAAACAAGGGGAAACGATCGTAGAGGTGGAACAGTTGATCTATATTGCCGGTCAGCGAAACAAACGTGTCCGTTTGGAGAAAATCAATAAGGAAATGGCCCTTTACCAATTCGAAGAGGTATTGAGAACCCTCCGGAGCGAGTTGAAGGAGAAATTCATAGCGCTTTATTTCACCCAGAAATCCCAATCTATTTACGATCGTGAGATTGATTCATTGGCTCATCTGTTGGTGGTTCTCAAGGAGCAGAATGAGAAAGGGAATGTTTCTTTATTAGAGAAGTCCCGTATCGAGGCCCTATTACTCTCTTTACGGCAAGAGCGGAATGATATCGCCAACCAAGTTATCTCCCTTCAAGGAGACATGCGGCTTTTACTAGGAATATCCGGCAATGATACCTTCGAGCCGATATTCGATGAGTCTGTGTTGAACCAGATCGATATGGACTCCGTTCCTTTCTCTGAATTGACCTCTTTATTATACGAACGTCCGGATCTTAAGTTGGCGCAAGCAAGCGTCAAGGCTTCGGAGGCGGACGTGAGATTACAACGTTCCCTCGCTTTCCCGGAAGTGAGCGTAAAGGGTACGTATGATAAGGCGGGTAACTTTATCAATGATTATTGGGCGATCGGCTTGAGCGTCTCTCTCCCTATATTTAACCGGAATCAAGGGAATATCAGGGCGGCGAAAATATCCGTCGCTCAAAAGGCCCATAAGGAAGAATACGCCCGTCGACAAGCCGAGAATGAATTATTCACCAGCTATGCCCGGTTGGAAAAGGCGATTCAGCTCTATCGTTCCTCGAACTATGGATTGGAGAAGGATTTCGCCTTGATTATCGAAGGCGTGAACTTGAATTTCCAAAAACGGAATATCAGTCTCCTTGAGTTTATCGATTATTATGAGACCTACAAAACAACCTGCCTGCGACTTTACCAAACTCAAAAAGAAGTGTTACTGGCCTTGGAGGAGGTAAATACCGTAACGGGTAGCCATGTATTCAACTATTAAAAGCAAATCAAATGATATGAATAAGCATCTAATCACATGCATCCTTTTAGTACCCTTGGTATGTTCCTGCGGGAAACAGGCGACCACCTCGGTCGATACCCGGGAACCTTTACTATTAAATGACAGTTTACAGGAGATTATAACACTGGATACGGTTCGTGACACACCATTAACCAACGAGTTGTTGCTCAATGGCCGTGTCAGTTTCAATCCGGAGCGAGTGGCCCATGTGTATCCGATGTTTGGTGGAAATGTCACCTCCGTTCATGCGGAAGTTGGCGATTACGTAGGGAAAGGAGATGTCCTAGCAGTGATCCGGAGCGGCGAGATCGCTGATATCGACAAGCAGCGAAAGGAGGCCGAGCATCAACTGGCTATCGCTAACCGTAACTTGGAGGCTACCCAAGATATGGCCCGGAGCGGTATGGCTTCCGACCGGGACTTCCTGCAAGCCCAGCAAGAGCAAGCCGATGCCGATGCCGAGACCAAACGTATTCAAGAAATGTATTCCATTTATAACATAACAGACCCATCTACCTATGTGGTGAAAGCGCCGGTCTCCGGCTTTATCATCGATAAGAATATAAACAGGGATATGCAGATCCGTTCTGATCAAGGGGAGGAGATGTTTACCATTTCCGGTCTCGACGATGTCTGGGTGATGGCCGATGTCTATGAGGGAGATATCAGCAAGGTAAAAGAGGGGGCAACCGTTCGTATCACCACTTTGGCCTATAAGGATATGGAGTTTACGGGAACGATCGATAAGGTCTATCATATGCTAGACCGAGAAAGTAAGACCATGAGCGTAAGAGTCAAATTAAGGAACGAGAAGTATATGCTTAAACCCGGAATGTTTACGAACGTATATGTACAGAGCGCGGTAAAAGGAGAAAGTATGCCTTGCGTAAACGCCCATGCCGTGATTTTCGAGGATGGTAAAGAATACGTTGTCTATGTCTCGAAGGAGGAATATTTGCAAATGCGTGAGATCTCGGTGTATAAGCAAACCGAGAAGTTCTGTTACCTGCGATCCGGCTTGAAGGATGGGGATCGGATCGTAGATCGGAACGCTCTCTTGGTGTATAACGAATTAAAGTAACCAGACGATATGCACACATTCATAGATAATATCATAACGTTCTCCCTCCGGAACAAATTCTTTATCTTCTTCTGTACCACGATCGCCGTAATCGCCGGTATCACCAGCTTTATCCATACGCCGATCGACGCGTTTCCGGATGTGACGAATACGAAAGTGACGATTATCACCCAATGGCCGGGCAGGAGCGCCGAGGAGATCGAGAAGTTTATCACGATCCCGATCGAGATCGCCATGAACCCAGTACAGAAAAAGACGGATATCCGGAGCACGACCCTTTTCGGTCTTTCCGTCATCAACGTGATGTTCGAAGATAAGGTGGATGATTTCTTCGCCCGCCAGCAAGTTTATAATCTCTTGAACGACGCCGACCTGCCGGAAGGGGTCACGCCGGAAGTGCAGCCCTTATATGGTCCGACCGGCGAGATCTTCCGCTATACATTACGTAGCGATAAGCGTTCCGTCCGGGAATTGAAGACCTTGCAGGATTGGGTGATCGAGCGGAAGTTGCGGGCTGTACCCGGTGTAGCGGATATCGTCAGCTTCGGAGGAGAGGTAAAAACTTTCGAGGTTAGCGTCAACCCGAATCAACTGATCAGTTACGGGGTAACGACCTTGGAACTTTATGACGCTATCGCAAAAAGTAATATCAACGTAGGCGGCGACGTGATCACGAAAAGCTCGCAAGCCTATGTCGTGCGGGGTATCGGCTTGATTAACGATGTAAAAGAGATCGAGAACATCGTCGTAAAAAATATCAATGGCACGCCAATCCTTGTCAAGCACTTGGCTACCGTACACGAATCCAGTCTTCCCCGCCTAGGGCAAGTGGGCCGCATGGAGGAAGATGATGTCGTACAAGGCATCGTTGTCATGCGAAAAGGGGAGAACCCCGGCGAGGTAATCGCCGCCTTGAAGGATAAGATCAAGGATATCCAACAAAACGCCTTGCCGGAAGACGTGCGAATCGTATCGTTCTACGATCGTGAGAATCTGGTAGATCTGGCGGTCAAGACCGTAACACATAATCTGGCGGAAGGTATTCTGCTGGTAACTTTCATCGTATTAATCTTCATGGCGGACTGGCGTACGACGGTGATCGTGTCGATCATTATCCCGTTGGCACTCCTCTTCGCCTTTATTTGTCTCCGGGCGATGGGGATGAGCGCCAACCTCTTATCTATGGGAGCGATCGACTTCGGTATTATTATCGATGGCGCCGTCGTGATGGTGGAGGGGCTTTTCGTGGCATTGGACCGGAAAGCCCGTGAAGTAGGCATGCCCGCTTTTAATTTGATGAGTAAGATGGGTATTATCCGTCATACGGCGAAGGACCGTGCGAAAGCGGTTTTCTTCTCTAAGCTGATTATCATCACAGCCTTGGTCCCGATCTTCTCTTTCCAGAAGGTGGAAGGAAAGATGTTCAGCCCGCTCGCTTATACCTTGGGGTTCGCCTTGTTGGGAGCGTTGATCTTTACGTTGACATTGGTACCCGTCCTATCTTCCATGCTATTAAAGAAAGAGGTGCGTGAGAAACATAATCCGTTCCTCGCATGGATCAATCGGAAGTCGATCGGTATTTTCGACTGGTGCCACGCCCGTAAGAAGCGAACGATCACGTTCGCCACGTTGGTAGCCGCCGTAGGTATCTGGTGCTTCACCTTGTTGGGCAGCGAGTTTCTCCCGCAACTGAACGAGGGCTCTATTTATATCCGTGCGACCTTACCGCAAAGTATATCTTTGGATGAATCCGTTACGTTGGCCAACCAGATGCGCCGGAAGCTGGCGGCTTATCCGGAGGTTCGTCAGGTCTTATCGCAAACCGGCCGGCCGAACGATGGCACGGACGCGACAGGTTTCTACAACATCGAGTTTCATGTGGATATATATCCCGAGAAAGAGTGGGAAAGCGAACGCTCGAAAGCGGGCCTGATCGAGAAGATGCAAGAGGATCTGGCGATCTATCCGGGCGTGGATTTTAACTTCTCGCAGCCTATCTCGGACAATGTAGAGGAAGCGGCCAGCGGCGTGAAAGGTTCCATCGCCGTGAAAGTCTTCGGTAAAGATCTATACGAGTCGGAGAAAAAGGCGGTAGAGGTTTTCAAGGTCTTGGAGACCGTAGACGGTATCGAGGATCTGGGCGTTATCCGGAATATCGGCCAGCCGGAGCTACGGATCGAGTTGAACGAGTCTCGTTTAGCCCGCTACGGCGTGGCCAAGGAGGATGTACAATCCATTATCGAGATGGCGATAGGAGGTAAGAGCGCCTCCCTGCTTTATGAGGACGAGCGTAAGTTCAATATCATGGTCCGCTACGAATCTGCTTTCCGCCGTAGCGAGAATGAGATAGGCAAGATACTGGTTCCGGCAAAGGATGGTTCCATGATTCCTATCCGCGAGCTGGCGGATATCCATACGATTACCGGCCCGTTGATTATCTACCGGGATAACCACGCTCGTTTCTGCGCCGTGAAATTCTCGGTCCGGGGCCGCGACATGGGTAGCGCCGTGGCTGAAGCCCAGCGGAAAGTGGAGAGGCAGGTAAAGCTCCCCGAAGGCTATACCTTGAAATGGACCGGAGATTTCGAGAACCAACAACGGGCTACCAAACGCTTGGCCCAAGTCGTCCCCGTAAGTATAGCGATCATCTTCGTGATCCTATTCGTCCTTTTCGGCAACGCCCGGGATGCCGGACTGGTCTTATTGAACGTGCCTTACGCCGCTGTCGGAGGTATCTTGGCCCTATTAATCACGAATTTCAACTTCTCGATCTCCGCCGGTATCGGCTTTATCGCCCTCTTCGGTATCTGTATACAGAATGGCGTGATCATGATATCGGACATCAAGAATAACCTGCGGGAGAGGCATCCTCTGGAAGATTCGATCAAGATGAGCGTGAAATCAAGGGTACGTTCCGTATTAATGACCGCCTCCATGGCCGCTATCGGCCTGCTTCCGGCCGCCTTGAGCCACGGTATCGGATCGGAAAGCCAGCGTCCTTTGGCGATCGTGATCATTGGCGGATTAATAGGAGCTACGTTCTTCACCCTCTTTGTCTTTCCGTTGATGGTGGAGGCTTTTTATCGACGAATGCTTTATGATAAGAACGGTAAATTAGTGCAACGTAGGTTGTAATTGCTATATTTGTAGCAAGAAAGTCCGGAACTATTAGGGAGGGCGACTGGAGTTATTATGCGAAAGGATTATACTTACTGATCTTTTCACGGCTGTGAAAAGATCATATCACAGAGGTGAAACGATCGTATCACAACCGTGAAAAGAACGTTTCACCTCTGTGATACGATTAGCATCACCCTAAGTACGCATTATTAATGATGGACATTCTTATTAATACATACGATACAATGGCGAAGATATTATTAGTAGAAGACGAGGTAAACATCGCCTCTTTTATAGAAAGAGGCTTGCGGGAGTTCGGACATGAGGTATATGTCGCTTATGACGGTGCCGCTGGTTGGGAACTGACACAGAAGAACGATTTCCAATTGCTGATTCTGGATATTATAATGCCGAAGATGAACGGCCTGCAACTTTGCAAACAGTACCGGCAACGGTTCGGTTACCATGCTCCCGTGATCATGCTGACCGCCTTGGGAACCACCGAGGATATCGTTAGCGGGCTGGATGCCGGGGCGGATGATTATCTGGTAAAACCTTTCAGCTTCCAAGAGCTCGAGGCCCGCATAAAGGCGTTATTACGTCGATCGGGAAACGAATCCGTCCATATGGCTCTTCGGTGCGGGGATCTGGTCTTAGATCCTCCAAGCCATCGGGCTATACGGAATGGGCAGGTCATCGATTTGACCGTAAAGGAATATAGGCTCTTGGAATATTTCATACAGAACCAAGGAACGGCCTTGAGCCGGATGAACTTGCTAAAGAATGTCTGGGACAAGGATTTCGATACCAATACGAACGTGGTTGATGTCTACGTGAATTATTTGCGCACGAAGATAGACAAAGACTTCGAACCTAAGCTAATCCATACCGTGGTGGGTGTGGGCTATATGATGGAAGCATGAAGACAGGAAACAAGATCGCTCTCTTTTACTCGGCCATTACCATAGGCGTGATAGCCGTCGTGACGCTTGTCTTCTATTTGGTTTCCACGAGCTATATCTCTCGCCTGTACTATTCTTACCTGACGGAAAAAGCCTATGCCACGGCACAGAAGCATTGGGAGAAGGACGAGACCGACGACGAGAGCTATGCCCGTATCCAACAGCGTTACGAGGAAACCCTTCCCGTCGCTACCGAGATATTGCTGAACGCCGATAGCTTGGAGACCCGGCAAGTACTGTCCCGTTATCTGGACGCCACGCAGGTGAGATCTCTATACCAAGAGGATATCGTTCACTTCAAGCACGATACGCAAATGGGAGCGGCTTTGTATTATCCGGACAACGAGGGGAATTTCATCGTGATTGTCCTTTCCGGGAATCAGTATGGGATGGATATCCAGCATCGGATCGGCTGGCTGTTGCTGGGATTGATATTGGTTAGCTCGGTATTGATCTATTTTGTCGGCAGACTATACGCGACCCGGATGGTAGACCGGATCGACGCTGCTTACCAAAGCGAGAAAGCGTTTATCAGCAACGCCTCGCATGAGTTGAACAATCCACTGACAGCCATTCAAGGCGAATGCGAGATCAGCCTGCTGAAAGAGCGCTCCCCGGAGGAATACCAAGCGGCATTAAGACGTATCGCCACGGAGACGAGCCGTATCATACAATTGATCAAACACTTGCTGTTCCTGTCGCACGGGGATAAGGAGATCCAGAAAAGCGCGATGGAGACGATCTTCCTAGCGGACTTCTTGATGCAGTTCTCCTCGGCCCGGATCTCATTCTCCCCGGATAATTTCTCTTATATGATCCGTGCCAATCCCTATTTATTGAAGATAGCGATCAAGAATATCTTGAGCAACGCCTGTAAGTATTCGGACGATAAACCGGTAGAGATGCGGCTTCGAGGCAGTGTCTTGACCATATCCGACCGAGGTATCGGCATTCCTCCCGAGGAGTTGAAACGAATCTTCCAGCCCTTTTACCGGGCGAGCAATACCCGGGAATACGCCGGGCATGGTGTCGGGCTAAGCCTCTCGCTACGCATATTGAACACCTATGGAGCGAAGGTGAATATTATTTCTGATCTAGGGGTTGGGACGAGCGTGGAGATCGACTTTGGGTAGCCGTCAGGTATTCTTTAGCCGGACCTGTTATTTCGACAGACTCCGGCGTTACCCCTACCGCCTCTTCCGAAGATATAAGTCCGCGATCTACCAAGCGATCCAGTATTACCCTGTAAAAATCCTCATAATACGGCTTCAACCGCAACCCGTCGAAGCAATAGCGGACCTGTTTGGGCTTGGGGATAATACTGGCCATAAAAATGCACTCGGCAAGGTTTAATTGGGAAGGTTCCTTCGCGAAATAATAACGTGAGGCCTCGGCGGCTCCATAAATCATGGGACCCCATTCGGCGATGTTCAGATAAACCTCAAACATCCGCTCTTTAGAGGTCAGATGATCGCTCTCGATCAGCCATACGATTAACATTTCCTCCAGCTTGCGGGCGATCGTCTTGTTACGGCTCAAGAATACATTCTTCACCAATTGCATGCTAAGCGTACTGCCGCCACGGGCGAAACGTCGTTCCTTGATATCTTGTATCAACGATTCCCGGATAGCGCTTGGAATAAAACCGTTGTGATAAAAGAAGCCGGCATCCTCACTCTGCATGATCGCTAAAGGAAGATAACGGGATACGGCGTTGAACGGGCGGAAAGAGGGATTCGCCGGACCGATCTCGAAAGAGCGTACCGGCTCGCCTTGCTCATAGACCGTATATTCAAATGGCTCATTCATCTTCCGCAAATCCGTATTCCCATAGGCAAGGATCTGGAAGTCCTTCGCTTTCAAGGTAGACTCCAAGATCAAGCTGTCTACCTGTCCGAAATCCAAATCCAATCGGAAATGATAGGAGAGGGTACCTTCTGTTCTCAGGCCTTCCAGATTGTAGAATAAGCCTTTAGGCAGGGAGGAGAACAGTTGATCCGCAGGGAAATCTCTTTTATTCACAGAGGCCGTGATTTGCCAACTGGTATCTTTAACGATCTTCAGATAAGGATGGAAATCCAGATGATTAAACCGGATATCACTGACGCTATCTAATTCGATATAGTTCTTACCGATGTTTGTCCGGAAGTGTATAGAGCCTTTATCCAGTAAGACCGTGTCCGGAGATATACGCTCTTGGTGGATGGTAAGCCCGCTCACATAGGCGCTTCCGAGTAAGGATTGTATGTCTTCTTCTATTTTAGGTCCCTTAAGCTCGAAGGCCAAGGTGTCGAAACGTACCGATGCCCCCCAACGATATTCCAGAAAAGGAAGAGGAATCTTCGTATGCTCGTCGGCGTAGAGACGGGCTTTCACGAGTCGCTCCTTATCAGAGAGAGAGCCTTCGCAAATCCATTCGCTACGAACTCCGTTCTCCGTGCTATTTATATGCGTAGAGAATTGATTGTTAGTAAGATTGAGTTCGGGTATCTCTAGTATTAGTTCATCTCCTTTATTACTATAAGAAACACATAAATCATGTACCAAGGCATTTCCGGGCAATAAATTGAAAAGGAGACTAAGGGAGCGTTCAGCCTTGCGTGCGTAATCCTGTTCCTTATCATCTACAGCTGTTTCCTCTGGCTCACCTAGGTGATTCGATGGTTTATAAAGGAAATCAAAATTAGCTCTCTCTCCCTTCTTAATAAAATGAATATGCAAATTATCCGCTTGTACACTCTCTATGGCAGGGGTAAGTAGCAATAATCTGCCAAGCTCCAGTTTCGCTTGAAGCCTGTCCGCATGTATCAACGTATCAGCATCAATCGGGATAACGGTCAATCCCTCCATACGTACGGTACTCAGCCCTATCAACCGGATATTATCATAGCGTATGTCAAGATGATGCCTTTCGGCAAGTTTACTCAATTTATGTCCCGCATACGCCCCTAAGATCAGGTCGATGCCCCAAAATGCCATAAACAAGAGAAAGCCAATAAAAATAAGAACTGCTATAAAAGATCTTTTATGGGATTGATTCATGCTCATCTATATTGTTACCCAGCGGACAAAAGTACTATAATTAAACGAATGGATTTCTTTTTCGATAAACAATCAAGGGCTTAATTTAGTTATATTAAAAAACTAAAGTTATATGGCGTATAAGATTGCGTTTTTTGGTGCTAAACCCTACGACATCGCTTCTTTCGATAAGATCAATGAGCGGTATGAGTTCGATATTCGTTACTATAAAGGACATTTGAATATCAATAATGTCGTCTTAACCCAAGGGGTAGACGCTGTATGTATTTTCGTGAACGACACGGCTGATGCCGCCGTAATAGACGCTTTGGTTGCCAATGGCGTGAAACTGTTGGCGCTTCGTTGCGCCGGTTTTAATAATGTGGATTTGAATGCCGCCAGAGGGAAATTACCGGTCGTACGCGTGCCGGCCTACTCACCCTATGCGGTCGCTGAATATACGTTGGCCTTGATGTTATCGTTAAACCGTAAGATACACCGGGCATACTGGCGTACGAGAGATGGCAACTTCTCCTTGAATGGCTTGATGGGATTTGATATGCATGGCAAGACCGCCGGTATTATCGGTACCGGAAAGATCGCCAAGATATTGATTCATATCTTAAAAGGATTGGGGATGCGTGTATTGGCAAACGACCTGTATCCGGATGAGAAATTCGCCAAGGAGGAAGGGATCACCTATGTCTCTTTAGACGAGTTATACAAAGAGTCCGATATCATTTCCTTGCATTGCCCGTTGACTAACCAGACTCGTTATCTGATCAACGACGATTCGATCGCCAAGATGAAAGACGGCGTAATGATTATCAATACGGGACGCGGGTTACTGATCCATACCAACGCCTTGATCGAGGGATTGAAGACCAAGAAAGTATCCGCCGCTGGATTGGATGTCTACGAGGAGGAAGGAGACTATTTCTACGAGGATAAATCGGATAAGATTATCGATGATGATGTCTTGGCCCGTCTACTCTCGTTCAACAATGTGATCGTTACTTCCCATCAGGCGTTTTTCACGAAAGAGGCTCTGCATAATATCGCCGATACTACCTTGCGGAACATCAAGGATTTCGAGGAAGGCCGTCCCTTAGTGAACGAAGTGACCAAGTAAATTCTAAAAAGGAACTATTATTTATCGCTGATTTATTATATTTTTGTGGCCATTGCTTGGTGGGAACCCAGCAATGGCTTTTTTAATTCAGAGGTATATATATGGAAATAGATAGTCAGACAGGTTTGGTGTTGGAAGGTGGCGGAATGCGTGCCATATTTACGGTGGGAGTATTGGATTATTTTATGGATCATGATATTTGGTTTCCTTATACGATCGGAGTATCGGCGGGCGCGAGTAACGGAATCTCGTATGCTTCCCGCCAGCGGGGACGCTCTCGTTTTAGCAATATCGACCTATTGAAGAAATATAATTACATAGGTCTTCGTCATTTCTTACGGGGAAGGGGATATATCGATCTGAATTTCTTGTTTTATGTCTATCCGGATTTGTATTATCCGTTGGATTACGATACCTATTTCAAGTCCAAGGATCGGTTCGTTATGGTCACGAGCAATTGCTTGACGGGTAAAGCGGAATATTTCGAGGAGAAGAAAGATAAGAAACGTTTGGTGGATATCTGTAAAGCATCTTGCACATTACCGATCCTCTGTCCAATTACGTATGTAGACGGGATACCGATGGTCGACGGAGGCGTATGCGACGCTATCCCTATCCGACGGGCTATCGCCGACGGCTTCTCCAAGAACGTCATCATCCTTACCCGTAACAAAGGCTATCGGAAAGAAGAGAAAGATTTTTACCTTCCCGGCTTTATTTATAACAAATACCCGGCGATCCGGAAACAGTTGCGACTACGATACCGGCAGTACAACGAGGTCTTGGATTACATAGACCAACTGGAGGCCGAAGGAAAAGCCTTCGTCATCCGTCCGCAAAGCCCGATTAAAGTCGGCCGTACCGGAAGCGACACAAAGAAACTGGAAGAACTATATGAGGAAGGCTACAAATGCGGAAAACAAATCACTCAATTGTAGAGACGGGGCATGCCCCGTCTCATCCCCTCAAAACAGTATTTTATTTACAACCTTGCAAATCCTTACTTAACCGCATAGCGCAGAAATTAGGACCGCACATCGTACAGTACTCTCCATCCGTAACAGCACTCTCCTTATAATACTGTAAAGCCCTTTCCGGGTCCAAGGACAAATTGAACTGGTCTTTCCAGCGGAAATCAAAACGTGCCTTGCTCAACGCGTTATCACGTACTTGAGCGCCGGGATGCCCTTTCGCCAAGTCAGCGGCATGCGCCGCTATCTTATAAGCGACCACCCCATTACGCACGTCTTCCTTATTCGGCAATCCCAAATGCTCCTTCGGCGTAACGTAGCAGATCATGGCCGTCCCATGCCAAGCGATTTGCGCGCCACCGATAGCCGACGTGATATGATCGTATCCGGGAGCGATATCGGTCGTCAACGGGCCCAGCGTATAGAACGGCGCTCCATGGCAGGCATACTGTTGTTCCTTCATATTCTCATGGATCTTATTCATGGGAACATGGCCCGGGCCTTCGATAATCACTTGCACGAACTGCTCCCAAGCTATTTTCGTCAGTTCTCCCATCGTGTGAAGCTCGGCGAATTGTGCTGCGTCGTTCGCGTCATAGATAGAACCGGGACGAAGCCCGTCTCCGATAGAGACCGCCACGTCGTATGCCTTCAGTATCTCGCAGATCTCGGCGAAATGCGTGTACAGGAAGTTTTCCTCGTCATGAAGCTGCATCCATTTGGCCATGATCGATCCGCCTCTGGATACGATCCCCGTCAGGCGAGTCGCCGTCAGCTCCACATGCTTGCGCAACAAACCTGCGTGGATCGTGAAATAATCCACGCCCTGTTCCGCCTGCTCGACCAACGTATCCCGATAGATCTCCCAAGAAAGATCCTCTACCTTGCCATTCACCTTCTCCAAGGCTTGATAAATAGGAACCGTACCCATCGGAACCGGACAGTTACGGATAATCCACTCGCGCGTCTCATGGATATGATCGCCGGTAGAGAGATCCATCAACGTGTCGCCGCCCCATTTACAACTCCATATCGCCTTCTCGATCTCCTCGTCGATACCGGAGGAAAGAGCGGAGTTACCGATATTGGTATTGATCTTTACCAAGAACTTCTTACCGATAATCATCGGCTCGGCTTCCGGGTGATTGATATTCGCCGGGATGATCGCGCGACCGGCGGCGATTTCCTTGCGGACGAACTCCGGCGTGATATACGACTTCAGTCCCAAAGCCTCGATTTGCTGGTTCTCACGAATCGCCACGTACTCCATTTCCGGAGTGATAATGCGCTTCTTCGCATAATACATCTGGGTGATATTCTTACCCTCTTTAGCCCGGAAAGGCAAGTATCGCTTGGGGAAACGCAGGGAATCCAGAGTCGCGTCCGCCAATCGCTCACGACCATAAGCGGAAGTCAATTCCGGCAATTGAACCACATCCTTACGCTTACCGTACCACTCCTCACGTATACGAGGAAGTCCTTTAGCGATATCAATCGATATCTTGGGGTCGGAATACGGGCCGCTCGTATCGTAAACGATTACCGGATTGTTCTTCTTGAAGATTCGTTCTCCATGCTCATCCAAGGTTACCGTGTCCAACAATTTAATCTTACGCATACCAACCTTGATCTTATTGATCTCGCCCGGGACATAAATCTTTTCCGAGGACGGATAGGAAATACGCATATTCTTTTTAGTAGCCATATGTATTTAGTTTAGTACTTATTGATTTCCTCTATAAACCGGCGGGTTTCCTCCACGGGATCGGGGGCATTGATAATCGCGCCCGAAACAGCGATTCCGGTTATACCCGTCTCCATCAAAGGGCCTACGTCTTCCAGCGTAATACCACCTATCGCAAAGATAGGAATATCGATGCCAGCCTCCTTGCATTGAGCGATTATTTTACGATAACCATCCAAGCCTAAGATGGGACTCAAATTCTTCTTGGTACCCGTAAAGCGATACGGCCCTAGTCCGATATACGAGGCGCCTCGTTCTACGGCCAGCCGGATATCCTCAAAAGTATTCGCCGTAGCCCCGATATAGAAGATGGCATTGGAATCTAACTTGTCTCTCAGTACTTCCCAAGCGATATCCAAGGGCATATCATTCTTACCCAGATGACAAGCCGTAGCGCCACATGTCACGGCAGCCTCCAGATCATCGTTTACGCAGAAATCCACGATTCGCTCACATTCTTCCGCGCAGATAGTGGCACATGTACGTACGGTATCCTCATAAATCCCATCCTTCATGCGCAACTGTATCCATGAGCACCCTCCTTGGATTGCCATGCTTACCTCGTCGCATTCCGTATATTTAGGCGTACGATGCGTTATAAACATCAAGCGATTGTTTCCACCAAAAGGGGGGCGTAATCCGGTTGTTCTCCGACCGACTCTTCCATTCTCATCATATCCGAAATAATAATTTAAGGCCATACTTGTAATCGTTTGAATTGTTTTATGAGTTGATCCGCAACAAGAAGGGAGGGATCGTTTCCCCAAAGGGCCCCGAGAACGGCGACACCGCCGAAGGGGATATCTTTTAATTTCGTTATTGTCCGCGGGCAGATTCCTCCCAAGGCAATCACCTTATCATCGATGATGCCCTTCGCGTTTCGCAATCCATCTAAGGAGAATCCGCTACCATATCCTTCTTTGGATATACTCTGAAAGATCGGGCTAAGGAACACATAGTCGCATACCGGTTTATACTCGATAATCTCTTCCAGACTATGGCAAGAACGACTTATACTACCTTTATATAAAGGTGGAGCTTCCGGGTTCCTCTTGTTCAAATGGACTCCTCCTAAAGCCCTTTCTTCTGCCAAGGTAAACCAATCATGAAGAACGATCCTGTCGTAATAAGCCGGAGAGATCTTATCCAATAAGCCCTCCAATTCATCACGTTTACAATCCGGTTTACGTAGATGTAAACGAGACATTCCTTCCGCGAATAGAAGTTCGATCAAAGAAGCTTCATCCGCGAAAAAATAAGGTGTAGTAATTACGACCAGCTTATTCATGATTCCATCGGATTTTATGAAGGGCAGAGGGTGAGAAGAAGTGGTTTACAGGTCCGTGCCCTTTTCCCATGCATACATTCGCCCCGTGAACGAGCGCGTTATTCATATATTCCTTGGCTAATCGTACGGCTTCCACCAATGAATGGCCGAGTGCCATATAAGCGGCGATGGCGGACGATAGCGTACAGCCTGTTCCATGGGTATTGAAGGTCTCCACTGTTGGCGAGGCCAGACAAATCGGATTATTCTCATTGATAAATAACCGATCCACCGTTTCTACTCCGGGAATATGCCCCCCTTTGATCAATATAGCGTTACATCCTTTTTCCTGCAATTTCCGGGCGGCACATAAGATATCCGCCTCGTTATTGATTTTTATACCGGAAAGATATTCCGTCTCGGGAATATTCGGAGTAAGCAGTGTCGCTTTAGGGAACAACTCATCAATGATGGTTCGGATGGCGTCATCCTCCAATAATTTACTTCCGCTCGTGGATATCATCACTGGATCTAAAATGATAGAAGTCTGTTGGAAGGAAGATAAAGTTTCAGATACGACCTTTACGGCATCCTTGTTATGTAGCATCCCTATTTTTACGGCATCTACGATGAAATCCTCAAGAATAGCTTCGATTTGTTCTCTCAAAATCTCGGGAGAGATCGCTTGGATCCCTCGCACTCCCTGTGTGTTTTGAGCGGTTATAGCCGTTATCGCCGAGGCTCCAAAAACCCCCAGCGAGGAAAAAGTCTTAATATCCGCTTGTATTCCGGCACCACCGCCACTATCAGAGCCCGCGATCGTTAAAGCTACCGGATAACGGTACATTTCATTTTTATCCATCTAACATTCGTTTTTCTTACGGCGGCATTACCCGCATCAAGTAGTAAGGGTATGATCTCAGCCCATATAGTATGGCACCCCTTCGACGGCGCAAACTTAGTGAAAAAAATCGATATTAAGATATTTCCGGCTTTTAAACGATAATTTTAACGCAAGGTTATACTTCCATAAATCGTAGACGGGAGCCTTCTGGTTTTAGAAGGCTTCCGTCATATTCATATAAACCGCCATCCCTTTTTGGTTCGGGTCTTTGCCTACGTCTAGGCGGAAGTTCTTGCCGGGTTGCATTTGGATACGTAAGCCTACGCCATAGTTGAACTTCCATTTATTCCAGTCTACGATAGGAGCGTTTCCGATCGTACCCGTGCCGACCCAGCCAACAAAACCACACTTCGCCCAGAAATTACCGCTCTTATATTTCTCCACGCTGCCGAACATATGACGATACTCCAGAATCCCATACGCCATGGTCTTGTCACGGTACTTGCCCCAATAGTATCCGCGAAGATCGAAAGGAGAGCCAAACGAAGGAAGCTCCGTAAAAGGAACGTTTCCCACACCGATTTGTGTCTTGGCGATCCATGCCAAGGTGCTACGAGGACGAAATACTTGCTGGAATTGGCGGTATTCTAACTCGAACATCTCATAATTATATGCACCGCCTAAATACTTTCCATACACTTTAGCGATCGCGCTTAGTAACATACCGGAACTTGGGGTCGCCACGTCATTTCGTGTATCGTATTGAATCAAGCCGCCGACACCGATATTGACATAATCTCGTTTGAACTTATTGAAATAAGGATCTTCGGCCATCACCGGGTTGATATCATCTGATTTGCTGAAATTAATATCAAAAAGAGGACCCGTATATAAATGAGGCCTAACTTCCCATACGAAACGGGGATATAGTTGGATAGAACTCTTATGGAATTTCGTTGTCGAATCGCTTTTCTCGATTTGCTCGATCGTCTCATAGCCTTTCCCGAAATAATGCGAAGGTTCGTTCCGATAACCGTAACTGATATAAATACGGAAGCGATTCTCGTTGAAGAATAAGGTACCGGCACCGGCAAAAACGAACGTCCCGTTTAAGGTGATGTTAAATCCCGCAGGGATAAACGATCGCTGGGATATCGTATCATTCTTGTTTAAGCGAAAGCTAGCCAAAACCGCGCCACCTACGCCAAAGGAGGCTTCCGGCGTGTAAGACGGTCCGCCAAGGATAGACCACCAGATCCTTTTGTTGGCCCGTATGGAGTCTTTATGTAATTGTTTATGATAACGTTGTATTTGCTTTTCGGTCATAGGCTTACCGTCCAGCATCAGCACTTCTTTCGGAATCGTGTCATTGGAAATACCTTGCGCCTTTACGGAAAAGGCGAATAGAAGGCAGGCCATATAAATTAAAAGATATCTAAACATTATTTTAATCAATATTTAGAGGGCAAAAGTACGAAATCCTCCTAATATGTATTCTTAAAGAATCCCTAATAAAAAAGAATAAACAGCTAAAAAGAAATGCTATTACAGTCTGGGGGTTGTAGAGACGTAGCGTGCGTGCTGCGTCTCTACAGCTAAGATTGGTATAAGACCTTGCCCTCTTCGGATATTAACAGCAAGGTTAGTTCGCCGTCGGGAAGGATGGGAGCGCAATACGATTTACATTTTTGTAAAAGTAATGGGAAGAAACGATTTTGTTCTTTTTCCGCAAGAAGCTCCCATAATTCACGGGCCAACGTAATCCGATTGATTGCATCTACGGTCGCCTCCTCGCATTTCGCTTCTTTCGCTACATCTTGAAGGAAGCCTTTGTTCATGACGACTTTTTTGCTGTGTGTATCCAGGAAACCTTCCGCAAGTTTCACCGCCTTGCCGATCATGATACCTAAGATAACCTGCTTGAAACCTAAATCGGCAGCGATCTTTAGCGTCTCTCCTATAAAGTTCCCGTAATGGACGAATGATTGTGGAGGCAAAGAAGCGTATAAGCTCCGAAGGTAACGTTCACTCTTCGCCCCGGAATTAATAACCAACGTCTCGCAACCTATCGCTTTGGCGACACTGGCTTCTTTCCGTATCGAGGCGATAAAAGCGTCCGATGAGAAAGGACGCACAATTCCGGATGTCCCGATAATGGAGATTCCCCCGATAATTCCAAGTTTCGGATTGAAGGTACGTTTCGCCAACTCCTCGCCACCGGGAACCGAGACCGTGACAATAGCGACGGAATCGGGTGAGGGCAGGAGTGGAATCAGCTCTTGCCGGATCATCTTACGGGGCGTGGCGTTTATAGCCGGGCCACCGACTTTCAAGCCGAGTCCCGGAAGGGTCACGGTTCCGACTCCTTCACCTGCTTGGAAGATGACTCTTCCCGTATCGTCGCTTTCTGTTTCTTGACAATGTTCTTCTTGTGCCATTACCGTGGCACGCTTGTGCCATCGGCTTGGCACAGCTGTGCCATCATCGTGGCACGACTCTGCCACGGCGATGGCACAACCGGATGCATCGGGAGATAATTGAACAGTAACCCGGATCCGGCTATGATTCGTCACGTCCGGATCATCCCCAGACTCCTTGATCACGGTACAGGTGGCGGAACACCCGGCCCATTCGGTATAGGCTACCGGCAACGTTATCTGTTCTCCCGAGGGTAATGTTATCTGGCTTTCTGTTTGTTCCTTCCTTGATAATAAGGCCAATAAAGCGGCTTTTGCGGCGGCGGTAGCACAAGCTCCGGTCGTATATCCGCTTTTCAAGGGAAAGAATTCTGGTAATAGGCGTTCAATTTGTTTGCGCAATCCGTCTTCACCATACACTCGGTAGAAAGTTTCCGGTAATGCGGGACGCTTCACGACAAATACTGGTATTCCGAATTGGCGGGCAGCGTTCACTTTATCCGTAAAATAGCCGGAGAAACCACTTTCCTTTGTCAAGATGGCGTCCGGATGGAGTTGCTCCAACAACTTTAACTCATCCTCGCCTTCTCGATAGAAAACCAGACTTTCTTGGGGGAAGCCCTGCTTCTCGGCCAACGACAAAGATTCCTCCCGCTCCAATATACGTAACCAAGTGGTATGCGATCGCCAATAAGGACGGAGCGGGGCAAGGGTGTTCACGCCACTGAGGGCAAGTAGCCGTTGGATACCTTTATTTTCCATTTGGCGAATTGCGTCTGCATAACTATCGCACCAAATCAAGTCCTCATCACGAAGTGGATACCGACGTTCGTAACGAATCACCGGAATCCGTAAGCATTTCGATACCTGTTCGATCGTTTGGTGTAACACTTGAGCGAAAGGGTGTGCCGCATCGATCAATAGCTTAATTGCGTGGTCACGACAAAAACACTCCATTTCCTCCGCATTCATGGCTCCGGTCAAACGGATTCCATGAGCGCATTCAATGGATTGCAAAGTTCCTTTCGTAGAATAGTAATAGGTAGCGGCTGCCTCGTCCGCTACCCGCACAGCCACACGGCCTTCTGTCGTTCCTCCAAGAATCAGTATCATTACTTACGGAAAAGATGTTTGAATTCATCCGCATATAAGCGAGATAGGCCCTTGCGGTTATCGATGGCATCCCCGACGACAAGTAATGTCGTCAACGTAAGATGATTCTCCTTTACGATCTTGGCGAGATCTTTCAGTTGCCCACGGTAGATCCGCTCGTCTTTCCATGTCAATTTATAGCAAGCGGCTACCGGAGTGGTTGGGGCGTAGTGTCGCGATAATTCCTCTTGGACCTTCTCTACGACACCGGCGCTTAAAAAGATACACATCGTACTTTGGCTTTGAGCCAGTTTGTGCAGTTGCTCTTTCTCAGGCATGGGCGTACGTCCTTCGCCACGAGTGAGGATGATCGTTTGTACTTTCTCCGGAATCGTGAACTGAGAATAAAGAGCGGCGGCGGCGGCTTGGAAAGAGGAGATACCCGGAGTGATATGATAATCCATCCCGTATTGATCAAAGTAATTCATTTGCTCTTGAATAGCTCCATAGATGCAAGGATCGCCCGTGTGCAAACGAACGACAAACAATCCTTTATCATAAAACTCTTTCATCAACGCGAACTGTTCTTCCAGATTCATATCCGCCGAGCTTCGCACCGTAGCGCCTGCCTTTGCGCATAAGGTAAGTTCTTTCGGGACGAGGCTTCCTGCATACAGGATCAAATCAGCTTTCTCCAACATTTGCCGCCCGCGGATAGAGATCAAGTCCGGATCGCCGGGACCGGCTCCTACGATCTCGATATGTCCCTCACGGCAGGCCGTCCGATCTAACGCTACGGCAAAGGTATATTCATTTCCTTTCCCTAAATCCGCTTTTTGCTTCTCGACCAAAAGCGGACCGCCATGAGCCGCATAAATGGCGGAAGCTTCCGATACACTTGGGGATTCGGTTACCTCCAGTACTTTCTCCGAGGGATTGGGTACCGGGATTTCTTTCAGCTCCTCCGATGTATAGGTGTGGAAAGGGCATTCCATAACTCCATAAGCCAGTAATGTCAGCACCGGTTCGCATTTCTTCAAATCGATTGTATTTACATCCGCCAAGGCCTCCGAATACAGGCGTTTATCACGCAATACATCTTTAATATGTTCGTAAACGACCGTAGGATCGCCTTGCATATCCTTGCGGCAACCCATTCCTAGGTGGAGGACTTTCGGTATATAGGTGATCGTATGGATGGATGTATCGTATTGTTTGGGACTGACGATCATCAATAACTCATAGTCTTGCTGCGGTATCGCCTCGAAGGAATAGAAGATAGAGACATGAGGTGGGGCCGTACGCTCTAGATAATCCGTTCCCTTATCTCGTATATCAAGGAGTAGCGCTGTCGGTTTTCCATTGACAAAAGTGGAGATGGCGGCATTGCTATCTTTGGCGATCAAGGTCCAATCGTATTTCTTCCCCAGCGTGTCGAGCGGCCATAGGTTCGTATTATCGCTTTGTGTCGTAATAATTGCCTCGGCTCCTAATAGGTTTGCCAATTCCTTGGAAAGGTCGTTCGCACCACCGATATGTCCGGATAAGACCGGAATCACATATTTACCGGTACTGTCTATACAAACCACGGCAGGATCAGTATGCTTATCTTCCGCGAAGGGAGCGATACTGCGTACGCAAATTCCCATCGCTCCTATAAATACCAAACTACTGGATTCGTGAAAAACCTCTTTTGAGAAAGAGCCGAATGGTAAGATCTTCGCCTCGGGATAAGAGGCTAGAATTCGCTCAGCAAGCACCCGGCTGCTATCGGATATTGGAATAATTGATATTGTACTCATAATTTATAAATAACATTCACGGTAATCGTATTAAAATCATCAATCGTGATACGGGTTTGGGCGGATATCCGAAGACCGGTTTGGCGGACCGCTTCCTCTAAAAGCGCTTTGCTTTCGTCGGATACGGAGTTGAAGACGATGACACCGCTCTCTTTCATCTTTTTGGAAACTACCATAAGGATCTCCACTAATTTCCCGCCATGTCCGCCGATAAAGATTGCATCCGGAGCCTCCAACGCTGATAAATCCACCGATAAGAAATCTCCGATTATAGCCTCGATACCCGGAGTCCCAAAACGACGGCAATTCTCAGTCATTAACTTTCGTCCCTCTTCCCGGATCTCAAAACTCGTGATATGCAAATGCGGGAACAGCAATTTAGCCTCTATCGAGACAGAACCCGTACAAAAGCCGATATCCCAAAAACGTTCCCGGTTTATCAGATCCAGCATGCTTAAAGATAACAAACGGATCGGCATTTTGGTTATCATCTTCTCCCGTCCGTTCAAATGCTCGAAAGCGGAATCCGGCAGGCCGAACTTACGGGAATGCCCGTCACGCTCTTTCCGGAGAATCAAGCAATTCGGATGAACGAAATTATTCATTGCTGCGGCTTGTATACTGAATTGGCGGATGCTCTGCCGTTCGGTATTTCCTAATCGTTCTCCCACGAACATGGTATAATTATCATAGCCGTATTCCAGCATCCGGCGAGCGATAGTCGTAGGCGTATGTTCCCGATCCGTGAGCACGCCTATCTTAGACGCACTTTCGATCAAGGCACGATCGAACTCGTGCCAAGGCCTTCCGGTAAGGGAGACGATCCGCATGTCGTGGTAAGGCATCAATAGATTTTGCGCCAAGAGTTGCAAGGAATTAAATGACGGGTACAGGCGGATTTGCGCATCCGGCAATCGGTTTTGAATCGTAACGGCGAATCCGAAAAACAAAGGATCTCCGGAAGCGAATACAACGATGCTTTCCCGACCGTCGTACGAATGATAGCGATCGAAGACCTCGTCCAACGGGACTTTGATATCAATCCAGTCCGCTTTTTCTGGCAATAAAGAACGTACGATCTCATGATGCCGCACGCCTCCAGAGAACACCCGGTGGGACGAGATTATCTCCAATACCTCCGGCGGAAAGTATTGTTTCATGTTATCATCCAGCCCTATGACATAAAATCGGTTCATACGTCTCTTCCCGGCTTTAGTTGTTTTGCGTCATTAAAACAAAGAATGGCATTCACTAGCGTAGCCGCTAAATTACTACCTCCTTTACGACCTTCCACGATTAGTTTCGGTATACCGATAAAAGGTTTCACCATATGTTTGGATTCCTGCACATGTACAAAACCTACCGGAGCCGCGATAATACCTGCCGGAGTCGCTTTACCTTTACGTATTAAATCGCATAATTCCATAAGGGCGGTCGGGGCGTTCCCGAAGACAAACAGAGCGGTCGGATGCTCTTCCACGGCCCGACGAATACCGGCTTGAGTACGGGTAATTCCTTTGCTCGAAGCCATCTCAGCGACCCGCTCGTCTTGAAGGTAGCATTTCACTTCGACACCCAGACGTTGCAGAGCTCCCTTACGAATGCCGGAAGCAGCCATCGTGACATCGGTGATGATCGTAGGAACTTCCCCGCCGCTGATCTTATTATATAATGTAGAGACAGCATCCGGGTCGGCATAAAGGATATTTTCCATATCGAAATCGGCCGTCGTATGAATGGCATGGAGTAACGCCCATTTCTTATCCAACGGGATCTCTTGGTTTTTCAATTCCTTCTCGATCGTACGGAAACTACGGATCATGATGTCCTGTCCGATACCCGTATCCATTTTCTTTTGTTTGATCTCGCCATAATATCCCCGGGGAGTGATCATATGATTCCCGGAAAGATATGTTTGTGAGTTTCCGATCAAGACTACCGTAAACATATCGATCTGCTCGGGGTCCAGATCTGCGAGCGTAGTGACGAATACTTCTTGCTCCTCCCGTCCGGCCTGACGTACATAACCGACCGGAGTCTCCGGCTTGCGTTCTTGCAGGAACAATTCTTTTAAACGATAGAGTTGCCAATAACGTCCCTCGCTTTTTGGATTATAGATCGCCGTAACAAAATCGGCCATGGCCGCCGCGTGAATCCGTTTCTCGATCAGTTCCCAAGGAGTCATCAAGTCTGAGAGGGAAATCACACAGAAATCATGTCCGATAGGAGCGCCAAGCAAGGACGCAGCTTTCTGGAAAGCGCTGATGCCCGGATACGACTCGATCTCGATCTCGCTTCCGGATTCTTTCTTCATCTCATAAATCAGAGGAGTCATGCCATAAATACCGGCGTCACCGGAACTGATCACGCAAACAGTCTTTCCCTCGTTGGCATAAGCGAAAGCTTGCTCGGCACGAGCTTGCTCACGTTTCATACCTGTATCTATACATTCCGTTCCCTCACGAAGCAAGTGGGTGATAAAACGGAAATAATATTTATATCCTATGATGACATCCGAGCTTTGGATAGCGGCCAAAACCGCAGGCGTTATATCGGCCTCGCTACCGGGGCCGATTCCGGCGACTATAATCTTGCCTTTATTCATTCAAATCTATTTTATAATACAATGTTCTCAATAAATATAATACAAATATACAGGCTTTACTTCTTTCTTCTCGCTTTTCGCCTGATATATTTTATCGCAAGCCATACACCGGATAAGGAAACGAACGTGCCTCCCAACATGGTTCCCCACATCACGATATTCCATAAGACCGGATGATCTACCAAGAATTTCAGATTCAAGCTATGCAATGCCGGATACATCCAATGGTTCCAACGAGACGGCGTATTTACATAACGGTATTGTCCATTACGGGGATTAATGTAATAACAACTATTATCCACGTCTTGAATAGATACTTTCCAGACCGGGAGTTCTAAATTCCTTTTTCGTGAGATATAATACGTATCATAAGCATCCAACAGTTTGATATCAGCCGTGGTCCCGATACCATGTATCTGAGACAATACGGAACGGATTTCTTCCGGTCGCAGGTTCAATAAAGATATCCCGTCACTCTTATTTGCGTTCACGACAATATCCTTCGTGTCTGTTTGTACGATGTAAAAGGGTATATCACCAAAACTACTCCATTCCAATTGACGGATCTGGCCGGAATAGGCTTGTATGACCGCCCTGTAATCCAACGGATAATCGAGTGGGGAAGGAGCCATCTTCCGCAGTTCTTGAACCGGGTTTATATCAAGCTTGGCTTTCAACCCCCAATCCTGTACACGAGCCAAAGACATCATACCACTAAAGCAGAAGGTGAGGACGAATAAACCGAATAACACCCCAAGAATATGATGCCATTTATACCAGAACTTCTTATAAGGGGAAATCAAATAACGTCTCCTCGCTAACCGGAAATCCCGTATTCCTAAATAGATCCCAGCGATACACATAACGCATCCAATGCCGGATAACCAGACAACTACCTTTATCCATAATTCAGCGTCTTGCCGCAAGGAAGTGAAATAAACCCAATGAGGGATCGCCCCGAGCCAAGCCCAGAAACGACTGTTTTTATCCGTATATTGCAAAACCTCCCCGGATTTAGAGGATATGTATAATTCATGTCGTTCCGGATCGGCGAAATGGAATTTATAGATCGGAAATTCCTCTTTTAAACGACCGAATGGAATCCATTGGTCCAAGGTGTACAAGGAATCTACCTTCGCTATGGAAGAGGTATTCCATTGTGATGCCACACGTTGGATACGATTCCAGTCGATTACGGGTAATCTTTCCGTCGAGTCGGCAGGAATATCATAGCTCCCTTTCTCCGTCCGGATATGAAAAACAGTTTGTCCCAAATAGCTGTTTAAGGTAACATGGCTTATCCGCTCGTTCTGCGGTAAACGTTTCTCTATCTGGTCTAACGAAGGAAGATTCTCCAGAGAGAGAATATCCATCTTCGCCCGTTTATCGGCCCGGTCCGCTCGCGGGAACGTATGGTAGATCATTACCAATCCCGATAGGAACCAAACGAGAAACAGGATACTGAACGCCGTGCCCAGTATCCTGTGTATAAATAGCGTGATCTTTGTCAATAGATTCATGAGCGTATGTTCTATATATTATAATGTATAGGAGATAGCCACTTGGAAATTACGAGGCATGCTTGGCACCATCTGTTGTCCGAGCGCTTGGTTATAATAATTGTTGTCAAACAAGTTATTCAAGTTGAATGTAAGGTGAATATTGTTGTTCAACAAATAAGACATACCGAAATCGGTTACCCAATACGGATCGAACCAAGAGTTGTTAGATGTATTACGGTATACTTTACCGGTATAACTGCTACTCAAGTGAAATTCCAGATTCTTCAAGACACCCCGAGGGATGGTATAACTGCCGTATGCGTAGAAAGTCTGGTTCGGTACGTTGCTCTGCCAGTTTCCTTCTTGGCTATTCAATTGTTGCTTTGTCTCATCCGGGTTATTGCCATAGATAGCCTCGATCAATTCCGGATCCTTTATTTCTTTCATCTCCCGGATCTTGGAGTCGTTCAATCCATAACCGATCGTCAGCGCTAAGGTGCTTACCGGAGAAAGAGTGACATCAAAATCAAAACCCTTGGAATCTTGTACACCCACCTGTCCGATTACGCTCATCGTGGTAGTCTCGCCGTTTACCTCCTCTTGATAGTTGTTGGTCAACGTAGCCGTACTGTTCATCTTCCGGATATAGAACAAGCTGGCATTGGCGCTTAATATATTGTTCAATTGATATTTAAGCCCCACCTCGGCTTGGTATCCTTTCTCCGGCTTAAATACTTCCTCATTGCGAGCAGGCTCGAAACGATTTCCATCACCTCCTACATAAACGACATTATCTTGATAGAACGTACGGATCGGCTTGAAGAAAGAAGCGAAAGAAGCATAAATGGATGTATTCGGATGGGGCAGATAGACCGCTCCGAAACGATAAGTCAACGCCTTATTCTTTATCATATTGAAGCTTGAATGTTCCTCATACTCACGTCGTCCGGTAGGAGTTGTAGCGCTGGCGGACATATAACGGAAAAAGTCGTAACGTAGAGCGGCTAATACCTTCCATTGCTCGTTGAACTCAACCATATCTTGAAGATAAAGGCTGTTGGAATAATGATGCGTAACCGTCGCTTTCGAGAATTTACTGGTCATATATCCCATGCTATGCGGATCATAAACGGATACATGCGAATAAAGGCCGGGACCCTGAACATCATCCCCTAAATTATAGCCCGAATAGCTGGTACGATTCAAGGCGACGAAAGAGTAACCTCCCATATACGTATGCTTTATCTCACCCGTCCTGAATTTACCGCTTAGCTCGAGCGTATTGGTTACCGTCTTGGCTATATGGGAGAAGCGAAGCGGGAAAGAAAGATATACACTGTCCAAACAGATATATTTTTTCTGGCCGTTTTTCATATAATAATGATCATAGATCGGATCATCACTTTCGAGATAGTCGAGGGCTTCCGTCCCAAAATAGTTGATATCGTCGTTATTGTAAGAAAGGCGATCTGTTAGTTTTGCGCCGTTCCAAAAAGTATGTGTATACTGCGTCGATATGTTCCAAGCATGATTCTTCATAAAGTCGGACTCGTTATTGTAACGAGCCTCACGGTCAAGTCCCGGTAGCATATCATTTTTATGGAGATATAACTGTCCTGTTTGCACATTATATACATCATTTGCCATTAAATCGGGAAGACCGATCTCCGTCCCATAGAAGTCGCGGTTAAAACCTCCACGAACATCTAATAGGTCACGTTCCGTCATTTTAGCTTGCAATGCCAGATAACCGGAAAAGCGACGGTTGCCATTATCACGCCAGCCCTCTTGATCGGAAAAGTTGACATTGGCGTAATAATTGACCGGACCGACCAATTTACCGCCCATGCCAAGCGTCGCCTCTTTATTCTCGTAACTACCATAGGCCAATCGGGCGTTAACGCTCTGTTTCTCTGACGGGGATTTACGAACGATATTCAAGGTTCCACCTACGGCTGAATGTCCGTAAAGTACAGAAGCCGGTCCCTTTAATAATTCAATAGACTCGATACAGGATAGATCGGGTACGGGATAAGAGTTGTTTATTGCCGAACGTTCATCGCGGATACCGTCTATCATCATGATAGAATGATCGAAACCACGGATCGACAATTGTTGAAATGCGCCATAAGATGTCTGGAATCGTACGCCCGGCATAAAGCGTACCGCATCTTGGATATTACGGATACCTCGCAACTCCAGACTACTCGCCGTAATGCTATTAATTGAAATAGGAAGATATTTCATAGGTACGTCCAACTTCGTGATTTGTGGACGTGGCTTGCGTGCGGCGGTCGCTACGACTTCTTGAATATTGAATGTCGTATCGGCGAAATTCGTGTACTCATTCTTGTGTTGTGCCTGCATCGTACTGATACATAAGGCTGTCAACGGTAAGATTGTCAAAACTCTTTTCATATATTTAGCATTATAACTGTTTATTGTATGCATGTGAAATCCCTTTCGAAAGAAATTCCATTTTCCTTCGAATGAAAATTTAGTTTCTTTCGGAAGGAATTACTTTTTCTTCCGAAAGGAATAAAACATAGATTTGGAGAACTTTTTTAGTCCTTCTCTACCGCATAAGCTTTCTTCTTATCAACGATATCGATCATCTTATGTTTAGCCATGAAACGGGCATGTTCGATGAAGATCTTCTGAATATCCGGATTCTGTCCCAGACCTTCCATAAATACGCTTACCTCGTAGCCTTTCTTTTCCAGTTCCTCTTTCCAATCACCGGCGATATCGTTTTTCGCATGGTCTCCGGCGACAAACATAAATGGCATCAACAAGACTTTCTTCGTTCCATTGGCCTTTACTTGGGCTACCATCGTATCAAAAGTAGGATAGCCCTCGATGGTTCCTACGGAATAATCCTTGAATCCCTTCTCCTTCAACATATAATCCAACATGGCATATTGAGCCGTCGCCGGAGTATAAGTGCCATGGCCTACCAATAAAGTAGCGCCTTCTTTCGCCCCATTTTTTGTGATAGCGACGATTACCGCCTCATAATCCTCCGGTGTATACAATAAAGGATTACCGATACGAATCTCCTTGAAAGAAGATTTCATGGTGGCAACATCCTTACGTAAGGATTCCATCTCGATACCTTCGATTATATTCGTGGATTGGATCAAGACATGTGTATAACCATCAGTCTTTAATTTTTCCAAGGCCTCGATCGGGTTCAGTTTCTCTACGCCACGAGCTTTTAAGCGGCGCATTACAATGCGAGAAGTCCATGCCTCACGCAACTCAACATCTTTGAAAGCTTCTTTCGCTTTTTGATTGATCGCGTCGATTGTCAAGGCACGGGTATCATCATGGGTTGTTCCAAAATGTACCATCAATAAAGCGGCCTTATCGCCCGGTTGTAAAGAGGCGAATAAATCGGATGCTACAAAATTCTCGCCATCGTGCGCACGACAAACTAGGCTGATGACCAGCAGGAAGAAAGATAGTAAGTGTTTCCTCATCATATGAATATATTAATAATTAGATTACATATCAATCCCACGGAGACAACGTATTATTCCGTCTCCAACATCTTTTGGATATAGGTGATATTTCTATCCTCTTAATTGCTCCTGACCCCGGGAGGAATTAATCATTACTTCGCTTGGCAGGTTTCCTGACTGGCTCGGAAAGCAACCTTCCCATCTTTCTTAAGACAGTGGCATAGCAGAACGCTTTCCTTTTCAAGAGCTTCACAGTAGCGGGCACTGTTCCGGATTCTAACCGGATTCCCTTTTATAGAGTTGTCGGTAGACAAACTCTATCACCTAAGCGGTCGCAAATTTATATAAATAATCCCGAAAAGTAACAACATCTTTCAAAGAATCCCTGTTTCAATAGCATCTTTTTTGTTTAACATCAAATAAATAGATATGGAATGGATAACTAATTTACTTCAACATTATCCGGAGCTAGCTATTTTCATAACCTTAGCTCTCGGTTTCTGGATTGGCAAGTTTAAGATAAAGAAGTTCACGCTGGGAACGGTTACCAGCGTATTATTGGTCGGTGTATTGATCGGGCAATTGAAAATCGATATAAGCGGACCGTTAAAGTCCGTCTTTTTCTTGATGTTCCTCTTCGCTGTAGGATATAGCGTTGGGCCACAGTTCTTCCGGGGATTGAAAAAGGAAGGTCTTCCTCAAATGCTTTTCGCCGCCGTCATGTGTATATTTTGTTTGATCGCTCCTTTTTTGTTAGCGAAACTTATGGGATATAACGCAGGCGAGGCCGCAGGATTATTGGCGGGCTCCCAGACGATGTCGGCAGTATTAGGAGTTGCCGAAGATACGATCGGACAGATGAATATTAGCGATACGGATAAAAGCGCTATGGTAAATGTAATGCCCGTGGCCTATGCGGTAACTTATATTTTCGGTACGGCAGGATCCGCATGGTTAGTGAGTGATATCGGGCCACGTCTTTTAGGAGGACTCGACTACGTGAAAAAAGCCTGTAAAGAGCTAGAGGCTAAAATGGGAAATAACGACGAGAGCGAGCAACCGGGCTTTATGCCTGCCGCCCGTCCGGTAACTTTCCGGGCCTATAAGATTAGTAATGAATGGTTCAAGGATGGCAAAAGCGTAAAGCAGTTGGAGGTGTATTTAGACCAATTGGGACGGCATTTGTTCGTGGAGCGTGTCCGTATTAATAATGTAGTAACCAATGTTAAACCGGATTTGGTTTTACATACCGGAAATGAGGTTGTCCTAAGCGGTCGCCGGGAATTCGTGATCGGAGAGGAGAACTGGATTGGCGACGAGGTCAATGACATTGAATTGCTCGATTTTCCGGCAGAGACGTTACCCGTACTAGTGATCCATAAGGAATACGTGGGGAAAAAGATCTGCTATTTACGCAATCAATCGTTTATGCATGGTGTTAGCATCAAGTCCGTAAGGCGTGCGGGTATCAATATCCCGGTCTTGGCCGCTACGGTGATAGATTCCGGTGATATGTTGGAATTGGTGGGTATGAAATCAGAGGTAAATAAAGCGGCTACGACTTTAGGATATCCCGATCGCCCAACCAATCAGACCGATTTGATTTTCGTGGGTATCGGTATTTTCTTAGGGGGAATTTTAGGTTCGCTCGCGATTCATTTCGGAGGTGTCCCGATCAGCCTGAGTACGAGTGGCGGCGCTTTGATAGCCGGACTCGTCTTTGGATGGCTTCGTTCCAAGCATCCGACCTTCGGGCGTATTCCAGAGCCTTCCGTCTGGATATTAAATAATTTGGGACTGAATATGTTTATCGCCGTAGTCGGTATCACGGCGGGTCCCAGTTTCGTGACCGGATTGAAGGAAGTCGGTATAAGTTTATTTATTATCGGTGCTTTAGCGACATCTATCCCGCTTATCATCGGTATTCTGATGGGACGTTACGTTTTTAAGTTCCATCCGGCTATCACTTTAGGTTGCACGGCAGGTTCACGTACGACAACCGCCGCATTAGGAGCGGTGGAAGATGCCGTAGGAAGTGAGACTCCAGCCTTAGGCTATACCGTTACCTATGCGGTGGGTAATACTTTATTAATCATCTGGGGTGTCGTTATTGTGCTAATCATGTAATATATATAATGTATGGACAAGAAGAAAATACATGTCACGAGAGAATATGAGAAAAAGATGTCGGAGATTAGCCCTTTCGAGCTAAAGAACATCTTGATAGAGTTAGCGGATGAGAGCGCTCGTAAAAGTACGCACATCATGCTGAACGCAGGAAGGGGAAATCCAAACTGGATCAGTACGGTTCCACGGGAGGCATTCTTCCTATTAGGGCAGTTCGCCTTGGAGGAATGCCAGCGGGAAACCGAATTGGCAGATGAGATGGCCGGAGCCGCAGGGGTTCCCAACCGCAAAAGGATCGCGTCTCGCTTCGTACAGTTTCTAAAGAAACATGCGCAATCTCCCGGCGCTACTTTATTGAAGGGTACCTATGAATATCTGGTCACGGAAAAAGGTGTAGATGAGAATGAGCTTGTATACGAATGGGCGGAAGGTGTCATTGGTGATCAATATCCGGTTCCCGATCGTATCTTGAAATATACGGAAATGCTCGTGCGGGATTATTTAGACCAAGAATTATGTGATAACCAGCCCCCTGAGGGAATATTCGACCTTTTCGCTACCGAGGGCGGAACTGCCGCCATGTGTTATATCTTCGATTCCTTGCAACAGAATTTCTTGTTGAATAAGGGAGACAAGATCGTTCTCTTCGCTCCGGTATTCACTCCTTATATAGAGATTCCGGAACAGGCTCGTTATCTTTTTAATGTCATAGAGATAAAAGCCTTGAAGATGACAAAAGACGGCTATCACACATGGCAATATCAAGAAAAGGATTTAGATGTCCTGAAAGATCCTAGCGTGAAAGCCGCTTTCATAACAAACCCGAGCAACCCGCCTTCATACGGATTGACAAAAGCATTGATGAATAGGATCGTTGAGATCGTACGGAACGACAATCCCAACCTCATGATTATTACGGATGATGTGTATGCGACATTTATTCCGCATTTTCGCTCGATGATGGCCGAATTACCAAAGAATACGTTATGTGTCTACTCTTTCTCCAAATATTTCGGGGCAACCGGATGGAGATTGGCGGTAATCGCTTTACATCAAGATAATATTTACGACCGGATGATCCGTGAATTGCCAAGAGATAAACAGGAGCTTCTAAAAAAACGATATAGCAGTCTATCCTTACATCCCGAGGATATCCGCTTTATTGATCGTATGGTAGCCGATAGCCGTCAAGTAGCCTTGAATCATACGGCCGGTCTTTCCTTGCCACAACAAACACAAATGTCTCTGTTTGCGTCTTTCGCTCTATTAGATGCGGAAAATACCTATAAGAAAAGGATGCAGGATATGATCCACGAGCGTTTACACACATTGTGGGAAAGCACCGGATTCACCTTATTGGACGACCCTTTGCGTGCGGGATACTATAGTGAGATCGATATGCTTGTCTGGGCTAAGAAATTCTATGGGGATGATTTCGTGGAATATCTAAAAAAGAATTACGAACCTCTGGATGTCGTTTTCCGTCTGGCACAGGAAACTTCCTTGGTTTTACTGAACGGAGGAGGTTTTGATGCTCCCGAGTGGTCTATCCGCGCATCTTTAGCCAACCTTAAACGGGAAGATTATGTCCGGATCGGAGAGGGTATCGCATCTATTTTGCATAGTTATGCCCAAAGATGGAAAGAAAGTCTCGATAAGTAGAAAAAACAGCTCCAAGGCTTGAACAAAACGGGCTAATGGTACGTTTTATTAATAAACGTGCGATTAGCCCGTTTTTCTAAGTTATCCGGGAGATTATAAATAACCTCTATAACCTCATAGAAATTATCGAACAAATTGTATTTCATTATATTATATATTTGTTGATAATAAAAACAAAGACTCATTGGCAGATGTCTTATTTATTACATTTTAGCTGGTTATAGATAAATATATTTGCGAAAAGGCTTACAATAAAAAACGAATATGAATATGGTGTACGACATTGACATGCTTAGAAATTTCTATGCGAATTTCCCCAGAAGAGTGGACACAGCCCGCGAACGTATCGGTGGTCGCCCGATGACCTTGGCCGAGAAAATCTTATATGCGCATCTATACGATGAAAGCTCGACTCGCCTTTTCAAAAGAGGTGAGGATTATGTGAATTTCCGTCCCGACCGTGTGGCTATGCAAGATGCCACCGCTCAGATGGCGCTTTTACAATTCATGAACGCCGGAAAAGAAAAATCCGCAGTACCGGCTACCGTGCATTGCGACCATTTGATCCAAGCGAATATGGGAGCCAAGACGGATATCGATACGGCTACCAAAAGCAATAGCGAGGTCTATGATTTCTTGAAATCGGTCTCCGATAAATATGGAATCGGTTTTTGGAAACCCGGAGCAGGCATTATCCATCAAGTGGTATTGGAAAATTATGCGTTTCCCGGCGGTATGATGGTAGGAACTGATTCACATACCCCGAATGCCGGAGGACTTGGAATGGTCGCTATCGGAGTAGGAGGAGCCGACGCCGTGGATGTCATGACCGGAATGGAATGGGAACTGAAGATGCCGAAACTAATTGGTGTTAAGTTAACTGGTAGTTTGAATGGTTGGGCCTCGCCGAAGGACGTGATTCTTAAGCTAGCGGGCATCTTAACCGTAAAAGGTGGAACGAACGCTATCATCGAATATTTCGGTCCGGGCACCGCCTCAATCTCAGCGACCGGAAAAGCTACGATCTGTAATATGGGTGCCGAGGTAGGAGCGACTACTTCCTTATTCCCATTCGATAATACAATGGCTCAATATCTTCGTGCCACGGGACGTGACGAGGTAGCGAGCTGGGCCGAAGCTATCGGTGAATATCTGGAAGCGGATATGGACGTTCGTGCCGAGCCAGATAAGTTTTACGATCGTGTAATCGTTATTAACCTTTCCGAATTGGAGCCGCATATCAATGGTCCGTTCACGCCGGATGCAGCTACGCCTATCTCGGAGTTTGCCGCAAAAGTAAAAGCGAATGGCTATCCCCGAAAGATGGAGGTCGGATTAATCGGTTCCTGTACCAACTCTTCTTATCAAGATCTAAGCCGTGCGGCATCTATTGCTCGCCAAGCTTATGAGGATAAAATACCGGTAGCGGCACCCTTGATCATCAACCCGGGTTCCGAGCAAATCCGTTATACGGCAGAAAGAGATGGTATTATCGGTGATTTTGAACGGATTGGCGCAACCATTATGGCGAATGCCTGTGGTCCTTGTATCGGACAATGGAAACGTCATACGGATGATAATACCCGTAAGAATTCGATCGTTACTTCATTCAATCGTAACTTCGCTAAACGTGCGGACGGTAATCCGAATACACATGCTTTTGTCGCTTCTCCGGAACTGACACTGGCCTTGACCATCGCAGGTGATCTATGTTTCAATCCTTTGACCGATACCTTGAAGACAGAGGATGGTAAGGTTGTGAAACTGAAAGAACCGAAAGGCTCGGATTTTCCGCCGAAAGGTTTCGAGGTAAAGGATAACGGCTATCTGGCACCTACGGGTAAGAACGTAGTGGTGAACATCGATCCGGAATCCAATCGCCTACAGGTATTAAAGTCTTTCGCTCCTTGGAACGGAGAGGATTTCACGAATATGCCCCTTCTTATCAAGGCTGAAGGTAAATGTACGACGGATCATATCTCGATGGCCGGTCCATGGTTACGTTTCCGTGGGCATTTGGAAAATATATCGGATAATATGTTGATGGGAGCCGTAAACGCTTTCAATGGGAAGACAAACTCTGTATTGAATCAACTGAACAATGAATATGAAGCAGTTTCTGCCGTAGCGAAACAATACAAGGCAAATGGTATTTCCTCGATCGTCGTAGCGGAAGAAAACTATGGTGAAGGCTCTTCCCGGGAACATGCAGCCATGGAGCCTCGCTTCCTAAATGTAAAAGTGATCCTAGCCAAGAGTTTCGCCCGTATCCACGAGACAAACTTGAAGAAACAAGGAATGTTAGCACTGACTTTCGCCGATAAGGAGGATTATAGCAAGATCCGTGAGAATGACCATATCTCGATCATCGGATTGAAAGATTTTCAGCCGGGCAAACCGTTGACGGCCGTTCTTCTTCATGCGGATGGTACGCAAGAATCATTCCCGGTTAACCATACGTATAATGATTTACAAATTAAATGGTTCAAGGCGGGTTCCGCTTTAAATACAGCTCACTAAGACAAACAAAAAAATCTTGATATCATGAGTAAGATAACAAAGAAAGGTAATCATATTTTCGTTCCGGATCACGTGACGATCCCTTATATTGAAGGAGATGGCGTGGGGCATGAGATCACTCCCGTTAGCCAAAAGATAGTAAACGCTGCCATCAAGCAAGCTTACAACGGAACCCGTTCCATTGAATGGAAAGAGGTCTTAGCCGGTGAAAAGGCGTTTAAGCAAACCGGAAGTTGGCTTCCCGATGAGACTATGGAAGCATTCCGTGAATACATCGTCGGTATTAAGGGACCGTTGACAACTCCGATTGGTGGAGGTATCCGTTCATTAAATGTGGCCCTCCGTCAGACGTTGGATTTATATGTTTGTCTCCGTCCGGTTCGTTGGTTTAAAGGAGTCGTATCTCCGGTAAAGGAGCCGCAGAAAGTGAATATGTATATCTTCCGTGAGAATACGGAAGATATCTATGCCGGAATCGAATGGCAACAAGGGACTCCGGAGGCACAAAAGTTATTGAAGTTCCTCACCGAGGAAATGGGAGTGAAGAAAATACGTTTCCCGGAAACTTCCTCTTTCGGCATCAAGCCGGTTTCTGTGGAAGGTACGGAGCGTCTGGTGCGTGCCGCTATCGAATACGCGATATTGCATCAGTTACCGAGCGTGACTTTGGTACACAAAGGTAACATCATGAAATTCACGGAAGGTGGTTTCAAACTATGGGGATACGCTTTAGCGGAACGGGAGTTTGCGGATCTCACTTTCACATGGCCTCAATATGAGAAGATCAAGAAAGAGCAAGGCGAGGAAGCGGCCAATACCGCCTTAGTGGAAGCTTCAAAGGCCGGTAAAATCATTATCAAGGATGTCATAGCCGATGCTTTCTTGCAAAACACTCTATTAATTCCGGAAGAATATTCCGTGATCGCTACCTTGAACCTGAACGGCGATTATATCTCCGATCAATTAGCAGCAATGGTAGGTGGCATTGGCATTGCTCCCGGCGCTAATATCAACTATAACAGTGGTCATGCGATCTTCGAGGCAACACATGGAACCGCTCCGAATATCGCGGGAAAGAATCTCGTAAACCCCTCTTCCTTATTATTATCATCCGTGATGATGCTGGAATATATGGGATGGAGTGATGCGGCTAACCTGATTACATCCGCTATGGAGCAAGCTTTCTCCGCTGGAGAGGCCACTCATGACTTGGCTCGTTTTATGCCGAATGGCAAATCTCTCGGCACCAAAGAATTTGGTGATCGTATCATCTCTATTATCGAAACAATTAAATTAGTATAGTCATGTTGAAGAAAGAATATTTAATTTACAAATTGTCCGAGGCTGCCAGAGAGGCTTGCAAGATTGACAACGAACTTTTCCCGATGTATAATGTGAAACGTGGCCTTCGTAACGAGGATGGTAGCGGCGTGTTAGTAGGATTGACCCAAGTCGGTAATGTAGTAGGATACGAACGCTTGCCAGAGGGCGGTCTTAAAGCAATCCCCGGTAAGTTATTCTATAGAGGTTACGACGTAGAGGATTTAGCGCGTGATTTCATCAAGGAAAAACGGTTCGGTTTTGAGGAAGTGGCTTATTTATTACTTTCTGGTAAACTCCCCGATAAAGAGGAATTATCAGCCTTTAAAGAACTGTTGAACGATAATATGCCCTTGGAGCAAAAGACCAAGATGAATATTCTGGATCTGGAAGGACAGAACATCATGAATATATTGGCTCGTAGCGTATTGGAGATGTATACCTTCGACGCAAACCCGGACGACACCTCCCGAGATAACTTAATGCGCCAATCTATTGAATTGATCTCTAAGTTCCCGACGATTATCGCTTATGCCTACAATATTTATCGTCATAGCACACAGGGGCGTTCTTTACACATCCGTCATCCGCACGAGAACTTATCGATCGCAGAAAATTTCCTTCACATGCTGAAACGTGATTTCACGGATCTGGACGCACGTACGTTGGATTTGCTCTTGGTATTGCAAGCAGAACATGGTGGTGGTAATAACTCTACGTTCACGGTACGCGTCACTAGTTCTACGGGAACGGATACGTACTCATCTATCGCAGCTGGTATCGGCTCATTGAAAGGCCCGTTGCACGGAGGTGCCAATATTCAGGTAGTAGATATGTTCCATCATTTGAAAGAGAATATCGCGGATTGGAAGAACGTGGACGAGATCGATACTTATTTCATGCGGATGCTTAACAAAGAGGCTTATAACAAGACAGGCTTGATCTATGGTATCGGCCATGCGGTCTATACGATTTCCGATCCCCGTGCGGTCGTATTAAAGGAACTGGCTCGTGATCTGGCAAAAGAGAAAGGTCGCTCTGAGGAATTCGCCTTCCTTGAGTTATTAGAGGAAAGAGCGATCGAATGTTTCGCCAAGCATAAAGGAACTAAGAAACGGGTTTCCTCGAACGTGGACTTCTATTCTGGATTCGTTTATGAGATGATCGGTTTGCCACAGGAAATCTATACGCCTTTATTCGCCATGGCCCGAATCGTGGGTTGGACCGCTCACCGTATCGAGGAGTTGAACTTTGACGGAAAACGCATCATCCGTCCGGCTTACAAGAACGTTTTGGACGATAGGGAATATATCTCAATCAACGAGCGATAACACTAAAAAAATCATAGTTATGTTTTCTTTCATTCATAGTTATAAGTTGAAGGATTCATAACTATGATTTTTTAGCATGTTCAGGCTTATAATAAGATCCTACATAAAACCCTTAAAATGTAAATTTCTCAAGTTTCATCGCACCTAATCCTTGCAATTTAGGAACCAACGTTACGAAATGCTCAGCTTTTTCGTGAGCTGATAAGGATTCAGCGTCTTTCCACGTCTCACAAATCATCAATACATCACTACGAGTAGAGCTCTCGAAAATATCATAAGCTATACAGCCATTGTCTTTCAAAGACTTTTCAACCAATTCTTTCGCTGTCTCCAATGCGGCTGGACGATTCTCCTCACTTACTTGAATAAATACATTTAGTCTAATCATACTCATAATTGTTTTAAGAATGTTACATACTTGATCAAAAGTACAGCACAAATATAGAAATAAACCCGTATATTTGTCATTCGAAACGTATAATTAACAGCATGAAGGAATCTGTTCGTATTCTTCGTTTCGCCATTGTAGGTTCTTCTAACGCTTTGATCACCGCATTGGTAATCTGGATATTAATGGATATTCTGGATTGTAATTACTTGTGGTCGAACATGGCTGGATATGTGGCTGCCTTGGTGAATAACTTCTTTTGGAGTAAATACTGGGTATTTTCTTCCGGGAAAGGTAATTTCTGGAAGGAGATTCCTTTATTCCTAATCGCTTTTGGTTGCGCTTACGCTACTCAATTCATATTCTTGCTTTTAATGGTGGAGGTGATCGATCTAAATGAATATCTGGGTCAGTTCCTTGGACTTTTCGTTTACGGAGCCGTTAATTTTATGATGAATAAGAGGCTTACTTTTAAGAGCTAGAATCCGATAAATCGTATCAAAGGAAGTGGTATAGTACGCCATTAGTGGTGAAGGTCAACGCGACTACTCGCATAAGCCTTCACCACTAATGGCGTTGACCATCGGGACTAGTCGCGTGAACCATCGAGACTAATCGTGCTGAATCGCTAACGGGTAAGGCTCGTAAACTGCTTCCCGAGTCTGTAAAGATAGAAAGCTAGATGCGTAAAAGCGAATACGAATGAGATAATCAATAAGATTTTGCTCTCGCCCCATCCCACGGTTTGCTGGTGCCAAAGCCCCGTGATCACGCAAAGCACGGATAGGGTAATACCGATCATATCCAATGTGGTCTGTCCCGAGCGATGTTTCTGCATATGTTCCAGTTTGCTATGTTTGATTCCATAGCAGACATATATATCCAGACCGATTAACATCCATAATACCAAACGAATCCATGTATCAGCCGGGAGAAAAAGCATCATCACCAGACAAGTTATGATACCGGCGATAGGCACGAACGGAACCAACGGGGTCTTGAAAGACCGGGGAGCGTCCGGCATTGTCTTACGGACAATCAATACCCCGGCGCAAACTAGCGTAAAAGCGAACAAAGTCCCGATACTACACATCTCGCCCGCTACGCTCGCCGGAACGAAAGCTGCCAATGCACCGACCAATAACATAAACAGGAAATTACTTCGTGCCGGCGTGCGGAATTTCTCATGGATATGGGAAAATAGGGGAGGGAGCAGCCCATCCCGGCTCATACTCAAGAATACACGGCTCTGTCCTAATAACGTTACCATGATAACCGAGCAATACCCCAGTAAAATAGCTATTACGATCGCCCGATTCATCCAAGGGTAATCCGGACGAATCACACCAGAAGCATCCATTTGTCCCATATGATCGATAGCTATTGCCACAGGAGCGATTCCATTCTGGCCAGCAAAAGCGGAGTAATGTACGACTCCGGTCATCACGTGGGCAAACAGCATATATAATATAGTACAAACCACCAATGACATCAAGATCCCGATCGGCATATCCCGTTTCGGGTTCTTGGTTTCCTGCGCTGCCGTACTTACAGCGTCGAAACCGAGGAAAGCAAAGAATACGATAGCCGCCCCTCGTAGGATACCGGAAAATCCGAACTCGCCTAGAGTCCCTGTATTAGTGGGGATATAAGGCGTATAATTCTCCATACGGATATATTTCCATCCCAAGACTACGAACACCAAGACTACGGAGACTTTCAAGAATACGATGATCCCATTGAAGATAGAACTGCCTTCCGTTCCTCGTATCAACAAGATACTCATTAACACCACGATCACGAAAGCCGGGATATTCACGATACCGCCATCCCAAGGGCAAGCTGTCAAGGCTTGCGGTAAATGTACTCCGAATCCTTCCAGAAAAACGACCAAATACCGACTCCAACTTATGCTAACGGTCGTAGCGGCCACGCAGTACTCGAGCACCAAATCCCAACCGATAATCCAAGCGACCAACTCACCCATCGTGGCATACGAGTAGGTATATGCGCTACCTGCCACCGGGATCATGGATGCGAACTCGGCGTAACATAACCCGGCGAAACAACAGCCCAAGGCGGCGATAGCGAAAGATAAAGTAATGGCAGGCCCCGTATACCCGGCGGCCACCGCACCCGTAATGGAGAACAATCCGGCACCGATAATAACACCGACACCTAAGGCGATCAAACTCCACGGGCCAAGGATACGCTTCAGCGATTTACTGCCCGAATCATTTGCCTCGGTCATCAAATCCGCTAAAGGCTTCTTAATAAATAAACCCATCTGTATAGATTAAAAAATTAGTAATTGGGCGCAAAGGTAGGAATTTTTATTATGTTTGCCGAAAAGTAAAAGCAAGGACAGAAACAAACAAGAAAATAAACTGACAACTAAATAATGAAACAATTGATAGCCTGTTGCGGATTAGATTGCGAAAGTTGCGATGCCCGCATAGCCACAGTTAAGAATGATGATGAGCTAAGAGAAAAAACCGCCCAAAAGTGGAGCGCCATGAACAATGCGCCCGAAATTACAGCCGCAACTATAAACTGTATGGGGTGTCGTGCGGACGGAGTGAAATTTGCGTATTGCAGTGATTATTGTGAAATACGCAAATGTGTATCCGGAAAAGGCTTTAATACATGTGGCGATTGTGATGAATTAGATAGTTGCCAGATAGTCGGCGCAGTCCTTCAGCATGCTCCCGGCGCAAGAGAAAATCTAATGTAGAAGCAAAAAAGATAAATCTCTAACATACCCGATCCTAATTCCGTATTGGCAGCCATTCCCAAAGCCATTCAGGGATCAGTCTCCAGAAAAAGACAAGGATAGCGTATCTCCAATCGATGATCGCCCTTCTCTTTTTCCGGTCTATAGCGTTAGCGATACGCAAGGCGGCGTATTGGGGAGACATCAGCATAGGATAATTCCTGCCGTCTTTCAATAAATCCGTACGGACAAATCCCGGACGGATATCCGTAAATGTAATAGGCTGTTTCTCCATACGGGAAAGTTGGGCTAAAGCGTCTATATAAATATTTTGGTATCGTTTGGTAGCCGAGTAGGAGGGAGCGACACCTAATCCTTTGGTTCCGGCAATAGAGCTGATTACAGATATATGCCCACCACCTTGACTGGAAAAATAACGATAAGCAGCTAGTACCATACGTGTAAAACCCGTCACATTCGTCTGTATCGTAGCTTGTTCAATGGAAGTATCTAAGTATTTATTCTGGTTGCCGATCCCTGAACTAAGCAGGAAGATGTCCATTCCTCCTAAATCACGGATTAATTCGTCTAAACGATCAGCGGCATCCTCGGCGGTCACGTCCAACTGCTTTATCCGGATATGCTCCGGATCTTGCTTACGAAACTCCTCCAACCGATCAACCCGACGGCCAGCCAATCCCAGTTGATATCCTCGTTTCCAATAAATCTTAGCAACCTCATAGCCGATACCGGAGGTAGCGCCAATAATGATAATTCGTTTGACCATAATACTTGATACAATAAATTAACAATAAAGATAAACAAAATTCTCATACTAAGCTCTATCTTTGTCACCCATCTTTTAAATTTAACACATAAATCCATGAACAACGCAACAACACAGTCACATATCGTGTGGCTCGATGTAATACGAACCGTAGCTATGCTGATGGTTATCGGAGTACATTGTATAGATCCTTTTTATATCTCACCTACACTCGGAAGTTTACCGGAATATAAACATTGGGCCGCTGTTTACGGCTCTCTTTTACGGCCCTCTGTTCCTCTTTTCGTTATGATGACGGGACTTTTACTATTGCCTATACGGGAACAATCTTTAGGTGTTTTCTATAAAAAGAGAATATATAGGGTATTATTTCCTTTTTTGATATGGTCTGTATTATACAATATATTCCCTTGGGTTACAGGGCTATTAGGTTTGCCGAAAGAGATAATCGGTGAGTTTTTCTGCTATGTGCAAGGAAATGAGTCACAATCCTTATCCGACGCATTGAAAGACATCGCCATGATCCCGTTCAATTTCAGTTTTAAGGAAAACCATATGTGGTACATTTATTTACTCATCGGATTGTATCTGTATATGCCATTCTTCTCCGCATGGATCGAGAAGGCGGATCGTTCCAAAGAGAGGGTCTATTTAGGGATATGGTTCGTATCTCTTTTCTTGCCTTATATGTCTGCCTATATCAGCAAATATTTATACGGGGAAGCGACGTGGAATCAATTCGGCATGTTTTATTATTTCGCAGGATTCAACGGATATCTCCTATTAGGACATTACTTAAAACAAGGTAATAATTGGAATATTTGGAAAACCTTCGCTATTTGCGCAGCCATGTTTGTGGTTGGTTATGCCATAACCTATAGTGGATTCAGTTCGGCCGCAGCGAATCCCAAGGCAACAGAATTGGATATGGAGTTATTTTTCACCTTCTGTAGTCCGAATGTAGTCTTAATGACGGCGGCTGTATTTATTCTTCTTCAAAAGGTACGTATTCATAATACTCTCATAGCTAAAAAACTATCGAAAATATCCAAATATGGTTTCGGAATCTATATCGTACATTACTTTGTCGTAGGTCCGATCTTTATCTTGATCGGGAAGTTTGATTTACCGATACCTTTGCAAGTACCCATAATGGCACTTTTGATTTTCATAATCTCATGGGCGTTTACTTGGTTCATGTACCGTATATTAGGTGAACGAGCTAAATGGATCATGGGATGAAACTCTCTCGTATACTGCAATCCGCCTTGCCGTGTTACTGCACGCCTATTGCAGTAACACGGCTAAAATACCATAAAACTCCTTGCAATCCCCATCTGTTTCGTTATATTTGCTACAATTTATAAACATAAAATAAAACGCTATGTCAGTAAAATCTTATATCGAATCCAATAAGGATCGTTTTCTTGAAGAATTGTTCTCTTTAATCCGCATTCCGTCAATCAGCGCCAAGCATGAGAATAAGCCGGACATGTTGACATGTGCCCAACGTTGGACAGAGGTGCTGCTGTCTTCCGGTGCAGATAAGGCCGAGGTAATGCCTACGAAAGGCAATCCTGTCGTATACGCCGAGAAAATGGTATCTCCCAATGCTCCGACCGTATTGGTTTACGCTCATTACGATGTAATGCCTGCCGAACCACTAGAACTGTGGAAGAGTGAACCTTTCGAGCCGGTGATCCGGGACGGACGCATTTGGGCCCGTGGAGCAGATGATGATAAGGGACAGGGCATGATTCAAGTAAAAGGTTTTGAGACAGCGATTAAAGAAGGTTTGTTACAGTGTAACGTGAAGTTTATTTTCGAAGGAGAGGAGGAGATAGGTTCTCCTAGCTTGGAAGATTTTTGCCGGGAACATAAAGAATTATTGAAAGCGGATGTAATCCTCGTTTCCGATACAAGCATGGTCAGCGCTGAAACACCGTCGCTCACGACAGGCTTACGTGGTTTGGCTTACTGGGAAATAGAAGTAACCGGACCGAACCGCGATTTGCATTCCGGTCATTTTGGCGGAGCCGTAGCGAATCCGATCAATGTACTTTGCAAATTGATGGCAGATATCACCGACGTGGATGGACGCATCACGATCCCGGGTTTTTATGACGACGTGGAGGATGTATCTCCCGCAGAACGGGAGATGATCGCCCAAATCCCATTCGACGAGGAAAAATATAAGAAAGCGATCGGGGTAGACGCTCTTTTCGGAGAGAAAGGCTATTCTACGCTAGAACGTAATAGTTGTCGGCCTTCTTTCGATATCTGTGGTATTTGGGGCGGATATACGGGGGAAGGAAGCAAAACTGTATTGCCTTCAAAGGCTTATGCCAAGGTTTCCACTCGTTTGGTTCCACACCAAGATCATGCCAAGATCTCCCAAATGTTTGAGGAGTATATAGCTCGTGTGACCCCACCTTATGTTAAAGTGAAAGTTACGCCCAGCCATGGCGGGCAAGGATATGTTTGTCCGATAGACTTGCCAGCTTATCAAGCGGCAGAAAAGGCTGTTGGCATCGCATTCGGGAAGAAACCGTTGGCGGTTCGTCGCGGAGGTAGCATTCCTATTATCTCTACATTCGAGCAGGTATTAGGTATCAAGACCGTACTGATGGGATTCGGCTTGGAGCAAAACGCGATCCATTCGCCCAACGAGAGCCAGGAGTTGGATATCTTCTTCAAGGGAATCGAGTCGGTAGCGGAATTCTACCGTTTATATAAATAAGAAGGAAGAAGATGAGTATATTAATAAAGAATGTCCTGTTTAACGATAAAACGATTGATATCTATATCGAAGGAAAAGAGATCAAGCAAATAGGAGCGGAGCTGTCCTTTCCTGCCGATAAGATACTGGATGGTAGCCGTAAAGCCGTCATTCCCGGTTTCGTGAACGCTCATACGCATGCTGCCATGACTTTGTTCCGCGGCTTTGGCGATGATATGCCGCTTATGCCGTGGCTTGAGCAAAAGATCTGGCCGAATGAGGCGAAAATGACCCGTGAGGATGTATATTGGGGAGCGAAATTAGCGTGTTTGGAAATGATAAAAAGTGGCACGACCACTTTCTTCGACATGTATCAACGCCCTCGTGTCACGGCCGATGTGACGGAAGAGATGGGATTGCGAGGTATCATAGCCGGCGTTTGCTTCGATGGTTTTGATAAAGAAGAGGCGGAGAAATGCAAACGCCATAACGAACGACTGATCCAAGATGTGGATAACTACAGCAAACGGGTTCGCTTCTCGATCGGGCCGCACGCTATCTATACCGTTTCCGGTGAGCTTCTGAAATGGGCGCATCAGTTCGCCATGGAACACCAAATCCCTATCCATCTGCATCTGGCAGAGACAGAGGGGGAAGTGAAAGACTCTCTCGATAGATTCGGACTCACTCCCGTACGTTATTTATATGAGTTAGGTGTGCTTTCTCCACGTTTGATCATCGCTCATGGAATTTACATCGATGATGACGAGCTTCGTATGTTGGCCGATCACGAGGTGAAAGTCGTACATAACCCGGCCTCAAACATGAAACTGGCTTCCGGCATGTATTTTAAGTTCAAGGAAATGCGCCAATTGGGTATTACCGTGGGATTGGGAACGGACGGTTGTTCCTCTTCCAATAACTTGGATATGATCGAGGCGATGAAGCTGGCTTCCCTGTTAGGAAAAGCTTGGCGAAAGGATCCCGAAGCCTTGACCGCAAATGAGATGCTGCAAGCCGCTACTGCGGAAGGAGCCGTTATGTTCGGTTTAAAAGCCGGGCAGATCAAGGAAGGGTATTTAGCCGATCTATGTTTGATAGATCTCAACACCCCCGCTTTTACCCCAAACTTCAATTTCGTCTCAAATCTTGTATACGCCGCCAACGGCAGTTGCGTGGATACCGTTATCTGTGATGGTAAAATATTGATGGAGAATAAGAAGGTACCGGGAGAGGACGAGATTATGGAGAAAGCGGCAGAGATAGCTTATAACTTGATGAAACGTTAAATTGATTAAATATGGAAATGATTAAAACCGAACAATATCGGGAAGCGGCCGCCTATTTAGCTAGCCGGATCGAAGGTAACCCGGAGACCGCCATTATCCTTGGTAGTGGCTTAGGCTCTTTTGCCGATCAAATAATAGACCCTATAGTGATACCTTATGTGGAGATCCCACATTTTATGAAATCTACCGCTACCGGGCATAAGGGGAATTTTATTTGTGGCAAACTAGGGGATAAGCAAGTCTTGGCTATGCAAGGCCGTTTTCATTACTATGAGGGTTACACGATGCAACAGGTGACTTTCCCCGTACGTGTGATGAAACTCTTAGGGATCAAGAACCTTTTGGTCTCGAACGCCGCCGGAGGTATCAATAATACGTTCAAGGTAGGTGATCTGATGATCATCCGGGATCATATCAATATGATGCCGAACCCATTGATCGGTCCGAACAATGAGGATTTCGGCACTCGTTTCCCGGATATGACACGTGCTTATGATCGTGAATTTATCCGCTATGTGGAAGAAATAGCCGCCTCCCGATCTATCCCGTTAAAGAAAGGTGTATATGTAGGTTTGACAGGCCCTTCCTTCGAGACTCCTTCCGAGTACGCTTTCTATGGAAAAGTCGGGGGAGATGCGATCGGCATGAGTACGGTACCGGAAGTAATCGTGGCACGTCATGCGGGCTTGCGTGTATTCGGTATGTCTGTCATCACGAACGAAGGTTATCACTTCGCTGACGACTTTGTAAATGATGGTGCCGATGTTATCGTAGCGGCTAATAAAGCAGCATCTGTTATGACACAACTATTTAGGGAATTGGTCAAAAAAATCCAATAAAAAAGTAGCGCAAAGGCTTGGTGGTTTCAATGAAATCACTACCTTTGCACTCGCAATCGAGAACAAAGCGGTTGCATATGCGGAAGTAGCTCAGTTGGTAGAGCATAACCTTGCCAAGGTTAGGGTCGCGGGTTCGAGTCCCGTCTTCCGCTCTTTCTCGTATTGATTGCCCAGGTGGCGGAATTGGTAGACGCGTTCGTTTCAGGTGCGAGTGGTTTTGCGATCGTGCAGGTTCGA